>JACCDY011522455.1_pt1 | contig 480591 bp, 467 predicted proteins | sample 7446391 | NCBI WGS metagenome assembly JACCDY01 (sample SAMN15323451, study PRJNA562643) | freshwater metagenome | isolation source: river surface water | place: USA:Blue River Watershed | collected 2017-08-18 | reverse complement strand
TTGAGTGCCAGCTCCTGTTGCTCCTTGAACACCAGTTGCGCCTTGGAATCCTGTTACACCATCAATACCTGTTGCACCTTGAGTGCCAGCTCCTGTTGCTCCTTGAACACCAGTTGCACCTTGGAATCCTGTTACACCATTAACACCTGTTGCGCCTTGAGTGCCAGCCCCTGTTGCTCCTTGAACGCCAGTTGCACCTTGTGTGCCTGTAGAACCTTGTATACCAGTAGCACCTTGAACGCCAGCTCCAGTTGCACCCTGAGTGCCAGCAGTACCAGTAGCTCCTTGAACTCCAGTAGCCCCTTGTGTACCTGTACCAGGTATACCAGGTAAACCCTGAGCACCTTGAGCACCAGTAGCACCAGGGATAATACATGTAGGATTAGGGCTACAACATACAGATAATGGATTTGTATTATTATTATTGTTACATCCACCACAAGGATTATTCTGTGTTATACATGGTGTATATCCAGAAGTCCTAAGTCTTAATAAGTCACTGGAATTCATCTTCTATCTTTATTTAAAAAATAAACGTAGAAGAAATTATTGTTAATTATCCGGAATTAAGAATATTCATTTGCATACAGATGAATAATTTGTACCTTGATAGAAGTCAGTATTAGGACATACTTTTGGAGAACTGGTAAATGTTAGATTAGAAACAGTTTTAGCTCCACAAACATATGCACCAGAATCTACATTATTTTTTAATTCATAATTTATGAAATCATTACATCCATATGTAACACAATTATTATTAGATTCATAAACAATTGGTCTTGTATTAGGATCACTTAATCTTAAATTAGCATTATTATATGCTGTATATAATGCACCATTTTGTTTTCTTTTAATGATATCACTTGCATTCATTTCCTAATATTAAATAATAAAACTAAAAATAAATACACTATATAAGACAGATAATATGGATTTATCGACAGTACCATTTAAAATGATAATAAACTTTGTAATACTTGCTATAATTGTGGGTATAGTGGTATATATAATGTTTAATACACCAAAGTATAAACGTGTAGATGAGGGATTTTATGGTGGTGTTGCACGAGGATCAGGGCATCCTGATTGTCTCCGGACATTACCAGAAGGTTCACAGATTTTAGATGTATTAAATGGTCGTGTAGGAATGGAGGAGGGTTCTTCAGATTATGCTGAATTACAATTAATTTTAAGTAAACTGGCTTGTCTAAAAAAGGATTTATTATCACCAAGTGGAATTGTGGACGCAACACGCTATCAGGCATTTGAGACAGCGCATGATCGTGAAAGTGTAGCTGAAGTATGTGCAACTTGTTTAAATCAGACAATTGCACCGCGTGATCTGGATATAATATTTGCAACTTGGCGTGATAGAGCAAATATATTAATTAAAAAGTTATGTACTGAGGCACGTCTAAAAGAAGCGGAAGTAGAAAAAATTGAAATGCTCTTTAAGTCAGCGTGGTCAGATGTATATGATGTGTCAAAGGGTCGTTGCCTGAAAACACAATTTTCACAACAAAAACCTGATGATGTTGGTGCATTTGAACCACCTACTTTAAAGGATGCTCGTCAATATGATGGGTATTACTCTGGCTGGAGTGGTGCCGTCTAAGCGCACTTTTTGAGAAAAAGTGCCCAAAAACCAGATATTATTAGGAGTTTTATCAATATTAGTTTAAATTTGATAGGATTTTAAAGGTATGATAAGTTTACAATCTATATATCCTTTTTGGAGCCTTTTTGGAAAAAGGCTAAAATGGATTCTGTTAATGTACAAAATGTATATCAACAGATTGCATCTCATTTCAGTGATACACGTTATAAAGTCTGGCGTGGAGTCCAAGAGTTTTTATCCAAGTTAAATCCTAATGCATTAGTTGCAGATATTGGTTGTGGAAATGGTAAAAATATGTTATTCAGAAAAGATTTGGAATATATTGCTTCAGATATAACTCCTAATTTATTGGACATTGCTGTGGAAAAGTCTGGGAAGGACGGAGTTCTGGCATCAGGAGTTTCACTCCCATTTCGGAATCAGACATTTGATTCCGTTATTTCGATTGCAGTAGTTCATCATTTATCTACAAAGGAGTTACGTAAACAATTTATTAGCGAGCTTGTTAGGATTTGTTCAATAGGGGGTGAAATATTATTTACTGTGTGGATGGAGGATCAGCCAAAAAAGTCTAAATGGATTTCACTTGAAACCCCTGGTGATTATTATATTCCTTGGACTACTCCTGATGGTGAAACTCTGCAACGATTCTATCATTTCTTTACTGAACTTGAAGTAAGAGAAATAACCCCATTCAATTGTGAAATTGTTAGTTTAACAAGTGAATGTTATAATTATAATGTAGTTTTACGCAGAACTCTTTAATGCACTTTTGAAAAAGTGCCCAAAACAGTTTTGCAGACTTTTGTTAAAAGTCTTTAGCAGAACTGACATCCTTTATTGCATTTTGGTTTTACTGGGCATCCACAACGATTTACTTGTTGTCCACAACTATTGCAAGAACATCCTTGACCACAAGGACAACCTCCACTTGGCGTGGGACTAGAAGAATAATTTGCATAAATAATCATTGCAATAACAATTACAAATAATACAACTAAAAAGGTTAGTAACCACATCCCTATACACTTTTTAGAAAAAAGTGTGCAAAAATAATGTAATTATTTATAGAAATATTACTAATACAACTATAAATTATTTTATTAATGATATTTTAAAAATGCTGGTTTTTGGGGACTTTTTCTTAAAAAGTCTATCGGATAAGAGCTAAGAATAGCATTAACCCAATAATTTGCCACACTGTTCTAACTGGTCGGACAAATGTAAATAATTCAGCTACAGATGTGTTCCATAACCATTTTCCTACAAATGCTACAATTAGAATCGACACAATTAAAGATAAGATTGAAGCAACTACATCTTTATACACTTCATAGCGACCAGTAGTAGAACCGGACATATTAGTCATACCTTCAATTCCTGCACGCATAACTTCGCGAATCATTTCTATGTAGTTTGAATATTTTAGCATACTTATTCATTTTTCTCATATGCAAGTGATTCTTTTTCAACTACTTCACGACGTTCTTGTAGATATTTCATTAGTTCTTGCGCCTTTTCTTCGGATTTAAGATGCTCGCCAATAAACTTAACCATATTCTTTTGACCAAGCGCGGCCTGTCTTTTTTGTTTTTTAAATAGAACACGTCCACCAGAACTTTTAAGATCTAGTGCGCCAATATTATGATTTTTCATAACACGAAGAATTACATCTTCAAGTACTTTCATTTTCTTAGTAAGTTCACGCGCCTGTTGTTTCAGTTCAGTAGTTTGATCCTTAAGATTGCGCCACTCAATAATAGAATGTGTTAGAGTTGACATTTCATTTTCTTGAGGTTTAGTTAGAACACCGCCAACTGATGCATTAGTAGAATTATCAGAATCCATTGTATTGTATTAAAAATGCTATAAAGGTTTAAATTGTGTTTATTGTCTTTAAGTACTCTGTTATGTAATAAATAGGATTAAAAATTTGATATTCAAACCTATTTAAATTTGATATACATTAAGTATATAAATTTGTATTATGGAACCTGAAACAGATATTGATCCTTTTGATAAAATTGCACTAGATATACTATATGATCTATGGTATACAGTTGCTGAAAAAATATTCCAACGTATTACACAAGTAGTTGATCTTACCCCTGAACAACTTGATGCACTTAAATCTACTAGTCTGCGCCCTAACTTATTTCAAGTAGAAATTGAATAAATTGCAATTTTAAATATCATCAATGTTAATATCATCGTCATCATCGATCACAGCCTTTCTTTGTGCTAGACGATTTGATGGAAAATTTAGTTTTTGTTCTTCATCATCAGATTCCTCATCTTCTTCACTAGCACCACCTTCAAATTCAAATCCATCGCCCATATTAAGATCTGCTTCTTTAACATCTGTATTTGTTTCAATATTCAAAAATAATTTAGGATTAATACTCTGATCTCTTTGTCTAAGTTTTGAAATTACTGCTGGATCATATTTAGCACAAATATCTCCTTTTCCAATTTCACCTGCTTTCTCATTTCCAAAATCACGAACACTAATTAATACTAAATCACCTGTTCCCATCCATACTTTTTTCCTCATATTACCTCTAATATGACATACACGTTCTCTCCCATCATTGCAATATACCAACATATTACAATTACCTAACACTTTGATTACACGTGCATACATCTGTCCCTCCAAACATTCATAAACAATAGGGGCTTCTGTTGCGTGCTTACCCTTTTTATAATTCTTACCTCCTTTCTTATTTGGCATTTTCTAATTCAGTACTTATATTAAAATCGACTTTTTTCTTTATATTGTTTTCACTTGCTATTGCAACCTCATATAGTTTTACTTTACTTTTAAACCATTTCTTTATATCTTCTCCCATATATGAATTATCTATAAATTTATTTGCATTTATTATTGATTCTTTAATTGTTATTACTAACATATCTTCCTCATATGAATTATGTTTATTATATTTATAATTAAAAATATCACTTTCGAGCCTAGATATAATCTCAAAAATAGATATTACTTTTCTTTCAGGTACTATTTTACTATTTTTACAGCCCATACTTAATTATACTACATAATTAATCAGTGCCATCACCTTGACCACCTTGAAAGTCTCTATAGTCTGCGTGATTCATTAATTCTTTACGCGTACCAGTATAACTTGTTGCACCAGATGCAGATGTTATTAATGCATTCTTTTTAGTTGGTATACCATCATATTGTGTTATAGTTGCATCTTTTGGTAAATAAGTCCCGCCTAAAAAACATCTTGCTCTTCCTCTGCATCTCATAGTTCTTCTGCGTCGGGTTGATCTAGTAGCTCTTACTCTTGAACGACTTTTCATTTGCTTTTTACGCTTTGCAATTTGTTTAGTTGCCATCCTAATTATACTTTGTAAACTAATCTCATATTATTTTCCTTTGCATATTCTTCAAGTGTTAGACGATTTTCTTTACCTTTCCTTGAAATCTTAATAGCACGCGCCTGTAAATATGCTGCAATTACTTTATCATTATCTTCAATCTCCAATAATCTCTGCGGTTCATCTGCTACTTTATATTTAATTGGAGTCCTAGTTTTAATGCCAAATTCTTGTAATTCAGATACTGGAATTAATTGCTCTAAATATGCAGGCTCTCTAAATAATATTGAAGGCTTTCCAGTGCAATCCATTGTTTTGTGTCCATACTTTGCACAATATGAACAATAACGACTAGTACGGAGTGGGCATTTATCTTCTGTATGCTCTATTCCAAAATCTTGGAGAATTCCATTACAAATCTTACACATCTTTAACCATATAGAATTGCTTCTAGTTGCGCATTATATTTATATTATTTTTATTTCAAATTTGTAATAAGATATTAGAAAATGTCCGCTGATAATATTCATTTCTTTTTACATTTAAGGGATCAAATTAAATTGTATCATTGGCAAACACGTGTTTATTCTAGACATATTGCAACTGATAAAATTCTAGAAACTCTTGAAAAAACTATTGATTCATTTGTTGAAATTTATATTGCAAAATATGGCCGACCTAAAATATCTGGTAAAAATGCCTTAATACATCTATATAATCTTTCTGAAGCTGGTGCTGCTAAGTTCATTAATTCATCTGTTAAATATCTACAAGGGCCTCTTACTAAACAATTAAAACAGACTGATACTGATTTATTTAGTTTACGTGACGATTTAATTGCAGACTTAAATCAACTCTTATATCTTTTTACTCTTAAATAATTTTATATCTTTTCATATTTATTTTTACATATAAATTGGAAATGGAAAAGTATATAACTGTGTTAATATTTCAAATGGATATAATTTATTAACTAATGTTGTAGCACTCTTATATTGTGTTAACTCCTGATATGTCTTAAAAGTATAATACATAGGAGTAGTATTATTAGTTAATGATGTAAAATATGCATTTGAATTATATGTATATACTTTGTCAAATAATGATAACTGCTGTTTATATAATTGTAATTGATTATGCGATAATGTTGTAACATCTGAGGCTAACGGGACCTTTGTAGCATCAAATCCTAATGATGATAATGTTGATGTTATTTGGTATGGGATAAAATAATCTATAATTTCTCCTTTTAATGTTGGAGTTTGATTAAGATATGTTGCAAATCCTTGAATATTAAAAAAAGAAGCTGGAGGATTTGATCCCATTTCTGGCCAAGGGGGTAATGACATCTCTATACTAACCTCTTAAAGATTTATTCCTAATTTATTATAATGACTACTGATATATCTCTATATAATTCTATACCTGGTTTAACAGATTTATCTGATTATAATATTGATAATGGATCTTATCTTACTTCTTTAAAGGGGTGTAATAATAATGAAAAGGATGTAATATTATTGGCATGTAATGATATAACTGAAAATAATTTATTTCTTAATGGATTAAATCAGAATATAATTATTTTCTATGAACTTTTTGAATCTCTTGGATATTCCTGTTATTTAATCCAACATAGTAATTCTCCTTCAGATAAGGATAAATATTTAAATAAATATAAAGTAATTCTACCTGATAATATAATACGTAATCCATTACCGATTAAATGGTATATTGAGATTGGTATGAGTTTAGATGCAGTAACGCGTTCATATATACGATCAATTGGTGCTAAAATAGTTAAAATTTATTTAGGTAATATTCTTAATATTGATATCGAGACAATTCAAAATTATAAATCAATGATGTTTGGACATCATATTGTTGGAGAAATTGATGATGTTTGGATGAGTCCTCATTATAAACAGAATCTAGAATATGGAACAGTTTTAAATCAACTACCTGTTACTAAAGGTAAAATTGTACCATATGTATGGGATCCTTGTTTTATTAATTATTATGGAACAAAATCATATGAATGGAAGCCATTAGATAATTGGTGTAAATATGATATTATTATTATGGATCCAAATATTTCATTTCAAAAAGCTTCTTTATATTCTCTATTGTTAGCAGAGGCTTATCATAAAAAATATCCTGAATGGCTTGGTAATGTTATCATCGTTAATGGAGATCGTCTTAATCTTAATTCTAACTCCAAGAATTTTATTTTAGAAAATTTATCCTTATTTAAAGAAAAACGTATTAAATTATTTGGTAGAAAATCAATACATACAGTATTATCTGAAAACCCTTCTGCTATATTTATTACTTGCCAGTGGAATAATGCTTTTAATTATATGACATTTGAACTTATGTATTGTGGATTTCCAATTGTACATAATTCAGATGGATGGGAATCATTTGGATATAATTATTCAATTAATAAGTGGGATGAAGCAATTGAAACTCTACATAATGCTTTAAAGGATCATAATCAAAATAAACATATATATAAAGTGCATACTAATAATTTGTTATGGAAACATTCTATATATAATCCAGATATACAAAAAGATTGGAAACAAATTTTATCTACTTAAAATAATTCTTTATATAATTTATAATACATATTATGACGCCTAAAATATTATTAGCAACTATCGTTATAGGTGATAATTATATTAATGAATATAATATATTATTTCGTAAGAGCCATGAATTATATGCAAAAAAACATGGATATGATTTTAAAATGATAACGACATTTTTAGAAACTAGATTATCTAAATCTCATAAATCAACTATTTCTTTTCAAAAAATTCTTATTGGATGTCAAGATTGGAGTACTAATTATGATTATATTATTATCGTTGATGCTGATATATTAATAAATAGAAATGCACCAGCTATACCTATAGATACTTTAAATGAAAAGATAGGATTAGTTAATGAATATTCTCAACCAACTGAATATGAGAGATTAGCAATACAAATACGTATGGATTGGGAAAGAACTGCTAGTGATTATTATCAATTAAGTGATCCTAGTTTTACTCTTGATACAGAATTATTGTTAAATACTGGTTTTATAATTATACAACCTAATAAACATAGTAGCTTTTTAGAAGGTATATATAATAAGTATATAATAAAATCTATTAATCATAAGAGAAATTTTCATTTTGAACAATCTGCAATTGGATATGAAATTCAGAGGAATAACATGTATACAGTTTTAGATAATAAATGGAATGCTATATGGGCTATTAATAAATTATCTAAGAGATTTTCTGTTAATTTACAGGAATTTTATAATAATAATTATTGTATACATTTTGCAGGAAATATTGATTATGATTTAATACCATCTCTAAAGTTATAGAGTTTCTAATCTAAAGATTCTTAATGATGTTTATATAAATGACAATTATAGGAGTATCTTATAATTCTTTGAATCAGTTATTCAGCGGTGAAGCTGAACATACTGCTTTTTTATTATATAATATACTTTATAGATTTTACGATGTTATATTAATTAATAACTCTATAGAATCAAAGGATAATTTAACAATAGATAGTGCTATTAATGGGGTAGCTATTAAGAAAAATATAATGGATGTGCATGAGTTAGATATTTTAATTGATATCGATGGTATTATACATCCTGACACACGTAATAGGGTTGCAAAACGGAGTATTGTATTTTTACGGACTTTTCTCCAATTTTCGGAGTTGGAAAAGTCTGTATATGATTTAGATTCGGTGCCTAGGAATTTTAATGGAGTTTCTGAAATATGGTGTTGGGATATCCTAAATTCTCCTGAAACACTCCAAGCATTACAGAGTTTCTTTAAGTGCCCTATTAGAGCTCTCCCATTTTATTACACACCTTATACAATTAAACAGCCTGAATACTCATCTACACCTTACAATATTAATATTCTTGAATTTAATCCATTTAATTGTGAATCTAATATTTATAGCAATGTATTACTCTTAACTTCTCTCGCTGAAATTAATAGACAAACTCCTAATAAATATTCATCCTTTATTGTACAAATGCATTCTAATACTAGAGATAATAATTTTATGAAACAAAACGTACTTAATAATATTAAGTATAATGAATTAGGTATTATATTTACTGATCCTTCAAGTGTATATAGTTTATCTGGAATAAATGATATAGTTTTATCTCATACGCGATTTGCATCCATAAACATTGGATTATTGGATCTAATATTTCTAGGAGTTCCTTTTATTCATAATTCTCCAACCCTTAAAAATATACATCCAATCCTTGAAAGATTATTTTATAGTAATAATAGTATTTCAGAATTATGTATTGCATTAGATTGGTTTAATTCAAACTCTAAGGAATGGTATGATAATATTGAGGAGATTAGAAAGTCTGTAATGGAAGTCTGGACAAACTCTGAGAATTTAGGAGTCTGGAAAAATCGGATTAATGAACTCCTAAATCAGGCTCAGACTCTTTTTCCTAAATTTCCAGACTTTTCCCAGACTCCTAAAATTCAGGAAAAGAAAACGGAGTCCGAAAATATAATCATTGCATTTTCAGACTTTTGGCCTGGATTCAATTATAACTCCAATTTTATTACAGATTCTGTTCGAAATGAACTCCTAAAATTCAATAACTCTATTAATATCCTAGGAATTGAATACTATAAAGATTGTAATCCGAATATTGTAGTATTTGGACCATATGGAAATTCCTGGAAAAATATTCCTAAAAATATTCCTAAAGTATTCTTTACTGCTGAAAATTGGGGTATTCCTGATACTAATATTGATCTATTACTAACACCCTATAAAAATAATAATAGTCCTAATCATATACGTCTTCCTACTTGGATGACTTTTATTGATTGGTTTAATACATCTACAGAGTTACCAACAAATCTTAATGACAACCCTATTCGTTTCCCAGTACACTTTATAAGAAATATTAATCCTATTCCATTTGATAAACGTCAGGAATTTTGCGGATTTGTTGTATCTAATCCTGTTTGTAAGTTACGTAATGAAACGTTTTTAGCAGTTAATGAATATAAAAAAGTAAACTCTGGAGGTGCATTATTTAATAATATTGGTGGACAACTTTCCTTAAAATATCCTGGTGGTGGATGTGGAGATATTTCTAAATATCATTTCTTAACTCAACATAAATTTCAATTATGTTTTGAAAATTCTCAAGCATCAGGATATATTACTGAAAAAGTTATGCATAGTAAAATTGCTGGTTGTGTACCTATCTACTGGGGAGATTCTGATACAGATACAGATTTTACTCCTAATTCTTTTATTAATCTTTCGCATTTATCAGATCCACACGAAATACGTTCAATATTTAGAGAAGTTGAAAATAATCCTGAATTATGCAATACCATAACTAATACACCATTGCTCAATGATGAAAAATATCAGAATGCACTTAATATAATATCTAATATTTCACAACGTATACTAAATATATGCGGTGTAAAATTATTAAATAAGATTGATAAAGTATTTGTTATTAATTTAGATAGACGCTCTGATAGATGGGATAATTGGTGTAAAGATAATCCATTACTTTCCAATATTGCATCCAGATTTTCTGCAGTAGATGGTAAAAATATTCAACTTACACAAAATATTTATAATGTATTTAAATTTAATTCATTTAATTGGAAACGTGCTATGGTTGGATGTACTCTAAGCCATATGTCTATTTGGCTACAATTACTTGCTGAACCCGATAGTATTAATTCATACTTAGTCCTAGAAGATGATATGCGATTTAATTGCAATAATTGGCTAAGTATATGGAATGAACTATCTAAAGAAATACCTGAAGATGCTGAAATATTATATATTGGTGGAGTTCTCCCTACAAATAAAAAAGCTCTTCCTTCTGTATTAGACCCAGTTAATAACCATTGGGCTAAGATAAAACCTAATACTTTATTTGGTACTTCTACACCGCAGCCGATATTTCATTTCTGTGCATATAGTTATATTTTAACTAAACGTGGTGCTAAAAAACTCCTTGATTGGCTAGCTTATTCAAAAGAAAAATGTTTTTGTTGCAATGATCATTTAATGGGGCACCCTATTGTTGGCCTTAATAAATATGTTTCTATTCAACAAATAACCAAATGCTTTCAAGAAGATGACATTAATTATCTAAATTCAGATTTTAATACTGTTGATCGTGCTGATACATTTGATAGTGATATTTGGAATAGTATTGATAATTTTAATAACGATGAATTAGCACCATTTACTACAGGCGATGAATCTATTAAACATATTTGGCTACCAATATGGGATACTCTTAAAAATATGAATGTTTCTTCTACTACCAAATCATTATTATGGCCACGCAATTTTATCAAATCTTTAAATAATAGTTATGATAAGAATATAATTATAAATTATTATGAAAATAGCAATGTAGGGGAAAATACTATTAAACAGATGGCTATTGAACAGAAGGCTATTGAACAGAAGGTTATAACAAATAAGATTAATATATATTACTTTAAAGAATATTGCACTAGTTCTAAACCCTTTATATTATATGAGAAAGAATGGATAAAGACTATTTTAGGTGATTTTGACTTAAAACAATTTAATCCTAAAGATATGCCTCCAAAAGATTCCTGGTTTATTGTTATGCGACCATTCTCAGATGAACTCAATAAATTATTTAACTATATGCATTCAGTTAATTACACTTTTAAAATACTTCATCTAAGTGATGAATTTGCAAAAGATAATATTGAGTTTTATAAATTATCATCTTGTAAACAAGTTGTACGTAATTATATTCGATCTGATATTCCTACAGATTTATCTAATATTTTAACAATACCTCTTGGATTCCATCATAAATCTATACTAAATATTAAATCCTTTAATGAAAGAGAATATATATGGAGTTTTCACGGTACTAATTGGTTTAATAGAAAAACTATTATAGATCAATTAACTAACTTTAAACCATATAGTCTGCATTTTACACCAGATTGGAATCACACTACAATGACAAACCAATATGATTATATAGATATTCTAACTAATAGTAAATTTTGCCCGATTTTACGAGGGAATAATATAGAAACATTTCGATTATATGAATGTCTAGAAAATGGAGTTATACCTATTTATGTGCGTATGGATGGAGATGATGAATTTTGGAATTGGATTACCTCTAAAATTAAATTAATTAATCTTAAAGATTGGTCTACAGCTAAAAATGCAATCAATTATTTTATTAGCAATCCAGATAAAGCAGAATTATATCGCACTGGTATAATTACACAATGGAATCAATGGAAAAATGAAATTAAAATTGCAATTACTTCTTAAATTAATATAGCAGTATTATATTTTTAATAATAAACTATATTATTGAACAAATGTTACATAAATATTTACATATGCATCTTACCAGCTTTCTTTAATCTAGAAGCTTCTTGTAAGGCTTCGCTAAAGCTATAATCTTTATTTTCCTTTTTGCCTTGGTGGTAAACTTTCTTTACAAATTCACTCCATTTATTTGCTTTCTTTGCAGTGCGTCTACGTTTACCACCAGTTACAGGTTTAGAATTATTTGGCATTGCAGGTGCTGCAACAGATGCAACAGGTGCACCAACTACAGTTGCGCCGCCACGACGACGATGAGTGCGACGACGACGAGTGCTACGTTTAGTGCTACGACGACGTTTACCACCAGACATTGATTTTAAAGAACCAGAACAAGATGACATTTCTAAACACACTTTCGATTTTTTATTAGAACCCTCAAATGCCGGATAGAATTACTTAAAACATATTTACATATTTAGTTTAGTTATCAATATGTCTGATACTGATTTTAATAATTTTATTGAACATCTTGGTGAACAAATAAATAAATTTGTTGAGCCTTCTCCAAATGTATCATCAAATATATCAAATACTATCGTAAATAAACAATCCAATAAAAAACTTAAAATTATTATTGTTAGTACACATATTAATCAGATCAATGGTTATAGTAAAGTAATTTCTAATATTATTAATGAACTGTCAAAATATGATTGGATTAAAGTAATACATTATGGTACACAACGTATGAAAAATGCAGATATTGGACGTAAATATCCAGATAATGTAACTGTACTTGATGCAAGTAGTTTTGATAAAGCTAAAGAGGGCATTGGATTTGCTGAAAAGGAATTATCATCTGTAATTATGCGCGAAGAACCACATATTGTATTTATTTATAATGATATTATGGTAATTAATGCATATATTGAAGAAATTAGAAAGAATTTTCAAAAACGCGATTTTGCTGTATGGGCTTATCTTGATATGATGTATAGTAATCAACCACAAGCATATATTGATAATCTTAATCGCGATGTTGAACGTATTTTCTGTTTTACTAAAACTTGGAAAGATGAACTAAAATCTCAAGGTATTACTCGCCCTGTTGATGTTCTGCCACACGGAATTGACCCTAAAGTATTTAGAACTATTCCACAACAACTTGCTAGAAACACTATTGGTTTACCTAATGATATTACACTCATTACAAGTCTTAATAGAAATCAACCGCGTAAACGTCTTGATCTATTAGTTATGGCCTTTGCTGAATTAATTGTTCGTCATCCTCTAAAGAAAATTTTTATGTTACTTGTTACAGATACTGGTGATAAGGGTGGATATAAACTATTTGATATTTATGCACGTGAAATTAAAATAAGAAATGGTTCATTAGATATTTTTGGCAATCGTTTACTAATTACTTCTAAAGATAATTGCTATAAAGATGAGGATATTAATGTATTTTATAATACAGCTGATTTTGGTGTATCTTGTGCAGAAGGAGAAGGATTTGGCCTATGTAGCTTTGAGCAAATGGCGTGTGGAGTTCCACAAATTGTACCTGGTATTAATGGATATTCCGAATATTGTAACTCTGAAAATTCATTAATTATTACTCCTAAGTATCGTCAATATTTACCTACTGCATATAATCCTATTACAGGTGAAGCATATATTGTTGATATTATGGATGTTGCTAATAATATGGAGAAATATATTTTTGATGAAAATCTTCGTAAATCACATGCTAAAAAGGCAAAAGAAACTGTGTCTGCATATAGTTGGGATAAAGTTACTGGGATATTAATTAAACGTCTGCAATCTAAGTATGAGGATGAAGATGATTAACAGCATAGCCATTTTCTTTTTAGCTTAACAATTTCAACTGTAGGAGTTTTTAATTCCTTTTCCGTTTTTTCAGGAGTCTCAGACTTTTCCTCAGACTTTTCCTTTTCCGTTTTTTCAGGAGTCTCAGACTTTTCCTCAGATTCTTTTTCTGTTTTTTCAGGAGTTTTAGATTCTATTGATCCTAATGATTCTAACGATGGGACTTCAGGAATAACTCCTAAAAAACTCTTTCTTGTTTCTAAACTTGTTGAAACTGGAATACTTAATATTGATGGTAATGCACCTTGATTGGTTATTTCATATCTTGTAATAGGAAATACATTATCTTTAAATGTAGAAAGTGGTTCTTCTGTATTTATTGATAATTTAGGAGTTTGTATAATTATATTATCTAAAGTTTGTAAATCATTAGGACTGATAATTGAAGAATCATCATCATCTATAAAATCAGCCATTGGATTAAATGGTTCTACTGATTTTTGTTCTTCATAGTCAAAACCTTTAATCATACAGCGTGCATATCGTGCATCTTTATATTTATTATATAATTCTTCAGTAATTATGTCATAAATATCTGCTGCTAATTGTGGTTCTTTAGCATCATATGGAACATTAAATACTTTAAATAATTCATTTTGATCATATACATCAACTTTATAGCCTTTACCATCAAGTATACAATTTTCTGCTAATTTATGCCATAATTTAGATAATTTAGGATTAATTAAATCAATATCCATAGAAAAATCAGCCAAATATATAGTAGTATCTAATATTTTATTGATATCTTCATAATCTAATGATTCAAGAATACGAAATTCTAATCCGTGAGCATAATGTTTATTAAAATTAATATCTAAACCAACTTCATCTAAGAATTTATAATCAGCCTTTTTATGAAATTCATAATACCAATCTATATTTTTAAGAGACTTAACAGGTACTGTTAAAATTTTACCAACAGGCATTTCATCTGTATCAAATGTACCAAGGCCTATATAGCGTGATACAGCCAATCTTTGTGATCCAGCAGCGTACTTTTCACCACCATTTGAAGATTCACATAATGGATCATATGCTCCATATTTTGCAATCATTAAAGGGCTTATCCACTGTAGAGCTTTTGCTAATTTCTTATGATCTTCTACAAATTTATTAAAATCTGCTATTTTTCCTTCTTTATCTAGTTTAGTTGGTAATGTAATATTAATATGGATAGTACCATTATTAAACATCGCATTATTCTTAAGATTAGTTAAATATGAAGCAAAAGGATAATTTTTATCCATAATTTTAAATGGAGCATATGTTTTAAGAATACCTTCGCGCGGTAGACAATTTAATCCTTTAATAAATTGTTTTTCAATTGCTCTTAATTCGTGCATAACTTCATATACAGTTGTTTTATAGAAATTTTGAGTCATAAATTCAATAGTATCTCCATCAAAAATAAATGATTTTTCATATTCTTCAGTGAATATGTCAGGATTTTGTTTACATAACCATTCAAATATAGTTTGCCCATTAAAATTAGGATTTGGTTTTGGGATTCTAGTATAAGTAGTTTTATGTTCTCCATTTAAATCAGTTTGTTGAAATGTATGACTATTTGCTAGAATTGGAATTAAAATAGGTTTATCTTCTTCAAATAATCCATCTAATGCATTGTGAAATTGTTCACGCGTATATACTGTTAAATAATCTACACAATATCTCTCTGCTTTTTGATTTTCTTTAAGTTCCTTTAAAGAAATCTGTTTTAATTTACTTGTCTCAAGATACGTTTCGTGTTCTACACCCAATCCCCAATATACTTCATTTGTTTTGTAGGCAGTTTTATATTTTTGATGCTTAGGTAAATTCTGTAATGGTTGGTTTTTCTCTGTCATTTCTACCCTTCTTATTCTATACAGATTATTTTAATCTACTGGGACACCTTTCATCCATATAATTTCATACTCTTTTGGAATTTCCTCTAGAGTATCTAATCTAATTCGTTTAACACCTGTATTTGCAGACCATAATTGTACTCTGCCTTTAGCTACCTCTGTAAAATTATATCTCTCATAAATCTTTTCCATTAATTCTGATACTGAATAGGCATCAATTGCCTGAATTTTATTTAATTTTTCTGGAAGAAATATATTATCGGAACGAATATAATAACGCCTTGGATTCATTTATTTTATATCAATTATATTATACAGTAATTATTATACCTAATAACTTGCTGTAATATTACTTATAATATATTAAATGGTTCAAATTTAATTTAAGATAGATATATTATGTTTTTTATATCTATGATAATTTATTCCCATAATATATCCTGGACAAGGTGTTACATCTGGTGTTGTTTTAATCCAACGTCGGAATCCTATTTTTTCATATAATCTTATTGCGGATTCATTAATTGTATCAACCAATAGCCAACACGTAAAATAGTTAGATGTTTGAAAAATTGCTAATAGTGTTTCTTTCAACAATCTACTCCCTATTCCACGCCCTTGCGCCTTTCTAGATATTCCTAAAAATGCTAACTCATAACATTCTGGAATCTTTCTCATAAAATCATAATAATAATTTGTTGGTTTATCTTTACATACCAATGCAAATCCTATTATTGTTTGACCGTCTACGGCTATAAATGATAATTCTAAACTACATTGAGCAATAGCTTTTCTGAGAAGCGGAATCTCATCCTCTTCTCGGAATATCTCCCTACCCAACTCTAAAATTTCACTTTTTTCTTCATTTTTTAATCTTCTTATGACTACCATTTTAGCATTAGTCTTATATACTTATTCATTAGATTTAATTTATACCTTCCTCTTTTCCGGTTTTATAAGATTTACATAATTATTTCCTTTAAAAATCTTACTGATTTATATTAGGAATGATTCAAAAGTCATTATTATCTTATACTATTTATTTTATTATTGTTTTTATAACATTATATACTTTATATTATTTCTTCAATAAACAAGTTAAATGTTCTATCTCAGAAGGATTTGCATCTGGTCCAAGTTTTACACTTGAACCAAACTATAAAAAACAACTTGCTACACTTAACAGCACCATTGAACCATATTCCAGTGCTAAAAGGCCTGTTACCGAATTACTTAATTCCAATATTATGCCTGAAGAAGAACAATGTCTTGTTAATTTTAATGTCCTAGGTTGCAGATTTACTGGATATCTTGGCCCATTTGAAGAAGGATACTTTGATCCAGATAATGCTGTTCGATTAGCAGTTGCTGCTGGATGCCGCTGCTTTGTTCTTGAAATTGATTATATTGATGGAGAAGGTGGGAAAAAATACTTCCCTCGCATCGCTATCCGTGATAAACATAATAGACTACGAATGAAACATAATACAGTTAAACCATCTGATAAAGAATCACTTAATAAAGCTATTAATAGTATTGAAGAAGTATGTCGCAATATTAATTTTTATGCATTTAGTGCCGCACAAAATAGTAGTGACCCTGTTATAATTGTATTATATTTTTTACGTACACCTCCTGGAGGATATAACTCTAAAGCAGTACTTGATTATTATTCTAATGTTGCTAAAGCTCTAGCGCCTCTACAAGATCGTCTTGTCCATAACTTATTACAAGGAGGAAACTTTTATAGGCAACAGCAAGAAGGTAAATTATTAATTAATAATATAACTGATTATAATAATAAAGTATTAATATTTTCAAATGCAAATACCAATGGATTTAGACAAAATAAAACATATAAGTCATCAGAAGATTTAGATTATTTAGTTAATTTGCGATTAAATTATACTCAATCTAAACTTGGTGTAACCGAAGATATGAGTAATGGATCAACATATGGTATTTTAGATACTGCAGAAAATTATACTATAATACCTTCCGATCGTATTGAAACTGTTGCTGATGAAACTAAATTACGTTGGACTATTTGTTTATCACAAGATCCTAGCAAACCAGTTAATAAAAAAATATATAATACAATTACCAGTCAATTAGGTATTCATTGTGCACCTATACAGATTTTTGATAAAGATAATATATTTATGTTTACAGATAAAACTTTTAAAACATATAGTTATATTCCTAAACCTGAATCATTACGTTATATTAAACCACCAATTGTAATCCCTGGAGAACCAAATCCTTCTACAGATGCAAAACAAGGTATGTTACGCTCTCCTACAATTTAAGATATTTTATTAGATATAAGAATGTTATCATTCTTTAAAACTACTAATAAAACTTTAAAAAATGGATCTAAATATAATAAAACAAATAAAACTTTAAAAAATGGAACTAAATATGATAAAATTAATGAAATACGAATTATGATTAAAAATCCTGAGTCTGAATATTTATTTCCTAAAAGAAAAATTAATGTAACATATACTAAACGTAATAAGCCTAATAATTCTGGTAAAGAATATAATCTTAGCCAAATTGCTAGTTGGGACTTAAATATAGATAATTTTGTTAAAGATATATTATTGCCATTATCAAAAAAAGGTATATCTTTTGGGTCATTCAATAAATTTAAAGAGTGGATTTTAAGTGATAACTCTTTAGAACAAATTGATAGTACAATAGTTAATAAATTATATACTTACTTAAAACACGTGCAAACTACTCATTATGGTAATGAAAATATTAAAAATCTAAGAGCTTTATTAAATTATGAAAAAATACCATTTTTAAGAAATGAACCAGTGCAAACTAATAAAGAAGAATATTTAAATGATATTACAGTTAGAGAAAGAATAGATAATCTAATTAAACGTCAAAAACCTTTAGAGAAAGAATTAATTGTATGGCGTGGGCAAACAACAGATAATATTATTATGCCCTATACATGGTTTTCATCTTCATTAAAAAAAGATATTGCTATAAAATATACTGATAGAAATAATAATTTATTTAAAATTCATGTACAACCAGGTATAAAAGTAATTGATTTATATGCACAATATAAACAATATGGTATTAAAAATCCAGTTAATAACGTATATAAAATGAGAGCATTAATGAGAAATTATACATTTATACATCCTATTTCAAAATATACACGAAATTACTCAAAATATGACGAATACCTTATAGAATCTGGTGGTAAATTCTATAAAGATATTAATAAGCTAGAAGAAGGGTTTAAAGAAATATATAGCAATTCTGATAAAACTAAGCGTATATATTATGAAACATATTATTTTCCATCATTAAGTAATAATACTAATAAAAATATTATTAATATTAATAATATAGACCCATTAAGAAGTACAAGAAAATCATATCGTTCTCTTTCTGCTCCAAAAATTATTGGAACTAGACAAGTTAATATTATATCAGACCCTATAACTGTTTATAAAAATAAATATTTAAAATAAATATTTAAAATAAAAAAATTGATACCATAAATAATATAAATAAAAAGTATATTTATATTATCTATAAATGTCCCATAATTTTAAAGAATATGCACTCCAAGTACTACAAAAACATAATATTACACCTGAATATCTAATACCAATTATCTGCCTTACTTGCAATGGCATTAGTTCATTTCAAAAATATATTGAATATGATGACGTTCAGTACACTGTTAAAGGGCACGTAATGCTACATCTAATGGCAAAAACTAAAGATATGTCTGAATCTGATGCAATTTCTATTTATCAAATGTCAGACCATTAATATCCCAAGGATAAAGATTATTGGTAGTCACTTTAGAAATAATATATCGAGACATTCCTTCTAAAGTAAACCATTTAGAATATAAATCAATATTTTTAATCATTTGTGAATAGTTATCTTCAGTAATACTTGACAGAATATTATAAGTATTAGAAATGTCTGATTTATGAATTGAGACTGCAAAGTCTGAATAGTTAATATATTCCTTATATGGCAACCATTCTTTATCATCCCAGAAATATACTGGAACGGATTTTAATAACATTGCTTCAAAAAAACGGAATGAAGATTTTCCATATCCGCGTGGAGCCAGGCAGAATTTAGAATCCAGGGTTTTCCGAATAAAATTCTCCGCAGAGTTTTCTGAAATGGAATTTGTCCAAATATTTTGAACTCCTAAAAATATATTCTCCTTTTTTTCTAATGTTTGCATCATTTGTTTTCGAATATCATGCGTTATACTTCCTATAAATGATGCCAGATATTTAGAAACTCCTTTAAGCCCTTCCTCTTTTTCTTTAAGTTCACTTTGAAGACGTTGTTTATTATCTTCATATATAAGTGCTATTGGAATATCTCCATTACACGCTCCAAATACCAATGTATCCTTTGGTAACCATAACTGTGGACCATCATCGTGCTGCACTACTGTAAAATATTTATAGCTTTCTCTATTATTCTTTTGTTCAAACTCCTTTATTTTATCTCTTAATATCATATTTAAAGTTTCCCTATTTTTCTTAAATCCTGGATGATTTTGAATATTTGTCCAATAAACTGGTATATAAATATATTCTGAATCTATATTCCTTAATACTTCTTTGTTTTTTTGCATTATCTCATAAAAATATTCTTCTAGATATCTCCCATTCTTAAACGGCGGATATACTATTGATGTCTTTGGACGAAATTGAGGCGGTAATTCTACCTGTAATATACCTTTTTCTACTATAAACATCTTATATTATTCTATATATATTGAATGTTTATATACTATTTTATTTTGTTATAAACCATTAATAGGGTTATGGAGAGTGATCTTGGACAATCTGTTATTCAATCTCCTTATTTTGATACTAATAAGTTTCAAAAACAAATCGAACTTATTAAAGATGCTTCCGATGCTGCACAGAAAAAAATAGACCACTATTCCGCACATAACGAAGATGTACTACGCGCTATCGATGTTGTTGAAGACTTTTTACGTGATAAACACCGTCTATGCTATGGAGGACAAGCTATTAATGCTCATCTCCCCAATAAATATAAAATATATAATCCTGAATACTCTATACCTGATTATGACTTCTTTACACCTGATCAATCTTCTGATATTAGATATCTAGTTAAAAACCTACGAAAAGCTGGATTCACTGAAATATCCGCTCGTGAAGGTATGCACGAAGGTACTGTTAAAATTTATGTTGACTTTATACCCGTTGCTGATATTACCGCTATCGATAATAAACTCTATAAAATACTCTCACATAGAGAATTCCGTTATGATGGTATTTCCTACTTAGATGCAAATACTCTTCGTATGCTTATGTACTTAGAATTAAGTAGACCTCGCGGTGAAGTTCAACGATGGGAAAAAGTATATGAACGATTATCTCTTTTTAATGAATTTGTACCTATGAAACAATGTCATTCTGTTCAAAATATATTCAAAGAAGCTCTATCTTCAAATCAAACTGAATATGTTATTAACTATATCATACAAAATCGTAGATTATTTGCAGGTTCTGACTTAATTAATTACTATAAACAAAATATATTTGGCAAACATCGTAATATTTCTTGGATTATCGACAATAAAAAACCAATCATCTTTCTATCACCAGATATCGATAATGATGCTAAACAAATACGTAACTACTTTTCAGAAACACATACTACTTCCAATAATTCTTCTAAACAGGGGAATTATACTATCAAAAGTATATCATCTAAAGGTGCTGAAATAATACCTACGCTTAAAATAGTTCGTTATAAAAATAAAAATTTAGTATTTATTGTTAAACAAGATGCATGCCTGTCTTATTTTAATGTTTCTGTAGATCAAAATAAATTATTGAAAATAGCATCACTTGATACACTTATTACACTTTATTTTAGTTTAGGGCTACTTAAATCTGAATATATGGATATGGGATCAATTGAATGTTTAGCAAATGAACTTGTACAAGTTTCAATTAAATCTCGTAAAAATCCAGAACAATTTGCGTTTCCATTTATTTCAATTAAATGCGTTGGACACCAACAATCACTTCCAAGTCTTATTCGTGCAAAAGTTAAACGTATTACACAAAAAAGACAAAATTTACAAAACTTAATACGTAATACATCAATCTCTAAAAAACACAATAAAACTGTTCGTAATTCACATAAAAGACACGCATCTAAAACTTCCTCTAAAACTACTATATTTGATTATATTTAAAGATTATTATTAATTTGTTCTATTAAAGATTTTATATTAAACCACATAGAATAATTTGATTTTAATTCACCATATCTTTGTGGATTTGAATTTTTTAAATTTCCTAAATTATTACCACCATCAGGTATAACTGTTTCACCATAATATGAATTATCTTGTACATTAATTTTATTTAACATTCCTCCACTTTGTGCATCATTACTAATTGCATTTGATGCTTCAACTAAATTTTGAGTTTGCTGTAAAGTACTCATTAATTCATCTTCATTTGAAAAGAAACTTGTTATAGAATTAAATATCTGCTGATTAATTTGATTTTGTTGCATTTGTAAAATTTCTGGATCATTTGCTATGCATTGCTGTATTTGCTGACAGTTATCAAATCCTTCTTTAAATAGGTTTCCAGTTAGAGCTTTTGCATATTTAGCGTGTGATTCTGACATATGTGTATTCATCCAATTCAACGCATTCATATATGGAGTTGAATCTGATGGAACTTTATTAGCTATATCTTGTAATGCATTTGTTGTTAAATTAGTTAAACTGTTTGGAAAATCCGTGCAGATATTTGGATATTGTTTTCCATCTGTTGCTGATAATTGCTGAATAAATGCATCCATATCACCTGCACTCGGCTGTGATCCTGATTGCCCTTGTTGCGCTTGTGATGGACTTGTTAATGGTTGTTGTGGCATATTTGCCATTACTGCTGTACTGACCGCTTTCTGCCATAATGGGCAAAAAGTCGTATAAAATGTTATAAATTTATTATATGATACATTTACATCATTTGAATCATAATACCCTTCATATATATTTAAAAGGGTGGGCGGTGAATATATAATTTTAATTATTACTAAAATAAATAATAAACATAACAATAATAATATTGTCATTCTTATAATTATTAATATAATCTTTAAGGCCCGGGTAGTAATTTGATTTATTAATAAATATTAGGGGGGAAATGCCTATTCAAATTAATACCAAAAGAGAATTTATTGATAAATTAATATTTCCAAAATCTTCTTCTGGAGATACAATAACTCTTAATGAACTTCAAAATTCTCTTGGAGAATCATATGAATTAAATTTAGATATCGACTTATCTGATATTCCTATATGCTCTATTGGTGCACAGGTTCCAGATAAAGGATTTACTGGTAGTTTTGATGGTAAAGGGCATACAATCACTATTTGTAAAATAGATACTACATGTTTTTATGGATTATTTGCAAAAGCTATTGGACTCGCAGAACATATAGATAATACATTAACATCCATTGATAAAAATAAAAACTTTATACGTAATATTAATATAATATATAAAACTGATATTCCTTTTAAACAATATATTCCTAAAAATCCCGCTAAAATTTATACACAAGAAGAAGAAGCTGCATATAAAGCAATACCTGATGAAAATTTACTTATATTAGTTAATAATAGTTCAAATTTTAATAGTTTTGGGTTTTTTATAGGTACTTGTGAGAATTATACAATTGAAAACTGTACAGTATGTATTCTAGATAAATATTCTATTAAACTTACTGGTCAAGTACAAGAAGCTGATATTAAAGGTTATGAAAATATTGGAGGATTAATTGGAAAAGCTCAAAATTGTTATGTTAATAAATGCAATATAAATATTGGACATTTTTTCTCATTAATAAATTACAGTGCTATTCGTGAAATTTATGCATCTTTATGTATTGGTAATTTAACTAATTCTAGTCTTATTGATACCTATATAACTGTTGGCAGATATACTGCCATTGATTTATTCGTACCATCAGGATTCTCAAATACATTTGGTTCTATGATAGGATTATTTAAATCAGGTATTGGTATACCTAATATGATTGGTGAACAAAATGGGCAAAAAAATGTTACAAGTAGAATAAAAAATACAATTATAAATAATATTATTTCAATTGATCATACTACATATATTTATTGTAATAGAACTTTTGGATCAATTGGTGGATTATTTGGTATTATTAAAGCAGGTATTATACAAGGTGAAACAGGAGAAGCTGCTGAAATTACAAATTGCCTTGGATTTATTAGTAATAATACTTTATATAATATTGAAGAAGGAAATATTGGTGGTATATTTGGTTCTTTACAATCTGATTTAAATCCTGCACAAGGTAAATCTCCTAAAATATTCGAATGTGCTATTATGTATGGTAAAAATACTCTTTTTAATGCTAATAATATAGGTGGTATTATTGGGGCAAATATTAATAGATTAGCATTTTCTGTTAATGATTTAGCAGTATACTTTGAGAATTATTATTTTAATGGAACTAGAATTAATGATCCTGTATTAGGATATAATATTGGTACTCTTAATTTAAATGATAGATTAAATGTTACTACTGAAATTGATTTTAGTGATAGATTATATGCATATTCTGAATCTGGACATATTGCTGGCTCTAAATTAACTTCAATTAATTCTACTACAAAAGCAGAAGTATATAATACTATTAAATTAGCATATGATAGTGATGAGAATAAAAATAAATGGGTAGATTATTTATTTGAATTTGATAAATCTTTTACAAATGCACAGTTATCAGAAGCATTTACTAAAATGTGTATACACTTTAAAGATTCACGTCCTAAACTTATTGCACAACACGCTATTATGTATATTATGCGTAATAAGGATATTTATCAATTTACTTCAAGTGTAAGTACCTTACGTCTTGTTATTAATACTTTTTCTAATAAATATGGATTTGATGATATTAATAATATTACAGTTATTATTCCTAAAGATCATATTTATGATTTACAATATAATAAAGATTATTATTTTCTTGAAAAAAGTATAACTGTTAGTGCTAAACATCCTATTTTTAATCATATATATACCCATAATATTGTATCTATTGGAACTAATATTTATTCATCAGATTTTAATGTATTTAGAACTTTTGCAAATACTAGTAATATTGGTTCATTTCAAATAAAATCTGTAGATAATGTTATAGGGCAATTATATTTTACAGATATTGAATATGCTAAACCAGATTGTTGTCCTAAACCAATATTTAAAGAATATACTGATAAATGCAATATTTATACATCTACAGAATTTATTAGACTTCCTTTAGTACAACCCCCTCCTCCACCTTCTATGCAATATTATGCACCATTTTATCCTCCTAATTCCAGAGGCGGTGCCTATGTTGCAAATACACCTCTATCACCATATCAATCACAGATTGGTAATTCAAATAATGGTAATAATTATACTAAATATTTTCCACAAAACTGTCAGCCATTATGCCAAGGGTCTTTTTATCCCAACTAATATTTTTTAAAAAAATTGAAATCTGTGTGTATGGTTAATAAATGTGACACATAACTAGTAATTTCTTCCAAGCACTTTCTTCCAAATGTCTGAACCTTATATTAAAGCATTTCAAATTCGCACAACATATGGACAAATATATTATTATGAAATTGATCAACTTGAACAACTAGATAAATTCCTTCAAAATACTCACTTAGTATATATTGCTAAAATTTCATTCTACTTTAATGATATTCATAATCCAACCAGAAATCTAATCCTAAGACAAAATACTCCTAATAGATTTGATCCTGAATTTCCAACAAGATATTATGATGGATACTATATCCCTGCATTCTCTGAAGAAGAAGAAAAAAAGGATTTTAATGCTGTATATACATTGTTAAATAATTCTTATAATCTTGATGATAGACTTGGTAAATATATTGTCAATCCATATACCAATTCTAATCTAAATACTAATTCAAATACACTTATTGATTAATTATCTCAACTTAAACATACATATCTATATTATTGCAAACTATTTATAATGGATACTAATAATTCAATAACTATTTCTAAAAATATATCTGAAAATAAAATTATTTTATTACTAATGGTTAAAAATGAATCAACTATTATTAAAAGATGTCTCTCTTATGCTATAAATCACGTGGATGCAGTTTCTATTCTTGATACAGGTTCAACTGATAATACAATTGATATTTGTAAAGATTTTTTAAGTAAATCTGGAAAACCATTTGATATTAATATTGAATTATGGCAAAATTTTGGATATAATAGAACAATCTCTTTTCAAAAATGTCAAGAATTTTGTAGAATGCTAGAATGGAATCCTGAAAATGCATATGCTTTTGCTATTGATGCTGATATGTGTATTTGCCCTACACCTTTATTTTCTACTTTTAAATTAACTTCTAATGGATATAGTATTATTCAAAAAAATCCAATTATTGAATATTATAATGTACGTTTACTAAAACTTTCTTTTAATTGGAAATGCGTTGGTGCTACACACGAATATTGGGATGGAACTGATTCTGATAAAATTGCATCAAATATTATTTATATAGACGATAAAAATGATGGCGGATGTAAACACGACAAATTCGAAAGAGATATTAAATTACTACAAGAAGAACTTAAAGAAAATAATGAAAACGGTAGAACACATTTTTATTTAGCACAATCCTATAAAGATATTGGCAGATTAAATGATGCCATTAAACACTACAAAAAACGCATTGAAATTGGTGGATGGTACGAAGAAATATGGTACTCTTATTATATGATCTCTAAATGTTATATGCGACTCAATAATCCTAGTAAAATGGAATTATGGGGTGTTCGTGCATATGAATACTACCCTAAAAGAGCTGAAAATTTATATATGCTATGCAACTACTTTAGAGGTGTATCACAACACTATAAATCATACCATTATTATAAACTTGGCAAATCTATTCCTTATCCTACTGGTGATTCATTATTTATTGAAAAAAATGTATACCACGATCTATTCGATTTTGAAAATACTATTCTGGCATTTTATATTCATCCCAATAATTTACAAGATGGGCTTCATAATTTAATTACATTCATCAATAACAATAATAATACAATATATAGTGATAATGTATGGAAAAATATTGTTCATTATATTGAACCTTTAATTTCCAATACTTATCGTGGACAATATACTAAATACTTATTTCCCAATATAGATGAATATCATTCTTCATCTTGTTCTATATTATATCATAACTATAAATGGATAATGAATATTCGTTATGTTAACTATTTAATTACACCTGATGGATCCTATAATATTAAATCTGAAGATGGCAATGTAAAAACTCGTAATGCTTTTATTTATCTTAATAATAATCTACAGCCTATCTCTGATATTACTACTATTAATGATGACTATGTAAAATATCCTCTAAATATACAAGGCCTTGAAGATATTCGTTTATTTCAACATAATAATCAACTTATGTTTACAGCCACTTCCAAGGATTCTTCAAATAATGACAATATTTCTATAACATATGGTAATTATGATATTAATAAAAGAGTATTAACCAATGTAACTACACTAGAATCTCCTTTTAATAAACAATGTGAAAAAAATTGGATTATTGTACCTGATAACAATTCTAATGGAATTAAAGTTATTTATACGTGGCATCCATTTCAAATTGGATATATTAAAGATAACCAGTTGGAATTAACATCTTCTCATCAAACACCGCGTATATTTGAACGCTTTAGAGGATCATCTAATTTATGTGAATATCTTGATAATTACTGGGCTGTTGTACATTTTGTACAATATAGTATGCCTAGAAAATATCATCACTGTTTAATACAATTTAATAGAAATACTTTACGGCCTGAAAGATATTCTCTACCATTTTGTTTTAGAAAAAATGCAATCGAATATTGCCTTGCATTAAGTATACACGATGGTAATGTACGTATGATTTTTTCAGAAAATGATTCTGATCCTGGATTAATAGAAGTTAAACTAGAAAATATGCGTTTTATTGAAATTTCTAATTCATAATAAGGAAATGGACTCTGCTCCTAATATTTTAATTATGGATAATGATGAGACTACAGGTAGTTATTATGTATTATTCTTTATTTACGATTTCTTAGCTAAATCTGGTATTGGAAATGAATTAGATTCTTTAATAACTATTAATCAATTCTATAAATATTTCAAAGAATTTAATGTATTTCGTCCTAATTTAGAATATTTCCTTAAAACAATGAATCAGATGAAAACTGATGGTATTCTTGATAAAGTATGTATTTATACCAATCAATTAGACGTACGATACATTGATAATTATAGTAAATGGATTGCATCTGATGGAAAAGTATGGTCACCCCCTGAAATATTACGTATTATGTACAATAAATTAGCACATAATAAAAAATTTATTGATGGGATGTTTACTAGACCTTTTATGCCATCAAATAATGTTTATAACAATTACCCTGTCAAAGATTTAGCTAAAGCCTTTAGACATTTTTACCCTAATCAACCTGTTAGATTAGATAAAACTATATTTATTGATGATCGCTATCAAGAACATTATATTATTAATACTTCTAATTCTGGAACTGATAAATTATCACGTTACCCTATGCCTCCTTATTATAAATCATTACCTGAAAATGCATTTGATATTATATTAAATGCTATTCTTAAAAGAAATAATATAAGTCTTGAAAAATATCCTGATGCCGTTAAATTGCGACAAAAAATACAACAAGAATGGTCCGAAAAAAATAAGGAAATTAAACAATTAGAACTTGATAATCCTATTAAATCAGATTTATTAAATACTCTAGCAAAAGATTTTAAACAATTTTATTTATCTAAAGGATTAACAAATAATATTACTAAGAATATAAAAAATGCAAGAGCCAAAGCAGAACCAAATGTTAACCAACGAATCCGAGAAAAAAGACTCAGAAACTCCATTACAAAATCCATCACAAAACGTAATAGAGGTGAACAAGAACAAAATAAAACAAACAAAGGTGAACAAAGGGAAAAAAGAGAACAAAGAGAACAAAGGGAAAGAAATCAAATCAAAAGAAGAACGACTAAAAGAAGGTATTAATATCCTTACTAAACTAAAAGAAACAGGTGTTACACAAGATGAATCCTTTGATGAACTAAAAAAAATAATTTCTACGTGGGTTAATACTGGTGAATATTGGAATGGATCTGTAGCATTTCCTCAATATGGTAAAGTTGTTACTGGACATTTGCCTAAATATAAAGGTCAACAACCTGTAATGGTTTTTAAACTTGTTTGAACTTTTTAGGAAAAAGTTTGCAAAAATAATAAATCTGAAGTAGTTGATACTCCTGATATAGATAAAGTGTTTGATGAAGATTTTGATAAAGCAATTGACCCTGATGTAATAAAATCAGATTAAACATCAAGTTTAAAGACCTATATATAATATTATTCTATGCAAATGAGTAATGATATGAAACTTCTATTTGTATTCTATAATGCTCCTTATAGATTTGATATAAGTGATTTACCTGGAGAATGGAAATGCATTGATTCTGCCTTAATCCCACCTTTGGGTGAAATATCTGATGATAAACCAGTAAAATATAATAGATATTCATATTATAAAGGCCCTAATGAAACAATAGAGGAGGCAAAGAAGGATTTAGAATATAAATTAAATTTTTCTATGAATGCAGAGGCAATTAAATCATATTATATACAAAATACATTTCTTCCAATACCTGTTTAAAATTCATATATATAATATATTAAATATCTATCTCTAAATATACAGGGCAATGATCTGAACCCATAAACTCTGTTAAAATGTCAGAATCTGTAATTTTATTCTTTACAGATTCTGAAATTAAGAAATAATCTATACGCCATCCTTTATTATTTTCACGTGCATTCCTAAAATTACTCCAATAACTATATTTAATCTCCGTCGTCCTCATAGTCCGAAATGCATCAACAAATCCGATTTTAAGAAACTCTGAAAATGCATCACGCTCCTCCTGTGTAAATCCAGCAGACTTTTTATTTGTTTTCGGACTATGAATATCAATTTCCTTATGTGCTACATTCAAATCTCCACAGATAATCACTGGCAACTCTGTTTCTAACTCCAGGGCTGTTACATAATTCCTTAGTAATTGCTCCCATTCCAATCGCTCTTCAAGACGAGATAAATCAGACTTTGTATTTGGTACATAACAATTTACTAGAACAAATGTCTCGAACTTTGCAGTAATCATTCGCCCCTCTTTAGTAAATGCAAAATCGGAATAAGAACCAATTGTATCTTCAGAGAAATGCTTGAAATCATATTCAACCCACTCTGGCTCCACATTACAGAAAATTGCTGTTCCAGAATATCCCTTCTTTTCTGCTAGATTATGATAAATATACTTATAATAAGGGCGGAGCGAATCTGGTTTTTTTACACCAGCGTGGACTTCCAGAAGTGTCCCTAGATCATTAACTGGATCTTGTGTTTTAATTTCTTGGAGACAGAGAATATCTGCTTGTGTTTCTTTAATAAGTGTCTTCAGACAATTATTAGAGTAATGTCCTTTTTTTTCTCCATTTTTCAACTTCCCACAAATTGCCTTGGAACCATTAATATTAAAACTTACAATACGCATCTTGGAAATACTTTTGCAACCTTACATTGCATTTTATTAAATTCAAATTTATTTTATAAGTATACTGTTTTTATTTAATATTTTATTTTGTAGTTATTTAAAGTGCACCACCACGCAGTCTAAGGACAAGATGCAGCGTTGATTCTTTTTGGATATTGTAATCGGATAAAGTTCTATTATCTTCTAGTTGTTTTCCAGCAAAAATTAGACGTTGTTGATCAGGTGGCACGCCTTCCTTATCTTGAATTTTCTGTTTAACACTCTCAATTGAATCGGAAGGATCTACATCTAATGTAATAGTTTTCCCTGTCAAACTTTTTACAAATATCTGCATTTTATATCTATATTATAGTACAAGATTAATCTTTAAACTTTATTTTCAAGAATTAATTTTAATTTTTCCTGATAATCTTCTTTATCCTTTTGATTATATTTATCTTTTTTTATCTGATTTTCACTTGATTCTAATGGTTGCAGATTTCTAAAATTCCAACAATACTTATTATCTTCTTCTAATGATAAATCCCAAGCAGCACAAGGAATTATATGATCAATATGCCAATATGAACCGTAGTTTTTCCAATTCATTAAACTATTAAATTGTTTTTCAATATGATTTTTTAGTTCTTCAATTGTACATCCAATATATTCAGTAGTTCGTTTTGTCTTTTTACCTTTTAGCAAAGTATTAAGTTCATAACGAATTCTTCTTGATGTATTTTCTTTTATTTTATGATGTATATCTGTATCTCTTTTCATCTTACTCCATTTTCTAAGATACTCATTGATCTTATCTTTATTTTCTTCTTGATACTTTTTTCTTGCTTCCGCCTCTCTTTCAGGATTATCTTTTCTCCATTGTTTTTTTCTATCTTTATATATCTGGCTATTTTCTTTATAGTATTCTTTTTGATAGGCTATAATTTCTGGCTTTTTACTATATTCTTTCATATAATCTGGATTTTTCTCTCTCCATTTCTTTTGAGACTCTCTTAATTTATCCCTATTTTGTTTTCTCTTTTCACTTTCACATGTTTTACATCTATTATCTTTACCATCTTTATTTCTATTGTTTACAGTAAAATTATCAAGGCTCTTACTAATTTCACAAGTATTACAAGTTTTTTCAGACATTTTATTTTTGAAGAATATTGATAAAATTACATCAAATTTTATAAAGTCACTTGTTATATTCATTTTTAATATGCAAACATCATCCCTGCACGGCCGCCATAGACTCTTAATATATTATATGTTTCTGCGTACACATATACCACATATCTTGGCACTGACGTCTTATTATTTGATAAGGCTCCACGTACTGCCCTAAGATTAAGTACTAAATCTCGATTAGTTATTTTATCCAAATTAGCTTCACCTTGTGGTTTTGAGAATGGAGTTGATCCATTTTGTATTCCAAGCGGAAAATTATAATAATATCTGTTAATCCAAGGTGATTTTCTTAATTCGTATGATGGTAAAATAGATCGGAATAATGCTGGTGCTTGTGTTCTAAAACGGACAATACTCCCTTCATAATCTAATTCATATCCTGTGATCGGCTCGGAGTCAGACATTATAAATCCTGGCTGCAAAAATCCTGGATAATTCGGATTTAATCCTATTGCATCAGGCCACCACGGAGTTTGAGAGTCATCTGGCAGAGTATTTGCATTTCCAGTTAAATCTCTTGTCCCTAAAAAGTGTGCATTATATGATGGTGCTTCGACACGATTTAACATAAAATAAATATTGCGTGTAGGATTAGGAATATCTAAACGAATTCTTGCAGTCATTAACCCACGAGTATCAAATGGCTTCATATGATAATGTTGAACTATTGGAATCTGTAAATCTGCTAAACGGAATCTATTTGCTTCAGGTTGATCTAAATAAATGTATTCAGCCATAATATATGTATCTCCTAGTTGCAGTTGATTAGGTATTTGAACTCCTGGAATTTGTTGAGCGCCTTGTGTATTAGGATCAGCTGTATAGAAATTACTATCTAAGATTGGCCATAGAGATGAACCATCAGCTTCACTAGTATTTGAAGGGTTTAATACATTACTATAATAACATCCATTCAGACTTCTAAATTTAATTCCTACACGAATGTCATCCATAGGAATTGCATCGATTGGTAGAAAACATCCTGGATCTCCACGCGTAAACCAAAAAGGAAGTGGAGTTATTACTGTTTCAACCTGAGGACTATTTCCAAATGTCTGTGCAGTAAATCCATTCTCTTTTCTTTTAATCAGATCATTCATTACTGAGACTTTTTCTAAAGGAGTACTAAATTCATCAATTATTTCAAGTAGACGGCTATCAATAGATTCAACTAAATCATTTGCAATATTAAGACTTAAATTTTCAACTAAAGCATGTCCTAGAGAATTTGTCCAACCAAATTGTGGATACACTTGAGAGTTATTATTTAATTGCCTAGCTTTAACTTGAGGAGTATTAATATCAGGCATTGTTGTTACAAGGAAAAGTCTTGAAATCATATGTCCTTTTCTTAAGAGTTTACAATAGGCCGTATTTCCAAATTGAGGAACTTGTTCAAAATCTAGACGGACCCATTGTGTTGTAAATCTACCCGTCTTTTTCCAGACTTTTAAAAACGGATATAATGTATGCTTATAATATATCCGTTCATCTTGAATACCAGATGATATAACTTTTAATAGACTGGCTACCATTGTCTTATTATTACTTCATATTATTTAAGCACTTGAGACTTTTTGAGAAAAAGTCTGCAAAAACCGCGGTTTATAGTAATTTCTTAAATATTTCTAAAGTTTATAAATAATTGCGGTTTTTGGCACGCTTTTTCTCAAAAAGCGCATTAGTCTGAAAACATCTTATTACAAATTCCATTCTCAAATCTTAACCAATTATAATGTATTGCAAATACAAATACCTCCCATCCACCTAATACAGTATCATCCCATTTATTATCAGGTATTACAGGCTTAATAGGAATATTAACTTTCATATTAAGTATAATTGAATTAGTTCTACTCATATTTGCAGCACCACTAGGTTGATGTTCATCAGGATATTCTGCAAAGCTATAACCATAAATATGTGAAGACCACGCTGTATACCCGCCTTGATGTTTACTTGCAATATGTTCTCTAAACCAATTACCTGGTGCAGAAATTACTTCTGATCCATTAATACGAATTGTAGCTTGATCTAACCATTCTGGAAATATTCTATTAGGAACATATTGATATGATATTGCTGGAGTAAAGTTTACCCATTCATTGTTAATTTGTACAGCTTTTCTTCTAAAAACCCAAAGTATTTCTTGAACAGGATGATTTAACTCAAGAGGTAATTGGATTTCAATAGTATCATTATTAGGATTTGGTTTACTAACAATATACTTGAGAGGTTCGTCAAATGTAAAAGTCTGAGATAATCGTATCATTTGTTCAAATGGTTTATGAAGGAATGCATTACGAACTGAACCATTAATTAAGGATGCAAATGTTAAAACTCTGAAGTCCTGAAAAATAGGAGTTGTCTGAGCATTCAGAGTCTGAACATTGGAGTTTCCTGAAATAAACGGAGTCTGGATTCCTAGCGGAGTTTCATCGCAGGAGTTTCTGAATCCTATATATTTTCTCACGGAGTCCGAAAATGGACGGAGTTTAATATTTACTCGGACATTCCCTTCATTACACGCTAAAAGTGGAAATGATTCTTTTAATTTAGTTCTTAAAAAGAAAAATGGTAATACACAAAAATATACTCCGTTCTCAGTTATAAATGGTCTATTAGGATTTACTGGAGTATTATTTACAGTTGCTGTATTTAATAATGGATATGGAGTTACTCCTAATGCATCGTAACTAATACCAAAGTTTTCATTAATATTTGCATAAAGGCTTGTAAATGTTTTAATAAATTCTCCTGGTATTTTTTCAATTGTCTGGTCTCCAACGACAAACTCTGCATATTCAATAATTGCATTTCCTAGACTATTTGCATATGTCCAATATTTATCTGCATTATTAGTTAAATCTGCTGTATAGTCTGCTGTAGATAGACTTTGTTGCACCTTAGTATTATACCAATGTCCTAATCTAATTTGAAGAACAACTGCTTGTAATAAATCTCCAGCAGGTAATGCACCAATATTAAATGTAAAAAATTGTCCCCAATCTGCTGGGCCAGTATGTACAAATTCTTGAACAGATAATGCAGAAGGATATACTGTTGGATGATCTAATCCACCCTCTTCTGTAGAATTATTTCCACGCTTAAACCACGAGTTTTCAGTGTCTAATGGGAAAAAATAATTATCTTGTGCATCTCTATCCGTAAGGTCTAGTACTGTTGTTATATCACCTCTTGGTCTGAAGTAATCCATTACTAATGTGTATTAAGTATTATTTAGATTGTTAATCAATGCTGCGAAGTTGACAATGAGAATTATCTAGATCTGCGTAATTAATTGTGTAAACAGAATCTGTATTAGGATTTGTATGATCAAATACAAATGTAGTATCCCAAGGATTAGGATTATTATTTCTACTGGCTACATATGTATATTTAGGTGATTTAGGATATAGGCCTTCAAATCCTAGGAAGAATAGACGAAATGTATTTTTATGATTTGTAAAGAATCCATTTGGTGCTTTAATTAATAGTTTTGCATCTGCTACTTCTGCTTTAATAGATGGAACTGGAAACTTTAGTGGTTGCCAAGTAGATTTATGGAGATTAAGTTCAGGAGTTACATAATATACTTGACCATTATCGTATGTAATTTGTAGCATATAGCATAGATTGTAATCATTATTGCTTTCTGTAAAGTAGGCAGCACGAATCTGAATCCAGAATGTATCCTTTGAATAAGGGAATAGAACAGTAAGATATTCTTGATTAATGGTATCATGATCAAAAGTTAGACTATATTTATCGGTTTGATTCATAGTGAATGTATAAACAATACTTTTGGAGAGAGGATCCTGTAGAGTAGGATTAACAGTTAGTGCAAGTTCAGTAGGAATCTCCATTGCAGATATTTCTTGGAAATGCTTCTTGGAATAGCTAGAATATAGTAATATTTGCCTGATATATTTATGACGCATATGCAAATCAATTTTTTATCAAAGAAGGGGATTTAAAGGAAAAAATTGAAATTCGACGGACTCCTAAATTTGATTTTAACGGACTTTTACATTTAACACAGACTTTACAATGCCTTGCATTTCTCGAATTACTGATGAAAAATTTGCACAACGATTTGGTGATGGAAAACATAACTTTCACTTAGAACTTCGCTGTAATCTCCCTTGTCTACCTGGCCTAGATATATGCTCCAAATGCACTGAAAAATCTCCAACATACAAAACACACGGCTCTCGTAAGTTTGATCACGGTAAAATTAATGAACCTATTCCTGATAATAGTCATATTTTCGGCGGTAAATGGTATAACGATCGACTTGCAACATACGGGTCACCTCCTCCAGAAATTATTCAATTTGCATTACAATACCAACAAGAAGCGCGACAAGGATATACTGTAATTCAACCCAGTATTAATACAACATCTAAAGATAAACAACAAAATACTATACAAGAAAATACTATGCCACGTCCTAAAAAAGATCCATCTGCACCTGCTAAAAAACGTGGTAAACCACCAATCGGCAATGTCCAATTAATTGATGATAGTCCTTCTGATACATCCATACAAACTCCTATTCAGACTCCAGTAATACAGGAAACTCCTATTGTGCCATCTATTCCTAAAAAACGTGCACCAGCTAAACGTAAATCTGCTAATCCAGATGATGAAAATACGATAACTACAACTGCTCCTAAAAAACGTGCACCAGCTAAGAAAAAACCTGTAATTGGAAATATTAATAATGTACTAATCAATCCTGACGCTACTAATATTATTGATGCTATTATCCCAACACATATTGAAAATAATATTGAAACACTTGATACTTGTGATTATGAAATTGTTTATGTTAAATTAATACCCTTTGAATTAAATGGAAAATCATATCTACGAGATACAAATAAAAATAAACTGTTTCAAGTTGTTAAAGGTAAGCCTGGTAAATATATTGGTCGATTCTATCCAGAAACCGATGAAATTGATACAGATATTCCTGATTCCGATGATGAAACTGAAGAAAATGAAGAATAATTAATTTATATAGTTAATAATAATGAGCACATTTAATTGTACTACTTGTAAATCTGGTGAACATCTCTATAAACCACAAATTTTTATTTCAAATTGTTGCCCTACTTTATGTAATAATGATTTAGAATTAATTTCTTCCACCGCATTTATTCCTACAGGATTATCATCACAAACATTACTAAAAACATCACAGCAATCTCTATTCGAATGTAATGCAAATACTATAGCCGCATCAACATATCAAAATAATATTCAAAATCAATCACTTATTACAAGTACTCTTAATGGGCAATTATTAACATATGCACAAGCTAGAAATAGTAAATATATTAGGAAGAATCCAGAAGTAATACCACAATCTATTATTGATCTTCAAATGCAAACTGCTAATGTTGGTGTACCACATTCTGTATTTACTATGAAAGACTGTAAAGGTAATCAATTTATTTTATAATAATATAACAATTTATTTAACAAAAATATTATGTTATATTAATTATCTTTTAATTATTATATTTTATTTATATTATTTTATTTAACTGCATTTATATTTTATTTCTTAGGTACAACCTTCTTCTTGACAATTGTCTTTTTAGGCGCTGCAACTGGTTCTACATCATCACCTTCTTCATCATCTACTGTAGCAGGAGCAGGTGCAGGTGCTGGTGCTGGTGCAGCTTTAGGCATTACTGCTGCAACTACAGAAGCCTTTGGCTTACTGAATGCTGCATCATCATCAATTTCTTGAGCTGCATCATCATTTGAAGCCTGGCTTGCAGCATCATCTTCATCATCTACAACCGCCGCTGCAGCAGAACCAAGGCCCTTGAATGCGAAGTCTGAAATCTTCTCAGGCATCTTGTGAATTGCAATTTGCTTTGCACGCCAAGTTAGTCCATACTTAGAGCCAGCAAACCACACACCTGCACACTCGATAATTGCTGTTACCATTGCACCCTTAGGAAGTAGATCCTCTACAGGTACACCCTTGTATGGACTACCATTTACATCATAGAACTTAGTCTCAAACTCATTGTTAATCTTACGAAGCTTGAGCTTGAGATTAGGAGGATAATCAAGTTGTTTACCAGTCTCCTTATCCTTACTGTATTTTAGGGAAGGAGTGTAGAACTTCTTAATTACCTCACGAGGAAGATCATCCTTGAACCACGCCTGAGAGCACTTAGTACCTTCATCAATTAGCTTCTCGTCAATTGCTGCAAGTACATTCATAAACTCCTTAATTTCAGGGCGTTGCTCGTGACCGCGGAAAGAAAGCTCTACAGTAAATTGCTCTGGGCCAAACTGGACACTATTTGCAAGACCAAATGGTACAGACATATTTACTGCAGTTTGCATTACAAGACGCTCACCACCATAGTTGAGATATGCTTGTTTTGCACCACTCTTCAGCGCCTTAGGGGCACTGATAGTGATATTCTTGGAATTGAAAGTAGAAGGGTATACAACGCTGGAAGACATTTTAACTGTTACTGACTTTTGCTTAACGCCAAATCCGCCGTCAAATTTTATACCGTCAAATTTATCATATTTTGGAGTTTTTTAATAATTATACTTATATTTAAGATGAAATGTATTTTTTAATAGCTTTGCATAAATTATTTTTTTTATTGAAATGCATAAATGCTCTTGAAATAACATTTTATAATACAATTATAGCACAAATAATATTTTATAGATATATTAAGTATAAATTATTTAGTTTTTAATATATATATGGTATCTTTTCTCAAAGAATGTCTTTAAATGTAATGTTAAAATCGGATGATTTCAATAAAAAAAAGTCCAGCCGGATGTCTGTTTAGACCCCAATGCGGAATTTGACCATAAAATTTGACGCCTGAAAACACATTTAATATGCCAGTGCGTTTAAAGATGTCAAATACTTCCACCGGTAATAGTACAATGAGCAAAACTACCCCTGCCACTGCCGCCAAGCGTGTAACCAAGAAGACCGATGCCCCTGCTGCCTCTACCGCGGCTCCTGCCCCTGCCCCTGCACCAGTTGCAGCCGCTAAGGAGGAGAAGCCTAAGAAAGCTAAAGCTGCCCCTGTAGCTGCCGCCCCTGTAGCTGCACCTGTAGAAGCAGTAAGCGAGGCCCCTGCAGTTGAGACCAAGACTGTTGAACAAGAGATTGCAGCTCTTATCACCTCTAACCAAAAGATGCGTGATGAAGCAGTAGCTAACATCAAGACCCTACAACGCCTACAAAAGCGTGTAGCCAAAGAGGTCAAGGAAGCTGGTCGCCGTCGTCGCCGCTCCAAAAAGGAAGATGGTGCTGAAGGCACTAAGGAGAAGCGTCCTACCATCTTCACTACCCCTGTAACCCTCAAGGATGAGCTCTGCGGCTTCCTAGGTAAAAGCAAGGGTACTCAAATGACCCCTGCCGATGTAACTCGTGCATTCAGTGCCTACGTGGACTCCCACAAGCTAAAGGATGCTGAGAAAGGCCACACCATCCACCCTGATGCAGCAATGCGCAAGGTACTTGGTGTAAAGGAAGGTGAAACTCTCACTTACCGCAACATCCAATCCTATCTCTACAAGCTCTACGTGCTTCCTGAGAAGAAGAAGCCCGCAACTGCTTAAATAATCCTTTAGGAAAAGATCCCAAAAAACAAATAAATTAAAATATAAATAAAATACTAATTACTTGATCATAAGAAGAAAATAAATATATTTTTGTTTATTTTCTCCTTATTTTAATCTCCTTATATGTAATTTAATGCAATATTTCTATAAATGTTAACTATAAATTAATATTCATAAACACTCCGAAATGTTTTTACATTGTGTTATTAATTAAGATATTTAAAAAAGGTACAGATAATAATAGAATGTCTTGTTATACTCCTAATTATGGTTGCCCGCAATTTTGCCCACCACCATATCCTATAATCTGCTGTGCAACTGGACCAACTGGTGCATCTGGTTCTGGTGCACAAGGTGCTACTGGTGTTAATGGTATAACTGGTTTTCAAGGTGCTACTGGTTTTCAAGGCGCTACTGGTTTTCAAGGAGCTACTGGTGCTCAAGGTGCTACTGGAGTACAAGGCGCTACTGGTATTGCTGGCCCACAAGGCGTAACAGGCGCACAAGGGGCTATAAATAATATATTATTAAATGCACAATATTTACCTTCAAGACACGTATCTGATGGTGTTACGGCCACAAAATGGATTGGCTGGAGTAATAGTGGTAATAATTATCAAGGTTCTCTATTAAATGATATATATAATTCTTGTAAACCTTTACAGTCATATAATATATTTTTATATTATTGTACAAATCCTTTAGCAATAGAACCTGAAAATCGACAAGTAATACTTCAAGGTATTCAAGAAGGAGAATTTTGTAAAATAATTGGAACAACTGGGCTAGATGCAAGTGCTACAAATTATAATTTGCTTAATATGTTAGACCCTTATAATACACCATCAATTACACCTTGCAATGCTGTACAAGCATTTGCTGAAGTACCTAATACATTAACTGTACCACCATATCCACCAGTACATTATACTGCAACATTTAAAGAAATATCTGACCCTGATAGACCTTATCTATATAAATGTGATTGGGGTGCTTCTTCTGAATGGATTAACCATTATTTAACAAAAACACCAAAAGGAATGACTGCTACATTTAATGCACTAGGTATTCCTGAATTTGGTAAAGGTGATGGCACTAATATTAATTATACTAGATGCTTTCCTTTACTTAATACAACTAATCATAGTATAATGTATAATTCAAATAATATGTTAAGTCAAGTGCAACAAGCCCTTCAATCAGCTACTGTAAAAATAATTGGGTTTTCAGAAATACCAACATCATTTAATAATACATATTATACAGCAATAATTGAGGATTTATTAAATTTAAGTGATTATAATATTACATATAATTGGATTGTAAATACAACTGGGATAACATCAAATAAAGGAATTAATATTTCAAGTAATCTAACTGGAAAACAAATTAAAATAACACAACAAGACACAAATGTTAATGTATCTGGAAGTTGTATAATAACATTAAATGTAACATTAAAAAAAGATAATATAGAACAAATATTTAATATTTCTAAAACAGTGCAATTTATTACACCGAATACTTCTACATTATATTTAAGAATAGTTGAAAATATGCCTATTACCGCTAGTAATAATTCTGCAACTATTAGATTAACTGGTATAACATTACCACAAGGTACAACACAAATTACTACACAAACTACTGCTAAAGAGGGTTCAATATATTCTGCTCTAATTACTAATGATAATATATTAACTAATGGGGAAGCTACAATTGTAGTATCAAATATACAAAGTAATGTTGTAATATCAGAGTTTAAAATAACAGATAATAATAACCCTGATATAAATATAGTGTCTATAATATATATTAATAATTCATAATATATATTTAATATAATAGTGATTTTTAATAAAAATACATATTATATTTATTCTACAGCTTTAATTGCGTCTTCTTGTACTTCTGCGTTTGTTTCTACGCTTATTGCTACGCTTATGCATTGTTTTCTTTGAACTTCTTGATTTTTTAGAGTGCTTTCTAGTTTTTCTTTTACTAGTTCTTCGCTTACCACCTCCCATTTCTTCATCATTATTAGTATTATTAATTAATTCTTTTTTACCTAATAAATGTGCTGCATATGATTTTTGTGGTTCACCACTTAGTTTAGAAAAATTTAATGTTTTTGCCATCATACTAGCTAATTCAGCATTAACTATATTATTTTCTTTTTTAATATTTGCTAATATATTTAATAAATGCTGTCCAACTTGTAAAGCAAATGCTTCAATTTTATTAGCTTTACTACTATGTTCAGAAAATTCATTTTGACCAGCTATTTCTGTTAATATTCCTTTACATATATTTATTACATCTTTACATTTCTTAAGTGTAGCATTAATATCTTTTGTATTACTTTCTTTTGATAGTTTTTTTACTTCATTTTGAATTTCATAAGCTAATTTTTCAGCTTCTTCTAGTTTTTTAGTAATTTTGGCATATTTTTTGCTATAATTATTAGGAGCAAATCCTACACTTCCAGAATAAGCAGCTGCTCTAGCAGCATTTGCAGCTCCTTCAGCATTGGCCTTTGCTTTTGCTGCTTTAGCAGCAGGGCCAAATAATGTATATCTATCTTTATATGTTTCTAAAATATATTTTTGAAAATCATTTATCATATTAGGAGTATTAATATAACCATATGTTGCTGGATATGTCTTAATTAAAAACATTGCAATAGAACTTGCAAATACTCTTTGTTTTTCATCTCCAATAATTTTTAAAATTGTATAGCCGTGTTTTTTATATACTTCTATTCTTTCTGCAAACCCTTCTATATCATTTTTAAGAATTATAAAATCTGGATAATGTTGTGGATTAGGTGGTACTGTTAATCCAGGAGGAAGATGTTCTTCAGAGATATGAAATGGTGCTGCCATTATAACTATATTAAATACACATTTTATTCATCCTGACAATTAATTAAATCATATAACTTTACAAAATCCACATTTTCGACTAAATCTTCTTTGTACGTATTATGATATTTTTGAAGTGCATATTCTAGATCTTTATACACACTAATTAATGAATATGCCAAACATATATCTTTTTCTTTCATTGACTTACACAGTTGCATAAATTCGCACCACATTTGTTCCGTAAAGTTTATTTGCTCTTGAATAAATTTAATATCATAGAGGCGACCATTTATCGGACTGTTCATCCTTATTACATTCTTACATCCCAATACAATTAGATCTGAATCATTTGTTATTACTGCATCCACTTTACCAGAATTTGCTAATTCAAATAACACAGTATCTGCCTCTTCAGTCGCATTTATAATAGTACACCCCTTACCATTTAGCCATCTCGTCACCGTTTCAATAAACTCAGGAGTAGGTACCCACGCTTCTCTTCTTAGCTCAAGTATATACCCGTTAATTAAATAACGATTTGCCCCACTTATACGCGCAAAAGGGTGTTTAACAAACTTTTCAATACGCTCAATTGTATCAAGTATTTCCTTGCGACGAGCACGTTGTTCTTTAAGTGCCTCTGCCTTTTCTTCAGACGGTCGGCCATCAAATACACAGACTACCTCTTTTGCATTCTTTACTACTTGCAACATATAATTCTGAAAACTAAATAAATCACCTCGTGACTTATGCAACAGCCAGAATATATCCACACCTATTCGCTTTCCAATTACATAACTAGGGATATGAATTCCTGTTTCAAATCTTTTCAAGAATTGAAAGAGACCTTTTACGCCCATTTTTAATTTAACTGATTTATTCTGATTATCTGCTGCATATCAATTTTGTTATAATATCGTTGAATTGTTAGTTACCTTAAAACGACTCTTTAAAATATCTGATGGAGGATAAGTTAATCTAAGTGAATTTCCTATTTTAATATCTGGCTTTGAATCTCTATCGTTTAATATCTCCCAACGCCGCCAGACTTCTTCCTTACCTATTGTATAGCGCCAAGGAAATTCTCTCTTTTCTTCATCTATATAATGTTTTCTAATCATAATATTCTGTTTTCGCATCCACTCAGATTGACGCTCTAATAATGCATTAAATATATAAGGTTTTCCTTGAGATAATAAGGCTATATATATTAATTCTGCCCACGCTTCAGTTTCTGCTTCTACAATATCAATTCCATTCTCGTGATTATCAGCACAACTTGAATGCATTAATTCGTGAATTAAAACACGAGTTGCATCTTCAGCTTTATATATTATTATTGATTTAGTATTACAACTATATGTATATCCTCCATTAATATTTGGAGGTGATATTTTATGACCTTTTTCAGGAAATGTACGAATTCTATCATCTGCTAAAAAAAAGACTCTAAATTTTCTATTACTTTTTCCTGCATACATTCTTAAAATTCTCCCCCATAATTCCCACGGAATATCCTTTTCCTGACCTTCTCTTAATAATACTGCCAATATTTTCCCATATTCACACTTTTTTACTATTAATCTTGCATCACCTGCTTTTAATGAATTATACATTAAGTTTCGACGATTATAAGGATCAAATTCACTCTGTTTACTACATTCTTCATATAAAAACTCCATATCTCCAGTTGTTACATCAGCTGTATAGAATATTGGTGCAGTATCTTCCATATCTCTTTTAACTGCATCAAGTATTAATTTAACTACTGGAGAACGTTCTTTCATTTATTCTCACACCTATTATTAATCTATATTATTTCTTAATTTATACATTTCTCTTGCTAATTCTAAATGCACGTGTTCCCATAAAATAGGAATACGATATGATGTCACTAACACCCATCCAGATCCAGACTCCGCATTCCATAGGACTTTTAACAGACGACTCCTAATACTCGGAGTTATCCATTCTGTATCATATATGGCTTCAATCCAATATGTAATAACATCTGTCCAACGCAGATTTCTTTGAAGACAAATATAAATCCAATTTCGTACTTCTGCTATTTTTTCATTTGACCAAGATTCAGACCAATCATTTATTGTTTTCTTAAAATATAATAACCATACATCATCTTTTGGTAATTGTGTATCATTTACATATTTACTTAGTAACATATCATTTTCAGCTCTTACTGGAATCTCCATACAAAAATCACGTAGACGCCCACTTAGAGGTAATTCTGTTGTTAATAAGATTGCAAATGTCGGATATTGCTCTAAACATTCTTGTAATTGTAATACAGATTCATCTGTTAAGAAATGAGCGTGATATAATACTAAATAGCGTGTTTGAATAGTAGATGATACCAGACATACATCTTGTTGACCAGTCCATCGTGTTAGGATTGATTGAAGGAAAACTTTATCAGACATTGACATTCTAGCAACATCAAATCCTAAATGGATATTGGACTCTTCATATGGAATTGATTTACCAGTTGCTTCATCATCTTCTTCATCTGGATCTCCACCATTTACTTGTTTATTAAGAAACCATGTTCCAAATTTAATTTCAAATGGTAGACTAATATTATTGCATTCTTTCTTTAAAAATTCAAGAAGTTGTGTTCTTTTACCAACACCTCTTGAACCCCTCCACGCAAAACTACAGGGCTGCATTATCCTAAATCATTAATTAACTTTTAAGCACTCACAAATAAAGCACTTAAGAATTATGTATATATTAATCAATTAATGATACTTTCTATACCCTATCAAGCATTACAAATAGGAAATATACATTTAACTCCTTTTCAAATTGATAAATATGGTAAATCATTAGCACGATTATCTTATAAGGATTGTAGTATTGATTTTCAAGATGTTTCTATTTTAACACCGCCACTTAAAATTATTGATTATAATCCAGATAATTCTCGTTTACGCCTTGATCTAAATGATCAATTTAATTTTCAAGTTAAGCTAAATACTTTACAGGAATATTTAGCAAGTACATTCTTTGTACACCAACAGAGTTTTCTTAATAATAATACTAATATCGCTAATACGCAAGATGACATTCATTCATTATTTCATTTTCTCCTTAATGATACTACACTTTCTTTATATATTTTCCCTACATCAATTGTAAAAAAATCAGATGGAAGTAGTTGTAAAGTATCTGAATTAAAAACGGGTGATAATATTAGATGTGTTATCCGTTTACAAGGAATAACACAAATAAATAGTAAAAATGGACTTAAATTACGTCTACAACATTCTATTCCATCTGTATGGTTAACTTCTTAAGATGATTTTGTTATTGCTGAGACTGATACTGCAATAAAAGACATAGTTAATGACATACAGCATAATATTATGCTAAATATAATAGACATATTAGGACTTTGTTTAAAATATAGTAAAGCTGCGATTGTAAATCCTACCATACCAGCAATTGATAAACCGATTACTTTATTAATTTGTGGTTGAACTGCATTCCAATTATCTTGACTTCCTACAAAATTAGCCATTGTTACAATAGCGCCAATGTAAAATCCTACAAATATTAATAGGCCAACTACCATACCAATAATAGTAGCCTTTGAAGATCCTGCTGTTTTTGTTGCAGCAATACCTGCTGTAATAGCTGCTCCTAAACTTGATGATGAACCTACACTAACAGATCCCGTAGATGATGACATTATTAATCCTAATCTATATTATGTTTTATTTATTTTAGCTACTTCCTGCTGCGGCACTTGATCCAGTAACACCTTTACTTAACATTTTTCTAACATTTGCAACTGGAAAATTAATAGTAGGTGTTCCAAAATATAATAACATTATTGCAAATACTATAAATAGAATTTGCCCGCCGATTGATAATACTATATTTGAGTATTCAAAATTAAATGTCACTGCCATTCCTACTTTTGATTATTTCTTATATTTTCTAAAAATAGAGGCACCCATTATGCCATTTTCTAAATCCAGAAAACGCAAATTAAGTCTTAATGACTTTTCCAAATGTAATCCTAAATTAAAATCTCGGAAAAAGACTTGTCTACCTGATAATGTCTATTCGCAAATATCTAAATCTGTTGGTACAAACAATATTTCGGATACATTTAAAAAATTAGGATGTGATATCGGACAAGAACATTGTCTTTTAGATAAAAGTTCAGTATTGAACGTTGATACTAAAAAACAACTCCGTAAACAGTATCTCCGCCCTCGCTACCCTAAAGCTTGGCTTAATGATCCCGATATGTGGCTTGATAATTTTAATATTGCAGCCGTTATGAAACAATATCAAGAAGCTATACCTTATTTTAAATTCCTAGGTGTGTTCCCTATTGATTTTTCTGCTCCAAGTCCATATGTCAAATCATCTAAACCAGTGTGTCTGTATAATGAATTATGCACTATTAATCTAAAAAAAGAATACTCTAAAGGTATAAGAGGTATTGGTGCAATTTTTAATCTTGATCCGCATTTTAAAGGTGGAAGTCACTGGGTTGGATTATATATTGATATTAAAAATATTAATAATCCTAACTGCTATTATTTTGATTCATATGGATACAAAACTCCGCCATTAATTGCACGTTTAATGAAAAGTTTACGTCTACAAAATCCCAATATCGGACTTGGATTTAATGCACGACGATTCCAATATGGAGGCTCCGAATGCGGAATGTTTAGCATGTATTTCATTATATGTATGCTTTATGGTATTCCATTTGATGAATTCTGTAAAGATTCTGTTAATGATAAATTTATGCTTGAATTACGTCATATTCTATTTGCTAAATAATATAATTAACATTTCCACATATTAATCCTTTTATTAAATCCGATTCAGACTCTGATTTTTTAGGAGTTTCCGTTTTTTCATTTTCCAGACTTTTTTTAAAAGTTTCAGACTCCTTTTCCTTTTTCGTTTTCTCAGACTTTTCCATATCCTAATCCTATATCTACTCCATTTTTAAACTCTATAAATCTGTTGTGATAGAGAACATAAAAGATTTATATAGTAATGTTAGTAATGTATCGTCCGGTTCAACAAACTACACAGAATAATTCTGTAAAGTCTGTTTTTTTAAGTCAAAGAAATTATGATACTCTACAAACTGTTCTAGTTCAAGATTTTCAACGTAGAATATCTGCACCTCTCAATGATCAACAATTAACACGTTTAAATAAATCCTTAAATCATTATATTGAACAAGTCTATTCAGTTAATGGTGAAAGACAACCAGTACAAGTCCTTAATAAAGAAGTATTAACCGCTTGTGCACAAGATTTTACTAAATATATCCAACGCAAAGATGCAACACGCAATGTATCAAGTGTTCAAACTGTTATGGACGAATCACTCTTCCAAGAAGTTGGACAACGCTATGAACGCCTAACTCAAGAACGCAATGAAGTTAAAGCACTTCCTCCTGCTGTACCTGATTTCCGTATTTCACTCAGTGAAGATGGCCCTGCACCAGCTGAACTATATGAAATGGCTAAAAAACAACGAGAAATGGAAGCATTACGTGCTGCACATAATAACTCTGAAATAATGAAAGCTAATATGGGAATGCAAAAATATATTTCATCAGATTCATCCTTTAAAGTTCTACAAGATTCACAAAATCGCAATACAGAACTTGCTCTTCTTGAAAGACAAAATAGACCACGTGATACTACAAATGATATGCCTCTTGTTGTAATGCCTGATAGACGCGAACTAATGTTAGCGCCTGTTGGATCATTTGATACTATGACACAATCTCCTATGCCACGTGAACTTGGAAATGCAAACTCCAATCCTACTATTGTCCAACCTGAACTTGCAAGCCCTGTAAAGAATGATTTACCACAGAATTATGTAGTCCGTGAAGAACGCACTGTTTCCTATAAAGAAGTTGAAAATAATCTATTTATCTATTCAGCTGATCGTGATTGGTTACGCAATAATAAGGAGAATCGTTACAACTTTACTGTCAGTTTTGATCCTGCTGCAAATGGACAGAGTTTTGGACCAAATCCTGGAGTTCAGGAGAAATTCAAAAATATTGTCCGCATTGAATTTGTTAAAGCTATTATGCCAGGTGAAGGTTTAGATGTTACAATTAATCATTCTGGAGATAGTAGTACAGGTGTATGGGATACATCATTTCAAGATAATATTTTAAGTTTTCCTTATGTAACAGTACGTGTAGCTGAATTAGAAAATAATAACTTTGGCACAGACAACTTCTTAGACAGATCCTTTGGAGTTCTACAATATGATGCAAATTGGATTACTGATACTACTCAAGCCAATACACGTGGATATTTAGCTATGATTCCTAAATTCCTAAAATGTGAAAAAGTCTATCATCCTACACCACTAAGTACTCTGCAGAAAATGACAATTGATATTCATAGGCCAAATGGTGAACTTATTTCTACTTCACCTGATACATTTGATATTAATGCTATTCTAAATTCTAGTTGGGATGGGACCATACCAGGTGCATTATTCCCATATAATGTTGCTGTTAATACTTTTCCTAATTATGGTTCTAACAATACAAGTAATAATATTAATTACTTTTTTATTCAAACTTCTTCATTCTTTAGTCGCTTTCAAGTAAGCGCTGGAGATAAAATACAAATTAATGGCTTTACTTATGATGATGCTACTTTAGCTGCTAATCCTGGCTTAGCAGATTTTGTTAATTGGATTAATCGTAATGAAGGTCATATTATAGTTAATACTGCATATTATGATGATACGACATTCTCTATTATACCTGGTACTAATAAAGTAGGCTATGCTAATTTCTTAATTATCCAAGCTAGATATAATGATCCTACTACAGGATCTATTGATCTTAATACCTTTTCAGGTATGGCATCTGGTATATCTGATATATTATATAATAATAGATCTACTCTACAATCTCCTAGACGTTTAATTGATCTTAATAAACAACTAACTCTGGTATTCCGTGTGATTACTCGTGAAATGGATGCACTACCACAATTACGTCCTGATAACAACTATTAACAGCTTTTTGAGAAAAAGCTGGGCAAAAACCAGAGTTTTAAAATAGTTTAATAAAAATATTTAACAAATATCTCCAAAATATTTTTGCAGACTTTTGTTAAAAGTATAACATTCTTTTAAATGTACAAATTAGGAGCATAATGTTTCAATACATTATATTATTTTGTATAGTACTCCTTGTACTATTTTTTGGATTTACATATAGTAAAAAGGTTAAAGAAGGATTTTTTGATATTCCGGATTTATCCAATCATAATACCTATGTACAGCAATCTCAAGACAAATACAATACTCTCACTAATATGGTTAACCTAATTACTCCCGCTTTACCTGTTAACTCCAGTTCTCAACAACAAATTGATGCTGCTCTAACCATTGCACAGGCATCTCCATCCGCAGGGTCATTCAATATTACCACCAAAAATGATTTTAATATACCTGACTCTTCACCTAGTACATTCCAAACTGCTGCATCTTGTGAATCTAAACCACTAGATTGCTCTGCATTTGATGATCCAACTTTTGCTGCAAACTGCGGTATGAGCTTCGATCAAAAAGGTACTTCTGTTACTGGAAAACCCCATATTGGCGGAAAATTTATATCTGCATCCGACCGCCAGAAACAACTTGATAAAATGCAAGAAGTTTCCTCTTCAGGTAACGATCCCATGACTGTTGGTCAACCTACACTTGGTACTTCTAAAAGAGGAACTTTCGCATTAAATAAAGATCATTGTACTATCATCAAGGAACAAATTGAATGCAATAAAAAACAGAGTTTTAATTCTCCTAATTGCACACAGTGTTATACCTCGCAGAACTTCCATCGTGTTGGCCCTGAAACAGCTAGACTACCTTCTACTCTAAACCTATTTGGAAATGGAAATGTATATATTGCAACTACAAATAATTTATTTACACTTTCAACAACTAAATTAGATCCTACTACTGCAACTCAAGTAACAATTCCTGCAAATGCAGAAGGTACGTCTTTTAGTCTTGTTGTTCAAAATGGCGCTGATTCTAATGGAAAACCTCCATATGTTGCTGGATTTATTCAAGGTGAAACTCCTCGTGGCAGTTTTAAATTAGATATTATGAGCTTAATTGAAACCGATCAAGTTAGCAAAGCTAAACCTAAAATTGGTGGCGCAAATGTCTTTGGAGGATTCCGCTGCTTTATTCTAATGCCTGGTACTGGACAAAGTTATATGAATTTTGCTTGTATGATACCATTTTCATTCTTAAGTTTATATGATGGCGATGCACGTACATGTGATAATGGACCAGTTGTAACTCAAGCCGCGTCAGCTACTTTTCTTGAATCTGATCCCTGCTACGGAAAAAAGAATAAACCTGGTAATTATACCATTGGGTGTTTACAGGAACGCTGGATTGAACTCGGTGGTACACAACAAGGCTCTGGATATCCCTCCAATCAATCTAAAGCAGATGCTCTACAAAAAGATGCAAATGGTAATCCTTTAGATATTGATACAATTGTTAATAACATATATCCTAAAATGACACAAGCTAACACTGGACAAAACCCTGATGGATCTTATATGCCTATTACTCAATGGAATACTGTTTCACTATGGGGTACTGGTATTCCTATTAATACTCCTTGTGATGGCGTTGAAAATCAAACTGGAACTCCAAGCAAAGAATGTCTGTCATATCTATACAATAATCAAGGTGTTAATTCACATATTGGCCCCACATATACATTAGCCGCATCCGAAATGGCAAGTATGAAGGGTACTAATTCTCAGACTGTATATTGCCAGCCTGGTGCCCCACTTGATCCTAATACAGCTACTGGTTTAGCATTTGCACAAACTATAACAGGTGGGGTTACAGCTGTTAAACAAGCATATGATTCAATTAATCGCTTAGCAAATGATAATACACAGACAAATACTGCACGATCAGATGCTATTAATAAATGCTATGGTGTATCAATGGATACAATTCAAAAACCTAAAGGAACTGGACCCACACAAGTATTTGCAGTTGGCCCTGGGTATAATTATACTAAAGCAGAAGCTCAGCAAGTATGCGCAAAGTATGGAGCACAAGTTGCTACACAAGAACAGCTACAAAATGCACAAACCTATGGTGCTGATTGGTGTTTTACTGGTTGGGTATCTGATTCTTCAAATTCAATGTATCCTGTTACAACATCTACTGAAGCAGGATGTGGAAATGGGACAACTGGAATAATACAATATAATACTGGAAATGGAATGGCTGGTGTAAATTGTTATGGCCCTAAACCAACGGTTGATTCTTACCCTATGAATACTATTTTACCATTTAGTCAATCTCAATGGGATCAACCTAATACAAAATTACCTATTTCTCAAGCTACATCACAGAGTTCTAATTCTACACCACAAGGAGTATATGTTGTATTAGCAGGTACTGCAACTGATGGCTATAATATTTGGTATACTGATAGTAATCTAAATCAATCTAATATGAGTTGGAATCAAATACCTGGAGCATTAACTAATATGTCTATAGCACCATCTGGGACTATATTTGGAGTTAATAGTGTCAATAGTGTTTTTTATTTACCTAAATATAATAGCTATACAAATGGCTGGAATGTAATACCTAATAGTCAATTAAGACAAATTTATACCGATGGTACAATTGTTTGTGGCACTAATACAAATAATAATGCATTTGCTGCAACAGTATCTGCTGCAATTACAGGGCAATGGGTAATGCTGCCAAGTGTTATGTGGAAAATAGTAACATATGATAATAAGTATTATTGTTTAGGTTTAGATCAACATATATGGTATTTAACAACGCCAAATGGTAGCTGGGTTCAAACAATGAGTTCAGGACTTTTCAGGGATATGACTATTGATGAAAATGGAGTATTATTAATGCTTGGAATGGATAATTATTTATATTATTCAGATAATGAGCAATTTACAACCACACAACAATATACTAAAGTTCAAACAGAACCTAATAATTTCCAATGGAAATCAATGTCTATCAGTAAAGGTTCAATATATGCAATAGATAGTACTGGTCAACCCTGGTATAATTCAACATATAAATCAGGAAATTGGGTTAAAGTGCCTGGTGGTAATGAATTTTTTCCTTCGCATAGAATGACTTCTGTATAATTAGGATGTTTCGTCGTTTAGCCGAGGCCTTTGAAAATGATAATAAGAGCTCTCATAGCTCTTTTATGAAAGGGCAAAATACATATTTTAATGCTTTACCTAATATGATTCCTTCTGGTACTTCCGGTTTAAAAGGCTTTGATATTGCCATAAAAAGTGTAGCGCCTGTTACTAATGCATATCAACAAACTCCTATAAAAACTCCTAATAATATTTTTATATCCAATAATAACTCTAATTTTAATGAATTAGCTAAAGCTTGTGAAACATCTACTATCGATCAACTTATTGCAACTAAAAATCCTAATGCAGCGGTTGGTTGCGGTTGGATGTATACTCCTCCTAAACAAGGTAGCCCTTATCCTCAAGTATCTAAAGGTGCAGTTGGTACAGAAGAAGGCCCTATAAATATTGATTCTACTAAAAATCCAACAGAATATAAAAAATGGTTCTTTGATTTACAACTTGCTAAACGCCAAATGTTACTTGATAAATGTAAAAGTCTTAAAACCTGCACTGATGTTGATCAAAGTGTTTATAGTGGAGATTGCGGGTATTGTAATGATATAAATCAAGGAGTTCCCATTGATGCAAACGGGCAACCATTATATCCTGATTCTCCTATTGGAAATTGTAGCCCATCATCAATTGTAGCAAAAGGTGCAAATTGTCAACCACCTGCACCAGCAGTTGGACCAACTCCTGCAATCGATAACGTATGCGACCTAATTAATGGACGCTTATCAGCAATGTGTCTGTATAATAATGTATTAAGCGCAGGATGTTCTGAAAAGGGTGCATTAGCGGCTGCATTAGCAACTACACAGACTCCTAATGATTATGTATCTAATTTACGCTCAGCAGACTCCGTAAAATTATACAATCGCAATGCAAATACTCCATTAAATCTTGATACATTTGGCCAAGGGGCTACTACTGTTGCAACTGTTTTACAAGAAGTCCGTCAGCTTGCTGCAAATGCTAATACAAATCCTGCAACAACACAACTTGGGGCAGCTGCACGCGATCTTTGTTTACAGAAGGGTACATTAGATAGTTTTGATTTCTGTGCAGATTTAGCGGATACAACAGCGCCTCCATTTGATCTTGGATGTTTACAGAAACTTTTCCTAAAATTAGGAGGGCAACCATTAGGTACTGCTTACCCAACACAACAGAATATTACAACATATAATACTATGCAAAATCTGGCTGCTGTTAAAGGATATCTCAATACTATTATGGGAAACTTAAAGAACTCTGATTACGAAACACAACGTCAAGCAATGATACAATTTTTAGGTATAACTCCTGAACGCCTTATTAATCGTGCACCATATCAACAAGGTGTTGAAGTATTCTGGTTCTTAATTACTCCTGGAAATCCTAATAAATTACAAGGTTTCCTTAAACGAACTATTGAAACTGATATTGTAAAGTTTGCACAAGGAAGTAGCGGGCCTATACCACAACTAGGGATTGCTCAGTATACTGCTAATCTACAGTTATTTGATATCCGTGCACCAAGTGATTTTGCTGTTAAGTTCCAAGGATTTATTGATGATGGATTTTTTATTACTGCTAATCAACCTCTATCATACGATTATTATACTTATACTAGTGCTGCTAACTCTGTAGATGTACCTGGGCATTTTGCATCAAATGCAATTCAAGCTGTTAATTTTGCATCAAACTCTTGTACACAATTTTCTGGATCAACTCCTAATATCACTAAAATATTCTATAATGATGCTGGTGGTGGTGGACACGGGTTCCAACTTTTAATCCCTACTTGCAGTGGACAATTCGCTTTTTCACCACCTTATTATTCTTTAAGTTGCGAACAGAGAGCACCTTTTATTTGTTTTGAAGTTAATAAAAATAACTCTAATTTTGAAGATACACGCAACCCTGGTGCATTTGGACAATTTATTTCTTCTGCTACCGCTCTTGAATATCATACACGCACCGATGAAACCAGCTCTGTACCTGGTAATAAAGGATTTATTCGTCTTGATAATTCTAAATCTAATATTGGTATTATGAATATAGCCTATCAATCGTGGGGTACAGTTTCTTACGCATTCCGTTTAAAATCTATGCCTGTCAAAGATGCTATTTTTAGTTTCTGGGTATATAATAAATTCTGTATATTTTATCTAAAACCACTATCTGGAAGTATTTCACAAATGTATGTTTATACTAATATGACTACTAATGGATCTACTTATGATGCTGCTGTTCCTTTTAAAATTAATCTCAATTCTTGGTATTATATGGAAGTTGCTCAGACTAGTAATGGATTTGATGTATATTGTGATACATTTGATAATATTATACAAAATAATAACTATACTACACAATATACATCAATTAAAAATAATGGTCCTATAACTACATCCATTAATAATGGATTATATGTGGCTGGACAATATAGTTGCTTTATGGGGATTGGTGCAGCTACATCTGCCGCTGGATTCTTTCAAGGTACTCCTGGATTTACGTTCGATATTGCTTGGGTACATTATTTTAGTCAATATATTAATGGCGCAGATGTAGTTCGTGATGTTAAATGCAATTGGATTTACACTGATTTTCCTGATTCACTAAATACATATAAAACTATTTAAATAAAATAATTATATTAATATTAAGCAATGGAAGGTACTCTAACAGTTATTAAATGGGTTCTTATTATTTATTTACTATTTAGATTATCACAACTACTAATTATGATTTGTTTTTAATGTAACTTTCTTATATATTTCTAAATAAATTATTATTTAATTTTATTAGAAATACTAATCTATATTATATATTTATACTATATATTTTAATAAAAGACTGGCTCTATAAATGATTCTGGATCAATTGGATCACGTGATATAGTACCCACAGGTTTCATCATACGTGTATCGGTTGTTAAATGTAAATAAAACTCTAAACCACCAGATCTAGGTACTTCTCTTAACATATATTGAACATCATCTAATTCAATAACAGGCACTTGTGTTGTTGCAGTTGTTTGTTTTACTTCTCCAGTTTTCTTTTCAACTACCGCCGCCGCATCAATTACTTCATCTAATCCTGTCTTTACTTCTAATGTTTCCATACTTGTGCTTATAATGTCATCTCCTAGAACTGGATCAAACATATATTGATCTGGACGACCATCAATTCTAAAACAAGATATTTCACCATTATCAGCTGCATTTAAATCACAATCTGTTGAAACTTGTTTCATTAAATCCAGTAACTTTTGATTAATTGCATCTTTACGAACACTTACATCATATACCTTTTCGTCACTTGTCATATCATCATCAGATTGCTTAATTGAAAAATCAATCTTATCAGCACTTTGTAGCTGTTCACGTGAAAAACACGATATATAGGTATAAATCTCTACATTACGCTGTGCATATGGTAAGTCCATATGTGAACAAATACGAATTGCACGACCTTTAACTTGATCTAAACGTACATTATTCCAATATGGTTCCATAATATGCACAGAACGACAGCACTTTAGAGAAATACCCTCTGCACCTGCACCTGTAATTCCTATTACCCAACATATCTTACCATATTTATTTTTATCTGCATACTCATCTGCTTTTTGTACATATCCATTATTTCCAGCCGCCTCAACTGCATTTGCTTGCGCCTGAATATCCTCCTCAGTTGGTAATAATACTCTACGCATCTTTTCAGGTAACTTATCATAATTACCATTAAATACGTTTAGAATTAAACCACGACGTTCTCTTGTACCTTCTCCTGTAAACAGAATAAAACGTTTTTCATTAGGGCGTTGTTGAAATGATTCTATTGTTTCAGGTGAAAACTCTGGATCTAAATCCGAACCTTGAATTACAATCTCTGAAAATCCATTAGCCTTTAATGCTAATCCTAAAACTCCTAATCCTTCAACTGTTTTGAACTGAGAATATACCAAGTTACTTCCTTTTGATACCATTATTCGGCGTAACATTGCATCTAATTTCATTGAACAGTTTGATAATGGAAGATTCTCTTCATATGCAGGATTTAGTGTTAAATATTTATCTCTTAAATCATTTAATCTATTCATTGCACTTCTAATTCTTTCTTGATAGCTTCTTACTACACCAATTACAGCCTCTTGCTCGGCATCTTCTACTGCTCCCACTGATTCTAATTCTTCTTTAGGTGCCTCTACTGGTTTTACTGGTGCTACAGCTACTGGTAATTTACCAATAGGAGGACCACGTCTTACTGGCTTTGCTGCTACAACTGGTGTTACTGGCGCTGCTTCTGCTACTGCTTCTGCTGCAGCTACTGATGTCACTAGTTTGCCAATAAGAGGCTTACCAATAGGAGGCTTACCAGTTACAGGTTTTGCTACTACAGGGACAGGGGCAGCAGGGACAGCAGCAGGCGCAGGATCTGCCATTGATTTTAATAATTCTTCTTCATTACTATTCATTTCCTCTTCCTCTTCCTCATTATTTGATTCTTCTTCATTTGATCCATTTGATTCTTCATTACTACTAGCAGCCGCCTCTGCTAATAATCTATCAATACTATTTTCACTAGATGAATTTGATGAAGAATTATTGTCATTACTGCTAGCAGCTTCTTCTGCAAGTAATCTATCAAGGCTATTCATATTAGAATCTTCTTCATTGCTATCTTCACCACCTTGTTGTGCAGCGGCAGCTGCTGAAGTAGCACTTTCTTCTCCCTCGACTTGATTTGCTTCAAAATCAGATAATGGTGCTTGTTCATCTTCTGGTGGAGGAATAGTTGCCTCTTCTGCTTCAATTATCTTTGCAGCCTCTAAATCTGCCTCTGGATCTATTTGTGCCTCTGCCATATCAATCTCTTCAGGAATTGCAGCAGCTTCTTCTTCTATTTCATCAGGTGAATCTGGAAATGGGCGATCAATACCTTTAGGGAATGCAAAATTACATAATGCTCTGCTTCTAAATCTGTAACTTGATGGATTTTTCATCTTTGAAAATGTTTCCACTGTTGCAAATACATCATCAGATTTATCTCCTTTTTCTTTTCCTATCTCACCTTCAATTTCACGCTTTCTTTCAACTATATACTTTGATAATGCATAATCACTTAATTCACATTTTACCACTTCATCCTTAATAACACGTGGCATATATTCATCTTTTGAACCTTTATAGTATGAAATTAAACCAGTTAAACGTTTTCTTAATACATTTATATTCTTAATTTCCATATCAGGTCCAATAAATGTCCCACGAAATGTTTCTTCATCTGGTGGTAATCTGGGATATGATACATATTGTTCACCATCTAATACTGGTATTTGTAAAGCCTTAGCAGCTTCTTTAATTCTTGGGAATATATCTCTTATATTTTCTTGAGCTTCTTCATTGTATTTTACACCAATAAATTCATTTTCTTTCTCTGCATCTAATACTTTTTCATACCCCTCTGTAAATGTAGATAGTAATACTCTTGTTACTCGATTTGCAGGACGAGTCTTAATTATATCTATACGCAACTCTTTTTCAGCTAGAGTAACAAATTTATCTATTGTATCTTGTTTAGTATCACCAATAGTAAACTCCACACATTCTATATAACCTGCTAATACATTTGCTAATATACCAATTTCTTCAGGAAAGTTAATTAATGGTGTACCTGATAATCCTATAATTTTACTATTTCTTGCATCACTTAATAGTTTATAGAATAAATATGCACGTTTATAATTATTATCTGTCATACATTGCCCTGGAACCCATTTACCAGGTACAACTGGTTCTACAGGAATTCTTCTTTTTCTCTTTTGTCTACCTACAAATCGTTCTGTCATATATGGAACAATAGTACCTTGCATTAGACGTGTTAAGTTATGAACTTCATCAATTACAATTACTGCATTGTCAAAAAAACGATTGCCATCCTTATCTGTAGTACAAGCCATTTCTTTTAGCTTCTTAGCTTGAATACCATTATAGTTAATAAATGTTATACGACTTTCTATCATATTTGTTACTTGTGCTCGTATATCATCGCGTTCTTGTTGTGTTAAACTTTCATAGTTTGGAGTATCAGATTTATTAAAATCAATTATCCATAAACATCTTCGTTCCTGATCCTCTCTTCTCTCCAGTTTATTATAAAAATCCTCAGATAATGATAATACATTTGTTGCAAAAGTTTTAATATATACTTTTGATAAGGGATTTGCAGGATTAAATAATTTTTGTTTTACCCAATGATTATTAAGATTAAAATGTTTAAAACCACAAAATGATACTTCAGACATAAAGTTTGCTCTTAATGAGAATGGAGTCATAACAATAATTCTCTTTTGTGAAGTACCATATAATGCTTCTGCTGCTGCAATAGATGAACAGGTTTTACCTGATCCAAGGCCGTGATATACTAGAATACCTCTATATGGTGAGGCTTGACGAACATATTCACGAATAAACTTTTGATATAAGAATGATTCCACTTGACCCTGTGCACTACTTCCTAATTTTGAACACGCTTCTTCATCTATCTTAGGATTTACCATAGGTTTTAATTTAAATTTATCATAATTTTCGTCAATAAATCTATAAAAACTCTTACGTGTATCAGGAGTATATATTACAGTATCAGTTAAATAAGGATTATTAGTTTCAGTTGCTTCTTGACCTTTATAGTATTGACTTAGTAGTGCACTCTTTTCAATATAACCTTGTAATTTTCCTGTAATGGCTTTTTTACTTGGTTTATAGTCTGGTGTTGGTGCAACTGGCTTTTTTACCATTGATAACTTAGTAGCTCTCTTAGATTCATCTTCTGGTAATTTTAATTGTTTTGGCGCCCCTGTCGCTCCTATTACTCCTGTCGCTGCAGCTGCCGCTGCGCTTACAGTTGCAATACGAGCTGCAGATGCAGCTAAAGCAGTATCTTTTGCACTTTTAGCAGTAACTAATACTCTTTGTTCAGATGGTTGTCTCGGAGGCACTGTTGGTGCACGGTAAGGTACTGCAACTGGTGCTGGAGCTAATTGACTTCCTTCTGGAATATGAGTTGCTAAGGCTTTTTGAATTTCTTCATCAGCCTTTTGAACTTTAGGGTTTATTGCACCTGGCCTAAATCCCCTTGGCTTACTTGGAGCCGTCTTTGGTGCCGCTGTAGAAGACATCTATATTCTCATAAGAAACTATATAATTAGATTAATACGAGAATAAATTATTAGGTAATTTATTCTGGAATACAAGAACAAGGTGCTACATAAATAGTAGTAGTTAGTATAATACCATTTGGCTGAGTATAGGTAATAATGTATGTACTACCTGCAGTATAATTACTAGGCGCTGTAATTGTCCCTGTTACTGAATTAATTGATATATCCAGACCTATATCTGTATTTTGAATACTATATATGCCACCTGGCTGTATAGATCCTATTATTGTTATATTAAGAGATTGATTTGATTGCAAGCATCCTATATAATTAAATTCACCGTCATAACAAGGGAATTGATATGAGATACTTCCACTAGTTGGTTGTTCAATTACATATGTATGATTACTATCAATTGATGCCATTCCAGTATCTGTTGGGCATTTATTACATTTCTGTAAATAATGGGTTTGATTTTGATCAATTGACGGATAACAAGGATTCTTTAATGCATAATATGTATCAACTGATGGTAAATAAGGATTTGATTGATTATTAACAACAGTTTTAGAATAATTAGTATTAGAACATATTTCTGGACACGGTTCTGTAACTACATATGAATTCTGTGGAGCTGGGTATGTTGGTGCATCTCCACAAATATTATTCGAAGCTTTCTGTAATACTATATTATCAGATGAATATACTCTTGTTGCACTCCCTGTTGCACTTGCAAATACATTAGGAAATTGCTGAGTAGCACCAGTCATTAGTGTCGTAGACTTACCTTGACCACCATAATTACAAGTACCATTACTATTAACACAACCAGGCTGTGTCGGAACATTACAGACTGCATTTGTACCACCACATGTTCTTACACCTTGTATATAGCTTGATGATTTTAGCTGTTGTGTCCAAGTTAATGTACTTGAATCAACCGTTTGACAACGATTAATATATTTATTATTTTGTTTTTGTAACATCTTAGTTATTTGACTTGCGTCCATTCTATTTATAATGCTAGCTTATCTTTTTCAAGACTTGATTCACGACGATTATTTTTCTTAGTTTTTACATTATTAGTCTTACTATTAGCTTGCTTTGGAGATACATTTCTAGTTTGATTTATTTGTTGTAGTTGCTGCTGCGAAGCAAGAATAGGACTTTGTTTAGGAGTTGGCACTCGTTTTGCATTATGTTCTTCATTTAGACTTGGCTCAAGTTGTTCCATTGCTAGGCGGGATGCTTCCTGTTCAGCTACTTTCTTATTACGAGCTGTTGCTGTAGTAATAATACGATCATTTGGATCAAGTACACCCATTGTAAAAATACGATCGTGAGGTGGACCTACTACTGCAATCTCCTTATAACGTGGTGGAACGTGATATAGTGCTTGGAATTTACGAAGTAGTTGATCCTTGTAGTTAGTATCCTCAATAATAATCTGTACAAAATCAATGTGTTTCTCAATAATTTTAATAAGGAAATCATTACATTGTTGTAGACCACGACCTACATCATCTTCTTGTAGATACAGTGCACCAAACCACGCTTCAAACATTGAACCAAGAATACGTAGATTGTTACGACCATCACATACCTCTTCCATATGACGACTTAGAATAATCCATTGACCAAATCCAATTTCTTTTGCCAATTTACCCAGCTGTTTATTGTTAACAATGCGTGATAGAATTCGTGTTAGAAATCCTTCGCCTTGCCCTGGATAACGTTTTGATACATATGATGCAATTACTAGACCAAGTACACGATCTCCTAGATATTCCAATTCTTCATTATCAACCTTACGAAGAGGAATACAATTTTCAGGGCGTTCTGCAATAATAATTTCCTCGCCATTCTCGACTTGTTCCATCCAAATATCTGGACGATCTACATAGGATTTATGACAACACGCTTGTGCAAATAGATTAAAATTTTTAAATCGACCTTTCCATCCATATTTCTTAAGAATCGGGATCGCATCCGATGGAGTGAGCTCCCGATTCTTTGCATTCCAAGGATTAAATATCTTTGTATTTCCTGATTGGATTACTGTATTCATTTTATATTAAATAAATGTCTAATATATGCCTATCTATATAATCGAGTCCAGTGTTTAGACTCTTTTCCATTATATTCTATAGGGCTATCAAATAGAATGGCATCGGCATCACTAGGTACTTCAGCCACTGGAACTTCAACAATTGATTTTAATGAATATGATATTCAGCAACTACCTAATATTATTGATGTAGCTGGTGATATTTACTATACAGGCGATGAAAAACCTGTGCAACTTGGTTATAAAACTAGAGCAGATTTACTTAAAGCATTTAATATCAATACTAGCAGTTCTTCACGTAAAACTGAAAACTTAAATAAAGAAAGACTTCTTAGAACTTATCTCTATAAAGGAGTAGATCTTAGTAGTATCCAGTTTCAACCAGGTGATAAAGATGAACTTATTGAGATCTTAAAAGATCGCGCTAATGATCTTAAATCTTCTCTTTCTCTAAATAGTTATAGTTTTAGACAAATTATACCTGCAAGAAATTATACAAATCTACTTAAATTAATTAAAGAATTAGATGAACACGAATATAAACCAGGGTGGTCTGCAAAATGGGATAAAGCAAAAGAAAAATCTAAAGAAATACTTCGTATTGGTCAAAATAAAAAATATGCACGAGAACTTGTTAATAATCCAGATAGAATATTTGAGACTATACTTGAAATGATTTGGTTCTTACTACATCCTGATTTAGTCCCTGAAGATATTAAAAAAAGCTGGTACAAAGTTGTTAAAGGCACTGATAATCTTAAAGCGCGTGAATTAATTAATGCTATTAGAGATCCTGCTTCAGGAATTCTACACCAAGATAATCCATTAAATTATATTGGACAGATGTCTATTAGTGATTTTTCTGCAAAGGAAACTATTGATGATGCTATGGGTAGTGTTATAGATAATATAAAAAATAATAAAAATGCTGCATTAATTTCACGTTTAGAAAAGATACTAATATTATTAAAAACTAAAAAATATTTATCTGATGATTCTATTAATCAAATAAAAGATAGTACAGTTGATATTGAAGAATTTATTAAAAATAATATAGCACCATCTTTATTATCAAACCCTTCTACTGATATAGGTAGAATGAGTGGAGGCACTGTAATGCCTCTAGCTACTCTTATGATACCATTTTTCGCTCATTTTCAGGAAAAATATAGTATAGTTTATGAAATATTACAAGATTTAGTTAATAAAATAGATGATGTAAATATTACTTATAAATTATCAGATTTATTATTATTAATACATATTATACGTAATGTAAATACTGATAATAAAAACAAAGATAAATATGGAGTATATCGTATTGATAATATTCCTGAAACTTTAGGGCAATTTTTAAAATATATAATTGATGGAGTTAATAATAATACTGATATTGATAAAAGCGTATTTAATAATCTTTCTGACAGAATACCTAATACATATAATGGAACTGGTAATAATTATAATCTTAAAATTAAATTAGGATTTTTTATTACTGAATCTTTTAAAAAATTAGATGATGATACAGTAATACAACCATTAATAGAAAAAAAAATATCAGGTATAACAGTTGATGCATTTAAAAAGGATGTTAATAATTTTTTTGTAAACGAAACTAATGCTGATGGAAAAATTAATAAAACATATTTATGTATATCATCTGATGAAACTAATATACCATATAAACTTAATACTATAGATATGTCTGCACATACTATTAATGCTGATAGTATTATAACATCTACACCTGTAGATCCTAGTACATCAGTATTATTACCTAAAAATAATCAATTTAATTTTAATGAAATAATTGAATATAGACCTAATAATAAATTTATTCTAAATGATGGCCATCTTATTTTACTTGTGTTATGTACCCTTAAAAAACTAATGCCATCTACTATATAGATACTATGAATAGTAGCACTAATACTAATATTAATAAAGATACTACGACAAATAACTCATTATTATCATTTAATAGAATTTTATTAAAGGCTAAATATGCATTTTATAGTACAGTAGTATTTTTCTTATTTGCTAATCCTGAAACTTTAATTATAATGCAGAAAGTATTTGGAAGTTTTATTTCAATTGTTACTATTTCTGGTGTACCGACATTAAATGGAATTTTAGTATCATCTTTATTATTTTTTATTACAATCCTTACATTAATGATTATCCCATTAGATTAAGTGCATTAGATTGAGTGCATTAGATTGAGTTCTGAGAAGGCATATATACAGTATTTTTATATAATACATTATATCCAATTATACTAACTATGGACAGTTTGCATATTATATTGTAGCATTTGTTCTTGTTCATTACTATATTTTAGTTCAGGATATTTGCCTTTAAATATATACATTAATGCAAGTGATTCTGCGATATTATTAGCAAGCCTTTTCTTATTTTTAAAGAAGAAGAATAAATTCATTAACATTATTTTTTCTTGTTCTGTTAGACTTGCATTCCATCCCATTGAAGGCTCCCATTCAATAAATTCAGTACTTTTAGGATCCCAATATAACATTATATGATTTTATATTTATATCTATAATTATGTATTACACGACCTTTATATCAAATTTTATAAATGTAATAAATAATAAATAATAAAATCTAATAATAGATAAAATGACTGAAATTATAATTGTTCTTTCTGCATTATTAATTGTGCTAGTATTAATTCGTCACTATGGTGCTATGCAAGAAGGATTTACTGGTTCTAGTTCTGGAGGAAAAGAAAGATCAGTAGTTATTTGCAAAGCTGATTGGTGTGGGCACTGCAAAAAAGCCGCTCCCGAATTCCAAAAATTAGTTGCAGCATCACCTATTACACTCAAAGATGGCTCTAAGGTTACTGTTAAAGTATTAGATGCAGATAAGGATAAATCAGAAATTGCTAAATATAAGCCACGTGGATTTCCTACAATTTTAATTGTTGATGGTGGTAATACTACTGAGTATCCGGGCGACAGAACATATTCAGGTGTAATAGATTTTCTTAATAGTAACTATTAACTTTTTAGGAAAAAGTTAGCAAAAAAAAGATTATTAATTAGAGTTCATTAAATAGGAAATGAAATTTGGAGATGCTCAAAAGAAAAGTATTCAAATGTTTGAATCAGATGATTTCAAACAAAGAATACACGAAGAAGATCCATCTATGATTAAACATCTTTCAGTACTTAAAGAAATTAATAAACGCGGATATTTAACTACTGAAAGTCAAGCTGGAAGATGTCGCAAAGGTGCTAAAAGTTTTTTTGATGGAAAACCATATGAAATTAAAGAACGCGCATACATTTGTGGATTTATTAAAAAAGATGTAGCTGAAAAGTTTATTAAAGAAATGGGAATAAATACTGATAAAAATGCAGTTTTTATTCCAATATGTGATGATAATATTGATATTCCAAGAGCATTAGATATTCCTCTTACAATAACTATCCAAAAAGATAAAACTGAAGTTAATACACATACATCTGCTGCTATTCCAAAGTCATATGCTGAGCAGTTAAGAAAAGAAAAGAAATTAAATAAATCAGAATATGTAGTCTATGTAGTATGTTGGGATACAAAGTGGTGCCGCAATGCATCAGATAAAAATGGTTTATTTACAGATATCTTAAAAATACTTAAAAATATTTAAATTTACCACATTATGATTTTTTCCTAAAAAGACCCTAAGAGACTGAATACCTTCTTTGTGGTCGAGGATGTATTTTTAAATATTCTCTTACTGCATCAATACCTTTTTTAATTATTATTTCTTTTTTATCTTCTTCTAGTGCAAAATCCAAAATATTTTGTGTATCTAACATTATATGTATACAAGGAGAATTATATAATTTTGCTTCTATACACGTTCTTTCATTAAGTACTATTGCAATGGGTCTCATAATTGCATTCTCTAAAGGAATATCATCTATTTCTGATATCTTATTAACTGTACTTCTAATTAATATACTAAGAGTTCTATTACGCTCCCATTCTGTTAATGTAAATAATGGGAAATTACTAACTATTCCACCATCTGATAAGAAATGACCCGTTTCAGGACAACGAAATGGCTGAAAATAATATGGATAGGACATTGATGCTCGGACTGCATCCGAAATCCGATAATTAGGAGTTTCCGTCGCGGAAAAAGTCCTGAGCTCCGCGGAGTTTAAATCTGTCGCCAAAACTCTCAGACTTTTTCCGAATTTTGTCAGACATTCCGAAAATGTTATATCCTCAGATATCCCTTTTACATGTAAACATGCATTAACTAATTTATGTAATCTCTCCCCAGTATCTATTCCAAAATGTAAGATCCATCCCGGAATTGTATCATATTCTTTAATATTCTCAAAATCAAACTTTACAGAAAAATGTTCTAATTCATCCAATGTAAATCCTATACATAAACACATTGCAACTAATGCACCAGCTGAAACTCCCATCCATTCCTTTACAGTCTTTAATGGAATATGCTGTTTTAATTCCTTTAATGCACCAACGTGTGCCATTGCACATATTCCTCCACCTGATAGATATATTCGTGTTGGAAGAAACATATCACTTAATATTTATCATTTAAATAATACTTTAAAATTATTACACATATTCTTAAAGCGTTATTATTGTAAAACTAGTTTGCTATATCTAAACAGCAATGGAGGAAGCTACAACACCGCAATTAGATCCTTCTGAACTTTATAATAAACGAAGATCAAAAGATTCCGCTAGACTACGTGCTTACAATAAAATCCTTGAACAAATCTATAATCGTATTCGTGTTATTAGTCGTTTACCTAATTCACAATGTTATTTACTATATACAGTCCCCCCATTTATCCTAGGACTTCCTAAAATCGATATGGAGGATTGTGTTGTTTATCTAATTTATCAACTCCGTCACGCTGGATATGAAGTCCGATATACTTTTCCGAATCTGATTTATATTTCCTGGCTACATCACGAAAAGTCCTATTTAATTGAACAAAGTCCAATTATGCAAGCTATGGTCGAATCTGCTGAAAAAGTTGCAGCTGAACAGGAACGTAAAAATAGAGAAGCCGCTAGACTTTTAGGGCCTCCTAGAAAATCACAGAAAAAAGTTAAATTTCAGAATCCTGGTGCGTTACAAAGCGTTTCAGGCCCTGCATCATCAAATCCTTCTAGACAAGCTATCAATAATGTCCTAATGGGCCCTAGAAATCCACCACCCAGTGCAGGCCCACCGCCTCCTTCTGCTGCAGAATATGTACCACCAACATCCTTCCTTGAAACTATGGTAAATCCTAAGAATGAAGTTGTTATGCCTAAATCTGTCCCTGATTATTTTAGTTAAACTATTTTAAAATTTATTTTAATATTATAGAACAAATATGAATAATATACAAAAAAGATTTATATTATTTTTATTTGGATGTATTGGAACACGATTATTATTTGTCTATATTGCTAAAAATGTATCCTTACAAGTTTTATCATACTTAGGATATCTAGCATTATTACCTGTATTAGGATGGCTATATATCCTTTTTATTAAATCCCGTGATACAGGCTTAGAAGTATTCGGCGGAAAAATATGGTGGAATTCTATTCGCCCTATACATATTGCATTATATTCTACTTTTGCATATTTAGCTATTAATAAGAATAATAATGCCTGGATAGCATTATTAGCTGATGCTGGATTTGGCCTTGGTGCATTCCTATATCATCATTATAATTCAGGAAATTTTAATAAACTTCTATAATTAGTAAAATGATTAAAGCACACGGCGATATTATGTTTATGCTAATAGCATGTGTATTTGCTGGGTTTTCTTCTACTATGAACATGTGGGTTGATAAATGGGATGATTTCCATTTTAGTCTTAATGACCTTTATATGACTGGAATAATGACTGGTTGGATGTTTTTCTTTATGGGATTATTTACTTTTAATACAACTAAATGCATATTAGGCTTAATTGCAGCTATATTATTCTTTATAGCTATCCGCTGGCAATTATTTATTTCTGAAAATCAATACCTACGAGGTATGATACCACATCATTCAATGGCTATTATGATGAGTAAAAGATTACGTGATAAACCTAATAATATTAAGACACTTACTGATCAAATTATTAAATCTCAACAGGATGAAATTAACTTTATGAAATCTCAATTATAACTAAACATCTAATCCTCCTAAAATATTACTAAGACGTTTTGATACAACTGGACCTACTTTTCTATTTCCAACTTTTACTTCTTCTATTTGTTTTGCATCAGCATTAATAACATCAGGGAGAGTTCCAAATGTATCAATTATTGCTTCAGCCATCTTTACAGAAACTCCTGGACATTGTGCTAGACAAGATATTGCAAATTGCCTATGATCAGATGCATTTGCTTTCTTCTGAATATGAATTCCATCTGTAACCTTTACTAACTCATTAGTACGTTGTAGATTTTTAGGATCATCCTTCCATTGTTCAACTAATGCTTTAACTAATTCTGCAGTTTCATTTACAGATCCTGTTTGCATTACAGGTATTTGATAATGAAAAATTAAACGATTGATAAATTTCATTATCGCCTTCTTTTGAAGACGACCTGTCCCAGATGATAATGATCCTTCTAAAATATACATTGGTTGCACTTTATTTTCTTGACAATATGCTAAAATCCTACCACGCTGTTCCCTATAACGACCATCTAAGATTGAACCCTCTAAATCACGAATTGATTTCCTTTCAATAATAATTCCACCTTCTAATTTTTGTTCTGAGTCTGAAACCCCTATCCAAATATCAGCCACAGGAAGTTGTTTTATAGACACTTCTTCGACTCCATTTAAAAGCCTTATTAATTCTGATTCACGTGTATCTAAATAGAACATTATTTATATAATATATTATTGAGCTTTATATTATATAAAGAATATTTATCTTATTTAGAACAGGATGGATAGTGAAGCAAAACGAATATTATCCAAATTTCCTGGTAGAATACCTGTTTTAGTTAACAGAGCATCTGGAATTGCATCCGATATACCTCATCTTCCTAAAAGTAAATTCTTAGTACCTTCTAATGTAACTGTTGGACAATTCATCTTTATTGTGCGTAAACAACTTGTTATGCCGCCAGAAAAGGCTTTATTCCTTTTTGTTAATAATACTCTACCTACTTCAAGTATGCTTATGTCTGAATTATATGCTACACACAAGGATAAAGATGGATTTTTAAGAGTTATTTATACTTCAGAGTCTACATTTGGATAAAAAATATTATTTATTATGTTTCTTTTTCTTTGATTTTTGTTTTTTAGTTACATCTACGTGTTCTGCAACTGCAACTGGTTCTACTTCAACTACTTTAGGAGTTTCCTCCACTTTAGGAGTTTCTTCCACTTTAGGAGTTTCTTCCACTTTAGGGACAACCTGTGTAGATAAATAACCGCCCATTATATATCTACATAGGTATATATTTTTATTTTAAGCACTTATTTTGTGTCAGATTCAATAATATTACATTTAGGACGGAAATTCCAACTAATATAATGTTTATCGAGTGCAACTGGATAGTATTTTGGAACAAACATTAATAGAGAATTTTCTTTTGTAGATTCTGCATTATGTTTATTAACAGGATGACAATTTAATCCATTCCATTCAAGATAACAATGATAAAATCGATAATCATCTTCAGGGTTTTTAGGAGGAGGTGTAATACCACCACCTACATTAATATTACAAGCAATACGACTTGCAATAATTTCAACAGGAGTACTTGATACATCAGTAGAAGAGCTCATTTTGGTCTGTTTTAAAATGTAGTGATATCCTTAAGTCAAATTTTATATTAAAACCAATTTTTTATGGGATATGTTGGGGCAAACATTCTTTCAAGTCCTGGTGTCCATTTAGTATAATCATTTTTGCCATTTCTTGTACTGGGTCTAGCTTGAAAAAAAGGATCAAGGTCAGCGGCCATATCAGTAGCAGTTATAGGCACTTCAATAATTTCTTCATTGCGTAATTTCATACGATCTCTTTCTGTCATTTTTTCAAGATCATCTTCCCATACAATATGCGGATCTTTTGGTTGTACTTCAACAATTTCAAATACATTAGGACCTTGTTTAGATTTTTCAATTGTGGGTATTAAACCTTTTTTAGAGTATACTCTATCAATTAAGTGTTTAACATCTTCAAGTGAGTAACTTAGTAGTCCTTTACTTGATTCTGGTTTATATGTTTGTAGTATTTTCTTTTCTTCGTCGTCAATTGCCTTAGTATCTAAAGGTATCATATCAGATCCATCAATTTTATTATATTTAGAAGTATCTGGTGCAACTTGTTTATTGGATTGTTCAATAAATTCTGCACTTTTTTCTTGAAAGTACTGTGAATTAGGTGGTTGTGTTGACCAATCTAACGGGTACCGGGACATAGCATCATTAAGTTGTTTTTTGGATGCTTCTTTATCGCCTTGATTTTGAAATATAACTGAGTATTCATAATCATCTAAATCATTAATTTGACTTGTAATATATGGTTTTTCCGGCGGATAAACGGTCTGAGATAATTTATCGGATTCCTCAATATTATTTCCCGACTCTGAATTAAAATTTTCCAGATATTTACGACCAGTTAAATATAATACAATATATCCAACTACCAATAATGTTAATAGTAAGATAAGATTTGACATTTGTCTCCTATAACTTCCATACATTAATATTAAAAATAAAGTCATTCAAAGTAGAATGGTCAAAACTAGAAAATTTAAGAGAGGTAAGCCGATCAAGATGAGAAAGACTGCTCGGAGACATCGTGCATCTACAGCAGGTAAAATACTACCCCCGCTTGATGTACGTTCAACAAAACATCTAAGAGAGTTTGAAAAAAGAATTAAAAAGGGTCCCTTAACAATTGTTATGGTATATGCTGATTGGTGCGGTCATTGTCATACAATGGCACCTCATTTTGATGCTGCATCAAAATCACCTGGACGTAGTATACAATCCGTAAAAGTTAATGAACAAATGTTAGATTCTGTAAATGATTTTATGTCTAAGAATATACCTCAAAACTCTAAACCAATTAACGTCGAAGGATATCCTAGTATTTTAATTGTTGACAATAAAGGAAATAAAGTAACTGATATTGAACCTGTTCGTAATACTAAGACAATGACAGAGGTTATGAATAAATCTGCTAATCTGGCATCTAATTCAGGGTTAATCAATGAAGATCCTGTGAATCCTCCAAATAATGCAAATATATATAAAAATAAAAATTTTGAATCTAATAATGCAAATAAGAATAAACTAAAACTATTAGGATTAAATAATACATCTGCATTAGCTACATCATCTCCTTTAAAGATGTCTAATAATTTAAGTAAAAATTATAATAGTGGCGAAGAAGAATTAGAAGGCAAATTAAATAGTGCAAATGAATTAAATAGAGAAAATATTACCAAGAAAAATGCATTAAATGGTAATAATAATAAAAAGAATGGTATAAAAGCCGCAGCACCACCCGCAGCAGTAGCAGTAGCAGCTCCATTAGACAGTAATGAAGATATATCATTAACTGCTCCAATTGAACCATCAACAAATGAAGAACTATCAGTTGCTCCAGAAGTACCAATTGTTGAACCTCCAAAAGATGAAAGAGATTTAACTATTTCTAATGATTTAGCACCAAATCAAAAACTAGCAGGCGGTAACTATACAGGCGGGAATTATTCAATGAATAAGAAAGGTGGTAATTTAATGAGTGTATTATCACGTACAACATATACTTTAGCACCTGCTGCTGCATTAATAGCAACTGCTAGTTATGTAATGAATAAAAATAAAACTAAAAAAGTTAAAAAAGGATTAAAAAAGAAATCTAGAAAACACCGTAAATAAATTATATTATCTTAATTTATTACTAAATAAATTTGAATATGTTCTGAGTTAAAATTTGAACTATATAAATTTCACATTTAATAGTGCATTCAAATAAAATGTCTACTATTGAGCGTGACATTACATTCCATTTATTGGACCTCCAAGCCCGTGATATACGGATTGAATCAGAAGAAGATGATGTACGCGAGTGTGTATATGAATCAAATGAAGAAGAAAGCGATGATGAGATTGACTTCAAACATAAGAAACGCACACAACAATCATATAATAATAAAAGAGAGTTTGTTATTCACTTATTTGGCTCTACAGATACAGGAAAAGTTGTGCGCTGTGATGTAACAGGATTTAGACCTACATTCTATTTACGCCTACCTGAAGATAATACAGCTGGGGCAGTAACATCTATTCGTAATTATCTTCTTCGTCAAAATGTAAATCTAGATGAAATTAAAATGAAAAAAATTAATCGTAAAATCTTTTATGGTTTTACTGCAAATACATATTATTCATTCCTACAAATTGACGTACCATCTCTTAAAATGTTCAGAGACATTCGCAATCTATTCCTTGATGAAAAGCTTAACTTTGTAACAAAAGAACCTCTTACAGGTATACTAAAAGGTAAAGTAATTGAAGCCTATGAAGCAAATATTGATCCTATGTTACGTTTTCTTCATACACAAAATATCCAGCCTTGTAACTGGGTTAAAATTACAAATGGTAAAAATCTAATTCAAGATGTAAATGCAGATGAATGGGTTATTGATTGTGATTATGAAGATGTACATCCTACTACAAATGCAAAAGTATCAGCGCCATTCCTAACTGCATCTTGGGATATTGAGTGCTTTTCTATGACTGGTGATTTTCCACTTGCAAAACGTACTTGGCGTAAGGGTGTTAAAGAAGCATTGACCCTTGCATCTAATTCTCTGCAATTTGTAGATTTAATTGTAAAAAGTCTTACACCTTCTGCAAATGCAATGTCTACTACAAAAGATAGTAATGTTCCTAAAGGTATGACTCCTATTTACTGCGACTTTAAATATAATCTTGAAGATATTTCTGCAGTATTAATGAAGCCCCAAAATCAAGATATTATTCAAAACTATATTGATAAATATTCTGTAGATAATGATGCATGTATTGCTGCAATGGAAAAATTACTAGATAAGCTTCTTAAAAACTTTCTAAAATTAATGGGAGATCCTGTTATTCAAATTGGTGTAACTCTTACACGTGGTACAGCAGAATCTATTGAGCGTCATTTATTTGTATATCCTGATTGTGATCCTATCGATGGTATTACAATTCATTCTTACAAAACAGAAAAAGCAATGATTCTTGCATGGTTTCAATGGATGATTTCAGTTAATCCTGATATTCTCATTGGATATAACGTATTTGGTTTTGACGAAAAATATCTATGGGAACGTGCTGAAGAACTTGGTGTAGTTTATAATAATTCTCCAATCCATCAATTTACACGTCTATGTAATCTAGGAAGTGAACTTAAATTAGAAGAAAACTTCCTCAGTTCTTCTGCAATGGGTGATAATTATCTTTATATCTGGTCTACTCACGGTCGTCTACAGATTGATCTATATCATTATATTAAGCGTAATAATGTACTTCCATCATATAAACTAGATGAAGTTACTAAACATTTTATGTCTGGTAAACTTAAAAAATATTCCTATGACAAAGAAACAAATAGTCTAGAACTTGAAGTTGCAGGGGCTGTAAAAGATGTTAAAGTTGGCCGTGCAATTACTCTACTTGATGAAACTGGAGAAACTGTTTCACCTAAATTAGTTGTACAAGGTATTAATGGAAGTAAACTATCATTTGTATGTGATCTTGATGAAGATGCAGTTGCAGAATTAGAAGATGCTACAAAGTGGGTAGTTGTTAAAGATGATGTAAGCCCTCAAGATATTTTCCGTCTACATCGTGAAAGCTCTAAAGGTCGTGCAATTGTTGGAAAATATTGTTTGCAAGACTGTGATCTAGTTATTGATCTTTATAAAAAACTAGAAACTTTTAACAATACAATGTGTATGGCAAATGTATGCTCTGTGCCTATTAGTTACATCTTTAAACGTGGCCAGGGTATTAAAATTGAATCTCTTATCTTTAAAGCCTGTAAGGAACGTGATGTTCTAATTCCTGTTCTACCTGCACCCAAGCAACGCGGTGAAGGCGGTGAAGATTCTTATGAAGGTGCTATTGTACTTACGCCTGATCCTGGTTTCTATTCTACTTCTCCAATTGGTGTATGTGACTTTGCATCTCTATATCCATCAACAATTGTAAGTGAAAATATTAGTCACGATTCACTCCTATGGATTAAAGATTTCAAGAATGATGGTACTCTAATTGCACATCAGTGGGGGTCTGAAGACTTCGATAATTATGATGGTTATGCTTATACTGATATTGAATATGACATCTGGCGACGCGATCCTACTGATCTAAGAAAAAACCCTCGTAAAATCCGATGTGGGCGGCGCATTTGTCGTTATGCACAACCACTTGATGGTAGTAAGTCAACGCTGCCACAGATTACTACATGGCTACTACAAGCTCGTGAGGCTAAGAAGAAAGAAATGAAAGCTGAAAAAGATCCTGAACGTTATGCTCTACTTGATGCAGAGCAGCTTGCTTACAAACTAACTGGTAATTCACTCTATGGTCAACTTGGTTCTGGCACTTTTAAGATTCGTCTACAAGCACTAGCTGCATCTGTAACTGCTTATGGTCGTAAACAAATCCTATTTGCCAAAGAAGCAATTGAAAAATTTTACGGGCCTGGGGCAAATCGCAAAGATTGTAGTGCAAAAGTAATGTATGGAGACACTGACTCCTTATTCGTAGAGTTTAATGTAAAAAATCCAGAAACGGGTGTACTTCTACAAGGGCGTGAAGCACGACAAGCAACAATTGATATTACAGATGATGCTGGTGCACTTATTACTAAAGCTCTAGCTGCTCCACACGATTTTGAGTTTGATAAAGCATTTGATCCAATGCTAATGTTTAGTAAAAAACGATATGCAGGTAATATGTACGAAAATAATGCGGATGATTACGTTCATAAATATATGGGTATTGCACTCAAACGTCGTGATAATGCACCAGTTGTTAAAACAATCTTTGGAGGTGCAATGAAAATGCTACTTGATAAAAGGGATGTTGTTGGGGCATTTCAATTTGTAAAGGATAAATGTATGGAATTGGTAGATGGTAAAGTAAGTCTGGGCCAGCTAACTATTAGTAAATCATTACGCGCTGAATATGCTAATCCTCTATCAATTGCACACAAAGTACTAGCTGATCGTATTGCACAGAGAGATCCTGGTAATGCACCTGCAGCAGGTGATCGTATGGACTTTGTATTTATTAGCCCTAAAGCAGGCAAAGAAGCTGCACAGCTACAAGGTGATCGTATTGAAACGCCGCAGTTTATTCGTGAAAAGGGGCTAATTCCTGATTATAAACATTATATTGAGCATCAGCTACAGAATCCTATTTCACAGATGTTTGGTATTCTTTTGGAGCAAATTCCTGGATTCGATACGTCGCTAATGCAAAAATGTCCTCCTTATCCCACAGCAGATTTATCTGAAGATGATTGGGATAAAGCAATGGGAAATTATCTAAGTTGGCGTGAAGCACAAGCTGCTAAGCTTCTATTTAGTGATTGTCTGCGCAGATTTGAAACTTCTAGTCGTAGAAATGCTATGGCAAACTTCTTTGGGCCTAAAACACAACTTGTTATTAAAGAGCCTATTAAAAAATCAACTAGTACAAATGTTAGCACAACTACAAATACAACTACTAAAATATCTGGCAGTGCAGTTAAAACAGGTGGTATTCAGACAACGATGAGCAATTATTTGCTTGATTCTATGCTAGTTGATAATATTAAGAAAAAGGAACGCGCTGCTAAAGCAGCTGCAAATAAAAAGCTACAGAAAAATACTAAAGTTGACGAAGAATAATATTATTCAGACGTAACATTTTCAATAACTGGTTCTTTACCAGTTATATTATCTACTTTATAAAATTTAAAATCATCTTTATTATAATTATTAATATTATTTTTTGATATATAACTATTATCTTTATAATCTTTAACAGCTTTATCAAATGCTTCTTCATTCATCTTAATAAATTTTGATACTATTGGTATAGATACTGCACGTATATAAGGAATATTTTCTTTTAACATAGCATTATGTCTACCTCTAATTCTTTCTTTAATAGTTTCTTCACCTGCTTGTACTAATACAGTAATTATATTATATTTAATAGGGCTTTCTTTATCTAATACTGATAGTATATTAACTTTAATAACATCCTTTTGAGATTGTAATGTTGTATCATATATAATATTTAAACCATTTTTAGCTGCATATATTAAACCTTCTTTTCTCCAATCATTAAGTGATTTAATTGTTTTATTTCTTACAGATTTATTAATATGTATTGGTATACCTCTTATTTTAGATATTTTCTTTTTACGTGTTAAATTAAGATTAAAATTCTGTGATGTTGACATAATTGTATTTAAATATATAGTTGATAAGAAATCTGCATTTGAATTATTGAGTTTTCCATTTTTATATTTCGTTAATTCTTTATATATACTATGTGTTACTTCCCTATATGGTTTTACACGTTCTACAAGTGAATCAAGTGCAATGTTGTAAAAATTATCATAGGAATATTTATCTCCAACAATTAATGGTATTATCTTTTTTGCGGTAGATGTTTTTCCAACACCAGGTGACCCTACTAGGATAATTATAGTTGGATTTTCTCCTTCATTTGGTTTAAAATTAGATGCATTTTTTCCTTTTGAAAATATTTTAATAACTTTATCTTCTGTTATATTTTTTAATTCATCAAAATATATATTATTAGATGCCATTCTATTTATAAGAGATTTAAAATATATTCTCTATATCATTAATAATGGGTAATATTCAGTCACAAGAAAAAACTATTAATTTTAATTTAGTTTTAACAAAGGAATCTGCTAATAAATTGTTATCTAATTCTGAAGCAACTGATAGTTATTTAAAGGAATGTTATTCGGATGAAATTAATACTCTTGCTAGAAGAAAATGTAATTATGTTCCAAATAATATATCTATAATTGAACAAAAATATGCAACATCTTTTATAGAATCTATACAATCATCAATACCAATAAGACTATGTCAAGATATTGCACAAATTAATATTATACAATTAATGCCATCTGCTGATGGAGGGATGCCACATACACGTCCGTTTAGTATTATATGTTATCCGGATATTTCAAAACTTTATTCAGTAACAACATTAATACACGAATTATGGCATATTCATCAAAGATTATATACGGATATATGGTTAAAAGTATTTAATAGGATTGGTTGGAAATTATGGAGTGGAGAACTTCCTGCTGAATTGGATGTAAATAGGAGATTTAATCCTGATACAATTGATTGTCCATTATGGATTTTTAATGATAAATGGATTCCTATTCCTATTTTTTCAGATATTACAAATCCGAATATGAATGATGTTCAAGTCTGGTTTTATAATCCTCATAAAAAGATACGCGTAAAAGATATTCCATATGAGCTTACTGCGTATTTTTCAGATTTATCTCCAAGTGCATTTGAACATCCTAGAGAATTAGCTGCATATATGCTTTCCGAACCAAAACGGTATTCTAAATGTAAAGGATTTCAAGATTTAATTGATGCTTTAGGACATACATCTATTATGACATATTCTTCAGATGATTCATAATATCTTTAAACATAATAGTTGAAAGTATGTGTAATAAAAATTCAAAATGTGACTGTTGGATTTCTTTAAGTTCCCTTGGAGTTAATGCAGAAGGGTGTTTAAAAGATTCAAAGTGGCTATATGATTTAAACGTGCCTTGCACGCAATCTCCTATTAATCCATCTATTCTTGTTAATAATGGTATAACTAAGTTGACTTTTATAAAAAATGTATCACACGGAAATTTTGGTTCAATTGATTTAGGGATCTTTGAAAATAATGGAGTTAAAAAAGAAGTCTATATAAAACGCCCTATTAAAGCTGAAAAGAATCTAATTTATGAAGCATGCATACAAAAAATAGTTGGAGAACATCTTGAAAAAATAGGATTTCCTAATGGAGCCCCTAAAATTGTTTATATTTTTCGGCTTCACGATAATTCTGTTTGCTTTGCTATGGATCCTATTCCTAATTCTACTACTTTATCCGAATTATTAGATATCTCTGATAAATCCGCCAATTTTAATATTATATTAGATTGTCTATTACAACTATGTGGTATGATATGGTATCTGGATAATGTATTAGGAATAAATCATAGAGATTTGAAACCAAGTAATTTCTTAGTATGTCAGCATTCTCCTGAAAAGAAAGTTATTGTTGTTGAAGATGAAATTATTGAAATTAATTCTAAATATTCAATAACATTTATTGATTTTGGGTTTTCTTGCCTTGGTTCAACTAAAACACAAATTGCAGATTTATCATTAAGCTCTGTATATTCTCAAATTGACCCTTGTCCTAAAGAAGGACGTGATATGTATTTGTTTTTATCATTCTTATATATCGAGTACTATAATAAATTATCTAATGAAATATTATTATTATTAGAACAATGGTTAGCTATACCAAATACTAATATGATAAAATTTCTAAAGAAATATGGTATAAAATCTAAAGAATGGGTTTATTTTTTAACTGGTAATCCTGATATTAAACAATTTAATTCAACCCCTTATAGAATTATTAAAGATTTAAATACATATATTAATTAATTTTTGAAAACCAATACTCCATATTATAAAATACTTTACAACTATCTGAAAAATCTGCTAAACTCTGATTTATACTTTCATAACCTCCGTGAAACGTATTATAAGGTATATACACCTCTTTTGCATTACTTAAATATGCCGCAATCCACGAATATGTTGATGCAGATGTTACAATTTTACTTGACTTAAGTAAGAAATCAAAATCATCCGCTGCATTTCCATTAATAAAAATAGGATTAAATTCGTTAAAATGTGATATATATTCTTTTTCCCATTCTTCTTTGGGAGAATTACATACAATATATAATTTATCATATTTCACAGACTTAATTATATCTTTTAATTGAATAGGATCATATATTTGAGATGTATTATTTGCTTTATCATAAAAATTACCTAATTGTAGATGCATTACTAAATCATTTTCAGTAGGACTAATAGTATGCTTAGAAGTATATTTTAAAATATTAGAAATACAAGTTCTATTACTAATATAATTTGTACTATCAATATTAAATAGAGGCTTAATATACTCTCTATATTTCTTAAATATTTCTGATCGTTGACAGTATCCTTTCATTAAAATATTTTTACTTGTATCTATTGGATATACTTCACCACGTTCATCAAACTCACAAATTTTTTTAAAGGCTTCATCGCTAATAACTGTATTAAATTCTAAATTAATAAGAATGTTTGGTTTAACTTCATCATAACCATATATTTTTTTAACTATTTCTGCTGCAAAATATTGACATAAATTATCATAAAATTGTCCATCTGGAAAAAAATATACCGTTTTCATACTTATATCCTTTATATTATATTTTTTGTTTAAGTAATCAAAAATTAAATATTGTAACTATTTAAAGCTATTATAATATACTATATATAGCTACATATACTATAATGTCTTTTGTACAAGCAATGAACTCTCCTGATAATACTAAGGTGGGGGTAAATGGTGCAGATGTTTACACTGAAAATGGAGTTGGGGATCTACGTGTAACACTATTTACAATGCTAAATCGTGGACTTTCTGGTTCATATATTGAAGAAAATGTAAATAACATTTTTAATGAAGAAAATGTAGATAAAATTAAAGATCTATTTGTAATGGCATTTCAAACACGTGATGTGCGCGGCGGTAAAGGTGAACGTGCACTATTCTATACATTTATTACATCACTATATAATAAACGTCCTGATGTTGTTAAAAAACTTCTAACACTTGTACCTGAATATGGATGTTGGCGTGATATGTGGGAGTTATATAATCGTAGCAAAGATGATGATATGAAGAATGCTATTCTAGATGTGGCTAAATCTGTATTTTTTGCAGATCTAGTTAAAAATGCATCTGGCGATGTAAATAATCTATCACTGGTTGCAAAATGGCTACCACGCGAAAAATCTGGAACATATCCTGGATTTGCTAGAAAAGTATGTAATCATTTCTATAATGATGTTTCTAGTGCACGTAAACGCATTATTCAATATCGTAAGGATATTTCAACTCTAAATAAAGCTCTTAAAACTGTAGAAATTAATATGTGTGGTAAAGAATGGGCTACAATTAAACCTGATGCTGTCCCTGGTCGTTGTCTAAAGATTCATAATAAAGCATTCCTAAATGAGGTAGTTACACGAAAGCCTTGGAAAAATACTAATATCCGCTTTCCTAACTCAGAGGATCGCAATGAATGTCGCAAACATTTCCTAGAATTTATTGATGGTCTTAAGAACGGTACTAGAAAAGCACATGGTGCACACGTTGTAATGCCACACGAACTTGTTGACAATTCACTTTACAAGTCTTCTTCTATTGAAGAACAAGAAATTATTCAAGGACAATGGAATTCTATTCGTGAAGAATCTCAAAAACTAGGTGGGTTTGGTAAATGTGTCCCTATGTGTGATTTTAGTGGGTCAATGAATGGTACTCCTAAACTTGTTTCACTAGCACTTGGTATTCTAATTTCTGAAATTAATCATCCATCATTTAAAGATCATATTCTAACATTTGATTCTGAACCAAAATGGCATTCATTTGCAAATATGACATCTCTAAAGGAGAAAGTATCAAGTATTCGTGGTAACATTGGTCAAGGTCTAAGTACTGATTTCTACAAAGCTTGTATGCGTGTACTACAAAAGATGAAAGATAATAAAGTTCCAGTTGGTGAAGAGCCTGATGATCTTATTGTACTAACTGATATGGGATGGGATGCAGCATCATCTGATTCAGCAAGTAGTTACTATTATAAACCAAAGAAAAATGCACAATGGGCTACTCAGGTTACACAAATTCGAAATGCATTCCGTGAGGCAGGTGAAGAAGTATGGGGTGAAGGTAATGGCTGGAAGGCACCGCGAATTGTAATTTGGAATCTACGTGGCGATTTTAAGGATTTCCACGCAAAAGCAGAAGATGAAGGTGTAGTTATGCTTTCTGGTTGGAGCCCAAGTATTCTAAAAGCTCTACAAAAGGGTGGTGTGCAAATGATGACGCCAATTGAAGGGCTACGACAAGTACTTGATGATGAACGCTACGATAAAGTTCGTGAAGCCATTCAAGAGTTCTTCCCCTAATCAGGGCTTAAAGATTATATTCTATATCTAGAATAGGAATAAGCCAGTCAACTTAGTTCCTCGCTCTTATAATTGTTGGAGTATAAATACAATCAATTGTGCTTTTTAATATTCTTACAGCAAATTACTTTTGATAATATTTTTTGAATATAGGTAAAATCACAATTGATGGTTTTATTATAAGGGGTGTTATGGTCTGACATTATAATTAATTCTATACTATGTATCTTAACAGCAATTTAAAATAATTTGGGTTTAAATTAATTTAAAAGGATACAGCTTAGAAATCCAAGAGTAATTTCAGGTTTTCGGTTAAGTGAAGCTTCTTGAGTAAAAATCCTTACAGCAATCCTATTGGTTTATTACCACTATTGTATGTTGTTTATTAACACACAATTGTAATCATCTTGATTAAAAAAATGGATTTTGTTACACTGCTTTATCTTAATATTATTGTGTATTATAATTTATATAGAAATATGTAAGTTGTATTATCCAGTTTTATTATTTTTATTATATTATACTATATGTTGTTGCAGACAAGGGCTGTATATTATTTATGGCTAAGTTAGTAATGTATCGATATAGTATGCATATAATATTAAGTATCATTTATTAGAATATATTTTTAATTCTAGCAGCAATTCTTTCAGGAAAAAAACTTTTTTCACACGTCATATGGAATTTAGATATATATTCGTTGTTATAATGATATAGATAAAGTTAAAGAAGTTTACAGCAATATTAATGAAATATTTCTCACCAGAGGTATTTGTAATTATTATGTGATATGTATAATATTGTATAATCTATTACGCCAGCCCTGATTCTGTCTAATCAGGTAGTAGCAGATTCGCTATGTGGTCTGTTAGTCCCTATCCTAACAATGATATGGGTATGGCGATTATAATTATAGAGTAATCTATAATGAATCTCGCCTAATATTGTGTTAAACAGTATCTATGCTGTATATAAATATTTATATAGCATTGTGAAATGCGTATAGATGTCATAGACTAGAGATATTTAGCAATATTTATCTCTACTAAATCCATTATATGGCTCTTGTGACACTAATTTTTGATGTCAGGAATTTCAATTAATGGTATTAAGTTTATATGAGTGTTATGCACTTATATAAATGTATGAGTTTGTTGCAATATACAGACTCTAGCAGCTCTTCTATGAGGAGTTGTGTTGTCCCGCCCTTTTGTATTGTCCCTATTGGATAATACAAAAGGGCTTTTTTGCGTCTAAATATTAATTTAAAGTCCGTGCAAAAAAGGAGAATAATGTCCGATTCAGAGTCCGAAAATAGGAATCAGATTATCCAAAACTCAGAGTCTGAATCCGAGTCCGAAAACGGAGTCCGAGCAGAATCCGAAAACGGAGAATCTAAACAAGTCCTAATCGCATGCCAACAAGGCCAAAAACGGAGAATTATGAAAGGTATGACATATAATACTGATGAAAAACATGGTTATATTTATTTAGTTAGAACTAGAGAATTTAAATCACTTAACAGACAAGTATATAAAGTTGGAAGAACTTCACAATGTCCTGATACACGAATTACTAGACTCCATAAATATACTAAAGGCTCTGAAATATATCTTATTTTACAATGTCACGTTAATGATGTTGCATTAATTGAAAAAGAAATCCTAGAAGATTTCTGTTTAAAATTTGATCCTGGACCTGATGGATCTGAAGATTTCATTGTTCCAACTCCTAAAGAACTCCTATATTGTAAACAAAAAATTTTTGATGTTATCAAAAAATATGAAGAAATGCGCATTAGATAATCTCTAAATCCGATTTTATATTATATTTATCTTTTACTTTTCCATATATTCTCTGTAATTCATTCACATATTCATCCATTGTATTCACTTTTACTGACTTACCTATATACGTATATGTCTTATCATCCTCGCATCCTATATATACTCTTATCCATTTTAATATATTTTCACTATTAAATAATCTAAATGCCTGTAATGATGTAGTATATCCAGTAATTGCACTTACAATCTTTGTTAATATATCATAATACCTATTATCATTATTTACTTTAAAAAATTGCTGTTCACCTGCTACATATACTGGTACTATTTCTATATTAAGTTCTTTTGCTATTTCTATAAAACCCTTTCTAGATTTTAAATAACACTTATTTGCACTTTCTCCACAATAATCCATCTCTCTTACCCCACCTGGAAATATTGCTACTGATATTCCCTTATTTAAATAATATTTTATGTTTTCTTTTGTTGCAGGTATAAACCCTAACATTAATGATAATTCTCTAAGAATTGGAATCTGAAACATGACAGAATGCACTGCTAATTTTGTATTCTTTAAATATTTATTTATTGGTGATTTATTACATAGCCTATGCATTACATATGATATTGTCTGACTGCCATGTGGATGCCATATAAATAATCTCGCTTTATTGTCTTTTAATTCTTCTTCATTTTCCATATCCGCTATAAATACCTTATTATACACATTTGAACTTAATTCTAAATCAATACTATTCCCTATATCACTTATTAACTCAATCTCCTTATGATTTGGAGATTTAACCAATATATAACAAATATATATTATATAAGGTATCCATAAAAAAATATTAAATGAACATGTTACCAATGATAATGCTATTGTTATTATTAATATTGGTGTAAATATCATAAAATGTAATAGTGATTCTTTCATTATTACTTTTTATTAATGATTGCAAAATTATTTTATTTTTTTAACACTTTGTTTATATAGTACTTATATTTAAGCTTTAGAACGCCATTGTGTATCACATACATTACAAATATATAAGAACTTCAAGTTTACTGGATCATACTTAAGATAAATTACATCTCTAGCTTTTCCTGATGTATTTGTTTCACAGTCTGCATTAGGGCATTTAATAGTATCTACGTGAGGAAGTGTAGGGTCTTGTTTTGTAAATTCATTTATTAGAATTTTATAACCCTCTGAAGTCTTTTCTTTCAAATCAATTTCAAGAATTAATCCACCTTTCTTATCTTCTTCTTGGAATCCGCAATTACGACAAATACGTCGGAGCGTATTATTGTCTGAATCTAGATATAAATAATATCTACAAGTTGGACAAAAGTCTGTATCCTTCATTTTGAATTATCCTACTATTTAATGCACAGCCGATTTAAATCAAATTTTATCACTTATTTTATTTATTATATTTATTATACTTTATTAAGTATCCTATAATTATGTTTAAAATATATATTAAATAATTATAAAACTAATAATTGCGTAAAAATTAATGAGTTTTTTAAGCCCATAAAATTTGACTTGCCACGGCAGGGATGGCAGGGCGTAACACAATGCCTCTTGTTGACAACTTCCTAGAAACTAAACTCGGTGTCTTTATCGACTCACGTCGAGTGCAAGACAAAGCCATATGCTCATTTACGGGTATGGGCACCGTCAAAGGTAAATTCTTTGTAAAAGATGAAGAATATCCACAATTTCTTGATCTCTTACACGAATACCTATTCACACAACAACGTCGCCCTCTTAACCTTGTAGAACAACGTAGATGTGATCTTTATTCACCTGTACTTATCGACCTAGATTTCAAATATCCAGCTGAACGCGCCATACAACGACAATTTGAAATTTCACATATTCACACATTTATTGAAAATTACGTAGAAAATATCAAATACTTCTACAACCTAGAAGAACATAAACCAATTCGTTTCTTTATTACACTACGCCCAGCACCATATGAAGATAAAAAATCAAATAATACCCAACGATCTATTAAAGATGGTGTTCACATCGAATGCCCTGATCTAATTCTTCATTCTGAGCATCAACAAATTCTACGTCATCGTTCCATTGAAATGGGTAATCTAACAAATGCATTCAAAAATACTGGATATATTAACTCTGAAAAAGACATCTTTGATGAAGCAATCGTTAAAAAAAATGGATGGTTCTTCTATGGAGAATCCAAACCTGATATTCCTGCCTATAATCTAGCATCTATTTATACATACTTTCCTTCTACTGGCGAATTTGAAGCACAAGATCCTGAAGAATATTCATCTCGTGACCTTCTTGAAATCCTATCTATTCGCTACAATCTACACGTTGATCATATCCCTCTCAATCCTGATGCCGAAGATGAATGGAAAGAACGCCTTGATTATTGCACTGGTAAACGAATTATTCCCATTAACAATGAAATTAAACAAAATGAAATTGAATCAACAACTATCAATGTTACTACTACATCTTCAAATATGTATGAGCAAATTAAACAAGATGAAATTGCTATCGCTAAACGCCTTGCTCTAGAATGCCTTTCTGCTGAACGTGCTGATGCATATCAATCCTGGATTGAAGTTGGTTGGTGTCTATATTACATTGATCAATCCGAAGATATGTTCAATGTATGGATGGAATTTAGTAATAAATCTGGTAAATCTTCTGGTAATAATATTGCTATTCTACAACGTGACTGGAATCGTGGATGGAATCGTAGCTACAGTGAACGCCATTTTACTGAACGATCACTACATATGTGGGCTAAAATGGATAATCCACGCAAATACAAAGAAATTATGAAAAATAGCTTCATCGACTTCGTTGAACGTGAAGTTGACGCCACTCATACACATATTGCACGTCTAATGAAAAAAATGTATGGTAAACAATACTGTGCAGCAGTTGACTCTAAAAAAGTAGAATGGTATGAATTCACTGGAACTTGCTGGAAAAAACTAGCTCAAGGTATTGAACTTCGTAATAAAATGACTAGCGAAGTTACAGAAGTTATTATTGAGTCTCGACGTGTTATCCGTGAAAAACTCCAGTCCGTTAACACCGATCAAAGCTTTATTGACGGGCGTATGAAGAAACTCCTAAATGTTGAAAAAGGACTTTATACATCAGGCTTCAAAGATTCTGTTATGAAAGATTGTATTGGTCTATTCTATGAAGAAGACTTTGCACAAAAGCTAAACTCCAACCAATTCCTTATCGGATTTAACAATGGCGTACTAGATCTACATGCAGTTCGTACCAAAGATGATGGGAATAAAGAATATTACGTTAACTTTAGAAAAGCTGAACCAACTGATTTCATTACATTTATGGCTGGTCGCTATCTAACTAAGAATTGTGATCCAATTGACTATGTAGAATATGATCCTAATGATCCTGAACAAGCTGAAATTCATGCCGAAATTGATGACTTTATGGCGAAAGTATTTCCTCGTTCAGAACTACGTGATTATATGTGGCGTAAACTTGCTTCTTGTCTAGAAGGTACCAATCGAGAACAAACATATGAAACCTGGATTGGTGTTGGTGGTAATGGTAAGAGTAAACTTGTCGATCTAATGTCTATGGTTCTAGGTGATTATGCATCTTCTCTTCAATCTACTGCTATGACTCGTAAACGACCTGACGCTGGAGCCGCTAATCCAGAAATTATGGCTATTCGTAATAAACGCTTCATCTATATGGCAGAACCAGATGATCGTGAACCACTCAATACTTCTCGTATGAAACAATTTACTGGCGAAGATGACGTAGAAGCACGTGGCCTATTCGAAGACCAAACTAAGTTCAAAATTACTGGTAAAATCTTTATGTTGTGTAATGCATTTCCAGCAATTAATACAATGGATCGAGGTACTTGGCGCCGCGTTCGTGCAGTACCTTTTGAATCTAAGTTCGTAGATCCCAATGTAGAAGAAGTTAAACCTGGTGAAAATATCTATCCACGCGATAATCAACTAGATAATAAACTTAAGAAATGGCGAACTCTATTTATGTCTCGTCTAGTTTATATCTATAAAACTCAATATCTGCCTTATGGCCTTGGTAAAGTACCTGATATTGTTACCGCTGAATCAAATAAATATCAAGAATCATTCGATTCAGTGTCTAAATTTATTAATGCACACGTTATTGAAGAAGCTGGTTATGAAGCTAATATTCGTGAAATCTTCTCTGAATATTCTGCTTGGTATGCATCTATTGGTGGAGGTGTAGGGCGTAAACTATCACAATCTGATCTTTACAAGCGTCTATGTGATAAATGGGGTGGCGAACCTACTGATAAGAAAACCTTTAAACGATTTCATCTCTTCAAAGCTGATGAAGATATTGAAGAATATCGTGCTGCTAACAAAAAATAAATAACGTTTAAAATAACTCATTAGTTTAAGACTATTAATAATAATATTTTTATTGAACACTTTTAAAATTCGGTTTTTGCCAAGCTTTTTTTCAAAAAGCTTATTATTATGCAAATAAATATAGTATTATATATAGAAATACAGATATTATAATACCTCCTATACTTCCCATTAATAATTTTTTACCTGTAAATACTGGAACAAATGAATAAGCATATATAGCAGCTAATAACATAAATAAATAAGATAATAATAATATTACTGTAGTATAATCTTCAATAAAATTTACTTTTTTTAATCCTTGTTGTTCTGGTTGAGTATCTTTATAATAACTAAAATCTCTATTAAATCTTGTAATAATTGCATCATCTTTTTCTACATCATTTGTTAATGATGCTTTTTTATTTTTTAGTTCTGTATTTCGTTGTTTAACTTCATCTAATAATTTACTAAAACCTGCCTTACCTTCGATTGAATCACCTAATGCAAATGAATCCATTACAATCATAGCCAGATTCTGAATATCAGTACTTAATTTATTAACAGTTGTTGCAAATGTATTAATATTTTGTGATTCTATATTACTTGTACAACTCTGTATATTTGCATATAAATCATTTAATCCATTTGGTTTAGATTTACATACTGATGCAGATGAATCTCTGTTTTGACAATATCCCCAAGATGTATCATTTGTACCAGCGCAATAGCACCAAGGGCCTTGTGATCCAGCATCATCGTTCACAGGCATTGCACACATATTTCCTGCATTTGCTGGAGGCTGGCCTCCTGACCATTTGGCATTTACATCATTCTGATTACGTGTATTTCCATCTGCTGCTAAATTATCCCATCGGGCACAACCATTTGTACATTTTTGTGGAGTTGTATAATTCGGACTTAATTGAGGATCTAAATCAGATGACATCTTAATATTTGTTCGGATAATAATGTTTTATAGTTTACTACAAAATATTATTTATAACAATATCATTTATTTTATAATATTAATTACTTATTATTTACTTATTTAATGTATTTGCCATTGAATTTGCAGATGCAGCCATTGAATTTGCAGATGATGCCATTGCATTTGCTGCAGATGATATACCACTAGCTACATCCTTTGTAGCACCAGCCACTAATCCTGATGCATCCCCCTTTAAAGAATTAAAATCATTTTCTATTCCTGATAATGCTCCTGGGCATATTGGCACAGGTATTTTACCATATTTACCCTTAAATGTTCTTCTGTTCCAATATCTATTATTTCTAAATACATCGGTATATTGAGAACGATTTACAACTGTAAATGTAAAAATTATTAATAGTGGTGTTAATAATGCTACATATAATGTTGTACTAATCATACCTTTTCTCCAAACATAAGTAAATATAATTGATGTACATAATATAATAAATAATTGAGAATATACAAATAGTGAATCTTTTTTATTATTAATTGACCATTGATTCATTTCATATTTTCTTCCAGCCAAATCTCTATCATTTATTACAGCATTTGCACTTTTAGTTTGTTGATTAACTATGTCTTGTTGAATGGATTCTATTTGTTTATTTCTTTCATTATACATTAAAGCTGCCTCTTGTGCATCAGCCGCTTTCTCCAAATCTCCGTAGACCTTTTGAAATGATTCATCTTTTTGTTTAGTTACTTCTTTATATACATTATCTTGCTGACTTTGTAGATATTGTTGTAACTGTCCTGGATTATTTTTTAATTGCTGCAAAGCAGCAGATAATTCAATATCCTGAAATAACTTTGTATAATCTATTACTTGGTCTAAATTAGCCATTACTATCACTCTTTAAGAAATTAACAGAAGACATCTTATACACCTGATGAACGATATACATATATTAAGAGTCCTAATGCAACTATATTCATAAAACCATATAAATTTAATAAATTATTAGTATATTTGTTTTTCTTTTCGGTAAATTGCACCATTTCTTTATTTAATGTTGTAGCAGCAGATTGTGATGATAATATTTTATTTTGTTTATCTAATTGTTTTTGTTTTTCTTGAACTTCTTTATTAAACTCTTTTATTTGTTTATCTATTTCATTTGTACCATTAATCATATCATTTGTTATTGCATTTATTATTTGAGTTAAATCATTTATTTTTTGATTTAAACGCTGAGTATATTGTAAATATGTTTGTATTGCCTGCTGAGTATCTCCTGTATTTGCCTGATATCCTTGTTGAACTGCATTTAATAATTTTTGTAATGCATACTTATATCTAGAATCATAAAAACAATATTCATCCTTAATTGATGATAAAAATGCTTTTTGTTTTATTACATAGGTATCTGCCTTATCTGAATTACCATTTGATAGTATACCTTGTGATTTTAATGAACCAACTATTTGCTTTAAAGTTGAATCTAATAATAATCCATCTCCTGATCTATCTGATGCACCATATGGAGATGACGGTAATAACCCGTGCTTAATATTATCTCCATATTGAGTATTTAAATCAGAATCTGTTAGTGATGTTTTAGCCGTACAAAACATTTCTTACTAATTTATTATACTTTTTATCTATTAGTTTCCAAAAACTCCTGCAATTTTTAATGATAAAAATATTATTACTATTAATGCTGATACTAATATAGATATTAATACTCTTTTATCCATAAAAAACCCTGTTATAGCACTTAATCCACCTGATGATGATGCAATTCCTGTGGCAGCACCAACTGCAACAACTGGCATTGTCATCTTAAAAATTACTAAACCAATACCAATAAATAATATTGATAATACCCAAAAATATGGGATTAATCCTTTTCTTACAGGACGATCTAATAAAAATAAGTTATGTCTTGATATATCTGTATTTTTAGACCGGAGTAAAGAATCTCTTGCAATTGCACTATCAACATCAATTTTCATATCAGCTTTTATTTTTTCTAATTGTGCTATATGACTCTGTATTTCACCATTTTCAGCTAATATAGTTGATATGTCTGAATTTTCAGCATCTTCCTTTATTAAATTCAATATATCATCATTTAAATCAATAAATTGCTTTTTAATTACTTCTGCATTAGTTATTAAAACCTTAATACGAAGTAAATCTGGATTATTAAGATCTTGACTTATACCTGCTTTAGATATATAACTTGCTACTTTATTATTTAATTCCGTAATTATTGCCTGCAAGTTTTGTTGAGTTATATTATTATATCTCTCTTGAAAATCAGCCCTCTTGTCAGCCCACTTCATATTCCTATCGTTATTTAGCAAATTAACCATAAAAATATTTTTATATCAGTCTTTTATTTTCCTTTATTTCTTTACTTTTTAATTTATTTTGTACTTATTAATACCTATGGTGCACATACACGATAAATTATTGCTTCTCCTGATGATTGACTGTATCGAGTAATCTTAATAATATCACCTGGTACTGCTCCAATACATCTTGCAATAGGATCCATATGAAATTTAATCTCAGGCATTTTAGCTTTTGATGTAATATACATTGAATCTAATAGTTCTTTATGTTGATCCTGTGGAACAATTTCGTGTTTAGGAACTAGAATATGCTTTAATGGATTCTGTACTAGCATATAAATACTAAAGAATGATACACGAAGCTTCTTCTTATCTTTTACACCATTTCTCTCAACAGGCATCATATATTGCTTTAATGCCGTAATATGATGTGAATCATTAATTGGATCCAGCATCATTACAATTACTTCAGTATTAAGTGCATCTTCCACTGAAATATCATTAAAGAACGTATCCTGTTTTTGACGACTTACTTTTGCATATCTTACATCACATACTTGTGTATCATCATCTCTCTTTGAAACTTTAAAACTAAGTGAAGGGAATGCATCAATTGCAATTGAAATTTCGGCCGGAGAAAACTTACGATACTTATCTACATTATAACCTCTTGATTCTAAAATATCTAGCAGTGTAAGACGACTGCGATATACATTGTCTACGTATTCAAAGTTCATTTTCCTAACTAATCCCTATGTATTTGCATTAATCAAATTTTAGGCTCTATTCTAATTTTTTTACCGCTATAGTTGCTGCTCCTAATCCGGATGATGACGGCATAGTTCCACCCATATTCCCTCCCATATCATCCATTCCTCCCATTCCTCCCATCCCTGATGGAATATAACTTGGCATTCTTGGTGCCATCATTCCTCCCATTCTATATGAATTTCTTCTTACTTGTCTACCACCACCTAATGCTGGGTGAAATAATCCATCTTGCGCCATTGCTTCTCTTGATGTATCAACCGCAAATGTCACACCTCCTCCTGGCATCGCTGGCGCATATACTGTAGTATCACCGCCAATTAACATATTATTAGGTTGCATTGGTAATCCTCCTTGCATTATTGGCGCTTGTTGAACTCCCATTAACCCCTCAACCGCATTCATTCCCTGTTGTAAACTCTGTCCTAATGTATTTACTACTGGTTGCCCGACAGCTGTTATTGCATTACCTGCCGCATCTAATGTATTACCTACTGCACCTATCGCATTCTGCATCATTGATACTCCTTGGTTCATTATTCCAGGCCCTTGTTCTCCTTCAAGCATCGACATCTCCTGACCTATCATCATCCCTTCAGGACTTTCCTCTAATACTTGATCTAATTCAGCCTTTTCAGCTGCTGATAACTGTGTTAAATTGGCACCCATTGCTCTTAATTGATCTAATGATACTACTGCCTTAGGAATACCATCAATATATGCAGGGCTACTCATTTCAGGTAATATTAAGCGTGGTAACTCCTTAACTACTTCAGATGATGTTCCTGAATATTCTAATTCTTGTAGCTTGTTAACATCGCGCGTTGTAATATAACGTAAACCAATATTTAGATATGTCTCTAACTCCTGTCCTAGCAACTTAGTTGAATAAGGGATTTCTACTTGTACTATACGTGATTTAGGTCTACCTAATGGTGGTAGTAATTCTAAATTCTTTTCGTTATCACCTATGTATTTCATTGGACCATCACACATTGGGCAAACAGATATATTAAGTCTTGAATTATACACAGGTATAGTACCACAAGATGCACATAGAGGCATTGTAGTTCCATCTGAGCGTTTCATAAATGATTCTCTAAAGAACCCTGCAATACCGTGTCCTAAAATTGCATCACGGTCCATTTCACCAATCTTCAAACCACCCTGATTACCACGACCACCAGTTGGCTGATGTGTTCGTTGCTCTTTACGACCTTGACCACGCGCCTGCCATTTATCTTCCACCATATGCTTTAGACGCATACCATATACAGGTCCAATAAATATAATTGCTGGTATTAATTCACCAGTTGCACCATTATATAGGAGCTCATTACCATACTTCTCATATCCAAACTTTTCTAACACAGCACCAATATCCTCCTGTGGAGATCCATCGTCCATAAATGAAGTACCATCACCAATCCCACCTGCTAGGGCGGCAGTTTTTCCTAATAACTGTTCTAAGTTCTGTGCGATAGTCATACGTGATGGAATTGCGTGAGGATTCATAATCATATCTGGGACAATTCCATTTTGTGTGCGAGGCATATCGTGTCCACGTAACATTGCACCAATTGTACCCTTCTGACCATGTCTGTTTGAGTTACCAGTCCATAGAGGTTGTTGATCTTTATATTTTACTAAAAATACTTCAGATGGTACACTAATACAATATACTTTACAGTCTCTCTGAATAATTTGAGGACGATTAAATATTTCTTTATTACTCTGATTTCCCATAATTATTTTAGTAACTACATCTTTTGCTTTAATAAATCCATTTGTTGTCCACATTTTATGATCTCCAGTAGTAACAATCTGCATAGAAGTTGATCTAAAATCATATAAATCACCAGAATGATCAAACACAAATGTTTCTAAAGGATTTACCCATTCTGGTTCATTAGTTACTCTATTTAGTTGATATACTTCATCATTTACAGTTATTTGTGCAATATTTTTCCATCCTTTTCTTGTTAGAACGGTATGATCATCTGTTAAACAAAATTTGTCACCGAGCTCAGGCATTCTGTCTTGAACTACACGGATTTTAACTAGACGTAATCCCATATTATTTACCATAACTACAACCTTTTCAACACGACCACGTGTCCATACTTGTGGAGTCACAGATGCATCCTTTACACTAGTTCCAAGTCTGGAAAACATATATGCACCAACTAATACTGTGTTTTCATCAACATATTCGCCTTCCTTAATAATACCTCTATTATCCAGCTTTGTATAATCTAGCCCTGGTTTCAAATCTTTCCAGTTGGCAACTAATTTAGGATTACCAAATCGAATACTAATTTTATCTTTGGTTTTCTCATCATCTTCTTCATAAGCTTCATAAGAACGGAATGCCATTGAACGAAACATACCACGTTGTATTGCATCATAATTCATTACTATACCATCTTCTTGATTATATCCAGACCAACAAGCAATAGCTAATATACAATTCATACCATAGGGCATTTTTCCTTCACCTAAGTAATTATTATAAATAGTACGTGAAATTGGCATTTCACCATAACACAGTACATGTGCAGTATTATCAAAGCGATTGCGCCAGTTAGTTGCATAGATAGATACACCCTGTTTACTCTGAGAACAAGATAGCTGATTACGAGGGGATTGATTATGAGGTGCAAATGGAATTAATGAAGTCATCATACTCATAATAGTTGATGGATGTACTTCAATATGTGTTGTTTCTTTACGAACATATGCAGGATTATTTGCAATAAATATTTCATTCTGTTCATAAGGATCAATATATTCGATTGCACCTGTATATGCTGCTAAATTATCTGGATAATCTTCCAGATTTAATTTCTTATCCTCTAATGGATCTATAAAATCAGTTGCATCTAAATTGGCATTTCTTCTTACTGCTAAATTACCCATTACTAAATCTCTCCAAGTAGGATAAGTACGAAGTTTTTCAATAGGAATAGGATTATCTTTCTTTTGATCTAGCCATATTAATGGACGCATTGGACGACCTTCATCCATATATAGATATACACATCTATCTCTAATAGAAAATGTTATACTAACAGAATATGGTAAACACCCAGCACGTTTAAATGCTTTTAATGTTGCAGTTAATAAGTGAGGTTTTGCAGTAAATCCAAACATACCACCATTAAGATAAAATGGTACAAAAATGGCGCGTTGTTCTTCTGTTACATCTTCAGCTGAATATACACGCCCTTTTGTACGTAACCAGACTTTAATTTTATCAGTCTGAGATGCAGTAGAAAATGCTGTTAAAATAGACATATTTTTAGTAATACCAATAGATCCACCAGTTGGAGTTTCAGATGTACAGAAATATCCATATTGTGAAGTATGGAGTTTACGAGGTCCAGTCAGCTTCATTCCTGTATCGAAATCTAGAATTACACGACGACAATGAGACATAAAGTCTGTGTAGGAAAGTCTGGAAAGTGCTTGTAAAACTCCTGATTTTTCCTCGCCCATTCCTGATCCCCATTTTCCTTTATATCCGCGCATTATAATTTCTGTTAAAAGCCCTGGTGCAAATATCTTAACATCATTTCCAGCCTGGAATATATTTCTAAAGTTTTCATCCTTATATAGTACATTCTTATTGTAGTTGTACTCTTTATCTATTGCTAATGCTGCGGCTTTAATCCATGTTTTATATGCATTATTAAAGAGCATTTGTACTAAGAATCCACTAACAAGGCAACGTTGATTTCTAGTATCATCGCGATCTGTTTTTTTATCATACCCTTCAGAAACACGAAGAATTTTTCGTACACAATCTGCTAAAAATACTGCTTGTGATGATGGATCATTTGGCATATGAATAAAGAGTTGATTTCTTATAATATCTAAAACGTGTGCTTCAGAGAATCCTTTTGTTAGAGTCTTAATATATTGGACTGCAGTAAATGGATTTAGGAAAGGATATGCATCGATAATGGAAGGTTGGAGTTTAGGGAGTAGGAGTTTTGCTTCAGGACTTTCAAAGTCTGGGAAAATTAGTTTTAGGATTTCTTCATCGGATTGGAATCCGAGTGCACGGAATAGGACAAATACAGGAATTGCTTTTCGGACAAATGGAATTGATACCTGTAATGTCTCATATGTACTATTTTTCTGTTTATCTGCGTGTTTCATTAATGCAAAGGCTACTCTCTTAACTTGACGAGTTTCAGATGATAAACAGGATATAGATGCATATACTGCAACTTTTGGATCTCTTTCCTGAGGAGTTATATATAGAGTATTAAATGCTTGTTCTTGACGAGTAATTAGGACTTTTTCGGCGCCATCAATAATAAAATAACCACCATTATCATATGGACATTCTCCTGCTTCTTTTAGAAATTCCTTAGGTTTACCGTGTAGTAAACAATAGCGACTATGGAGCATAATAGGAATCTTAAATAAAGGCCATCGTTGGAATGTTTCAGGTGGAACATCTAAATCAATTACCTGTCCAGTTCCAGTAGTATATGCAATCTTAACAACAATATCTGCATAAACAGTTGAAGCGTATGTTAAATTCCGTAGACGTGCTTCATTAGGATATAATACACGGACTTCTTCAGTTTTTTGAAGACTAACTGTCGGAGTTCCTATTTCTATTGCAGTACCATCCACTCCTCCCACATAAATTTCAACTTTGTATTTATATGTATTTGTTTTTTCATCAATTAAATCTTTAAGGATTAAAATTGGATTATTAGCCTTAATAATGGATGTTAAATCCTGTTGCATAAATTGATCATAAGAATCAATATGATGCCTTGTATAAGGATATTGAACTGTTTTAAAATATCTATCAATTAATGATCTTGATAGTTCTCTGGCTTCATCTCCTGATAGCGACATATCTATCTGACTATTATGTTATGTTTCTTTAATTGTTATTTTTAACCACTAAAGAAATATTATTATTATTGTATTTATTATATATTATTGTACTTTATAATATAATTTGTATTATAAATTATTTTATTTTATTATTTATTATTTATTATTTATTATATTGTTCACTAATCCATTTATAAGTAATTTTTAATCCATCTTCTAATGAATATTTTGGTTCCCATTGTAAAACTTCTCTAATTAATTTATTATCAGAGTTTCTTCCTCTTACGCCTTGAGGGCCTTTAATATAATTATACGAAATGGGTTTATTAGCAATTTTTTGAATAATATCTGCTAATTGATTAATTGTAACCATTTCCTCAGATCCAATATTAATAGGTTCTTTAAATTCAGAGGACATTAATCTTTCAATTGCATCTAAACAGTCATCAATATATAAAAAGCTACGAGTTTGTTTACCATCTCCAATAATATCAATAGAATCTTTAGCTAAACATATTTTTCTTGATAATGCTGCTGGTGCTTTTTCTTTTCCACCTTCATATGTACCATAAGGTCCATAAATATTATGGAATCTAGCAATACGAATATTTAAATCATATTGTTTTTCAAAAGATTTATATAAACGTTCTGCAAACAGTTTTTCCCATCCATATTCTGTATCAGGTTCTGCTGGATATACTGAATCTTCTGAGCATTTAGGATTATCAGGTTCTAATTGATTATATTCTGGATATACACACGCTGAAGATGAAAAAAATACCTTTTTAACTTTTCTTTCTACACATACTTTTAATACATTTGTATTAATTAATACGGAGTTACTCATTACATCTGCATCAAAACATCCTGCATTAATATATGTGGCACCTCCCATATCAGCGGCAAGTTGATATACTTCATCTGCATTTTCAGGAATGACTTTTCTTACATTTTCAATATCACGTAAATCGCAATTATAAAAATTAGTAAAAGGAATATTAGAATATTCATGATTTTTTATATCAGCACCGAATACTTTATTTCCTTTTTGTAATAAACGCTGACTTAAATGTCCTCCAATAAATCCTCCTGAACCTAAAACAACTATCACTTTACTATCCATAGTATCTATGAGTAAAACATTAATTATCCTTTTAGCTGAAACACGCGCACATGAATTAACATATGATAATATAAAAAAAAATTTAATTGATACATTAAATGCTGATTTATGTGTATGTATTGGTGTAAAACCAGATTATGATTATAATAATCCTTTTTATAAACTTGCTAAATATAAATTCACATATGAAGAACCTGATGATTATGGTGATGCATTTGAATATGCTTACAATATACTAAAAAATAAATTACCTGAAAAACAACGTAATAATGTACTATATTGGAGAGAATTTCTTAAAATTAAAGAACAATATATGGGTGGTGTTAAAGATCCACAGTTTCAACACGGAGGTTCTGCGGGAATTCTAATTTTCTTTAGATGGTATCTACTCAAATGTCTACAAGATAATAATTTAATTGAACAATATGATCGTTTTATTATTACTAGAAGCGATTTCATTTATAGATTACCACATCCTTCATTAGATATTTTAAAAAAGGATTATATCTGGATACCTGATTCAGAACATTATGGGGGATATACTGATAGACACGTTATATTATCACAAGATACAATTATTCCATATTTAAATATATTTAATAATATGGTGCATAATGGATATGATTATTATTTATCAATGTGTAAATCTAATGAATGGAATCTAGAAAAAGTTATTTTATTTCACTTAAAAAAACAAAATGTATTACAAATTGTTAAAGAATTTCCATATATTATGTATTCTGTTAGACCACATGGTGGAACAACACGATGGTCTTCTGGTATATTTTCTAGTCAACATAATTATTATATTAAATATCCATCTGAATATGAGAAATCATTATATTATGCTGAACTTTATAATAAAACTTCAAATAATATTGATGATTTTTATAAATCTTTAATTACATATTAATCTTAACTGGTTGAGGCATTAATGTGCCAAGCATATAATTAGGTTGTCTTTGAACTTGATCAGGTGAAGGTCCTAAATTATCACTATGGAATGCAGTTTGTGCGTCGAATAATATACTTGGTGGTGAACTACCTGGAATGGGCCTACTAAATAACTGTTGAACTGTATTTAATACACCACCACCTCTTCTTAGTGTTCGACGTTTACCTCCTTTAAATGATACTGTGTTATCACCCATTCCTTTAGGAGTATGTGTTACATATTGTGCATTTCCAATTGCAGAATCTAGTTTATAGGCTGGTTCAGGATTCCAGAATCCATTATTAACATATTTAGTATATAATCCATATCCTTCTCCTGGTGCTGTATATACTCCTGCACGTGTGGTATAATCAAGTACTGGTGCGCCTGCAATTGGTGTAGCAGTTGTAGCAGCACCACCAGATTTACGTGTAATTTTTCTGCTATTTTTTTTAGTTGCAATTACGTGTTCAATATATTCTTCAGCAGACTTTTTAGGTAGATCTTTATGGAAGACTAATCTCCATTCTTTGCATAATCCTTTTATCATTTCGGATTTAGATTCTCCTTTTAATTTCATTGATGTAATGAAGTGTTCAATATGTTCAAATGATTGCCGTAATTCTGGAATAGACATAATTCCTTCATCTTTTTTTGAATGAGAATGACTTTTTCTGGTTTTTCTAACCATTTCCTATTTAATCACCTTATTAAATTGTTTCTAAGAAACTTCTTGATAAATTATTCCCATTACCTTTATTATTTCCTCTATTACCTTTATTTCCATTATTATTTCCATTACCCTTATTATTTCCATTATTTCCTGTTATATTATTTACTTGATTTGTAATACCATCGGTTATATTACCTAATGTATTTGCAATTCCTGAAGTAACATTATTAATATGTTCTGTTACAGCATTAGTTGCTGTATTAGCAGGTGGTGATGCAATATTTGGTGCAGAAGGTATAGGTACAGATCCTTTACTAAAAAATATAATAATGGAATAAATAATAAATAATATTAATGCACCTATCATTATAGCCGGGGCATAAATCTTTAATGACTCCTGCCAAGTACTTAAACGATATTCTGCTGCAAATAATTTATAATGATCATAAACACCATAAGATAATAATCCTAATGCAAGAATTGCAGTTATTAATGGTGTAAATCTAGGAATTAATATAAAGCATACTAAAATTGCTAGAATAAATACAAATAATGAAGGAATGAATAATTCCATATCTAATCACTTTGACGAAAAAGTAAAAATATTTTTTATTATTACTTTTTAATTAATTACTATATAATTTATTAATTAATTAACTATTCATAGTATTTATGTTATTTTAATTGTAAATATGCATTTTAAATCTTATCAATTAAATCAACGTGTGTAAGCATATGTTTACGACAGCAATATCTCTTAAGACCAAGTTCATTTAATACCTTAAGTTCTACTGTATCCGGAACAGAAGTACTATCCATATAAATTGGAGTAACGTTATTAGTACCACGAAGTTGTTTAACTTTTTCTTGATAATACAGCCATTTATCAGCTAACACTTTACCACAGTTCATACAGCGAATAGGGATAATCATTCTCTACGAATCCTACGGAAAGGTTTTGTCTAATCAAATTTTACATTCAATGTTTTAAGTCGTATTATTTCTATTCTTCAAACTATCATAAAGTGCGTTATATATCATATATATTATTACATTGTAAACATAGAATATGACTTCAGTATTATATAGTGCTGGTTTAAATTACCAATCAGGTAATCCAGTTCGTCAAGAAATTAATGCAGTTCGTAATGATGTTAATGACATCCGGAAACAATTAGAAACTCTTACTGAAGAAAACAATGTATATCGTAAATATCTAATTAAATTATTAAAAGCTGGAGAACACGAAGAATTAGTTAATGAAATGACACGTGAACTTATGGCAGTTAATAATATCCAACCTATGGCACAAGGGCCAGGGCAAAATACAGTACAAGGTGGAGGGTTCCGTCGTTAATTTATTTCCTATTACGCATCTTACTTAACATTGATTCACTTATCTTAATGTCATATTCATCTTCTAAATGAGCACGAATTGATTTTAGAGATAATGTCGTGTACTTATTCAAAGTATCCGAGATTGTTTTTAATTCGTCATCAGACCATTTACTTTTTTTCTTATTATCGCTATTTGTTTCAATAATTTCGGATTGATTGCTACTTTTTACCGATGTCTCTGATGACGACGATGACCATAATTCATCATTTCTTTTAATTTCACGTTCTATACCTTCTGATGTAATTTTTACATCTCCAATAATAATTTTATCAGCATGTACTTTATCGTGACATTCTTGACAAATTACAATTAAATTACGTACATTATTCATATGTGTACCATCCTGTAAAATTCCATTTACTGCTTCAACTCGAGGTTTAATATGATGCACTTCCAATTCAGAAGTTACTTTCTTATGACATACTTCACATTCTTTTCTAATAATCTCTTGATTCCACCCAGAGACTATTGCATCATTAATTCGTGTGGATCCAATAATTTTATGACGATTCTTTAATGCTTGCTCAATAAAATCAAATGGTAAATCCATTGCCCGAGCCACTTCTAATCCATATAACGTAGACCCTGACCCTGGCCTTAGAGTACGATCATATACTAGTTTCTTTGTATAAGGGTCATAATCAACGTGAAGATGCCATACTTCAACACCGAGTCCTTTTGTATCAAGTAATTCAGGTAAATCGTGAAGATGTGTTGCAAAAATAAACTTAGCTTTTCTTTCTGATAACCATTGAATACCTGATGCTACTAGCGCTTGTGCAGAAATTGACTCTGTGCCTGCACATAACTCATCTCCTAAGACTAATGAATACTTATTTGCATTACGTAAGATATCGCGTAATTCAGACATTTCTACTGCAAATGATGATAGGCCTGCAAATAGATTATCTTGATTTAAAATACGAGTATATACAGCCTTAAACGGTTTAAGTGACATTTCTTTAGCAGGTACAAAACATCCAGCTTGTGCTAATAAAATACTAATACCAACCGCTTTCATTAATGTAGATTTGCCACTTGCATTCATACCATATACTAGCCACCCAACGGGGGAAGCTGCGTGTTCCCCACCTAGTGATACGTTGTGCTTTACATATGATACACGAGATGCAGTTGCTTCAACTAGCGGATGACGAATATTTTTAATATCAAACCCTGATCCATTATCATCTACATCTTCAATATTAGGACATACAAATCCACGTTCTTTAGATACACGACCAATACATTGCGTACAATCAATATGACTAATCCAATGTTCCATCATAGACCACATAGATTGTCCTGCTGTTGCAATTTCCTGACAAGCATCCATCATTGCCTTTTTTGCGTGTGTTTGTAATTGTTCTCTTAGTTTAACAAGCTGTGTATTAAGATTTTGTAGTTTAGTACAATCAAACCATCCTCCAGATTTTAATTCTGATACTTTACTCCCTTCAGGCAATTGAGAAATATTCTTCTTTAGTTGTTGTAAGTTTACTGTAGATGTTTTAATTCCAAATGGTTCTTTTTCTCTTTCTTCAAGACGTAGAGAATCTTCATTAATCCCACCTTTAGTTGCAATTTCTCTTTTTAATTGTTGAAATCCGTTTATAGTATAGCCTATTTCCTTCTCAATTTGTCCAATTTCTTTATACTTATCCGTGCTAAAAGGTGTATTATCATTACTTACTCGAAGTGATTTATCAAGATTGAAATTCTTTTCAAAAACAGAAATATATTGTTCCCATTGTTGTATGGTAAAAGGTTGTTGTAGACGAGTATTTTGTACAATGTTTTGCATAATATTAGTCATAGCATTATATGTCTGAAAAAGTCCTGAAATTTCAGATTGTAGGATAAGTCCGCATAGGAGTTTTCGATGAAGTCTGGGGAGGTCATGCATAAAACGGAGTTGCCGTTCCAGGAGTTTTTGATTGTTATCAGACATTATCATAAACTCCTGAATTTCTAGGAGTCTGGAACGGATTTCATCTGCTTCAGAATATGGACTTAATAGTCTCTCCTTCATTGCACGTTTACCCATTGGAGTAATTCCTAGATTAAATAGTCCAATTACTGTTTCTTCCATATTATATCCTGTCATTTGTAATTGTGTCAATGCATGATTTCCACAAATTAGTTTAGTATGAGGAATCCAAGGTTCATTTCTATGGAATGATTTTAACATACTAGGATAATGTTCTTCTGCAAATTGTAGTAAATATAGAAGAGCCAATTCTTCATTATCTGAGCGAATTCCTAAATATGTTTTAACTGGTAATACTGATTTAATTGAATAAGTTTTTTGTAGATACTCTGAACGGACTAACTCTTTAGAAAATGATCCAAGTGTTTCAACTAAACGCATATGTACAGCAATTGTCTGAGAAATACCAAATATACGTCTAAATACATTCTCATCAATCATCTGTTGTCCACGCCAATATACTAGAATTTCTTTTGGTTGAAATACACTCATCATTTGTACTAAATCATCTGCAGTCCAAATGTCTGAACGTCCATTTGCATTTCCAGAATATGTTATCGTTGTACCAGTTGTTAGATCCAATGCACCCACTCCAAATGATGGACCAATTCCTTGACGCTCTTCAAAATATACCGTCAATACATATGGTGTTTCATAACTTGATGTATTTTCAATATGCGTACTTGGTGAAAGAATACGAGATACTTTGCGTTCTTTAACTTTACCACGTACATCTTTAATTTGATCAACAATAACAACAGTCCATCCAGCAGTAGTTAAACGACCTGCCCATTTATGCATAACATAATCTGGAAATCCTGCAAATAGAACATCAAAATTTTCATCTGATTCAGATTTCTTTACAGATAATTGAATACCTAGATGATCAATAATTTCTTTTACATTACACGTTGTTTCACCTGTTTGTACATTTTGTGTATCATATAATTCATAAAAAGATCCTACCATCAAAAATATAGCCGTCTTTGGGCCATACTTTTGAGTGTATTGCTTATATAATTCTTCATATTCTTTATACATTGTTACTCTTCAGATTTATCTTTACTCTCAATATTATATACACGACCAATCTTTAAGCAGTTTAAGATATTTATATTACATTATGGTGCATTTTGATTTTTTCGTTATGGTAACTGGTTTAGCTAATTTATCCCATTCATCAATTGTATACTTTGAACCCATTGATAAATTACATCTAGAACAAATAGGTCTTAAATTATTAAGATCTAAAGTACCTCCATTTGCTTCTGCAATATTATGTCCTACGTGAAAATCAAATGGACTTATCTTATTTTCACACCAACTTATTGGACATTTAATTTCAAAGTTCTTCTTTGCATAGTGCAACCATACTTGTTCCCTTAAAGCCCTTGGAATTTTATCTTTTTTTTTAGAATCTTCGTTATCCTTTTTCTTTTCAGATGACGGAGAGGAGCTTTCTTCTTGCGTTGAACAGCTGTCATCCCTTTTATCTTTAACTTCTTTTTCTTTTTCAATAACTTGCTCTTGAGTAACAATACATAATTGTGGATATACTCTTTGAGCTTTTCCAACTATTGGATTATCTACTGAACTTGTCCTGCTTTTATTTTCAATAAATGATGATCTAGGTGTTGATATTGGTGACAATCGCATATTATCAGTCAATAAAGGTGTACTATTCATTCTTTATATATTATATCTATATCAATATATACATATAGTATATTACTTTATACTCCTTTATTTATTCGTAATTTTCATCTTCATTGTTTTTAATATTTTTTATATTTACTCTATAATCAAGTATATACGCGCCAATATACAGTATACATAATAGAGATGCCGTTAAATATACTCCATTTAGTAATCCTTTATAATAATAAGATTCAATTATGCTATCAATAGATATATATCTATATGAAGTATAATTACTTGGAATTAATTGATAAATAGTATGAATTTCAGACATTGTATCCAGTAATTTATTATAATTAGTATTTATTAATCAAATTTATTTTTATCAATATTATTATTAGCCCATTCTTCTGCAAATACTGCATAATTATATCTATATTCTAAATCTGTATTATAAGATATCCCTTTAGTTATTAACATTTTATTAAATTCATCTTTAATAATACCATCTTTAATAACTCCTAATCCATTAACATAATGCCCTAATAATACAAATAAATATAATAGTTTCATGTATTTATATAGATTATAAATATACAAAAGATTTATATTCTGTTTTTATTATAAAATTACCAATAACATCCTTTTTCTACATTTGTAAAATTATCAGGTTTTTCAGATCTATCAGGGCGAATCCATTCATCATTTGTTAATTCTAAAATGTCTTTATTTGTAAACCATCTACGCCCTATTATTCCGAAAAATAGCTGTAATGCACCACCAATATACATTACTGATTTATTTAACTCTGAATATATATATTTACAAATAGGCATTCCATATCCACCACACGATACCATAGCAATATCAAACTCTTGATTTTTATTAATTTCTTGTACTAATAAGTTAAAATATTCTTGCCAATCTTTTCCATTATGATTTCCAGCCAATGTTAAAGGTGATTTTACATATATAAAAGTACATCCTTCAAACCATTCTTGTCCTAATATAGTATTTAGCCCTTTATTAACTTGTTTTTCAATAGATTTAATAAACGGGCTAATAATTAGAATCCGTTTATTTTTGATAGATTGCATCCAATGTTCCTTATGCAAAAAATAATATGGCTCTAAACCAATTGCATTTATTTTAGGAATATTAGGAGTTTCATCACATATATAATCCTGTCCTAATTTGTTAGTATTATACATTTGTCCATCCCATATACAGATTCCTGTACAAAGTTTGTATGCATTCAAATATTCTTCAGTATATTTTTTTAAAGAATCTTCTCCTATTATTTTTATACCTGCATTATTCTCAAGAATTTTTAATGATAAATCACTTACCTTTTTAAGTTTATTAAATTGATATAATACATTTACTTCTATTTCTGGTACACGTCCAATAAAAAATATATTATTTTTATCTATTATATTTTTTATTTTAAGATTATCTTCATAATATTTATCCATTATATTCTAATTAACCATTTATTGCAAGTCTTTTTTAGGTTGCGATATAGTATCTTTTTTAATAATATCAGCAATTTTATCAAGTTCATAACTTATCATACTAATTGGTTTATACGATTTTACAACTGCTGGGCTCATTTCTTTAATTACATTTATTTGCGGTGATATATATGAATAGATAATTTTACCATTCTCTTCATTTTTAGTAAGAGTTAATTTTACATTATCTTCAAACTCATATACATATCCATTATCAGCTTTAATAAATGAAATTAGTTTTTTAATTGATTCATTTGTATTTCCTAATCGAATACCTTGATGGCTTAAGATATTATTTGAATCTACTTTACTATTTACACCAATACTTAGAGGCAATCCATTACAGTCTGCATCAATTAAACGATCAATTGTAAAACAATTTCTATTATCTATTGATGCTAAATGTCTTTGAAATACTGTAAGATTATCATATGCTTTATTATTTAAATATTTCTTTCCAATAATAACTCCTCCAACTGCAAGGGCTGTAACTCCTAGACTTAATGTTAATGCATTCATATCTTTAATAATTGACATAATACTATTTATTTTAGTAATCTTTAAATATTCAAATTTTATTGGTATTATAAATCTTCATAGTTATTTAGAGCAGCTCTTCTCATATTAGGTAAATATTTATACCAATAAATATATTCACATAGAATGATAACCCCTATAAAATATATAATTCCTAGGATTGTTATTATTTCCATAATATATCTATAACAATAAATTTCTAATAATATTTAGATTGTATTTAGATTATATCAAATTTATAAGGCCTTTTTAGCAACGATATTTGAATCAATTGCAATTTGTCTTAGAACAGATTCAGGTGCTTTACTTGTTGGTTTTATTAATTTCTTTTTAATTAATTCTTCTTTAAGTTCTCCATATGTCATTTTTTTGATGGTATCACGAAGTTTCTTAGCACGTGTCATACGTTTATGTAATGCCTTAATCCCTAATGTTACCTTTTTAGCTTTTCTTGTTTTCTCTTTTGTATGCATATGTTTAGGTTCATCAGATGTTTTAGGATTTAAATGGACCTTCTTTTGTGTATGATGTTTTCTTAATTCTACTTTTATACTTTTACTTGTACTTGAACTAGATGAATCACTGCCACCTGTTTGTTGCGGTTGTTGTACTTGATGTGATTGATGCGATTGCGGAATATTTTGTACTTGTACAGGTATATTTGGAATACTAGATGGTACTGGCTTAATATCATATGTCTGCGCTACAATAGTAGTAGGTACAGATATTATAGAGGCTGCTCTAGCTGCAAGTGAAGAATTATCTATTCCACCAATTTTCATAATATTTGGTGATACACCGTGTGGTAAAGAATTATTATCCTGACTACCTCCATCTTGCATATTTTTACGTGTACCACGAGGTTTTTTAAATTTACCACCCATCATTGCATCCTTTGAAAAAGTAAAAGTTTTAATTGAAGGATCAGCCATTACGCTTATTATTATTAGTACAGAACTTAAAATGAAATGATATATATACAGAATAATATTGACACGGGTGTCGTGAATTTAAAAATTGATTATCACCTTTGATTTATATTTGGCGTATTAAACGTCAAAATGACTTCTGAAAACGAACTTATTCCAAGTTATCGCCATATTCTGGAGACTTTTATTTCTCAATCTGATGGAAAACAAATTATTTGTCATCAGATTGAATCATTCAATCAGTTTATGGAAGTAGATATTCCTGAAATTATTCATATGGCTAACCCTATTATGTCTTTTGGCTCGCCGGAAATTCCTCTAGCTGGCCCACGATCTGCATTAGCAACTGCTACTGGACTATCTACTACTGCAGCAAATGCACTTATGGGTAGTAATAATTCAGATCCAAATAATGGGAATAGTAAAAAAGTACAACACGAATATGAGGTATCTCTAGAATTTGAAAAAATCTCAATTCGTAAACCAACTATTTTCGAAAATAATGGAGCTATCCATCCTATGCTTCCCAATGATGCACGTCTACGCAATCTAACATATGCATCTCCACTAAACGTTGACGTAAAAGTAACGACTACATTTATTGATCATAATCGAAATAGTATTCGTGAATCAAATGTACGTATCTTTCCAAATGTACATCTTGGTAAAGTACCTGTTATGGTTGGATCGAAATATTGTCTACTTCACGATCAAAAACACGTACATCCTTCTAAACTTGGTGAATGCGCTGAAGATGTTGGAGGGTACTTTATTATTCAAGGCGGTGAACGTGCGATGATTTCAATGGAACGTATGTCCGAAAATCGTCCATTTGTTTTCCGTAATGGACGTGGTAATGCTAAAGAAATGGAAGTTGTTGAAATTAAATGTATTGGACCTGATAATGATCAAGTTCCTAAATCAAATGCTATTAAAATTGTATATCATCCTAAAAATCAACTTATTACTATGCTTCGTGTTGCAGTACCCCGTTTTAAAACTGATATTCCTCTCTTTATTCTATTTCGTGCACTAGGTGTTATCGCTGATAAAGATGCCTATGATCTAATTATCGGCGACAATGACACATTATATGACCCTGTACTTAAAGAAAGTATTGATGAAGGATCTGTTGTAAAAACACAAGAAGAAGCTCTATCTTGGCTTTCTCAACACACAAATGCATGGTCAGTCAAATCTCAAAAGCAAACTAATGTACAAGATATTCTTGGTGAAGAACTATTTCCTCATATCGGTGGTTCTGAAATGAATTATGAAAAGGCGTGCTTCCTAGCACATATGACACGAAAAGTCCTGTGGACATCTACACAGCGTATTCCTACTGATGATCGTGATGCATATCCTAATAAACGTGTTGATATTCCTGGATTCCTACTAGCTGATCTTTTCCGTAAAACATATAATAATCGTATGGTAAAAGATATGAAAGCTGCACTTTCCAAAGAAATTCATAGTGGCTCCTGGAAAGCAACTGGTAATTGGACTGAAATTGTTAATATCAATAACATTAATAAAATTATTAAATCTACTATTCTGGATGTAGCACTTAAATCTTCACTTGCTACTGGTAATTTTGGAAGCGGTAAAATTGGCGGCCCTTCTAAAATTGGTGTATCACAGGTTCTAAATCGTCTAAATTATATGGCTTCTATCTCACATTTACGTCGTATTTCTACACCAATTGAAAAAACAGGTAAACTAATTGCACCTCGTAAACAACATAATACACAATGGGGCTATGTATGTCCTTGTGAAACACCAGAAGGTCACGGTGTAGGTGTAATTAAAAATATGGCATCTACTTCAATGATTAGTATCTTTAGTTCACCAATTACAGTGTTCTCATTTATTCATAATCTTAATAAAATGATACTATTGCGCGATGCAAATAATTCTATTAAACATAGTGAAACACGAGTATTCCTAAATGGTTCCTGGATTGGAATGATTATGAATAAAGATGCGCCAAATATAGTTGATATTCTACGTAAAGCTAAACGCTCAGGACAAATTCATATTCATACTGGTATTGTATGGAAAAATGCGTTCAAAGAACTTTGGATTACAACTGAAGCTGGGCGTATTATGCGCCCTGTATATTATGCACCAACTCTTAAAGAAATTGCCAATGATAAATCTGGCGAGTTGAAACAACAAATCCTTAATATTAAAGATTGGAATCAACTTCTAATGTGGTCCACACCCAATGAACGCCATCTATTTGAATATCTTGATGCAGGTGAAACAGAAGGCGCTTATATTGCTATGAATTATGATGAAGCAATTAATGATTCATCACGAACACATTGTGAAATTCATCCATCTATGATTCTTGGTACTACTGCATCTTGTATTCCATTTCCAGATCATAATCAATCACCACGTAATGCCTATCAAAGTGCTATGGGTAAACAAGCTATGGGTGTATATGCTCTCAATTTCCGTGAACGATTTGATGCTATGAGTCATATTCTATGTTATCCTGAAATTCCAATGGTATCTCCTTATATGAGCAAATTCTATGGAGCACAAAAACTACCTGCTGGACAAAATATTGTTGTTGCTATTATGACATATACTGGTTATAATCAAGAAGATTCTAATATGATTAATCGTGCATCACTTGATCGCGGTCGTTTCCGTTCAATCTTCTATCGAACATACAAAGATGAGGAGAGAAAAAATCAAAGCAGTGGTGAAGAAGAAAAATTCTGCAAACCTGATCCTACTGAAACCAAACATATGAAAAATGCAGACTATGATAAACTTGCTGATGATGGCTTTGTACCTCTAAATCAATATGTTACTCCAGATGATGTACTTATTGGTAAAGTAGTCCCACTACGTGTAGCAACTGGTACTGTACTACCTATTGGTGCTAAGAAACAACGTGATGTAAGTAAAATGCCACGTAATAATGAAAGTGGTTATGTAGATAAAATCTATAAAAATCGCAATGGAGAAGGATACTCATTTGTTAAAATCAGAATGCGTCAAGATCGTGTACCTGAAATTGGTGATAAATTCTCTTCACGACACGGTCAAAAAGGTACTATGGGTATGATTCTCAATCCTGAAGATATGCCACAAACTTCTACTGGTATTGTGCCTGATATTATCATCAATCCCCATTGTATTCCTTCACGTATGACTATTGCGCAGCTAATGGAAACTCTGCTATCTAAGATTGGTTGTATGACTGGATGTCTTGGAGATGGCTCTCCTTTTAATGCTACAACTGTAGAAGATCTAGCTACAATTCTACGTGACAATTATGGAATGGAACCATATGGTAATGAAATTATGTATAATGGATACACTGGACGTATGATGGAAACAAGCATCTTTATTGGGCCTTGTTATTATCAGCGTCTACGTCACTGTGCAGCAGATAAACAGCATTCACGTGCATCAGGGCCACTTGTTATGCTTACACGTCAACCAGCAGAAGGTCGTGCACGTGAAGGTGGTCTACGTTTTGGAGAAATGGAACGTGATTGTGTTGTTGCACACGGTATGGCTGAATTTACTAAAGAACGTCTAATGGAATGCTCTGATCAATTCTCTTGTTATTCCTGTAAAGATTGCGGGCTTCTTGCTGTTGCTAATCCTGAGCAAGGTATTTGGTCTTGTAAAGGTTGTGGTAATACTACGAACTTTGGACATATTAATATTCCATATGCAACTAAACTGCTACTACAAGAACTTGAAACTATGAATCTTGGATCACGTCTAATTACTCAACAAAAACTCATTCGAAATTCTTAAATCTAACAATATAAAGAATTAATTATAATTATACTATAAATATAATGCATAAAACATTACATAATAATGTAAAAGGGTATATTGATGAATCAATTAATTTTTCTAATTTTACTTATATTAGAGGTTGGTCATTTCACGAAACATATGGTATCTGTCCTCTTCGTATTAAATATGGAAATACTATTGGTGATGTAGAAGTTATCCCTAGAAAAGATGTAGCTGATTTTTATAATCGTAATAATATTATTTTATGTGGATGGAGAATTAAATTTCCAAAAGGGCAATATGCTGATATTCAAATGGAAATTAATAATCAATGGTATACTGTTTTTTCTGTAAATTCATCTGGTGCATCTGAATTACCTATTGTTATTGTTAATGAACAAACATCTACTACTTCTGAAACAACTCCTGCTCCTGCTACTACTGCTCCTGCTGCTACTGCTCCTGCTGCTACTGTAACTCCTACTGTAACTCCTGTTACTGCTAATGTTGAACAAAAATCAATTGCTGTTAAGAATGAAGTAATTTTACCTGAAAATATGTCAATTGAATCTTTGATTAAAAAGTTTGCTGAACAACATAATATTTCAAATAATGGATATAATATTCTAGATGCACGTATTTCTGCTAAAACTAGCCCTCCTTCATTTATTGTAATTGATAATTTTTATCAAAACCCTGATTCTGTTAGAAACTTTGCTCTTAGTTTAACTTATAATGAACATAAAGAATATCATAAAGGTAAACGTACTGATAACTGTTATAGATTTAATGGTATTAAAGAAGAATTTGAACGTATTCTAGGAGTTAAAATTAAAAACTGGGATAATTATGGCACAAATGGGTGTTTTCAAATATGCGTCGCTGGTGATCAAATAGTATATCATAATGATTCTCAACAGTATGCGGGTGTATTATTTTTAACACCAGATGCACCTCCTAATACTGGAACTTCATTCTATCGTTCAAAACATACTAAAACTATGAAACCAACTGCAGATAATACTTCTATAATTTTCAAAAATGGTTTCTTAGACTCTACGGAGTTTGAAATGGTCGATACTGTTGGAAATGTATACAATCGTATTGTTCTTTTTGATTCTAAAATGATACACGCTGCATCGTGTTATTTTGGAACTAATTTACAAAATGGTAGACTATTTCAGTTATTCTTTTTTGATATAGATAATTAGAACTAAAATGCGCATCTCAGGAGCTTCATATGTAGCTGAATTTGTAGGTACATTCTTTTTTATCTTATCTATCTTTGCAAGTGGTGGTAATCCTCTTGTAATTGGTGCTGCACTAGCATTAGTAATTTTCTTAATTGCTAATGTAAGTGGTGGCCACGTAAACCCTGCAGTATCTCTTGCTATGTACATGAATGGTGCATTAAAGCCTGCTGATTTATTCTCCTATGTATTCTCACAATTACTAGGTGGTGTAAGTGCATATTATGCATACAAAATGGTCCAATAAGGGGACCGATGAACTTTAGTATAACTAATGTCCCTGCGCACTCGGACAAGCGAGTGCTTAGCTTCCCCTAACCCCTTTACTTAATATATTCTTAATACTATAATTTAATTAGTTAATAACTATTATAATTATAATATCTCTTATAGGTTACGGTTTTTGCCGAGCTTTTTCTCAAAATTATGTTTTTTGGGGTATTTTTTTTTAAAAAGACCAGTCTCATTTTTTAATCATACCAAACGCCATTATACATAATATTCCAACTACAGCTAATGTAGCTGGTTTAGACATAATATTTTGAAATGCTTCTGTTGCAGAAGATGCAATTGGTGTTCCATCTGCATTATATGTTTTAGGTGTTGCTACCCATATATCTCTATCTAAATTAATAGGATTACCCTGTCTATCAGTATCTTGAACCCATTTTGTCTGAATATATCCTCCACCATTATTTACAGCTGAATCTGGATCATCAATCCATACCTCATTTGTATCAGGATCCATTATACGACCATATCCATCTCCAACAGGAAGAGTAACTTGTTTACATTGAGGATAACCCGATCCAAATAATGCATTTAATAATGGTTGTGGATCTAATGCATTTTCTGCATCTTCAATCATTCCTGGTGCTAAACCCTTTAAAGGTGGTAGACCCATTTCAGCCATAACCATTTTAATTTTTTCTCCTAAAGCATCTCCTTGTGTTATACCTTGTACATATTGCCACATATCAGCACCATTAGAACATTTCATTCCAGTTTTCATAAAATAATTAACTCCTAAAGGTGCTAAAGGCATTCCTTGTGTTAATCCAGTTGATGGAGCTCCAAAACCAATTTGATCTGAATAAAATCCTACACCTTTTACTGCATTAATAACATCACCCATTGAATCACCGACTTGAACTCCAATTTGTGGCGGTGTCATCATTGCATCAGCTGGCTTGTAAGGTGATCCAAAGAATCCTATTCCTGATGGTACCATACTCGGAAGGATTGATGTTCTTTTCTCTGAACCCTGTTGCGGTGCTGAATTATTCTTTGGTGGGACTACTGCATTATTTGCAGTATTAGTTAGACTTGACAAGAAACTCATTCCTATTTATTAAATTATTTTATTTAATATAAATAAATGCCTTGTATAGAAATTAAAACTAAAAAATATCAAACTCGTAAAAGCCCTGCCTATCACGCAAAAGACTGTAAAGGATTAACTAAAAAAGGTAATGATGGGAAATATTATATTAGTACTCCCGATAAAAAAGGTATTTATAAATGGATTATTAAATCTAACAATATTACTTTAAAAAAGAAGGGTGTACAAACTTATAAAATACTTGATAATGGCTCAGAACCATTTGCTGTAGATGTATTTAGTAATCATATTGAGGTCTATAAACAACTTTATAATAATAATAATTCATATACTCGTGATAAGAAAATACTTGTAACCCCTTTTAAAAAAATATTTATTGGTGATAATAATTTAAAAGATAAAGCAGCAGCACGAAAAGGAATGTATCCAGGTAATTCAATACTTATTTGTACAGGAAAAGGGAAATATATTTATATAGGGAATAAAATATATTCATTTGAGACAAGAGATAATGAAGATATAAAAGAATATTATTCACCTGTTGGTAATTCAGTTGTTCCATATCCATATGCAGTCGGTGAAAACTATACATATTTTATGCTTGATGAAGAAACTATTTCAAATGAACTCTTAAACTTAAAGCAAGATGCATATGGTCAATTCTATGGTCATACTATAAAAGATGAAACTCTTAAAAGAGATATAGAATCTTCAAAGAATAAATTTAAACATAAAATAATTCATAAACAGATTTTTTCTTAAAATCCTAAATGCGTTAAAAAATTGATTTCCAATCCTAAAAATATATATAGGGCAAAAATGGAATCACTCTTTAAATTACATACTACACTTCCATCTCTCAAAGAACTTGAATCCTTTGATAGTTGGGATAATGATGACTCCGAATCTAATAAATTTAATAATCTAGATTCTGATACTTGCCCTCATTGTTTTAATAGCGATTGCCTTGATGTTTCTGAATTAATTACTTGCAAACAATGCGGATACGTTGTAAGTAGGCCTTTTGATAATAGCGCTGAATATCGATACTTCTCTCAAGATGATCGCGGTGGAGATCCAACACGAGTAGGTGCTCCACAGGATCCTCGTTTGCCTGAAGCATCTCTTGGTACTGTTATTCTTGGAGGAGCAGGTACTGCTAAAGCTATGTATCGTGTACGAAAATATCATTCTTGGAATACTGTGCCATATAAAGAACGATCTTTTATTCAAACTTGTGAGCGCCTTTCATTAATTGGATTGAATTCTGGGATTAATAATTCTATTATTGAAGAAACTAAAAATCTATATACTACTCTACAGGATATCGGTGGGCGTCAAGGTCTAAGTCGAGATGCATTACTATCTGCTTGTCTATATATGAGTCTTAAACAAACAGGATCTCCACGAAAACCCAAAGAAATTGCTGAAATCTTTGGTCTTAACTCGGCTACTTTTACTAAAGCACTTAAACAAATGCAAGAAGTTATGGCACTTGCCAGACAGAAAGGGCTCCTTAATAACGCATCGTCTAATAAACCAAGTCAATCAAGTACTAAAGCTATTGAGTATATTCAACTACCTCTCAGTCGTCTAGCTATTCCAAGAAATCAGATGGAACATCTGTTTATGCTTTGCAAGCGTATTGCAGAAAAAGCAGATGAATCTGGACTTTCTCAAGAAAATATGCCACCAAGTCTTGCTGCAGGATGTGTTGCATTTGTTATTAAACGATGTGAAAGTATATCAAATATCCCTATCTCAAAAATTGCAGAAGCTAGTGAAATCTCTGTAGCAACTCTACAAAAATGTTTACGTCGCCTAGAAATGCACGCTGAAACACTTGAAACTGTCCTATAATTTAATTATGATATATTCATAGTAATGGGCGCTGGACAGAGCATACCAAGTCAATTAACTTTGCCTAAAGTTACTGAATTAACTAAAGAACCCAGATTTATAATGAATAAAATCCTTAATTATATGCTAAAAGAATTAAGTATACGGGATATTTATTCATTATCCAATCCTAATGAATGTAAAAGATATGTTCTTGTTCTTGCTAATAATATTTATAAACGTTTCTATGAATTAGGTATTTCAGTCTATAAAGGTAAACGTGATGTATTATTATTCAGATCCGTTAAAGATCTTGCCACAAATCCATCAGAATCTGATAAGGTGGAACAACAAGGATTATGTCTTATCCTAGCTTATTTTTATGTTAGAATATTCCAAATATATGGCGCAATTGCATTATCTTTAATGGATGATATTAATATTATTTCTGATAAAGTTTCATATTTAGATACAACCTCAGATACATCTCGTTTAAGAACACCTGGGTCATATCAACAATATATTACTAGTGGTGGTGCTAGAATTCCTACTACAAATGCATTTTATTTTTTAAATGAATATCTTGAAGATGATTATACTACTACATATGGATGGAAAACTAAATATGAAAGTACTAGTAATAATGCACAAATATTTTTTAATAGTCTAAGTTCTACTAATTATTTTACTATTGGTAATTTTTCAGGATCTAAGCCTTATGCTAAATTACCAATTACTTCAACTACTGATATAGGTATTTTTGGTGCAACAGGATTTATATTTTCTACAATAACTATCTTTAAAAAACCTGGTGATACTGGTACTACTATTAAAATTCCTGATTCTGTATTAAAAGATAAGAAATTTATTATTGAAAAATCAAAATCTCCAATTGGAACTAGTGGAAAAATAACATATTTAATTAAAAAATCAACTAAAGAACCATCAGAATCTGTTACAGAATATATGAATTATGTTTTAAATAATATTGTGTCATATTTACAGACTATTGTAAAAGATAGTGAAATTAATACATATGCATATAATTCTGGAAAAACTACTGATTCTTATTTCTTAACTGAAGAAAAAGAAAGAGATATTCCTGAATCTTTACGTCTCAATAGATTATTATTTGCTCTAAAACAGAAACCTTTAGGACATTGTGTTGCTCGTGGACTTCAACTTTTAAAGTCTATACCTTTAGCTGGTGAAGATGGATATTCCAATATATGCAAAGCAAAATTTATTGAAACTAAAGATGGATTTACTCGCAGTGGTATCCCTGAACCTGGAAGTAGTCTTAAAACAAGTCCTGGTATGTTTGCGCTAGCACAATTATTCTATGATACAGTACAAAAAGGAAGTCCTAAATTAGGAGTTAGCGAACAATCTTTACAGCAATTTAAAGAGTTTGCTAATAAAATGGCTATTTTATTTGGTTCAGAAGTACCTAACGAATATACTCTTGTACAACAAGGATTAGATTCTATTTCTAATAAAAGAGACTCTAAATTATGTGATGGTAAACGTGATACTGAAATAAAAGTTCCTGCTGGAAAAGTAGGTGATGTTTATAAATATGTTAATTTAATGTTTAAAAAACACGTTGAACATAGTGCTAAAGCTATGCAGATATTTAATATGCTGTTTAATATTAAAAAGGATAAATCAACTGAACAAATATTAATTGGATTTAATGATAATATTCTAAAAATAGGTATTCCTGAAATTAATAGGATTTCTTTTATTGCACGTAAATATTTAATTGATTATTATTCCGAATGCGAAACATTATATCTTAATGGCGTTAAAGAAGTATTAAAATCTGTACCTACTGCTCCTAGTGCTTCTGGCGCTTCTGGCGCTTCTGGCGCTTCTGGCGCTACTTAATATATTATAATGTAATTACATACGATTTATCGATATTTAGCCCTGAAACCCATTGATATGTATACCAATGAAATCCTCCATCTGTTTCCCATATAGAATTATCTCCTACCCATTTTGAATTCATCCATATCATATCATATTCAGTTGAAACAGATGATGTTAAATTAATTGCTGCAATTTGTCTAATATCTTCAGATAAATTAGGAGATTCAATCCATCCTGTACACCATCCTATTATTTTATTATTAATCCTTTGATAAGTATCTTGAAAACACGCTAAAATATAATTAGTACCTAATATAAATAATTTCCATATTTGATTGTCTGAATTATTTTTATTTAATATTATAAATAGTTTATTATCATATATTTCCTGAAATATTGATATTAATTTATATGCAATTTTAGGAGTCAGACTTTTAATTATCCAATCTGTTTTTTGATTTTCAGACTCCTGATTTCCTAAAATTCTCAGACTCCTATTCAAATTCCGATAAACATAAACTCCTGAAATTTTTGGTTTATTTAGTGCATTTACAATTCCACCCTCTTTTAAAAAGATACTATAAGGAATATTTTTACTATTAACATAATTATGGAGTTTATTTAATAGGAATCTTCCTAATCCTTTATTTCTCCATTCTGGATGTACACAAAAACAATCCTCACAATAAATATTTTCATTATTATTTATAAATTGTCCTAAATACTTATAACGTATTGATGCAACAATACTATTATTTTGTTTAAGGATTATAATAGAATCATTTTTCATTAGGAGTTTATCGATTGGAATTTGCAATTTAGGAGTCTGTAAATCGGATTTTCCGAAAAAATCTGATAGGAAAGTCTGTAAATCGGACAAATCCTGGACACGGACTTTTTCATTTCCAAATTCCCAAATACTACATTCCAATCCATTCGGATTTCTAAACTCTTTTTCCGTATAAATTAATGAATAAAATGCATCACAGTTAATATAACTATATAATATATTACTAATAGGATAGGATAACCAAAAACTCATTAAATATATTTATAACAGATTGTTTATATTAAAGAAGATTTACTATATATATCTAATGGAATATCGTAAAAGGAGTCGATCTAACCCTATAGATGATAGTGATGATTCAGTAATTGATATTACAAAGTATGAAGTTGAAATTCCTAATTCTCGTGTATGCTGTTTTAGATGTATTATTTGGTTATATAAAAAATTGACCTGTCAGAGTCATCGTATTATTTTAAAACAAAAGCTACCTCTATAATATTAGAAATGTCTCGTTGCACATACTGTAATAAAAAATTAGGAGTTATGGAATATAAATGTAAATGTAATAAACTATTTTGTATATCACATTTACAATATGAACTTCATAACTGCACTTACGATCATAAATCTGCAAGTTTAGAGAACTTAAAGAAATATCTAGAGATTGGACCATTAAATGATAAACTTAATGGTGAACGGATTTAATATCTAAGTTATATTAATATGAATAGTTCCGATCTTACTAAAATTAAAGAATGTATTCCATTATACGGGTGTTTAAATAAAGTTAATTATACAAATATTATTATTTCATCGGTATATGCATCATTTAGTAGTAATACAAGACAATATCCATCAGCTACTAATCCTCCTATATATCCTTATAACACACCAGTAGCTATTACATATGATAATAAAGATATTGGAAATATAAATATTGTTGGGTCATTTCCTTCTAGTCAAATCAAAATACCTGTAACAGGTGCCTATAAAGTAATGTTTTCAGCCCAATGTGATACTGATACAGGTAATCACTATTTAGAAATTTGGCCTGTTATTAACGGTACTTCAGTTCCTAATAGTAATACACGTATTAAAATACAATCACAAGAAGAAAATTGTTTAACTGTAGAATATATATTATCATTAAATGAGAATGATATTCTACAACTATATATGATTGGAGATGATAGTACTAAAGTATATATTGAAACATATGCTCCAGCTAGCAGTAGTACATCAATTGCTATTCCAAGAATACCTTCTATTATATTAACTATTATGCGTATTGCATAACTATAAAGGTTTCTTAATATTTCGCAAGTATAATACAACAATATCAGGACACCATCTAGGATTTAATCGAGTTGTTTTAGGATTAAACCATTCGATTGCATCTTTTTCTTTTTTATCACGAGACCATCTTTGAAATGCTTTAGGATGTTCTTTAGCCCATTGAAAAACATATTCTGCTTTTTGTAATTCTTCAGGAGTTATAAATCCTTGAAATATATGATACTGAAAATAATGATTTGGTGGAAAATCCGTTTCCTGTGACTGAAATACTAATCCAGTATGCTTCAAATTCTTAATATCAGTTATATGTGATTCCTCTTCAGTTTCTCTAGTAATATTATCTTTTAACAGACTTAATATACTACTGCGTGGACTATGATCTTTCCATTCCATTTGACCCTTTCCTGCTGGTTCCCATACTGCACTTGTTTTTCTAGCACGTGTCTTTTTAGCAACTAAAAAATGTTGGGGGTTAAATGGTTCATTTGTTGGATGCAAAAATATAGCAGATCGTAAATATACACGCCAACCTTCTTTGGGATGTTCTACATAGAAATATTTCTTTGATGGATCAAACGGTAACCGCTCTCCACCTCTTCGGAGACCTGGATGAAATACATCAAATAATTGCACCATTCCTTATTATTTATTAATATTATAAATTGTTCAAAATGTAGTTTTGCCGAGCTTTTTCAAAAGCTCATTATAATTTTAATAAATCTAGTTTTTGCAAACTTTTTGTCAAAAAGCTCATTCGGGATTTCTATTAAAAAATAGGATATATCCATATGGAAATGAAATAGGAGTTAAATCTACATATTTAGTATAAGTCCATCCATTTCTTTGTGCTTTTTGTACTATTTCTTGTATAGATGGCATATATAGAATATGTTTTTGTCTTCTAACAGATCCATCCTTAAAACGGAATGTTTCACGGAATTCTGCACGAGGATCGTCTAAATCAAATACTGCCTCATATTCAAACTTATCAAATACTACCTTTGATTTTGTTATTCGCTCCTTAGAATACTTTTGAGGGCTAAATCCTACCCATTGATTTGCAGAATCTAATATTGGTTCAAACTTATATTTATTAACTACTTCAATTGCTAATGTACCACCTGGTTTTACCCATAATGCCATATTTCTAAATAACATATCTAAATCCTGGAAATAATAGACTGTAAAATATAATAAACACGCATCTGTAAACTCTGCGCCAACTGCTGCACCAGGCCCTATTAAATCTCTTTCACGAAATTCAATCCCTTGTCTTTGTGTTTCTGTTAATGTAGTATTTGGTAGAGTTGTATTTTTTGCAAAACGTATCATTGCTGGACTTCTATCAATACCCACAACAGTACCAACACCCTGTTTTGCAAAACTAGATGTTGCTATTCCAATTCCACAACCTGCATCTAGTACTATTAACTGATCCTTTGGAGTCTTTTTAGTAAATTCTTCCATACATATTGCAGATTCAGCTTGTATTAATTTTTCATTTTGAGTTAGTTTAGTAAAGACCGATGCATAAAAATCATCAAATAAATCCTCATTTACTAACCACTCATACTTAGACTTTTTAGCTTCACTTTCAGTTTCATTTTTATTTTCTTTATTAATTTGTTCTATAGGTTGTTCTATATTTTCTTCTGTAGAATTTATAAATCCTTCTTTAATAGTTGAAACATTATATACTGTTAATTTGTCTAAAGATAGAACTATTAAATAACTTAAAATTATTAAAATAACAGCTGAAGCTAATACAGATTCAAATGAATCATATACAAATAGTGTTATAAATACTGATATAATAATAATAGTTAATGAAATTAATAACATATTAGAAGTCATAATGTCTCCTCCTACTTTCAATATGATTTACTAATTTTCTTAGTTTTACGATATTTTTGTCTTTTTTTGCGACAAGTTTTTGCAGACATACTTTTTGAACATTCACTTGAATATACTGCAATTTTTTTACAAACAGATGTAAATGGATCCTTAAAATTCCTATCAAGTCCACATCGCATTCTCCATAGCCAGGCAATCGTAGAACGACGACACGTTAGATTAGGAGGATTCTTTTTTTCAACTTCTTCCCATTTTTTTGCAATTTCTCCTGGGAGAACAGCCGGAAGAAATGACCAAAAACGACGAAACCAATATAATCTATCATTTAAACTTAGGACATTCCATTTATTCTTTTCACATTTGTCTTTACATTTATAAATATCAGGAGGGCAATCAGGCATAGGTTTTGAATGTTTTGTCGTCTCTTTTGGATGATTATATGCAACTGCAAATAAAAAGTCCCAAAATGTACTTAGCTGTTCTTGCCAATTACATTGTAACCATTTTTCATAAAAGATCTTAATATCTGAGAATTTTGGATTTATATTAGGATTTAATCCTTGTTTTCTCAGTTTATCATTTACACAATTATGAATATTATACATCCATTTCTTCAAATCTAAGTCTGGATTTAAATTAATATATGTTTTAAATGGATATTCTCGATAATAATCTGTTAACGATGCCCTGCAGAATTTACACGGCAAAATATATGGAAGAGACTCAAAAAACTGTGCATATGTTATTGCATTTGTTGGTGTATACTTATAATCAAATGTTATAAGATGAAGTAATTTCCATCCTGATGGACCCCAAAAACGCGTATCCATTCTCCTATTTTATTTTTATTATTTAATTCAATTAGTTTTAATAATTATGTTAAATAATATTTTAATATTTAATCTTTATTAAATTATAGTTTCCTAATCCATACCAAACCCTCTGTAGGAAAGTGGTGCTAAGTAAGGGCGAACTGTATCAGTTACTACATCTTCTGCCTTACATTTCACCACAGCCGGGGGACAAACGGAACGTGGGCAAGGTGCACACGCAGGGCATTTAGTTGGTGGTGGGCACTTAACCTCAGGGCAACGAGGACGAGGGCAAGGAGGACATTCACCCTTTGGTTTATTACACTTAGAACAATCTAGTATTACAGGGCCATTCTTGGGAATAGAACTCTTTAATACATAATTGCTTAAATCTGGCACTGGGGGGCATTCACTCTTAAGAATGTAATTGCTCATATCAGGGACAGGTGGACAGGGCGGTATAGAACTCTTTAATACATATTTACTCATATCAGGTTGTTTACACTCTGGGCACGCCGGACAAATAGGGCGTGGTGATGGTTTAGGACAACTGCAAGGACACTTATTTCCACAAGAATCACATTGCATATCTCCTAAATTTTCAAAGCCTTCTTTACGAAATTTTGATAAAAATAGGCCAATTGCAATGCCTACTACAAATATTCCTAACATATGAATTGTGAACTTCATTCCTCTGTTGAATACCTACTTTTTAACTTATCTTTTAATATTATTTAGGATCATCTTTTCTTATATATATCATATCCTCAAATTGTCCTAATACTACATTAATTGCAATTATTCTAGATTCTTTAATTCTTTCATCTAATTCAGTTTTAGGACTAAGATATTGTCTTGTAAAATATGTATGTAAATCTTTTGTATCAATTAAATATTTCTCTACATAATTATATGCCATTTCAGCTGTAGAAAAACTTCCCATAAATTGCCTTTCGGAAAATGGCTTATCAACTGCACGAATTATTATATCGGATTCAACTATATATTCTACTGGCATTCTCTACTCTGCTTTTTGAGAAAAAGACACGCAAAACTACTATGTTGAAATTCTCCATCCCTTCCAATCCATTGGTGGACATCCACATGTTTCAGGTAATGCGGGATCCATTGTTGCTTGTAAACGAGAACAAATCATACGTGCATATCCCTTCCAAGAAAATTCATTTGAAACCTTAGTATCTTCTGGCATTATTCCAAAATCACTTGATTTTAATCCACGTTTCTTCACTTGTTCCTCAATTTGCTTTGAACGTGTTTTCCAATCAAAATGTGATGGGCCTCTACCTGCTTCAACAGGATTTTGCCCATATTGATCTCTAACTTGCCCTTGATCTACCATATTAAATTGTGGCCCATTAATATTATTTAAATCAGATGCAGATGGAAATCCTGTTTGATCTACTGTTGATGATTGCTGTTTATCTCTATTTAAACAATTAGATTGAGAATTAATATTTCCATCTCTTTCAGATGTATATTTTACAGTAAATGATGCTGAAATACCATCAATAAATTGTTTTGTATATTTATCTAAAAGTTTACTTATTTCAGTTTTAACTTCAGGACTATTCTGTAAATTACTCGGTAATACATTCCCTAACCCTACTGGTAATCCTAATGTTCTTATTACTTGCGGTAATGGTTCATTTGGTTTACTTAATACTGGTAAGGCATTTTGAATATCTTTAGACATTATAGGTATTTCATTTGACATTAATGCGCCAGATTCTACCTGAGCAAGTATATCATTAATATTTTGTTGCATTTGTGTTAATGCAGAAATTCTTGCAACAATTATAGGGTCATTTGTACCGCTTGCACTTAGTCGAACAATTTCACTTTTAATTCTTATAACAAATTGTTTTAATTCATCTGGTGTTGCAACCTGTCCAGATTCCCCTGTCATATTTTCAAATCCTTCCATTTGATTTTGTCCTTTAGTATCAACATTAATTCTCTTTGTAAATTCATATATTGGCCCTTGTAATACTCCTGCTGCACCCATTAATCTTACTTTATCCTGTAAATATCCTAAATTTGCTTCAATTTCAGATAATTCTAATATTGTTATATTAGGCTGTAATCCAGGATTTCTGTTTAAAGTAAATACTTCGTCTTGAATTTTTTTGAAATCACTTCTTAGTGTGTTAAGTGGAAGTTGAATAGCAGGGTCAGATTTTTCTGATATTTCTTGTGCTTCAAAAGCTAAAAATCCTTTCATTAACTCTAAAGTATCAACTAATTGTTGACGATTCGCTTTTATTTGAGCTGGATCTTGATATGGTAATGGACTCATTGCTGCTGTTTGTTCGTATGGTGCACTAGGTAATGAACCTGGTAAATTAGCTGGTTTTACTGTACTATCCACGATTTGGGCCGGAGGTGAAGGGACTTTATTCACTGGTATATTAACTTGATGAGGTGGCATTGGTGTAAACTTTTCACGTATATTAGACTTTGATGTAAAAAAATATACCGCCAATAAAACAAACAGTAATGCTAAGAAAGCAAACATTCCTACTTTTTAGTATTAATATTAAATACTTAAATATTTATATTAAAACTTTATTTATACATAACATCTATTATTTTAATAATCTAATGTGCAATTCCAGCAAGGAATTTGATCTTTTCTTATATATTCACTCATATCTGGCACAGGTGGGCAAGTACCGTCTTTATTTCTTGGACAAGGCCCTTCACAGGACTTTTTGCAACTCTTATTATATTCTTTACCCTGTTGTGTTGATTCGGAATCACCTGTATTAGATGAGTCAGTATTAATAGGTGTAGTTTGTCTTTGAGATATTATTTCATTTTTAACTAATTGTTGAACATCCTTTAATAATTCTGATTTTTGCTGTAATGTCATTGCATTAAATGCTGGACCACTTATAACTATTTCAGATTGTTCTCCTGGTAATATTGGCTTTTTATTTCCTGCTGATGACCCTGGCCCTGGTACTATTGGAGATGATGGTATAAATGGAATAAATGGATTAGATGGCACTACAGGTCCAGGTGCAGGTTCTGGAATAGGCCCAGGGGCGGGAGCAGGAGCAGGAGTAGGCGCAGGAATAGGAGTAGGAGCAGGTGTAGGAGAGTTACTATTAAAAATAAATGATCCTAATAACGGTGTAGTACCTTCAACATATTTAGATACATCGTTAGATACTATATAATATTTATATCCATTTTGTAATTCTGATAGTGGTACATTATATACTGTAAATGATGAAGATGGGATAACAACATTTAGAGCTAAAGTAGAATCAGTTGATTGCCCAGTAGATAATATAGGAGTACTAGAATTATAAAGAATCTTAGCACCATAAATTGTAGAATCATCTGTTGTATTTGCATTTATATCAAGGAAAATACCATTAACTTCAGTATTAACAATAACTCTAGGATTTGCACTAGAAATATTATCAAAACCTTCTTTATTAAAATAATAGGATACGCTTATTACACATACAAGAAGTATTATTAATGTGAATAAAGTAAACTTAATCATCTCTACTGTTAATTAGTAACTTTTTGATTAAATATTAATAATATTAAAAATTTGATATATAATTATTTTTATTAAACAGGTATACAATGTTATTAGATAGATTTAAAGATGATACAATTATTGAGATTGGTATTGATGAAGCCGGACGTGGATCCTTTTGGGGGCCATTAACAGCAGGTGCAATTATTATTCCATTTAAGTCTTCCTGGACAGATAAACAAACTAAATTATTTGATCTTCTACGTGATAGTAAAAAGATTTCCCCTAAAAAACGTGAAACACTCTTTGAACAACTAAAAGAATTAGTCCCGCAAAATGGTATAGGTATGGTAAGTTCAGATGAAATAAATGAAAAAGGGATTACATGGGCAAATCAAGAAGCATTTCGTCGTGCAATTAATTCTATTCCCAATATTAATCCGTCAGAATGTCGTATAATTATTGATGGTGTATTACCTATTTCAGATTGGAAAGGGAATGAGGGACAAGAAATAGTTGTTGATGGAGATGCAACATATCTAGCAATTGCAGCTGCATCAATAATTGCAAAAGTAGAACACGATAGATGGATTAAAGATTATTGTGAAAAAAATCCTCAATGTGATATTCGATATGATTTAATTAAATCAAAAGGATATGGTACTGCAAATCATCGTGAAGGTATAAGAGTCTATGGAGGACATGAACTACATAGACTTTTATACATTGAAAACTGGCTTCCTTCAGCTCCAGAAAGAACTGTTAAACAACATAAAAAGCGTACCTCTACAAAGGATATTGTAGAGGAAAAATGTTTAATAAAGTTTTAAAGACTCATAACTAAATAAGCTAATTTAGTTGCGGCGAGTGTGGCGGCGACGGCTGTGGCGTCTGCGGCGGTGAGTCTTGCGGCGTTTACCTCCTTCGGTTTTGTTACGACGGTTCATTGATTTGCTCATTTCTTTTATACCTATAATTTAGATTTTTTTTGCATCGGAATTATCTTTAAAATTAACTGTAGACGCGCTATGCGTCTAGACACGATGTCGGGGTTTACACTTTAATTCAAATCCAAATCTCCATCCACCCAGGCATCCAAAATCGCATAGTCCGTAGACATCGCTTCTATTCCATTTTTTCCATTATAATGATGTCCTTCGGATTTTTCAAATGTAATGTATTTCATATTAGGTTTTAGCACTAAGGCCTCTTTTTCTGCATTATAGCCTCTGAGCCTTTGGACCCACTTAAAGGATTCATATGCATACACTTGTCTATCTTTTAATCCAACCCTGTCTAATACAAATACGCCTGGTGCACCCCTTGGTGTCAATGTATTCATAGGCGATACATTCAATAATGCTTTAAAATTTTTTATTCTCTTTTCAGGATTTCCAAACTCTTCATACTCACCTATTGTAAGTGGTAAATTAGGGTTGGTAGATGTTCTAAGTACATCCACATAGGGTACTTCAGAGAATGCTGCGCCAACTAATTCTCCATTTGGATAACGTCCTACTATCGCTCCAACTGGTAAACCTCCTGCTGAACGCCCATAAATTACAGTCTTCTTAGATGACAGATGTAATACATTTTGAGACTCTTTTATTACTGCCTCAAAATCATCAACTGATTTATATCTATTCTCTCTTCTTACTGATTCTACCCATTCATCATCCATATCCCCACCACCACGTACTAATGCAAATACTATTGCCCATTTTCTTTTAATAAGAGGATACCATTTACCATATGTCCATCCAACTGGTGTCTGAGATCCATATGATCCATATACATATATTAACTGTCCTTTTGGTTTTACTCCTTTTTGTTTTATAACTATAAAAGGCACCTTAGTACCATCTTTAGATTTAGCATAAAATTTATCTACATCTAATGGTTTTAATTTAACTAATTTATTAATATCATATTGGTAGTCTTTTTTCATATACTTATTGCCAATTATATGTATCATATAAGGAGTATCAAATGGAGTTTTAATATAAAACGTTTGTGCGGTAGTTCCTTCCCATTTATTCCAATTATGCACTATTATATCTCCTGCATCTAAATGAATTAATTTTTCTGGTTTCTTATTTGATTGACAATACCATAATGTTGTGCATCCATTATAACTTGTTATTAAATGTCCAGTATTAATATTTGCCCACTGAATCATTTCTTTTTTATCTGGCCATATCCAGTCTTCAATCGGTTTTCCTTTAATTTTCCATTCTCCTAATTTTTCAGATAGTAATCTACAATCTTCTCCTGATATACTTTCTCCTAATACTATCTGATTTACTGATGTAATGTCCATTTGTTGCATTTTATCATCATTTATTTTCCAATAATGACTATCGCTTACTCCTGCTGACTTTAAATATAATGATTTATTTGTACCTTTTATTAATATTAAATCTCTACGTTTATCTTTTTCTCTATATAGTACCCTATTATTATTACCTGTAATAGCATTACATACGCATAATTCAATGGTTCTAAAATAATCTACTACTTTTATATAATAACATTTTCCATCCTTTACAGCGATTTGTGTAGCTACTGCTTCTTTTTTCCATATAACATTATTATTTGAATCTTCACATACCAATAAATTTTTATATTGTTCATTTAATGATGATGTTATATACCACACATAATTTCCTATAGTATCTATATCATAACAAGTTTTTACTGTTTTATTCCAATCCCATCGCCATTTTAAGGCTTTACCTGACCCTATATAAATTGTTATTGCACCACAACCAATCTTAAAATATGCATTTCGAGTATATTCCTGAATATCTTTAATTTCCTCATATATATCCTTAGCTTCTTTTTTTACATTTGGTTGATTTACTAAAGTATTATAGTTATGTTTTTCCCTTTTAAGAAGTTGTTCCCAATGCTTTCCTTTCATATTTTCCATCCAGGCTAACGGATCTCTCCATTTAAGATATCCTATATCTCTTATTTCTTCACCTGTCATCACTACTTAAACATTATAAAAGTATTCTAATTAAAATGCCAGCCCCTTTAACCGTAAATCATATATACAATAAGACATTAAATGATAATATTATAAAAGAAGTTGAAATGATTGATTTATCTCTTCATAAATTACAAAACATTCTACAAACACAAATTTGTAAAGCAAAACATTTTGATATTCGTGAACCTTTAACTCCTTCAGATATTCAATTCCATTTTCACACTCCTATTTATGCAGCTATTCCTTGGGCGCATACTAATATTTTTATTACAGACTCTAATTCTTGGAATAACTCTTATTATGATTACACGCACTCATATGATGCAGTTATAGCACTTGATGAAAATTCTTATAATATAATTAAACATCAATTTGAAAATAAAAATATGGTTGATAAACTAATTTATTTTAATCAAGATGATACTACTAATTTTACTGAAGTAATACAACGAATTTATAAACACGTTTTAGAACGTCGCCCTAAGTCTGGACATTTCCACTGTCCTCCTATTTTACACGAATCTGATTGCCCTCCTATTTCTATTATTACTCCAACATACAATCGTGAAAAATTAATTGATATTGCATTTCATAATCTACTATCTACTGATTATCCTCAAGATAAAATCGAATGGATTGTAATTGAAGATAATGAAAAAACACCTCATCTTGCAAGTGAGAAAATTATTAGTTTTCAGATTCAAGTTCCTAAAATTAAACTCAAATATATTCCTATTGAGGGACGTATGTCTATCGGTGAAAAGCGTAATACTGCTATTGAGCATGCTACTAATGATATTATTCTCTTTATGGACGATGATGATCACTACCCTACAACATCATTTCGTCGTCGTGTAGCTTGGCTAACTAAAGGCACAAAATGCGGTGAAACAGGAAAATCTAATATTGCCTGTTGCACAACTCTTGCTCTATATGATCTGCGTAGAGGTGTAAGTGCAGTAAATGTACCCCCATATGATATTCCGTTCTCACAGCGTATTTCAGAGGCTACTCTTACTTTTAAGAAATCTGCTTGGTTAGAACGTAAATTTCCAAATAAGTCTATTGCAGAAGGTGAAGATTGGATTAAAGGGCGTGAAGATCAAGTAATTGAGATTCCACCACAACAAATTATTGTAGCATTTACTCACGGAAATAATCAATCTTCACGACGTATTCCTCCATCAGAAACTCCTCCTGCGTGCTTCTGGGGATTTCCTAAAGAATATCTAATTTTTATTCATAAACTTGTTGGTATTGAAGTTGAAGATGCATCTACGTCTTCTAAGAAGACTAAAAAATAAATTATTATGGGTTATTTTCTTCTTGCTGCTGTTGCCTTTCTGGCTGTAGAGCCTGTTCAGAAGGTTGTTCTTGATTTTTAGAATTTTTTAGTGATTTTGTATAACTATTAAAATTTTCTTGACGTAATCTTAAAATTTGTTCAAATGTTTTGTCTTTATATTCACCGCAAATATTTTCTCGCATTACTTTAGATACTGGAATACGCATTATTTCTAAAATTATTCTCATTATTGTATTATTATATATATCTGCAATAGCATCTCTAAAGTCTTTTGAACATACTATTGCTTTATCCGCTATTATCGCTTGAATATTATTTATATCTTCAAATGATGGTATTAGATAATCTGGCCTTTTCTCAATCCCTACTTGTTCTAACTGTGTATCTCGTTTTAATTTAAAATTTCTTAGTTTTTGAAATGCCTCATTTAAATATAATCTAACTGGTAATGGTGCAGTAATCTGAAATATATTAAGTAATAATCCTATTAATACTGACTTAGTTGTATCAAATGAATCTATTAAAAATGTTTCCTGTTTTTGAGGATCCATTAATTGAAATGTAACTAAGAATATTTTTAATAATGCTCCCACTAATAATGGTGATGTTCCAAAATATCCTAAAAATGATAAAATAGATTTTTTCCATTCCCCTCTTAATAGTTCTAATACACTTAATATAACTGACATAATTTTACGAATATAATCCTTATTAGATAATCCAGCTGCAATTCTTGCAATATCAAAAAATAAATAAACTACAAATAATATTACTCTAAATGATATCTTTATTTCACTTAATATATTACCCATTACTATAAATCCTCCTTCAGTTAATCCATTTATTAATGTAATTAATGGTTGTGGTATTACTTGAATATCTTCAGTTTCATCATAATATCTCTGTAATCTTAATACTCCCCAATCACCTGCATATTTTTTTACTATTTCATCTATACTTCCTATCTTCTCCATTATCATATTAAATATTGCATCTGGTGTAAACTCTACATTTTGCTCAGAATCTCCACTAGTAGCTTCCTTTTTCCCTTCTAATTTCTCTATTTGTTGTTTTAATTGTTCTATTTGTTTTTCTTGATCTTCCTCTATAGTCCCCCCTTGTTGAAATGTATTATACATACTCCCACCATACTTCTTCTCAGCATATTCATCCTCATAATTATTATTAAAATAATTTAATATTGTTCTTATATAAGGCTTAAATTCTTCTTCAAATCGTACTTTTTCAGTTGGTGTAAGTATTTCTTCACCATTCTCATCAACCATATGTGCAGTCCATCCTTCTCCTTTGGTGTTAATTATGGATGTAATAATTTTTGTAATACCTGATACAGATTTATTTAAATTATCTGGTAAATCTTTATTCTCTAGAGCATCTTTTGTTAACTTCTCTAGATGTTGAAGTGTATATAGTTTTCTTTCATTAGACATTCTCCTACTTTATACAGTATTTTATAGTTCTTATTATAACACTCATTAATTAATACTAAAGTCCGGAATTGAATTTATGCACTGCACATTAAACATCCCTCATCTGCTGCATACTTTTTAGCAACTCTATCGTGTTCAGACTTTTCAGCCGCTTTTTGAAGCTCTGGATCAATTGTAAACTTTTGAGCCATTACTGGTGCTCTTGTTCGTAAATAATAAATTCCTGTTTTTAGACCCTTCTTCCAAGAATAGAAATGCATTGAAGTTAGCTTAGCATAATTTGGATCGGCTACAAATAGATTCAGACTCTGACTCTGACAAATAAATGCACCACGTGCTGCCGCCATATCAATTAGTGTTCGTTGCTTAATCTCCCAAGATGTCTTGTATAAGTTTTGGATACTTGGTGGAATCTCCTCAATACCTTGAATAGATCCATTACGTAGAATTATCTGCTGTTTCATATCCTCATTCCATAAATCCAGTTTCTGTAAATCCTTCATTAAATGCTTATTAATTACTATAAACTCTCCTGCTAGTGTTCTACGAGTATAAATATTTGAAGTAAACGGCTCGAAACACTCATTATAGCCTAGAATTTGCGAAGTTGATGCTGTTGGCATTGGTGCAATCAATAGAGAATTTCTTACTCCTACCTGCTTAATTTTTTCTTTAAGTCCCTGCCAGTTAAGAGTTCCATCCTGTTCAGTTAGAGGTTTCACATCCCACATATCATATTGCAAGATTCCTTCTGAAATTGGTGATCCAATAAATGTCTCATAAGGGCCTTCTACTTCTGCAACTTCTGCAGATGACTCCAATGCTGCATAATAAATATGCTCAAAGATACGCTGATTTAACTCCGCTGCCTTTTCAGACTCCCAGGGCATTCTTATCATCGCAAATACATCCGCTAAGCCTTGCACTCCTAGACCCACTGGACGATGACGCATATTTGATTTCTTTGTCTCAGGTGTTGGATAATAATTTATATCAATTACTCTGTTAAGATTACGAATTGCAACCTTTGTTACTTCACGTAACTTGCTGAAATCAAATCGTTTACTCTTCTGATCTACATACGCAGGTAGAGCTAAAGATGCTAAATTGCAAACAGCTGTCTCATCAGAAGAAGAATATTCTAAAATTTCCGTGCATAAATTACTTGACTTAATTACACCGAGATTTTTTTGATTAGATTTTAGATTTGCTGCGTCTTTATATAGAAGATAAGGAGTACCAGTTTCAATCTGTGAATCTAATATCTTAAACCAGAGTTTCTGTGCTGAGACTTGTTTACGACCACGTCCTTCTTTTTCATATTTTGTGTACAATGCTTTGAAATCATCTCCTACTACATCTGCTAATCCAGGCGCTTCTGAAGGACAGAATAGAGTCCAATGTTCATCTTTTTCCACACGCTCCATAAATAAGTCTGATACCCATAATGCATAAAACAGATCACGAGCACGCTCTTCCTCTGCACCTGTATTTAGTTTCATTTTAAGGAAGTCCTCAATGTCTGCATGCCAAGGCTCTAAATATATTGCAAATGACCCATTTCTCTTGCCGCCTCCTTGGTCAACATAGCGTGCAGTATCATTAAAGACTTTTAGCATTGGTACAATTCCATTAGATGTTCCATTTGTCCCCTTAATTAGGGAACCCTTTGCACGGATATTATGAATATGGAGACCAATACCACCTGAATATTTACTAATCAGTGCACAATCCTTCAATGTATCATAAATTCCTGTAATACTATCATCCTTTAAAGCCTGGAGGTAACAAGAACTGCATTGTTGTCTAGGAGTTCCAGCATTAAAGTTTGTAGGAGTTGCGTGAATGAAATATTTCTGACTTAGTAAATCATATGTCTCAAATGCTCTTTCTAAATCTACTGATCCCCAGAGAGCTAGTGATACACGCATAATAAGATGTTGAGGACGTTCTAGAGTCTGCCCATTTGTATCACGGAGTAAATATTGGAGTTTTTCCAGAGTCTTGAATCCGAAATAATCAAATAGGAAATCTCTGGAATAATCTATTTTTGCATTAATTTTATCTCCGTGCGCTCTGCATAGCTGTACTAATTCTTCAGATACAATACTAGTTTTTTCTCCTGTTTTTTTAACAGTTTGATTTGCTAATTGTTCAACAACTTCCGTAAATTTATCTGATGTATTCCGATGATGATTTGTAATTGCAATACGACTTGCTAACATACCATAATCAGAGTTTGTAGTCATTAATGAAATAGATAATTGTGCTGCAAGTTCATCTAATTCCGCTGTTTTTACACCATCATAAATTCTGGATAAAGTCCGTTGAGCAATTAATGTAGGATTTACTTCTAAACCCTCCGCTTGTTTACGAATTCTATTCAGAACTTTATCAAAAGACACATCTTCCTTCTCACCATTACGTTTTACTACTTGCATACTAATAAATGACATATCGTTTCCGGAATACATTGGACACATTATAATGCGTCAAATTTTTAAACATTAACGCAATTAGATAGGATGAAGAATCATATATTTAATATCCTAATGCTAATAATAATTATCTTAGGCGTTGCTTTAACAATAAATGTATCAGGTTTTAAAAACTATGTAGCTCCTTATGCAAATCCAGGGCAAAAAGGATGGTGGAATAGAAATGATTGGCAAAGATTCGGATATCCTGCATATAGTTTTTGGGAAACATTCCAGAATCCAACTCCTAAATCCAATGCACAGACTCCTGAATTAGGAGTTGTTAAATCCGTATCCGATGATAAACTCCTATCTTATCCTCCCGATACTCCATCACCCGCTGATTTATCATTAAGAGAACCATATCATTTACTTAATGATGAACTAAAAGCGCCTATTGGAAATGAGAGACTATCAATAGTTGATACAGACTCTTGTTATAAAACAGATTTTACTAAAGATATTGAAAAAGTAGGAAATTATAGACAATTTACAAATAACTATAAACATAATTATCCTGATAGCTGTTCAGCACCATTCAAAGAGTTAGTTCTTAATTTCTATGAATCTAAATAGCAATGTCATTAAGAAATAATCCATTTAGAACTAATGCATTAAATGGTACTAAACCACTTTCTGCTAGAGTATATACAGCTTATATTAAACAACTCCTTGAAAATAACCCATCAATAAAAGAAAGTATTGATAAAAAAATATCAGGTGAGTCAAAAAATACAAATATTACTAAATTACAAAAAAATGCAGAAGATGCTTCTAAAAAAGTAATTGAATTAAAAGAACAATTAGCTAAAGCAGAAGAAAATGCTAAACAATTATCTGACAGAGTTAGTCAATTAGCATCTTCAAATAATTCAATAGAATTACCTATACAATTTGTTAAAACATTTAGTTATGGATCTATGGATCCTATTAATTTATTAAAAGTATCTCCATTATTCAAAAAAATAGTTGATAGTACATTTATTATAAATGATATAGATAATTTTGATACTAAATGGATAAATGAATGCGAAATATATATTAATAATCTATCATTATTTGATAAAATTACACTATTAGGATATACATATCACGGCGATGAATATATTAATAGTTATTTAAGAACACATAGTATTAATAACAATATTATTTTATCATTATTAAAAGAAGATTTAAAAGTTATTTTTGATTATAAAAAAACTGATACTAATATACCAATAAGAGGCCTTCCATTTTATTCACAAATATGTAAAAAATATAATATAACTAATATAGAATCCTACTTTTATAAACAAGATACTAATAATATTCCTATAGGGCATATTACACGTGAAGGAATATTAAAAATTAAAGATATTCTTGAGAGTAAAGGGATTAATAAAAATAGTTCTAATAATGTATTATTAAACTTTTTTGAACAAATAATTAAAGAGTTTGGGCAAGATTTAGATAATATTATTAAAAATGCACCAAAATTATCTAAAAATATGAAAGTATTTCGTGGAATTAAAAATGACTATATTAGAGAAAATACTCTTATTAATGGATTTACATCAACTACTATATCTTTATATGTAGCTACTACACGATTTTCTAATTATAGTAATAATAATATACATAATACACGTTCTTTATATGAAATTATTGTTACTTCAACTACACCATGTATGTTTATACCTCCAAAATATACTTGGCCTGGTAAGAGTGGTAAAACTGAGTTTGAAGTATTAATTGGTTCTAATGTTTTAGCAAATCCTTCTGATATTAAATTTCGATGTATTTTTAATCCTCCTTTAGACAAACTATTATGGGCATTTATTAATTTTAGAAATTGTGGAGAAGTATTTAAAACTAGAATAATAACATTTAGCTCAACTAATTCAACTTCTAAAACAGGCGGTAAAAGAAAAACCTATAAAAATAAAAAGAAGTATAAATCTAAGAAATATACAAAAAAATATAGATATTAATTAGATAATGTTTGAAGCTATATTATTTTTTGTTTTATTAATTATTATCATTGTATTACTATATACAGTAAAAATTGTATGGGAATTATTTGCAACATCAGTTACGGTTGGATTATGGAAAAATAATTCAGGTAATTTTTCTTCGTCGCGCATTATGATTTGGATTGGAGTAATGATTACTATTTTTGCATTGTTTGCTATTGTTGGTAAAAGACGATAATTATAATTATTTATAAATATTAGATGGCTGCTCCAGCATTACTAGTAGGGCCTCCTAAGTTTGCATTTGGTGATCCAAATAATGTAATAGCGCTTGTTGATACACGTCACGATTTTAAAGGATTTTCTCAAGATATTGTCAGTAAACCAAGAAATGCTGAAGGAGAAGATTATGTTCAACACTTTCATAATAATCTTCAAAGAATTTCACTAGGGCTTGAGGAAGAATATTCCAGGAGGCTAACAAGTCGATGTAATTTTGCTTCTAATGAAGTTATGACAATCGGGCCAGAACAGGATTTTTTACATTATATTGTTGCAAATTTTTGTAATAATAATCAAGGATGGCAGAGATACGATGTCAATCTAACAGATTATGCATCATATGATATATATCATAGTGCTATTGCTAACTATATTAGATATGGAAATGAGATACCAGATCCAGTGCCGCCAAATAATCCTATTCCACTAGTAGTTGATACTCATAGGACTTTATCACATAATTCTAGACCATATTTTATAATTTGTAAAAATAAGGAATCTGTAGCAGATCCTAGTAGAACAAGTATGCAAACATTTGATAATAACACCTTTGAAGAATTTGGTACAGAACAGAGAACTCATGAGATTAATACTATAATACATACATTAAGTGGTGAATTAAATAGCCCTACAGTTACATATACATTTCCTCCTTCAGGATATAGTGAAACATTACAATTTAATAAAAGTGGTGGTCATAAACCTAATGAAATTAATATATGTAAAACAAGAATTCAATCAAGAATTAAAGAATTACATACAGCGGCGCCTGGAGCACCACCTGCACCACCACTTACTACATTAGCAACAGTACTTAATTTAGATATTCATTATTGTTATAATTATAGTAATATACAATATAAAGGTTTATTAGGACCACAACACAACAAAGATAGAATTGCTTTTTCCTATATAGCAAAACGTGCAGGCGATCAATTACAAGTATTAAGTTGTAGACAAAATATTACATATAAACAAGTTGGTACTACAAATAATTATAGTATTCATAATTGTGTTTTCTGGACAATTGATGCTATTGCAGCATGTTATGCAATTCTAAATGGTATTACAACTGTTATTCAACATCCAAATAAATCAGTTACCATTTATAGAAGAAACGATTATATACCTAATATAGTACAAATACCACCTGCACCTATGCCACTTGTTGTAGGTGGTAAGAATAAAAAATATAAGAAAAAATATTATGGTGGAGCAGCTTGTACAACTGATTTATTAAATGCTTTCTTAAATGATAATAACTATGAAAATGAACATGATTGTTGGTATTACGCTATGCAAAAATTATGTGATATACAAGATGATTTATATGAGCCTTGGACATTACTTAATTTTTTAGTATACTATTTTTGTATTAATTTTCCTAATAGTGAGTATACCAATACTTTAATGCTCTTACTTCAAAATCCTAATTTTACATTATCTAATGATAATTGTTTTAATTTAAATCCAGGGCTTACTGATTTACAAAATATAGCTAGTATTAATGGTGTATCTATAAATAATATACCTACAGGTAATCGTATGTTAATCCTTATTAACGGGTCTTATAGTTTTAGTGTAATAAAAGATCCAGGCGGCTTAAAATTTTATATAAATTTTATACCTTATTCAAATATAATACCTATATCGAACTTAATACCTATAACAGATGATCAATTTAAATATTATTATTATATAACTTTAAATTCTAATGAAGCTGTAAATATTATAGGTGGTGGTAAAAGATTAACATTTTATGACAACTGGAATGAATTAAAAAGTGCATTTGATATTAAAAAAGCAAATAAATTATTTATAGAGTTTATACAACTATTATCATTATGTGAAACACTACATTTTCAAAATATAGATTCAGCTGATAACTTCTATGTTTATGATCCTAAATCACAAGTATATATTGGCGGGCACACGCAAATTGAATTTCTTGCATTTTTTAATAGTATGATTAATATGTATAACAATTCAAAAAACAATTCAAAAAATTTTGAAGCTTTTCTTAAAATGTTTATACATTTCCCTACTCTTCTTACTAAAACACAATATAATACTATTAATAGAGATATTTATGATTATATTAGTTGTTGGTTCAATTATCAAGTTAATACAGATACTACCATTAATACCAAAAATGATATAAATAATATATTTAATACAATTATAACAGAAACTGAAAATAAATGTACAGAAATTTATAGAAAATTATCTAAGGATAATCATGAAACATCACAATATTTACATAGTATCTTTCCACACGGCTATTTTACTATTAAGTTTAATGAAATTACAAATAAACCTTCTAATACTAGAGTTTTAAAAATTAATAGAAACCTAGTTAATACTAGAAAGAGAAAAAGAAATAATGGATCTAATGGATCAAAAGTTACTAATAGAGTAAACAATTATAATAGAATAAGTGGAGGAAAACATACACGCAAAAGAGTAAAATAAATACTAATTATTTTAAATAACACTATAGCTTACTATTCTTAAAACTATTCTGTATCCATTTTAAAGACAATAATACACTTTTCTTCTTTAATCTTCTTTGGACGAGTTGATTCTGGTACAACAAACTCACCTCGTTTAGCTTTCTCAACATCTTCCCAGAAATTATTAATTGCTGGTTGTACATTCTGCCACCATTCATCATTTCTCTGTACAACCTGTTCAGCCCATTGCAGTAAATTCCAAGGAATTATTTCTTCAACTGTTTCCCCTTCCTTAACTTCAGGTTTCCATTCAGTATCATTTACAGGTCCATAAATATAATAATATTCTTGTTCTCCATTTTCACCTTGTGGTTCTTTATACCGCACTAATGCAATTAATCCTGTATATAATCCAGGTCCATTCTTAATAGGATTAAAATTATATTGTGAACCAAATTGTGCTTCCACATAATCACACTTCTTAAGGCCAGTAACCTGCAATTGCATTTGCATTTGTGTATAATAATCTTTAGGAATGGTCCCATCAATTTCTCGAGTAACTGGACATTTAATTTCAATTAGCCGTCCTTTCTTTGATGCAAACTCTTGATTATTACATTTATAAATAAGGCCATCAGGTGATGCTGTACAACGTGGATCAATAGGATGATGTAGACGACCTAATTCTCGGACTTCTACTCCATATTTATGTTCATAAATCTGTTTAACAACTGGTTCAAAACGAATACCCCAATCAAATGCAGACATTGAATCTGAACGAACCGCTAAAGGATTATTTCGAGCTACATATGGTTCTGTCTTAGAAACTACCATCTTAGCACGTGTACGTGGCGATGCAAATAATGTTCCAAACTCACTTGCTGAAAGAATAGTTGTCATTTGTGCATACCATTCTGGAGTTCTTTGTTCGATTTGTTTTCGTGTAAGAAGTGCATCAAGAATTTCCTGTGAAGGAATATCGTCAGATTCTTTTTCTTTATTTTTAATGATTAATGCTTTGAATTGTTCTTCATAAACATCTAGAATTCTATCTACATAGTATTGTTCTACATCGGAAAATTCATAACCATATGCAAGTTTATCTGCTGATTCAATCCATACCTCTAACTGCGAATTATCTGAAGGAATTGGTAACCATCGCTCAATGAGTGTTAGCAAATCCTTTAATTTTGTTCCAAATAGCTTATTAGTATTCATAGTACTATATCTTTAAAATATTATTCTGCTGTTTCACCCTCAATTTTTACTTGGTGATTATTTGCAGATATAGATGGGATTTCATCTTTAGTTTTTTTTCTTGTGCCAACTGGCTTAACCTTTTTAGCCGCAAAACCAATCTTAACTTGTCCATCTGCAGATCGTTTAATTTCTAATCCATTAATTTTTGTTATTTTTTGAATTTCCGTATCATAAACAACTACTTTAAGCGTATTTAGTAGTTTTTTATCAAGCGCCTTTTGAAGAAATACAAAAATATGATCTTTTTCATCCTTAGTTAAACTAAATTGTAATGCAATATCTTCAATAAAAATTCGTAGACGATTTAGACGTAATCCTCTCTCTAGTCGATGCCAAGGTCTACTATATGCTTCTTTAGTGCTATCTTCTAAAAGAGCTTTTAATGTATCTTGTTGACCTGAAGCAGTTGGTTCATCTTCAGCGGAGTATTTTTTTAATGTTTTATGTCTAGCAGACTCCATTCTATATTAATAACGCATCAAGGGTTTAAACCAAGATTTTGATAAAATTATTTTTTAGAATTAATCAAAATTGCATTGATAATATCAATTATTTTAAAATTACTTATTTTTTCGCTATCTGGTAAAGGTAGCCAAATATTATTATTTAGATCTGTAATATGATAAAATGTTCTCCAACAGAAATTATCTGATTCCATATCAACCTCATTCCAATTATAAAAATCTGTCATAATTGTCTTATCTATATCAATTTCGCACATATAGACATCAAGGCCTTTAAGTTTAAAGATAGGAGTTTTATTTAAGGAATATAGCCCGTTAGGAATTAAAATATCGGATTGAATATCTAAATTAGATTCTTCCTCCCATAAATCCTTTCCTGCAATTGTAAGTATTTTAATTATATTAATTTTAATATTTTTCTCATTTTTAATCGTATGAGTAAAAGGGATAATAAACATCTTAAGATATTATTAAGTAGGTACTTTAAATGGCACAACCTGCATGGCCAACAAATAAAACTTTAAATTCAATTGACTGTTTTCCTAATCCTAAAACTGTTATTCGATCACGCCGTGAAATAAATACATCGGATTGTATTAATGCACGTCAATTTGAACATTGGCAAACTGATAGTAAATATGGAATCTATAATCGTCCGGATTTAAATTCACGTGCACCATTTAATGATCAATTACCGAATGATAGTCGAATGAATTCACAAAATTATAGCTCACAGCCACGATTTAATGAATCTGGACATCGTGGAGGCCAAAATGCATTTTTTGATAAATATGATACTGCATTCGACTCTAGAAATATGACACGTGAACTACGTGCCTCCGTCTATGAAGATAAGAATACTGGGTACTTAAAGGAATCTGAACACCTAATGCAACGCAATTTTGATAATCGATGGCTCAATCCCAATCATATCAACCAACAGGTTAAAGCCTCTGAAGAAATGCGTCTTAAAATGGACGATATACGCACTGTATATAAACATTAAACACTGTAAATATATTACTTAATTGAATGATAATTCTATTGGTGATGTATAAACTTGTAACTTGTTTAAAGAACTCGGTGTTTGTTTTGTACGACGACGTCTAGTTGTTCTTGCAGAATTCTGTTGAGATTGTTGACTTGTTACAGTTACATTAGTTTCTGCTGACATTACTGTTAAATCAGATACATTACTTTCAGTTGATGATGCAGTTTCACTTTTAATACGTTTTTGTATTTGTGTTGTTTCTTTTAAATAACTATTATATCCTGTTCTAATTTCATCTTCGTTTGCTTCAATATAATCTAAGATTTTTGATTCTAATGCCCATCTAAAAAAGTTAAGTTTGCCGATTGTTGTCATAAATTGCTCCTGGCCTGGAATCTTAAACATAATTCGCTCCCTTCTACAATTTGGATCAAAATATTGCTTAGAATAAGCCTTTAATTGACCTTTATAGCTTAAATATACTAGAAAATCTTGACCGTTTAGAGGATATCTTACAAAATTCTTACGACTATATTTAGTTACAAACCAATCAATAATACGTAAACTCAGTGGTGCATCTCCATTAAGGTATATTAGTACTTTATTAATTTCCGGATGTGATGAATAAAACTTCTGTAAACTTGAAATTACTAATTCTGGTTTACAATCAATCTTACGCTTTCTTGTCTGAGTTTCAGGTGTATAACTCTCCATTCCTGAATGCTCTAGTGTAGATTTTTCTTAGGTTCGTTTATTTTGCATAATTATTTAAAGAAGTTACATTTAATAGAATGTCTGGTATGCCTGGATATAATCCTAGTGCTTCATTATTACCTTCTGTTGGAGGTACTATTACTCCTATGAGTGGAGGTGGTGATATGCCTTCTGGGTATAATTATAGTGCATCATTATTACCACAGGGTGGAGGCCCTCCTATTATACCACATAGTGGAGGTACTGTAACTGGTGCTGCTGCTACTGCAGCTGGTACTTCTGGTGCTACTGGTACTTCTGGTGCAGCTACTGGTACTTCTGGTGCTGCTGCTGGTACTTCTGGTGCAGCTACTGGTACTTCTGGTGCAGCTACTGGTGCTGCTGCTGGTACTTCTGGCGCTGCTACTGGTACTTCTGGCGCTACTGGTACTGGTGCTACTGGTACTGGCGCTACTGGTACTGCAACTGTTGCAACAAAGTCATTAATATTATTCTCAAATGAAGTAATATTAGAAAACCCTTTTACGCATACTATTAATTCATTTAATGATTTAAAACCAGGTCAAAAAGAAGCATTGAATGCATTTGGTATTGATGATGATTCTATACCTATTGAAACTGCAAAGAGCATTCTAGAATCTTTATTTACTGATGGATGCAATACAGATTTACCATTATCTTCATCAAAAGGCTGTAAACCATTAAGACAGATTGTACAACAACTCGCTATACAGTTATATAACAAATTAGCAGCATCTGAAGATGAGGGGCCATCTGCGACCCCTCTTAAACCTACACAGCATTTTATGTCAAAAGATGGAAGCTATATTATTAATTCTAGTCATATAGATGAAGAACTTAATAAATCATATGAATATGCTGGTATATTATTTTATAATGAAAAATCAGTATTATTAGTTACACCTAATTCATTAGATGGTGTTGATAAAAATCCTGAAAATAAATTAACAGTTATTGGAGGTAAAAAAGAAGAAACTGATACACCTGCAAAAACTGCTTATCGTAATTTCTTATATAATACTGGGTTATTAGCAGGAAAAATCCCTGTTGAACATTTAACTAAACCAGAAAATGGATATGAAGATTTACTAAAAAATATGACAGATAATAAATATCAAGTTAGTTGGGATGTAAATAATAAATATATGTTATATTTAATTGATATTAATTCATTACCTGATAAATTAAAAGAAGATATAAATAACTTACCTACAAGTTATGATAATTGGAAAACAGGTGGTGCAAAGAAAGCAGCCGCAGCAGCATCAGGAGCAGCCGCAGGAACAGCAGCAACAGGAACATCCCCTATATCATCCTATGATCCTGGTGTACAAAAGCAAATATATATTAATAAGAATATACAATTAGTACCAATTAAATCTTTTACTAATAATGCATCTGCAAAATCATCTTTAAAATTATCAACTACATTTGGTACTATGATGGCTAGTGATAGTTCTTTATATAAATTTATTGATTATTTAAATAATCCATCAAAAGAATATGATAATTTAATTGCTGGTGATACTATTGATGGGAAGGTTATTGATAATACTAAAACACAATATATAGGATTAAATGATAAACTTTATCAGTTTATATTTCATATTTCATATGTAGATGAAGCCAAGAAAGATAGTATTAATATTAATTCATATATAATAAATAAAACTAATTATACTATTATTAATAATGAATATATTTTAAAAAATGGAGACTGTATTAAAAAGTCTAATACAGATAATACTATATATACAATTACATCTATAATATTTGAAACCACATCTAAACCCACATCTACACCAGAATTCAACCTTAAATATACATACACATCAAGAGGGGCACCAATCGATGTCTCTATTAAATTAAGTGATTATCTAAGCCAATATATTAAAAAACCTAATTATGAAGATATATTAGGTAATTTAGTTGTGCCTTGTAGTCTTTCTGTATATATTGACTCTGAAACTAAAAAATTAATTACTGATAGTACAGCATTAATTGAGAAACTTAAGTCTCTGAAAACATCTCTATCAGATACAGATGATGGTAACATTACAAAATTACTTACAGAAATTGGTGATGTTAACACTATTAAAACAAGAATTGAGGCTATAATAAAAGAATATACTGACAAAAAAACTAATGAGGATGATAAATTAGCTACTGCTGAAACTGCATTAGCTGCTGCTGAAGCTGCATTAGCTGCTGCTGAAACTGCATTAAATAAAACAAATGAAACCTATGCGCAGAAAAGAGCAGAAAGAGATACTATAAATGCAAATATTGCTTCTACAACTAATACTGCAGAAAAAACTAAATTACAAGAACAATTAACTAAATTAAATACTGAAATATCTGGATTAGAAGAACAACTAAAAACATATAAAACAGCTAAACTAAATGCATTATCTGCAAAAAATAAAGCTAAAATAACAAGAAACTCTGCTAAACAAAATGCTGATATTAATAATTCTGTTCTTTCTGAACTAAATAGATATAAAGATATTAAAGTTGATTTAACTAAATATAATGAATTAAAAAAAGCTAAAAATGCAGCTGCTGCTAGTGGTGCTTCTGGTGCTTCTGGTGCTTCTGGTGCTTCTGGTGCTTCTGGTGATGAAGAAGCTAAAAGAAAAGCTGCTGAAGCAGCAGAAGAAGCTAGGAGAAAAGCAGCAGAAGAAGCAGCAGCAGAAGAAGCTAGGAGAAAAGCAGCAGAAGAAGCAGCAGCAGAAGCTAAAAGAAAAGCTGAAGAAGCTCAATTAGAAGCTCAATTAGAAGCTCAAAGAAAAGCTGCTGAAGAGGAAGCAAAAACTGCAGCGGCTGCTGCGGTAAAAGCGGCTGAAGATGAAGCTGCAGCTGCAGCAGCAGAAGCAGATAAAAAAGCAGCTATAGCAAAAACTGCAAGACAAGAAGCAAACACAAAAGCAGCTGCAGCAAAAAGGAACCACACAAAAGCAGCAGCAACACCAGCAGAAGCAGAAGCAGAAAAAGAGGCGAAAAAAGCCATAGCAGCCGCAGAAGCAGCAGAAAAAGAGGCGGAAAAAGCCATAGCAGGGGCATCTAAATCCCCATTTATTCCTCGTAAAATACAATTAGATGCTAGTAAAACTTTTAATCCAGAGGATTTACCTACACCTCCTACAGGCACGCCTATATTTCCAAATACTGTTGCAATGATAACAGGTCCTCCACCTTCTAATGAAATCGTTGCATATTTAGCATATGGTGCTGATCCTACTGATCCTACTAAACCCACTAATCCAACACACTTTATAGTGGGAGATTGTTTTGAAATTACAGAAGGAAGTAAAAAAATTACATATAAAATAGCAGGATTATTAGATAATTATTTAATGAAATTAAATATGATTGAAAATGGTAAACTCCATATGATGCAACACAATGGAAAAGATACCAAATTTCCAACAGAAATATTTAAGAATGCTGCTGCTGATACATTTGGGCTCTGGAATGCTACAAAAATAGATTGCCCTATTACTGCATCAAGTAGTAGTTCTGGTGCTTCTAGTAGTAATTCTGGTGCTTCTAGTAGTAGTTCTAGTAGTAGTCCTGGTGCTTCTAGTAGTAGTTCTAGTAGTAGTTCTGGTGCTTCTGGTGCTTCTGGTGCTTCTGGTGCTTCTGGTGCTTCTGGTGCTTCTGGTGCTTCTAAAACAACATTATTAGAACAACCTGATAGTGTTTTTATATATACTGAAAAAAGAGATATTAATTCATCTATTGATATTAATACATCTATAAAAACTACTAATATTATCAATGAGGCTATTAATCTTCCTAAATCAACTAATACTAAATCAGAAGAATATAAAAAGAGAATTGAAATGGTCCCTTCTGAGGATAATAATAAAGGTATTTGGGCGTATATTATATATAAGATAATAGGAAGATCATTTGATATACCTAATAGGTTTTATGTATATAAAGAAGGTGATTGTTTTACAAAAAATGATGTTACAGGTAGTATTATATATAAAATTACAGAAATAGGTGATAACTATAAAATGAAAGTGCAACAAATAAAATCAGATAATACACTTGGCGCTGAAACAGAAGAAAATGCAATTACATTTAAACTGTGGGATGCTAAAAAAATACAATGCCCTCCTATTACTAAAAAGAAAGAAGGGGAGGAAAAGAAAGAAGGGGAGCAAAAAGGCGGCAAACTGCCAGAAATAAACTATAGTAATATAAATGTATTAATTGGATTTAAAAATAATATATACAGTATAGTAAATGGAAAAAATAATAAAAAACCTGAAATAGTAACCGCTATTAATACTATAATAAGATCCGCAAAACAAAAACCTGAATTATCAGATATATCTGGCATATCACTAAATGATATAGATACATATTATTTATCAGATGATAAAATATTGCAATTATTTACAGATAAAATTAAACTAACTGATAATAATAAATTTAAAATATTTATGGATAGTGCATTTGAATATTTTTATAGTAAAGATACCTCTGAAATACATAATTTTAAAAATAAAATAACAAGAGGAATACGTAATTGTGGTAATAAATGTTATCTAAATTCATTTATACAATTACTAATAAATAATGACGATTTTAGACAATTAATAGATAATTACAATATTAAGAATATAGATACAGATATTAATACAAAAGTAGTAGTAAATGAATTAAGTAAACTACAAGAAATAAAATTTCCTATTTCTACAGAAAATATTGATATATTATATAATTCTATATATAAATATATTGAACCTATTATAAGATATAAAACATTAATTATAATAATTAAAGAATTATCTAGATTAATTCAAGAAAAAGATAAAAAACCTTTAATATGTTCTGAATATGCATTATATTATACGCCTTTAATTAATACAATATATGAATCTAAACATCAACGTATATATACAAACAAAAAATTAACTGACATAAGAGGTAGTGAATTATTTACAAAAATTAAAAGTTATAATTTTAAGGATGCTAATAGTATTAATAATTTTATTAATGATAATATAGACTATTATATGAAATTAGAATTAAAAACGCCTAATAATTCTATTTACGCTCAGCAACAGGATTCTTCTGAAATAATTAATTTATTATTTACTGATATCTTTAAAATAATTAATTTTTATGAAATGTTAACATTACAAGAATTAAAAACTACTCATTGTAATAATAATAATAAACCAGGTGACCAGATAGGCTTACCAACATTAGGTGATTTTAAATACCCACTTGAAATTACAAGTATTAATCATGTTATATCAGATATAATAGCTAAATATATAATAAAAATTAAATCTGACCAGAAAATTAATTCAATTAATACACAATTAATTTCTGATATAATATCATATTATGAAGAAATACAAACTAAAGAATTAACCAATAATAATGAATTAAAAACAGAGATAGAAACTTTTAAGAATCAACGAGAAAACTTAGTAAAATTAACAAAGACACAATCTTTACAGGATTTAATTAATAATGCACTTAATACTGAAATAATAGAAAGTAAAGATAATATACCACTTGACTGTACAGATAAAACTAAAAAAATTATTAAAAAATCATATATTATTCCAGAGAATCTAAAATATATAACTATATTAATTAATAAATTTAATTTTTATATGATACCTGAATATACTATTATTAAAAATAATATATTAATAAATATTAATGATGATATTAGAATTTTAGGTAAAAAAGCTAAATTAGAATCAATTATTAATCATCATGGTTTTACATCTAATTCGGGACATTATACTTATATTAATTTTAATAATTCATTACAATATGATGATGATATTATAACAGAACCTAATCCAATTGATATGTCTGATTCTTATTTATTAGTATATAGATTATTAGGTGACGATCAAAATGAAAATAGAAATAATGGTAGCTCATCTATTATATCTAGTTTATCTAATAGAATATCAGAAGGAGAGGGAGAGGGAGAGGGGGGGGAAGCTAATGCAGCTGCAGCGCAAAGAAAAAAAGAAGCAGAAAATGCAGCTGCAGCGCAAAGACAAAAAGAAGAAGAAAAGGCAGCTGCTGAAGCAATAAAACAACAGAAACTAAAAACTAACCTACAGAAAATATATAGAGGTTATAAAACTAGAAAAAATATAAAAACAATAAAACAAAATTTAAAACAAAAACTTAATAATTTAAATGCTCATAAGAGAGAAACTGCAATAAAAAGAGGCTGGCTTCCATCTAGTGATAATAATAATAGCTATAAATCCTATAGTAAATATGGAAATAAGATGTCATACACTAAACCTCAACGAAATAATAATTCTCGTAAAAAGGCCAGAATGGAAAAAAATATTATTAATACTCATAAGAAATTACAATCTATAACAACTGGTGGGAAAAGTAAAAAACAAAAACGCTCCACTCGCAAGGCTAGCAAACTCTCAACTCGCAAAAAAATAATAACTTAAAATAAATAACACCACTGTTTTTTATTACTCTTACTTAATCCAAGTACTATATTAGCTGCTTTTTCATCTGAACTTACTACATCTTTCTTAATTAATAATATATTCTTTGTTATATCTTCAAATATATTATTAATATCATCCTTATAATAATAAGAAGTTTCAAAATATTGCATATCATTATTGCGTGCAAATTCCGTCGCAATATCAGCTGATACAATTCTTCTTGGCTTAAGATCACATTTATTACCAATTAAAATATACTTATATGGTTTTTCATCAGATTTAACAATATCTTTAATAAGTTTATACCACATATTAACATTATTAAAAGATTCCATATTGGTTAGATCAAATATAAGTATAATAATATCAGCGCCTCTATAATAATTATGCGTGATCGATCTAAAACGCTCCTGACCCGCAGTATCCCATATTTGGATTTTAATTTTTTTACTTTGGACAACTATGGTTTTATTTCCAAAATCAACGCCTATAGTAGGGTTATATGATGTCGTAGGATATATGGGATTTGTGAAGTTTTCAAAGAGAGATGTCTTGCCAACACCAGCATCTCCTACCAATACAACTTTCAATAGACAATCGTATTGTGAGGATGTCATTTTCTTAGTATATTATAATATTAATATATGCGGACTTCTATACATTATAAATTGTGTTGAGTCTAGAATGTAAAATCTCCTTATGTAAAGGAGTTAGTTTGTGATTATTAATATATTGTAATAATTCACCTAATGCTCCACTATATGATTTATGTTTAGATGAAATATTTGCAATTATATGAGCATTCTTAGATGAATATTTCATAAGATTATCAGCACCCATATACCCTCTATTATTTCTATTTGCAATACCATTTATTGAATTAGTACTGCGTGCACTTGCATTAGAATTAGATGAGTTACTAGAGTCACCATTATATCCAGAGTTATTTGAAGATAATTTTTTATGTTTTCTTGTATGACGTTTTCTTGAAATATGTTTCTTTTTGGTATGTTTAGGCATTTCTATTAGAACTTCATAAATTTCATTGAACTACCTTTTTTAACTAGTAAGTCCATTAAGAATAAAACAAAAATACCACTTGATACAAACATTAATAATTCAGAAGTAATTTGTTCAGGGGATGAATTTTGCATATCATCGAGTCTCGCAAATAGTTTATCTAGTTTTTTCATAACTTCATCATTGCTATATCCATTTGCACGCATAGGTGGTTGGTAATATTCGCCTCCAGGTGGCGGTAGCTTTTCAATAAAGGAAGTCTGTGCACCAGATGTTGTAAGTGGTTTCCAAAACATATTCACAGAAGGATTTGGTAATGTATCCATTGCACCCGCTCGAGCAACTCCAGCCTGTTCAAATGCCTTTAAAAAGTCTGGTTGTAAACGATATGAATCTGCATCAGGTATATAATCTGCAAATGTGTCGCTATCAGGATCTGCTCCAAAAAAGCGCTTTTTACCACTAGATGCCTTTTGAGTTTGTGTAATTCCTGGTACATTTAAAGGTAAAGTTGATCTTACTGCATCGCCTACTGGGTCACCATCGGTTCTTGGTAGGAATGGCTCAATTTCTCCTTGTGGTGCATCAACGGGGACGTGTTGACGTAAACCTGTTGCCGGATTCATAGCAGGCACATTAGGAGTTTTAGTAAGGTGTTGTCTATCTGGATCTTTTGAGTCGTCTGATAAATTCAGGAATTCCATTTGAGGGCCTTTGCATCGTTTTGCTTTACGTTTTTCCTCTCTTCTTGCAGCACGTGCAGCATAATCATTGGCGCATCCCGGAGAGGCAGAGGTGCTCCCTATAGTCTGAAAGGCATCGTCTAATGAGCAATAATTCATCGCCTTCTACTAACAAAAGCCATCATTCTTATATCAGAGAATGAACATCTTACGCCTTGGATGGAGTAGCTGGATTTTAATATTAAATATTGTATTGTTAATATTAATTATTTACAAAACAAATACATTTAATACATATGATCTTTTTAAGAATTATGCCCAACAGGTGGATATAACAAATGTAGTAAAATCTAATCCAGATGTAAATCAAGCAAATGAAAACTATGCACAATTAATGTATTTTATTCAAAATAATCCTGGTAAATCTTTAAAATTTATTGAAGACATTAAAGATAAGTTTTTTACGGCATCTTGTAATGTAAAATCAAATATTAATTTTAATAATCTTGTAAGTACATCAAAAGGAGTAATATTTAATTAAAATATAAATAAAATAAGTAAATTGCAGGGATGACAACTAATACAACACCAGTAGTACAATCTGGAGGAGTAAATGCTTTACAGATGTTAATTGCTAACTTAGATTCACCTTATAGATTATTATTTGGATCATTATTGGTATTAGTAATTATATTTTCATCAGTAATTCCTACGGAATATCGTGCATTTGCGGATACACTTTTAGGACGTATTTTAGGAATAGGATTTGTTTACGGAGTTATTCAGACATTTGGATGGGTCTACGGACTTTTAGCAACTATGGCATTTATGATGATTCTGTATGGTGCCCCACGTTTAGATAATATTGAAGGATTTGATGGTGGAGGTACTATTAATGAGAAAAAAGCTATGGGAAAAAGGTGGTTTGTTGAACAAGTTTTAGGAGAAAACCCTAAAAAGATTGAAACTGATAAAGTACAGACTTCTGCAATTGAAGGAATAACATCAGGAGGTATGATGAATTAAAACGAATAATTAAAAAGAGAATGAATCGTTGGACATCATTTTTATTATTTGATGGAACTATTGATGGAGTATTACGTGCATTTATAGTCTTTATAGTTGGTATTGCTATTGTAAAATACGGTTCATTATTTGAACAAGAATATACAGATAAATTAACTGATTTATATATTCGCCCTTGGTGGAGATTATTAATAATATTATTACTAATATTTTCAGCATTATGGTGTCCTCGTGTAGGTATAGTAATGGGATTATTAGTATTCTTTTATTTAAGTGATATGGGTATGTTAATAACTCCATTTTCAACATTATAAGTGTTATAATAACAGGATGAGTCTTCCGGGTTTACCAGCGCAAGCTCTAGGAGCATTGACTGCAATGAGTCCATTAGATGGCTTTTTACAGGTCTTTAATACAAATCCGTATTTTATCGGATTAATGATGTTAATTCTAAATTTAGGAGGTCGTTTTATAAGTCTTGAAGTAACAAAAAAGCAAGAACAATTTTTACAACATCCTTGGGTACGTCGTGTGCTTATCTTTACAGTTTTATTTGTTGCAACACGTAATATTTGGGTTGCATTCTGGATGACATTAACAGTAGTATTATTTTTAGGATATTTATTTAATGAGAATTCATCACTCTGTATTTTTGGATTAGGAGGTGCAGCTGGATCAAAATGTTCAGATGGAGCACCAAAACCAGGCGAAGAAATGACTCCTGAAGAAAAAGAAATTCTACAAAGACTCCTTGGAAAACAACAAAGATATCAACAAGCTTCTACACAATCTACAAATGTTAAATCGTCAAGTGATGGAGAAGATGATATAGAACATACTGATATATATGCAGCCAACTTAACACTCCTTAAAAAATAATTGTCTTATAAATTATTTTATTTTATTTTATAATTACATACTTATAATAAGTAACAAATTATAAATTATCTCAGAGGAGAAAGTTGGGCACATCTGAGGAGGTTATCGTCCACCACTCTATGATTATCAGCATAGAGACTGTTTGGAGGGGAATTATCCCACACACACTTTTTTATTAAAAGTTCTTTAGGTGCTGTTTTTGTGACTTTATAGATTTATATTATTTTTAAAAATTGATATGTAAACATCTGATAATATATAGTATAATATTAACTAAAATATTAAAATGAATGTTCCCAGAAGTTTTAATCCAAGACTATATGAAATTCTTGAAATTGATCCTATATTAATGTCAAAAGCACAATTAAGCAAATACTTAGGTAAATGGATAAATAATAATAAATACTCTAAAGATTCAAAAATATATGTAAATGATATAATTAATGAGCTATCAGGTCTACCAACAAATACTGAATATGATCAATCAGGAGATGGTTGGTGGAATTTTACAACTCTTGTTTATAAAAAATGGATTCAACGCTTTAAAGATTTAGAGTCATAGTATTTGCAACAGGCATTGTTGCTTTTCTACGTCCTCTACGTTGTCCAGTTGCACCTGTACGCACACTCTCAATTTGACTTAGGCCATCATCATTTTGAGAGTGGATACTTGCAATCTCTGATACTGCTTGCATTACTGGCTGTTGATTAAATACTGGAGATTGAGGAGGCATCATTAAGGGATTATATTCCATTTCTGCCTGTCTTACTTCTTGGAATGTTTTAAGAATATCATCTACACCACTTGGACCACGCATTTCACGACGTTGTGTTGGTTGAGATGGTGCTGCAGCCATATTTTGTGGCATATTAGGCATTGGTGGAGCTACAGATGCATTAGATGATTGATAGAATGCCCCAGGGCCTTGAGGCATCTGTTGTTGTTGCTGCTGTTGTTGAGGTACACCCATTGCAGCACCCATAAAATTGCCAAATCCTGCTCCTGCCTGATTGGCAGCTGCAGCTGCAAATTGTTTAGCTAAGTCTGGATTATTTCTAAAGATATCACCTGCATCCATATTACTCATCTTTTGACGGAAGAATGAATTGCTCATATGGAACATAAATCCACTGCCCACGAGAGACATCATTAATTTAGCTTCAGGTGGCATATTACCACGACCTTTGTACTTGTCATATAACTCTTCAAATACTTCATCAAAGTCTTCAATGTTTTCGTGTACAGATTCAGACCATCCATCTAATTGCCAATCAAATGGATTAAATTTACCATTTAGGAATTCAAATCCTGTTACAACACCCATTAGACATTGTCTCTGGAAACGAAGGCTTGCTTCAAGATTTTTTGCATCTACTAGACGATCAAATTCAATCTTAATTTCCTCAAGAGTATTATCTAATGTAAAACGTTTTGAGAGGCTAAACCCTTTAGTTTCTAGACGATTTAATTTGTTAATTAATTCAATCTTTTGTTTTCGTTCTTCTTCTGGGCTAATTCTATTTGCAGATGAAAGATTGATTGATGGTCCTGTAGCACTTTGATCATTTCCAAATAGATTACCTCCAAAACTAGATGATTCAGATTCTCTGTTAATTTGGATTTCAGGAATTCCTGAATTTGATGATGATGGAATATCAAATGATATTGCTTCTAATGGTTCTAAATTGCTTACTTGAATATCATTTAAAGGCTCTGATGCAATTGAAATAGATTGTTGTTGAGCCGGACGTGAATTAGAAGCCCCGCGACTTAATAGCCCAATACCAAGATCATCACCTAGATCTTCACCACCTAGTTCAATAATATTACCGATATTAGAACTAATCTGAATATCGTTTGTAGCCATATTTTCTACAAAGTTTTGCATATCGTTAATAGTGACAGTGCCGCTCATATGTCCTTTCAATCACTGGTGTTTTTTAAGCACTATAAATACCGCACTCCAATTATTGCAGAGATTGATCCAAATAATAATCCTGTTCCTATTTGATATATAGTATGACATCGTTTAAGATATCTTGATAAACCAACAAGAATTGTATAAAGTACTAAAAATATTTTAATAATTATATTATCGGTATAGTTAAAATAATAAACCGTAAAGAATGCTGCTGCAGCTGAATGTGATGATGGCATCCCTGGTTTACCATATTGATTGCCATTATTACATAATAAATTACAATCTCTAGCACCTTGTGGTCTTGGACTTATATCTTTTATAATAAATTTCTTAATAAACTCTGATAATCCAACTGTTATTCCTAATCCTATAGCACCCTTAATATGATAATTTAAGCCTGTATATAGATATAATATAAATGATATTATATATAGAAATCCCGTACTAAGGGATATAATATCTAATGTTTTCATTTCTACTTATTATACTTTAAGGAATAATATTACATAATATCAATATATACATTATTCTCAACATAGTAATTAAAGAATTCTAATAATTTATTAACATCTTGTAATAGGAATTCAATTTGTTCTGTTTTATATTTTTTAAGTTTCTCTTGAATTTCAGAGGAATTATTTAATAAATATTCTTTATCCTCTTTACTATAATTATTAGATTCAGAGTAATCATTAAATAAATACACTTTTGGATTTTCTTTTAGACATTGTATGCCATTGCGAATATCTTTAATTTGTTCAAGTGACCAATAGGAAATATAATTATCACATAATACTCCTAAATTAATTCCTAGAATTTCAAAGATTAATTGCCAATCAATATCTCTCCAAGCATATTTGCAATAATACATGCTTTGATCTTCATATAATGTATTTGTTGATCTAAGTATATATTGAATGCCCATTTTTTATTTATAAATCTACTGATAGTTTTAAGTTTGAATGACACATCAAATTTTAATAATATAAAGCATTATAATATAAGATAAATTATAATAATTAATAATGATATTTATAATAAAAAGTATTAAACAATTATATGATTTTGTAAGACCATCAGATCGTGTGAAAATACAAGAAATAAATAATATTAAACAATTATATGATTTTGTAAGACCATCAGATCGTGTGAAAATACAAGAAATAAATAATATTAAACAATTATATGATTTTGTAAGACCATCTGATCGTGTGAAAATACAAGAAATAAATAATATTCTATCTAAATAGGAAGCTTTATATTATAAATAAATATGAAATTATATTGATTATTATAATAAATGTAATTAATAATCAACACACATGCATAATGCATCGGCCATATCAGATTTCTTTTTAGATTCTTTCCACATTTTAAATAAAGTAGAATTATTTATCTTTCCTGATTCAAATAGTTCAGTTAGTCTATCTTCAGATTTTTGTTTACGTTCTTTATATCCATCGTCACCTTTAGGAGCATCGTCTACTTTCTTTTTAGCGTGGACTAATTGAAATTTAGGAGATTGTCCGTGTTTTAGGAATTGTTCTCTGAGAGTTGCAAATAGGAGAACCTGAACGGATTTCATATGTGGATTTTTATAAACTGGTTGATTTTCGAGGAGAATGTCTGTGGAATTGGAAAAGTCCGCCCATTTTTCCTGGACAAATTTTCGGAGTGCATCATGAATTAATTCCAGACTTATTTTGGATGCATTTTCTTGTTTTGGCTGTTCAAATTGCATTGCAAACTTTTTAGAGAGAGATTCAATTAATTGATCTTTCTTAGAACCTAGATCTTCACAATTATGCTCTTTAACTAAATCTTTAAGAATTTTTACTGCAGGAAGTTTTTTACTATCAAGTTCTTTAAGGATATTATGTGTCCCAGGAATATGACGTTTGCAAAAAAAATTGTCCCCTGCTTTATATGAGGCTTTTACCTTACACATAAAACAAGGGACATGTTGAACAGGTTCCAAAATATTACAATTTTCTAATCCTATAACATTTGTATTATTCTCAAGAATACAATAGGCTAAATTCTTAATACCTATATCAAATGCTAATACCTTTTTATATGTCATTTATTATCTTACCTAATACATGATATATAAATTTATTTAAATTCTTATTATAAACTATTATTATAAATAGATTATTTTTTAGTAGCTAATATAGTATCTAATGCTTTTATCTTAGTATTAGGTGTAACATTTATAGTAAAATTATTTGCAGGTATTTCAATATCAACTCTTGATGATAATTTAATCATACCCATATATTCACCTTGTTTAACATTAGAATGCTGTACAGAGTTATTAACTATTCTTCTTGCAATTTGACCAGCTATTTGTGATACTCTAATTTGTTCACCATATTCTGTTATAATATATGTATCCTGGCGTTCATTATATTCAGATTTTTCTAATAGATATGCTGGATGAAATTCACCCTCTTTATATATTGTATTAGATATAGTACCTGAAATAGGATAATATTGATGATGTTGATCAAATATATTTAAAAATACTATAATTGTATATGAGTCTGTTTGTTTATTGTAATTAATTGCTTTAACAACTCCATCAGATGGTGCTACAATTATGCTATCATTTTGCACAAATCCTGATGTGTCAGGAATACGATAAAACCATATTAGCAATAAAAATAATAAAATAAAACTTACAATAGTTAATCTAATAACAGTTTTATTTTTTCTATAAATAATTAGAAGTACAAGTAATATACATATTAGCGCATATACTAAATTAAGACTTTCTTTAAATAAAGCAGTCTCTATCATTATTCCTATTAATTAATAATGACAATAAAATAATTCGAGATTTGTATTAAGATTTATAATATTATATTTCAAGGAATAACATCATTGAAAAATAATAAAATGGTCACAGTGGGGCTCGAACCCACGACAAACACCTAACTGCATACTAATATGTATAAGAGTGTCTTTCTACCAACTGAAATATGCGACCAAATACCAGGGATTTCTCCCTACAATACTATGTTAGTAGTCCTTTAAGCTCATTTAGAATACACCACGAGGGGAGTTTCTGCCACCTTCATAGTGCGATGTAAGGCCAATATTTTTTCTATTATTTCTTAGTTCATTCATAGTAGGTGTATAAGTGAATGTTCCAAATAGATCAGGTGCATTTGAATTTGCACGTTCAACACCTAGACCATTTGTTAAACCCGTAGGTTGAACTTCAGAATAAAATGGAGTAGAATGTACTATATCTGCAGGCGGAGGCATTGTATTAGCTGGTTGTAAAGATGCTCCAGACCACTCCACTTGTCTTTTACGTGATTCAGTTATTATTTGATCTGCGTGATGTACCATCCATAATTTAGTATTATATTGCGCTTGTGGTGCAATATTCTTAGTACACTGTGGTCTATAATCTGTTACCAGACGACCATCTGACATTGGCGCGGCATAGGCTGGATATCTGTTATCTCTGGCAGGCTGTGTTTGTTTAATTTGTGATATAGTTGTTCTACGTGCTTCTTTATATTCAGTCCCATATGGGAGAGAATTGAATAAGTTTGGAGTAGTATTGCGTGTAAATCCTGGCTGATTGAGTTCTGCCATCTATCCTTATTATGGGTTTTGGTTAAACTATTCTGATCCTTTTTCAAGAAAAGAACTGGTTTCAAGAAAAGTGCTTGTACCACTTGAACCGGGCTCAATAGGTTCAGCTATTACTGATGTAGCTCTATCGGATGTTTTTAGTGCTTCAATAATCTGTGCTTTTTTCATAGTAGATGCACTAGTAATTCCTCTTTGTTTTGCCATACTTTGTAGGTCTTTTAGTGTCATTGATTCATAATTTACAGATACTTTTTGCTCAGATGTTTGAGATTTGTCATTTTTATCTAGCTCGTTGCTAATTACATTTTGAATTACTTCGCTATAGCTTTCAATATCATTCTTTAATTCATTATCATCTTCATGTAAGCTATGTTTAGAAACAGATGATGCTGGGCTATTTGAGGGATATGCATTTATAGTTGCACCTGGTGCAATATCTTCATCATCATCTTCCATAAATGGTTCATATGATGAGCCTGATGTTACTGTTTTAGGAATATCTTCTGCCGGTAATTCAGTATAGGTTTTAATTTCAGCGCTCATTTTAAGATCAAGTAAAATATGTTCAAGTAATGTTATTTTTTGTTCAGCTTGCTGAATACGTGTATATAAGTATAATGCAATTGAACCAAATAGCAGTACGAGTACTAGACCCACAGTTAATGTATCACTTAGAGCTGTCATTCTGCACTGTTTTAGAGTTTTTGTAATATTCATTAATCGCACATTAGACCATTTCGTTTTAATAATTCGTCTACACTACTAACTTTGCAAATACCGGATTTTAATGAATAATAAAACTTAATTTCCCCATCTTTATTTATTTCTGCTGGGCAGCATAATCTATTAATTGTAGAAGGGGCATTTTCAACTAATTCAAATAAATGTGTACTTATTACACTTATTATATTATCTTTTTGCCATAGTTGTTTGCAATAAATATCACATGATCGTAATGCATCAGGTGGGTTTGTAGAATGGTATAATTCATCAATAAATAATAAACAAGGATTATTTTCTTTAAGAGTATTTGAAGTAAATTCTATTTCTCTTTCAAAGCGTGATTTAGATCCTGGTAAATCATCTGGTTTTAGGCACACATATTGACCTATAAATGGAGTCATTTCACAATATTTTGCAATAGAACATCCATAAGTATGTGCTAATAATACTGATGTAGATAACGCTCTTAGAGCAGTTGATTTTCCACCTTTATTTGGACCTGTTAGTAAATTATGATTATATATCATAGAATTAAAAGATAATGTCTCACATAATTCACGTTTTACATTAAAATCACATGTATCATATATTTTATAGAAATAACGTTTATATTTATCGTATTTAACCCAATTAACTGCAACTGTATTATCCTTCGATGCTAAGGCTATTATTACTTCAAGAGAACCAATATATTTAAGTGCTAACTTAAAATAAGAAGAATCTATAATAATTCTGGCTGCAGCATCTCTTTCAGAATGTATTTCAGGAAGAGGGCATTTAAAGAAAGTAAATCCGTGTCTGTGTAACAGATTATATAATTTATTATATAAATCTTTAAAGCGTAATACTAAAGAACCTTTATTTGTAATAATATTATCTATAGACTTGAGATGTTTATATGACCAATATGGTTGAATAATACCTTGTACAAAAGTAACTAAAATAATTCCTGATTTTTTAATAAATCCAGAAATATTAAATTCGCTCCCTGATGCACTCTTTGCAGGATTCATTATATCATTAAAATTACCTGACATTATTGAATGTAATATTTTCATATAATTTTCAAGATTTATAGGTATATTAAATACAAATTTAATTAATAAATAAGGTGCTATTAATGTTAAAAATGGAATAATCAATGATATACCTGGTAATAAATAAACTCTAATAAATGCCCAAGAGGATAGTAAATATGGGATAAAATTTAATGGTTGTAGAATATCTTTAAAGAATAAAATTTCACCATATGATTCTTTTTCTAAATCGGTCTTTTTAGTTATCAATGCATTAAATTCTTTTTCACATTCACTTATTTCAGCAAATATTTCTTTACATTCTTTGTGAAAAGTAGGATTGTTATGTATTTCTTCTTGAAATCTTTTAAAACGTCTACTTAATGAAACTAGTTTATTATAATCTGTATTCCAATTATTTAATTGTTTTTCAAGACATTTTTTGGAGATAAGTGTTTTTAGTTCGAGCCATTTATATAGCTCATCAATCTCTAAAACTGATTCCAAATTATTCATCTTTTATCATCTTGAGTTTAATAATATTGTAATATAACACGCATAATTAAAATAAAATTTGATTGCAAATATGACAAATTTATGTAGCTGCGTATTATATTTATAGAGCTTAAACATCGTAATAGTAATACAACTATGTCCACTCTTATCCAAGATATCCAAACCGTCCGTTCCCTGCGGAAGGACCTCCGGGACCCAAAACTCCCACTAAGCATTCTTAATGCAATTGAAAGTGTGCATAATTGTATTAAGTCTGGTACTGACCTAAATGGTTGGAAAAAAGTGGATTGGCGTGGAGGCGGCGGTGGTGGTGGTTCTAGTGGGAATCGTTCTGGACAATCAAGCAGTTCATCCAAAAATAGTTTCTTTGGAAACCGTGGTGGCAATGGAGGATATAGTGGAAATGGAGGAGGTAGTAATTCAAACTCTGCATTTGGCAATTCAATGAATCGTTCACGCCCACCAACATTTAATTCATCGCGAAATAATCACGACCAACCTCAATCAATTCCACTTTCTTCACCCGCCTCAGCTAATTCACAATCTAATACTGTTGTAACAAATACAAATAATAGTTCATATAGTAATACAAATAATAATTCTGGATTTATTACTCCTAATAATAAGTATGTAAGTCGTTTTAAGAAAAATACTGAAGAGGTTGATGATACAATCCTTAATACAATTATTCTAGGAAAACTTAATAAGTTCAGTGTTGCAAACTATGATGAAATTAAAGAGTTTATTACACATATTATTGCAAGTGGGCAAACAGATATGATTAAATGTTTTATGCGTCTGGTATTTCAAAAAGCAGCAAGTGAAGAAATGTTTTGCCCATTATATGCTAAACTTCTAAGTGAACTAAGTAGTCGTTATCCAGAACTTCTAACAGAAATGTCAAATCTATATGAGCAGTATATGGCTATCTTTGAAGAAGTAGAAACATCTGCTGAGAATTATAATGAAATCTGTAAACGAAATGTGGAGAAAAAATATCGTCGTGGTTATTCACAATTCCTAGCAGAACTAATTAAACATCAGGTAATTAATAAAGATGTATTCCTTAAAACAATTAATACAATTATTAAACAAGTAACTAATCAGCTTGAAAATAAAGACAGTATTAAGGTAATTGAAGAGTATGCAGACTGTATGATGAAAATTATGAAAGCAATTAATACTTCAGAAGGTTCTGATTCTGATTCTGATTCTGATTCTGATGATGATAATGACAAATATAAAATGATTGAAGATATTAAATGCACTCTAAAGTCTACTGTGCGTAATAATATTAAACCTCTAACAGAAAAGAAAGAGGGTAATAGTGGACTAAGTACTAAAGCACGTTTTACATTCCTTGATATTTATGAAACAATTGATACATTTTAAATATTATATATAATAGAATGAAATATAAAAAAAATAAAAAATATACGGCATTAATACCTAAAACATTAAAGGCTACTAAAAAGATTTCAAAAAATACACTAAAACAATCTATTATTTTTTTAAACTCAATAAAAAAATCAGTTAAGAAATCAATAAGTAATTTTGATAAAAAAACTGCAAAACGTATACATAATGTTACAAGAAAACTAAAAAAGCTATAAATATAATGTATAAAAATTGATTCCAATTAATATGCACATTTTAAATCAAGGATAATTGATTTAAAAGATGCCTAAGATTGATAAACACAGTGATATGCCTCCTAATAGTTCTGATAATTCAAAAAAAAAAAGAAAATATAATAAATCCAGGGTTTTAAAAAAAGGTGGTAAAGGCGGTAAGGGTAATAACAGCGATGATGATAGTTTAGATTCTAAAGGTAATATTAAAAATCTAATTAATTATGACTATACATCAGAATCTGAAGATGAAACATATTATACATCAGAATCTGATGAGTCTGTTGTAAAAAGACCTGCAAAAAAACAGCGCAAATCTGCTATTGCAGCTTCTAAAAAAATTACTAAAATTATTAATAACGAAGATAATTCAACTGTATCTGAAAAATGTAAAACACCTTCTTCCTATTTTAAAACTAAACAATCGCCACTTAAATCTAAATCTACTAATAACAATAAAATGAAATCATCTAATAATAAAAATAAAAACAAAAAAAAATCATCTGATTCAGAATCAGACTCATCATCTGATATGATTCTTGATGATGATTATACTACACGATCTTCTGAGGATGATGAAGAAGAATTTGATTATGAAGAAGATGAGGATGAGGATGATGATGAGGATGATGAAGAAGATGAGGATGAAGAAGATGAGGATGAAGAAGATGAGGATGAGGACGAGGATATGGAATCAAATAAAAAAGGTGGATTTGGTGGGATACTATTAAGTTTAGGTGGAGATATGGCTAATAATTCTATGATTCCTAAACGTTATAATATGAAAAAAGAATCAGAGATTGTCAAAAAGTTTGTTAAACTCCTAACTGCGCCTACTGAAGATAATTCAATTGATACACAAATTGATCAGTTTAAAGCATTACATCCAGATAAACAAGCTGAACTAATTACTGCTCTAGAGAGACGACCAACTGCAACTGATACTGGAGTAAATCTAATGCTACGTATTCTAACTATGAAAGTAGCACCAGAAATTCAATCGATGCTACTTTCTAAGTATAATGCACTACAAAGTCTTGAACCTTCTAGTAATGAATACTATAAAATGAGAAATTGGCTAGATAAAGCAGTAAGTGTCCCATTTGGAATTTATAAGGATATTCCAGTTCGTCTTGAGGATGGTGCATCTTTCTGTGCAGAGTTTATGCGTAATGCTAAAAAATGTCTAGATGAAGCTGTTTATGGACAAGATGAATCAAAACTACAAATTATGCAATTTATTAGTACTAAGATTGCAAATCCCAATGGACGCGGTCTATCTCTCCTACTTATTGGGCCGCCAGGTATTGGTAAAACTAGTTTGATTAAGAACGGTATTGCAAAAGCACTTGGATGGCCATTCCAGTTTATTTCACTCGGCGGCGATTCAGATGCATCAACATATACAGGGCATCAACTAGTATATGAATCCTCACATTGTGGTAAAATCCTAAATTCTATTATTGCATCTAAATCTATGAGTAATGTGATGATGTTTGATGAAGTTGATAAAATCTCACAGACTCCTAAAGGTGAAGAAATTCAAAATATGCTAATTCACTTAACTGATCCTGTACAGAATGGCGACTTTGAAGATAAATATCTATCTGGTATTCCTATTGATCTAAGTAAGGTTATGTTTGTATTTAGTGCAAATGATATTAATAAGATTGATCGTGTACTTCTAGATCGTATGATGGTAATTGATCTAAAAGGTTATGATCTAAAACAGAAAACTGTCATCGCTGAGCAATATATTCTACCTGGAGCACTTAAAGAAGTAAATCTGAATGAAAAAGTTGCAATTTCAAAGGATATTCTACAACATATTATTGAGGAATATTCTGGAGCTGAAAAGGGTGTACGTGAACTAAAACGTTGTATTGAACAAGTTGTTCAGAAAATTAATATGCTTCGTATGTATAACTCTCCAGAACTACCATTCTATATTAAAGACTTTTCACTTCCATTCATCGTTAAAAAAGAACATATTAAACTTTTCCTGAAAAAGCGTGAAGATCCTAATGCGCCGCCACCAGGAATGTATCTCTAAAATTAGTGATTTAACTTACTTAATTTTAATGCTTCTAATAAATTATGCATTTCACTATTAGATTCAATTAATAATTCGTAATGATTCTTATTTCTTAACATATTTACTGTATATTCAGGGGTTCCTTCAGGTATTTTAAAACATTCTATAATCATAAACAATAGATAATATTAAGAATAATATCATAGCGGATAAAAATGATTTTGTTATAGTTTTATTTAATAATATTTCTATTTCGCTATCTTCGCTTCGAGAATCAAATATCTTCTGTAAATAATTTTTACCTTCATAAATACAATATTCAGCAGAACTAAATACACACTTATTAAATATAATATATGCAAATAATGCTAAACATACAAATATTAAAAATATAATTTTAAATATACTTTTTGGTTTACAAACAAAATAAAATATATAAATACCAATAACAAATATTAAATAATGTGTAGCTGTAATTATAGTCGATTGCATTTCAGAATTACAAAAAAATAATATAGTTTTAAAAAAATTAACAATACTATCCGTAATGGATTTTTCAAGATGCTCTAAATCTTTAAAAAACATCCCTATTAATATAGTAAAATTTTATAGATAATATCTTATTTACTTATTATAAAATTTGATTTAAAGTAATACATCAAATATGTTATATAGTATATTATAATAAATGAACATTATCTTATTACGTGGATTTTCTCATTCTGGAAAGGACTTTGTTGGGGAAACGTTATGTTCAAAATATGGATATAAGCGATTTGCATTTGCGGATTTTCTGAAAAAAATTGTAGCTCAAACCTTTGGATGCCCTATTGAACAACTACATTCCCAATCAGGAAAACTCCAAGTCTGCCCATCAGACTCCGCGGCTCGGACTTTTAGACAAATCCTAATTGATGAAGCATTCCGTTTACGGAATATTAATCCTGGAGTATTTGTTGAACATTGTTGTAAAGATATTATCGAATCTGACTCTAAATTAGTAGTTATCACTGATTGGCGTTATCCTAATGAAATTGATATTATTACTAAGGCTTTTCCTAATGCAATTGTAACTCCTGTACATATTTTAAGGATAGGGCAAGATAAAAGCCCTGTCGATGATATATCAGAATATCAATTACAAGATAGATGTACTGATTATCAAATAATTAATAATATGGATGATACTATTTATGATGAAGTTGCACAATTAATTGAATTTATTGAATTACCAAATAAATATAAAGAAGAAATGAAATATAATATAAAATCAGCAAATACTGGATTTTATAATTTATGTTAATTTATGTTAACTATTTTCTTGCAACTTTACGAGTTTTCCTATTTATTTTTTTCTTAGTATATCTTTTTCCACCAGTTATTCCTGGATATTTAGTACAACCTTTATATAATAATCTAATTATTGGATTAGTAAATAATAACATAAACTTATCATATTCATCATTTGATTTCCAACTATTTTTTCTTGAGTTTTTCTTACGTTCATTATTATACCAACTATCCCAATCTAGTGGTAAATATGGGTTTGAACTTGGCAGAATAGTATCAAATACTATAAATTCTTGTGTCCCTTGTTTAAATCCAAAATTACTTAGTTTTGTATCACCTCCTATCCCTTTTACTTTAAATATATTTTGTATAGCATTATATTTTGCTATATATTCATTAATATCATCTGCTTGCTTTGATTCCTGTATACATTCCTCTATTTTATGTATATCATCTGTTAATTTAAATGATATTGCTTTATTTATATTTGTATGAAGTTTAGCTGTATTAGCTTTTTGTATATTACATGCAGCTACAATATCTTTTCTTATATTGCATACATGCTTTTCAAAATCATCTATATCTACCTTTTCTTCAATAATATAATAATTATCATCTTTTTTAAAAATACCATAATTTAAAGCATGTGGTATACCAGCTGAAATTGCAATTAAATTTCTTGAAATTTCTTGTAAAATTATTTCTAATGATTTATTACCATATTCTGCAGATTTAAAAATAATTTTATCTCCAATTCTTATTTTTCTTCTAGTTGATCCTAGTGTCTTTTCAGATAATAAATTAAATCTAGTATCAGGGTGAACTATTTTGTTATATTCTATATTATCGAGTATAATACTATTTTCATTTATAGAATACCCTTTTGTAATTATATCTCCACCTTTATATAATTTTAATTCTGTTAGGGATGATGCCACTAAAAATATTCTTTCTCCTCTATTATTTTCATATATTCCTACTTTTTTATAATTATCCGTACTTGCCATTATACTATAAAGTATTAAGATTATTAAATAGTATAGTACTTACATTGTTTATCATCTTTAAAATATACTTCACCAGGTTTTGATCCCAGTTTAATATTCTTAATTTGTGTTACTACATATTTTGTAGTATCTTTTACATTTTTACTTACTTCTTTACATTTAATACACGCAAATTTAATTTCATCTTCTAGAGGTTTATCAATTTCAATAATAATATGCGCTGATGATACTCCTTCTGCGTGCACCCAGTAATAATCCTTGTTTGCAGATTGAATAATTTTCCAATTATCCTCTGCATTCTCACCAATCTTAAAATTAATATTATTGTAAATAACTAGCTTCATTCTTGGAATAACTATAAATATATCACTATTTCTCAATTTAATAATTAAATGTGTTTAAATCAAATTTAATTATTAGTTATAAATTTTAATATTATTATATCTTATAAATACTGTAAATAACTAAGTTGTTTTACGAAATAGAAATATATAATTTGAAGGTGCAAATCTAGGATTATCCATTTTATGTGAAGATTCATCATCCATCCACCACCATTCTCCTGAAATCGGATGTTTAAATTGTGCTGTATAATGTCCTCCCATATGCGATCCGTGATGGTCTGAAACTCCACGGAGTTCATAACTCCAATTCAGGCTCTGATGATCGGACTCCTGAGCAAAAAACTCCTGAAAATTCAGAGTCTCGCCTCCATATGGGCACGGAGTCATATTCTTTCTTCCATCATAATTAAAACGTCTTAGAGTTACAAATAGACTTTGTGGTAATCTCCAAATATGTGTATATAATTTTGCTAAGTATTTTCCATTACATTTTTCACAATTATATCCTTCAATCTCAGAATCTTTACATTCATTCTTAATCCAATCCTTAAAGGTTGCACCTTCACAAGGTATCTTAAGAGAATTAAATACTTCCCATTGATATGTTTTATTATTACAATTAGTACATTGAATAGTTTTACGATACATACCAAAAAATAAACGGACAATTTCGCTGGAGTTTTTTGAGACAAAAGTCTGCCATCCGTTTTCCGCCAGACTTCTCATTTTTTCGAAGTCTGAATCCGTTTTTTGAGGATTATCCTTTTCCATTTTTTGCGGACTTGGAGTTTCCGTTTTTAGAGCTTCATGAAAATGATCCAATAAATACACTAAAAATTCGTGACTATCATTTGGAATTGGATGTCCAAACATTTCATTAACAGTACCCTTTACAGCTTTTCTAACTTCTGATATAAACCCTAATGGACGAACATATGCTGGACGATATGCGCTCCATAATGAACTTAGTATATCCTGATAAGCTAGTAGGACTTTTGCGTATTTATTATTAGGATCATCTTTTAATTTACTAAAATCTTGAGAAACACAATATGCATTCCATTCAGGACAAGCTCTTAAAAGCTGTAGAGTTGTATTTGAGTAACAAGTATTACCCATATTTTGAATTCCAACAACACCCTTTAATGATGGATCTTTTTTATCATTCATATTAGGCGGTGAATTTACAGACGGCGAGTTTACAGAAGATGTATCCTCCATATAAATTTGATCGTAATTTGGACTTAAGCTCCAAATAGGAACATTTATTATATAGAATGCCAGGAATTTATGGTGTACAACTATTTGACGATTTACATAATTATCTTCCAGATATTATTTATAATCCTAACAGATTTCGCAATGTTCAAGATTTACTAGATTATATTCAAACTGGTATTCAGCGTGCAAGTCCATTTAATAGAGGACTAGAAGAATATAATAGAAATAATCAGCGTAGAAATATTACATCATATCCTCCACGATCAGTTTCAGGGTTTCCTGAATATACAACAGAAATTCCAGTTGGACCTACTAATACTCCTCAAAATTACGCGCAGCCACAGAGTTACACACAGCCACAGACACAAAACTATGCACGTGTAAGAACAACAACTATACCTGTATCTGTAGGTAATTTACCATATATCACATCACTATTTAACGATCTTAATGATCAACAAGATACAAATAATTTATTTACAAGTATTTTAACGGGACAGATGTTACGAAATTTTCTTGATCAAACTGTTACAGTAAGGCCAACAGAAGTTCAAATTAATCGTGCTACTACCGTGGAGACAGTTAGTGCATTAATTGAAGATAATTGTGCAATTTGTCAGGATGCGATGGAACGTGGTGCACAAATTAGAAAAATTAATCATTGTGGACATATCTTTCATAAAGAATGTATTGATGCTTGGTTTGATAGAAATGTACATTGTCCAACTTGCCGCCACGATATTCGTGAAACAAATTCATCGCAAGCATCTCAAGCATCTCAAGCATCACAGACATCGCAAGCATCTCAAGCATCAAATAATACAACCGCTACAAATTCTCAAGCATCTGTAAATCGTAATAATACAACAAGAAGATCAAATGTATATGATAGAACTTTATATGAACATTAATATAATATATCCTACAAAGTACTATAATTAATATTAAATACAATAAAAATATATTGTTTTATTTTTATTGTATTTATTTATATATTTAGATTGCAGAATTATATTATTTTTTAATTTAAGCGGTATTAAGTGCGCTAAGTTCTTCAGGTAGTTCTTCAATATTTGTAGAGTAATGGCGTTCAATTTCCTTTAGAGTATTTAGTTCATCACCATATACAAGGTTAATTGCAACACCTTTGCGACCAAAACGACCAGAACGACCAATACGATGGATATAGTTCTCACGTTGAATTGGTAGCTCAAAGTTAATTACAAGTGATACTTGTTGTACATCAATACCACGAGCAAGAAGATCAGTACTAATAAGTACACGTACAGATCCAGAACGGAAATCTTGCATACGCTTTTTGCGCTCAGCTACATCCATTTCACCGTGAATATACTCAAGAGTAAATCCTTGTTGATGTAGTTGCTTTGCAAGCCACTCTGCTTTCTGACGCTTATTTACGTAAATCAGACATTGATTTACTGTAATATGTTGATATAGATCAAGTAGTACAGGAAGCTTCCAATCTTCACGATCTAGACCTACATAATATTGTTTAATACCTTCCAGTGTTACTTCATCAGCCTGAAGTAGAATCTTTACAGGATTACGAAGATATGTTTCTGCTACTTCAAGTACATTTTGAGGCATAGTAGCACTAAAGAGTGCTAGCTGTGTTTTAGGAGGAAACTTAAACTCGAGAATACATTTTACCTGTTCAGCAAATAGATCTTCAAGCATTTGATCAGCTTCATCCATAACAACAACCTTCATATGCTCAATTACAAGGTCTCCACGACGAATTAGATCATATACACGACCAGGAGTACCAACAATAAATTGAGCACCAGCTTTGAGTGCACTAATATCATTTCGTAGCTGATTACCACCTGTAGCAGAAAGAACTTTAAGGCCTAGATAATGACCAATAGAACGTGCTACATTTTCAGTTTGTTGAGCAAGCTCTCGTGTAGGACATAGAACTAGTACTTGAGGTGCTTGAATATTAATATCAATGCACGCTACTGAACCAATAGTAAATGCACCTGTTTTACCAGTACCTGATTGTGATTGTGCTAGAATATCATTATTTTCTTTCATAGGCACGATTGCACGTGCTTGAATCTTGGAGGGTTTTTCAAAACCATATGAATAAATGCCACGAATAAGATTGTCATCCAAACCCATCGTGTCAAATGAATCATATACAGTAACTTCGGCTTCAGCCATCTCGGAAATATCGGTCATATCTGTTAATAAAGAATAAGTATGCTTTATGTTCACATCAAATTAATGCATAAAATCACAGTCAAATTTTATCATCAAAATTTTATAATATTCAAATTATTTTAAAATTATACTTAATATAACTATAAAAATATATTAATTATGCAATCAAGTAATATATATATAAAATTTGATTGCTTAAAATAAAATTATGAAGTTAATTATAGCAAAATGGATGCAGACGAAGTAATTGAGCCAGGCCTGGAATTTGAAGAAGAATTCGAAGGAAACTTTGAAGAAATTGCTGAAGAATTAAATGAAGATAATTCCGATGTAAAACCTGAACTTAAAAAATTATATCAACAACATCCTGAATGTATTCTTGATTATGTTGAAAATATTATTCCTAAAGTACCTGTTAAATTTGCACCACCTGGAGGCGAAAATGTTGATGCAAATCACAGAACATATCCATTTATCACTCTCTATGAAAAAACAAAAATCATTGGCCTAAGAGCAAATCAAATTAGTCAAGGTGCTAAACCATTTATTACTGTACCGGAACACATTACTGACGTTAAAGATATTGCAAGACTTGAATTAGAACAAAAACGTCTACCCTTTATTATTAAACGTCCTCTTCCAAATGGCAAATTTGAATATTGGCGTCTAGCGGATCTTATGATTCTTTAAACTATCAGATCTGCTTTCTGTATTTGACCTACGTTTATCTTTAGTAACTTTTAGTTTATTATTAATATTAAGATTATTATATTCCATTTCATGTAATAATGATATAGAAATAGGTATATTTTTATATTGCGATGTATTTATTTCCTTATTAAAAGAATTACTTTTCATTTAAAACAATCTTAAAATATATTTAGATTAAAATTTGATTGCCTTTTTTGGGATTTTACAGTCAGCTACAAAATGGATTCTTACAATGATAACCAAGACTGGACTGTTGTCCAAATTAAACGCAAAATTACTAAAAAAGAAGCAGTACAGAAAGGAATGACATCTGTGCAATATCGGGATACTGAAAAATCAGAAAAAGTTCGCCTTGCTAAACTTGATAATTCAGATGATGTAACTAAGCCTAAAAAACGTGTTAATGCAGAATCTATTCAAACACTAATTAAAAAACGTATCGAAATGAAACTAACTCAAGATAAAGCCGATGCACTTTGTGCATTTCCTAAACACACCTTTCGAGATATTGAAGCATATCGTCTAATTCCTAAAGGTGAACACCTTAGTAAAATTCAATCACGTCTCGGTGTACAGCTTCGTATTGATACTATTACACCTACTCAATAGTTAATATTGTTTAAATTTAAAGAATTAATATATATATATATATAATGACTAAAAACCTAATTACAAGTGGTAAATCATTATGCCATATTTTTTTATATAATATTGAAAACGCAAAAAATGTTGTAATTTATAAATTAGGGAATCATCATATTCCATCAAATGTTCAATTTCCTAAAGCAGATACAACCACTCTAATTAATTGTTCAAAAGAAGGCATTTTTAATATTTTAACTCCTAATACTTTTCCTAATCTTAAAAAAATCAATTATCTTTCAACACATCCTGGCAATTATAATATTGCACAAAGATTCAAAAATGTTACTTGGGAATTTCCTGATAAGAATTATGATTTCTATGATTTTATGATTAAGCGTGGATATGGTAAAAAAAATAGTATTTTATTATCTACTTACCTTAAGAATAAACGTATAATTGATGGTCAAAATGGTCACGATATATCTTTTTATTTTGATATTTTTATTGAAGATTTTTATGGATATAAAGATTATACTATTGTTGAAGGCGAATGGCTACGTAATCAATTCTATGAATATTGCGTACATAAACAACAAGAATACTATGATCAAGAAGATGATGAATTACGTTAACCACCTTGACGCCATTCTTTTCCGCAATTTAGACAAGTAATGAAGATTGTCATTGGTTCATCAGCAGAACGAGTTTGCATTTCATAATAAGTACATTCACGCTTATTACAACGACGACATTTAAATTGATCAGTAGCACGACTTTTATTACCTTCAAGGATTTTTTGTTCTCTCTGAAGTTGTTTATCTCTTAGAGCAAACCATTTCTCAGGAAACATTTCATATGATGTCATAAATGGAATTGCAGATAGTTCAAATTCTCCATCTAATACACGTGTTAATAGACGTGGATTATTAACTGGACTATTAGGATGAATATTACTAATTACAGTTCGTACTACTTGTCTATATAGTTCAACAAATTGTGGAGATTTCCAATTGCGTGGAATATAATTTTTTATAGAATTATCAAAGGCTGCTTCAAACATTGACTTCTCAAGATTTTTAATTGCTTCTTTAGAGAATTTATCTTCAAGAAAGTCAAGGCTCTTTAGACATAACATTCGAATATTATTTGTTTCTGGTTCAGATGTTTTAACGACATCATCTTTTAGAAGATTTGGATCTAGTTTAGTATAAACTGGTGCACGTTTTTTCTTTACAACAGGCTGTTCTTCAATTTCTTCTTCATCATCTTCTACTAATTCATCAGATAGTACATCTTCATCTTCATAATCATCTTTAACTGATTTTTCTTCTTCTACTTCAGACAATACATCTTCTTCATCATCCGAATCATCATCCGAATCATCATCTGAATTTTCTTTTTCATAATCACCGCCATTTAAATTATTATAAAATGAATTCCATTGATCTACTGTAAACGGAATTGCAGATTCCCATTTTCTAGTTAGTGACACAATTACAATTGCATCTCCATATAATACAATATTATCATATGGAGGAGGTAATTCTACTTTATTTTCAGTTCCTTTTTTTCCTTTTTTATAACCAAATACAAAGATTACTTTTTCATCATATTCATAATAACATACTCGTTCTGGTTCATCTTTTTTCTTAAAATATTTTTGTAAATTTTCTATTGTTACTTCAGAGTTATCATCTAATTGAATATTAGCTTTTTTAATATCCCCTTTAATTGATAGTAATACCGTGGATAATGAGGGCATTTCAATTATTCTAGATTGAATACACAAAAGTTGCTTAAATAGCTGTTAAGATATATATACAGGACTAATCTATATATACTTTTTAAATATTATGCCGTCAATTTTTATTTGGAAAGCATCAAATGTAAATACATCCAAATCCAATATTAAAATTTATTCTGGTCTGAATTGGAATCTTGAAGAAAATGATATATCCGCTATTAGTTATAAAATAGATGAACAATCTACTGTAAATATTAATAATATTACTGTATTAACTAGAAATATTATTAATATGCCTTATAATTGGGTAGGTAATCAACTAACAGAAGTAGTAGAATTGCCTTATTTTTTAGTTAAACAAGATAATTATGCAACTCTAGAACATATTGGAGATTGGTATAGAGTTACTCTTAATAATAACATCGAACTTAATACAAGTATTATTTCACGTGAATTTAATAAAATAATTAATTGGATTAATAAATATGATAAAAATATTATTTCAAAATCTTAATGAATAATTTAATAAAGTGATTTAATTCCTAATATGATTTTCACGAGAACAAAAAGAGAATGAAAACGTATATCTACCTAATTACAATTTTATTAATAGGCTTTTCAGTATATTGGTTAATTAAAGATAAAATATTTGATACTCCGATTGAAAATAACAATAAAACAGATACATTTGTAATTCCTGATAGAGCTCCAATTGAAATAAGACAAGCTCCTATATATCCTGAAAGAACTGTTGCATCTTCCGGTCCAAATCCACCAAATCAAACAGACTCATCTGATGTTATTGTAATGCATTCAGAGCCAAAACCAAAAGACCCATATTATGAATCACAAGAAAGTTCAGATATTCCTGAAAATTTAAGACATCCTGAAAGATCTTTTAGACCACCTCCTCTAAATGATAAAACACAATTAGCAGTTGAAGCAGGTATTGGAAGTAATACTATGCAAATATCTGCAGCAAACACACAACAATTTTCAACCGATGTTGTACAAAATGGGAGTGAATTTATGCAAGGTGTATTTGCTAATGATACCTTTTCAGATGCATCATATTCAGCATTTTAATATGGTGCCTAAAGCCTCATAACGTAATATATGTAGCCTATAATATAATAAAAATGATGAGCAAATCAGTTCGAACCACAACTCCGCAGTTTGAAAAACAGAAGATTGCACGATTCCATCGCCTAGATAATGATCATATCTCGGCTATTGAATCAATCTTTAAAAAATACCAATTCCTAAATGAACGCGTTGAAATTCATATGCCTTTCCATAAAGCTAAATCTACATTCTCTAATGGTACAGTATGGCTATGGCCTAAATTCGATAAACGCCCTGTAGGATTTCTTATTTTTATCGATGGATTTGCACCTTGTATCTGGTATCCTGAACGCCAAGAAGGTATGACTTTCCGCTGGCTACTCCCTCCTAATTTTTGCAATAATGGACCAACTATCTGTCTTGCCAATATCCTGACAGGAGAATCAACGCTTCAAATTGAAGATATTATTATTTATGAAGGAAAAGACCTATGGTCAACTACTACTTTTTCTAGTCGTTGGAATAAATTATCTGATTTCTGGCATAAACTGCCTGCTGATCAGCCTCTACTTGCATTTAAACCACAAATTGTTAAACCAATTGCACTTGAAGATTGGCATCTGCATTATGATCCTTCCATCTACTGGATTATCCAACCAGATCACTATAAATCTCCACGCTGGTTCTGGAAAGATACTGTAACTACCATTAAAACTACTAAATTTATTCCGCCAACACTTAAACGTGGTACAGAAGTTCTTACAACACTCTGTGCACTATGTAAACCATATACTAAACTGGCGCTTCCTGATACATATAGTCTATTCTCCCAAGATAATGTTAATATTGGTATTGCTTCAATTAATAGTCTTGATCTATCTATTGAACTTCGAAAACTTATTGCTAGTAATCCAGATGGATTTGTAGTAGAAGTTAAATGGAATGCCGATTTTAATAAATATCAAATCATTAAAGTTCAACCAGAAGGGACACCTATTAGTACTTCATCATTTTTCTATCATAAAGATACTATTTAAAATAGTTCTGTAATATTAGAATGGTTAAAACTAGAAGTCGTAAAACTAAAAAGTCATTCCGACACTCAAAAAAGAGAGGTGCGGGTTATTCTGTTGGCCCTGGATATGTTAGTGCTGGTAATTTAATTAATAGTCGTTATCCTGGTCCAAATGATTGTGCAGGAGAACCTCAAAGATTTGGCTTAACTAATGTAACACCTCAAGGTCTACCCGGTTTATCTGGAGGTAAACGCAGTAAGCGTAGCAGAAGAAGCGGTAAAAGAAGAGGTGGTAGATATACTTCAACATTTCAAGAGTTAAGTCCTAATGGCGTTGGTATGTCTTCATATGCAACTATAGGTGGTATTGCTTGTGAACGTGGATCAACTAATACATTAAATCCTAATCCTAATGACATTCAACGATTAACAACTTTACCGCCAAGAATGTCTGGTGGCGCCTCTACTATTGTACCTGCTCCAGTTACAGTTGGTGCAGTAGATTCAATGCGTTACTATGCTCCTAATGCAGGTTATACTAATAACCCAGTTGTATTACCTCCTGGCGGTGCAAGCCCTGGATTTATGGCTCAAATTGGTTACCCAGCTGGCGCATTTAATCGTGCATGCTTAACTACTGGTGGTAAGAGACGCAAAAGTTCTAGACGTACTAGAAAACATCGTAAATCTTCCCGCAAACATTAAAAATAATTATTTTTATTTTTATAATATAATTTATATTATATATATTTAAAACTTAAAGAGAGATCCGTGCTCATTAGCTTCAATCTTTTGAGTAACTTTTGAGGGTTTATCAATATGCTGAATCGTATATTCACATTGTTGATAAAATTTTTTTCTTGGATACCATCGTCTAACATAACAGTCATGACTGTCGATGATATCAATAATATGTGGAGCAACTTTTCTCTGATCAATTCTTTCTCTAAAGACACGACCAGTAGATTGCTCCACTTTTTTTCTTGGCGTCGCTAATACAACAGTATTCAGTTTCTTAACATTAAATGCCTCTGATGCCATTTGATATGTAGCAAGTAATATCTGACAATTTAATGCATTTTCATCTAACACTTTTTGTTTCATTCCACCAATATAATACCCAACCTTATACTCCTTCTTATTTAATTCTTCATAAAACCATTCTAGTTGTGAAATACGATCACTTAAGATAAGTATAAATCTATTTTTATCTTGCGTATATTCTTCAATAACATTTAAGATTTTTTCATTTCGTGGTTTAAAATCAACAATTTGATTAAGTAGACGAGCTGTAACAATTTCTCCCTTCCAGTCAACTGGTGCATCTTTATACGCAGGGTCATCAGAATTAAACCAAATAGCTTTTACAACTGCTTCCTTGTCAGGCGCTCGTTGAGTTTCTTTAAAGACTGCTGGGCCAAGATAATATTCAAATACTTTTGTTAGACCATCATCTCTGTCAGGTGTTGCAGATAATCCTAGCATATATTTAGTCTGAATTTTAAGAAGTGCTTTACTAAAATATGCTGCTCCTAAATGATGACATTCATCGAAAATTGTAAATCCATATTGATCAAAGAATCCATCTGGAAATTCCCTTTTACAAATTGTCTGAATCATACAAATCGTAATATCATACTTTTCAGAATCAATCTCCACTTTATTTGCCTGAAGAATACCCACCTTTGCACCCAATATATATTCCTCTATTTCTCCCTTCCATTGATTCATTAAGAATTCTTTATCTACTACAATCAAGAAACGTTTTCGAAGACGAAGTGCAATATTAAGTGCCATAAATGTTTTACCCCATCCACAAGGTACACAAATAAGGCCATTTGAACCTTTTGCTATAAAAGAATTAATAATGTTTTCTTGATAATCATATGGTTTCTTATTTTGATTGAATTGAATATTATCTGCTAATTGTAATCCATCAGATACTATATTGGCTTCCGGTTCACCAAATTCTGTTTTTCCCCAATATCTAGGTACATAAAATCGTGTTTTTGATTCATAATAAATTGGAAAAGAACTTACTCCTGCTTTTTGATATTTATCCAATGTTTTTGGAGTCATAACTAAGTTAGATCGTATTTTTTGTATTTCCTTTTCATTCAAACTATCTTTTTTAATTGCATAGCCTTTTGATGTTAAAACTCTATTTAATTCTGCTATAGACATTGTAATTTAATTCCTATATTATATATAACATCAGTATTTAAATCAATTTTTATCTTAATTTTTCCTAAGAAGATTATACAGAATTAATACAGAAAGATGTATCGTTCCGAATTACCTTATTTTATAGTATTTGCTATAATTATTTTAATTACTCCATTTTTACCATCTTCAATTCTATTAAGTTTTGATTTACTTATAATACGTATTGCAGTTGTTTTATTATTATTATATCTAATTCGTGTTGGACCTACGGCGGGACTATTTGGGTTATTTGCAATAGGAATAATATACTTAGAACGTAATCGCCGCAAAGCATTATCTGCAAAATCCAAACTTAATATGATGGATATCAATACTCCTCCACAAATGTCTGTAAAGGAAGAATCTATACCACAAAAAACTGTGCCAGTAGTACCTTTTAGTACTCCTTTATCTGATAATGAATTACCCTTCTTACCATCTGATGATACTGGGAGCGATAACTTTGAACCTGTTGGTGAATCAATTAATATGAAAGATATATTACATACTTCATATCCTTCTAGTGGATATCAACCTGGTGCAGGAGCTAGCAATGAATTAGATGATTTATATGAAAATAATGGATTTGGTCATTTACCAGGTGTTGAAACATTAGGATAATTTATTTAATAATATCTTATAATATCATATATAGATAAAATGAATTGTTATATTTCTGGTATAGCTGGATTAGCACTATTAGGTGCAAGTATATCTACAATGTCTGTAAATAAACAACAACAAAATGTCCTTAAAAGTGTATTATCAGATGACTTAGATAAAAAATATGAATCTATTGTCATTGAAAGGCGTAATCATTACATTATAGGATTAATCTTAGGTATGTTAATATCTTTTATAATTGTTAATAAAGTTAAATCTAGTAATTATTTTACAAGATTATCTCTTTTTACTATGATAACATTAGTTACAGCTGTTATTTTTTATATGTTAATGCCTAAATCAGATTATATGTTAAATCATTTAAAAACAGAACAGGAGAATAAACAATGGCTACAAGTATATAAAACTATGCAATCACGTTATTTTATTGGATTAGTACTCGGTGCATTAGCCGCTATTCCTATTGCAAATATAATGTGTTAAAATTGTACATCAGATTGCTGTAGAGTTCTATCTACATAATATGCTTTGGCAACTTCTGATACATTTATATTTTTTGTTAAATCAATTCCTTGATTTTGCCAATTAGGATTAGTAGCATTTAAAAAATTTTGCATTGATTCACGAGAATATGCGATACGATGCATACCAGTATTATCTGTAAATCCTACTGCAATAAGTATAGGTTTACCAGGGATTGGTTGTTGAATTTCCTTTGTACAATTGTTTCCAAAACATTGAACATTATCTAGAGCTCTTCGATTTGAACAACTATCCTTATTATTAAAATTATCATTAAAATCAGGATATACTACACATATAGGTTGATCAGGATGCGCAGGACCAGATAATGTATCATTTAAATTACCATCTGTGCACCCTGCGTTATTACCAATTTCAAAATAATTAGGTAATGATGTAGGACATACTTCTTTGGCTTTTGAATTGTATTTATCTAAAATTATATCTACACAGTTTTTAATATCAGATGAATCTCCTGATAATACACATTTATCATCTGATAAACATCTGTTAGCAACAATTTCTCCATTACAGCATACAATATCGCCTGAATTATTATAAAACTTTTTATATCCTTTTGGACAAGAATTTAAATGATATATTTTATCATTTGCATTTGAAGTAAAGTTTTCTTTTACAAAATAATTATCCTTATATAATAAGTATATAAGTAGAATTATAATAACGCTAAATAAAAATGCTAATTCAAGCATCGTAGTCCTAACTATTTGTAGCATTTTTAACAATTAAAGATCCCACTCCTAAACAAATACCAATAACTGCAATTGGTGCAATTATTGATGCTATACCAACAGCCATATCTTGACTAGACATTTGTGGTTTTGAATAGTTCATTTCAGTGGATTGTTTATCTAAAATTGATTGTAATGTAGTATTTCCACCTGGTATTACATAATTTCCTGATAAATCATTTAATTGATTAAATGGTACACATTTGTATTGTGTTGTAGTATAATATGGACAAGAATCATTTTCAAATTTTAAAGTGGGTAATCTGGGTGGTTTAGTAAAAAATTCAAAACGATTTATAAAATCATCCGTACAACTTGATAATGATGTTCTATATATTATTCCTTCAGTTGAAGTTGTTAATACTTGTTTATTACCATTATCATCAAATTTATATTTTCTTATAGTTTGTTCTGCATTTCTAATAGCCGGAGGTGCATTATATGTATTAAGTTTTCCACCTAATTGTAATAATAATTGTTGAAAACTTTGTTGTGATAAGTGTATGCCATTAGGAAAAACAACTATATACAGACTCCGTGAAACAGGACTATTATTTTCATCCAGAGTTTCAAAACAGGATTTATATGCTAATGAACTCTGAGATGTATCTCCTTCCCATTCATAAAACAGAGTCTGTAAATTTGCAATTATATTTTCAGAGTCTTTATTGTCAGATTTTCCATTTTTAGAACATGGCTTATTTTTAGGACAATTTGCTTCTGATGCTACTGATTGCGAATGATCAACTTTTCCTGATATATACTCATTTCCTGCAGATTTATTTATTGGTTGAATAGAGTTTTTCATATTACAAGTTCCATTATTAAATGTATATGCTATACAATTTGGATCACCACAACAACTTCTTATACATCCTGTTAGAGTTGAATTATCTATTTTATTATAACTATCACCAGTATATTCATATCCAACATTGTGTCCGTATTTACAGGAAGGTATATTTGGATCAATAATCTGCATTAAATAATGGTTATGTTGTGGAAATCCTGAATCATATATTGGGAGGCATAACATAATCCCAGATAAAGTCTGTATATCACTTGGTGTATTTGATGTTGCAAATGTTAATATTAATTCTGCAACAGGTTTTTCATTCATTTGAGGTAATACATAACCCATATGAAGTGTTGAACATATTTGAACATCAACTAAATGAAATCTCTGGCCTTTATATGTGCAAGTATTCTCCGTAGATTCATCAATTCTATTTCCAACCAATGTTGGAGGAGTCATTCTTGGTGCAAAAGATACTGATAATGGATAACTATTTACAGCAATTGTCTGTAATTCTGGCGTTTTTATAGGCCCTATTAATTCAATAAATCCAGTATTGACATCTGGTGGACAGTACTGTGAACTCATACCCTTAACCTTACATACAAAAAAAGATTAGCATTTTAAATCATTCCAGGTATATATTTTGGCCCATCAAACTTATACATATTTGCAGTGCCTTGTTTATGTAAAACATCTATTTTAATGTCTTCTCCTGATAGGATTTCTTGGCATCCAACATCATCCATACAATTTCTCTTTTGAAACTTAATAGGAATAGGGACTGGATTAAATGTATCAGTTCTAGTATAATAATTCCATCTATCAGACGATCCTGCAGTTCTTCTTCCATAAAGAGGCCATACCGCGCCATCAACATTAATTAATCCAACTGATTGAAAACTTTCAGGTAATCCTTTTGTCGGAATATTAATTGGTATTGATGCAATCCCACCGCGAGGAGGAAACTCGGGAGGACTCATCCAATCACGTAATGGCTGCGGAGGTCTATCATATCTTGATTCACCAACGGGTATTACTGTTGTATTAGAAGGTTGTTGAGATGGCATAATTATAGTAGGGCTTTGTTGAGTTAATATTGCATATCCAAAAAATAATAATGCTATAACTAGAATAACTGCTAAAACAGTTCCTAAACTACTTGATAAACAAAATGTACCTGGTGGACAAAATGCTTTACTACGAGGCATATTACTATTAATAATTATACAATTACTTTGAACATTATATAATTATTAATTATTAATTAATAATCAATTTATACTAAAATTAATATAATATATATGTTAATTATAAATTTATAATTTAAACATACCTCCTGCACCACCACCTCCAAACATACCAGAGAAAGTATCTAATAGTTGTTTACCATCTTTTAGAACTGGTTGCATTGATTGTAACATTTCCATTAGATTTTTCTGTGTTTCTAATAATTTTTTACTATCAGTAGTCATTGCTTTCATTTGTTCAGGATTAAATGCTTCCATCGATTTTAATAAAGTACTACCGCTATCTAAGAATCCACCTGCTGCATTTTCAGATGGTAACTTTCCTGGCTTAAATAATGATCCAGTTGCAGATTCAAAATCTTCTTTTTCTTTATTTTTTTCTTTATCATTAGTTTCAGTAACTGTAGATTCTAATTCAGAAGGTACTTTTACTTCTTCATTGCGATTTGAGGATGCTGGTGTACTATTTGAGCTAGATCCTTCTTTTGGCATAGTAGGCTGTAAATCTTCAAATCCTTCAATAAATGCTTCGTGAACTCCTTCAGGACTTTTAATTATTTTTTTATTTTGTATTTTTTGTATAGTTTGAATAATTTGTTTACTATCATTCTTATTTTGAAATGGCTCAAATCTACGTAAAAATTTCTTTAGAAAGTAATGGTAAAATAGACCAAATAATACAGTGATCGCCACAATAATTTCAAATGAATCAACAAATGCTGCAGTTAATAGAGCAATAGATGAACATAATAATACACCTGTAATACCAGAGTAAATCAGCGTGAATACTGCAAATATTGCAATTACAGCAATAGAGATGTTATATGTTAATTTATTGAATCTCATATTCTCTAAAAGCTAATAGGAAACTTTTTATACAGCCATTAAAGGTACAAGAACTTTTTGAATAAACCAAAATAAGAATCCTCCAAATAATGCCTTAACTGCCATACCTGCCGTAGTTAAATCACCACCTGTTCTTAATAAAGTTGGTAAATAATGTCCAATTAATACATTTATTATTGGTAAACTTACTATAAATACAATTATAGATACAAGTAATGGTTGTTTAATTTGGACAATAATATCTGCATACATATTTCCTTTAATATTATTAACTAAAGTAGGTTGTTGCATAGATTGCATTGGTGCTACAGATGCATATGCTGAACCACCGTGTGAGTATGATGGAGAATGCATTAAATTAGCAAAATCAGCAGGAGTAGGATAATCTTTACCAATTAAATGGGCAGTAGCAGTACCAGGGTCGACTGCATTATGATAAATAGTATTAGGATTAGGAGAATTAATAACTCTTCCATTTGAAGCCGGAGGAGCCATATTAGACATTACTGGATTATTTTGACTTGGAATATTCATATCTGCTAGTATTTTATTAACTAGATCATCATCTTTTGAATTTAAAACCGGAGTTTTAGAGTGTAAATCATCTAATAACGTACCTGCTGTGGCCATTCTTCTGATTTTCAAAGAAATCCTTTAAAGCAAACTATTCACATCTAGTTATAATTGTTTTACGTCTTGCAAACATATCACGATAGTTTTCTTCCATATATTTACTTGTATTTTGAGTACTATCTTTAGTTTTTGTATTAGATGACATTTCTCGGAAAGCTTCTATTGCTCCCGATGCAGGACATTCAATTATATCTGGTTTAAATTCAACACATTTTGATCCCATTCTGTATACATATTTATCAAAATCTTTACTTATTGGTGGTTTTTCAATTTGACATTCCTTTCCTGAACACATTGGTCTAAATATGCAGACTATTCCAAGACCAACCATAAAACTAAAAAAAGTATTAAACTTATTGTCATTTAACATTTTTAAAAGCATTCTATTCTATCCTGTTATCCTAATTATATTTTCTTTACTATTTATAAAATGATTAAACATATAAGACTAATTCCACTCATAATCGGTATTATTGTAGGTATTATAGGTATATATTTTGTAAAACCAGAACAATCAATAATATATAAATATCCAACTCCTGAAAATGCTGGCAAATTAATATATAAAGATAAAAATGGATTATGTTATAAGTACACTTCTAAAGAAGTTAATTGTGATGCAAATGAATCGCGATTAAAAGATTATCCAATTACTTCATAAACTCCATAATTCTAAAAATAATTAATTATAAAATATTAATCATAATAAATAGAACTTAATATGATTAAAAATTTTTATATATACGGGTTATTATTTATAATAGCTTTACTTCTTTCAATTCGTATTAATTTTGAAAAAAAGAAAAGTTTTAAAGAGGAATTAAAATTATATTGGGGTAAATATTGTTTCCATATACACCATTGGATTACATATTCATTATTTATTGTATTAATACTAATTGGAAAATATAATAGTGAATTAATGGTTAATAGTACAATTGCAGTATTATTAGCAATAATATTAGAAGATTTTTTTTATGGAAATGTATTTAGTCTTAGAGAAAAATGTTAATCTTAAAATTCAATTTCCATTTCAGAATCATATTCAGAATCATAATCGCTTCCACCTGATGTAGGTAATTTTCCTATTGGGGGGCCTTTTCTTTTTGGTTTAGGAGCAATACCTTCTGCTACTTGTGCTGCTACTGGTGCTCCTACCACTGGTGCTACAGATGCAGATGCAGTTACTTGTAACTCAGTAGGTGGACCTTGTTCTGCTAATTTTTTAGCTTGACGTTCAACTTGACGATTTACTAACTTTTCAGATTTTAGACGATTACGTACTTGTTGAAGTGTCTTTCCTAATAGATTCTGCCCAGACCATTTTGATGGCTTTTTAGATTCAGGATTATCTAATGGAATTCCTATACCTAAAATATTATCGTTTTCTTTATAGTATCCTATTTTTGCTAATTTTGTTTGAAGAAGTTTTTGTGCTAATTCAGGATTTTGTGAAAATTTATTATAAGTAATATCAAACAATAATTCTGCTAATCTTGAATTCCATTTTGTTTCATTAATATCTTCATCGCCAGAAACATCCGTTAAAGAATATGTTATATCTTTTGCAGATGCAGCAACCATAATTTTTTCTAGATTTTCTTGATCATTAAATGTTTTAGCCATTTCAGCCATTAATCCTTGATATGCAGATGAATATTGTGTAGAATTAAATTCAAATTCAATTGGCCATTCTAATGTTAGATATCCATATTTAGGATCATCTTGAGATTGAAATAATACTATCATAATTGCTTTTTCTTGTTGTTCTTGTAATTCAGCAGTAGTTTGAATTTTCTTTAGTGGTTCTTTGCTTATTCTAACATATTGATCTTGTAATGTAAATGGTCTTGTTTTTAAGACAGATAATTTATAAGGTATAGTTCGTTCTTCATATGTGTCATCAAATAATATTTTATTATATTGGACACTATCTTCGAAAGCAGTCATTCTTAAAGGAAAACGAACAGATTGTAATATAACGTCTAATTCAGACACTTTTCTGTTGAGTTTGATAATTTCAGATTTAGGAGTATCAGGAAAATTAGAAGCTTCTCTTAATGCAATACGTGCTTGTTCATATTCTTGTTCTGCTTTAGCTATTGCAGTTTTTCTATTTTCAGAAAGTATCTGTAATTCTTCAGCGGTTGGTTTACGATAATATGGTAATGGTAGTGTTTTTAGAAGAGCACCTTCTTTATTTCTTTCAATTAAATCACCTTCATCATCATATGTAAATAGATTTGGATTTTTTTCACGTTGTTTGTAAAATCTTCGGAGATCATTTGTTGAAACAGACATTATCCTCTAATTAAATAAAGTTATTTGACAACTATATATTTCTACTCGAATATTAGTTGATACTATGACAAATCCGGATAACAATACTAATGTATCATCAACTATGCCATCCTCATTATTTAATATGTTAACGTTAGTATTAATAATTTTATTATTTATTTTAATTTTAATGTTTACTCATACAAATAATAGTTTAAATAAATTATTTATTTGGTTAATATTTCCATTATTATCATATGCTATTACATTTGGTATTAATGTATGGAATCAATATGTAAATTGTAATGAAACTGATTTAAAAATGGCTGCATTAGGTTCAATACCAATGACAGGTGCAATTTATGTATCATTATTAGTGAGTTTGATTCCATTTTTTCGTATACCAATTGTTTCCGTAATAGCTCCTTTATTTTATGGAGGTAATACAATCGATGTTGTTAATTCATCAAATTCTAAAAAGAATGCAATAAATTCATTAAATACTAATTTAAAATCACGTATAAGGGAATGTTGTCCTTCACAGATGACTTTAGAGCAATTAGAAAATAATATTAATAATGGTTATATAATTAAATCTTCTGCAATAATATTTTATTTAATATTTGGAGTATTATTTGGAAATGTATTTAGTTTTGGCATATCATCAATTTGTTAATCATTTTCGGTATTATTATAAATTAAATTAGGTGCTTCAGGTCCTAAGTATATATATTTTGGAATACCTGTTTTCATAGTTTCTTGGGTATTTAATATATAATATCCTGGTTTCATATCACCTATTGCACTTGATTGTTTTTTCTTTATTGATTTTATACTTTCATCAAGTACAGGTTGAAGAGATTTCTTTGTAATATTTTCAGGCTGTATTTCTTCAAGAGAAACAGATATAGATTTATCATCATCTGATGAGCCAAATAGGCTTGCAATAATTAATACTAAGAGATATGATAATATGGCCCACATTATAGCAAATAGCCAAAATGGCATCCATGTATAATATTGATTATTACGTCCTAATCCAAATTCTTTCCATTTACCATTATCTGCAAACATTAATTTGGGTCTAAGTATTAAAATAATTGATATACCAAGTAAATATAATAATCCAGAGAATATAAGAAGACGCATTCCTTATTGATCTAAATAGAAAAAACTAGGAGATATAATTTATGCGTCATCTTCTCCAGTTTGTTCAAAATTATATCCTCCTTCACGTTCATACTCTGCATCTCCTCCGTATTCAAATAATCCTATACCATCTACTGGGCGACCATCCAATGATACCATTTCATCTGGACCTAGGCCCGGAAAATCAATAATCCCTGCTTGTTCTCTCTTAGAACGTTCTAGATCATAGTAATCAGCATCATATGCATAAATCACTTTTGTACCACCTACTGCCCAATCACCTAATCCTAATTTCTTATTCATTAATTCTACAGCACGTTCCTCATCAGTCATTCTATCGAACTTCTTAATAACATTGACACGCTCTTTCTCATTTCTTACCGCTATTAATTCCTTTATTTGCTTATCATCGAACGACAGTTTTTCTCTTCTGTACTTATTTAAAGTAAAATTAATTAATTCTAAAATTAAAGTCATAGAAGGATCTGCAACTGAACGTAAAGATGACAGTGATTCCGCGCCAGGTGGTATAGAAGAAGGATCTATTAATGTTGCAATTGGCCCATATAATATTGCTCTTTGAATATACATTAAGGATTCATATCTACCTGGTACGACAGTAGGCCTAATTTTATTTTTGTAAGGTAATAATGCACCCATTTGCTCAACAAAATATGATAATTTAGATCTAGCAAATAATGCAGTTGGCTTTCTTACTGCTTCTCCTTTATATGATATTAAACTAACATCAATATCAATAAACTTTTTAATATCTTGAGTGTGTAATTCACTTATTTTAAGTTCAGCAGGAATAAATAAAGAATCTGTTGAAAATTGTGTTAATATTCTCTTAAAAGGTATTATAAAATATGTCTGTAATACTTGATAGAAGTTTAACCAAGGTAAACGAGTAATTTCATCTAATATTTCAGCAAAATCTGGTTTAATTCTTAGCTTAACAATATCCTCTGATTGCCCTGATTCATTTGATATTTCTATTAATGCTGCAGCAATATCTCCAGCATTTACATCTTTTGGCATTCTTGAAAACGCAGTGCTTGTATCCATTATTACTTGATTCCAATTCTCAGTTGGGGCTGGAGTAATTTTGCTAAATTCATTCATTATTTCTTCCATTGAAGATATTTTTCTTGGTTTTATAGATTGTACTGAATTAACTTGATGAATTTTATCTAATAATGCAATAAATTCTTCACTGTCTGTCTTAACAGATTGTGTTATTAATGCAGATTTACCTTCAGTATCAGTATCTAATATGTTAGGATTTGATGGGAATTGGAATCCACACCAATAGCATTTATTAGTTAATCCAGGTTCATGTAAATATCCAAATCGAGGGCCCTGGAAACAATATTTTAAGAATACTCTATAATATATATCACTATCTGGTTGCACAAGTAATGATTCCATTGGTCTAGGATTATAATGGACTTGTAAAAATGCACCTTGGACTTTAGGTATTAGACGACGCTTATCTAATTGAGGTAAATCTGTAGCATTATCCCAAAATGTATTAGGTTTTGATATATTTGATAGACAACACGTTGTTTCAATTAATGGAGATCCTCTAATTAATGATGCAGTCTTTAATGCTAATTCATGTGATTGTCTTATCCATTGCTTAGCAACTGCTGATTTACCTTTTTCTCCCATAAGATTTGCAACTTCTGGAATAACAGCATTTTCAGCTGCTTTACTTCTTGAAAGAATAATTTGTTCAGGTAAAAATGTAGCTGGAATTTCATCTTTAATTTGTATTGTCATTGCTTCTTTACCAGCTAATTGTAATAAAAACTTTTTCTTATCTGATATTTGTTGTTGTATTTCATCATTACTTACATTATTTTTAATAATACGTAGTACACTTTGTGCAATGGTAGTCACTTTAGATTCAAGTGTAACTCCTTTTTTAGAATGAAATCCTGTTTTATTCCAAGGGGCATCATTTCTATGAATAGTAGCTAGAGCACAAGATATATAATTAATCCCTTGTTTTTTATCTATATCAGGATCAATAGGATATCCATCAAATCCAGGATCTCTGCAACCATGTAGAGGTCTGTGAATAGGATATGGTGGGCGAGCTAATTGTATTTCTAATAATAAGAATGCTGCACAGGCATATAATGTTTCACGACTTAACATAACATCATAATCTGCTAAGGCAGGATTCTTTTCTTTGAATTTTTTATATTGTTCTCTTGTATGTAACTTAGCAACTAAATTCATAGTACGTGTAATAGCTCTTTTCATATGATCATCACGTAATACAATTCCAATTCTTTCAGATATTTCAGAAATATATGAATAATATTCTCTTTCCTTTTCAGTTAATTGTAATGCAGTCTTTCCTTGAACTTCCTCATCCTTATCAAAATTTTCAATTTCATCTTCTTTAGTTCCAACTGGTGCACTAATCATTTTATTAATTTTATCTTGTAATTTTGCATCTTTATCTTCTAGTATAGCGCGTCCAGACATTGGTTTGCCTTCGTCATCATATTCAAGATTAGTATCAAAATCAATATCTCTTATTGCTTGCCCGCAATTTTTACAGATATATTTTCCTTGGAATTGTCCTCCTGAAAAATTTAGAACTATTTCTTTAAAGATTCCATCTTTCTCAGCAGGATTTAGGAAAGCTTGAATTAATAGGCGTTCGTGGACACATAATAATTGTCTTTCACATCTATTACAATTAATCCAATTATCTTGACGATCGCCTTGATAGTATGCAAAAAATTTAGTTAGGAGTTGGAAACGATCATTATCATCATATTGTTTTCGGATTGTATTTAGTTTAGCAACGTGTTCACATTTATTTGGCATTGGAGGTTCTCCACCTTCAGTCTTTTTGATTTTTAGGAGTTTTGCAATTTCAAGACTTTCTAAAAACATATTTCGTGTTGATTGAATTCTTTCCTTTGCAGTATATACTGAATTCTTTCCTACAGCAACTTGAAAATAATCTGAATGTTTCTTTAATAAATATGCTACCCTGGCAATATCAGATTTAGATAAGCTTGGATTAATTCTTTCAAATGTTTCCATATCTTCAACTAATGTAGGTTCATCGCGAATACTTCCTTCAAAAAGTGTTAAATTATCAATTAAATTATTTTCAGATGGCTCTTGAATTTCTGAGGATGCTAATTCTTCTCTTAACTTAGTTAATGTACCTAATAGCTGAGATTGATATGCTTCTATTTTATCTTCAAGAACATTTATAATATCAGGGGTTAGTTCAAGATTATCTATACCATATTGTTCTAGTGTTTTAAAAGTATCCCCTAATCCTAAAGATGGAATTGTCAGACCTTCAATATAATCTTTTAATGGAATATTACCTAGAGTATTTCCATTTACATCTAATAGTATTAGGTCATTTGAAGTACCAACTTCTTGTGCATCACCAACTTCTTCAAGAATTTGTCTGGTAGTTTTAGGAGGTAATTGGCTTCTTCCACTATCGACTGCAATACTTCCTGATCTAGATTTACCCATATGAGCAACAACCTTTTGAGGAAATATTAAATATCCTTTCATAGTAGCATTTTCTTCAGGGATTAATAATTGTTTTTTCCTCTCAGTGCCCTTTCTATATGTAGTTGTTAAAGCTCTTTCAATACCAAAGCTTACTTTATCAAATATGGGTTCAGTTGCACCAGATTCTTTTTCAGGAGGTATGTATCCATCAATTGAAGGGCTAGATAAATCTGGTAATTGATTTCTAAAAAATTCTGAATCATAATTAGCTTTCCATAAAGGCTCAGCTGTATTATTTGGTACAAAAGTTGATTGGTATTGTTTTGAAGTAGTTGATAAATTGTACCAGAATTGTGTTATCTGTCCATTTTGCGCACCTGACATATCAGATGATACAATCGCACCCTTATTATCAACACTCTGGTTAAGTTCATTGCGCTGATTTATAAAATAATATTCTTCTCCTTCAAGAGCTTGTTCGTTATCGCCTGTATCAATTGCTTCATCAGAACTAGTTAGATATAATTTTTTAGCAACATCTAATATAGGACGACCAAGTGGTACATTTGTTCTACGTATCAAATCTGCTATTGTAATAGCGGATACTTCTTGTTGCCCTTTAACGGAGCCGTCATCATTATAGGATACAGTTGCTTGTTTGAGATAGAATAAAGTTTCAACCAAGTGTCGTATCTCTCGTATTGCTTTTGGATCTTTTTGGAGAGCTGGATCAAGCATATTGAGAAAATCATTGAGTGCATCTGTCTTTTGTAAGTTATCAGGAAATCTTTGTTGAGTTGCAGGCGCTTCTTTAAAAACTGTTGCTTTTGTTAAAGTTAGATATCCTATAATTTTAATTTTAGGTTTTGGTAATTCTTCTAATTCATCTTCATCTTCATCTTCACCTTCGCGTAATTCTGGAGATATTTGTTGATCTTGTGGTTCTGTATTAGCAGGTTCTTGTCGCACACGTAATATTATAAAAGATTCATCAAGTGGAATACCATAAAATCCAAATTCAATTCTTTCTGTTGCACCACTTTCATCTTCAACTTCTATTGCATCATTTTCTTCATCAACAAGTGTAACTGTAAATTTTTTATCAATATCTCCAGATGAATTAATAGTTTCTATAGTCTGACCTAATTGAATGTCTCTTTGTTCTACAAAACTATCGAATTTGCGTTTTTCAATAACATATGCAACAGTAACACCTAAATCTTCGTCAAATACTTCACCTTGTTCAGTTTGTGATACTGGGAAATCTCTTAAAATATTTGATACACCATCAGGTAAAACTCTAATTAAATCTTCGCTACGATAATATACAATACCACTTGTTCTACCAATATTTGAATCAATAACAATTCTATCACCTAACTCGATAAATAGAAATGGGTCATCATCTAATTTTGATGCTAAAACACTGTTATTTGCTGTCGGAGCAATTTGTATACTAGAGCCTAATTCTCCTTCAATATTGGTTTGATCTTGACCTTCTTCTGCTTGTAATTCAGCTGCAAGATCATTATTTTCATTAGAAGGAGCAGCAATTGGTCTTCCAATTAGGGTTTCTTCTAAATCTTGATTATCAGAATCATTCATTCTTCCCTATCATCCTATTTAGATTCTATTACAACCTATAATCCTCAAAAATAAATAATATTTCTTAATATTTAATGATATAAAGAAATATTTAATACTATATACTAGTTATTATGTCAAATATAAACTATACAGTATCTGTATTTCAGGAATTAGTTACTAGATATCCAACATTTGAAAGTCTGAGAAAGTTTTTAGAGTCTGAGGATGGAGGGCTCCTAAAATTTACAGACTTTCAGGAAAACGGAGTATGTATTATCAAATATGAAAAAGGAGTTTCACGTTTTGATATTCCGTTTGTTAGATGGTTTCGTTCAGTAGTTTGGGATACTAAAAAGAATTATCCTATTTGTGTATCTCCTCCTAAATCAACCACATCAGATTTTCCTTATAGTGCATTTAATGAAATTAAAAATAATAATATTATTTGTGAAGAATTTTTAGATGGATTTATGATTAATTGTTTTAAAACAGTAGATTCAGATGAAATATGGTACAATACTCGTTCTAAAATTGGTGCAACCGGAAACTTTTATTCAAGTAAATCATTTAAGGAATTGTTTAATGAAGCATTTTCATATACACAATTAGGTAAATTTACAGAATATAATGATAATATAACAAATGATTTTATTAACTCAGATATTAATAGTCCTAATAGTGAATTAAATGAAGTAGCAGCTTTTTATAGCTATTTAGTGCAACATCCAGAGCATAGAAATGTAACTCCTATTTCAGGGGATGGATATAGAATATATAATGTATTATCTGGAATAGTATATGGAGATGGGTCTGTAAAGATTAAAGATGGAGTATTTAGTAAAGAATATCCTTTAGGGTTATCGATGGAAATTCCGAAAATAAGTCTGAAAAATTCGGAAAAGGAGTCTGTTCAGGAATTTATTCAGAGTCTGTTTTCGGAAAAGGATTGGAAATTCCAGGGAATTGTCCTAAAAGATTCAAATGGTAATCGATGGAAATTCCGTTCAGATAAATATAATGCAATAAAAAGTCTAAGAGGTAATACTAATTATCCAAGTCAGAGATTTGCAAAGTTATTTACTGAAAATTTAATTAAACAATATCTTGAATATTATCCTGAAGATACAACAATATTTACTATGTGCAATCTTTATCTAATTAGCATTATTATGCATATACATGATTTATATTATAAGGTTCATGTTACAAAATCAATTGGAATTGAAGAAGTAAATAAAATATATCATCCACATTTATATAGTATACATGGTATTTATCTGTCTGTATTAAGAAGTCAATGCAAAAAAATAGAATTAAATGATGTATATGATTATATTAATAAATTACCGTGGCAAAGAGTTGCATTTTTAATTGATAATTTTATTATTTGTAATGTATAGTCTTAGATATATATACTTCAATTTTTTTTATTAAATAACTTAAAACCTTTTCTATATAACTATTTAGTAGAAGATGTCTGGAACTAAACGAAGCCCTGCTATTGGAATTGATCTTGGTACTACATATTCATGTGTGGCTGTATGGCAAAATGATCGTGTAGAGATTATTGCTAATGATCAAGGTAGTCGTACAACTCCATCCTATGTAGCTTTTACAGATTCAGAGCGTCTAATTGGTGATGCAGCTAAATCTATGAGCGCAAGTAATCCAAAAAATACAGTATTTGATGCTAAACGTCTAATTGGTCGTCGGTTTGACGATGCTATTGTAAAAGCTGATATGAAACATTGGCCATTTACAGTATCTGAGGGAAAAGCTAGTAAGCCACAGATTGAAGTAGATTTTAAAGGAGAGCATAAAACATTTATGCCTGAAGAAATTTCTGCAATGGTTCTAACTAAAATGAAACAAACTGCAGAGGCATATCTTGGATGTGATGTTAAGGATGCTGTAATTACAGTGCCTGCATATTTTAATGATTCACAGCGTCAAGCTACTAAAGATGCTGGTATTATCGCAGGCCTTAATGTACTGCGTATTATTAATGAGCCTACTGCTGCTTGTCTAGCATATGGTCTAGATAAAAAGAAGGCTGGTGAACAAAATATCATTATTTTTGATTGTGGTGGTGGTACACATGATGTATCACTAATTACAATGGATGATGGTGTATTTGAAGTTAAGGCAACAGGTGGAGATACTCATCTTGGTGGTGAGGATTTTGATAATTCTATTGTAGAATGGTGTTGTCAAGAATTTTCTAAAAAGAATCGTGGTGTAGATCTTAAATCTAATGCACGTGCTCTACGTCGTCTGAAGACTGCTGCTGAACGTGCTAAGCGTACACTAAGTACTTCTACACAAACAATGATTGAAATTGATTCTCTACTTGACGGTATTGATTTTAATGCAACCCTAACACGTGCTAAGTTTGAATCACTATGCGAGGCAACATTTAAGCGTACTATTGCACCACTTGATCAAGTTCTGCGTGATGCCAAGATGTCTAAAGATCAAATTCACGAAGTTGTACTAGTTGGTGGTTCAACTCGTATTCCTAAAATTCGTGAACTAGTAAGTAGTTATTTTGGTGGTAAGAAGCTAAATGAGTCTGTAAATGTAGATGAAGCTGTAGCATATGGTGCAGCAATTCAAGCTCATATTCTAACTGCTGATAAGGATAGTAAAGATGCAACCTCTGATCTAATTCTACTTGATGTGGCTCCTCTATCACTTGGCCTTGAGACTGCTGGAGGTGTAATGACTCCACTAATTAAACGTAATACTACAATTCCTTGCAAGAAGACTCAGACTTTCTCTACATATGCAGATAATCAACCTGGTGTACTAATTCAGGTATATGAGGGTGAACGTCAATTTACCCGTGATTGCAATCGTCTAGGTGATTTTAAACTTGAAGGAATTCCACCAATGCCTCGTGGCGTCCCTCAAATTGAAGTATCATTTGATGTTGATGCAAATGGTATTCTAAATGTTACTGCCGCTGAGAAATCAACTGGTAAATCTAATAAGATTACTATTACTAATGACAAGGGGCGTCTATCAAAGGAGGATATTGAGCGAATGGTTGCCGAGGCTGAAAAACACGCAGCTGATGACAAACAAATGATGGAACGTGTAGAAGCACGTAATCAACTTGAAGGATATCTATATAATACTCGCAACTCTGTGCGCGAAGATAAAGTAAAAGAAACACTTGGTGAAACTACTGTTCAAGAAGTTGAGGATATGGTTAAGGAGGGTATTGAATGGCTGGAGAGTAATCAAAATGCAGAAAAAGAGGAGTATGATGAACAACAAAAGAAATATGAAGATAAAATTCGTCCGATTATGATGAAGCTCTATCAAAATGCTGGTGCCACTGTAGGTGGTGCTGGTGGAATGCCTGATATGGGTGGAATGGGATCTGCTGGTGCAGAAAGTTCTGGCCCTCGTGTTAAAGAAGTAGATTAATATACTTTTGAAAAAAGTACAAAAAAATAAATATGTTAAAAATATTAAGTTTTAATCCGGATTAGAAATAGAATTAATAATAAATACTATTATGTATTCTATTTATGCATTTTTATTAGGTATTTGTATTAAATTATACGATGATATTATAGATTTAAAATTAAATATAAATAATATTATATTAGAATCTATTAAACATTTAATTATTTTATTTACAGTATTATTATCATATAATGATTTTCCTTTAGCAATTTCATTATTATTATTACTATTAATAAATCCAGGTATAGATACTGATTATTGGAAAGGATTTTTACCATTATTAATAATATTATGTATTATTTCATATAAAAGTAGTAATTCTATAAATATATTAGGCCCTATAATATTATTAATACCATTTTGTATAATTGCATATATTGAAGATAAATTATTTATAAAAGAAATTAGTATTTATAAATTAATTGCAAGATTATTTGGATTTATAGTTTTATTATTTGTATTACCATATAATATAGATAGTTATTTAGAAAATTTATTTCCTTCATTATTCTCCAATACACACTTTACAAGCACTATGCTATATAGTGTTCAAGGATGTTTTTTAGTTAGTATACTTACGCAATTATATTTTTTATTTATTAATAAAAATATAACAGTTATCAATCAATTAAATGTACCAACCGAAAAAAATAATAGTTATTTTTCTACTATACGCAATTATTTAATTTATATTTTTAATAATACTTCAAAGTAATACGAGTATTTTATTGTTGTTTAATTACACCGATTTTAGGAGTTCCTCTGCGAATACTGGGTGCACTACGTACAACTGATGCTCCTGATGCTGCTACAGATGATCCACTTGTAATTTTCATCCAAGATTCACGCATCTGTTTAAACATATTAACACATCCACGTGATGCAGCAGCAAGAGCAGCGCGAGCAGTGCGTTCTTCACCATCTTCTACACCAATACGCAGAACCATTTCATCACGAAGAGGATGAGGAACTGAATATCCTGCAAATGTAATTTTTGGTTCAGCTGTACCATCAATATGATTTTCTACTAGCCAAGTCTGAAGTAGATTTCCTAGTGTATGATCGTGACCACGAAATAGAAAGTCATAACCAATAATTCGTGAATTAGATGATGATACTGTTACTTCTTCAGGCATATCACCTTTATCTACATTTACATATCGAGAGCACATATTTTCTCCAACTTCACACGCGCGTTGTACAATGTAAGGAATTGAGAGTACTCCAGCAGATTCAACTGTAAAGTCAAAACTATAAGGTTCTCCTTTTTCATTGACTAGATAACAACGTGCAACTTCCATTGTATTAAATTCGCGTTGTAGTTGTTTGTATTGATCAGATTCCTTATCAAGTTCTGAAGTAATCATTTTAGTATTTATTAGCCATCGATCAAACATTTCCTGCTTTCTAAGTTCATCATTATCTGGTGTATATACATATGAACATTGTGATACAGGAATAAATCGTGCATTTTCACGACCAGTCCCACGTGTAGCTTTTGCAATAATTTCAATATTTTGTGTAGTTGAACCGCTACCAGGTTGAAGCGTCGCAATTAAACATGTATCATTTGTTAGTGGATTTGGTGGAAAGAATCGCGGAGTAGCTACTACTACAGGCTCATCTTCATTTTCTACTAATTCAAGTACTTCAAAGTCAGATGATTTAACATATGTAATAGCGTCCTTATTGCTAGTAGCTTTTAGGCGAAAGATAAATTTATCACCGTTCCATTTTAGTGGTTCATTAATATTAATAGGTAGAAGACCAATACGATGTGCTAACATTTCATTAGTCATAGGTGTATCATTAGTCTTAACAATAACATCTGTTGTAGTACCCGTAGATGTCATATCTGCACGGAATCCAACAGATTCTACACCAGTAAGGATTAGACGTCGTAGAGTATTTGCATATGATACATGTGTAGGTGTCAGAGTAAAAGAAGAAGTTAGGTTATCAACTCGTTTGAAGTTTTGGAATTGCATCTTAGTGTCCTAACCTACCTTCCGATGTTCCGTTTAAATCAAATTTTATGATTATCCAGATTTAAAAATATGCGTTTGTTGAGATAAGGATTCCGTCGTAAATTAGAAAAGGATGAGCAGACCTGCACCCGTTCATATTTGTTTTTATTCAAATCGTTGTGAATGGTCCAAAGCATTTATAACTGAAATATCACAAACACCTTATCATAAAGAATTTAAATTTATATGTGTTGACCCTAGTCCAAATAGACCTCAATTACCATCTTGGTTAAAACAAGCTCCGACTCTTGTAATCTCAGGAGAACCTGAGCCTAGAATTAATAGTGATGTAATGAATTGGTTATATGAACGTAAAATGAAAGATGGTGGAGGCTCATCATCGCAAGGTGGTACTAATGTATCTGTAGAACCTGAACCATATCTTGATTCAGAAATGGGAGGAGGCTTTGGAGATAGTTATTCTTTTATTAATAGCGATTGGTCAACTGGAGGAAATGGAGGAATGTCTATATCTCATAATTTTTCATATGTAGGAGGAAATAGTTCTGTAAGTACAAAAGAAGCTTCTAACTTCCAAACTACAAATACAACTAGTAATCAAAAACGTAGTAAAAAAGAAGAATTACTTGACCAACAGATGGAAGCATATAAACGTGATAGAGAACAAGGAATACCACAACGTGTAAGCAGAATGTAATAATTGAATGAAATAAACTTAAAGCTTATAAAATAACTATATATAGTATGACATCCCTAACAGCATTTACTACACAACTTGTGAATTTTTTTGAGGATCTAGTCACCAGTTTCCCTGAAGAACGTGACATTAAACTTGCACTTGAAGCAATTAAAGGTGCAAAAAAAGTAAACCCTCGTCTTATCCTAGATCTATATTATGAACATGTACATAAAGATCTAGCTCCTGCAATTGCAAAGCGCGATATTGTTCTTATTCGTGAAGCAGCTCAAAAGAAAATTGCAACACAATTTAATGAAATGATTTCTGCACTAGCAATTTTTGATAAGCATTGGGATAGTATGGGAGAGAAAAACCAAGAAGTTATTTGGCAATATCTAAAAGTACTATCCATTTTATGTGAAAAGGCAAAAGCTTAGTAGATAAATTTTAAAATATAAAATATAAAATATAAAAATCTATTTAAAGATAAATTAATAAAACATAGGAGATGGAAGACTCTACTGCAAACAATGAATCTGTTTTTCAGATAAAGTATAATGAATTTGTTGATGATTTACTTGGTGCATTACCAGAGTATACTAATCAGATTAATCAAGCTAAAGCTCTAACTAATGAAGAGCGTCTTAAAAGATTTCAAGCTGAGGTAAAAATTATTAGTATTGCTCAAGATAATACACAATATGAAAGTACCAATCCAGGTACAGTATTACCAGGTGTAGTAATCACAGATTCATTATGGAATAGTTTATCTGAAAATACTCATAAAGCTATATGGGAACATCTTCGTATCGTATCAATCTGTTGTTTTATGGAAGCAGGATTTGGTGGAAGTGAAGAAAAACCTGGTTGGATGGATGATGCAATGAATGAAATGAAAGATAAGTTAAAAAATGTTGATTTTGAAGGTATGTTTAAGAAATTTATGCACTTCTTCAAACCAGGTGAAAGTGCAGATGGATCTGATACAAATGGAGGGTTTGCATTTCCAAAGATTCCTGAAAAATTCCTAAAAGGACATATGGCAAAATTAGCAGAAGAACTTGTTAAAGATATTAAACCAGAAGATCTAGGTATTAGCCCTGAATTAGTGGCAGAATGTGAGAAATCTCCGTCCCGGGCTTTTGATATCCTTTTAACTGTTTTTAGCAATAATCCAGGTATTATTCAACAGACTGTACAGCGTATTGGTAAAAGACTCCAACAAAAAATTATGTCTGGTGCAATTCGTCCACAAGAAATTGCACGCGAAGCTGAAGAATTAATGAAAGAATTTGCTGGTAACTCTAGTTTTGTAGATATGATGGATGGTCTAAAATCCGCATTTGGTTTTGAAGATATGGATATTGCTAGAACTGCTGGGCGTGAAGGCAGTGCACGTATGGCTCTTGTTAAACAACGTCTTCAGAAAAAACTAGAAAAGAAAAAACAAGCAGCTGGAGGAGCTGGAGGAGTATCAAGAGCTGGTAAGAAATAAAGTTAATTACGTTTAGGATAAATGGGTAAAGACCATTGTGAAACACCTTTTTGGGAAGATATTTCAGTAATATTTAAGGATTTTACTTTACAATATGATCCTTATTGCAAGCATCAAGTATGGAATTTTGGAGTCCGGTTAACATTAGTATCTTTATTCATAGGTATGATTGGAAGCGTATTAGGAGGATTAAATGTTATTATTGTTAGTGTATTATTTGGTATCCTTACCGCACTTGTAATTATTTTTACAGCAAAACCAACTAAGCGAGAAGAAGAAAAGATCGAAGAAAAGAAACAACATTGGGATAAATATCACGAATTACCCTACATAGCTGAAGTACAGCCTGAACAACCTATAGGATATGTTGCACCAATTATAACAGAAGCATTTGTAAATGGAGGTTCAAGTAAAGGAAGTGTTCAGCCATATTCACAACCACTTGGTGTTGTAGAAATTGATGCTGCATCATATTCTGGAAATGCATTACCTACACATGTATCACCTACTGCTAGAAATTTATTTATGAATGTTCTACTTGATGATATTAAATATAATCCTACTCGACCATCAGCAGAATCAGTTTCAGATCCAGTAGTAAAACAGACTTTTGATGATTATTTCCGTGTACAATGGTTCTCTGACCCAACAGATGTATTTGGTAAGAATCAAGGGCAAAGACAATTTGTAACACAGTCTTCAACATCTGTGCCAAATAATCAAGGTGCATTTGCAGATTGGCTATATAAGATTCCTGGTAAAACATGTAAAGAGGGTGGAAGATATTGTAATCCTGGTACAGATGGTGGGGCAGTTACTTGGTTAAATCAAGATAGTTAAGCAGGGACAATGTAACCCCACACCCCTCCAATAATAAATAGATGAGAATATGTCCTTACAACAAGGTATAAAGATATATTATATAATTCAAATAATTATGCCACGAACACAATTATTTGAATTAGAATTATTAATTACACAAGAATATATTGATGATTTATTAAAAGATTATGATAGTGATGATACTGATGCAGATTATGATAAGGATGAAATTATTAAACCTGGTATGACTTTAACTATGAACTATACACAAACTAAAAATTATTCCAGTCAATATAACAAAAGTAATTTTGCATTAGAAGATGCTACTACGAAAATAACTGTTATATCTATAAGGACTACAGTTGAAGATCGTTCTGGTGTTTGGATAATTGGTTGTGTTGTAAAAACAGAGGAACCAATTTATACAAGTATTAGAAGTGCGTTTTATGGAAGAAGAATTACTCTTCATACAGATGAACTTACTATTGCAACTGGCGGTATTAGTGAAATATTAGATTATCCACCAAAACGTAGTTAATATTAGTATTATTTTTTGCGAACTTTTTCCTATAATATTTTCAGTTTTTGGGCACTTTTTCAAAAAGTGCATTAATCAAGATAGTGTTTGCAAGCATCTTTATCATTATTAGTTTCCTTCATACATTGAACAAAATCTTTAGGAAGGGATGATTCAATTGATGAATTTGCAGTTGCAGTACTTTGTACTACAGGGGCTAGCGTTGCAGAAGGAGCAGGAGTCGGATTTGATCTAAAAAGATTAAATGCAAAACTCTGTCCAGTTCCAAGTGCAAATCCTTGCATCATATTTGAAAAGAATCCTGGTTGCTCAACTTTAACATTATGGTGCTGTACTGATGGTAAAGAAGAAGGTGCAACTGCTGGAGTGGATTTAGAGGAAGATTTGAAAGATGATCTTGAAACTGATGATCTGCCTGGCATTTCTATACTATTATTGATAATTTTATTTAAATTATTTATTCTGAATATTCATTATTATTGTTATTATTGTATGTATTATATGATCTATTGTATTGGCGTTTTTTAGAGATTTGTTTCATTCTTCTTAAAGTTCTTCGTTTATCTTTTTCTTGTAGTTTAATCTTAGCAGGATTTTTTCTAGTATTTCCTTTTTTATTATGTATTTTTTTTCCAGTACCTTTTCCAGGTCTCTGTTCTCCACTTGTTAAACCTCTAGCCTCATTTCGCATTAACCTACCTCTTTTTTTAGCACTTTCTTTTTCTTCTTCGCCCATAATATCTATTATATCTTGATATGTCAAATACTTATAATTACGTCTAGTTCTATTTATTTCTTGTTCCCTTTGTCTTTGTTTTCTTGATTTTCTATTACCAGGAAAGTGACCAATATTACGAGAAATATGGGATTGTTCTTCAAAGTTTGGATTATGAAAAGTAGGTGTATCAAACATAAAATAATCTGCAATTAATCTTCCTAAAATGGCATTATCAATATGACCTGTAGTTAATGCATCTACAAGTCCATTCCACACTTCATCTATACTAAATTTTCTTGATTTCTCTGTTTCCCTATCATAAAATTCTAAATATCCATCTTCTGCAAACTTCTCTTCAAATAATTTCTTTTTTAAAATAAAATTACCATTCTTATCAAGAGATTGTTTAAACTCAGGAAAATCATTACTTAGTATATGCGTATTAAAATGAATAGATGCATTTTTTAAATTTTTAATTCTATCTTTAGGTATTTTAATTGCCTCTGTTTTTTCATTTTTAATAACAAATACTTTAGGTGAACTGGATTCATCATTGCTAGAAGATTTATTTTTAAAAGGATTAAATCCATTTTCATTATTTCCAGGCGAATGTCTTATTAGATTATTCATTATATTAAATACGCATATTATATTTTTGGTTGTGTTAGGAGATATGATTTCGGAGTACATTTAAATCTTTTCAGAGTTTTTCCACGTGTCTGCAAAACAGATTTTACACAGACTCCTATCGCAGCCTTCTCCTTCTCCTTTTTTTCGGACTTTTGTCCTGAGCGACGACGAAGTTTTATAGTTTTTCGGACTTTCTTTATACAATGACATAATGTCTTCCCTAATGGACTTGGCCTAGACATATATTATTACTATTATTAGAACTTAAAATAATAGTAATAGTTTAATTATAAATGATAATCTTCTATGGACATAAAAACGGCTATAAAGATGTAACAAATATTGCATTGGAAAAGTGTGTTAAAGGCGATATATTAGAGATTCCTTCTAGTGATAATGAACGTGCTGCAATTTTTGGTGATCCTTATCCAGGAATTCTTAAACATATTTGTATTATTAATCAAGATGGACAATATATAGAATACTCTGCAAATACTAATATTATATATAATATTGTACAACAAAAAAATGAAGAATATGACTTAAAACAATGGTGGAAAAAAGAATCAAATACAATCATTGGATATGAAGAAAAATTAAAACTACTTCATAAAAGAGTGAAATTAAAATATGGTTCAATGTCTGAAGAATATCCTGAACAATTAATGGCTATAAAATTTATTAATCCTACAGATTGTGTACTTGAAATTGGAGGCAATGTTGGTAGAAATACAATTGTAATAAGTTGTATTTTAGAAAATGATAGTAATTTAGTTTCACTAGAATCAGATCCAAGAATTGCGGTGCAACTTGAAGAGAATTGTGCACTAAATAATTTAAATCCAAATATTGAAGCTAGTGCACTTTCAAAAAGAAAATTAATTCAAAGTGGATGGACAACAATTCCATCTGAAGTAGTATTACCAGGATATATTGAAGTTCCTACTATTACATATGATAATTTAATTTCAAAATATAATAAGAAATTTAATGTAATTGTAGCAGACTGTGAAGGGGCTCTTTATTATATATTAAAAGATGAACCTAAAGTTTTAGATAATATTGAAACAATTATAATTGAAAATGATTTTAATGATATGGAACATAAAATATATGTAGATACTGTTTTTACAAATAATGGATTTAGTTGTGTATATAATGGTATATTGGAATATGATAATTTTCCACTTATGAAACATTGCTTTTATCAAGTCTGGAAAAGATAATTATTTTTGAAATACATATTAAATAGAGATAATGGAGATTAACCGTCTAACTCATTCCAGAGATGATTTATGTGGAATTCAATCATACTTTTCACAGTCTGTTGGCCCTGGACGTTATATTACAACTAATTTAGTCCCTAAAGCTACCGGCGTTAACCCAATGGCTGTTGAACAATTACAAATATATCCTCGTGAAGGATTTGGCTGGAATAATGCTGCAATTGATGCAGACTCCGTTTTACGTAATCAACCTGGATTTAAGAATAATCGCTGCAATATTCGCCCACAAACTAGACCTTTCTTAACTGTACCATATATGGCGGGTGGCAATCCTTCACGTGATGTGGAGAGTCTATTAATGCATTCTGAACAAGTGCGTATGGGCAAAGAATGTGGTACGGTAACTGAACAATTCTTTTCAGGACAATATACTCCTATGATCCCTATTCTCAAAAATAACATCCAGAATCCTAAAAATATTGTACCCGAAGTGGCTGCATCTGGATGGATACATGGTGGAATCCCTACTCGTTCTTACATCCGTGATGTAAATTGCTAAACTATTATATAATATAAAATATCTAAATAGGTATTATTTTCTTAATATATATTTAGAAAATGAGTGCGGCTGGTACTAAAACACGCAGAAAAGCAGAAAATATTATACGTAATCTTGAAACAGAAGCTGACAAATTAAAAACAAATATTAAAGGATTAACTGGTGATAAAAAAGCTAAAGCTGAAGGTAAGCTAGCAAAAGTATTAGCTGCTATTGCAGAAAGAACAGGAAAAGTTACTGCAAAGGCAGAAGCAAATGCTGAAAAAGCTGCAAAAAAAGCAGAAGCAAATGCTGAAAAAGCTGCTGCAAAAGTCGCCGCAAATGCTAAAAAAGCTGCTAATAGAGCAGCAGGTATTAAAGCAACAAGAAGAACTAAAAATGAAATTGCTGCCAACTTAGCAAGAAAAGCTGAAGAGGCAGCAAAAAAAGCTGAAGAAGCTAAAATAGCTGAAGCTGCTAAGAAAATTAAGCAAGCAGAAGAAGCTGCTGAAAAGGCTGCTAAAAAAGCAGCAGCAGAAGAAGCAAAAGCCTTTAAAGGATTAACTGGACTATTTAAAAACGCAAAAGGAACCGTCACAGCAGCAGCCACGGGAACTAAAACAAGAAGAAATAACCCATATCTAAAATTTACAGCACAAATATCTAAAGGCTATAAAAATGCAGGTAAAACTTTAAAGAAAGGTGTTACATACCCCACTGTAATTTCTGCATATAGAAGAGCATACCCTTCAAGATATCAAAACTTTGTAGCAAATCCTAATGCATTTAATATGGCTAATGTAGTTGATTTTATTAATGCATATGAACCAAATACAAATGAACATAAAATGAATAAAAATTATAATAAATTAGTTACAAATTTATTTGGTAATAATAGTATTAAAAAGAAGGATTTACAAAAGAAATTACAAAAAACACAAAAAAAATGTGCTGAAGCTATTCAAACTTTAGAGAAAGAAATTGCTTCATTAAATGCAGCCGCTGTTGCAAATGAATAAACTAATCCATAACAAAAGTAGTAAAAAAAAATAGTTATTTTATTTTTATTTTGAATTAGCACTTACACTAACTACCAATTTATTTATATAGTTGTTTCAGTTGTTCAACATAATCTTTAATTTTCTGAATATTATCATCAAGTGATACTCCAACTTCAGTTGATAGAGTTAGTGTTGGAATATCTGTATTAGCAATCCATTTCTTATGTTGTTTATCAAGTGCATCTAGATATTCAATATTAATATTCTCTTCGCCGTGGCGATTACGAATCTTAATACGATCCTTTGCAGTAGCAGCACTAGTTGATAGATAAATAATTCCATTAATTGGAAATTGTTTGCTAAACATATTAAACCAGGAATCATATAGTTCCCATTCTAGAGGATCAATATCTCCTGAATCACGAAGCATTTCTGCAAATACATATTTATCTGTAAGAACCGAACGTTCAGACAGAATAATATGAGGCTCTTCTTTACTACTATCTAGTTTATTAACAGCATCTTGAATATTTTTAAGACGAGTTAGAATTGCACAATTCTGAAAAGTATATGCCCATCGTTTCTTATCACCATAAAAGAGTTCAAGTAGATTTGTACCTTCTGCATTCTTCAACGCAGTCCAAGCGCCAACTGGTTCATCTACATAGTTGATTTCAGGAATCTTATCTCGGATTTCATTCAAAAGTGTTGATTTACCAGCACCAATGTTACCGTCAAGTGAAATGATAATAGTGCGCATCTTGAATATATAAGTATTGTCGGATTTAATTTTGAGGATTTAGCGCCGTCAAATTTGTATATTTATGCATATCAGGAATGGCATCTAGTATAAGTGAAGCTTACGGACCCCTATTATCTGCCCATTGGGAAAAACGTGAAAATCCCCAACATTATGATTTCCTAACTAGCACATATATCAATCCTACACCTAAGAGACATATACTAGGATTAGTTGGTGGTAATGAAGTTAGTTTAATAAAAGGTAATATAGTTGATTTAGAATCAGATTTACGTGGTATAAATATTCCGAATACATTTTGTCCTAAAAGACAATATCAACCACCTCCATCGGTACAAAAAGAAATTAATAGAGACAATACAAAAGGATCTATTAAAATTAATGTTCAACCAGATCATCTAGAGAGTTATCAAATGTGGGCTTATCCTGCAGTTTATGCACCTCAACCTATGAAAAATGAAGTCTGTGTTAAACCTGAAAAGTATTAAAAATACAAAAGAATTAAAATTGTATATAATAAGGAATGTCTAGTTGCATTAAACAACAGAATTTAACTCGTCCTAGATTCGATGATTTTCATCAAATTGATGATATGCGCATAACAAGTTATGCAAGTCGTTATTATCTAAATCCTCCTGCTGCAAATTGTCCGACAACATTTCCAGTAAATCCTACAACTCGCATCCAAAAGTCTGGTAATTCTTGGGTAGCTGGTCAATGGAAAACTGATGTTGAATCAGATCTTAAAGGTGTTAATCGTCTAGGTACACGTGTACGGTGTGATCAAGTACAATATAATCCTAATACAAATTATTTTACAAATGAATCACTTAATAATGCACCTGATGAAAATGTCCCACAAACATTTGCTCGCTTAGTTGATCCTCCTTGCACACTTCGTGCAACTGGATGGAATCGCTGGCAACCACTCTTCCACAACCCACAAGAGACTTTTGAGACTCCATTTGATTTCTTTATACCTAGCCGTGATTTGGATAAAGAAAAATATAATACACACGCTGCACAGTCTTGTTATGCACCATTTGATCAACCATCAATTAAAGAACTTGGACACGAAAAAGACGTATACCCACGTATGCCATTCATCCAAAAGACTTTTTGAGAAAAAGTCTGCAAAAACCAGATTTTATGTTTTGGGCGCTTTTTCAAAAGCGCAAATTTGATTTAAAGTCATAACATAATAATATTTACAAGGCTACACAAAATGATTACAGGGATTGAAATACCATTTACACTTGCATTACTATATCCAAGTTTAAATCTATGGTGGTTTAAAAAACAACAACCCGTTATTGAAAAAGAAACTATTCACGAACCTAATCCTTTAGAGGGGGTTGAAATTTATAAATATGTTACTAAATATTCTGCTCCAACTTATGTGCATGTTGGTCATGTAGTTATTCCTATTAATAATTCTACACCATATAGTGATAGAGAATTATTAGTTACAAAATATATTAATAAAACTACACATAAATTTTATATGATGTATAAATCAATTGATAATAATAATCAAATTAATAAATCAACTGAATATATTAATACAGTTGATAGTTTATCAAATACATTTAAAAAATATGATATGGATACAAATAAATATTGTATTACTTTACCTCTTAAAATGAATCATTATAACTATCCAGGTGGTGCATATCTGCATCCTTCAGGTGCAATTTCAAGTAATAAAAATATATTAATTAAACATGTGCAATTTGAAAGACGCCTCCCTTTATCAATAACTATACCGTGCTTAGCAACAGCGGTAGTATCTCTATGCTGGTTAAATTATTATATGACTTGGCAATCACTATATAATCCATATTATCCTCCATTTCATTATAAAAGAATACAAAAATATTTCAAATAAAAGTGCATTATAATTCTTCTTCATCCTCTTCGGATAAGTGCCACATTTGAAGTTCTTTAATTTTAACTAGCTTTTCGTGTCCGTGAAGCCAATTAAAATGAACTGCGTATAATGTATGTTCTAATGTTAAGTAATTTTGATAAAAATATTTACCATTAGGCCATTCTTCTAATTTCATAACACCAACATTCAGATTATTTTTAATTTTATTATTGAAATAAGTTTGATCATTATTATTCATTGCACAAAACTTATTATAATATTCTATTGCTTCATCTGTATCGCATTTGAAATATTTAAGTGTATTTGGATTTGATTTAACCATAAGAAGGCCCATACATAAATTATTATGATTATTATTATCCATTGAATCGTTCTGAATAAACATATCCTTTTCAGAATTTATCCAATTGTTAATTTCATCTGAAGGATCTTTACTAAATACAATATCGCCATCAAAATAAAATATATTATACCCTAAATATATTACTTTGTAAATAAATAAGAGTTTATAATAACAAATTAAATCATATCCTGTTTTATTGTAACTAACTAGCTTAGAAATTTTCATATCAATTAAAAAAGTATTATATCCTTTTGATTTTAAGAATTTTTCAGATTTAGTATCAAGACATACAATCAATATTTTTTTATTAAATTCAAATTTCTGTAAACTCTTTAATAAATTCATCGTGTACAAAAGATAACCATAATTAGTTATTGTTATATATAAAGTATTATTAAATATATTATTAGAAATATCACTTATATTAATATTAAAAGTCATAGTAATTATTATATAATTTATGTAATGTTTTTAAGTGGTTAAAAATAAAAGTGGAATGTTTCCAAAAATTAAAGGTTTCAAACCTGTAGTAGTATGGAAGTCGCCGCGCTATCAGGTCTTCTCGGATTAGGATATCTAATCTCTAAAGCAACCCAAAATATTACTGGTGGGAACAAAGAAGGTTTTGATAATGCAATGAAACAAAATGTAAAATCCTCTCAAGTAATACCTCCACGAAATCGTGAATATCCCGCTGTTCGCGAAGGATTTATGCCTGCTGCTCGCGGACCTAATTCTGACCCATTAACACTCGCTCCAAAAGGTGCTTCCGCTGTTGGTTACGGACCTGAACTTGATATGATGTATCAAATGCCAAATGGACAAACATATCCGTCTGAACCTAATCCTGGTCCATATGGTACTGCATTAGGTTATGCAACTCAAAAACCTCCATATGCCCCTGGATATACCCCGGGCACACAACCAGAGCCACAAGCGATTGATTCTAATATACCTATGACTGAGTATCGTTCTGATAACAGTGAACAGGATCCCACATATATTGATAAAGACTATGTAATTAGCCCATTATCTGGTCAAAAGGTACCTTCAAATGAGTTTAAACATAATAATATGCAGCCATTCTTTGGTGGACGCATTAAACAAAATATTGCACCTCAAGCTAATGCTCACGTTCTAGATGCATATAATGGCGGTGGTTCACTCCAAATGAGAAAGAAAGAAGTCGAAAATATGTTTGAAACCTCACGTGCTCCTTATGGAAATCCATATGGAATGGAAGATAATACTGATTTCTTCCAAACTCGTATTAATGCCCCAAATGCACGCAATGGTGAACGCCCGTTTGAACCTGTTAAAGTAGGTTCTGCTATTAATGAAAAATTTGGTCTAACTGGCAAAGGCGGGTTTCAACAACTTGAAATTAATGAAATTATGCGTCCCAAAGATACTAATGAATTACGTGTAGCATCCAATCCTAAAGAAACATATAATATGCCAGTAGTACCAGGTCAACATTTTATTGGTACAACTGCTACATCTGAAGATTTAGGTGAAGTTCGTAAATATCGCCCTGATAGATTCTATATTGATGAAACTGGTGAACGTTTCTTTACAACAACTGGTGATTTAATTAAAGAAACTGTTAGATCCGTTCAAGTATTACCTCATACTACTCGTCCTGAAACATCGGTTGAGTATGGAGGTATTGCATCTTCTCAAGATTTTGGTGAATCATATGTTACTGGTTCATATCGCAATCCTATGACACAGCAGTATGGTGGTGCAGGATATCGTAATGCAGATATGACTGGATATTATACTAAAAATGTTGATGGTGATGAAGCAGATTATGGAAGATCTTCTATTGAGATTCGTCCTAATGAACGCAATGAAACATCTGAACGTGTAATGGCATTAAATGCTGTTCCAGCAGATAATGGTCTTGTAACTAATCATTTTACAGATGATGCTCGTCCAACACGTCGTGGTGAAACTATTGGTAATATTCGTATTACTGGAACTCCTGTAAATTATGCACAAAGTGCACCTGCAATTACAGTATGGGATCCTATGGATATTGCTCGTACAACTGTAAAGGAATCAACTATTTATTTAGATCGCCCTGGTATTGCTGGATCAGCTTCTGCGCCTAATCGTCTAAAGACTTATGATCCTGATGATATTGCTCGTCCAACTCAAAAGGCACAATTATCAGCTAGTCTAGGATGGTCAGGCCCTGGAAAGAGTGCACATCAAGATAATATGGATCCTACTTTTGCATATAATATGCGAACAAATCCTAATAAGGAACAAATTGCACGTGGACGCAGGCCTATTGCTGGATCTGGTAATGTAGCTACTTTTAATGGTAATCCTGGAAAACAATCAACGCATAAATTGGATACAGACTTTATTAATGATCGTGCTCTAGCTGTGAACAGATCAATGGATTTAGCTCCTGGAGTTGGTGATTTAGGACGTGTTGAATATAGAGTTCCTCTAAAACTCGACGTAAGTCGTGAAAGAAATACTTATGATTCTGTTTCTGCTGTAGATAATAATCCATTAATGCAATCTCTAAGCAAAAATGCAGCATTAGATGAACAAGCAATACGTGAATACCAATCCTTCTTAGCTGGACAGTAATAGCTAGACAGTAATATTTAGTTAAAAAAATAATTTAATAATATTTAAGAAGAATAATAGATAACAATAATTATTATAATAATTGCTGTTATTCCAATAATACCACTTATTATAAGTCTTTTCTTTTTTTCTTCAGGAGTTAAATCATTCCATAATCTCCTTTGTTGAATAACGGTACGAATCTGAAGAGATTCATTTATTAATGGTACTGTATTATTAATTATTACTTGTGTTTGATATGATTGTGGATATAATATGGTTTGTGGTGGTTGAACAGGAGTTACAGTTCTTGGAGCAGAAATGACAATTTCAGGTAATATAGTGTATTCATATACATTTGAAGCAGGTGGTGCAGATGGTGCAATTTGTATTGATGATGTAATAATTCTACGACAAGTTGGGCATTTTAAAGGATTTGTAGTTTGTCTATATCTTTCCCAACAGGTTGCGTGTGTTTTATATTTGCATTTACAAGATTTATTTTCTAAAAGTGTTTCTATTCCATCATCCATACAAATAATACAAGCATTTTCAGACATTTCATAAAGAATTGCGTAATAATATTTTATAACTTTACGGCTTCAAATTTATTTGTTAAGATACAATATAGAAATGCGTGGTGGATTTTTTAATATGTTTAAAAATGCAAATAACTCTGCTATGAATGTTGATGAAGACGTTAGTGGTGCACCAAATACTCCACCTAGTGTAGCAAATAATACTGCTACAGATCCAACTGAAGTAGAAAATACTAAATCTAGAACACAAAGTAAAACACAAGAAGGTGGTCGTAGAAGACGTAGAACTCATCGTCGCAAACATTCAAAGAAATCACACAAGCGTAGCACTAAACGCAGCACTAAACGTATGGGTGGTAAGAGACGCCATAGTAAAAGTAAAAAGTCTCATAAACGCCGTGCAAGCCGACGCAGAACTCATAGACGTAGATAAATACGATTTCTAAGAGTATAAAAGATCAATGATAATAAAAAATAAGTAAATGGATAAAACACCAATAATCCTAACAGGTCCTCCTGGATGCGGTAAAAGTTACTGGATTCAGAAGTATGCAGAGAAAGTCCGAAAGCAATTATTTGTGTGTCCGTGTCGAAAAGATAGAACTCTGAGAGATGGTCGGCAGAAACTCCATATTTGGGCCAGACGTACTGAGCCAGCAATTCTATGGCTTGAAGGTGCAGATGATCTAACTCCTGAAGCACAAGCATTTTTACGTCGAATTCTTGAAACACACGCTTCAGATGTTTTATTTATTCTAGAATGTCGTGATGCAGGGCGTCTACAAGAACCCATTCGCTCACGATGTATCATCAAAAAAATGCAACAACCTAGTTGGTTCGAATTAGATAAATTTCTTAAATCTACTTATCATAACATTAATATTGATGAAATCTATATGTATTTAAAGGAAAATGAGTATTCTTATAGACGTGCAAGACAATGTGCGTATATTCAACAGCATTATCCTGAAATATGGAAAAATACTTTTCAACACCGTCAAGAAGAAAACAAAATTATTAATAATTTAGATGAAAGTAAGATAATTAATTATATGAAGAATGCTTATAATCCAGATGTATTAATTACAACATTATTGAATGATATATCTATTTTAAAAGACTACGGTAAGTGTACAGAATTATCAGGATCATTATGGGCATTTTTAGGAAGTGCGTTGTATAAGCAAAGAACAACAACCAATAATCAAGAAGAATGAATCGTAGTTCTGATTCCATTTTATCAGTGTACTCAGATGCTAGAACTGAATATACTAAACAATTATCTATATACTTAGTCCCTGCATATTTTCAATTCTTTATAGAATTACTTGATAAGGCTAAACAAACTACAATTAATGAACCTAAAAAAATACTTTGGCAATTTCAGACTTATTTAAATGAAATTCACGATTGGAATATGGAAAAAGTTAATAATGAAATTCAACGTATATTAACTAATTCTGGTTGCGACTATATGGATGATTTATTAACGGCTGTATTTATTGCACATACAAAAGTATTAACTGCTATTCGTCTTTCATCAAATAATAAAAAAATTCAGATTACAGTGCCAAAAGTAGAACACTTTTTATTTAAAGTATTATGCGAATCTTCAAAACTATTATGGAGTAATACATTTTTATTCAGAGATGGTATTGGAAGTGTTGAAAAACAACAAAATTATAGAAATATTGAACAATTACTTAATGAAGGTATTGTTATGGCAATTAGAAGTCTTGTACCTGTAAAGTCTATTCTAAAGGATTTTGTTAATATGGATGTATCTGATAATAATGATAATCATAGAGATAATGATAATGACAGTGATAGTGATAGTGATGACGATAATGATGAAAAAATAGGAAAAGGAGATTCTGAAGTGGAAACTCCTAAAATTGAGGGGTCTGTGGAAATTTCTAAAGTGGAGCAATCTGAAATGCAAACTCCTAAAATTGAGGAGTCTGTGGAAATTCCTAAAGTGGAGGAACAGTTAAATAGTATTGTTGAATCAACTACTAATAATGAACAACAGCCTCCAATGATATATGTTGATGAAAAACCAGAAGTACAATTTGGAGACTTTGATGCAGTATTTGATACTGAAAATCCTGATGGTTCAGAAATGATATCAGCAAAAGATGAAGATGATGATACTCCGGCCCTAGAAATACTTGACGATTCTGGTGTCCCATTATCTGAAGATGTTGAGTTTGATTCTTTAGATGAAAATGCACCACAAAGTATATCTCAAGATGAATACGATGTAATTGTATAAAATAAAAGTTGATAGTGTGGTTATAGAGGCTGTGTTTTTCTCGGAATAACTGAATAATATAATGCCAGCGTGGTTCCCTTGGATTTTTGTAGGAGGAATATTTTTTATTTGCCTTAGTTTTATTGGTGCTAAATATAAGGATAAACCCTATAAAAAAATACAATTTATGCAAGACTTTATAAGTGGTGCAATCCTTGTAGGATTTGTAGGAGTATTAACTCCTGATGTTTTTCCTAAAATGGAGTTACCATCCGAATTCCCTATATCTTTAGGAAATATTGTATCAGATGATGTTGATTTACAGGTAGGTCCTCCAAGATTAGCAGGAAGATAATATTAATTTACTAATTTTATTAAAACTACAAAATTAATATTTTCACCAATAATGTCAGAAAGATGCCAACTACTATTTATGATAGTTCATTATTAACTAAACGTCGTATGGAGAAAGCTCAATCCGGTAATTTCATAAGTCGTATTCAAAATGGTGCAAATTCTACTACTGGATATGCACCTGCTCTTGGAATTTATGATCAGTCCATCATCAATAATGTGAAGACAGGACAAATGACTGATATTAAAAAATGCGGGGGATCATACATAAATGCAAATGGTCAATCAGTTGCTGCATATGTTGTTGATACAGGATGCCCTTGTAATCAATAGGGTATTTAAATATTATAAATAATTTCATCTTTTGGAATTTTATTTTTCCACTTAAATCTTTCAAAAATAGCATTATTTAATTGTTCACGAGGTACTGCAGAATGTACGTTATGAGCAATAGCTACATATAAATCAAATCCTGGATATTTTTCTTCACCAGATGCATCCTGATATATAGTCTTCCCTTCATCATCCACTGTCCAAGACCATAATAAATTATATAATGGAGAATTTGTTTCATATACTACCCAATCATCTTCTTTAGATAAGATATTTATATTTTTTCCTTTTTTCTTAGGAGGTTCTTCATCATATAATCCATCAATTAAACTGACAGATAATCTGCAGAGATCAAATGATTCGTTTGGTTTAACTTTAGGTTCATCCTTATTATAGAAAGGTCCAAAATTATATTGATCACCTGCGTCATTTCCAGGCCAATGATCATCAGAAATCCATAGATTTTTTCCAAGTCTGAAAATGGAACGACCAAAATCAATTATACTAAAAATTTTCCCATATGTTGGAACTCTAAAGATTTGTCCGTTTGCAGTTTTATAAAATAGGAATTTTTGTTCAGTTTCTCTCCAGACAATATTATTTGTATGTAAATCATTATGTGTAAAAGAAATTGTTTTTTGAAGGAATGATAAAGTTGCAACCACTTGAAATATCCAAGCAATCCATCGTGCTTCCCATCCTTGTGTTCCACGGAGTTGATCATCAATTAATTCTTCATCGAGTAAATCATCCATAGTACCTTCTTGTGCTTCTTGATGAATCATAATAACGGGCATATTAGGAATTTCCAGGAAAATATCTATTCCAAAATCATCGGATTCAGACTCCGTTCCTGAATCTCCAGACTCCGTTTCAGATTCAGACTCTGTTTTTTTAGGAGAATTCCGTTTGAGATTATAAACTGCTGATTGTTTTGAATTTTCCGTTTTAAATGAATGTATAGATTCTAAATCATCACATTCTACTACTGTTTTATTTTCAGATAAATCATTTATTTCAGGATTATTAATCTCAATTACAGAATCATCATCGTCATCATCTAAATTTTCAAAAGGGCACTTTAAAACTTCATTCTTAAATTCATCAAAATCAAACTCTTCATCTGAAATTTCGGATAAATCATCTGGAGGAACAACTAATAGGTTTGCATTATGTAAATTCATACCCTTCCAAAACCATTTACATTGTCTATATGTATCATATTCTCCTGAAATATTGTATTTATATTTTTGACTAATTGCAGTAGTAGCTCCATAATATAATACACAATGCGGAGTTAAATTTAATTCTCGAAAACGACTCATTACATAATTAGCTATAGTATCAACATATGCCTGATTATTACAGCTATGTAACTTATCTAAAGTATATTGTAAATTTTCATATTTTTTTGTTGGTAAAAGTGGATGAGTAGACACTGCATATTTATTTTTAATAACATCAATTGGATTAAGTAAATGAACAATTTTATTAAAAGTATTGACTGATTCAGATTTTTGTAGAGTATTATCATAGCGTATAGTTTTCCAGACTTTATCAAAATCCTCGGAAACGGAATTCCAGGAATTGATTTGGAATCTGGATGGCAACTCCTGAGATTCGGATTTCTGAGATTTTTCGGAGTCTGAGAATTCAGATTTAGATAATAAGTCCATTGCTGGAAAATATCTTTGAAGATGTGCATATTGATTAAAATTTAGTTGTTCATTTTCAGTAATATCTCTAAATCTAAAAGAATCATTCTGGAGTTTATTTAAAATTTGTTTTATGTCTTCTTTCATCTCCTCCTTGTTTAAAAGACTTGTATATCTCATTGTGTTCCGCACAATAAAAGATTTTAAACTTATTGTGTAGTACTTAGAATGGCACAAGGCGCAGTATCCGTTAATCTCCGGAAGTTTCAAATGAAAACTATTCCACAAGATGCAGTTGCAGTATTTATTGGGCGTCGAAGAACAGGTAAATCAACTCTAGTTCGAGATTTGCTCTTTCACCACCAAGATTTACCTATGGGTTGTGTAATTTCAGGAACAGAAGAGTCAAATGGTTTCTTTAAAAAAATGGTTCCACCTATGTTTATTCACGGCGAGTACAACCCTGTTATCTTAGCCAACTTCGTTAAACGACAAAAACTTATTATGCAGAGAATCCAACAAGATGGCGATAAAGGCGTTAAGTCTAATATAGATCCACGTGCATTCCTTATATTAGACGATTGTATGTACGATGATTCGTGGACTCACGATAAAAATATTAGATATCTGTTTATGAATGGTCGTTGGCTCAAAGTGTTCTTTATTATTACTATGCAGTTCCCTCTAGGTATTCAGCCTGCATTACGTACAAATGTAGATTATGTATTTATTTTAAGAGAACCTTATCTGAATAACCGCAAACGTATTTTTGAAAATTATGGATCAGCTTTTCCTTCATTTGAATTTTTCTGTCAAATTATGGATCAATGTACACAGAACTATGAATGTCTAGTTATTAACAATAATACATCAAGTAACAAAATGGAAGATACCATTTTCTGGTACAAAGCCGAAATTCACGGGGACTTTAGACTGGGTGCACCAGAATTATGGAGACAATCTGAAATGTATTTCCGTATCAAAGAGGAAGGTGAAATTGATCAATTTGATCCTAGTGCAAATAGACGTCTAAAAGGGCCAGCTATTAATGTTAAAAAGAATTATTAATGCATACTAATTAGAACAAATGCGTAAAATATCTAAATCACATTTATTTGGTTTATTAACCTTAGCTGTTATAATAATAATAGTTATTATCATTTTTTCAAAGAAAATGATTGATACATTTGTTGATCCAGGAAGATGTGGAATAGGAATGCCTGAATGTCCAAATGGTTTACGGTGTATGAATGGTTATTGTAAATCAAATACTCCTCCTAAATTGCCTTATTTATCTGATTTACCAATTAGACCTTAAATAAAATTATAAAATAACAAAGATTATTTAAAATAATATTAATACACCAAGAATAAAAACTTAGTTACAATAAGAAAATGGCTCGTTCAAAATCAATGGGTATTGGCGCAATGTTTGTACTTTTAGTTGTAGCAATTGTATTATTACCAATTGTAGTACGTTATATCGATAGATATACTGGTGCACATTTTGGTATGATGGACGGATTTCAAGATTTACAAGTTCAAAATGTTCCTGGACCTGCTTCACAATATTCACAAGGAAGTCTAAATAAATACACTGATCCTAATACCAATTATCTATGCAGATCACCAAATGAAGGAGGTACTCCTTGTCCTGAAGGAAGCTTTTGTGATGGTACAGATAATACCTGCAAACCTGTCTTTATTGGTGGTAATGTACCTTCTGAAGGATACTATGCTTAAGAGCTTTTTTTAAAAAAGCTCGGCAAAAACTACAATTATAGAAAAATTATTTAAGAGCTTTTTATAGATTTATATTTAACAAAAACTATATATTATAATAATATTGTATTTTTGTTATATTATATTATATTTTTTAGAAACTTTTTATAAAAGTTTATTTTTGCCGAGATTTTTCCTAAAAAGATTATTTATGCAGATGGTTCTACAATATTATTAGTTTGTTCTTGCTGTTGTGCAGTAGTTGCAGCGTCAAGTACAGCCGCTTCAGGAGAACCTTCTTCTACTTTTTCAATGGTCACATTTGCCTTTTCAACCTTACGCTGAAGAGCTAGATCTCCTTGACCACCAAACATTCCAGCAAATTGTTCAGATGCACTACCAGCACCGCCATCAGTAGATGCACCAAATACCTTCTTTTCACTTGAACCAGAACCCTTAGTACGCTCTTCAAAGAATTTCTCACGGCTATCTTCATTTTCCTTGTATTTACGCATCAGAGTATTGAGTTGATCCTGAGCATATTCTTGTTCAGCCACTTGATGAGGGCTTGGATCCCAAGGTAGCCATTTACCTACTTCACCAATAAAAATATTATGATATTTATCCTTAGTTTGTAGTTTCTTAGCTTTTAGTTCAGCTTCTTTAGGATTAGCATATACACCACGGACTTTTAGGCCACGCATTGAAGTACGGAAATCATTTAGTGCATAGAATTCATCTTCTAGCTTAGTTTGATTTGCGAACATAAAATCATCATATGCTTCCGCAATCTTAGTTTTATTAATATCCTGACGTTGTTTTTGTACAAAACTAGAATATTCAGTCATAATATCATCAATTCTTAGGCGATTTTTACGACATAGTGCAGCTTGTTCAAATTGATCATTCTTCTCAAGTTCATTTGCACGATCATCTAGTTGACGATTAATATTTTGTACAACATCAACCATATATTTTTCAAGATTCTTAATCTTCCAATCTACCTCATAACTCTGTAGAAATTTCTGAAAGAAAAATTGATCCTTTTTATCAAGAACTTTTTCCGGACTTAGAAAGCTCAGTAATACATAACGTTGAGATGAAATTTCAGCATCTTCATCGAGGAAATCTTCTACTACGGTGGGAGTTACAGTGGGTGTGTTTGAATTAGACATTCTATATTTCATAAATAACGATATCTTTAAGTTTAGAGATTAGCAAAAATATATAGAGCTCAATGAGATTTTTTTTCTTATAAATAAATATAGAAATGATGGGCTACGGATTCGCTGAAATTGTTAATCGTGTAATCAAATACCTAATTGAAGGTTTAGTAATTGCAGCTGCTGCAATCTTCATCCCTCGTAAATCATTACCTATGGATGAAGTTGCAACTCTAGGTGTACTAGCTGCAGTAGTATTTGCAGTATTAGATGCTGTTTCCCCTAGTGTAGGTGTAACTGCTAGACAAGGTGCAGGCTTTGGTCTAGGTGCTAACTTAGTTGGCTTCCCTCGTATGTAAATTAATTAATTTACAAAAACATTACGGCTCTTTATAGCCATTTTAATACCATTACTTGATATAATTATTATATCTTATAATGTGATTTAATACAATATTCATTATTTGATGACCATCTAATAGGAGCGATGGCTGATTCAAGCGATCTAATTAAATTTAAAGAGGCTGTTGCATTAGCAACATCTTCATCACCATTTAATACATCTTCTATACGCAATCAATTAATTACTGCGTCTCAAAATACTACTTCTGGTTCTAATCCTCCTAGTAATTCTAGTGGTATAAATTTGCCTAATTGGTTTGTAATTACTAACGCCGATAATTCCAATCCAAATACGGTTTTAATTAATGGAGATTTAATATCCAATAATATTGGTGCTAATAACTTAATTACAAAAAATGCAACAATTGATTCAATATCAGGTATTACTGCTATATTTAATAATGCACAAATTGATTCAATATCAGGCGTTACTGGTATAATTAATAACTTAAAAAGTACAAATGCACAAATTGATTCAATATCAGGGACTACTGCTATTTTTTCACATTCTAGAATTGAAAGTTTAATATCACCAACAATTGCTTCAGAAACTGCTACTATTAATAATTTAAGAGTTACAAATGGTATTACTGCTGCAAACTTATCTGCTTCTAATCTATCTGCTGAAAACTTATCCGCAAATTATATTAACTTACAGCCTAAAATAAGTAGTGAACCCGACCCTTCTTCTTCTAATGGTACTTTATGGATTAAACAAGGTAATGTTGATGGCGCCACAACATTTATTCTTATGTTAGATTCAAATGTAATAGGTTCAGGAAGTAGTTCTGGTACAATTAATGTAAGGCCAGAAACATGGGCAAATTTCCCTGCTATTTCAGATGTTAATCTAGCAAATTATAATATAACTAATGGGGGTACAGGAACATTCAATAAAATATATGCATCATCAAATATTCATACTAATAATTTAAATACATATAATGAAACAAATATTTCAGTTAATAATTCATTAGATTTAAAAAATAATTCAATTATTGGAGCAACTGCAGTTGAAGTCGCAACAGTTAAAATAACCAATATTGATAATTTATCAGGAAATACCAATGATAAAATTAGTATTAAAAAATCTGTTCATTTTGAAGGAGATAATACAATAACAGGTACTAAGATTGTTTCTAAATTAGTACAAGATAAAACTAATTATTCAATTGAATTACAAAACTCAACTGATGGAACAATTTCAGAGATAACAACAGGTTTATCGCATTATACATCAGGTCTGACTGTTGGAGTTCAAAGATATGCAGGCGCAACTGCAACAACAACCTTTCAAGATCCATTAAGTTTAACAACAAATACTATTGTTTCAAACTCAGATATTATTCCAAATAGAGATTCTTTTTTCAATGATAGTGGATTAAATTTAGGCAATGAAAAAGCTTGGTGGAATAAAGCGTATATTCGTGATTTACATATTTCTCCTTATACTATTCGTGTAATTGGCGATGATGGAAAAGAAATGGCAATTAGTTATGATGTTAATACTGGAAGTTCATCAATTACAACATCAGATTTTACTGTACAAAGTGTAACAACAAGTGCATCTTTTCCTGGACAAATCGATGCATCACTTCTACCATTTACTGGATTAACATTTGCATCAAAAATTAATATTGCAGATTATATTGCATCAACTGGTAACAATAGTATGTTAGATCAAATGTATTCATTAATTTATACAATGAACTATACAGTTGTAACAGCTCCTTATCCACGTCCATTGTATATTGTAAATTATCCTATTGTACAATTAATTAATAATATTGCTGGCGCATACTATGTAGTTGATAATACTCCTAATAATATTACAGTTAAATTACCTAAAATCCGTGCAACAACATATTTAAATGTACCAGATAAGACTTCATCTGATACACTAAGATCAACCTTTACAGTAATTTCTGAAGAATTAGCACAAATTTCAAATGGTGATATTTTAATTTTAGTATCAAACTTTCAACCTAACACCGCTGATCCTACTAAATTCGATATTATTTTTGGTTGGCAAGAAGTTGCATTTCAAGTACCAATTAATGGTGTAAGCAATCAAAATATTATAGATAATTCTATTACATCCAATAAATTAGCAGATGGTAGTGTTACAAATCCTAAATTAGCTGCAAATGCAGTAACTACTTCAAAAATATCGGATTTTAGTATAACAAGTGCAAAAATTCAGAATAATGCGGTAACTACTGCAAAAATTGCAGACTTTAGTATTGTATCTTCTAAAATAGTCGATGGAGCTGTAACTACAAATAAGTTTGCAGATGGAGTTATTACAACTGCAAAATTGGCTGATAACTCTATTATTACACAGAAAATTGCAGATTTAAATATTACTACTGCAAAATTAGCTAATCAATCTATTACTACTGCAAAAATATCAGATTTAAATGTTACATCTGGTAAATTAGCTGATCAATCAGTTATTAATTCAAAAATAAGTACAAATGCAATCTCTTCAGATAAAATACAAAATAGTGCTGTATCACTAAATAAATTATCGCAAGATGTAATTGATTATATAAATAGTACTGTAACAAGTGGTCCAACTGGTGCACAAGGATTAGCAGGTCCTACAGGTGTTCAAGGCCCTCAAGGAATAAGAGGACAGGATGGTATTATTGGAAGAGATGGTACTGAAGGTCCAACTGGCCCTCAAGGAGAAAGAGGTCAAGATGGTATCATAGGTATTGATGGTGATACTGGTCCAACTGGTCCAAGAGGATTAGATGGATTAATTGGCCCAACTGGGCCAGGGGGAACAGTTGGTGCAACAGGACAATATTTTAGTAATTATTTATACTGGGATGATACTGCTAATAAATGGGTAAATGGAGGAGTTAATGGTAATATTAAATTAGGACATAATTCTGGAGAGGATCAAGGTACATTTAGTATTGCAATGGGATACTTTGCAGGATTTACTGGACAAAAAGCATCAGCTATAGGAATTGGTAATTTAGCAGGAAATCAATGTCAAGGAAATAATAGTATAGCACTAGGTAAATGGGCAGGACAATATAATCAAGGTATGACTGGTGGAAGTTCATTAGCAATTGGTACAGAAGCTGGATGGATGAATCAAGATATGTATACAGTTGCAATGGGATATAGAGCAGGATGGCAAAATCAAACCGTTCATTCAGTTGCAATAGGTACAAATGCAGGTGATACTAATCAATCAGGGTCATCAATAGCAATAGGTCAAGATGCAGGTAGAAATTTTCAGTCATCAGCATCAGTTGCAGTAGGTTGGCAGGCTGGACAGGATAATCAATCAAGTGGAAATGTAGCAATAGGAGTTGCAGCGGGTAAAACAGGACAAAAGAGTCGCGGGGTTGCAATTGGACGTTTTGCAGGAAATGATAATCAAGGCATGTATTCAGTTGCAATAGGAAATTCTGCTGGTCATACTCAACAACCAGACAGATCTATTTGTGTAAATGCATCTGAATATATGATTAATCCTGAACAAACAGGAGCTTGTTATATATTTCCAGTTAGACAAGATGATACAGTTGATACTAATGTTGTATCATATAATAGTGAAACTGCAGAGCTTGTATACAGACCTATAGATGCAATGCCTGTTCAAGTATTTAATGTATCAAATAGTTTAACATCTGCTGCTACTCCTGTAATTTATGATAAAGTATCAGTTCTAAGTACCAAATGGGATTTTAATCAAAATTATATAATAGATATTACTGTTCCAACTGGATATTCAGGTCCAACTAATATTAAATTAGCAAAAATAAATAAAGATAATACTATTGGAAATGAGATATTAATAGGGTTTATAACACCAGGTACAACACAATCAATAACATTATCATATATGCAGTTTGAATATGGAACAGGTATAAATAAAATACTAGATGGTGATGAAATAGCATTATATTCGTATACAAATAATACTAAAAACATTATTGCATCAAATAGTTGGAGAATGATTAAAAAACAATCAAATAATATAGGAAATGGTACAAATACATTAAGTGTTAATAGTATTAATTGGACAACAGGTGAAGTTAATTTTACAGTAACAGAAGAATTTTCAGTAGATAATAATAAATTTTTAACATTATATAATATTAGTAAAGCAAATGAATATCAACGCAAATTAATTAAAATAAAATCTATTAATAGATTAACAGGAGAAGTAATATATGATTCATCAGAGGTATTAAATATTAACGTTCTTAAAAATAATGAATATGATGGAACTAGTTTTATATCAGGAGTTGGTACTGATTTTTCAATAATAATACCATCAATTAATATAGAAAATGCTCAAATTGGAGATTCATTAGTATTTGCATTAGCAAGTGATATAACAAATGAAGTATCAAATATAATGATAATGGAAGAAACAACAGCATATTTATCAAACGCATATAGTATATTTGCAACAGCACATATTAATGATTTTCCAGTAAATCAAGGGTTAATAATACCTCCTGGAACATATACATATACATTTGGAGCAACAATGACAACAGGTGGATTATATGGAGATATATATGATTTTAGAATTAGTACTTTACCATTTACAAATCCTAATTTTTATATTAATCTTAATACATCAACAAGTATATCAAAACAATATACTAAAGTTAAACCTATTAGTATTACAGGATATAATAGAGAAACAGGTATAATAACATATGATTCAATTGAAAGTTTTACAGGGATATTCTTAAAAAATGGAGTTAGTTTGGACATCTATTTTACTACAAATGTAGGTACAGATTTAACATTTTATATACCAGAATATGTAATAGGCGATAAAATTACAATAGCTAATTTAGATTTAGGTGTAATATTAGCATCAAATGAATATAATGTATATCCAATTGTAACAGATGATTCAATATATCCTATAAAGATAACAAATATTAATAGATCTACAGGAGAAATAACATATAATGCAACTCAAAATATGACATTACGTTTTGTAAGAAATAATCAATTTGATGGTACCCCATTTAGATCTGGCGTGGGTGTTGGATTAGTATATAATGCTTTTAATATAAATCCAACTTGGAGTCAAGATGGTCAAGATATATGGTTTTCATCATCAACTACTGATATTTTATTAAAAACATCAAATACAGTTACATTATTTAATAATTCAGGATTAAATCTATTTTTAGGAAATAATAGTATTAAATATGATATCAATGGCACAGATAATCCAACATTAACATTAATTAAAGGATTTACATATCATTTTATAGTAAATAGTCCAGGAAATCCAGTATGGATTAAAAACTTTCAACAAACAGGTACAACATCTGCATATAATGATGGTATTACAAATAATGGTATAAGTTCAGGGACAATGATATTTAGAGTCCCATATGATGCACCAAATACATTATATTATATTTCACAGAATTCCTCATTATTTACAGGGTTAATAAATATAGTTGATATTAATAATTTAGGATCAGGAGGAGGTTCAACAAGTGGTAATATAAATCAACAAATACTTAATGTTTTAGAAAATAAAGTACAAATACTAGAAACATATATTGAAATATTAAGTACAACATATGCTATTCGAGATACAAATAATAATGTATTATCATTAAGTGATATTAGAAATCAAATACTAAGTGGTGGGAATTATGATGTATTAGGAATATTAGAAAAGAAAATTGAAGTCTTACAGGCATATCTAAATATATTTACACAGACATATGTAATTAAAGATAATAATAATAATTCAATAGATTTAGGATATATTCAACAAATATTAATCCCATAAATATTATTTTAAATATATCTTAGTAGTAAAATGGACATAACAGGAGTGTGTAATTTACATAAAATTCAGATTAATGCATTAACATCTCGAGTTGATGTAGTTGAAAATTCTATAGAACAAATTAATTTGGGTATTATGGGTCCACAGGGTCCTCGTGGTGATATTGGATATACAGGCCCAATAGGCCCAACAGGTAATATAGGACCAATAGGAAATATAGGGTCAACAGGCCCAACAGGATTTACGGGTCCAATTGGACCGACAGGCCCGAGAGGCCTTCAAGGAAATGTTGGGCCTATTGGCCCAAGAGGATATACAGGTGAAAGAGGTACATCATATTTAACTTTTTCTAAACAATATACTTATTCACAATTAAATTATAATTCATTTAAGATGATTATTGATGATACTACAGCAAATTTATTATATTCTAATGAATCATATTTTTCAGGACATTTATCATTTAATTTATCAATAATACCAAATTATCAAAAATGCGGAATCAGTAACAATTTAGGAGTTATATATGGATTTATGTTTAATGCGTCAAATGAAATATTTATAATTAATGATTATAATGAATATATACTTAATAATAAATTATATAATCAATCCGATAAATATAGTATAATATTTAATGAGAATGGTATATTTTTTTATATTAATAATGAACTAGTATATACTATTCAGAATTATGAAAATACACTATATAGATTTGAATGTTATTTAACATATTTAGAAGATACTATAAATAATATATTATATTATTATTCACCTACTGCAATTAAAGGGGAAACTGGCCCTCAAGGGATACAAGGAGTTCAAGGGGCACAAGGGGCAGCTGGATCTGGATCTGGAAGTGCAGTTACAAATTCAGTAAATGTGTACAGTTCATGTATTAATAGTGTAGTAGCCATATCAATACGAAGTGTTACAAATGCAATCTATGGTGGATCTGGATTTTTTATAACATTTCCTAATGGTACATTTAATTACAATCCTTCATCATATGGATATATATTAACTGCAGCACACGTTATTATAGACCCAAGTAATAATCAAGTATGTTCTAATATATGGATACATACAACACATCCACAAAATATAACATATAAAGTAAATGGGACATCTGTTAGAGTTATGGGAGTTGATAGAATAGCAGATATTGCTCTTCTAAGAATTGATGGATCAGGGTTTATTGGATTAGGAATTAGTAATAGTAGAACTAACTTATCAATAGGTGAATCTATAAACATAATAGGTTATCCATTATTAGATGATATTCAATCAATAACACGAGGTATAGTTAGAGACAATAAATTTAGTGATGCATATGTTCCAGAATCAGTATTAACAGATGCTACAATTTTTGGGGGTAATAGCGGTGGTCCAATAATTAAGGATAATAATACAGTTGTTGGAATATTATCTTGGGGTACATCTGGAACTGAAGGTATGAATGGAGGAATTGCAAGTCATTTATTTCAACCAATTATTAATTATTTTATTGCATCTTACTCTAGTTATACATTATATTATCCAAAGGGATATTTAGGAGTATATACTGTACCTGTTTCATTTACATTACCAATGTCATACCCCCAACTTAAAATAGAAGGATTTAGAGTAATAGGATTTGATAATACAATTACACCTAAATTCAATCTATATGATATTATTACAGAAATAAATGGTATTCGATTAGGAATATTAAATAGTCAATATCCATTATTTACAGAAGTACATTTAAAAACACCTGGTTCTTCTATTACTGTAAAGTATATACCATTTAATTCATTAACATATAATTATGAAGCAGAAACAACAAAACAGGTAATACTTGAAAATTTTAATAATATAGAAGACTATCTATTTAATAATGCAAGAAACTATGAATTAATTGAAAAACAAAATAGCAATTTTTCAATATAAAAATAATTAAATTATAAGCAAGATTTAATAATTAAAAATAATAAATATTAATACATATATTATAAAAATATTTTCTATTCTATATGTATATAATGAGTCTGTCATTCACGGGTGGGAGTATATCTCAAGCAGTTGAGATCAATACTTTAAAACTCAATGTGTCTACATTGAGTACTGGTCTAAATACTGTCAAATCACAGTATGTTGATTTATCAACTTTGGTAAATATCACTAATTCCGGTAAGTTAGACGTAAATGTATTTGATACATTTAGTACGTTTCAAACTGAAACAATTAGCAGTATTCAAGGGCAAATTGCAGAAATTAATGGTGGTGCAATTTCTGAAAGTCTGCAAACACAAATCAATACTTTAACTGGTACTACTATCAATAGTTTACTATTAGATCCTACAAGTGAACTATCACAACAGTTTTCACGTTATCTGTTAAGTAGTGTACAAACAAGTATTGATTTAAATCAAAATTCAACTATTTTAACTAAACTTGACACTGAAATATTTAACAATTATGTAACTCTAAATGATACTAAAGTTAGTACATTATCATCATTTGTTAATTCAATTAGTTCTGCAATTAATACTAAATATGATACAGCTTTATCAACTAATACTTCAAGATTTAGTACACTATCATCATTTGTAAATACTCAAGATACTACATTAAATACACGTATAACAACATTATCAACGACTGTTAATACAAATGTAAGTACATTAAATGGTGCAATTGCAACTAAAGTTGCAACGACTGATTTTAACACATATAAATCAACCATTTCTACTACTGCTGCTACATTAGCTGATGTAGATTACAATTGGGAGAGACGTTTCTTATCTGTAGAAGAATACATTCGTGCAATGGAGAACACTTATAAGATTGAGTACACTGATCCTGCAACAAACACTCTTAAGGAATACAAATATACTGCAAGTTTCCAAGGATTAAATGTGCCACCACCACCTTTTTCTGTTACTAATGTAACTAATGGATTAAATGTAAATGGTACATTATTTACAAATTCTTGGGGTGTAACAGTTGTAATATCACCATATGGATACTCAATTATGAATAAATTAACTAGAACTGGTGGAAGTGATGTAGCTAAATCAGCATTTACAGTAGAAAATAATTTTACATTAACACTCGGTATATCTAAATCATTATTAAATCCAGAGTTTAGTTTTGTAGATTCTAGAAATAGTACAATATATAAAATAGCAATAACACAAGAATTAATTGATCAATTTATTGGCCCAGTAAATCCTAATACTCCACAAAATGAATTAGATCAACGTATTATTGCTTCTGCTACAAGGCTTTTTACAATTTCTGATGGATGGGGATTATTAGATGCAAATTTACCAAATATGCAAAATTTATTACTGGTATCTCCTCCTGATACACAAGATAATGATGGTGATATTTATACTCAAGAATATATTGGAGGTATAAGAAATTCAGCAGATTTAAGTGGTAATGCTGTATTATTAAATAGATTATTTACTGGTTCACCAGCAGGATTTTCTTCAACATCACAATTAATATTAGCAATACAACAAGCTGGTGCTAAAATGGTTGTAATGTACAGAAATACATCTGAAGATGCCGCGCCATTTGGAGCAGGATCATTTGGTAATCAAGTTACAATTCCAGTAATTAGTATTGCTGAAAGTGTAGGTGTTAAACTATATAGTAGATTAAGAAGAACTGTTTTATATAATAGCGTATTAACTAATAGCCCAGCAACAACTTTTGCAAGTTTATTAGTAAAGAAAAATGCGCAAGATCAATATGTATATGATGAACATATGTTAGTATTTCAAGATAGAAGAGGAAATCTACCACAAATTGCAAACTTTACAAATTTACTACCAGAAGTATCGCCATCTGGTCAAACATTAGTAAATGAAAAAAGATTACATAAGTGGTCATTTACACCTTCTTCTACATCTGTTAAAGCATTCTTAAAGTTATCAGATAATGCAGGGAATGCATATAATACACGTATAGTATCATTAAAAACTATTGATAGTAGTCAAAATTTAATCAGTACTAATACTGTAATTGTTAATAATTCAAGATTTAAGATTCTAAATAATAATATATTACCATCATTAAATGGATTATCAAATATTGAACAATATTCCTGGTGGTCAAGTTATACTAACTATTCTTCAACTGAAGATTTAGTATTTAATAATTTAACATCTGGTACAACATATATATTAGAAGTTACAGCTGATGCTAATGAAGTAAATGAAATTGATATAGGTATTATATTATTTGATAATAATTATCCATTAACAATTACATATGTATCATCTGAATTTTATTTCGATTCAATTGAATTTGATGAAAATGGTGTATCAATAGTTGATACTTTCAATACGGATCCATATTACATTACAGGTTATCCTGAACAAGGAGTACCAGCATATCCTAATGAAATAAATCCAGGATTATATACAACTCAACCATATGCAACTGCATTTGGTCAACCAGGTAGATATATTGATGGTGCTAATCAATATATTATTGCAGAAAGATATACTGGTGCTACATCTTATAATCCAAATGTAACTACACCTGCAATTTTCTTAAAAGCATCGTCATATACTAAATCAAACAGAGCGTATACATTTGATAATATATTAAATATGATATATGTTAGTACAAAAGAGCAATTAATTAATGGGTTAAACTTAGAGTCATATACTAATAACTATTTAGCTGGTTCACTATTACAATATGATCCTATCTCATATATTGATGTATCAAGTAATTTTTCATTTAGATGGAGAATTAGCAACCAAATACAACCAGCTGGTTCAAACGATTTAGTATTAGTATTAATACATAAGTTTAGTTCAACCGCTATTATAGCTAATACACAGACAATGATCTATAAATTAGATTACAATCGTAATGTAACAAGTACTTCTGGAATATTTAATGTAGCATTAGAACCAGGTTACTATAAGTATTCAATTGTTACATTAAAAGATAATAATGATCTAAATGTTCTAAATGATTATTTATTCAATAATATTAGTGTAGTATTAGATGATTTTGTAGTATTTACTCAAGACTCTGGATTAAAACTAAATAACCCTGCACAATTTAATCAGCCTGTTTCATATAATCGTGCTTTTAATGGTCAACATATAATCAATGTTAATACTTCATTTAGATTAGATAATACTCAAATTATCGAAGCTGGATATGTATATGGTACTTCACCTAATGTAGATATTAATTCACCTTATAAGAAAGTAATATATGATTTATTAACTCCAATTGATTCTTCAAATAACTATCAAATGAATACTACATTAACTACAGGTCTACAAGAAAATACTCAATACTTCATTAAAGCATATGTTAAGACTGCAAGTAAGACTGTAGATGATACAATTAATACTGATGAAATTGTATATACTGCTGAAATTTCAGAATATACCACATCACGCCCACTAGTAACTTTACTAAATGTTGGACAAGTAACTGCAAATAGTATTAAAGTAAATTATAGTGTAGATAACTATGGTCGTTTTGATAATGCATTTGATGCAGATACAAATGCTCAATTCCCTCTATTTAGAGTACAATATAAGCTAGCAACTGAAAATGATAGTGAATATCAAGTATATGATCCCTATAGATTTACAACTAATCAGAATGTAAAGACATCTGCAACTCTATCTGGATTATTACCTGGTACTGATTATGATATTAGAATTGCAGCATTTAACCCTGTAACAGGTATTACACCAAATGTAACAGAATCATTGCGTGTATCTACAGTTGAAGGTGCTCCAGTAGTAACATTTGATAGTGATGCAGTAGATTCTAATAATGATGGAAGAGCAAATGTGGTTGTTAATACTACTAATAATGAAGTAGCATTATCTAATATAATCTTATTATCAACTGGTGGAGCTAATAGAGTAATGACACAAGTTGGATTATTATATACTGATAATCCTTCAATTGCTTCAGCCGATATTAATATTGCAAATACTGATGTACAACGTGTAATAGTTACTTCCAATATGGTAGAAGGTAATAATTATTCATTTGCATTAACTGGATTAAATAACAATAAATACTATCGCTTTAGAGCATATGCAATTAATAACTCATTAGCAAGTGATTTAGAAAAAGTGGGTTATACTAAAGTAGATAATTTTAATACTGTTATAATTAATCCAGTTGTACAATCTGTAGCAGTTGCAGAATCATTAATACAAAGTAATAATGTAAGATTATCAGGTGTTCTAGTAAGTGATGGTGGTGATAATGTAACATCAATTGGTTTTGAAATAAGTCCTGGAAATGTAGCATTAACACCAGTTAATAAAACTATATTAACTATACCTGGTACATTTAATACTACTGGAGGACAATATAACTTTTCTGAGCTATATTCCGCTTTAACTGGTTTACAATTATCATCTAATACTCAATATGAGTTCAGAGCTTGGGCTAAGAATAGTAAGAATGTATATATCTATGGCAATACTCTCAGTTTTATTACCGCAGTGTCATCACCTAATGTAGCAACAAGTAGTGCTGTAAATATTACAAATAATTCAGTAAGTACTGGTGGTACATTAATTTCAAATGGCGGTTTATCATTAATTAGAGTAGGTGTTGTATATAGCACATCAAATAACAATGATGGACCTGCTATTGGAGATGTAGATGCAATATATGTTACAACTCCAAATGTATTAGGTACATTTACAGTAGTATTAAATGGATTAACAGCATCAACTACATATTATGTGCGTGCATTTGCAGAAAACTCAGTTGGTATATCATATGGTTTAGTAACATCATTTACTACTCAAAATAGTGAATATGTACCTCCACCTACATTCACAGGTACAAATGTACTTCTAACAAGTGCATCAAATGCAAACTTTGTTACAGCGCAACTAGGAGCAATAACAGTATTTAATGGCTTACCAACATTAGATCCTGAAAATACTGCGATTGGATTAGTATCATCTAATAATGGTACACAAAGTAGTGGTGCAGGTGCTTTAAAATCTTTTAGATTTGTATTTGTACCTTCAACTGCAACAACAAAAATATATGTATTTTCTATGAATGGTTTTAATAATGAAGAAGGTATAATATCTATTCATAAAGAAGGTACATCAGTTAATTTAATATCATCTGATATATTAACAAATGTTGGATCAGGGTGTTTAAACTATGTCCCTACAGGCCCATTATATAGTTATCCAGTAAATAATGCATTATTTGTTATTCAAAGATCAAATACTGGAGCAAACTTATCAAATATGAGTGTGTTAACACTTAATAACTTAACTATTGGTGCAAGATATGTACTTACAACTGCATCAGGTTTTAATGATGGTGCAAAAGACATATCATTTGCAGTAGTTAATGATACCGATCAAAATGTACCAGTATACTTTAGCAACTTTAGAAGTTCAACAACAAGTACAACACCAGATTTAGTAGCGGGCAATGATGCTGGTCCAAGAAATGGTACAATTGGTTCTGGATTATCTGAAGTACCAGCTCCTGGTGTAGCATCTAACTTACCTGCATTATATACATCTAATATAACTAATATTACACGCGTAGGCGCTACAGTAGGAGTTAATGTAACAAGTGTTGGTTCTGATAATGACCCTGCAACTGTAAATTGTGGTATTGTATTTGCAGCCACTGATACTAATCTAACTAAAAATAATCCTAATAGTACGACTGTAACATTAGGTACTGAATTAGGAAGTAAGACATACAATTTAACAAATCTAATTGCAAATACTACATATTATGTGCGTGCTTGGGCAACAAGTGGTTTTGGTACTGCATATGGTGCAATTATACCATTTACTACACTAATGCCTTATCAAATTGACACTGTAACTGTGCGCAACATTGAATCAAACCAAGTTGATTTAGTATTAAATAGAGTTAGCGCAACAGGTCAATTAGGTTATATATATAGCGCAACTGAGCCAAATCCTATAATGACTACTTCTGGCGTTACACGTGTTAATATATCTGGTGCAGTAGGTACTAATAGTTACACCATTGGCGGTTTATTAGCAGATACAATTTATTACATACGTCCATTTATTGCCGCTACTACAACTGAAACATCAGATGTTGGATATGGTTTACCAATTACAGTAAGAACACGTATTGGTAATACTACAAATATTGCACCTGATGTAGATCTAAGTGGAAATGATCTACCACTAAATAGCTATGCAGAGGTATATTATAAACATTCATTTACAACTGGTGAAACTGATACTGGAATATCAATGCAGCTAAATCTAAGAAAGATTAAACCAACCACTGATAACTTTATAATGCATATCGTTGATGGAAGTGGTAATTCAATAATGACACCACAAAATACTACAATTACTGGGCAAATCGGTACAAGTATAATTAATAGTGGTGCTAATATTTTATTATCAAGCTATAATAATGCAGCAGATGGTGTATTAACTATTACCGGGCTAGAATCAAGTACTACATATTGCATTATAACTAAAGTAATTGTCCCAACAATTGGTGGTGAAATCCAAGTTAATATTGTAGGCAATAATACTACTCCTGCAGTGTATATACCATTAACATATTTAGCCGTTTCACAACAGTTATCTGATTTATATACTCAGTTACCATACCCAATTACATATGGGTTAGCAGATGGATTAGCAGTACCATCTGATAAAGTAACATCATCAACTATAAATGTAAATGATGAAGTAAAAGTATTTAGACAATCTCTTGCAACTAATTTTAATGTTTCACCCCCTTTTACAGTAATATCTGATAGCACTACTTCATACATTACTACAAGACAATATACCTATGCTTATTTAACTAGTACTACACCAGTATATGTAACATATGATGGTATTGAATATGATATTAGTGGTATTGCATTTGGATTAGGGGCTTTTATACCTCAAAATGATACATATATATATATGTTAGAATCAAGAGATAGTGTATTAGATCCTAGTGGAAGATTAGTACATATTACTCAGCAAACAAGTGAGCATATGGGCGATGGAATGTATCTAATAACACTTGGTACATTACCTAATAGTGATAAAGTAGTATCATTTACTAAGATTAGCGCATTTAGATTAATTGGGCAAGTATTTGGTGCTGAATATAATGGATGGAATACTGATCAATTTGAATTAGTACAAGATAATACAAATAAATATATATTTACATTAAATAATGTTCCATTTAATCAAGGAGAGTTTAAGATACGCTCTGATTCACAATGGCCTCCAAATGAATCAGGTATTTTTGCAGCATTAGATTTAGAATTAGATTCATCAGGTGGAATAACAGGTATTGCAGATAATAATATTCCAGGTGGATATATGCAAAATATGTTATTTAATGGTGTTCCAAGCACATATAATGTAACGCTAAATATGGAAGATGTACAAAGAATTAAACTATATTTAGTACCTTCATCTGGTATTGTGGCTAGTAGATTTATAACATCATCTGCTACCATTAGTTCAGTATCAAATATTAGACACAATAGTGCAACAATTAATTATTCATATTCAGGTACATATGGGCCATCTGGTATAGTATATAATACACAACCTAATGTAGTTATAGGGGGGCAAAATACTGTTAATATAACAGTGAGTTATGATTTAAATAGTAGTAATCAAGTTAGATTAATACAAGGTTTATTACCACAAACAACTTACTATGTAAGATATTATGTAAAAGATGTTAATAATATTATAGTATATAGTACTGAACAAACATTTACAACATTAGCTGAACCCCTATTTACTTTTGTAAGCGCAGTAAATAATGGTGCTGATAAAACATTAGTAACATACAATTATGTTGGAGCAACAGATGGATACTACAGATTAGTAGGTATGCCAACAAATTCAGGATGGACAACAAATCCTCCCTCATCAGGTAATCCAGTAATTACTATACAACAAGGTAATAACTTAACATTACTAGCAAACAATGTATATGATGAAGGCACATATTTACGTGTAGTAGATGTTGCTAACTTTTCATATGTATCTGCACCATACCAGATACCATCATTATATAGTTCAACTGTAAATATTACTGGAGTAACAGCATCTGGTAATGATTTAACTGTATCATATGATGTATTGAATGCATTTACTGGTTACAATAATAGTTTAACTGATCCTGCAATGTGGTTAGATTTTAAGATAGGTAGTAACTGGGCAGCATATACACAAGTAGGTGGTAAACTATCTACTGATTCATCCAATAATACAATAATTGGCTACGCATCTTCTTTAGCATCTGGTCAATTAATTGAGTTTAGATTTAGATCAGTAGTAGGTAATTATATACTATCTAATGTAGGATCATATACTGCTCCATCCAATTCTAAGACTATCTTAGAAATTGCAGATTATACACAACAAATGCAACATGTATTTATTTCAAGTAATATAATGGTACTATATTCTCCTACTTTATTATTTGGTTCTGCTGATTCAATTGCAGTACCTTTTAAAAATTTAGCAAATAATCAATATTATATGCAAATGGTATATGCAAATATTGGAAATGGATTTGGTAAATTTCCATCCTTAACATATTCAGAATGGACACCCAATACATATTATTTACATTCTGGAAACTTTTCTCTTACAGCCGATAATCCTCTGACATATGATGGTACACAATTTATATATAAAAATTATATTGTATTACCACAACTTCCATTAGAACTTAATAGTAATACTCGTCGTAGTTTCCTTACAATAACTGATAGAAGTATTATTAATGATAATGATCTTATATGGCTAACTTATAATATCCGTGTATTTACACTATTTGGTACAAATATTGTAATTTATAAAAATTTAGTAGACAATAAATATTATTTTACATCTGTATATGTTGGTAGCAGTGGAGGTACAACAGCGTCAAATCTAACATATGCAACAATAGGTGTAACACAATATAGATTAATTGGAGGGGCTATGAAGAACTCTAGCCCTGAAGTTCAATATGATGGTACTACATTTACTTTTAATGGAAATACATTAACAGAAATACCTGATGCATAAATTTATATAAATATACGATATTAAATATATAATTTAAAATACTATAAACATTTATTATTAATAATATATTATAGTATTATTTCTAACAAGTACGAATGTATTGCCATCCCATATCTTCACAAATACGCTGCCAAGTTTTATCTTGTAAATAGAGTTTATCACGATTTTTTAATAAAGGAAAACACGCTAAATATTCATCCATTTCTAGTAACTCACAGAATTTATACAGTACATATCCATATGATAAGAAATTTCTACGACCCTTTGGACAATGTTTCTTAAAAGATGGTTGAATTTCACGAAACATATGGCGCAATTTCTCTTCATCTTCACGAGACATAAATGGTGCATTTTGTCCATTAAGGCGATTAATAATATGAGGAATATGCTCATAGTATTTCGAGCATTTCATTTTTCTCAGGATTTCACGAAGTTTAGTTGGTTTTAGACTTGACATATTTGTGATACGTTCCTTTTTAAGTTGCACCAGGATTTCATCATAAACTTCATTGGGGATTTCAGTGCTTTCTTTGGCCTGGAATTGTGCAAGCCATTCGTTAAAGTGATTAATTTTCTTGTAAGCATAATAACATACCTCACGAGGTGGATCCTTGTATGATGGTTTATCACTGTCAACTAAAATAAATTCTTGATGCCCGCACTTTGAACAAGTAAGATTTGCTTCATTAAGGCACATAATCATTTCGTTACCACAGTGTTCACATTGTGTCCAGGGGTCATCATATTCTTCGATTGTGTTTTTGGCCATAGTAGGATCTTCAATTTGCAGATATTCATTTAGTAAATTATGCCTTTGATGCATTTTTTCCTTTGGAGCTATAGCAGTCGCATTTGTATCGTTTAATATATTAACAGATGTTGAAACAGCTGGTAAACATGTGGCTTCATCTGATGCAACTTCTTCTAAAATAGCTAAAATACTACCAGGTTTTGCCTTGTTTGTAGCAAAAGTTTTTGCACCTTGTTGAATTTGTTCTTGAATATCATAATAATTAAAAAGAATATCACCTGTTCTAAGGTAATAGTCCATTAAATCATTATCAGACTGTAAAGATTTAATTTTCTTTTCAAGAGTTTCAAGTTCTCTTTCAAGACGCCAAATTTCAATATCAGATGTACTATTTTTAATTTTAGTTTTAATGGCTTCTGCTTCAGAATTGTAAAGATCTATATTATTTTTTTCATCGTTAATTTGTTGTATTTTTTGATTATGAATGGCATCAAGTGTTGTCCTGGCTTCTGGATTGGAACGTTTTGAACTCTTAACTTTAAAAAACGCACTATCACTCATAGCTGCAATATACTTATACAGTAAGTGTGCTAAGTTTTTAAACCCCTAATTCAGTGTGCTTAAATTTCATTATCATAAAAGAGTTGAATAATTTCAAGAGTTTTATCTATTTTATTTTGTTCATTACACCAATATTCTATTTGAGATTTTAAAGTTTCTAAACGCTTAGACCATTCCTTAACTTTTGTTTTCTTAACACTACAAATTCCCTGTTTATTAATTCCCCAACATGATGTTACTTTACTCTCTTTATCTTTATAATCATCTGGATTAAATCTGATAAATATTATTGGACGATGATTAACATCTTGAGATAATTCCATTAATCTTTTATTTTCACAGCTGCAATCATATGATTCGTGTTGATTTTCATCAACTTCTACTATGATTATTTGATATCCTAAATCTAAGAATAAATCTGGGCGTTTTCTTGAACATCCATCTTGAATTCTTTTATCAGATATCCAGGTATATTTTTCTAAAGGAAATTCTTGGAGAATATAATCTACAACTGCTTTTTCTTTAGTTTTATAATTTCTAGCATTAGGTCTATCAGGGAATAGGTGAATAAAACAATTGAGACAATATCCATCATATTTATCATTATTAACTGTAATTTCACACCATTCTGATTTACATAAAGCAGATCCTCCGCATACTCTACAATGTGATTTTCTTTTATTATGTGAGCAAATTCTACCGCCTTTGCATTCTACACACTGATAACGTATTTTATTATGATCACAAATATTTTTACCGTGACACTCTACACAGTTTGATTTATCTTTTTTATGCTCGCATAGAGCACTTCCATTGCAATCTGCACATCTTTCTTTTCGTTTTTTATGTTCACATATTTGATTTCCATTACAATCTATACAATATATTTTTCTTTTATTATGTAAGCATATTTCATTCCCATTGCATTGTATACATCTTGATTTAAGTTTATTATGGTCACAAATGCTTCCACCTTTACATTGAATACATCTACTTCTTCTTTTATTATGATCACATAAAGAGGCACCATCGCAATCTTTACATTGTGATTTGATACGATTATGTTTACAAATGGATATTCCTTTACATAATTTACATATACTTTTAGCTTTATTATGCGAGCAAATACCTTTTCCACCACAGTCTTTGCATAAGTATTTTTGTTTACCATGTTTGCATTTTTTTCTAACATATTTAGGTTTTTCTTCCGACATCTTTATAATATTTTTGATTTGTCAAATAAATCAAATTTTTCATAATATGCACCCGGCTAATTTATTAGTTAAATGATGTTTTAAAAATGTGTTTTGTAAATCAAAGAAGATAGTAAGAACTATATTACAAAATTCTAAACTCTCCGACATTTTTGACAATCTATAAATTTTCAAAAAATGCTTATTTGTGATTTTCTCAAAATTTTTTTCTTATAGTAAGATATAACGACACATGACAGGAGGGGGGCTTATGCAATTAGTCGCTTATGGCGCACAAGATGTTTATTTAACTGGTAATCCTCAGATCACATTTTTTAAAGTGGTGTATCGCCGCCACACCAACTTCGCCATGGAGTCCATTGAGAACCCTTTCAATGGTGCCCCTAACTTCGGTAAGAAGGTGACTTGCACTATCCAACGTAACGGTGATTTAATCCACCGCATGTACCTGCAAGCCACTCTACCTCAGGTGAAGCTGCAATCCACTGATGGTTCTGGCGCTCAATTCCGCTGGCTCAACTGGATCGGTCACAACTTAATCGACTACGTAGAAATCGAAATCGGTGGTCAACGTATCGATAAGCACTATGGTGACTGGCTACACATCTGGAACGAGCTAACCCAAGAGCCTGGTAAACAAGCCGGCTATGCCAAGATGGTAGGTAACGTCCCTGAACTAACCAACCTCTGCTACCAAGGTGGTAACAACTGTGACAATGACTGCTATGCTGGGGAACCTCTAACTTCTGAGGCTGTTACTAGCTGCACTCCTATGTACACTCTGTACATCCCTCTACAGTTCTGGTTCTGCCGCAACCCTGGTTTAGCTTTACCTCTAATTGCTCTCCAATACCACGAGGTACGTATCAACTTAGAGTTCAACACTCTAAACAACCTCTGCTGGGACTATGCAACTGGTGGTGACAGACACTCCATCCGCAACCGTGTTGGCCAATGCGGTCTAGCTGCAGCCTCTCTCTATGTAGACTACATCTACCTAGATACTGATGAGCGCCGCAAGTTCGCCCAAGTCAGCCACGAATACCTAATCGATGTATTACAATTCACTGGTGGTGAATCTATCACCAGCTCCAGCAACAAGCTCAAGCTCAACTTCAACCACCCTGTGAAGGAGCTTGTATGGGTCGTACAACGCGATTCATTCGTAAGCTGCCAAGATGATGTAATTGATCCTTGGAAGGGTCAACAACCATTCAACTACTCTGATTGGTGGGATCGCTGCGTGCTCGAGTCTGGTTACTCCGTGACTCGTGTAGAAGGTATGGCTGGTAAGAACCCTGTAATCACTGCACTCTTACAACTCAACGGTCACGACCGATTCCAAGTGCGTGATGGTAACTACTTCAACTGGGTGCAACCTTACCAACACCACACCAACATCCCTGCAGTTGGTATCAACGTGTACAGCTTTGCTCTACAACCTGAACAACACCAACCCAGCGGTACTTGCAACTTATCCCGTATCGACAACACCACTCTGCTCCTAACTGTGAGCAACAACGCTGTTGGTAACGATAAGAGCTCCACTGTACGTGTGTATGCAACTAACTACAACGTACTACGCATCATGAGCGGTATGGGTGGTCTAGCCTACAGCAACTAAGCAGCTTTGCTACTTATTTGTATTGCATTTTTATAAAAATAATAAATAATTAAAAATACTTAAAATATCATAAATATAATATTAGAATAATATACTTATGGTATACGGATAATGTGTTAATAAATATATATATTTTTATTTATAAGTTATAAATGAGTTCATGGTTAAATAATAGTAGAACATATAAAAATAAATCTAACTTATATAATATACAATCAAAATCAAACATAATATCTAATACATTTAATAGTAATACATTTAATAGTAATATAGTTAAAAAGAATACAATAATATTAAATAATAAAAAACAAAATTATATTCAACCAGTTTTTGGAAGTGATATTTTAAATAAAGATAAAATTGTAGTAATAAGTCAAAAATATCATTATGGTGATAATATATTTAATTTACAATTTTTTAATCATATTAAAGAGTATTTAATAAATAATAATATTATTATTCATTATTATATTAATTATAATTATAATAAGAATATAAATGAACTAAATGCATATATTGATGATGATAATAAGAATATTATATTAAAAGATATAGCAGATATATCTGGTAATAGTATTCATTTATGGATGAATGAATTTAAAAAGTTTGATTATAATAACATGTATTTTGATAAACACATGTTAGAATTATATCATACATTTTGTAAATTAGTATCATTTAATATTATATTATCATCATATTATTTTGAAGATACAACATTAATAGAAAGATATAATAAATTAGATAATAAATATAAAGATATCGATATTTTAATTTTAAATTCTCAGCCACAATCAAATCAATATAGTTATAATAAGCAAGAATGGGATAAAATGATAGAATATTTATTTAATTCTAATAAGTATAAAATTGTAACATCTGATAAAGTAAATGATAATATAATATGTACAAGAGATGATAATTTATTAATAAAAGATATAGGCGCAATATCAACACATACTAAGTATATAATAGGAGTTCACTCAGGCCCTATGACAGCTTGCTATAATAAATTAACAAAAGATAATGTTATTAAATGGATAATATTTAGAGATGATCTAAATGTTAGACATTATTATATAGATAATATTATTACAAATGATATAAGTATTATATATAATATGTTTTAGATTTGTGAATCACCTTTAAACACTCTATAGCTATCAGAATCAAAATGTGTAGTGGAAACCTCGAATATATCACCTTCTTCTTCACAAATTATTTGATGAGGTTGACCAATTTGATTTGTAATTACATCACCTATTTCTAGATTCTGTGTAATTATATCTGCATTTGCAGTATTGATATATTTAAATATAAACTTACCACTTGCTACATACCATGTTTCTTGTTTAATAAGATGATAATGCATACTAAATTTTGCACCTTTATTAAAGTGTAAAATTTTTCCACAATATTTATTATTATTAACAAAAATTACTTCGTGACCCCAACCTTTTGTTATAATTTCAGATTTTTGTTTAATTTGTAGATTTGTAGGAATAGTTTTCCAATATTGATCTGAATTACAGCATTTATCATCAATAAATAGATCAAAAGATGGTTTATTCATTCTAAGATTATGATATTTACATCCCCATTCTTCTAATTGTTTTTTAGTTAATTCAGTATAATCAACACCAGAAGATCCACCACGAGCAGTCCAGTATGTAATATTATATCCTTCGTCATATAATTTATTAATATGCTCAATTCTTTCATTTATAGGTGTTGCATTTTTATATTTTTGTAAATCATTATTATTTGTTTTACAAATAGTATTATCTATGTCTATATAAAGATTCATTATTTTAATATATTTAGAAATTATAAATGAGTCTTTATATCCTTAGAGAATCTACTAATATAATTATTATAGGTGATATTATGTTAGATCATAATATTGAAGGAGTATGTACTAAAATAGCAAATGAATCACCTATTCCAGTTGTTAATTGTAATAAGGAATATTATAATTTGGGAGGTTGTGGTAATGTAGTTATGAATACAATTGCATTAGGAGTAGATAACGTATATCTATTTTCAAGAATTGGTAAAGATACTAATGGGGCTATATTAGAACAATTATTGCCTAAAAATGTACAAAATAATTTAATATATGATGAGGAATTTATTACAATAACTAAAAATAGAGTATATAGTGAAAATAAATTACTATGCCGATTTGATAATGAAAATATAAAATATACATCTTTAGAAGAAGAAAATATAATTGTAACACAAATAATAGAAATAATTAAAAATAATGCGATTAGTTCAGTAATTTTTTCAGATTATAATAAAGGGTTTTTAACAAAATCATTATGTCAAAGGATAATTAATATATGTAATACTAACAATATTGCATCAATTGTAGATCCTAAAAATGATTATACCAAATATATAAATTGTACTGTAATTAAACCTAATAGATCTGAAACTAAAAATATTTTTAATACCGATATTGATATATTGGGATTAGAAGAAAGTCATAAAAGAATAAAACAATTAGTTAATTGTAATACATCAGTAATAACATTATCAGGAGAGGGTATAACTGCATATAATGGTGTATTATATAATTATAAAGAAGAATCTGAAGAAATTATTGATGTAACTGGTGCAGGAGATATAGTATGTAGTGTATTTGGAGTATTATATTCTCAAATTGATGATATTGAACTTATAATTAAAATTGCAAATCATTTAGCTACTATATCAATATCGCATCTTGGGGTATATATAATTTGTGATAAAGATATTTTAGATACATATAGATATATTCATAAAACTAAAGTTATTGATTTGAATTATTTTCCAAAAATAAATAAAAAAATTGTATTTACTAATGGATGTTTTGATTTAATACATTCAGCTCATATTGAATTATTTAAATTTTGTAGAAGTTTAGGTGATATTGTTGTAGTTGGATTAAACTCTGATAATTCTATAAAACGCCTAAAAGGTGAATCAAGGCCGATATATAAATTAAAAGATAGAATTAAAATACTTGAAGCACTTGAATATATAGATTATATTATTCCATTTGAAGATGATACCCCAATAAAATTAATTAAAACTATAAAACCAAATATTCTTGTAAAGGGAGGAGATTATACAAAAGATAATATTATAGGAAAAGAGTATGTAAATGAAATAATAATTTTTAATTATATAGATGGCAAATCAACTACAAATACAATAAGTGTGATTAAAAACAATTAAATATAGTATGATATACTATAAATGAATTCTATACTACGGAAAGAATTGACTCCATTTAAGGTTCCAATACAAAAAATTAGACTTGGTAGGGATAATGATGGAGGCTATATAGTATTTAATCATAATTTAGATAAATTGGATGGTATATATTCATATGGTATTAATGATGATGTTTCATTTGATTTAGATTTTACAAAATATAGCAACTCAAATATTTATATGTATGATCATACTATTGATTCTTTACCTCAAATTCATTCATCGTTTATTTTTACTAAAGAAGCTGGGAGTGTAAATAATATTATTACACATATTCAAACAAATAACCCTGATAGTAATAAATTATTTTTAAAAATGGATATTGAGGGCTGTGAATGGGAACTTTTGGATAAATTAGATGAAAAATATTTAAATCAATTTGAACAGTTAGTAATTGAATTTCATAATATACAATTTATACAAAATGAATTTTTTACTCATCTTGATATTACTCCAGAAATTGTAGAACGAGTTTTTAAAAAATTAAATAGGTATTTTTATATGGGTCATATACATGGTAACAACCATGCACTTTTAGGAGAACTTCCAAATGTAGTTGAATGTACTTATATACGAAAAGATTTAATTCCTAATCCAAAAATTGAAACAATACAATATCCAATTGCTGGATTAGATATGCCTAATAATAATTTACGTGAAGATTATATATTAAATTGGTGGTTATAATTATTAGTATGCGTTTATATATTTAAAATAAATACTACGAAATATTATAAATGGAGTTTAACACCTATTTTAAAAATGATATTGCAAATGGTACATTATTAGGTGAATACAAATCACAATCATTATTTAAATATTTAAAACAAACAGAACATCTTCAGGGTTCTACGGCTGAAATTGGTGTATATGAGGGTAGAACATCAAAACTAATACATAGTTTTACACCACATAAAACACATTACTGTTATGATACATTTTGTGGTATTATTGGAGCAGATAGTTCTGTAGATAAACATGTAGATGGCGAATTTAATTGCCCTCTAGATAAAGTTAAATCCATAATTAATATGGATAATGTCATATATAAGGTTGGATTTTTTCCATCAACATTTAATGAATATGATGAAGTATTTTCATTTGTGCATAGTGATACTGATACATATATAGGTACAAAAGAAACAATTAATTATTTTGCATCAAGAATGGCAACCAATGGAATAATTTTATTTGATGATTATGCATGGGTTAATTGCCCTGGCGTTGAAAAAGCTATTCATGAATTTATTCAAACAGATAAGAATTTTATTCATATACCTTCTCCACAAACTAATCAGTTTATATTAATTAAAAGAGCATTACCTATAAATTAATCACGCTGCATATAATATATTTATTATTATTATATTAATATATATACAATATTAATATATTAATTGTATTACTATCTTTCTTATAATTATCTTATCGTTTTCTTTTGTTTAAAAAATACGATCTATATATCCTTTATATATATACAAATTTCGGTAATAGTTATGTATACAATGTAATTTAAGGGATAAGTAATGTGTCAATTCCATTATTAAATCTATCAATATATTTTGAATACCCTAAGACATTCATACAATAGTGTTTAATATCAAAATCTTTATATTGCAAGTAATTTGAATATGTATTACAAATATTATCATATAAATATGTTCCATAAAAATCTTTATTTTCATATAGAATAACTGGTCTATATTTTTCAATAATTTTTAAACCCTTTGAAAAAATAAAATTTTCGGCACCCTGTGCATCACAATGAATATATCCAAGATTATCAATATTAATTTCATCAAGTGTTATTAAATTTATAATTTCACCATTTTTACCTAATCCTACTCCTCCAAAATTACATGTCATATTTATTTCCTCTTCATATCTTTTTGATATATTTCCAAAATCACCACCATCTAGGTCAATATCATTCATTACACCTTCTCCTGTATAGCAAAATACACCCTTATTAATTGGTATAATTTTATTTTCAAGATTATTTTGATTAATATTATGTTTTAGTAAATTAAACATATTTTTTTGTGGTTCATAACAATAAATTTTTGAATTATCATCAACGCATTTAGAATATAATAAAGAACTAGTTCCACAATGTGCACCAATTTCAAGAATATTTTTATTTGGATTAATATATTCTTTTAATAATTTAACTGTATCAAAATCATAATATTGACCATTTTTAAATGGTACATTAATATAAATATCATTTTTATAAAGAGTTACTAAACCATGTTCTGTATTATATGTAATATACTTTGTAGTATCCATATTATATACTAATGATATATATTTTATTTTTATTAGTATATAATATTATAATTTACTACAGAATGATCATTATTAATACTTTATTCTTTTTTACCGTATATTCTTTTATATATTTTATCAGCAATTCCTCTCATATCATCTTCTTTCATACCTTTAGTAGTTACTGCTGGAACTCCAATCCGTATGCCGCTTGGGTTTAGTGCAGACTTATCTCCTGGAATTGTATTCTTATTTACAGATATTCCTGCTGCTTCTAAACGTCTTTCAGCCTCTGCTCCAGATATTCCTTTATTTCTCAGATCAACTAAAAATAAATGATTATCAGTTCCTCCAGTTACAATATTAAATCCTTTTTCTTCTAGGGAGGAACAAAGTGCTCGTGCATTTTTACGGACTTGTTCCATATATTCTCGAAATTCAGGGGTTGCAACTTCTTTTAGTTGTGTAGCTACTGCTGCAATCTGATTCTGATGAGGACCACCTTGTAAACCAGGGAATACTGCATCATTAATCTGTCTCTCCAGACTCTTCTTAAAAAATATCATACCTGCACGAGGCCCCCTTAGGGTTTTATGTGTTGTTGTTGTAACTACATCACAGTATTCAAAAGGGCTTTTCATTAAGCCGGTTGCAACAAATCCGCTAAAATGTGCAATGTCTGCCATTAGATATGCCCCGTGTTTATCTGCTACTTTTCTAAAGCGTTCATAATCAAAATCACGAGAGTATGCACTTGCACCACAGATAATTAGGCGTGGTCTAACAGCATCTGCAAGAATTTCCATACCATCATAATCTATTAAGCCATCTAGCCCAACTTTATAGGGAATAGATTCATAGAAAACAGAAGTACCTGATACACGACGTTTAGCAGTCATAAATCCGTGTGTAAGATGCCCGCCACTGGGTAAATCTAGTCCCATAATCCGATCGTGTGGATTTAGAAGCCCTAGATATACAGCCATATTAGCAACACTTCCAGAGTATGGTTGCACATTTACTCCCCACACCGCAGGATCAAGGCCGAAGGCTTTAAGTGCCCGTTGTTGACAGAGAGTTTCAATCTGATCGATATATTGATTGCCCCCATAATAGCGTTTACCAGGCAGGCCTTCAGAATATTTATTCGTTAAACAAGATCCGAGACAATCAAGGACAGCTTGTGAAGTGAAATTTTCGGATGCAATTAGTTCAATATCGTGCTCTTGTCTTTCACGTTCTTTCTCAATTAATGCAAATAGTTCAGGATCTGCATCTTTTAACGGAGTATTCATTATATATCTCAAGTATATTTTATTCTTTAGGTATAGAATGACTAAAGTTTCATATACTATAATCTTAACATTAGTAATCTTAATAATATTAATGGTAGGATTTAATAAAGCAAAAGTGGAAACATTTGGAATGTCACCTGGTACAATGACACAATTATTAACATCTCACGTTCCGACTGAAGAGGATTTATATGAAATTAAAGAGGAAAATGAACGTGTTAAAAGAGATATTGCAAATATGACTGAAGGAAATTCATATAGTATTGTATAGATCTTTATAATAATCTGATTCCCATATAATATTTGGTGGGCCATCAGGATAGGATTCGTATGGAACGGAGTTTTGCGTTGGTTTTTCCAACTCCAGGAGTTTTTTCAGAGAATGGAGTCTGCGTAAAATAGGATTCCTAACTCCTCGGAATTCTGTACGTCCTAACTGTTTCCATTTCCATTCAATTTGCAAAGCAGATTTCCATTCAGGAATTCCTGATATATAACAAATCCTATTCCAGACTTCTCCTTGTGCAACTCTGATTCCTGTTGCTCTAGCCCCACCTGATATCTCCTTATTATGTTGTCTTAAGCGCCTATTAATATCAACTGTTGCACCAACATATGTCTTTTCAGACTCTGTAGTTAATAAATAGCAGAAAGGCATATACTAATAGTTTAAAGTATATTAATGTTTAAATTATAAAATGAAAGTCTTAGTATTTGGTGCAAAAGGATGGATTGGTTCACAATTCATTTTAAATACACGTCACGAGGTATTTATTGCTAAGTCAAGGCCAGAGAATTTTGAGCAATGTTTTGATGAAATTGAACAAATAAATCCTGATACTGTTATTTCTTTTATTGGAAGAACATATGGCAAAGATGCATCTGGAAATATGATTCCTACAATTGATTATTTAGAGCAACCTGGGAAGTTAAAGGAAAATATGAGAGATAATTTCTATGCACCTTATAATTTAGCATTAATCTGTCAACAACTTAATATGCATTTTGTATATTTAGGGACTGGTTGTATTTATACCTATACTGATGACAAACGTATTTTTACAGAAGATGATATTCCTAATTTTTTTGGATCGAGCTATTCGACTGTAAAGGGATATACAGATCAGATACTCCGTGATTTTCCGAATACACTCCAACTCCGAATCCGAATGCCGATATCGAAGCTGAAAAGTCCGAGAAATCTGATTGACAAACTCCTAAATTATCGGAAAATCTGTTCAATTCCTAATTCAATGACAACTCTTGATGATATGTGGCCTATTATTAATAAAATGATTGATATACAGGAAACTGGAGTATATAATTTAACAAATCCTGGGACAGCCGAGCACTCGTGGATTCTGGAACAATATAAATTAATTACTGAACATCCAATGAATTGGGAGAATATTCCATATTCAGATCTCCTAAAATATGTGAAGTCTGAGAGATCTAATAATGAGATGTGTACTAAACGTTTAGAACAATTTTGTGAAAAATACAATATTGAATTATTACATATTCAAGATTCTATTATTCGTGCAATTCAACGTCGCCATTTAGAGTCTGTTGACTAATTATTCTATATTACATAACTGAATAATATTTTTAATAAAATCAGTATATATTTCTTGCCATTCTAGAGCCTTTAAGTTCTCAGTATTAACTGAATAACGATAGTCATTAAATGGTCTATCTTCAACAAATTCTATATGATTTTCCAACTTTTTATCAGTAGTTAAAATACTAACTAGTATAGTTGCAATATCTAATACAGAATATTCATTAGTGGTACCAATGTTATATATTTCATTTATGACCCCTTTTGTTAATACGCAATTTGTTGCAATAGCTACATCTTCAGCCCAAATAAAATTGCGACGAGTATTACCTTTTCCGTGAATTGTTAATTTCTTACCAGATTTAAGTAGATTAATAAATTTGGGGATAAGTTTTTCGGGATATTGATTTGGTCCATAAACATTATTGCAGCGGATAATGATAGCGGGGAGTTTGAAACTATGATAATAGGATCGGACTAGGAATTCTGCTGCAGCTTTTGTGGCAGCATATGGATTTGTAGGATTTAGGAGTGATTTTTCGTGGCATCCAGGATGTTCTAAATCGACTTCTCCATAGACCTCATCTGTTGAAAAATGAATAAAACGTTCTAGCTGGCCATATTCTTTAGAGGCTTGAAGTAATACATGAGTACCATAAACATTGTCTGTAGTATACTGTAAAGAATTATCAAATGAATTATCTACGTGGCTTTGTGCAGCAAAATGCACTAAATGTGTAATATTATATTCTTGTAGTATATGGAGTATTAAATCTTTGCTAGTAATATTTCCTTTAATAAACTTGTAGTTTATATGAGGAATTACATTAGATTCATTTGCACAATAATTGAGACAATCAATATTATAGATATTAATATTGGTATATGTTTTTAACATATAGTTTATAAAGTTAGATCCAATAAATCCGCATCCTCCTGTAACTAATATATTCATTTATTGGTAGATATTAAGAAATGTTTATGCTCTTAATTGCGATTTTGTTTACGTGTTGATTTCTTTTTGTTAATTTTAAGAGTGCCCATTTTTTTAAGGAGATTATTATATGTTTTGCGATATTTTCTATTAGCTTTTTTTTTATATGTTTTATATTTACCACCTGATATATTCATTGATAAAGATGAAGTATCACTTTGTTCTATATCTGTTTTTTGTAATACATCTAATGTAATATTAGATGTTATTACACTTGGTTTTATTATATAGATATGTTCTTTAAGAATAGGATCATTTTGTATATCATTAAATAATTTTGTTATTTCTTCAAATAATGATTTAAAATTATTAGTAAAGTTTTCTTGTTCTGCATTTTCTTCTTGTCCCATTATTCCTTCTGTGCTTCTAGTTTGTTGTTGTTCTTGTGAAAGAGTAGGCCATTCATATTCACTATTTGATCCATAATTTGACCAATTATTTTCTTCTGATAATGTTGATAGTGTTGATGATGAATTTAATCTATAATGTTTAGGATATTTTAAAGTACTAGTTGTAGTGCTTACTGATCTAACACTTTGTGGACTACTTGGCATTTGCTTAGTAGATCTTCTATCTGGTGTACCTGGAGGTGTTACAAGTAGTGTTCCATTATAATTACCTCCACTACTACTTGATCCTGCTTTCCCTGCTCTTTCAGGTGCTGCTACTCCTAATCCAGTTAATCCTTCTAACTCGGTTAATTTACTATTTAAATATGAAAGTAATCCAACTTTTGGATTAGGTGCAGCACCTCCTGCACCTCCAGCAGGTGCATTTAGTATACCAGATATCCTTTCAATATCTAGTAAAGGATCTGCATCGTGTAGTTTATTATATAATAATTCAGCATTAAAATTAATAAATGATTGTATTATTTGAGCATTTTTATTAGCTCTAGTTTCTTTTTTAGGATTAATAGCTGTATCTATAGAGTATATATTACTATTTTTTATATTTATTGTATCGTTATCTTGTATTTCAATTTTATAAGGAATATATCCATCCTGTTTAAAAACTTCAATATTAAAAGTATTGAATGATGCTTGAGGTAGTAATTCAGGGGCACCTGCACCACCTGCAGCTGCGCCACCGCCAGCTGCAGCAATAGGTTTTTTAGAACTATCTGATAATTTATTTTTTTGAATAAATTCAATATCATCTTTAATTTTATCATAATAATTTGTTTTAATAGTAGTTAATGTTGCAGAATATTGTGCAATTTTTGCTAATATAACATCATAAGGTAATTTATCATTTAGTGCAATATTATCTAAATTTGCTACTACTCCAGCAGCAGTTAGTATACCAATAATTCCAGCTAATTTACTTAAAATATTATTAATATAATAGTATGAACTTGCGACTTGTATTAAAGATAATATTCCTATTAAAGATAATTGCCTAGCAGCATTAGTATTTTGTGCTTTATACGTATTATAAAAAGCATGAATATTTGATAATATACTACCAAGATTACTCTGTCTTATATTCTTTAATTCTAAAATTAAATTACATTTAGTATAAATATTATTAATTTCCGAAATTATACTATTTAATTCATTTTGTTTTTGTTTTTCAAGATTTTCAACAATTGGTAATCCTTTATAACAAGTTAAAACTCTTCCAGTTAAATATATTGTTGGATTACCAATTAATCTTGAATATAATGCGGCTAATTTATCACCAGTAACAAACACCCCTTTACATCCAAAATTCTTACGTATATAACTTTGCAAGGCATTAGCTTGTTCATGATCACCCATACGTTTTATATCAAAACACATTTTTGTAAATAATTTTAAATCCGCTCCAGCAGGTATTCCACCAGGAGCTGGTAAGGCTACATTTGTAGGGTTTAATATTTTTTGAGCAATAGGATATATACTCATACAATTATTATCCGATTCATCATCATCATCTGATTCTTCTCCGCCTTCTTGCCTTCCACGTTTTTTACCTGATAATTTAGCTTGTGCTGCTGGTGCTGCTCGCACTGCCCTTGGTGCTGCTCGCACTGCCCCTGGTGCTGCTAAAGCAGCTGCTTCATTTTGTAATTGAGTAATAGGATTAAAAATATACTTTTTAAGATAACCTACTGTAGGTCCATTATTTTTATCTTGTATTAAACTAATATTATTTGGAGGAGGGTTAGCATTAGCAAGAAATTTTATATTATATTTAAATCTTTTTCTATTTGCTATTTTTGTATCTTCGCCATTATTATGATGTATTACTGAATCTATAAAATTAAAACTAAGGATATCATTAGTAAAATAATTAGAATACATTTCATTTAAAGTTTTATAATAATGTGTTCTATCTAATGTATCATGTGAGTTTATATTAAATTTACTTAAATCATCTAAACCAATTGTTCTAAATAATTCATATGAAGTAGAAGCAGAATCTACTATATTTTGTGGAGTAATAATTTCACCAGCTGCATAATTACCACTACCTATTTTATTTAAACCCATAATAAGATCACTAATCATATTTTTTTTTGCATCAAATGTAAAATATACTACATCAAAACCACTATTATTACCAAATAGATATGTTAATAATGCATTACCTACACTTGTATATTTATCATAATATGTTCTAAGTTCTTCAATTTTTTTTTGTCCAGCTGGTGTAATTTTATTTCGTGCTAGTATATTCTTTCCAGTACTTGACCTATAATCATTTCCAAATTTAAGTATCACACAATCATCTTTACAATCTTTTAACGGTATACTATCAACTATTAATTTAGAAGTATCAAATATTGATGTAATAATGGTATCAGATTGAAAATTACATAATTTAGGATATATTTCTTGAAAATAATTTATAGTACTATCTTCAATACCCTTATATCGCACTCCTTTTCTAGCATTTATTACATATTCAGATGCTAATTTACGTTCAATATTTTCACCAGCAGCTATATTAAAATATAATGGCTCTTTTAATATTTCATTTAATTTATCAGTACAACATCCTTGATTACCACCTCTAGCCGCAATACTACTAAAATCATGAATACTATCAGCGCACATTATTAATTTAATTAATTTATCTGCATCAGCTCCAAATTTTTCCTGTAAATATTCTATACCTATTTTTTCTTCTGGTGCTTCTGGTGCTTCTGGTGCTTCTAGTGCTTCTGGTGCTTCTGGTTCTGCTTCTGGTTCTGCTTCTGCTACTGGTCCTTCTACTTCTGGCCCTTCTGCTTCTGGTCCTTCTACTTCTGGCCCTTCTGCTATGGGTGCAATAATATTATCAATAAAAGATTTAATTGCAGGATCTCCTAATACACTACTAGGTGTGCGAGATATTTGATTGTTTGCTTTTTTAATTTGTTTTTTTGCATTTTCTTTTATAGCATCATTTCCTTTAAAATATATTTCAGCTAATTCAGCTAATAATAATAACCCTGATACATTTTCTACAGTTGGTGCTACTGCTGCTCCTTCTTCTTCTCCTTCTTCTCCTTCTTCTCCTTCTCCTTCTCCTTCTCCTTCTTCTCCTTCTTCTCCTTCTTCTTCTTCTCCTTCTTCTTCTCCTTCTTCTCCTTCTCCTTCTTCTTCTTCTCCTTCTTCTCCTTCTCCTTCTTCTACTTTTCCTTCTCCTTCTCCTTCTCCTTCTCCTTCTGCTGATGATACTGATTGTAATAATTTAGTTTTTGCCTCTAATAATGCTTGTTTTATAGCTTTATTTGCAGCTGCCTGTACAGCGTCTTGTACAGCGTCTTCATTTTCTGCTTCTGCATCTGCTTTTGCTGCCGCAGCAATGTTCTTTGCTTGTTCACTGCTATATGTTGCCTCATATGTATTTGGTTTACTTAATTTCCGCCTTTTTGGACCACGTGTATTTCCAAAACCAGACATTACTAATATATACTAATTATTAAATTATTATTAATCACATTCATTATAAAATTTGATAGGCGGGCCAATTTTAAAATAAATCAAATAAAATGTCTTCATATTTGAATACACCAGATATTTCCAAGCAATTAGAAGATTTACCTCCTCATCCTTATACATTCCCTCTAGATCCATTTCAGCAGCACGCTATTAAAGCGATTGCATCAGATGAGAATGTATTAGTATGTGCAAAAACAGGATCAGGTAAGACATTAGTCGGAGAATATCAGATCTACCATTCTTTAAATAAGGGCAAACGTGTATTTTATACAACGCCTATTAAATCGCTATCAAATCAGAAGTTCTTTGACCTTAAACATCTCTTTAAAGATGCATCTGTTGGAATTATGACTGGCGATATTAAATTCTGTCCAGATGCACAAATTGTAATTATGACAACTGAAATTCTACGAAACCTTCTCTATAAAAAAGGTACTACAACTGAGAATCTGGGCCTAACTGCATCAATTTCTCTGGATTCACTCGATGCAGTAATATTCGATGAATGCCATTATATCAATGACAAAGATCGTGGTAAAATCTGGGAAGAAACAATGATCTTATTACCACGAGAAGTAAATCTGGTAATGTTATCTGCTACTCTCGAGCGCCCTGAATACTTTGCATCTTGGCTAGGGAACTTAAAGCAAAAACCAATCCATTTGATCCAGACTCAATATCGTATTGTACCACTAACGCATAATCTTTTAACAGATGATTACAAACTCCAACCACTAATGGATGCAAAAGAAGTATACAATGAAAAAGTATATATTGATTGGACTCGATCTCTTGAGGGTAAGAAAGATGATAAAAAAGCATACCAGAAGAAAGTAGCTGATGCACGGAGAGCAGGATTTGAAGGGCCTGTTGATGGAAAAGTGCATTCAGTAGGATTTCTGCATCAAATGAATGAAACCATTAAAATGCTTCAGAGAGAAGAATTATTACCAGCTCTCTTCTTCGTTCTAAGTAGAAAACAGTGTGAGAATTATGCAAAGAAAGTAGATGGATCTCTATTGGATACATCAGATACTGCAGCAGTGAAACATATTATTACATTCCATCTTCACAGACATATGAAAGAGTTGGAAAAAGTGCCTCAATATCATCAGATTACAGATTTACTAGCACGTGGTATTGCATTTCATCACAGTGGTCTACTTCCTCTCTTAAAAGAGATTGTAGAAGTGCTATTTTCAAAGGGATATGTAAAGATGATGTTTTGCACAGAGACATTTGCAGTTGGACTAAATATGCCAACAAAAACAGTACTATTTGCGGGATTTAAGAAGTATGATGAACAAACTGGTGGTATGCGTATGCTAAGAACAGATGAATATATTCAGATGGCTGGGCGTGCAGGACGCCGTGGTAAGGATACACAAGGAATTGTAATTTATCTTCCAGACAGAGAACCAGTACTACCAAGTGAAATGAAAGCAATGATGAAAGGGTCACGCCCACCAATTACAAGTCGTATGGATTTCCATTATGATTTCTTGCTTAAAACAATGCAATCAGGTTCAGTAAATTGGGAGGATATTATGACACGAAGTTATTGGTTTAAACTGAGACAGAATGAGATTAAACAAGCCAAAAAAGATTTGGAAGAATGCAAGAAAAAAATTGAAGCAATTACAATTGAGGAGGTATTCTTTAAAGGTTGTGAACAGAGGGAAGATATTGAAACACGTCATAAACTTGCAGTCAATGCCGCTAAAAAAGAAACACAGAAACAATTAGACACTCTTAAGAATAAGCAATTTGGACCTCGTTGGACTACTGCGTGGAATAATTATCAACTTCTTAAACAATATCGTAATGAATATAGTGAACTAGAAACATACCTATCAAGTTTAGAAAATCATACTGAAAGTATTCAGCCAGTTGCAAAATTCCTAAAAGAGATTGGGTATATTGATAATGATAATCTAGTTGAGCTAGGGGCTAATAATCTAACTCTTAAGGGAATTCTAGCAACAGAAATTAATGAAGGGCATCAGATTCTAATGACTGAACTATATACACAAAGTCTATGTCATTCGCTATCTGGTGATGAATTGGTTGCAGTACTAGCTGCATTTCAGGAGGAAAAGGAAACAGAGGAAAGTCCTAGTATTTCAGAATTAGGAGTATCATCTAAAGTCCGAGGAGTATTGACTAAACTCCGAAAAATGTCTGAGGACTTTCAGACTCTGGAGGATAAAATTGGATATCCACTCCAGGATTATTGGAAAACATCTACACAAATGATTGATCCAATGTATCGCTGGATTCAGGGTGAAAATGCATCAATTATCTGTCAGGAATATGGACTATTTGAAGGGAACTTTATCCGATCTGTTATGAAAATGGCTAATATGTTGGATGAATGGCTTTCACTCGCTACATATTGTCAGCACACGGATCAGATTGATAAAATTCTAGAAGTTCAGAAAAGATTAATTCGTGATATTGTAGTATCTGATTCACTCTATCTGCATCTCTAAACATTGATCTGTATATAAATTAAAATAATAAAATAAAATGCATAAATATAAATTTGAGCAAATATAAAGACTAATTATATTTTTAGTATTAAGAATGAATCACTGTTACGAACTTGAAATCTGTCCACTATCTGAAGAGATTGTACGTTATTATGAGAACGAAGTAGATCGTCCAAAAGAAAATGCAGGATTTGATATGTATTCAATGGAAGATATTAGTATTTATGAAACAGTAGAATTTATTAAGTTTGGTGTAAAAATGCGTCTTCTAAAAGTAGTAGAAGATGAAAAGATTGATACACACTATTGGCTTGTACCACGTTCATCTATTTATAAGACAGGGCTAATTATGGCTAATTCAGTAGGAGTCATTGATGCATCATATCGTGGAGAAGTAAAAGTGCCAGTCTGGTCAATGACAGGTACATCTAAAGTAAGTAAAGGAGATCGTCTATTTCAAGTGGTTGCACCAGATATGGGATGGATTAGAAATGTAAGAATTGTAGAGTCACTTCCTGATACTGATCGAGGCGAAGGAGGGTTTGGTTCAACTGGTAAATAAATTGAATAGTTTTACCATGCTTTTATTAAAAGTATAAAGAATAAATTATAATATTAATAATAAATATAATAAATGTATCCTTTTAGTTTTTTTAGCACATGGGCAATTGGTTTATTAAACGGATATAATATTAAAGATAATGGGCTTCCAAAATCTATTATTTATGGTACACTAGGTGTAACAAGTTTTGCAAATATGATTAAAGTATTTGGTAATTTTGATTCTGCAAAGAATGCAATGACACCTAAAACTGCTAATGCTCTAATAACAGCAGCATTTATTGGTGTTCCAATTGTAATGGGTACAACATTTTGTACAGGAAATTATCTTGGAAAGGCTGTACGATATGTTAAAGATATACCATCAGATCCAGATGATAAAAAAGTTAAAATTCACTTAGTATAAAATTTGATATAATTTATGGAGTTAATAAAATATATTCCAAGAAATGAATAACGACTTAAACTTTATATCAGCTTATCTATCCAAGGGTAAAGAAATGAATTCTCAAAATACAGTATATTATGAGGATACATTGGATGAATTTGGAGTAGTACATTTATGGCCAAATAGTAATATTAAGTATTCTTCTGTAACAGAGCGTGGTACTAAATTAGAGATTGTAGATAAACCAGGGTGGGGCCTAACGTGTTATATGGATAATTCTGTACAGAGTTGTCTTAAGGATGAACGTATTTATCACGAAGCCTTAGTGCATCCTGTAATGGTTAGTGCTAAAAGTAGAAAAAGGGTATGTGTAATTGGTGGAGGAGAAGGTGCAACAATTCGTGAAGTGCTAAAATTCAGTGACGTTGAACAAGTCGATATGTATGAATGGGATAGAGAAGTAGTTCACGTTTTCAGAGAGCACTTTAAAGAATGGTCAAAAGGTGCATTTGATGATCCGCGTGTAATTATTACATATGCAGATATCTTTGAAAAAGTAAAAGAAGTAGTTGAGCATAAATATGATGTAGTAATTATTGATCTATTTGAACCGACAGATGAAAATGCGGATAAATGGTCAACATTGCTATATAATCTTCAAAATTGGATTCACGCGGATACAAATATTGTAATGTATGCAGGTATGCGAAATATTCTTAAAAATAAAGGTGAACAGCCATATGAGAAATTAATTAAAATGATTAATAATGAAGGAGATGAATGGCACGGAATTAAACTAAATAGTTATGATAATAAGCGCATTACACCATATAGAGTATATATTCCATCATTTTCAGGAGAAAGTGCATTTATTCTACTAAGAGATCCTCATAAGGGTATTAATGTATTTAATGCAGATATTGATTCACATTTTAAGGAAGATATCTCAATTCTATCAAGTTATTTCACATTTAATTGGTAGAAATATATAAATAATAAAATATAAAATATTAATAAGGAAATAATATGTTTAAATTATTTTTTGATCCAAGATTTGCATTAATAGTATTTATAATAATTTTAATTGCATATTTAGTATTTTTAGATAAAGAAAATGCATTTCAAAATAAATTTTTACGTTTTGGCCCTTCTCCCGACACTAAGTTTTTAAATATTAAATTGGATAATTGGAATAAAGTTATATCCGTTTATGTTATTGCATTATTAAGTGCATTAAGTACTGCATATTATAATAGTGTATCTAGTTCTTATATATCAGGTATGTTATTAAATCCAGCATATAAGGATAAAATAGCACATTCTAAATTTTGGAGTAAATTATTGGTTACAATTGATCCATTAATGTCTTGGGTTATGCAGTTATTTCAGTTATTTGCAACATTAACTCTCGAATTACAATATATGTTACCACAGCTTCTGGGGCATCTTGTAATTTTAATTCCTATTAATTTACAATCTATAGAAGAAAAACGATTTTCATTTGATTAAATCCTACTTATTATATGTATAACTAAATGGGGTAAAATGCGAAGGCGTAGTGGCTATTGTAGTTGCATCTGCTGCAGGAGGTACATTAGATGATAAAGACAGTGGTTGCGGTTGAAATGAAAAATTATTAAAATTACCCTTATCTTGTTCTTCTCTAAGGCGCATAAGATCATTTAGTTTTTTTTGATTTTCATTATGTAATTCTTGATTTGAGGGTTTATCTGCAGTAGAAAATTTACTAAAACGTCCAATACCGCATTGAAAACGATTTCCTCCACAGCTCATATTTCTTATAAATAGGAGTTTAAAATTTGACCGATTAGCACATTATAGTATTAATCAGTCAAAGTAAAATGATCCAAGGTATATTGCAAACAAAAAATTATGATGATTTTATTATTTTAAGTGATACTGGAAATAAATTATATGAATTTAAGGGTGCAAAACTTGCAAATAAGTGTTTTGCTGGAGACCATATAAATTGGAATGAAGCTAAGTCTCAATGTGAGCTAGAACTTCGTGATGAACATCCGTTAATCGTTGGGACAATTGAATTAACAAATAAATCAAAGTATGGACTAACAAGTCGTGGTATTCCAATTTATTTATTTACTCCATATGATAAACGTTATCCACACTTTATAGTGGGATGTTCAGAAAAAGATACTTCAAAAAATCTAATTGGATTAATTAAGTTTGATTCTTGGACAAATTCATCAACATTTCCTCGTGGATTATTGCAACAGGTATTAGGGAAATCAGGTGATTTTGAAGCAGAAAAGAAGGCATTAATTTGCCAGGCTTGTCCACATAAATATCCAAAAGGCGAATGGATTCCAAAAACAAAAGAAACACATTCTAGAAAAATCATCGATTTTGGTACAACTTTTAATATTGATCCTCAAGGCTGTAAAGATATAGATGATATTCTAACATTTAATAAAGTAGATGATGGATGGAATATTATTATTACTATCAGTGATGTAGCTAGATATATTGAAGATGGATCAGTAGAAGATATATTTGCATCATTAATTAGTCAGACATTGTATGATAATGGAAAAGTAGTATATCCTATGTTACCAGAATCGTATTCTGAAAATGTGTGTTCACTTGTACCAAATAAGACTTCATATGGTATATCATTATCACTTGTTTGGACTGGCACTGGAGTTAAAAATATTGAATGGTTTGAAAGTGAAATAATTAATAATAAATCATATACATATGAAGAATTTCAAGAATTAGAATCAACAATTAAAGATGCATTAAAAGAATTTACATCATACTTGGCTAAAGAAGAAATAAATGATTCTCATAGATGGATTGAAGAATGTATGAAGTTATATAATATTGAGACGGCAAAACTCCTAAAAGAATCTGGAATGGGGCTACTACGTAAACATACAACTCCTAAATTGGAAAGATTAGAGAAATATATGGAGAAATGTCCTGAATTAAAAATGTTAGCATATTCATCTGCAGAGTATTGTTTAGCAGAGGAAGATGATACGAAACATTATGGATTAAATACTGAAACATATACACATGCAACAAGTCCTATTCGTCGCTATGCAGATTTATTAAATCAGAGAGTATTAAAACTCCTAATTAAAAAGTCTGATGAAAAGTATATTATCCCACAGGCAGTATATGATATTAATTTTAGGCAAAAGGTAATAAAAGGATTTGAGAGAGATATGGATTTCTTGAAAGCGATTCAGAATGCGGATGAATTTTCTGGAATTATTACTGAGATAAATCCGATTCCTAATGAAAACTCTGTAAAGCTTAAAATATATGTAAAGGAATGGAGAAGACTAATATCAAATACATATAAATTAAAATCTGATGGAGTAATTAAATCACGTGATGAGAAGTCTGAGTATGAAGTTAAAGAATTTCAGGAAATTAAAATTAAAATAGCATATAATCCAAATGCGCGTAATTGGAAAGAAAGAATGGTGTGTAATATTATAATGAATACTTAAAAGAAAATAATATGTCTATAAAATAGATAAATGGAATATCTAGTTAATAAACTTAAATCATTTGGATTTCTAAATTCAGATAATACAGAAATAGAGGGATATGTATTAATGAATGATGAAAAAGCAAATAAGAGTTATGTAATGATTAAAAAAGATAATAAATGTTGGAAAACTGAATGGATTTCAAATAGTGCAATTGCAATAAAAACTCCTGAAAAAAGTCTGAGTGATGTTATTAATTGTGTATAGAATGTATAGCAGAATATATATTTTTAATAGTTTTATTATTGGTTTCAGTATCAATTTTTAGGAGATCATAGTGATGTATGGAATTAAAAATGGAAATGGAGTCTGGGGAATCCGAGGAGTCTGAGATTAGGAGTTTGGAATCCGTTCCCAGGAGTTTTTTCAGAGTTATTTCCAAATAGTCCGTTTTCCAGACTTTTCCTGGAAGCAAATATGTAATCCATTCTGTATGAATTAACATTTTATGGGTATAATTTAAACAATTCTGTATGGATAATTCTGTGTCCAGATTCCACCAACGTATTTTATTAATTAAGGATATATCAAAACTATCTTGAATTAATTCAATAGTATTATTTAGTGTATTTGATTTATTACCAATAATATATATTATAAAATCAGAGTATGTCTGTTTTTGAATACTATATAGTGATTTAATGATATCAATAGAAGATTCATTTTGAACAGGTATAATAATTGAAATAGTTTTAGGGGAAATATAAGGAGAATAAATATTATAGAATTGTTTAAAGGTATATTCGTCTGGTTTTTCCCAGCATTTATAATGTGTAGTCCACCCATTTTTGCAAAAATCAATCATATTGTTTTTTTCAAGAAATTGTTTAATTTCAGGTTCATAGAATTCTTGTGATTTTTTAGTTAAATATTGAATTAGACTATTACGTAAGAAAGTAAAATTATTTCCTCCTCTATTTCTAAATTGATAATATGTTGGAGCTGCAATAAAAGTACATTTTGCATTATTAATGTATGTTCTTAAGAGTAATTCATAATCATCAACTACAGGAAAATCAGTATTATGTTTACCTATTTTTTCATAGAAAGTTCGTTTCCATATTCTGATATGATTTGGAACACCAATAATATAACGAATAGTTTTAGCATTTAATGAAGGTACTGAATAAACATTATGCCATTTACCTCTTAACCATTGTTTTTGATATGCAGCGTGTCCAAATGCGGAGAAATCTCCATAGGAGTGTGGTTCTTCATCGCCTTCGTGTAATTCAACGCAGCTACTACAAATAAAATCGGTGTCAGGATATTTTTTAATTGCATTATTACACCATTCAAAAAGATGTTCATCAACAATATCATCGTGATCAATTTCAACAATCCAGTCACCCTTACACATAGCAGCAGCTCTCCATTTCATTTCACCGATATAGGATGAATGTTGAGGTGCACGATAACAAGAAATACGAATATCTTCATCTTGAAATTTTAGGAGTTGATTCCAGGTATCTAAGTGATCTTCTTTGGAGTCATCCCATAGTACCCATTCCCAATTAGTATATGTCTGAGATTTTAAGGAATTATATGGACGGAATATTTTATCACCACTATGAAATGTAGTTGAAATAACACTATATAGAGGATTTTCAATAGATGATTTATTTTTTATTGCATAATGTAAATAACAATATTCAATTTGTTCACCTTTTACCTCTTGTAAGGAATTAAAATGTACCCAACGTTTTTTATACTCGTAAGGTAATTGAAATAAACTAGACCAGATTTTATCATCTTCAGTTGTACAAAGTACCACAGGTTTAAATTTACGAATTAATTTAACTAACTTATCATAAGTAGATATAGCTCCTTGATTAATAATAATCCAGTTATAATGTTCATTAATTTGTGGTAATTGAAATGGATCATCAATTATAATATTAGTAAATAAAAACACATTAAGTTTCATAGTATATCTTAATTGTAGTATATTGTAATGTGTTTAAGCTAAAAATCATATAAAATATAAAAATTGATTCGGATAATGCCAGAGCTTAAAGTTGTTTATCCAAGAGAAAGAACTTAGACAACAGTTTCTATATTCAAGACAGATGCCAGCCGGTTTTAATCAACATTCATCGGACATTGAGTCCATTGTAGGAGTACAATTCAGTATCTTCTCTCCAGAAGAAATTGAAAGAAGCTCTGCAGTAGAAATTACCTCAAAAGATACTTATGAGGGAAATGAGCCAAAAATTGGTGGTTTATTCGATCCACGTATGGGTGTACTAGATAATGGTAAAGTATGTCGCACGTGTGGTCAAACGAATCACGCCTGTCCCGGCCATTTTGGCCACTACAGGCTAACACGACCTGTATATTATATCCAGTTTCTCCCAATGATTATGAATGTACTAAAATGCATTTGCATTAATTGTGGAAAACTCCGCATTGATAAAGATTATCATAGTGATATTCTCCATCGTAAAGGTGAAGCACGTTGGAAAGAAGTACTAGCACTATCTGCAAATATTAAGCGATGTGGTCAAGAATGTGAAAATGGTTGTGGTGCTGCACAGCCTGATAAATTTACTCGTGAAGGTATTGCACGTATCATTGCACATTATAGCAACTTTGAAGTTAAACAACAGCCTCTTGAAGTGGAGTTTGTACATCGTCTTTTCCGTCGTATTTCAAATGAAGATGTTGACTTTATGGGCCTTAATCGTTTCTTCTGTCGCCCAGACTGGATGATTTGCACTGTAATGCGTATTCCTCCACCTCAAGTGCGACCTTCAGTTGTACAAGATAATAATCAACGTTCTGAAGACGATCTGACTCACAAGCTATTTGATATTATTAAGAATGATAAGATTCTACAACAAAAGATTGAAGGTAATTCTCCTAAACACGTAATTGATGAGATTACTAATGTAGTACAATATCACGTAGCAACTCTGGTAGATAATGAGATTCCTGGTGTAGCACCATCAGCACAGCGTTCAGGCCGTCCTCTAAAGTCAATCCAGCAGCGTCTGGGTGGCAAGGAAGGTCGTATTCGTTATAATATTCAAGGTAAGCGTGTTGAGTTTTCAGCACGTTCAGTTATTACACCAGATCCAAATCTGAGTGTAGCTGAGATTGGTGTACCAATTGAAATTGCAATGAATCTAACAAGCCCTGAGCGTGTAACACCATACAATAAGGAGAAACTCTATAAGCTGATTCAGAATGGTGCTGATAAGTATCCTGGTGCAAAGACAATTGTACGTCAGGATGGTCGTATGATTTCATTGAAACATGTTAATACTGGTGAAATTGTACTCTATAATGGTGATGTAGTAAATCGTCACTTGCTAGATAATGATATTCTGCTGTTTAACCGACAGCCGACACTGCATAAAATGTCAATGATGGGGCATCGAGTAAAAGTTCTACCATACAAGACGTTCAGAATGAATGTTCTTACTACTCGTCCCTATAACGCGGATTTGGTGAAGGAATTAAAGCCTAGACATTATTAAATATTTAGAAAATGTCAGGTGTAATTTATCAGATATTATGTAAAACAACTAATATGAAATATATTGGTCAAGCTACGGATTTTAAATATAAAAATGATAAACCATACAATTATGGTCCTACTGGCAGATGGAATGATCACGTATCAAGTTCTAAAACACGTGATACACCATTATGTCAAGCTATAAAAGAATATGGCAAAGATGATTTTGAAATTGAAGTATTAGAAAATAATCTTCTTACTAATTTAGATGAAAGAGAAGCATACTGGATAGATAAACTTAATACAGTATATCCTAATGGCTATAATGTTGCAAAACACGCCAGAAATAAGCATAGAGATGAATCTAATTTACATATCTTCTATAAAGATAAAGTTAATAACACAATTCTATCACCAATTAGAAAAAACGGTGAATATAAATTAGTATATGCTTATTTAAAATTAAAAGATGGTTCTGAAGAAAGAATCACATTTGGTCAAAAAGATGGTGTAACATATGAAGAAGCATTAAAAGATGCAACTGAGTTTGCTACTAAAATAAAATCACCATATGAAATTGCAACATATAATAGTAATAATCTATCTGAAAAATATGCATCTAAATTAAAAGAGTTTAAAGATAAAACTATAACATCTATTCGAATTACAAGTGCATCACAACTTATTGCAGTATATATTGGAACAAGTGAAATGCAATTGTCAAAAGAACACATTCGTATATGTTTTGGTGGTAAAACTATAACAAAAGAAGAAGCATATCATATTGCAAAACAATTCGTAGCTGAATTACAAGTATCTGATAAATTAATTAAAGATTCCATTAAAAGTTCGCAACAGGCGACTGCCCAGTAGGTTGTTGTAATACCTATTAGGAAAAACAGTGTAAATACAACTATGGGTTATACATTACTCCAGTATAATCTGTAATATAATCGCCTAGTATATGGCTAATACCATATGCAAGACCCTCAAATTCAGGGGATCCCCTAAAGCTTATTGCTACTAACCATTCTTTGAAAAGAGAGTGGGGCCGCGGAGAAAGACCGCAATGGATATAGTAACAACGCAATAAGATGTGAGCTTTAATCTATAAAACTGATAAGAGCAAACAATGGGCAATCCTGAGCCAAGTCCTAAGGTTTTAATATATTATATGTTAAAATACGGATGCTGTGCAACGAGTAGACGGGGGTCGGTCAGAGTTCTACTTATGACCTGGCTTAAGATGTACTCTAGTCCCTTAACGAAAGTAAGGGTAGTAACGTTTGATGGAGATGAAATGAATGCGCATTTGCCTCAATCATATGAGGCCGCAGTGGAACTAGAAGAAATTGCAGCAGTTCCACACCATATTGTAACTCCTCGCCACGCTAAACCAATGGTAGGTGTGTATCAGGATACTCTAGTGGGTTCCTATCGGCTAACACAGCCAGGTATTGAATTTACGAAGCGTGAATTTATGAATCTAATGATGTGGAATAAACGCTTTGATGGTGAAATCCCTGCTCCACGCGCAGCAGATGGAATGAAACAACGCTGGACAGGACAACAAGTACTAGGTGCTCTACTCCCACCTATTAATATTGAAATGGGTAATAAATCCTATGATGGAGATAAAGACACACAAGATTCAAATAACTTTGTAAAGATCACACAAGGTGATATCAAACAAGGTGTAGTAGATGGTGATGTATATATGAAACCCAGTAAAGGTATTATCCATGTAACGTATAATGACTATGGTGCAAAAGATACAGTAGATCTTCTGGATTCTCTACAAAATACAGTGGAGAGTTTCTTGGTAATGAATGGATTTAGTGTAGGTATTAGTGATTTGATTGCAGATGAGAATACTAAAAAGGAGATTGATACAGGTATTCAAGAACGTAAAAAGCAAATTGAACAAGTAATTCTTAATGTACATCTTGATCTATTCGATAATAATACTGGTAAGACAAATCAGCAAGAGTTTGAAGATCAGGTATTCGGTATTCTAAACAATGCAACTAAAGATGCAGGTAATGCAGGTCAAAAATCACTTTCTCAAGAGAATCGTCTAGTAGCTATGGTACGTTCAGGTTCTAAGGGTGAAGGTGTAAACATTGCACAGATGATGGCCTGTCTAGGTCAGCAGGCTATTGAAGGTAAGCGTGTACCTTATGGTCTAACTGATCGTACTCTACCACATTATAAGAAGTATGATGATTCGGCAGAGGCACGTGGATTTATTGAGAGTTCCTTTATTCGTGGTCTATCACCACAGGAATTCTTCTTCCACGCTATGTCTGGTCGTGAAGGTCTAATTGATACAGCTGTAAAGACTGCTGATACAGGTTATATTCAACGTCAGCTAATTAAATCGATGGAAGATCTAACAGTGCAACACGATGGTACAGTGCGTGATGCAAATATGAATATTGTACAATATCATTATGGTGAAGATGGTGTAATGGCAACCAAGATTGAGACACAAAGTCTGCCAATTGGTAAACTATCACAGGAAGATATTCGTACTCAGTATGGTATGCAAAACACTGATTGGTCAACAATTCTACAAGATGGAACAGTTAAAGATGATGACACACTTATTATTGAGCAATATGTAAATGAATTGCTACTTGATCAACAGATGATGGTAGAGGGTGTATTCCAGAGTAAATCACTTGATTCAGGTAGCGTGTTTGCCCCAGTAAATCTTGCACGTATGATTCTAAATACTAAGGTGCGTTATGGAATTAATAATACTGAAAAGACTGATCTAATTCCATCTTATGTAATTGAGGGTATTAATAAAATCGTAGCTCGAACTCATTCATATCATAAGATTTGGTCTGCTCTGCTAAGATTTCATCTTGCGCCTCATAAGCTAATTATTAAAGAGCGATTTACTAAAGAAGCATTTGATATGCTCTGTGAGATTATTGTAGTAAATCATATGAAAGCGTGGGTGCAACCAGGTGAGCAAGTGGGTATTGTAGCCGCGCAATCAATTGGTGAGCCTGCTACTCAGATGACACTTAACACTTTCCACCAAGCAGGTGTAGCAAGTAAATCTGCTGTAACTCGAGGTGTACCACGTCTAAGAGAACTTCTAAAAGTAACACAGAATCCTAAGGCAACATCACTGACAATTTATCTAAAGCCTGAATATCGTGATTCAAAGGATAAGGCGCGTGAGGTAGTGCAAGATCTGGAGCTAACTCTTCTACGTAATATTACTGAAAAGGTTGCAATTTATTGGGATGAGAATGATAATGCAAGTGTAGTAGATGAGGATAAAAAGCTACTGGAATTCTACAAGATGTTTGAACAAGGATTAATGGAGGATGGTGAAGTAGATAATGAGGGTGTATGGTCTAAATGGATTCTACGTCTTGAACTAAATCGCGAAGAAATGTTTAATCGTAATATTTCAATTCAAGATGTTGTAATTGTAATTAAGAATCAATTTAATGACGTAAATGTAGTGTATAGTGATTACAATTCTGATAGACTGGTAATGAGAATTCGTCTACCAAATATGAAGGGTGAGAAGGAGAAGGATACTGCAGCAAAACTAGATGATTTTACAAATCTTAAGAAATTCCAGAATAAACTACTTAATAGTATTGTTATTCGCGGTCTACCAGGTATTAAAGCTGTAACATTCCGCAATGATAAACAGTATGTAGAAATTCAAGAAGGTAAATATGAACAAGTAGAACAATATGTACTTGATACTGATGGATCTAACTTTATCAAAGTAATGAATCATCCTGCAGTAGATGGTACAAAGTTATATTCAACAAATGTATGGGATGTATTTGAGGTATTAGGTATTGAAGCAACGCGCGCTGTTCTATTTAATGAGATTCAGAGTCTATTCGAGAGTGTAGGTGTAAACTACAGACATCTATGTCTACTCTGTGATGTAATGACACGATTTGGCAAGCTGATGTCAATTGATCGTTATGGTATTAATAAGAATGATATTGGTACACTTGCAAAGGCATCATTTGAAGAGACAGAGAAGATTCTACTGAAGGCTGCATTATTTGGTGAGGTAGATCCAGTAACTGGTGTATCTGCAAATATTATGATGGGTCAGCCAATTCGTGGTGGTACTGCATTCTCACAGATCTTGCTTGATGATCAAATGCTGCCAAAACTAATGGAAGATGTAGATATGGATGATGAAGAAGAAGATAAAGAAGAGGAAGGTGATATTACAACACTTCTAGAGGATGGTCTACAGATTGCAGATCCTTGTTCATCAACACAATTCCAGATGAATATGGTAGTACCACCAATGAAGGAAGCGCTAGAAGAACCAGAAATTGAAATGGAAATTATTGAATAGATATAGTAAATAAATGTAATTAATTTAAAATAAAAATAGAATAAATAATATAAATCAATAAAACAATATAATATAATTATATTATTTTTATTGGGTATTAAAGGATAATAGTGAATAATAATTATGGAATCGCCTTCACCTTCCCCGTGGAACAATTTAAGGTTTTATAAGAAAACTGATATAAAGGGTGATATTAATGATATCTTTGAAATAGATATATCAAATTATAGACATATTCAAACGGAGCAGGAAAAGACGATACATGAGTATAGAAATCGTATAAATGAATATGAAGATGGATTAACTGATGGAACAAATTGGGAATATTATAAAAAGATAATTAATCCATATGAATTAGTGTATACACAAAAGAAATATGCAAATTTCCCTCAATCATTATGTATTTTGCATCCATTAAGTCGTTCATATTTTAAGATGGTCGAAATTTTGGAATTAATTGATTTTTATGGTACAATGAAAGGAGAACAAATAAGAACAACACATGTATGTGAGGGTCCAGGTGGATTTATAGAGGCATTATTTGATGAAGCTGAGAAGCATCGAATGAGCATTTATTCAAGTATTGCAATGACATTACGTTCAAAACAAATAAATATACCTGGATGGAAGAGAGCAACTAATTTTTTACAGACAAATAAGAATATTAAAATTATTTATGGTGAGGATAATACAGGTAATATAATGTATCCTGAAAATCAAGAATATTTTATAGATACAACACGTAATAGATCGCATATATTTACAGCGGATGGTGGATTTGATTTTTCAGATGATTATACAAAACAGGAAGAAAAGGTATTTCCACTATTATTGGCTTCTGTAAGGATTGGATTAGAATCAATTAAAAAGGGTGGTATATTTGTATTAAAAATATTTGATTTTTATCATAAGAGTACTACAGATTTAATATATTTTTTATCGATGCATTTTAATGAATGGACATTATATAAGCCAGCAACAAGTCGTCCGTGTAATCCAGAGCAATATTTTGTAGGGAAAGACTTTGTAGGATGTAGTGAAGAAGTATTTGATGTATTAAGACTATGGTCACAATATGTTGCTGATAATAAACTACTAACATCGCTAATAAAACAAGAATATTGTAGTTATTTTAAGAGAGTAATTGATAATATGAGGGATACTTCTTTTAATAATCAAACTGAATATTTAGAAAAAGTATTTTTTATAATTGACACAAAGGATGATAAAATAGTTAATAGTTATCTTAAGAAAAATGAAAAAACAAGTTATGATTGGTGTATGAGATTTAAGATGCCTATGTATTCCTACCATTGCCGTTCAGTTGAGGAGTAACAAATTTATCAACTAGTTTTTTACCAATAACAATTGATGCTTGATGTTGAGAAATAGATCCATCACCCATTCTATCAAGCATAGCAAGCATACTTTGTATGGGTGATAGATCACTGCGTGTAATAATTTTTTTGAAGAGTTCAGGATATTTTTCAATGAAATCTGGTACGCGTTGACGGATTACATCTTCAGAGTCACCTTGTGCCATCCATCGTGCAATATCTTGTAGCATTTGGCGGATATATTGTGCACGAATATTTGGATCAAATTCTAAGGGTCTTGCTTCTGCTTCTGCAGTAGCTTCAGCGATAGATTGTCTTTGGGTAGGAGGAGGTGTAGACATTGTTAATATTCTGAATGAATATAGAAAAAGCTTTTTATATTGACACACAGGAATAGAAATAAATCTATAAAATGGATAATCATCAAATTAAAAATGTTAGAGTATCACCACTTCCATTAGGCTCCGGAGGAAAAAATAAAACTATTGAAAATTTACATAAAACTAATACTGCATTAACTATGTTACAAGCTCAATCGACAGTTGACACTAAGTATGATCCTCCTGTTCCAAAGCATGTAACAGCACAAGTAATAAAGGAAAATTTTACAAATAATAATTTATCAATGGGATTAAATATAGTAGGTATTTTATTAATTGTGTATGGAATATGTGCAAAATAGAGAATGAATGATTAGGATGTCATATTTATTAGGAGGTGATTCAGATGATGAAATAGGATCTGATCCTTGGAATGTTATGGAGGGAGTTCAAGAAGAAGTACCAGATGAAACTAATGATTTTATAGAATTCAAAAAAACAATAATTAATGCAAAACATAAATTATATGATGCAAATGTTCATTCTGAAAATGTACCAAATGATATGAAACAAGATATTGCATTATTGGATAAATACAGGGATAATTTACATAAATTTTATATATATTCAGTTAATTTACAGAAAAGACAATCAGAAGCAGTTGATATTAGTATATTTCCAGAAGAAACACAGGATTCCATAAAATTAGCATTAAATATGGTTAAAGATTTTTTTAGTAAAAATTCAATACCAGAAACTATACCTTATAGTAATTTTATAGAGAATGCATTATACAGACACCCATTTAATCAAACATTAATGGATAATGATATAGAAACAGAAGAGACTGAAGAATTTAATGGATAAATATAATAGGAGATATGTCAAATAATTGTCCATCTGGATATATATTAAGACGTGGATATACACGTAAGTTTAAAAATTCTGTAAAGCGTGAAGGCTATACAGTAAGACGTAAAGGTAAATTATTTACAGTACGCCCTAAGAAGAATTCTGCGTATGTACCGCCACAATGTATAAAAGATCGTGGATTACCTGGTAAGGGTCCAAAACAAGGTGAAGGTATTGGTGCTCTCCGGAAAGGAGAACTAATTAAATACGGTTATTCATATCGTTTAGCTAATTCTAAACGTCAAGGTGCATTAAAGAAAGCAATGAAATCATATGGCCCATTATCTGTATATAGAAAACTGAATGCTGTATCAAAATTATCAGTAAGAACTGCTCCCGATGCTAGTACAATATTTGCAAAGGATCGTAATTGGATTCGTAATAATTATTCTTTAACTCAAAAAAATAAAAATAAAGTATAATTCTAATATATTTTAAGGTGTAAAATATATTTTCTTTAAATTATGATAATTAATTTGAGAGAAAATTAAGTAATACTTGGTTGTTTGTCGAAAGTAGGGAGATGTCTGAACATCATTTATGGTCAGTAAATAATGCTTTATTTTTTATTATATTAATTATAATATTAATATATGGATTAATTTATTTTGCAGGTACTGTAGTTAATATAAGAGATATTAAAAAAAATTGGGCAAAATATCGATGTAGTCCAACAATAATGCCATTTGCAAGTTTTTTTGGATATAATACAGCTGATAATTTTAATTTTTGTATGGGAAAAACATTTCATACACACGCATCTCCATATTTCGGATCATTTGGAACTATGTTAGGATCATTTACTGGATTATTACATATCATATTTAATGGAATAAGTTCATTACGTAATACAATTGCATCTCTAGGTGGAGGTATAAATGTAATATTTCAAGAGTTTACAGAACGTATATCAGCATTTTTCTTTAAATTACGATTATCAGCAATTCGTATAAAAATGTTAATAGGTCGAATGTATGCTATATTATTTTCAGTTATGTATATGGGATTATCTGGTATAACTGGATTAACTACATTTACCAATACATTTTTATTCGGATTTCTTAATACATTTTGTTTTCCTAAAGATACGTTAATAAATGTAGAATCAAAAGGATTAGTTCCTATAGCATCAATTAAAATTGGCGATGTATTATTACCTACAAAATCAACTGTAACTGGAACATTTAGATTTTATGCAAAAGGACAAGAAATGGTATCAATCCATAATGTAATAGTTAGTACAAATCATTATGTAGAATATAATGGAAAATATATAATGGCAGATAAACACCCTGATGCAATTAAAATAGATAATTGGAATTCTGAAGAACCATTATATTGTTTAGGAACAAATGATAATAAATTACCAGTAAATGATTTAATATTTTTAGATTATGATGAGACAAATGAAGGTGATATTGAGACGATGCAAATGATTGAACAAAAAATTAATGCAGGAAAATATACTACACAATATAATTTTAAAGAATATACTCCAGGTATTGGGGAATTTACAAAAATTAAAATGTATAACAATGAAATTAAATCTGCAAATAATATTAAAATCGGAGATAAACTCTCAAATGGTAATACAATTGCAGGTGTAATTAGAAAGAAAATATACGAACACTGTATAATTGAAAATAATGTATTATGTACACCTTCCTTATTAAAGTGGAATAATATTGAAAATAAATGGATTCGTGTAGGTACATTAGGTAATATTTATAAAGGGACACAAGAAGTAGTTTCATTTATAGCGGTACCGAATTCCCAGATAGAGTTAGAAAATGGAGCAATAGTAAGAGATTATATGGAATTGTGTTCTCCGGATTCTGAAATACATTATAGTAATTGTTTAAAAACAAAAAAAGAGTGAAGAATATTGGATAGATGACTTTCTAAATTCCTAAGAGGAGATGGACTCAAAATGGCCATTTATGTTAATGACTTTAGTATTATTATTCCTATTAGGATTATTAATATCTAAACTTGAACGTTCAAGTGTAATGAAAAATTGGGATAAAAGACGTTGTGAATTTGCGGTAATGACAGCGGGTGCATTTTTTAAACCAAAAGATGATCCACGAAGTTCTACTGATTTTGCAGCAGATAATTTTAGTTTTTGTATGAAATCATATGTTGATAAGTTTATGCAATTAGTAATGCTACCATTTCAAGCATTATTTAGTAAACATCTCGGTATTGCTAATGATGGTATGAATATACTTAATATAATGCGAAATATTGCTAATGCAATGTATAATGCATTTTTAGATTTATTAGAACCATTTTTTAAACGATTTACATATGCTACATATGAAATTAGTAGAATTATTCAATATTTACGTATGGCATTTAGAAGACTCAATGCTGTTGTTGTTAATACACTCTATCAAGGACTTACTATGTTTAGAGGTATGATTAATACAATACAATTTGTAATTAAAGTTATTTTAATAATATGTGGAATTCTTCTTGCAATAATTATTATTTTAATATTTGTATTATTTCCTTTTATACCATTAATATTGGCGGTATTAGGTGCGATTATAGCAACAATTCTTGGTATTATAATGGTTGTAGCAGGAAGTGTTGATAATGCAGTTAGTATGAAGAATGGATTTTGTTTTGCAGAAGATTCATTAATTAGAATAAAACGTAATAATAAGTATGTATTAGTTAAAGTAAAAGATATTAAAATAGGTGATGAACTCTCAGATAATTATGGAATAATTACAGCTGTAATAGAAATGAATGGTAAAGAAGTACCTTTATATAATATAAATGGTATTAATGTATCAGGATCACATGTAGTAAAAGGTGTAGATAGTATATGGAAATTAGTGGAAGATGATTCACGTGCAATCAAAGTAGAAACTCGTTCTGATATTTTATACTGTTTTAATACAACTTCACATAAAATACCTATATTAGGAAATAATAATGAAATAATGATATTTAGAGATTGGGAAGAATTAGAAGATAATGATGATGAGGGTCATTTATTATGGAATTATATGATACTTAATATACTAAATAAATCGAAAGAGTATGATATATGGAAAAATGGAGTTAAGTCTGATACAGAAATTGGATTAATGTCAGAGAATACTCAAATCCGTATTAAAAATGGCTATAAAGATATTAAAAGTATTAAAATTGGTGATAAAGTATTAAATAGTAGAAATGAAGAGTCTAAGGTATTAGGAGTTATAAATGGGGAAATAAATGGAGAGTCCGAGTCAGGAGTCTGGAAAACGGATTTAATAAGTCTGGAATTTGATCAGAAGTCTGAAAACGGAGTTGGAGTCTGGAAACGGATTAATGGAAATGTAAAGTCTGGAAACGGAGTTTTATATGGAAAAACATTAATAACGGATTCAGGACATTTTATAATTCAGGATATAGATTCAAAAACAGATAAAATAGTCCGAGACTTTACGGATATTGGATATAATAATATACATCAGACATATCCTATGGTATCAGAAAGACTCCGGATTTTTAAAAATATGTAAGAGAATATCTAAACATTAATAAGTAGAATGAAAACAGGATTTCTGATTACAGGTCTAATATTATTGCTGATTGCAAATATAATGATGGTATACTCCTCAGGTAGTTCCACAAGTGAAGGATTTATGGGATATTTCTTAGAAAATGCAGGTGGTGCAAAGGGTAAGTATGAGCCTATTGGAGCATTTGATGATGTCCGTTTAACACCTGATAATGGAGTAAGTTCTTGGCGTTTTACTGCTCCGAATGAGCCCCTATTAGGCCCTGAGTTCCAGCCCGGTCCTGATAGTTTATTCATGTTTAAGAATAATGAAGTAAAGCCTGAATGCTGTTCAGCATCATATTCATCTGATACTGGATGTGTATGCACAACTCCTCAACAAAGAAGTTATATCAATATGCGTGGAGGAAATCGTACGGTAGAAGATGGTGTTTAATTAATTAAATAATACATTATAATATTTTACAATTATAATTTTTAAAATAAATATATAAATTGATCCTTATATCTATAAAAAATAATTATAAGAATCAATAGTGAGATCTAATAGAATGAACCAGAATATCACTAATAATTCAGGTTTACACCAAGTTAACTCATTTGTAACTAATAAGTTAAATGCAGTTAATAATGCAACAAATGCAATAAGTAATACTGTAACAAATGGAATTTCTAATTTAGGAAATACTGTATCAAATGGTATGAATAGTATAGCAGAACCAATTAATGATTCAATTAATGCAACAACAAATAATGGTACATCATTCTTTTCAGTATCAGTAATTATTGCATTAGGAGTATTAATAGTATTATTTATAATAATAATAATGTTCCGTCAACAGATTGTATTAGGATTTGAAATAGCTTGGAAGAAGATAAAGGAATTCTTAGGAATTGATAAGCCAGCGGTAATTCCTCCACCTCCACAATTTGTAGGAGAGCAACAATTTATTGAACAAGGGGCATTAGAAAAAATACTACCTGGTAAAAAAGAAGTATTTAATATTGCATCAAACAAATATACTTATAGTGATGCAGAGCCATTATGTAAGGCATTTGGAGCAGAATTAGCAACATATGATCAAGTAAAAGATGCATGGGAAAAGGGAGCAGATTGGTGTAATTATGGATGGGTAAAAGGGCAGGCTGCGGTATATCCAACACAACAAAGTACATTTGATAAATTACAGAATGGCCCAGATGATCAAAGAATGGCGTGTGGAACACCTGGTATAAATGGAGGTTATTTTGATAATCCTGAACTCCGTTTTGGAGTAAATTGTTATGGAACAAAACCATCTGAATCTGAGAATGATATTAAAAATATAATGGCTCAAAATGGCGATCTAACTCCTGGTGCATTAGAATTTGATAGAAAAGTATTAAATTACAAAGCACATCTAGGTGAAATTCCAGTAAATCCATTTAAGGAAGGACAATGGGCCTAATAGGCTTTTTAAGAAAAATCCTGCAAAAATAAAGTTAAAATGCCCAAAATTAAAAGTCTGCAAAAAATAGTAATTTAAGAAATATATAATTATAAATATAATAAATATTATTAATTATATAGTTAATTTAAGTATTTTTGTAAGCTTTATAGCACTAGCTCCAGTGCGCAGGAGAAGAATTTTAATTCTTTTCATTTCCTAAAAAGTTCTCATTGGAGTTGTGGCATCATAGGAGGAATAGGAGGAATAGGAGGAATTTGTTGTGGGATAGCGTTAGATTTACGTAAACATTTTCTTGCCTCATATCCACGATTACCGCGAATAAATTGTATAATTTGTAATGTTTCATCACGCCCGCCGTTAGCACGATAATATTGATGTAATAATTCTTCAATTTTAGAAAGAGAAAGTTGATTAGGTTTTTTCTCATCATTTAGAGTTATTCTCCCATTACTAGTTTGGATAACAGCATTTTGCATATTATTTTGTGTAAGATGTTGAATAATTTTATCTTCAAATTCATCTTTAATTTTTCTGGCGCCAAGTGATTGTTTATAAAAGGATGAAGCTAAGTTATCATAATGTACCCAATTACGAACATAATTGCTAATAATTCCGGAATCAGACATAGTTTATTATAGCTATAATAATAAAATTTAAATAACTAAAAAGATTTATCACAGAATGGACATAATGTTACTTTATTTTTATTAAGTAATAACATTACAAAAGTTAATATAACAAATAGAAAAATACCAGCAAATAGGCATATAGTAATAATCATATAAGGAAAGCTTCTTTGAAGGATATATTGGAGAAAGGGGTCGATAATGAGAGTTTGTATATATTGTTTGGTATCGGTATTGGATAATATATGTGCAAATTGATCAACCCAAGATTTAATCATAAAGGCAAATTTTTCTTTGTCTTTTGTCCGGTCGATAGACATTTTTATAAAATGTGGTGATTTTATCAAATCTCTTCTAAGCGCTGTGTTCAGAGAATAAAGAAGATGCCTACATTTAAAGCACCAACATATTCAAAAAAACCTAATGCATCAACTGGTGTATTAGAGCCATATTATACATTTCCAATTACATTTTCAACTTTAGATGAAAAGGTATCATATACAGCTGAGGATCAATCTGAAATATCATTAAAGAAATTACAGGAAACAATTATTGAAAATTTAGATTGGTGGAAGCAATTTGTAGGATTATTTATATCATCAACATCTAAATTTTTTGCAAAGCCATATACATTTGATACAATTAATAAAATGATGAAGCATACATTATCAACTAATGGGGTATCAATTGACTATCCTGCAGTATTAATGTTATATCCAAACGATATTGTATTTTATCAAAATAGTTTTATAGTAAATTGGAAGTATGATATTGAAAAAATGTTAATTAGTATAACGGAACAAGAAGATTCAATAGAAAATACTATAATCTTAAATGACAATGTGGAGGTCGATGATAAAAATAATAGAAATGTACTTGATTCAAGTACAAAAAAAGATACGAATGCGGCGCTAATTGAAGAAAAAATTGAAGAGTTAAATATTGATGATATACCTGATGATAAAGAGAGTACGGATATGGAATTACATATTGATAACCCATCAAGATATTATGATAAACAACGTGTAAAAGAAGCAAGGCTTCGTGCAAAGTTAGCTTTATATAAAGCTGAAAGACAAATGACAAAATATTATGAAAAATACGGCAATGATATTTCAGACTCCGATAGTTCTGATTATGAAACATCCGATGATGAGACTGAAGTAGACGAGGATTAAAAAATGGTGTTCGGCGCAATCTGGTATGAATTTCCTCCCTCACACTTTTATAGAAAGTAATGGCAGGTACACAAATGAAGAACGTCGTTGTAATCGGCTTAATTGTTCTAGTAATACTCTTTGTAGTATACCAATATGATCCATCATTATTTGGTATTTTTGGATCACGTGAAGGATTTGAAAATGTAACTAAAGCTGGCGGTGTTAAACCTGATGCAAATGCACACGGATCTGCAAAGGCTGGTCAAAATGCATCACCTGGTGCACCTCAAGCTGCACAAAATGCATCTGCAGCACATGTAAATAAAGCTAAAATGCCTGCTGATAATTCAGCACGTAATGAACTAAAGAAAGAAGGTTTTGCTGATTTAAATGCATATGAAGGTCCGGCAAACTTCTCAAGTGTTGATGCACCTGCAGGATGCTATCCTCGTGATCAATTAACTCCTAGTGAACTCCTACCCAAGGATATGAACAGTGTATGGGCTGAACAAAATCCTATGGGCCCTGGTTCATTAAAGGGTAAAAACTTCTTAAGTGCTGGTGCATTAATTGGTGTTAATACCGTTGGTCAAAGCTTACGTAATGCAAACTTACAAATCCGTTCTGAACCACCAAATCCTCAACAAGCTGTAAGTATTTTCAATCAATCTACTATCTCTCCCGACATCTCACACCGCCCTCTAGAAATTGGCTCTTAAATACTTTAATTATATAACATAATAATTATTATCTATTAAATTAATATAAAAATAAATTAAATTAACTATATAATATAATTAATTTAATATAAATCCTATTCATAACACTAATCAGGAAGAATGTCTTTATTAGATACTGCAAGTTCATTATTTAAATCGATAATTGGTGGAGGTAATTATCCAACAGTTTACGTTACATCACAAGTTGATGGTAAACAATATAAAGTTCGAGATATGCCTGATAAACAAGCTGCTGCGGATTTAATGGCAAAATTAAGAATCCGTTTAACTAAATTATGTAATATATTGGAACAAAAATATCCAGATAAACCACAAGTAAAATTAATGATTAAAAATTTTAGATCAGACCCACAACGATTTTTAGAATCCACTCCTGATTCACAGCATACATCATATTCGGTTAATAAAGGAGAATCTATACATTTATGTTTAAGACAAAGAGATGGACCTGATGAGAGTTTAGTTGATGAGAATGTAATGATGTTTGTAGCATTACACGAATTAGCTCATGTATGCACGGAGTCAGTGGGTCACGGCCCTGATTTTTGGAATAACTTTGGATGGTTATTAAAAGAAGCAGAAGCAAATAACTTATATTCATATACAGACTTCTCTGCACATCCTGTTAGTTATTGTGGAGTATACATAACTGATGCACCTAGATATGACCCTGCAAAAGATGGTATAAACTTCCAAATTGGTACAATACAAAAGAAAATTAATTAATGTAATATTTAGAATAGCTTTTTTCTAAAAAGCGCATAGGGAATGTCGTTAGATATTAATCAAATACTATATCCAAAGGTATTATCTAGCCTTCGTACAACATCAACATCAGATTTTGAGGAGCAGGCTCCCCCGGTCAAATGTATTGTATGGAAAGGAAGAGATGAATATGAGACAATAACTTTTGATAAAGTATATCCTTTCGATACAATTGAAGATGTTAAGCGTATGATATGTAAATATTATGAAAAAGATTATAATTTTATTCCACGATTTGTATTCTTAGGTGTACCTGTTTATACTGCATATTCTGAAGATAATCCAACTGAAGATACTGAATATATATCAGCCGATTATCTATGGTATCCTGATGATACTAAAAATCCAGCTGATACCTATATCCTTAAAAGCCCCATTAAATCACTAAAAGAAGTTGATTCGCGATTTGTTACTGAAAGTGGAGAATATACTAGTCCTAAGTACAATTTTCGTGATAAATCTACAATTGAAACTGTATTTTTAAGACCACGTGATGGGCAAATGCCAGTATTTCATGTATTTACATTATATCATTTATTAAAAGAATTTGATAAAACTAACATTACTCCTATTGCCGAAAAGGATTGGAATGGTAGATTTGCACCATATTTTGTAAATGTATCCATCAATGGTCCATATTCAGCAAATAAGGATGATATTGAATATGCCCATAAAATTTATTCCTTTATGAAGAAACGAGATATGTCAACCGAAATTGTTAATAATTTACTTGAAGAAGGGGTTGTTTTACCACAAATTAAAGTATCAGGTATTCGTCAATTACGTTTAATGTGGAGAAAATTTATAAAAGGATTTGAAGGATGTGGATATTTATTCTATAATATTCGTGCTACTGAAGAAAGACCTTTTATTCGTTTAATACCAATTGATGGTTCTGCTATTACAAAATTACACGTTAAAGGTATTTTACCAATTCCTTCGTTAGATGATCCTAGAATATTAGAAAGTTGGGGTAAAGAAGTATCACCTACACCAACAGATGATTTTTGTTATTTTAAATATGTACATACTCCTGGAACTGGTATAAAACATCCTGTATATGGTACTGTTCATATCTATAAAGATGGCACTATTAATTTATTATTACAGCCTCCTAAAGAAATACGTAAATTAGATCCACAATTAGATTTCCGAAATTTTGAAACAACTCTAACAAATATTTTTGAAAATTTACCTCAAGATGTATCTAATATGGAATTAAAAGAAATTGCATTAATTCAAACAATCAAAATAGATATTAGATCTCCTAAATTTACTAAAGCCCGTTTATTAAAACGTCTTCCATTATTTCAAACATTCTTTCAAGAAATTACACCATTGCCTGGTGAAACAACTCTTATTTCATTGCGCTATAAAGCAGTCGATCAATATGCATCAGAAGATAAAAAGTTTAGATTCCTAACACAGTATGTAACACAGACTACTTTAGAGGGTGATGGATTAGATTATCGTATGGTTACTGCATTACAAAATGAGTTTCAATTATCTAAAGAAGAAGCTAAAATAACCGTTAATAAATGGTTTGAAATGAGTGGTAAGTTTACAGTAGTATTACCTGAAGAAGGTGAATTTATTGAAAGTGTTAATCCAGGTATTGATATACATATTTATGGACAACATCCATCATATTATTTCCATATTAATCGTATTGATAGTTATGCATCTCTGCTACGTATTAATACATTATTAGGATTATTATTTATTGAAGAAGATGAATATTTTACAGTTGAATCATCTGTACATAGAGAAATAAGTAATAATAGCCAATCAATACTACAACAAGAACTTGAACAAGAAGGTCAAGCTGTTGCAGAATTAGCAGAAGAAGAACGTGAACTTGGTGTAAGAACAAGTCTTAATAATTTAGTTAATCAGCAACCATTTGAAGGAGAACAATTAGAAGAAGGGCAAGGGGAGCAAGAAGAGCAAGGAGAAGAAGGAGAAGGAGCAGAAGGTGCTGATATGGGAGATGGTGCATCTGCAGATGAAATTCCAGAATGGATGTTAAATACATTTGGAGGCCCTGAAGATGCACCTAATGTAGGAGAGGTTGCTCCAGAAGAAGCTCCTGCACCAATTGAAGAATTAACTACACCAGCTGAACAACAACCTATTAAGAAAAAAGGTCCAAAGATAGGTACAGTAAAAGTACAAACGCCTGTAGCAGAACCTCTTCCTGAAGAAAATGAGGAAGCTGCAGTAGAAAATAAAAAAGTGTATGCGCCTTTAGGCAAAAATGAAGATGATCAAAAATTAATAGATCCAAGCAGCTGGTTTATTGAAAAATTACAACAAATTGATCCAAACTTATTTAAGTATAAAACTGCTAGGCAAGGAAAAGATGGTTATAGTCGTAAGTGTGCAGGTAATGAAGACAGACAGCCATCAGTTCTTACTAAAGAACAATTTGAGCGTATGTTGGATATATATGAAGAAGATAATATATTATTTATAGTATATCCATTAGATGGTACACAGGATCCTCCACAACCTCATAAGTATGATGAAACATATACATTAATGAAGTTTGGTTCAGATGGTGATAACATAAATTATTATTTTTGCCCAGAATATTATTGTCTAAGTGACGAAATAATGTTAAGACCAAATGATTTTAAAGCAAAAGTTGATAGAGAAGGAAATCCAAAAGCTCCAAATACTTGCCCTTTTTGTAAGGGTAAATTAATTACAAATCATAAAGCTGTAATGAAAGGCCATACAGTTATTAAACGTAAACTAAAAAAGAATTCAGACAAGGCACATACATATATTAGTTTCTTATCAAAATCTTCACATCCAGAAAATCTTGGATTACCATGTTGTTTTGTTAAACCATCTGTGTTAAGATTAAGTGATTCTAAGTTTGCTCATTTAAGATCTCAATTACAACAAAAAACATTTGGAGATATGGATGAAGAAGAAGAGGAAGAAGAAATTGAAGAAGAAGAACTTGAGAGTTTACTATCAAGAACAGATGAAACTATTAACTATGCACTATTAATAGAAAATGTATATAAAAAATTAATATTAGAATCAAATAAGATACCAAGCCCAGGCAACTTTGCAGCTGTTCCTCCATTATTTGATGAATTCTTTGCACAAGATTCAGCTAATATAGTAACGCGTGTAGCAGCAAATCTTAAATTACGTCCTAATGCACAAGGATTTATAAGAATAGGTACACAATCATCTGTATATGAATCATTATTAGGAGTATTAGCGCCTATTTTAAGTAGATTTTCAATTAATGAAGTCCGTGAAAGAATATTAGAAATAGTAACTCCACGAGTATTTATAATGTCTCATTTTGGTAATTTAGTATTAGAATTTTATAATCCAGCAGATGAAAGTGCAATGCCTCCAACTATTCAAGATCTAAAAATGTGGGCAAGTAAAGAGTTACAAGTCGATGTTAATTCTTCAAATGAACTAGCATTAGTACGAGTATATAATTCATTTAAGAGATTTGTAAGGTTTATGAAAGATCCAACACAAAGAAAAGATTTAAGACACATTCAACCATTACTAGCTGAACCAGGATTATTTACATCTCGTGGTACACAGATAGTTATAATAGAAAAAACAGGTGAAAACTTAATAATAAAGTGTCCTACTTTTGGTGTTTCATTAGATAGACATAGAAAATCTGATTTTGTATTTATATCAAAAGAAATGAAATATTTAGAGACATCTAATATAACATATGCATATTATGAATTATATTTATATACTAATAATATACCAGGTAAAGGGGCAGAAGGAGATTATCATGAATCTATAGTATCATTTAATTATTCATCAAGAAAATTCTGGCCATCAATTGTTCAAGCTCGTGTAGATGAGTTTATGAATCAATGTCAAAGCAGATATCGTTCAGTATATACTTCACAACAAGGTGTTAACTCAATGGCAATGGTACCATTATCAAAAGCTATTGAAAGTGTACCATTTTTCCCAGTAGGTATAGTAAGAGATAGTTATAATCATATATGTGGTATTACATTTCGTTCAAAACCTGGTAAGAATACATTAGTAGCATTACCAGTAATAGATGATGGATTTATGGCAACACAATTAGCAACACATTTTGATTGGAATGATTTTACACCAGCTCAACTAGATGATATTGTAGAGTATTATAGAAAAACACTACAACCATTATTTGCATTATATCCTGGCTATAATATTAAATATGCAGTAAGGACTAAGTTTGAGAATAAAATTATAGCTCTACAATTAGAAAATGGTATTTATATACCTTGTGGACAACCAAAAGCTGAAGACAGTTTAAGTAAATTAAAATTAGACATAGTAACTGTAGAACAATTAGAATGGGAAATTAATAAAGAATTAAGTAAACCATGTGGTAAAGATCCTCAATTATTAGAAGAAAGAACATACCATAAATTAGAAGAATTATATCAACAATTTAGATTAATAGTATCAAATTGGATAACAAGTACATCGTCTGGACCAAGAGTAAGAAAAGATTTAGAGAAAATAATATTTAATCCAGATTTACCTGAGTATGAGAGACGTAAGAGATTATATATATTTGTAGCTCCAATATTTATGTCTTGGTTTTATGCAGATACTGAAAAATGGGAAATGCAAGCATCATTTTTAAGAAAAGATTGTCGTGTTATTGATTCTCCTGATTCCTGTACAGGATCTTGTTATTGGAAAGAAGATGAAGGTAAATGTTTATTACATGTTAATGCTACAACACAAGTAAATGAAAAAGAAGTATCTACACCTGAATTATTTACTAAAAAGATAGTAGATGAATTGGTTAGATTTCCTGCAAGAAGAATACAATTAATGTCTAAGGGAGGTATCTCTAAAGTATCAAGTATAATTGAACCTATAAGACAAGGAGATCAATATATAATACCAGAAACATCAACATCTTGGATTAATTTATTAAGATTAGAATGGGCAAAAGAAATTCCTGAACAGCCTAAATATCTAGAAGAAATGACACGTAAAGATGTTGCAACTGCTGGTATAGAAATAGAAGAATCCATTAAAGGTGAAATACCAGATGAATTAATAGAAATATTAGGAGCAGATAGTCCATTTAGACTTAATGTTCCAAATATAGCAGAAGATAAACGTGATAAACCATTATTACCATTTACTGCAATATTAGGAATGAGTTTAGCAGAATTAGGATTAGAAAATACTGCAACTATATTTACTAAAGATGCATTACAGACATATGTTAAAAAGAAATTTAAACCAATTGGTATGATTAACTTAACTATTGCTGGAGGAGCTGGATCAAATACACCATCTATACAATTTTATAAACCAGTAAAAGGGAAATTTACTCAAGTAACAATATTAGTATTCTTACCTGATAGGAATGGTGTTTTAGTAGAAGAAGAAGGTAGTTCATTAGTAACTATATCTAAATTACCTGAAATTCTTCAAGAATATTGGAGTAAAGCTGGTATCATTATGGCATTAAAAGCGCCAATATTAGGAGAAGTCCCTGAACCAATTATAATTGGTACTAACCCTATTAGAAATACGATTAAACGTAAGCCAAAGGTAGGAAATGTAGCATTAATTGAAGCTAAACCTCAAGAACAAGCACCAATAGCTAAAAGAAAACCAAGAATAGGAAAAGTACCTGAAGTTAGAGAAGAAGGGACGAGTTTAACAGCAGCAGCACCAGTAATAGGAGAAAGAGAAGGAGAAACAGGGCCTTTATCTTTATCAGTTGCACAGAGACCAAATAATTCAATAAGATCTCAAACACGTAGAAAACCAAGAATGGGTACTGCATCAGTAGTGCAGCTGCCACAACTATCAATGATTAATGAAGAATCACGTGCAAATATATAATTAAAACTTAAAAGAAAATTCAGCGAGTGGTTTTCCTTTTTCTTCAGGAAGAGGTTCAGCTTCTTCAGGCACAGGAAGAATAACAGGGACTTTACAACCAGCCTCAACAGCACGTCGTCGACATTCAATCATATCTTCAACTTCATCTTCCATAATATTTAGTCGCATTCTACGATATGAAGGATTATCTGGATGAAGAATAACTAAATATAAATCTGCAACTTCAAGTCCATAGTACCGTTCAAGAATCCATTTATATACATTAAGTTGCATAGAATAATGCCAATAATTTGTATCAGGTAGGTGATCCAATGGAGCCAACCCTGATCCAAACGGATTTTCAGATTTAATTTCTTTAGAACGTTTCCAATCATAAATTACAAATTTACCATCAGATTTACGACGGAAAACCATATCAATAGAACCACATAGTTTAATTTTACGTTCACCTTCTTGAGGTGTTAGACTATCTGTAAAAACTTCCCATTCGCTGCGATAAGGTTCAAGATCATCACCACAATCTTTCCAGAATTTTAGGAAATAACGCCATTCAGGAGTTTCTTTAACTTCAGGTTTAATCTGTTCAGGAGAGCCGTGTAGAAATTGTTCAATAGCTAAATGCATTGCAGTACCTGCTTCAGATGCTACTTTACCATTATTATTCCATTCTGCCATAATTTCTTCATCTGTTTTTCCAAAATATTTACTTGTAGCCCATTTAGGACCTTTACGCATTTTTGCAATAATAGCTTTAGCATCAAAATGACCAAAAAATTCGTGTACAAATCCTGTACAGGAAATATTTCCCTCACAACTGCCATTTACATAATACTTGTGAGTTGGTTCGTCAAATGCAATATGTGCATCACGTGGATGTGCATTAATACGTGTTAAATGTTGCCAAGATTGATAAGGCATTATATTACATTTATATATAATAAATATGTTTAGGTTGTTTACATAAAAATATTTATTATATTATTGTATTATTATGGTATTCTTATGGTATTGTATTATATGTTAATAAATATTTAAAACTTAAATCCTGCAATTTTCATAATGGTAATACCTACTTTATTTTCACCATCAATGCGTCCAGTAGCAGGTGAGCGTACTCCACCGAGTTCAGATCCAGGACTATCGGATGAATATAGGAGATATTTTCCTTGATTACGTGCTGCTTCAACAATAGTGTGAAATCGTTTATCATTTTCCCAGCGATAAGATAATGCATTATTTAGAACATTATCCTTAATAGGAATCCAGGCAGTTTCATCAAATATAGCGCGTAGAGAATTGAGAGATTTTTTAAGGAGTGCTTTCTTAACTTCATTGGATTCTTCTCCACGCAGTTCAATATCATATGGAGAATCAAGTGAAATTCCACCTTTAGTACGACGTTTAATTAGAGCAGCTTGATGGATACTACCAGCAGTACTCATTAGTTGTTTAGCAAGAATTGGTTTATTAGATGCTAGTTTTAATTTCATACCTGCAATATAATGTTCAACTGTTGGATAAGTGATAGTAGCATCATCAGGATCAGGAATAGGGAAGGGTGCATTAAGTGCAAGCCATAGAGGTGAAGTAGTATCTTTAATCTTAAGAGTGTTACCAGATGGAACTTTAGGGCCAAAACGGAATATTTCAGCGGGTGCAAACTTTCTATCAGCAGATGGCATTTTATAGCTAGTATTTTCTCCAGTTGCTGCTGCTGCTCCTTCTCCTTCTCCTTCTCCCTCTTCTCCTTCTTTTGTTTCTTCAATACCAGAAGAGATTGCTGCAGCAGAAGCAGCAGCAGAAGCAGAGGTAGCAGTGGATGATGTAGCAACAGAAGGTGCACCATTTAGAGTAGCTTCAATATCAGCGCCTTCTTCATCTTCGCCTTCAGTAACTGCAGGAGGTAATTCAAGTGTTGCACGTTCAGATTTACGTTTAAAGATAAACCAGCGATTTAAGAATGAAAACTCTTTAACTGATTCTGGCATTACAAACTTTTTACCAGACTTTTCAGCCATTTGATAACTAACATCAAATGTATTAGTACTATTATTAAGACCCATCTGTTTACTTTCATTAGCATCAAGTAATTCAAAACCAATTTCTTTTAGTTTTAGTTGTAATAGTTCAAAAGGAACTAGATATTCGCGATGTGTAGTACCAATACTAATAAACTCCACATCAATTGCCATTCCAATAGAGCTATCATCAGCAGCTAATTCAGGATTATCGTATTGTTTAGTAATTGTCCAAATAGGAACATCTCCTTCTTTACCAATACGTGAATGGCCTTTTTCAACACCGCGTAATAGATTAAATACTTTTTGTCCATCAAATGCAGCACCTGCAAAGTACCCACCGACTTTTACAGTATCATTAAGATTTTTAATTAATCCATCAAGAGATTCTTTATTTTCAAAGAAGTAATGTACAGTAAACATAGAAACAGCCATATCAGCACCAGCGCGTAGAGATCCTGCCATTTTAGTTTCAATATATTTGGGTACAGGGCCTTCAGGTTCTTCTTTACCAAAGATACTACGTAACATATCACGTTCTTCTGGGGTAGCACCTGCTTCACCAGTAATGACACTACGTGAAAAGTTACCAATAACAAATGCAATTTGTGGTACACGATTAAATCCAAACTCTACAATTGCTTCTAGATAACGTTTGTATGCACCATCACGTGGGTTAGTAATATTTTCACCAGCTACATCAATACCAACAACTAGTCGTGCACGATTAAAGATCCATTTGTATAAATCGCCACCTTTACCGCAACCGATATCAAGGACAGATTTACCTCCACCTTTTAGTAATTTCATATATAGAATATTATTTTTAATATATTTATTATGGAAATCAAGCATACCTCGTACAAGCATAATATCTTCTTCAGATGCTTTACGTTCATAGTATTTTTTAGCAACATCAGTATCACGTGCTTTTAGTAGATCTTTAATTTCTTCTTCAGCAGGTTCTTCGGATCCAGTACGAATCATAGTAGTAGTTACAGGATTATGAATGGAATTCCAAACAGAATTAGCAACTTTTTCAGAGTTTAGAGTTCGTGCATAATTTCCAGTTTTAGCACCTTTAATAAGACGTTCAGTTTTATCGTGACGTACACGAATAGGAATCCAACGCCATCCGCTTTCATTTTTAGGTTCATAACGCATTTCAATAATACTTCTATCACGAATGGGTTCACCAGTACCAATAAGTGAATGTAATTGAAGCATTTTACGTTGAATAGTTAATTCTTTATTATCTTCATCTGATCCAACTTCAGATGAGATATCCATTAATAGATCATTTTTATCGTATGTAGTAATATATTCTTCACCTGTTTCAGGGTCAATTTTAATAGGTAAATGGCAAGTATTAGCCATAGTATCTGGAAAATCAAGTGGATTAAATAATACAGGTTTATAGCGATTACTGCCTTTTTTATCACGTGGTATATTTTGTTCTAGTAGAATTGTATTACGAGGGTTATCAAAAGCAGGATCTTTATCGCTACCAACAAATAGACGAAGGGTTTTATAGCGAATAGTTTCACCAGATTTAGGATGAATTCCTGTAGTTATTTTATCAATAGTAGGTAAAGAGGGGTCACGTTCAAGATTAACTAAGAAATCAATAGTATTTTGAGATGAAGGTTTCCATTTAAATTGTTCATAGAATGTTTCGCCTGCTTTTTGTGGTAGAGGAGATGTATTTGAAGTAATAATAAGGCCATCCGTTTCATAAATTCTAGCAGTATCAAGAATACGTGTGCAAGCTGTAAAGATTGAAGAATTATCAGGTGTAGCAAATTGAAATTGTTTTAGACCAACAAGTAGTTTATTAGATTCTGTAACACTTTTAGTATTAATTTCAATACCATCTTTCCATTCATTAAACCATTTATTCATATGGGTATAACGTGATACATTAGTATCAATCCCAGTAATATCAACAAAGGGTAAAGTTGATACATTTTCCGAATCTTTTGCATAGTATATATCAAAGATTAAATAATGATTAATAGCCCTTCCATCTTTTGAAGTAGTAACCCATTCACCATCAACAAGTGAATTAGAACATTTTTTATTAACAAGGCCAGTTCTATAAACATTAAGACTCATATCAATAAGAAACAGTTCTCCTTGTTTATTAACAAATCCCATAGCACGTAGGCCATCAGCTTTATCAGTAACATTATAGCCTTTACGAATATTGGGGATATCATCGTCAATTTCATTAGTCATATTTTTAAGTTCAAGAGTGACGGGGGAGACGCCGCGAAATCGTTCAGATTTAATGAGATCTCCATATTCTTTCTTAACGGACTCAGAAATCGAATTGCGAATTAGGAGTGTATTTTTTTGAATAGCACGCAACACTTCTCCAATACCACTAATTAATGATTTTAATGCATTTTCATTGGTATTTGTAAATTCATTACGTAAAAGTTCAACTTCAACTTCATAATGTGGTTGTTCTTTAAAGATATTATGTTGTAGAAATGATTTAACCCAAATAAATTGCCCTTTATTATCCTTAGGAGTACTTCTTACCATAGACATATCGATACGTATTCCTTTGCTTCGGAAAGTCCAGCGTCGGATAAGTCGGAAGGCTTTATTTTGTGTCTCCCAGTTATCAGTAATTTCACGAACACTAGGATCATCGCGTGATAGATTAACTTCACGACGCGATTTAATACGAACATTATATTCTTTTAGGTCAACATTGCTTTCTTTAGATGTTCTGTCTTTGATCATAGCGGTAAAGGGTTTACCAGCTAATTTATCATCTTTACAGTATTGTTGTAGAACACCTAGGCCTTGGAGTGATAGACGCACATGATTCGGAGTAATGATACTGAGACGATCATCTTGTGGTATAAGTTCAAAATTCTTAATACGTAGCCTCTGTGCAATTTGAAGAAACGTAGTAGAATCTACTTGCCCACCTATTCCAAATGTAGCTTCAAGCTCTTGTTCAGGATAATTTATCCATTCTTGAACAAGAGCAATAACTTGTTTGGATTCGATTGATTGAAGATCCATTTAACTCTAAATTACAATACGAAAAGTACCTTAAGCTTAATCGATGTCATTTAGTGAATTGTCAGAATCAATTTTTGTATTCCATTTAACAAAAGTTTGTATTACATTTGCTTTACCAAGGCGTGCTGCAAGGATTTCTTTTTTAAGTTTTTTATCTGTAGGGTTCCAAGTAGGTAGTGAAGACAATTGTTGAATTAGTTCTTCTTTTGTTGCATCAACTTCTGGCCAATTAATAAACCATCCAGATTGTTCAATATTAGATAACCAAGGAGAAATAATATTATGAAGTTTTGAAGAATTATTATCAGTTGGAATTGCTACCCATCGTGAGCGAAAATCTGCAATCCATACTGGTAGATCATATTTCCATAGAGATGGATTACTAGAAAAAATAATTTCACCCTTATGACTAGTATCAGATTGTTGTTCACCTGTTTCAGATACTTCTTGAACAGCTGATTTTAGGAGAATAAATTGTACATTTTGCATAAATGCAAGTCCGCTAAATAGTTCAAAATAATCTTTATCATCGAAAGGTGTATTATTATATGCAGCGCCAATTAGATCGTGAATTTTCTTACGTTTACGTGAAATGGATGTATTTTTAAGATCATTAGTTTGTTCTTGAAATGTTGTAGCAAGATTACTAATCGTCATAATACGAGATGATTTAGATGCAATAGAATATTCAGCTGGATTTGAAATACAAGCAAACAAACTTAAAATTCCTGATGGATTTAGATTAAATGCTTGATATCCTTTTAGCCCAAGTTTATCGAGTGATGTTTCTTCAACAGGTTTAACAGGGATAACTTCAATAGAATTCAAAGTTCGACTTCTATTGGGGTTAGTATTAATATATGAAATTAGTTCATCATATGATACATTTTTATATTTATTATCTGTCATATTATATTATTAGCTTAATAATAATATGCGATAAGACTTTAGGTTGTTTATGCAGTATTTTCATCGACATATGTTTCATTTCGGAGTATATCTAGTTCTTTAAGACGTTCTTCGTGTTCTATGCGATTTTTAAGGCAAAATTCTAAATATTCTTTAATTTTTAAAAAAGCTTCATCGGTTAATACTGATAAATCAAAAAAAATACCATTTGAGTTTTCTGTAAATTGTTCTTTATTGCGATATAATATTCTATATATTTCTTCGTATTCAGGTTTTGAAAGTAATTTAATGTTATCAAACACTTTTTTACGATCTTCGTAGGTGATTGACATTCTGATTCCGTAAAGATGTTGTTGCAATCTTTATAATCGCATTTAAGCTTCCTCTTCTTCCTCTTCTTCCTCTTCTTCCTCTTCTTCCTCTTCTTCTTCACCTTCACCTTGTTGTTCCTCTTCACCTTGTTGTTCCTCTTTACCTTGTTGTTCCTCTTTACTTTGTTGTTCCTCTTCACCTTGTTGTTCCTCTTCACCTTGTTGTTCCTCTTCACCTTGTTGTTCCTCTTCACCTTGTTGTTCCTCTTCGTCGAGTTTATTAGAGATAAATACACCGCTTGCTAGAATATAAGCATCATTGATTTGAAATTTAGAACGTTTAAGTTCAATTTCAACATTATCTCCAATTTTAACATTTTCATATTCTTCGCTTCCTAGATGTAAATCACGTGGTACTTGAATACGAATTGCATCACGATAATTTACATAAAGGCCCATTTTATTTTTACGAATAACTTTACCAATAAGTCTTACACCATCGGCAGGATAGATAACATCACCTTTTAGTTTACAGTAATAGATAACATCTCCAGTAAATCGTGCAGGTTCAAAATATCCAACAGAGCGTGAAATAAGTGTAATAGAACCGGGGAGAACAAATCCGTGTTCAGAACATTTACCTTCAATAATTAATTTGGATTTTTCAGTAATAATATCTTCAATAGATGTTTTTTTAACTCTATTAAGATCTTTAGGGCTAATATTAATTTTTTTTTCAAAGAAAGCAGTAGTTTCCATTCTTCTGATTCAGGATATCCTTTTATGATTAAATTGACTCAAATTTTTAAATCATTAATTTAATCAATTTTTATAACACTCCTAAACTTTTGCACGGAATAATCCTTTATGTCCAGTATAATATGCTTGAATTGGTCTATAAAACCATCTTTTATTATTAATTTGTTCTAAATCCATAAATCGTAACATTAGTTCAATAATAGTACAAGCTCTAGTAGCATTTTTAATAGTATCACCTGATAAAATACCATCGCGTTTATTCATTCCAAAATCTGTTTTATTAGAATTTTTCATAATTGTTCCAAGTAATTCTAAATTTGAAATATGTCCCTTCATAGTAGTAACATTACCACATTCTTTACCTCTTCCAACTGCTTTACCTTCAGCGGGTGGTTCACCAGTTTTGAATACAAATGAGCCTGTTTTTGGAACAATAAATCCGTAAATTGATGCGGTGCTAGTAGGGGTAACTTTAAATGTTTTAAGGGCTTCTTTATTATCACGGTTGACTGCATCAATTAATGAACGTGCACAAATAGTTCCATTTTCACATAAATAAACAATTAAACCATCTTTAGGATCAACAAATCTATTTATTAAGAATCTTCCTAATTGATATTGTCCATCGCGTATACATTCAGTAATATTTAAAGAAGTAGAATATATTAAATATTTTTGTTCATCAATAGTTAACCAATTATCCCATAGATAATATAGAATAGTTTTTCTAAAATTTTCTGTATTTTTATTAGTAGATTTATTAAAAGAATTAAAAAATACTTTAATCATATCAAGTACTTGAATATATTTTTCAACTAAATCACGATTATTTTGAGACATTTCATCGATACGTTGATATAATTCATTAGGAGGATTTATAAACTTAGTAGAAGTGGATAATGATTCACACCATTCCATAGCAACAGCCCATATACCTTCAAGGTTTTCAGTAGTATTAATTCTATCTTCTTCATCAACAACTAATTCAGGTATTTCATAAGCAATAGGAGTAAAAGAATCCCTTTTAATAGGAAATTTAGAAACACGAATTGCTAAAGGAATTGATAAATCATTATAAATACTTGGTTGAAATAAGTAATATTTGTTACAATAACGTATATATCCTGAAACTCCATTATGTGTAACCTGGAATGATTGATTGTCAACTATTTCAGATAATAGATCAACTGCAACAATGCGTGGTATATCAGAGAGCATATCCCATAAATCTTCATAGCGATAAAAGGATTGTTCTTCAAATAATTTTCGAATACGTTCTTTCATTTTACTAATACGCCATTTAGCAGAGAATTGATCATAAGTAGAATTATCAAGTTCTAATTCTACAATATTAATAGAAGGCGAGCATTTATAATCACAAGTTTCTATCCAGTCACAAACTGCGGTAAAAGGCATATCATTAATATCAACATCTTCACGAACATTTCTTTGTGAATCAATTTGTTGTATAGGTTCTTGCCCTTTAATTATAATAGCATTGTTATTAAGATTACAATCAATAGCAGCTTGTTTCATAATACGGGATACATTACCAACTTGTACAGCCTTTTTAAAGCCTGTTCGATAACTATAAAGATCAGCTGTTTCTCTTTTTCCAGATGGGAATACAGCTGCATATAAATAGACAGTATTATTTCGTTTTTCAGGTGGTAATGCACAATGTGATAGATAACGTATAGCGCGTCCAAGAATTTGTTCGGTTTTATTTAAGTGAAACCAGGAGTCAATAACGTGTGTTTCACGGACAAAGCGTAAATCGACACCTTCAGATGCAATTTGTGAACCGATAATAATTTTCATTTTGCTACCATCAGCATTATCAAATGATTTTTCTCCTTGAATAGTTTGTTCATTTTTAGGAGAAATAGAAATATCACCAGTGAGAAGTCCATAATAAGCAGGAGTAAATGTATGTGTATTAGACGTATGAAATTTTTCTCTGGAGGAACATAAGGCACATTGTCTACCGCCAGGAGTTTGTGGTCCATTAGCTAGGAGTCCTGATTTACGTCCATAGGGTGAATATCCATTTGCTTCTAAGGCTAATGCTAATGGTAAAGCGCCTGCATTAACAAAACGTGTATAAGCAAAAACAACTCCATCACAAGATTTTAATTTTTCTAGGAGAAAAGCAAATTTAGGACTATATTGTGAGATTTGATCTTCACCGAGCCATCTAGCACCGCCTTCATTTATGGCACGGAATCGGACTTCACCTCCAACAGATTCACGATTAAAAATAGTTGATAATCCTGTAATATCAGTTCTGCGTTTATAGGATTCAAAATCATTACCATTATTTTCAGGAGTAGCAGGGACAATAAAATTACCAGCGTGAACTAATTTCTCTAATGCAATAGTACTTAATCCTTTTCCTCCTGGGGGTAATGAATTAGTAAATGCAATAGAAGCCTGTAAGGCATCACCAGTAAGAGTAATTGGTACAATGGGTAGATTATTAAAATAGGATAATTCGGATTCAGGAATAGTGGCACCTTTAGGATTTTTAGGAGGATAGGATTCTAATTTAGGAGTATTTAGTGGAAATAATCGGACTGGAAATGAAATCGGATTTTCACCTCTCATAAAACTTACATAGCGTTGTGCAGTATATGATAATATTTCTTTACCTTTATCTGTAATATTACCATCTTTATCAAAAATATCAGATTCAATTAAAGTTGCTTTTTTATCATTTAATAGTAATAAGTTAAGTACAAAGATAATTTCTCTATATGTATTATACATAGGAGTAGCAGTAAGCATAACATATTTTAAGCCTTCAGAGTATTGCAGTACATCGCGTAAGAAAGGAGTAAGTAATTTACCACCAGCAGAATCGCTTTTTTCAGCTTTACCACCAGGTAGATCAGGTTGTTCATCAGCGATATCTTCGGATAAGTCACGTAAGTTATGTGCTTCGTCAACGACAAGGAGTTTACCACTAAAATATCTGCGAATCTCTTTCTTTTTTAAAGAAGCCTTTAAGTCCTCTGATGCATCTTTAGGAATACCTTTAAGTATATCTTTAATAAAGTTAGCAAAGGAAACATATCCAAATACTTTATAGCGCCGTTTAATAGCTCTATTTACTGCTCTTTCAATTCTAGCAGGATCTCTTTCATAAAGTGTATTAGTTAACTTCATATAAGTATCGCCAGTACATTGTGATGCAGTATTAGGTTCATTATCAATTCCTATTTTAACTTTATTAATATCAAAAATAGTTTTAAAGAATCCTTGTTGAATAGTGGGTGGTGCAACGAGATATACTTCAGTACGTGGAAAAGATTCTAGCCAAGCTTCAATAATTTGTACAGCTGCGCAGGTTTTACCAACTCCAACTCCGTGATATAGAAGTGCAGACATATAAGGAGTTTTAGGAGACATAAAATTGGCAACAAAACGTTGAACAGGAGTAACTTCAAAAATGCCACCAGTATCATCGCAAGGATTTGTTCGAGGTTTCCAGGATTGTTGTAAACTTTCTGCAAATTCTCGTTTTGCTAATAATTTTTGTAAAAACATAGGATCAATAATATCTGGATATGCACCAGTATCTGATTCCCAAGATTCAATTCCTTTTGATGGAAATAATTTACGAGTTTGTAATTCCTTTAAAATCTCATCACGCTCATCAAAATCAACAGTTACATCCCATAGATTTTGAAGTTCTATATCCGTTAAAGATTGGAACTTAGTACTCATTACTAATTATAAAGTTATATTTCATTTATAAATATACTCATTATTAATTATTTTATAATATAAATGAGTAATAACATTAGTTAAGATTAATTAAAATTAATATCATTTTTACGTTGTATAGATCGTGGTAGATCAGTGGTATTAACTGGATAGAAATTGCGCATAATTTTTCCAGCTTTTAGCAAAATCTCACGTTTTTCAACATTATCCGGACGAATCTTTGAAGTAGCTTCATCTAATGAACACCATTTAATAGCTCCAATTTCTCTAGCCATATGAGGATTTTCCATATTCATTTTAACTTCTGTATCAGAATTACAAATTGCAATATAATACTTATGACAATAATGCACCTGATTTGAACCAAAAAATGTCTCAGAAATAGGTAATATATTATGCAATAGTATTAAATCTTGACGTTTTAATGCAGTTTCTTCTTGAAATTCTCTAATAGCACAGGATATATCTGATTCATGTGGATTGCGTCTTCCTTTAGGAAATCCCCATTCAGGTTCATCCCAATTGGATTGATTTAATTTTATCATTGTATCCAGAATACTTTTAATTTGATTATATTTCTTTTCAGAATTTTCATAATCATTTTTATGCGATTTAACATTTGATGATTCACCCCAAACTCCTTTCCATAATTCATCAAAAGTCTTTGTTTTTAATAATTTATGTTCAGCCTTAGTCATACCACGTAATAATTTACCTATATAGGCTTCATCTGATGGCATATATTTTCCACGAATAAATTCTACAAATGATAAGGAATCTTTACGTTGAATTAATAAAAATTGAATATCATCTGTATTACTATGAATTACTGAATTATTACTATATAGCAATTCATTATTAGTATTTGATAAATATCTAACTGCAATAATACCATAACTTGTAATTGGTGCTAAGCAATTACGAAAAATATGCCCTAAAAGACCACAATTAGTACAATGATAAGTCCGGTTTACATCCGAAAAAGACATATTCTATTAACTACTTAACCATAAATAGTCTTTAAACCTAATATATTATAAATAATAATATATTAATATTGAGAGTGTTTAATATAATATATATTCAATAAATTAATAAATTAGTAGAGATGCAATTACCACCTACTGTTTGGGGACCATTTTTTTGGAATACAATACATATAGTTGCATTAGGATATCCTAAATCTCCTACATACACTGATAAAAAAAGTGCAAAAGAATTTTATGAAGCATTAGCTTTTCTAGTACCTTGTGCAGTATGTAGAACACACTATAAAGAACATCTTGAAAAGAACCCTTTAACACCTTATCTCGATTCACGCGCTGATCTCTTAAAATGGACTGTATTAATTCACAATGAAGTTAATAAAATGCTTAAAAAACCTACTTGGACAGAGGGTGAAATAGTTGAATATTATGAGAGGCTAGGTAGAAGAGATAGATCACCAGTATGGACAAGAGAAGATATGAAAGAAATAGATTATAAATCATTTATAAAAGGATTTATTACAGGATCAATCATATTAGGAGGTGTAGGTGTAACAGTATATTTTATGAATAAATATCAACATTATAAAAATCCATTATAAAAATACATTATAAGAACCCAATATAAGAACCTAATATAAGAACCCGTTATAATTTAATTATTTAGTATTATAATAAGAAATATATTTTTGTATTGAATGTTTAAAATATGGATTTTCTTGCATTAAAGATATGTTTTTTGAAATTATACCTATATCATATTCATTTTTATTTTTTATAGATGATATTAAATATAAAATATAAATATGTGAATATATATCATAGTCTATAGGAATATTATATGTTTCATAAGAATTTATTATTGCTTTACAGACATCAATACATTCTTTATAATAATTAAAATTAAAATATCGCAAAATTATATTATTAATTATATATTGAATATTGCAGGTAGGTTTAAAATAATTATTAAGCATTTGTTTATAATCTCCATATGATCTTTCAATATCATTATAAAATTCATCTAATACTTCCAAATAGAATGGTTCTTCACCGTGTCCAAACCCTAAATTAGTAGTATTTAATGTAATTTCTTTTAATCTATTAAGAATATTTAAACCAATTATACTAGGAGTTGTAAAAAAACCTCCACAAACAAGCCAAGGATATGTATTATAATATTCTTTTTTATTGTGATCTAGTTTATATTTTTTATCTTGAACATTAAGAATTTGAATATGAAATTTATCTGAAGTGTTTGCAAGAATATTCAAAAAAACATTAGTATTTATCCCTTCAGATAATCTGCAAAAATTTTGTCCAACAAACACATCAATCCACGCAAATTTATTAGTATTAAAATAATTATTAATAATTGCTTGATATACAAAATCAAACTTATTACAAGTTAATGCATGTGTTTCAGAGCAAGTTCTTTCATCTTTAGTTGGCCAATAAATAGTTCTATTATATTTAATTTTATCAAGTAAATTAGTACCTGCCCAAGTATTTTCTAATTCCTGTACAATTATTTTTGTTATATGTAGCAAGTTATATTGTTTTCTGAGAGATTTAATATTATCATACATACAAGAATTGCAATAAATTACTAAATAACAAGGGATTTGCATTAATGGTGTAATATTCGATATAATTTCATTTCTATTTCTGGATTTATTATGATATTTAGTTAAATCATAACAAGCTGTAACTACAGTACATTTAGGAATAGATGCCATAGATTAATTAAATACTATAATATTAAATTAATTTATATTCTGTTTAGGATAATAGATATGTCTGAATCTGAAAACGAAGAGGAAATGGTAGGTGGTGGTAAGAAAGTAAAAGTGTATCATTTGAAGCCTATAATGAGTAATGATGCAATTAAGGCGAGAGAGGGTACATATTTTGAGGAGAAGGATATAAAAATGATAATTGATCACGATGCAGATGTATATATTCCTGATCCCGATAATCCAGATAAGGAAAAGATTTTATTAAAACTACGAAAAGGTGTTTTTCCTAAAGAATTAACCGATTTAGCGTGGGATGCATTTCATAAAACAGCAGCTGCATCAAGAAACCGTGGAGCAGCTGCAGGTCCAATTAATTTAAAGAGTATGTATTGGAAAAAAAGAAAACCAGTTCAAATCGATAAATGGGGTGCTAGATATATGCAAGATGGAAAAGTCTCAAAAATGAGAGTTAATAATAACGTATATTCAAGTGTATTAGGATATTTTGAACAAACTCCATTTATGAAATTACCTTGTCGTTTAACAACATACACACAGACTTATTTTAAATATTATAAACAAGGTTTACCATTTATAGTCGCAATTGATAAACAATTCAAAAAATTAATTCCAGATAGACATAAAAAACAATATGAGCGTGCAAAGAAGAAAAGTTTCTATCAAATTGAAGATACTGCATTTAGTTCATTAACAATTAATAGAAATTTCCGCACAGCATTACATCAAGATGCAGGAGATTATAAAGAGGGTTATGGTAACTTATCAGTGGTTGAACGTGGTAAATATCACGGTGGGTATACATTATTTCCACAATATGGAGTTGGAGTAGATTTAAGAACAGGAGATTTTATTGCAATGGATGTACATGAATGGCATTGTAATTCAAAATTATATGAAACCGATGAAGATAAAAGATATAATAAAGATTTACCAAATGTATTCAATCACGATCCAAATACTGGAACAATGGGATCAACCGATAAATATTCACGAATTTCATTTGTATGTTACTTAAGAGAAAAAATTATTGATTGTAATGAAAAAGAAACAAAAGAATACTATAATAAAATTAAACTAGATCCAGTTAAAGGATTTAAAACAAAGAAAAATAAGAAAGATAAGAAAGATAAAAGTGGTAAAACTGGCGCAATAACTAGAAAAAGTAAAAAGGATGTAGAATAACAGGAGAATGGCAAGTACCATTAATAATATTTTTAGTCGTTTAGGTGCACCAGCAGCAACGGTTTCATCTCCGACACTAAGTAAACCACTAAATACTGGTATTAAACTAAATAATTCTAGTATATCTACATTAAAACCATCATCATCTTGGGGGAGAATATTAGCATATGTGCTAGCAATAATAGTAGTTATTATAATTTTATTATTATTTGTACATTTTTTCATAACTCCTGTATTTAAAATGCATCCTGGTGATCCCGGTTACATACCATTACCAGGATATGATGATGGTGTACTATATTGGACATCAAGTTCATCATTTCTTAAAGCAAGCGATACAATTATAAATTCATCTGTATATAATTATTCATTAATTATGGATTTATTTATACAAAATCCTCTACAATTTTCATCATTTGAAAGAATATTATTTACAAGAGGGGCATTATTTAATGAAAAACCACAGGGTGATACATTAACTGGGATTATGAGTAATTATAATCTTGTAGTTGCTTTAGCACCTGATACTAATGATTTAATTGTTTCTGTTCTAAATATTAATAATAATATGGAAAATATTTTAATACCAAATGTACCTATACAAGAACCATTTAGATTAGGTATTATATTAATGGAACAAGCATTAGAAGTATATATGAATGGTAAATTAGTACAAACAAAAGTATTAAGTGCAACTCCTAAATCATCTCAAGGAGATATAATAGGTCCAAATGGTCCAAATGCTACTATTGCATTAATACGAAATCTAAAATTATGGAATAGAGTATTATCAACATCTGAAATAAGATATAGTCCACCTGCAATAATGTCTGCTAGTGCATTTGGAGCACAGCCAATGCCTTCGTCATCATCTTGCCCTTCATTAACAAATGCAGAACAACGTTTAGAAAAATTAAAACCATTTTAAATTCTAAATATATAAAGTACTATGTGCAAATACTCCTTGTTTCCAATTTGCTTTATATAAATCTTCATCAAATGTAAGTCTAATATAATTAGGTCTAGATAATTGTTCATTAATTTTAAACCAATAAATACTATCACTATTACCAGTTGATAAAATTAGTTTATTATATTGCGGTTGAAATTCAATATAATAAGGTATTTGTTCATCTTGACAATAGAAATGGAATTTAATATTTGTAATTATTTTATATTTTTTAGAGATATATTTACATAAATTTAGCCACATATTAATCTTATCTGGAGTAAAGTAAAATATAATTTTATGCCAATCTGACCCAGTATTCATAAAATCAGAAAGAGTAAATGATATTTTATCATCTTCTGTTATAAAGAATCCAGAATTTTCCCACATAGAAATATCATCTGGAGATAATTCTGATAGAAGAATAATATAGTCTTCAGGTTTTCCAGGTGTAACTGTTGCAAATAGAGGTGTTGAACAAGTTCCCATACAACACCTAATTTAATAACCTTTAAGCCTTTCTAAAAACTATATTTTCCCATAAAGTATTAATAGAGATGTCACTTACGGCGTTAATTATATTTGGTATTTTACTAATTTCATTAACTTTATACATAGTTATTTATGTAATTTATCCAATGACTTTTGTTAATGATATATTACCCAATATGACTTCATTATCATCAAGTCAAGATATTTATTTTTCAGATAAGGTATCAAGTACTTTATTAACAACAAGTGGTTCAACTGTAATGGGATTTTTTAAACTGTTAGAAAGTGGTGATAGAACTATTAAATTACAAAATACTCAAGAATACATACCTTTATTATATGTAAACAATAATTGGTATTTAGAGGTATCACCTGCTCCAATAAGTTCAACAGATACAGCTGCACGTTTAAGAATAAGCACAAATAAAACTGTAACATCATCTGGTCAAGATGAAATTATAGAATTACCTTCAATTCCTAAACAAAAATGGACATTTATTGCAATAATACGTGATGGAAGAAGATTTGATGTATTATATAATAACAAAATTGTAGCATCACATAGATTATCTGAATATCCTGTTATTATACCATCTTCATTAACTATTGGAAATACTGGATTAAGTGGATCAGTAATACATGTAATGGTTCAAGCAAATGCAATGACGCCAACTGATATTGAAAAGGAAAGATTAGCAAGAGTTGATACAAATGGGGTAGTATTAGAGGATAATAAAATAGACTTAAGCTTCCCAGGAATTAAAATATTTGCTCAATGTCCTTCCGGATTACCCTGTGATGCTATTACAAGTCCTCCGCCAGACAATTTATTACAATGGTCAACTCCATATGCTTAAAAACATGGGTATTATATTATCGGTATAATTGACAGGAAAAATGAACAACGCTGGAAATTCAGATTCACCTTTAGGAAAATTATTTAGTATAATAATTGTAATCGGTGGATTAATAGGATTATATTATTTATACCAATATTTATTTGGACCACGCACTGTTAATAGCGTATCATTAATAACAAAAACCCAATCTGCAAATGTTACTGCACCTATTACACTATCATCAAATAGCATTCCAATAATATATGAAGGTGGTGAATTTACAATATCAACTTGGATATATGTATCAAATTGGTCTTATAGAACTGGAATGAATAAACATATATTAAGTATCGGTGGGCCATCATTTGATACAATTAGAATATACTTAGGTGGAAGAGTACCTTCTGTACAAATAAGACTTCAAACAATGGATGTGTCTGCAGTTAATAATACTGTTCAATCTGGAAGCTCATCTGCAGCACCTTCATTAAGTATGACATCTCATAGCAAAGCTCCACCTACAAGTACAGTCCCTGTAGAGAATTTAAGTAAAGCAACAGAGAATGCAACATTTAATATATTACAGACTAATTCTGGATTATTAGATGGATCACCTTTATGTGATTTACCACAAATTGATTTACAGAAATGGATAAATTTAACAGTATCAGTAAATGGTAAAACAGTAGATGTATATATGGATGGAAAATTAGCTCGTTCTTGTGTGTTACCTTCATTTTACAAAGTAGATGCAGGTGGTTATAATACAACATTATTAGCATACGGTGGATTTGGTGGAGAGATTTCAACAACAATGATGTATGATGTAGCATTAAATTCTGAACAAGCCTATAAAAACTATATGGCAGGCCCAGAACCAATTACTAATTTACTTGATTGGTTAAAATCATTTTTCACACCAAAAGATACATTATAAAGTACTATTTAGCAAAAAGTAATTAAAATATAATTTTTATAAAAAGTAAAATAATAGGTAAAATAGAATGGATTTCCCTACAAGTAATGCTGCAAGATTTAATGCCGTTCAAGGGCCCGGTCTTGTACCACAATTATTATTAGGATTTACTATTACGGTAGTACTTTACTTAGTATTTATGTTTATAGAAATTATTTATAAATATATTAAACGTCTTGGTATGAATCGTACTGAAATATTACCAATAACCTATAATGCTGAAGATATGGCGATAACTGTTTCACAAAATCCAAATTTATCAGGATCAAAACCTACATATTTTTCTGATAATGAGAGATCAGGTATTGAATTTAGTTATTCATTTTATTTAAACATAAATGCAAATTCATTTAGAAATGAAAAAGGATTATTACACGTATTCCATAAAGGATATCCAACACAATTCCCTCTATTAGGACCAGGAGTATATCTACATTCTGATACAAATACATTAAGAGTTTATATGAATACATATAAAACTTGGAATAATTACATTGATATTGATAATATTCCGGTTGGTAAATGGGTGCATTTTGTGGTAGCAGTAACAAATGATGCAATGGAAGTATATGTGAATGGAAACTTAGCTAAGAAATTATCATTTGATGGATATACTCCTTATCAAAACTTTGAAGATTACTGCTGTTTTAGTCAACGTAGAATAACAATTTCACATAGCACAGTTCCATCTGTTGATGAAACAGGATTAGATATATTTGGTAGTTTTAAAGGTATGTTAAGTAAACTCTATTATTTCAATTATGCATTATGTTATAGTGAAATTAATAAATTAATGAATGAAGGTCCATCAGGTACAATGAATTCAGCAACTACGACAACAAATGTGCCACCCTATCTGGATGATACTTGGTGGTCACAAGGATATTAAATTGTGTATAAATAGAATGTCGAAATATAATAAGACAAAGAAAATAAAAAAAAATAATAAAAGTATTAAACGTATTAATAAAAAAATAAAATCAAGAAGATCAAAAAAGCATATTAAAAAAATTAGAGGAGGTAATGAACAGCATCAGCAAAGGCTAGATCGTCGTGATGAATTACAAACATTATTTGAAGATGTAGCTAATAATGAAAATATGGAGTATGAAGATAAGAGAAATGATCTACTACAATATAGACATGAAGCTCAACAATTAGATAATTATTTTATAAATTTAAATCAATCTCAACATTATTTAGCAGATACAGAAGAACATTTAAATGATATAATGAATCATCTTGATGAAGCTCAGCAACAATTAGAAAATCCTAATGGTATGATTATAAATAATAATAGAACTGTAACTTTACCAAATAATAATAGATACCAAAATAATAGTAATAATAATAATGATCGAATGTCTGTAATGGGGCCTAATAATTATTAAAATAAATTAAAATATTATAATTATATAAAAATTTAATACGTGGATCTAAAGATCTATATATTAAATGATAGTAAATTAGTAATGCCTGGTGGCGGTTTATATTCTTTAGTTGCTTACGGGGCACAAAACGTACTTCTAAGTGGTAATCCTGATTTTACCTATTTTTACAAGACATATAAAAAATATGCTCATTTTGCCGAAGAATCAGTAACTTTTGCAATGGATGGCCCACAAGAATTACAATATGATCAACCAATTCAAGTCCGTTTTAAAATACAGCGTGTTGCAGACTTAGTACGTGATATGTATTTTGTATTTGATTTACCTGATATATATTGTAAATATATTGATTTACAGACTTATCAGCCACAGAGATCAGCACAATATAATTTTGCGTGGACTAATTTTATAGGATGTCATATAATACAAAATATTGGATTTTATATTGGTGGTCAAAAAATTCAGGAGTTTGATGGAGATTATATGACAATTAAAGCTCAAGCGGATTTAGATGTAGATGCATATTCCAAATGGTCTAAATTAGTAGGAAATATTCCAGAATTATATGATCCAGCAAATGGAGTATATAGAGGTGGATCAAGTGGTTTACCAGCATATCCTTTAGTATATAATACAAATGGTCCTGCAGGGCCAACACAGGGAAATGTTAATAGACCATCAATATTTGGTCGCAGAATTCAAGTGCCATTACCTTTTTGGTTTGCAGAATCAACATTTGAGGCATTACCCTTAGTATCATTACAATTACACGAATGTGAAGTGCAGATTACTCTAAGGCCAATTAATCAACTTTATAGGGTTTTAGATGCAAATGGATATTCGGTTGCACCAGGATATCAATATAATCCATCACCACAAGCTTTACAGCCTGAAAATGTATATTATACATCAGTGTCAGATATAACGGATGTTACAATAAACAATTTTTTAACGGATATAGGAGTTCCTAAACCATTAATAAATACTTGGCAGTTAAATCCTCGTATACAGTTGACATATGTATATTTAACAGATGAAGAACGTGCACAATTTTCAACAGAAGCATTACAGTATTTAGTAAGACAAATAACACGTTATAATTTCATAGGTATAACAAGTAGACAAATTGTAGAACTAGATACACATAATCCAATAAATCGTGTAATGATAATACCTCGTCGTTCAGATTCAGTATTATATAGAAACCAAGTAGATAATTATTCAAATTGGATTGATCCTAAAAAGGCACCATTTATTCCACCAGGAGGTGGATGGGGGCCAATAGTGTTAACATCTGCAACAGGGCAATATGTATTAAACGGACAACGACAAATCCTACAAGGTTTACGTATCCTAGGAGATGGTAATGAATTACAAGAAGAAAAAACAATAGACTACTTTACACAGGTGGTACCTTGGAAATATTTAACAGGTGTTCCTGATGAAGATTTAGTAGTATATCCATTTGGATTACATTCACCAACTACACAACCTGATGGTAGTATAAATAGTAGTAGAATTAAATTATTTCAAATAGATTTAATAGTTAATTCATTACCAGCAAATACATTATATCAGTATGAGTTTGAGGTATATGTAGAGAATTATAATTGGGTTAATATTGCAAGTGGTATGGGTGGCCTTAAATATGCTCTATAGTGTTATTAGGTGGTTGATTAGAATCTGGTATATTTGTAGTAGGGGTAATAGTATTTTTTTTACAAGAATATGTACAAGGTCCCCAATATACAGTACATAACATAACAGTTGATATTAGTAACATAAGAGTAGATACTAATTGAAGAATAAATGTATTAATAACAACACCTTTAAGGTCATTTATATTAATACATGTTGCATTGAAAGTGATATATTGATATGACATTCATTAAGTTGTAGTTTTAAATAGTTAAAATGATTATATCAAATTTATTATCTGGAACAATATTTTTTAACATCATCCCAATCGATATCAATAGAATCATCAATATCTTTAGAGAAATATTCAATAAGGAATGATTCTGTAACGGAGTTTTGAAAGCGTATAATATCTTTAATTTCACAGTATTCACGAACAGATAATAATTCAGATTGTGTAAATTGAATAACTCTTAGGACAATATTCCAAGCGTATTTTTGAGGAGTATTTAGTATATCATTTTTAGGAGTATTTTGGATATAGGATTCCATAGTCTGAAAAATATAGGAGTGGATTGTTTAGGAGTCTGAGTCTGACTCCGATTTTTTAGGAGCTCGGATTCGGATTTCAGGATATCCGCTTTTCCTTGTAGGATTCCGTTTAACATACTCTGGATATGTTTTAAGAAGCCATTCAACAGCTTTTTCCTGTTTTTTTACACGATTAGGATCAGATTGTAATCCACCAGGTTCTTTATAGTATGATGTTTTAGGAGCAACATAATTTAATCTAATTACACATCCATCTCTAATATATGCTTTAATAGATCTAATATAATCATCTTTTTCAGCCATTTCTAATTTAATCCCTTTATCACCTTTAATACCAGGATTAATAAATCCACAAAAATTACCAACGATAAATTTAAGATCAGTTGAAATAGTTGGTTTCATAAAGAATCCATTAGGAACTGCATATATACCCCATAAAGTGCATTTATGTTTTATACATTCATTAAAACCAGTTCTAATAACATTAATTAAACTTCGGAGTGGTTTTTCGTGACGTTTATTGGATTCATCATATTCAATAAATCCAGAAATATCATCATCCATAGAAACAATTTTTTTACCAACTGGGAAATAATTACTTATAAAATTGCGAACTTCAGCTAATCCAGGGACACCCAATATAAGTTTATTGTATGTTTTAGGATCAAGAGTATCTTTATATAATTGCATTTCATCATTATTAGCAACAAAAACAAATATTTTATAGGCAGGTATATTATAATGTTGTAAAGTGGCAAGAGTTTTATTTTTCAGAGTTTCAGCTCGTTTATATGAAGGTATAGCAATAATCCAGTCATCATTACGTGAACTTCTGGTAGTGGATGAATGTCTTGGGCTAATTTTTGATTTTTTGGTAGACATATTCTAATAATATAGGAAGTAAATAAACTATAAAAAACTTTCCAGAAAGTGATAATAGGGATAGGATGTCTGACACAGATAATAATACGGAGAATACATCTTTTTTAACAAATCTTAAGAATACTGTAAAATATAAGGCACATAAGGCAGTATATAATCCAGATGCAAATAAGTTTGCAGATAATAAAAAAACAATAGATGATCAAAAGAAAAAAGAAGAAGAACAGAAAAAACAATTAGAAGAGCAAAATAAAGTTAATGCTACGGATACTACTGAATTATCAGTAGGATTAGTATTCAATGAGACAATAACACAAATGAAATCATTAGCAGTTAAAATTGTAATTCCATTTATTGCATTATTAATCGCAATGTTTGTAACAAATGATATGATAATTTATCCAAAACCAATAAGATTGATAATGTTTATTATAGTATTATTATTTTGTACATTTTTACCATTTTATATGGGAATATTTATATTATATTATATCTTAAAATTGGTCTATGCGTGGTATAAACGTAATGTATCTGATAGAGAAAATGCATCAAGTTATCAATATATGCCAACAATATTTACATTATTACCTATATCAACATACACAGCGTGCAAGAGTATAGCAAGATTTTTTTATTATCCTATAAGTTATCCAAAGTTTGATAAGAATTCATATGAATCTGGTGGTAAATTAAAAGTAATAATGAATAATTATTTAGTAGATTTAATTGATAGTTTTACAGATTTTGATAAATATAAATCACAGCCATTATTTGTTAAATTATTAGAAAAAATAAATAAAAATTTTAGTACAATGCATTTAAGAGATATACCAAATTGTGGGACAGAATCACCACAAGAAAAAACTGCAGCAGAACCAAGTGCTGCAGAGCCAAATGCAGCAGATCCAAGTGCACCTAAAAATGAAGAAAATGAAAGCTAAATGATATAAAGGAAATAAAAAATAGATATATAAATGCAACAACCATTTGTATCAGTTATAACGCCAACATATAATAGACGCAAGTTTATTCCAATATTAATAGAGTTATATAAGAATCAGACATATCCAAAGGATAGAATGGAATGGATAATATTAGATGATGGTACAGATAAGGTAGAGGATTTATTTATGGAGGCATCTAAAAGAATTCCAAATATAAAGTATATTTATAATTCAGAAAAGACAACAATAGGTGCAAAGCGTAATAGGTTAAATGAAGAAGCGAAGGGGGATATAATAGTGGCGATGGATGATGATGATTATTATCCAGCAATAAAGGTAGCTACAATAGTTACAGCATTTAATAAGAATCTTAAAATAAATTTGGCAGGAAGTTCACAGATGTATTTATATTATACTTCAGATAAGAAGATATATTCAGTGGGTCCATATAATCCAAATCATGCAACAAATGGAACGATGTCATATAGAAAAAAGTATGCAAATAAAAATAAATATAATGAATATGTAACGCATGCAGAAGAGATGCAATTTTTAGAAAATTATAAGAATCCAATGATTCAAATAGATTCAAGAAAATCCATATTAGTAATATGTCATACAGATAATACATTTGATAAAGATCAGTTAAGAACAAATGATAAATATAAAAACAATCCACTATTTAAAGAAACATCATTAAAATTAAAGGACTTTGTGGGGGAAAGTAAAATTCGTGAGTTTTATTTACAATTATAAACCTAAAGATAAATAGTATGTTTTTTAACTAATAAGAAATAGATGAATGAAATATTATATGAAAAGTTAAGTATATTAAACAATATATATAATAATTCAATTGGAAATCAATTGAATTATAATAGAACATATGTGCAACCAAGTATAATAAAAACAGAATTATATAATCATCAGAAATCATTAATAAACGCAATGCATATACACAGAGATAGAATGACAAGAGGATTTTTATATAAGAATCAAGCAATAAATGGAAAATTAGGAATAATAGGAGATAATGCAGGTACAGGAAAGAGTTTATCAATATTGGGATATATAGCATCGTTAGTAAATAGTTGTACAAGGTTAACATCAGAATTAGTAGAGAATTCAAATAAATATTTTTTTTCTCACGAATTATATGAAGTAAGTGATGTATCGTCAACAAATTTAATAATAGTACCACATTATTTATTTAATCAATGGAAGAATGAGATATCAGTGCATACAACAATGAAGTATGTAGCAATAGAAACAAAAAGAGTATTAAAAGGAGATGATATTGCGGATTTAATAGTATCAAGTCAATTTGTATTAACAACATCAAAATGTTATAAAAATTTAGAGGAGTATGTACAAGGATATGGGATAAAGTGGAATAATGTATTTATAGATGAGGCGACATCTGTATATATAAGTCCAAATGTACCAAGATTAAGATTTCAATTTCTATGGTTGATAACAAATAATTGGATGCCATTACTATTTAAATTTCCAGCATTAATAAAGAAAGATTTATATACTATATCAAATAATATAATATTAAATAATGAATTAAAAGAATGGTTATTAGAGCCACCTTCAACCACAATGTATGATAGTGTAATAGCATCATCTGCATTTTTAAAGGAGTATTTACCCTATAATCATAATGCGCGTCATTTTATTCTATTAAGAAATTCAAAGGAAGTATTAAATAATAGTATTAAGATTCCAGGTGCAGTTACAACTACGCTTAAGTGTAAACCCTCGATAACGTTGCAGGGATTGGTATCATATTTTTCATCAAGAAATTTAGAGCCAGTGATACCAGAGAATAAAATTAAACAAATATTTCAGGCATTATCGGTTAGAATAATAGAGCAAGAAGAATATGTAATAAGTCAATTAATCCATAAACATAACTTAATAAGGAAAAAAATTGAAGAAGGAGAATGTATGATTTGTTTGGAAAAGGCAAGTAATTTATGTATAACTAATTGTTGTCATAATATTTATTGCGGGAAATGTTTATTACAAAATGCAATTATAAATCATAAATGTCCAACTTGTAGAGATGTATTAAATTCAAATTCCTTAGTATGTATTAACAAATTATTACCAGAAGATAAATTACTCTCTAGAACTAAATTAGAAGTATGTTTAGATATATTAAGAAATAATAAAGGTGGTAAATTTATATTATATAGTACTTTTGATAATATATATTATCAAGTATATAATGAAATTAGTAAATTAGGATTAAGAGTAGAAAGATTAGAAAATAATTTATTCTCTTTAATCAAGACAATAAAAAATTTTAATGAAAATAAAACACACGTATTATGTGTATCAAATGTGGAGTTATTGCGTGGATTAACGCTTACAGGGGTTTCTCATTTGATTTTTTACCACGAACTGCCCGTTTACGAGTTGAAGGAGGTTTTGATTCATTCTGCACAGAGGATTGGGAAGAAGACGTCTTTAAATGTAGTTCATTTAAACTCTGAGTTGTCAATTTAACACCAAGAGTATCATTTAATTTACCAGTTTGATATGTTGCCCATTGAGTAACACATCGAAATGGAATATGATTTTCATTAGCAACACGATTCATTTCTTTCCAAGCATTAAATAATGCAGATTGCTTTGTTAATACCATTGTATATTGCAATTCATTTAATTCAGGAATCTTATTAGGTTTTTCATAATATTGTAGATATAAATTAGGATATTTTAATTTTAGTCTATATGATAATGGCAATAGATTCCAACATTGATGAAAAAATGCCCAAAAGTCTGCACGATCACTCCATCTTAAGTAATCTAATATTTCACTATATACTTCAAATGGTACTTTAGATAAGTATAAAGGAAGATTTTGATGAAATAATAAACCAGCTAAATTAGCATCTTTAGTTTCAAGATCAAGTTCATCATTTTCATTCCATTTTTCAAATAATGTAAACCAAGCAGCCCTAATAGCAATATGAATATTTTTATCTAAACATTCTTCCTTATTTGTCATATATGTACCTTGAGATTTATCGTTATAAATTAAACTTTGTGATACTTTTCTAATATCTCCTAACTGATATAATGAATCTGGAATTTCACGTTTAAAAAATTCAATAAGTTTATCTTTTTTAGGCATATTAACATAATGAACACAACAATATTTTAGTAACTGTTGCATAATACGACCCTCTAAAATGTTACAAATTAAAATTAAAGGGCAATCAACTGAAAAATTACGCTTGGATTTTAAATAGTCTAGTAGTTCTTGTAGACCGCCTTTTTCACCTTGAGATAATCCATCCATTTCATCAAGTAGAACAGCACGACCATTTGGTGTAGAAGGATGAATCCATTTACTAACTCCAGTTTCAATGAGGAGTGGCATAATGGTTTGTCTGAAACTGGATCCAGTCCGTGTATGGCTTGCATTAAACTCCTGAATCCAATATTGCGCTTGTTTGCAAACTCTGTAAACCATTGTTGTTTTTCCAACTCCTGGAGAACCAATTAACAGAAATGCTGGATGAGAACGTGTTTTTAGCCATTTTATCATAGCATCTTCTATTTCAGGATGCAAACATGCAGTATCCTTTTCAGGTAAACTGGAACGAACCATACTATTAAATCCTTATTAAATGTTCTTTACATTCAATTATATTAATAGAATATATATTTTATTAATATTATATTTAAATACACAAAAAGAGTAATTAAATATAATATAATGCATTCAACGGGAATCGAACCCGTGTTGCCACCTATACTCTGTTATGGAAGGGTGGTATTCTACCACTAAACTATGAATGCATAGTGGATATTTCTATCCAATATATTCGGATATCTTAATTTATAGTTTTAAACGCGTTATTTTTTAGATCCTAAGAGCTGTGGGCAATTACCACCGCCACTTGAACCGCCACCAGGTGGCACTGGAGTATTATTAGCACCCATACAACTTTCTCCATTTGAAATGCCCTCCCAAGTTAAACCATATTGTATTGCTCTTTTACATAATTCATTATTCTTATCAGCAGGATTTGTACTTTGTGTTGCTAATGGAAAATAATAGGAGTCATTCTGAGGAGGATTCGTTGTACCATCAGCAGGAAATACAGATAATGCACTGTTACGTGATACACCAATTGTATCAATGCAAGTATCTACTGTGCCACTGCTAGTAGTACGTTTAAAATACATTAAATAATCAGGGCACGTGTTTACATTAGGAGGCCATGAGACCGGAGCGCCAGAGAATAATGAGCTATCACTTCCAAACCATCGGATTCCATAAATAGAAAAAATAGCTAATGAACCAGCTAAAAATATTAATGCAGTAACAGTTCTTTGTGTAGTAAAAAACTTATGTGTACCAAATAATATTACTACTAGTGCAGCAATTATGTAAATTCCTAGATATATGTTAAACATCTTCCTAAACCATTTTTAGAAAAAAGAGTAGAACAAATTATTTATAAAATGTTTATTTTAGTATATATTTAACTCCATATGTTTCAGGACGATTATGACCATTTCTACCATAATTATTTCCTTTAGTACAATCAAACTCTAGAACGGGTTTTAACATATAGTCTGGAATATTATGATATGATCCTACCATACCTCCTACAATTGCTGCATTTGTATCTGTATCACCACCTTTCATTAAAGTAATTTTAATAGCATCTTCAAATGTAATATGAGGGTTACGTAAAAAATATATTGCCATTACAAATCCCCATCGAACGTGACCAATCATTTTTTTACAATTTAGTTCACTAATATCAAGAGACTCTTCAAAAAACCATTGTTTAACTTTATAACTAGAAATATTAGATTCTGGATTACTAATAAACTCTTCCGTTAATTTAAGAGTTTCTTGTGGGGATTTACCCATTAATAAATTACAAATAGAAAATAGATATATTTTATTTACTTCTTTACATACTTGACTTGGATGCGATAAACTACAATCCATATCTGAAATACGAATCATATCATTAATAATATCAGATTCATAATTAATAACATATGAAGCAATTGCAGTAGATCGCATTAATGCACCATTTGCCTCAGATGTTTCATTAAATCTATTAACAATATCATTGATATGACTAATATGATTATTAGTTAATATATTATTAGTATTATCTTTTGCATCAGTAACAATCTCATATGCAGCTTCAAATGCAAAGCTACAAGTACGTCCAATATCAAATGGAGCTGATTCATACCATTTTGCATATTCTCGAATCATAGATTTATAAAGAGTATCATAATTATTTAGACGTGAATTAGTTAATGCTTGCCATAGAGCTAAAGTTAATTCTCCATCATCAGTAATTTGTCCAGGACCAACGCGAATAGGTCCTCCTCCAGGCATTTTCATAGCATCCAACGCCATCTCTTCAGTTATTTCACGCCCAATAAACTCTAATGTTGCCCCTGCTGCATCACCAACTAAAGCTCCTAACATTGCATTATAGATCATTTCTTAACTATTAATCTTATAATACATTTAAGTAGTATAATAATTAGAATATTTATTAATATTAAATTATTATATAAAGTTTTTTATATTTTTGCGAACGTTTTGTTAAAAAGTTTTTACATCTGTCCACCAGCAATAGGTGTTAGGCCAGCGAGTGCTAGAGCAGAGCTAAATCCAGCCATAGGTACTACTACATAGTATACACCATACATAGTTAAACCACCGCCTACAATACCGCCAAAAGAAGCGTCAGGTGATGCAAGTTGAGGGCCTAATAGTTGAATTTCACGGTAGAAAGAACCATTGTATTGTACAGTCTTACCCATATCACGTGCAATTAAATCAGTAGTAGTGGGTGCTGCTGCTGCAGTCATAGTGCCAGGGTAATTACCAGAACCATTTACAGGGGCATTTAATTGGTAATAAGTAACTGAAGAAGGTGCATTGTAGAAAGTAGTAGCTAGAGGTACTTGTCTAGTGGAACTTAGAACGGAGGTCATTTTATACTTTAGAGTTAGAAATTATTTGTCGGATGAGCCAGATATATTTTTTGAAAATTATCGCACACCGTACCTAGCCAATGGTTTTTATCCCGTGTGTATAAATCTAAAAATATAAATCTGAATTATAATATAAATTATAATATTAATAGTTAATATTTAATTTAATATTTGTTAAATATAATTAATTATATTTAAGCTTGACCACCAGATACAGGTGTCATTGCAACAGGGGCTACACCAGTAGTAAATCCTGGCATTGCAACTGGTACATAGAAAGTGAAATAGTCAGTTAGTGCAGAAGGTGCATCTACTCCACCAGCAACACCAAAAGTACTTGAATATGTAACAGGGTTTACTATTTGTACTTCACGAAAGAATGATAGCTGATTACCTGCACTATTTACACCAGTTCTAATAGTTTTACCCATATCACGTAATAGGTATTGATTATTACCACCTGCAAGTACTAATTGAGCAATTGCAACAGCTTTAGTAGTTAAAGTTACATAGCCTTCAGTCTCATTAGCATAATTACCAGATGAATTAGGTGCAGGGGTTAATTCATAGAATACAGTATTAGGGGTTGCAGCAGTAATAGTGTAGTAAGTAGTACTTACAGGGATCTGTCTTAGGAAACGAGTTACAGAGGACATTTTATATTCAGAGCTTAGAAAAAAAACACGGAGTGGTGGATAGAGATGTCATCAGCTGGTGCACCAATTCCTGATTTTCAACTTCCGTATACAACAACAGTTCCTGGAGGTCAAAATGGCCGTGTCAATCTAACCCCTCAATCAGCCGCAGGCGGCTCTACCGTACCAGATACAGCAGGATTTAGCTATCCTACAAAAACTGAAAAGGTCTTTTCAGGTGATATGCTCCGGGGTAACTGGGAGCATACAGCACTTAGTGAAGCTTTCTTTACACAAAGTAATACAGAATTAATTCAAAAGAAAATCAAAGAAGAAGTCTATCGTAGAAGTGGTCCTAAAAAGTATATAATAGATGATCAAGATGTAGATGAATTAAAGATGATTATGCGTGCAATGTATTTACAATATGCAAAAAATAATCCAACAAATATTCAAGGTCAAATTAATGAACTTAATAATATAATTATTGAATGGAGTGCACCTCGTATATTATCTGAAGTTGATCATTACTTACATTATTTAAATGATATTTCACATATGCCAGTTCCATTAGCACAGCCAATGAATATGTCTTCAGCTGGTACACGTTCATTACCTCTTCAACCATACATGTAAGAGACTTTTAGTAAAAGTCTGCAAAAACTGTTATAATTATATTATAAAAATATATTATAAAAATATATTATACTTAAAGATATATTGTTTTAATATATTAAATTCTATTATGTTTGATATAACACGATTTAATATAGAACAATTAAAAAAAGAATATAATAATGCATATCCATTTCAACATATAGTAATTGATAATTTTTTAGAAGAATCTGTATTAAAAGAGATTGAAAATACATTAAGAAATCTAGATGATGATAAATGGATTGATAATAGAAATAATGGATATAATATGACTGAACCAGATCACATTATGCAGTCTAAAAAAGTCTGTTTAAATAATCCATTACAATTACCAGGTAAAACAACAAATTTATTTGTTCAGTTATTATCACATAAAATGATTAATTTTTTAGAAGGGATAACTGGAATTAAAGGTCTTCAAATAGATGATGTAAATTTAGGAGGTGGTATTCATAAAATTAAAAAAGGAGGAAGATTAGCAATACACGCAGATTTTAATTATAATAAAATATCAAACAAGTATAGAAGAATAAATATATTATTATATTTGAATAGTAATTGGAAACCAGAATATAATGGATGTTTAGAATTCTGGTCACCAGATATGAAGCAATGTGTTAAAAAAATAGAGCCAATATTTAATAGATTAGTTATTTTTAATACATTAGGAAAAGCTTATCACGGTCATCCAGAAATATGGATGGGACCTGAGAATTATGATAGATTATCAGTTGCATTATATTATTATACAGATGATTTACCTGAAGAATATAAAGATACAGTTAATACATTAACAGCTACTTGGCAATTAAGAAAGGGTGTTGAATATTAATCTTTAGTACCAATTACAGGCTTTTTCTTACGAGGGGCTTTTACGCCTTTAGATGAAGCAGCAGTTTCAGATTGTCCAATAGCAGTCATTGATTCATTACGTACTTGTACATATTTCTCCCAAGCTTCATCAAACTCATCTAGATCTGCTAGCCATAGACTTGAAGCAGTTTCTGCATTAAGACGATCAATTTCAGCCTGTTTATCAATAATCTGTTTATCCATTTCAATAATAGCAGACTTCTTGACCTTATCAATACGCATACGTACTACGTATTCATAGGAATCATATTCATCGGGCTTTTCAGGATTAGATAGAGGTGGAATATCGCAACATTTTAACCCCTCAACAATTTCCTCATCAGATTTCTTTTGTAGTACAAGGCGATCATCTAGAATAGCCTGAATAAAACGGCGTTTTGCATCAAGTTCATCAATCTGCTTTTGAAGTGCAGCCAAGATAGTCTGACGACGAGTTTCATATGCAGGAAGACGATGCTCAATAAATGCTTCTAGGATATCACCAATAGTATTATACTTGATAATATTAAACTCTGTATCAAAGCATACCATATTTGTAGTTGGCCAACTATGTACTAGTTTAAATCGCTTCTCAAACTTAGCAATATTATCTTTTACATTATCATAACCTTCTTCGGTAAAGTATAGAATAAACTTAATACGTGTATTAGTACAATCATCATCAAAGCTTTTAAATCCAAGTGGTTCTTCGTTATCTTTGGCAGATTTAGAAGTGACACGTGAGCCTTTACTTGACTTACTACCAGTTTCAGCCTTTTTAGCTTCTTTTTTAGCATCCTTTGATTTCTTATCATCACTTTCACATAGTTCATCAAGGAATGCTTTGTAATCTTTAATCCATTTCCCGCCAATTGGTAGTTCAGTAATAGTAATAATATGTTTATCATCGTCAAATGTATAGAGACCTTTAGTAACCCAAGTAGTCTCATCAGTGCGTACAATTTTACCATTAAAACCAAACCACCAAGGATCAAGAGGGCGATCTGCAAGTGTTTCAAGTCCTCCAGTTAGACGATGGCGTAGTAGTGAACTAACATCAGCAGGATTATGAGGAGGAATATCAGTAGAATAACCTGTACCGATACCTACAGAACCATTAATTGCAAGTAGAGGAACTACAGGCATATAGTATTCAGGCTCAATACTCTGACCATCATCATCCAGATATTTTAGGAGACAGTTATCTTCTTTGCGAAAGATTTTATCAACAATATTTTCTAGATATGTATGAATATAACGAGGAGAAGCTGCATCTTTACCACCCTGAATACGAGAACCAAATTGACCTTCAGGTTTCAATAGATTAATATTATTAGATCCTACAAAGTTCTGAGCAAGACCAATAATAGTACTATTAAGTGATGCTTCACCGTGATGATATGCAGCGTGTTCAGATACATAACCTGCTAGTTGTGCTACACGGATTTCATCGCGTAGATTACGTTTGAAACAAGAGAACATAATTTTACGCTGTGATGGTTTAAGGCCATCAATGAGATGAGGTAGTGAACGAATATTATCAGCATTACTGAAATGAATTAGCTCATTATTAACAAATGTGGTATAATTAGTATTACCATTTTCAGGGACTAGCATTAGAGTAGGATCAAACTTACTGAGCCACTTTTTACGATCATTGGCTTGTTTCTTGTTAAATGCTAGATTGATAGACTCATCTGTTTTGTCATCCCAGTTGTAAGTGATTTTATTAAGAATCTTAAACCATTCCTTTGCTTCTGCGGGAGTAGAAGTACCCAATCCTTTGTAGTATTTAATTTTCCATCCTCCCATCCCATCAGTAAGTCCATTATCTTCTTTCCATTTATTAAACTCAGGAATAGAGAAGAATGAGATGGTTGTTTTACCTTTACTAGCTTTTAGGATAGGAGTTTGTAGTGTGCAAAGGAATCCAGTTTTTAGCAGTTCAGGCCACTCTGCGTGGAATAGATTCATAATAAGGCCTTTGATATGTGAGCCATCGTGATCTTGATCTGCCATAATCATAACACGTCCATAACGAAGTTCAGATACATCCTTATATTTCTTACCTTGTTCCAGTCCAAGGATTTTCTTGATAGCAGCAAGTTCTTCATTGGCATTAAACTTTTGAATAGTAATATCGCGGACATTGAGGAGTTTACCTTTGAGTGGAAATACACCCCACTTTTCGCGTCCTACAACATCAAAGCCAGCGATAGCGGATGATGCAGCTGAATCTCCTTCGGTAAGGATGAGAGTACATTCTTTGGACTTTGCAGTACCAGCCCAGAGTGCATCATCAAGTTTAGGCATACCGCGAATATTAGAACGTTTCTTACCATCAGTCTTTTTGGCTTCGCGCATAGTTTTAGCTTCAAGTAGATATTTAGCTTCTTCAAGGAGCCCAAGTTTATTGAGGCTATCAGAAAGTTTTCCGCTAAACTCAGGGCGTGAACCAAACTCTGTAGCAGGAGTTGTTAGGAATTCTTTACTCTGTGAGTCAAAGCTAGGATTTACAATTGTTGCATTGATGAAAAGTACTACAGAGTTTTTTAGTTGACCTGGTTTGATATCAACTTTCTTCTTTTTAGCAAACTCGCAGAAATCATTTAGTACTTTGCGTGTTACAGTTTCTACGTGTTTACCGCCTTTCTTAGTATTAATACCATTTACAAATGAAATCTGATTATCTTCAAGTTCTTCATCATCAGAGTATAGATGGCGTTTAAGAATAGCTGCTACTTCCCATCGTGGACCACATTCTTCATATGCGAAGCCAGTCATACCATCACGAAGGAATAGTTTAACATATTTTTCAAAAGTATTTGTAGGAATAACTTCGCCATTCCAAGTAACTTTAACGTGATTACCAACGAGTGCTGCAAGTTCAATGGCACGTGTCTGAAATACAGAGATCATATCACATGTAATTCCAGTGTCATCAAATGCACCACTAAATAGAGTCCTATCAGGAATGAAAGAGATGCTAACAAGCCCCTTACTTCCAGTTAGTTTCTTAATGGATGCTTTTTCACATTGTTTCATATTATCATACCAGGTTTGTGTATAGTTCTTACCAGAAGAAGGGTTTTTAATATTAATTGAAAACAGCTTACTTAGAATATTAGTGAGTTTTGCACCATAGCCATTTTTACCACCGACAATTTTCTCTTCTTCTTTATCGTAGTTACTGGATGTTAGGAGATGTCCGAAAATAAGTTCAGGGATCATAACTTTAGTTTCAGGATCTTCTTCAATAGGAATACCATCGCCATCATTTGAGATTGTAATAAGAGTCTGCTTATCTTCTGTAGTATCAATTGAGATATCAATGTGTTTAATAGGAGTCATATCAGCGGTAGTTACAGAGCGAATATATTCATCACGTGCATTAACAACGATTTCATCAAAGATTTTATAGAGGCCAGGGTTAAATAGTACCTTCCGCCAGCTCATTTTATTGGTTTCAGGGTCATAAATCCATCGAGTTTCTTCATTTGTTTTTGTACTGCCGACATAGGTATCAGGGAGTTCAAGTATATGTTGATGATGGGTATGTTTCTGATATTTCTTTTGAGCAGAAGGCTTTTGAGTAGTAGACTTTGAGGCTGACATGTTTAAATCGATCTTGGAGTACACTGTTTAAATTGCGTTACGGCTTTAAATTGCCCGCCGCTTTAAATTCAAATTTGCAGTGATATAATATAACTATATGGCAAAATGTTCTTGGAGTAATATAATTTAAAATTTGATTAACACTATTTAATAATAATTAAATGCGCTTAAAATAGGGTGTAGAATGGAATCTACAAATAATAAAGATATGATTGCTGCAAGTATAATTGCAGATATTGAAAATATACGTAAAATATTTCTTGCAATCCAAGAAGCTGCTCGATCAATTCCAACTATTAGTGAATTAGAAAAAAAGAATGAACTTAATATTAAAGAAAAAACTAAACTATTACTTCCCTATAATATAGATGGGATAACACGATTAGAACAAAGATATCGTATCCAATTAAATAAAATAAAAAATATATTTAAAGGTAATAAAGATGATAAATTAGTAATTAATCCTAAAGCAGAAGAGATAACCGATTCTAGTTATACACTAGAATATGATCCTAATACAATTACTATTATGGGAGGGGCAGCATTAAATGTATATACTACATTATTAAGTAAATATATTAAAACAAAAGGCATTATAGAATTAAAAGATTATGTAAAAAGAGAAACTACAGATATTGATATAGTATGGTGGCCTAACTATAATAAAGAAGATAAAGCAATTATATCTGCTTCGCCAATTATTAAAAAATTTGTAGAAAATCTAACAAAAAAAATTGAAGAAACTATTAGTACTGTAAAAATTACAGGTATTAAAAATCTTACAGTAGATAATAATATAAATCAGATTGCAACTACAAAGTTTGATGATAGTTTAACAAGTAAATATAAGTTTGGGTCATTTCAGATTTATATATATGGAGAAACAGAAAAAGAAAAAAATATAAAATTAGTAGATTTTACTATTCACGATACTGCCTCAGGTCAAAGGACATCTGAAAAGAATAGCCCTATTTGTATTAATTGTATTAAACCTATGGAAGATGATCCAACATATATAAACTCTGTTACTATACATAAAATAAATGATATTAATATACCAAAAATATCAACATTTATAAAACAACAAAAATATGCATTTAATAATAATCCTGAAAAAAGAAAAGTATATTATTATCGCTTATTATATATTGAAGAACTATTGCGTAATGTAACTACTAATAATAATACTCATAATATTACAAGTGTATTTGGTGAAGATATTACACAAAATGCAATTAAAACAAATCTGCAAAATTTAAATAAAATTAATAGTACAATTCAAAAGTTTGTATCAGAAGAAAGAGTAGATACATTGAAAAAAGAATTAGAAATTCTTGAAAAAGATAGGAAAGATATCAATATTAAATATGATAATATTATTAAAGATGTTGAAGCGCCTATTAGACATATTAATAGATTAAAAAAGAAAAGTGAAATTCCAACATTTAAAGATATTACTGAAGCAAAGCAAGCAAAAGAACATATAATTGAGATTACAAAAAAACGTGAAACTGTTATAGCTAATATTAATAAAAAGATAGAAGATATTGAAAAACAATTAAAAATGATACCTATATTTGATAAACTCCCTATTATTGAACCAAAAGTAACATTAGTACCAAATAATTCTAAATTTGGACCATTATTAGCTACACCGCCTAATAACACTGTTAAGGTAGCAACATCTGTTCCAGTAGCAGTACAAGCACCAGCAGCAGTACCAGCAGCAGTACCAGGGGCAGTACCAGTACCAGTGCAATATGCGATACCTCAAGGTTATCAAATGCAGCCAGTACAATCTAGATATATTAAACAAAATGAATTTAAGGATCCAAAAGATGGGTCAATTATAGAAGTACAATATAATACACAATTACAAACTCCATTTTATAAACACTATATAATAGATTCACTTACAGGGAAATATAAATTATATAATCCACAATCATCACAAGAAATTCATTTACAGCAATCATATCTTCAACAAAGATACAAGGAATATTTAGACCATCTTGCAAAACAGCAACAAGGATATCATCAAATACATTATCAAGGAGCTCCAATGCATTACCAAGGGATCCAAATGCATTATCAAGGATATCCAATGCAACAACAAGGATATCAAATGCATTACCAAGGAGGTCCAATGCAACAACAAGGCTATCAAAGGAAGGGGAAAGGAAAAGGTCTAAAAGGGGGAAATATTACAACAAGAAAAAAATCAAAAAGTAGAAGGACAACACATAAAAAATAAACTATTACTTATATAAAATTGACATAAAGAAATATATTATATTTTTATTAGAATAATGAAAATACAATATGTATCAGATATCCATTTAGAAACTCGTCCTAATACATCAAAGCCAAACTTTAAGGATATATTATATCCTGTTGCACCATATTTAGCATTATGTGGGGATATTGGAAATCCATTAACTCCTAATTATGAGGAATTCCTAAAATATTGTTCAGAGAATTTCGAATTAGTATTCTATGTATTAGGTAATCACGAATATTATAATAGTTATAAAGTGGAAAAACTCCTAAAATCTCGGAAATTTATAACGGATTTACAATTTAAGGAATTATCTGAAAAACTGGAGTTGGACTCCGTGGAATCCAGACTTCGGAAAATCCGAGGAGTTTGCTCCAAATATCCGAATATCAGACTCCTAAATCAGGACTCCTATAAAATTCCAGACTCTGATTATGTTGTGATTGGATGTACACTCTGGAGTAAACTTAAAATGCACCCTTACAAATATACAGCTTTTAATGATTTCTATCGTATTTGTGAAGATAATGAATCATTATTACACCCTGATACATATAATAACTGGAATTTATCAGACAAGGAATATATTAGGAATACTCTGAAAACCCTATATGAGGAGAATCCGAATTATAAGATTATTATGTTAACACATCATTGCCCTACATATGATGTAATTGTTGATAAATATAGATTAGATGATCCAGATAATATGAATTCATTCTTTGCAAATGATGATGAAAAATTAGTAGAACAAATCTCTAATATAAAACTGTGGTTATGCGGTCATACACACGGCTGCAAAAGAATTACAGTAAATGATACTATTATAGCAACAAATACATATGGATATAATGATGAAAAAATTGACGGATTTTCTAATAAAGCGGTAATAGAGATATAAAGTAATTAAGTAAATAATAATTAAAATGTTAGAATCTTGGTTAAAATGTGAAGAATGTGGTGAGAAGGGTGAAATAATTGCAAGAAGTCCGATGGGAGATAAAGTAGTATGTAAATGTCCTAATGGGCATATATGGAAAATGTAATATACGAATAATACAGGCACAAATAAATATAAGATAAATAAATTATTTTTATTTTATATTTATAGAGATGAATAAGAAGTTTTTAAGAAAGACTATGCGTAATAGAAGAGGTCGTAATAGAAGAGGTGGATCAGCAACAAGTCTACCAGGTGCATATTTCGGAATAGCTAAAGCAGGAGGTCCTCCAGTAGAAGCAGGTAAGGATTTATTAGGTGCATCTGGAAATGTAATTCGTTCTGCTTTAGGAATGTCTGGAGGTAAAAGACGTAGAGTAACAAGAAAACGTGGTGGATTTTTACCATCAATAATGGGAACATTTACAACAGGAGTATCTAAATTCATAGCACCTATAGCATTATATGCAGGTTATAAGTTAATGACTCGTAAAGGTAAAAGTGGAAATAAACATAGAAAGTCTCATAAGCGTAGATAATGCGTTTAATTAGGAGTTACATCCAATTCCGGACAAGCCGGTAATAGTCCAAAATTAATAGTCTAAAGCCTGATTGGACATTTTAACGCAATGAGTCAATCGGCTGCCAAACCAAACGCAAACGGAAATTTGTTTGAAATCCGTACAGTGCAATCGGGTGCATTTAGAACATTAGTAGAAGCTCTAAAGGAGATTCTAACAGAAGCAAACTTAGAGTTTGATTCAACAGGAATCCGTATTATTGATGTAGATGAGACTCATACAGTCCTGACATATCTAAGGCTAAATGCAGATAGATTTGAACATTTCTATTGTCCTGCCAAATATGTATTAGGAATTAATATGATTTATCTGTTCAAGCTGATTAAGACTCTGAGTAATAATGATAGTCTAACTCTATTTTTACCAGCATCAAACCCTAATAAGCTAGGAATCCGTGCAGAGAATGCAGAGAAAGGGACGACAAATACTTGGATGATGAAACTATTTGATACTAATGTGGATAATATTGAGATGCCTAATATTACATTTACATCAATTATTCATATCCCATCAACTGATTTCCAGAAGATTTGTCGTGATTTTAATGCACTAGCTGAGAAACTGGAGATTACAAGTTCAAATAATGATTTAATTTTCAGATGTGTAGGGGATTTTGTGGATGGAGAGACGATAATTATGTCAAATAATCAAGGTGGTATTGAGGTGACACGTACTGGAAATTCAAATGAGATTGTACAAGGAATGTTTGAACTCAAGTATCTAGTTCTATTTACAAAATGCACAAATCTGTGTGCAAGTACCGAAATTTATCTACGAAATGATTACCCACTTGTACTAAGATACTTAGTTGCAAATCTAGGCGAAGTTCGCCTCTTACTGGCACCTCAGAAGCAGAAGACAGATAATATTGGGCGTAAATAAACAATATAAATAATAATTATATTATAACAATTAAAATAATAATGTTTACATATTTTACATCAAAAGAGCAAGAAGAATCATTTGATATAAAATATAAAGAAGCTATAAATAAAAAACAAAAAGAATTAGATATAGCATATAGGCATACAAAGAAGATTCAAAAGTTTACAGCAAAAGCACATGTATGTAGACCTGAAAGACGATTTATTGTAAAAGATGGAGAAGTATATTTAAACGAAATAAGTGAATTAAATAAATGCCCTAAAATGGAAGTAGAAGGTGGTGGAGTATATAAATTGGATTTAAATTTTGAATGGGATATAAGAAAGTTTTTTGTAAAATATTCAGAATATATAGTAACATTTTATCCTGATGGAAAATATGGACCAACTGTAGAATATTGGAATTCTTATGGATGTATGCCTGCATTATTGGAATCTTTTGATGGGGAGAAAATAATGTTGGAAGATGAATCAAAGTATGAATTATGTGTAGGATAAATTAATACATCATTTTATACATCATATCTGTAAACTGTACTTTAGCAGGGCCTTCTTTCATATCACCAGCCATTACATCAATATCATATTGGATATTTTTAATGTATTTTTGTTTAATAATTTCAAGTTCTTTAATATATTCTTCTGCTTTTTGTAGTTTATCTTTAAGATCTTTAATTTCTTGGAGCAATTGAGATTCCATTTTATAAATGTAATTTCGAGTGCATTTGATAAAAAATATTATGTTTTCAATTTTTATTTTTAAGATATTTATATTTTATAACAATCCCTCTTTTGCTTTTGCGCACTTTTGCAAAAGTGCATTACATTTTTTTCTGAACAAATGGTGTATATAGAATATCTGCTTCACGAATAGCAGGAGTAATTTCAGATGAAATATCTGTATTATTTTTAAATTTTTGTGCATTAGTATTCCATAGCTTAATAATATTAAATCCGCGTTTAGGAGAAATGGAAATACCATTAATAGAATTTTCAGGATGACCAGTGACACTGCCAAGCATACAAGCAATTAGGTAACTAACATAAATTTCGCTGGCATCTTTCTTTTGACAACGAAATGAGTAACATCCTCCACGAATATTACGATGATCTTCCCACAGAGGAGGAATAGGATCGTGCATCATAAAGAACATTCCATCAGAGAAGCTTTCAGCTTTAAGTGCTTCAATAATAGTCCAGAAATCTTTCCATGTCTTAACAGAGCCTAGATTTACAAATGTATTGAGAGTCCATTTAGTTTCCTCAGGTGAATGGAAATATAGTGTCCAAGAACCAGTTGGAATAGGTGAATCAATATTTAAAGACATCTCCTAAAATTATAACCTTGGAATTACTTTAAGCCTTTGAAGAGTTAATGCTTAAACGTTTGTAACTTTAAAATAGTTTATAATACAATCAAATTTTAACATTATTATAAATATTTTTAATATGTAAATAATTATATTATTATCCAATTTTCTAAATTTATTAATTCATCTAGTTATTGTTCAGATGAAGACTCAATAATCTGCATTGTATCAGGAATACTATTAGCTGACTCTGATTCAACATCATTAGTATATTCATTATTAGATGGAGTAATTACTTTATGTGTAATAAATAATTTATTTCTATTAATTGTAGTATAAATATTATCATTATCTAAAGAATATTCTTGTTCATCTCCCATTTCATCAATAATATACAGCTTTACAGAATACTCGCGTGTAAACCATGTTTTATTTTTAATAGACCATAATGTAATAATTAGATATAAAGAAGGTGCGTTAATAGGAATTGTATTTATTTTTAATGTCTCAATAAAAGAATCAATAGAGTACTCTTGTTTAATTCTTGAAATATTATGAACTGCAACAATTTTAGAAGAAAGCCAAGGAATTTTAATATTATTTGTTGTATTGCAATTATATTGTAGTGTATTATTAAGTTCATCATAATTCCATATAATATCAGATAAATTATTAGAAGTATGCATTAATGGAATAGGAATATTATATGAAGATAAAAATACCCATTTTGAATTCAAGCCTGTTACAGTATTATATACAGAATCATATAATTTTAGTGTATAATCAGAAACAGTAACATATGTATCGTATATATTATTAAATAGTTTAAACATAAATAATAAAAAATCTGAACGTTCTACTGGCATTTACTATACTAGTATAAATATTATATATTCGTATTTAAGTTGTTAATAAAAATATATATTATTCTATTTATTAGTGTATTATTATATTATTGTAGATTATTTATTTTAGTTTATAGAATGCAATACTTTGAGTTTTTTCTTTCCAATAACCAATTGGATTTTCAGATGGTTCATCATCTTCATTAATTGAATAAATGAAACCTTCACCATCTTTGTAGTATTTAGTATCCTTAAACTCAATTTCTTCTAGTTCAAGATCTTCTTCCTCTTCTTCTTCTGCGACTTCTTCCTCTTCCTGTTCTGCTTCTTGTTGTTGTTCTTCTGTTTCTTTTACTGTATCTTCTACAGTTTTATTTTGTTGTGAAACTTCAACTTGTTCCTCTTGTTGTTCTTCTTCAACTTCCTCTTCTTCTTCAATTTCAACCTCTTCTTGTTGTTGTTGTTCTACTTCAACTTTTTGTTCTTCTTGTTCTGTATTTTTTGTCTCATCTACGTGAACAATAGCTACTGACTCAAGATTATTATCACAAGTATCATCATTAATATCAGGTACATCACTCATATCATCAGGGATATTAGGTTGTAGTTCAGGTGTTTTTAGAAGAGGATGAACAGATGCAACACTTTCACTATCATTTGATACATTATCTTCATTACCATCATTTTCTTGTTTATTGACACAATAAATGCATTCAGATTCATTATCTGATTCTGTCTCGCTATCAGAGTGTAGAATAGTTTGATTTACAATTTCATTTTGTAGTGGTACAATATGATTATCAGTCCAAGGATCATCAACACGAATAGTACGAATATTTTCAATATGTTGTAGTCGTGTATTAATAGAATCAATCAATGTTTGTTGACGATTTGTAGTATTAATAAGTGTATTAATATTATTAGAGATATTAGAGATACTCATCTTAATAGATGCGATATCATTACTATAATTATCATAAGTATTAATATGATTGTTACGATTATTTACAGTACTATTAGTATATGTATTTACATTATCATCTGGGATAATATTAAGCCAATGTTCCAATTGCCCAAGTTCTTTTTGAACATTTGTAACACAAGTCTTAATGAGGGTTGAACGAATAGTAGACATTTCCTTACTCATAATAAATCACGCTATTTTTTTAAGTTGATAAAAATTAATCAAATTTTATAACTATATAATTTATAATATAAAAATGATAGTTATAATAAGATAGAATAAATTATTTAAATATATAGTTTAGATTCATCAGATTTAATTTTAAGATTAATACAAGCATCAAGTGTAGATTCCCAGGCTTTGAGTGGTTTAGTGCGTTTTAGCCTTAGAACTTCTTCTGCTTTTTGTAGGCGTTCTTTTACAGTTTCAGAAACATTTTTAGTTAGCGATGCATCATAGAAATCAATGGGTTTAGTATCCATAGTAGCTAATAGGCTTACCATAGGTGGTAGATGTACATCAACGCGTACTTTGTATGAACGAATTAGATTACGATAATCTTCAATTGTTAGAGAACCTCCAAATAATTTAAGTACATTTCTAGAAGGTGCTGGGTGAATTTTACCTCCACACGCTTCAGCATAAAGGCGATATAGAAGTGCAAGTTGTTCCCAGCGAGTATGTGAATCTTGGCGCATATCAAATAGATACGCAGTTGCACATTCAGGGCAACAAAAATTGCCAAATACTTGTAAATATTTACCTTGATCTCTTAGTGGTAAAACAACAGGTCGATTAATAAATGTATGACAACACCAAAAGCAAGCAGAATCAGATCTATCAGGAATACTTTTCATTTCGGATGAATCTTTATATTGAATAAGAAGTGTATCTTTGATATTATAAAAATCAATAATATCATTTGTAGATGAAGTATTAGATGAAGTATTAGATGAAGTATTAGATGAAGTATTAGTTGCAGAATTATTAGTATTAATAGTTGTATTATTAATTATTTCATTAATATTGTTATTATTATCCTCTTTAGAGGAAATAAAATTAACAGATGAAGTATTTTCAGGTAATTGTTCTGCAATATCAGAGAAAGGATCAAATGAGATATATGGTTCAGGAGCTTGTGGTGGAGTAGGGTCATAAATCACAGGCGCATCATTAAAAACAACTTCTTTACTTTGTATAGGTAGATGAACAATAAGTGGGCGTTTAATTTCAGGTTGTAGATTACCTTGAATTCCATCAGGAGTAATAACAGCAACAACGGGAAATTGTTTCTTTTTAGAAGTCTTTTTAGCAGGTTTTTCAACAACAGTATTTACAGTATTAGGATCATTAATAGGAGAATCATTATTAGATTCAATAATTTTAGGAGCAGCACGTTTACCTCTTCCTCGTCCACTCATAATAGACACTAAGTATTTGAGTCACAGTTTGATTTAAGTTGTTTAATATTTTGAGTACTTAAAGAAATAAATAATGGCTAAAAATAGGGTTTAAGCTTTAAATACTATCTAATAGATAAGATGTCTATAGACACAGCATTTTGGTGTGAAAGAGTAAGAACATGTTTTTCAATGTTTTTAAAAGATCCAACAACCTTACAGCATTTACTTTTATTTGGCCCACCAGGATCAGGTAAAACAACAAGTGCAGGATGGTTAGTTGAACAAATATGGGGAAATAAGAAATCTCTAATGTGTATTTCAATGAATGCAGCGGATGAAAGAAGCTTAGAATCAATACGACAAAAAGTATTTCCATTCCTAAAAGTTGACTGGAGAACAGAAAATGAAACTGCACCTAGATTTCTTATTTTAGATGAATGTGAGACTTTAACAGAAGCTGCGCAACTATCACTCCAAACAATCCTCAATTATAATCCTAAAGATATCTGTGTTATTCTAATTTGTAATTCACAAAGTAGAATTCATCCAAAATTACGCCAAAGATTACTTAAGATAAGATATGATCCGCCAAATAAGTATGCAGATTCAAATAATATATTTAGTTCGATAACACGAGGAGATTTAAGACAAACTACACGACAAAATGAAATAGAATATCGTCTATGGCAATATATTCATTGTCATCCATCTGAAATTAATAATATTATTAGTAATACAAATGTAGATTATCAAGCAATTATATCTGAAATTCTACTTTTATCAGATATATTTAATATTTTAGATAATGATATACTTAATCAAATAAATATTTTATATCCTCTTATTAGTGATAGTACAATATTATTTAAAGAAATCAAAACATCAATAATAAAATTAATCAATGACTTTAAATACAAATTTGAAAATAAAATACAATAAATATAAATGTAGACAAATATACTTAAAATGACTGATTTCACAAAAACTGACTTACGTGTTTCTACTATGGTAATTACAGCCCATTGGGGTACACAGATTAAACTTGATACTTTATTCAATCAATTGCATCAAGTAATTATTCCAATATGGTACCCAGATGTAGGTATTTTAAAGTTTGAACATAAAAATATGGTACTTGGTGCAAGTTATAAAGATATATTTACCAATCGTAAAATTACTTCAAAATCATTCTTTAATCAATCTACGATTGTAATTCGTCGTAAAATTAATGAAGGGACTGCAGCAGAGGGTTGGAAAGAAGTAAATGTTAAACTCTTTGCAAATGGTGGTATTCAAATGACAGGTGTTACATCTGAAGACTTTGCAAAACAAACGGCAGAATGGCTACTTCAAACAATTTTAACTCTTCCAGAATCACCATTTGAAGGTAATGCTGCAATTGAACGTTTCTCTGTTCAACTCATTAATACAGACTATTCACTAAATAAATTTATTAATCAAGATGCACTTCATAAGATTTTGATTAATGAATATAATCTATTCTCAATGCTTGAGAAAACTATCTATCAAGGTGTTAATACCAAATTCTTCTATAATACACTAAATCCATCAAAAGGTATCTGTACATGTGAAAACTTCTGTAAAGGGCAAGGGACGGGTGAAGGTGAAGGAGAATGCAAACGAATTACAATGAGTATTTTCAGAACAGGTAAAATTATTATTACTGGTGCAAGAACTATGGAACAAATTAATGCAGCATACAAGTTTCTTAATACAGTATTCGATAAGCATTCAAAAACAGTATTATATGCACCAACAGCTTAAATTGCGTTAAATGGGGTTGAATGAATTATAATTAAAATACAGACCTAGAAATGGCTACTCCGGCTTCACAACAAACTACATCAAGTGCTACAGCAACACCTGCTACTTCTTCTACGGTAGCTGTTTCAAATACTCAACATCCTGAAATACTACCACAATCAGTTACCCTCTTACAAGCTGCTAAAATTGCAATTGAACAAGATCGTCCTATCCTATTAGACTATTATCGTCAAACTGCAAATGGTACTGCATTCTTAGGTGAAGATAAAGATACTAAAGAACGTATTCTAGTTAAAAATAAAGAAGAATTTACTTCACTAATTAAGAAACTATATAAGGTTGGAGATGATTTCATTATTTTAACTGAAAACTCCTTATATGTTGTATCAGGTAAAATTCAAAAACGCGGAGTAAATCTAGCAAGTTTACATGATGCATATGAAAGCTAAACTATTTATACTTTAATGAATTAATAAATACAATAAAATAAAATAAAAACTTAATAGAAAATGATAAAATTAGAATATAAAGAAATATTTTTACTAACTGTATTTTTTACAGTATTAGCAAAGTATATGAATGTCTATGAAGAAAATAAAGTATATAATTTCCTAATTACACATTTAATTGCTTTATTACTATCATTATTTATAGCAAAAGTAATTTATGAATACTCAAGAAAATATTTCTAATGTATAAAATTTGAAACTATATGCTATACATAATTATGCTGTAAAATGCGAGAATTATCACCAATTCGAGAACCAGATGTTATTATATTAGGGATATTCGGTAATACTAATAAAATAACAGAAACAGGATTACAAGAAAATATATTAGATTTAATTCTTAAAGAATTAGGACGTACCCCTGATAAAGTACTAATTCCTTCAGAAGGTGTTTCATCAATCTATATACAAGAATGGGCTGAATCACTTGGTATTACAACACAAATGTTTCATTGTGATTGGATGAGAAATGGAAAAATTGCTCAAATTATACGCGATGATAGAATTCAAAAAGAATGTACGCATGCATTATTATTCTTAAGTCAAAAATCAAATAAACTAGAGAAAATAGGTGAAAAGATGGCTAAAAAAGATAAAACTGTATTTACATCATCATACCCATTCCAGGATCTTGAAATGTTTGTTGTTGAGCCTGTGCAGAAGCAGCAGCAGAAGGCTTCAGGGCGCGCTCGCAAATCAGATATAGGAAAAGGGCAGATGTTGCTGAAATTCCAAAAGAAAGCAGAATGTTAAATAATACACCAATTAACATACCAAAACTCATTTTAGTAGTTGCAAATACCCATACACCGCCTAATAGTGATAAGGCAGCCCATACAGCAAATACTAAGAAAAATGCATAGAAGTAGTTGCAAACTACAGTGCTTGAAATTTTATCGGTCCATTTGGGTTCCATTTTATATTATATGTAAAGATATTTATAGCCCGGAAAATATTAGTCTTTAAGATAGATAGATACAATGTCTATAACCAAGTTACTTCTTATACACCCTAACGTTAAAGACCCTTCATTTATTACTGATCGTATTAACACATCTGATACCACTTTTATTAATGTTGGCGATGATACAACTATTACTAATGCTAATACGCTATTAAGTAGTAAAGGGATAATTAACACTAATATTACAAATATAGGTCTTGTGTATGATAATAGAAGTAACCGTGTACCATTTTTTCAATATACAGATTCTGAAAATACTAGAAAAAATGCAATTATTAATAATACACTAAATCCATCTTCTGGTAAGTATTTTGATTATTTATCATATACACGTAATAAGACATTTCTAGAAAAAGATGTTAATAGTATATCATCCGCAAACATTTTACCTAGTAATAAATCAACAAGTAATGCTATATTGGAAGATATAACAACTGGGATTAGAAGTAATGTTACTTCTAAAGGTGCAAATTTTAATAAAAATACTGATGCAAATTTTGCATATATACAAAGTGACCCTGAAGAATTAAGACCACTTCAGCCAGTTGTACCTGATAATGATCTTCTAGGTACAATACCATATCTTAATTCTGCATTTGCAAATGATAAAACAGCTACTTATAAATATTTTTCAGATACTTGTGTTAATTTTTTAAATCAATTTACTAATATAACTAATATTGATTTAATTTCTTGCAATATTAATTTTAATACAACAAATAGTACAGAAAATGATGCTAGGTATAATGGATTATTAACTACTTTAACTAGAAGTAAAATAAGATTTTCAACTGATATTACAGGTAATGGTGGTAATTGGATATTAGAAAAAGATGCCACTGGCAATACACTAAATACAGATTTAAAACCATTATATTTTCCTAATACAGTAGATAATAAAGATATTACACAGTATCAGTATGCATTATATGTATGTCCTTCACCATTACCAACTACTATAACAACAGCAGATGACTTATATTGTTTAATGATAACTGCAAATCCAGCAGATTTAGCACAATCTTATACATTAAATCCAAGTAATGCAATATTTGATATGACACCATATGCGTGTGAGTCTATTGGTAAATTAGGAATACCATTTACTGGAGATTTTAATGGTAATAACTGTACAATAAAAATAGGTAATGTCGACCCTACAAGATTTTATGGATTATTTGGATTCTGTCAAGGTACTCCTTCAAATAATGTTATTATACAAAATGTTAATGTAGAATATATAAACCCAATTACATTAAATATTATATCAGCAAATCCAATTTATTATGGAGGTATATGTGGATTTATAGGGGAAGGGCAAATAAATAATTGTAATGTAATATATAATCAAAATTTAAGTGTAACAGGTAGTATATCAAGTGCGGCAAATGGATTTATGGGTACTCTTGCAGGTTATGTATATAAAACATTTGGGACTACTAATAGTGTATTATGTAGTCAAAATGTAACTTTTCAATTAACTACTAACCCAATAACAGGAAACAACGGGAGAAGTTTTATGGGTGGATTAATAGGTCTAATTGAAAGTATACAAGGTACTGTACGTGCAAAAATAGACACTTCTATTTTAACAATAAATGGTAATTTATCAATTACTGGTATTGCTAATTCAGTAATAGCAGCAGGAAGAGTACATATAGGCGGTATTTGTGGTGGATTAACTAGATGGAGTAATATTAATAATTGTAATGCAAATATATATGGTACCACTGATATATTAGGATCAGCTGGGAATAGTGGTATAGCATTTATTGGTGGTATGATAGGATTAGCATTCTTAACAGATAATTCTGATCAACAATATACTAATATTAATATTAATATAACATATTATAATCCAGTTACAATAACAGTAGGTACTGCTATAAATGCTTGTTATACATCAGGACTAATAGCATATGCACAAGCTGCACGTGTAATATCATGTACTGCGACATTTAAGAGAGAATTATTATTAGATTCATATGCAAAAACTGGATCATTAATATCAGGAATATTAGTAGGACAAAATTTATTTGAAATAATACAAAATTGTTCTGTTATATCTGAGTCAAATATAACAAGTAATAATAATGGTGGAAATGTTACTACAAATCAATTAATAACAGGTGGTTTAATAGGTTTAAATGCTAATGCTGGATTAATAATACAATGTAATTTACAATGTAAACAATTAACTATATCTAATAAAAATTCAGGGCAAGCTATATTATTTTCAGGTGTATTAACTGGTGATGGAGAAGGTGGAAGAACTCTAAACAATAGTGTAACATGTACATCATTTAATATTAATAGTAATACAACAGGCATTGATATAATATCAGGTAATTGTGGCTATATAACATCACTTAATGCACCAGTAGATATTTTGTATAATCAAAATGTTGTAACTTCAGGTAAAGATAATATTATTAATAGTCAAGGTATATCAACTGATAGTACATATGGTGTAGCAGTTGGTGGTGTATTAGGATTTGCTGAGGGTTTATCCCCCTCCCCTACATATAATTATACATTTACAGATAATACATTAAATGTTAATAATCGTTTAACATATAAAGCAAATCAACAATCAACTAAAATTAATGTGAACGCTGTAATTGCTAAAAATACATCAGGGGCAACAGTACTTTTTAATACAACATCATTTATAAATAATGATGCACAATTTGTTTCATATTTGCCTGATTCACAACCAACTGGTATAATATTTAATAGTTTACCATATCCAATACCAGGTACAGGTATATTAACTATTGTTGGCCCTAATTTCTTAATAGATTTATCAGATATAACTGTATTTCTATATATTAATGAAATAATACCTAAAGAAGCTGAAACATGCTGTATAGCAAATGTATTAAATCCTAATCCACAAACAACAAATTTTGATACAAGTATAACAACTACAAAGGCTGGTAATTCTGCAATGGTTACAAGTGTTAATGACTTTTATACAGGAGTAAGTACTGGAAAGCGTACAGTGCATTCACAACCAGTGTTTAGTTCATATCAGGCATATATTCAATATTTACAAGGATTAAATCGTCGTTAAAGATTTTCTTTATAGCGTATATTATTAGATATGGCACGAAAAACTTCAAGACGTTCTCATTCCCGGAAGATGAAACACACTAAAAAACACGGTAAATCTAGTCGTGTATCTCGTAGACGTACTCACCGCAGAAGAGGTGGTATGGCTGTTCGTGGGGCCCCTCTAGGATATTCACTATCTGGTGACTGGTCATCTAAAATGTCTCTAGGTCAAGGCAATGATTTTGAAAGCTATCACAAAGGTCAACATGGTGGTGAAGCAGCTGTTGAACTTACAGGTCAAGAACTAATTGATGCAGGTATGCGTGGCCCGGCAATGCAAAATGGCCCATTTGCAGCATATGCCGCAATTGCTGGATTAAAAGATCAAAATGGTGGTAAACGCAGAAGACACCGAAAGAGCAAAAGCAGCAAAAAGAGCAAAAGTAAGAGCAGAAAAAGTCGCAGAGGTGGTAGCAAGAAACGTAGATCTAGTCGTAAAACACGTCACAGACGCAGACGTGGCGGTGCATTAGGTTATTCCCCTGTATCTGCATCAAGTATGCTCTTATCTGGCCCAGGCGCTTATGCAAAAGCTGGATTAAATCCTGGATGGAACAGTGATGTAGCATTTAATGCTGCTAAACAGCGTGAAGGCATGTAAATTGTGATATAAGATAAATAATAATACATTTTATAGTAAATAGATAATATTATTATGCCTATATCAACGACACTTTCTAACCCTGCATCATTATATGCATTAATGACTACATCTGATACTACTGATTTAGGACAATCATATACTATTACAAATGATATTGATATGGGTAGTATATTATGTAATTCAATAGGGATAGCAAATTCAAATGGATTTACGGGATCAATAACAGCTAATTTATTACCATCAGGTAAATATCCAGTAATAACTATAAGAAATATAGCTAGTCCATATTCTGGTTTTATTGATTATATAAATAGTTCAAATACTATTCAGAATATTAATATTAGTTATAATTTTTCATCAAGTACAACATTTACATCACCAAACGATACAGGTGGATTTGCAGGTGATATTGGAAGTTTTCCTTCAACATCTCCAACTATTAATAATTGTAGCGTTAATTTTATATCAAATAATTGTAATATTACTTCATCGTCATCATTTTCATCGTGTGGAGGATTTGTAGGAGGATTAGGATCAGGAAGTATTACAAATTGCACAGTTATAACAAATGATAATTTTAATATATCAGGGATAAATTTAGGATTTTTTGCAGGAAGAGTGCAAAATAGTTCATCTGCATTAACAGCATTAACAAACTGTATTGCCATTATAGGAAATAATTCTCAATTAATTGGTCAGAATTCAGGTAATAATGCAATAGGTGGAATATGTGGATTAGTTCAAAGTAATATTTCCAATTGTAAACTTGTAGTTAAAAATAATTGTAGTTTTAGTGCAACAAATACGCAGTCAGGCGCAGGAGGTCTATTTGGTATTATAAAAGCTTTATTTATAAATATAATTGTTAATAATTGTATAGGGGTATATGGTGATAATATAAATATACAATCTGTAACTCTTACTGATATTGGTGGTTTATGTGGATATATAGATTCAAATGAAACATTAAATAATAGTATAATTATATATGGAAATAATACAACCTTAAAAAGTACATCATATAGAGTAGGCGGTGTTATAGGTACTGTTTTTGGAGGAAATGCAAGTAATTGTATAGCAATATTTAAAGATTATAATATTACAGGCAATAATTCATCTATTCAAGGGCCTACAATAGCAGTAGGGGCATCTCCATCAACTGTGAATATATTATCGCAGACATATGGAGTTCCATTATCAGGAAGTGGTGTTACAAATGTTAGTACTACATCACAATCTACTATTTATAATACAATTAATACAAATTATTCAGCAGATATGAAATGGTTACAATCATTAATTCGTATAAGAGAACCGCTTAATAATCCAACTCCAAATAATACTGTTAATTTAGATAATATAATACAAATAGGCGATAGTAAAATAATACAATTATATAAAAATAATTCAATAATATTATCAATGTATTATAGTAATACTCCTAATATTATCAGTACATTTGGTACAATTAAAAGGTATTTAGATAGCTTTTTGATTATACCAGATTCAGATATAATATATTACATAGTACCTGTAGGGACTCAATATTTATTAGAAACAAGTAAACAATATTATTTACCAACAGATAATATTAATATAACTATTATATCAACAGGGGAAACAATACATAATATAATAACAAACAATACTGAAGTATATTATAATAGCAATACATATATAAAGGGAGATACTATAAATAATATAATTTATATATTAGGTATAGGGACATTTTGTGTTAAAATTAATGAAATAATACAAGAATCATCAAATATAGCAACAAATATATGTCAAAAATCAATTACAACTAATTTAGATAGTAGTGTAATACCACAACAAAAAGCAGCCGACTCTATAAGACAAAATGCTAATACACAAATGGCTCAACCAGATATCTATATACAACGAGGTATAAAAAAACCAGTATTCCAATCATATCAATTTCAGATGATGTACTTACAGGGTAAAGCGTGCGGTCGTTAGTTCAAGATGTTAAGAACATATTATTATTAATATTATCAGGAGTGCATTCAGTAGTTCTAATTTTATCTTCAAAAAGTAGTGCAAGTAATTCACGACCTTTTGTAGTAAATAGTTTACGTTCCATTGGTTTAACATTAACATTTATATCAATAAATAAATCACCATATCTACCAATATCGCCTTGTACAGGCATGCCTAATCCTGAAATACAATATCTATCACCTTGGAATGACCCTGCAGGTACTTTACAGAATAACCCGTCATCATATCCAGGATGACCATCGATACGAACTACACATCCTACAAGGCTTTCTGATAATGATAGAGTAATTTTAGTCTCAAGATGTTGTAATTTATCGCCGACGCGTTTAAAAGTTTTGAAAGCAGGATCATTATGATCTTCATTAATGATAATATGTGCATCACCTGGTTTTTCAAATGCTGGATGATCTGAACATACTTCATTAAATACAAAGGTTTCACCTGGCTTAGTACCTGGTTGTATCTTAACATTAAGAGATTTATTAGAAGCGTGAAATCCTGAACCATTGCATTTATCACATTTTTCGATAATTTTTTCACCTCGCCCTTCACATTTAATACAAGCTCCATTTGTTTGCATAGTCATTGGTCCCATTTGAACAACATGTGTTACCGTCCCACGACCTTTACAATCTACACAAGTTTCTTTGCGTTTAGCGCCACTATGATCACAATCTTTACAGAATGTCTGACGATTAATATTAATATCGAATGTACGTCCTAAATAGAATTGCTCAAGTGTAATATTAATTGATTGAGTAACTGGAGCAGGTTTTTTACCTTTGCGGACTTGGCCTTGGTTTCTAGGACCTGGGCCACCGCCAAACATATTACCAAATAAATCATTAAGATTAACCTCAAAAGGGAATGGAAATCCACCTCCTGCACCTGGAAAACCTCCTTGATGCGGATTTCCTCCATCTTCTCCAGGAATTATCCCGTGATCATCATAGATTTTACGTTTTTGTTCATCACCTAGAACTTCGTATGCACGTTGAATTTCTTTGAATTTTTCAGTATCACCACCCTTATCAGGATGATGTGTTCTAGCTAAATTAATATAGGCCTTTTTAACAGCACTTGCAGAATCTGATTTATTAACACCTAAGACATCATATAATGATTTACTACTCATCAGGGCAATCTATTATGAACTTATATCTGAATTTATTTAAGTATCGTTTTAAGTAAATCAGAGAATCTAAAGTCTAATAAATTAAATCTAGTAATGACATCTTTAGTAGGTCAAGAATCTGTATGGAATGAATGTATAAATCAATTTGATACACCGAGTCATATATTTATAACAGGTCCACCTGGATGTGGGAAAACAACAATAATGCGAGAATTATTAAATGAATATGCTAGGCTAAAAAAGAGAACAAATGGATATCTATGGGGTCTTGAAACAACTGATGAATGTTTAATATTAGGTCCAGAACAAGATAGAGGTATCCAAACAATTCGTGGTCAAGTAAGTCTTTTTATTAGACAAAGATCAATAGGTAATGATATGTTTAGATGGGTAGTAATTGATGATGTAGATACTTTTCCTCAAATATCTCAGCAGGCATTAAGAAGGCCAATGGAATCTTATTCTCATATTACACGATTTCTATTTATTGGTACATCTGAAGATGATTTAATTCCTGCAATAAAATCAAGATGTATACATATTCCAATGAATACTGTAAATCCATTAATGTATAAAAAACAATTTTTACAATTAGTAAATATGCCTACAAATTATGTATTTACAGAAGAAATATGGGGATGGATAATTAATATCTCAAATAATAATATTAGTGATCTTGTAAGATTAATTAAATTAATTAGAGATATAGTTGTAACATTAAACATTAAATTAAACTTGGATATTGTACAAATATTATGTTCATCGCCATTTTATACGGATTTTATTCCATTATTAAATGCAATGTCTAATAAAAATGTAGAAGAATCAATACATTGTTTATTATTAATATGGAAAAGGGGATATGCATATGAGGACATATTAGAGAGTTTTCAAACAATAAACAGTATATTTGGAAATAATATTTTCAAAGATAATATTTTAATTCATAAATTCTTAATTAATGCCTGGATATCATATTGTAAAGGAAATACTTCAGTGTTAGCTCTTCAAAATGTTCTATATAAGACTTTAAATCAATGACTATTATTTAGATAATGATTGCTCTAATAAGTATTTAATAGCAATATCTGATTCCATAATTTGTGTTTCACTCATACGAAGGAACCATCCAAACACTTCTCTATCTCTTAGTTCAGGCCAAGGAAATGGTACATATATATTATAGGTATAGACATCAAATGGTAAATTGCCATCTGTACCAGTAGCAAGTAGATCTTCTAATTCAATACGCCGTCCATTCTTTTTACGCATAGTTTCAGAGTTAGGATCGACAACAATACCCATACCCGAGTATGTATCAGATAGACGTATCCAGTCCCATTTTGCATCACCACGTATTTGATCGCCGCCACGTTTTTCAGCTACACGTTTATAGCATATAGCAGCCCATTCTTTAAAGAGTGGATGTTCAGCTTTAGGACTCCAAATACAGCGGAATCCAGGTATAGTTGTGCCATCAGTACCACTATATGTTTCATCAAGATCAGTCCCATAGAATACAACTTTATCTTGTGGTAATTTACCGAATGGTTTTAGACAAATGCAATAAGGAGATAACCATAATCCTCCATATTTAGCTAATATTGCAGATCTAATGTAATTTAATTCAGATTCATTAACAGGTGCGATAGGGTCACGTAAACCGGGAGGAAGTTGGTCCCATCCACCTAGTAATTCAGCAACACCAGATAATCCACCGATAACTTCAATACGATATTCTCCTTTATTTTGTGTAACTATGGATTCATAGCATAGATTTAAAAAGGGTAGATTTAATGCACGAGTGGAACGTGAACCGAAATCCATCCAGTTGCGTGAGTTAACATCACTATTATCGTAGTATAGCCAAATGGCTGGTTTTTCCATACCGCGTTTTAATAGATGTTTATCAGAAAAGGGATTTTTCTTAATCAAATCTTTGGCAAAAAGGAAAGCATATAGAATTGCAATAAGGAATAATACTCCTAAAATTAAACCAAGTCTGTGAAATGGACTCATTATCACCCTATCTTATGAAAACTTAATATTATTTTATTTTACATCTTTTACTATTTGCAATGAATATGGTGTAATAATTATATTTCCAGAATAGTTATCATTAGTTAAAGGTTCTGTATTACATATTGTATTAACACCAAATGCATTTTCTCCAAAGGTTTTAATAAGATTATCTCTATGTTTTTTCTCTTTTTCAAATTGTTCTTTTTCAAATTGTAGTAGTTGATTTTTTTCATCTTCAGTAGGTTTAATTTGTTTTTCTCTTAATTCTTTTAGTTTATCTAGATGTTTCATTACATCTTCAATATCATTATTATTTGGTAGCTTATCAATAATAGTATTATTATTAAATGCAGTATATAGATCAGAATATTGCAATTCAGAAGGGAATGTAGAAGAATATTCTTGAATTTCCGATTGAATTAAATCTGCACCAATAGAATTAGTAATACCCATTGAATTAATACAAATAATGGAGTTGTGTGATATTTCTGGTTTTCCAAATTTAGTGGACTTTTCAAAAACGGAGTTAAAAAAAACGGGATTAAAATTGTTAGGAGTTATTTCGGACTCTGTTTTCAGACTTTTTTCAGACTCCTGTTTTAGCCAATCCTGATATCCGTGTCCTAATTCGGAAACATGAGACTCCTCAAACTTTTTATTAAACTCCTCATTATCAATTTCCTGAAAAATAGAATTAATTAATTCATTACTACGTGAACTCCTAATTACATCAGGACTTATAATTTCATTTAAAACATCTCTGCCACCTTTTAGTCTTTTATTTATTTCCTGTAAATGTAAAAATGCAGTTAATACATTATCAAAATCTTCATTAGACCCGGATTTATCTGGATGTGATTCTAAGACTTTAGTTTTAAAGATATTTTTAAGATATTTAGAGTCTATTTTACTAAAATCATCAGTAATTCCTAAAATATTTAGACATTTCTGTAAATATGACATTATATATAACTTTATATAATATCATATAATTAATAATTTAAGTTGTAGAATAAAACTAATATCCAAGTCTTTTTTGTCCTCCATTATGTCCATTAGATGATTGATTGAGATCAACGCCATCAGTAATAACAAGTCCTTTCATACGTTCAAAATATTGTTGATTTTGTATATGCATTTGTGCGCGTTTTTGTTCAAGCATTTGATCTTGTCTTTTTTGCCTGGCTTCAAAGTCTTGTATGCTATGTAATTCAGATTGTGTAAATGGATCTGGCCCCTTTTCTCTTGAAGCACGATATTGTTCATAATTGCGTTCAGTAACTTGAACATTAGAAACTTTATCTGAAATAGTACTTTCAGAAGTATAAGCACCACGTAAATCTGTAAACTGCATTTTAGAGTTAGGTGCAGCTGTAAAGCTAGAAGGTCTTTCTCCTACAAGATCAACCCCACTAGTAGGGTTTAGAGTAAGTGCCATTTGCCCAGGATGTGTTATAATAGAATTAGATTGAGCTCCACCTTTTCTGGCTTCTTCTTCAAATACACGATTAAACACATCTCTATTAAATTCACCTTTAAACTTAGGAACATCACAGCGTGTATCATTGCCTTTTAGCCAGTCACCATAGCCATCAGAATCAGGATCAGGCATATGGGTTTGTTCAAACATACGATTGAAGATATTCATATCAAGATTTTTAGCATTTAAACGAACTGGTTCAGCGTGTTTCCATTTTTCTGCCTCTGCATCTCGAGAAGTACTTAAAGAAGTAGGTGCTTCAACCCGCCCATTAACATCTTTGCGACCACCCTTAATAGTTTTAAGTATTTCAGAAAGATAAGCATATGCACGTGTAACTGCTTCAAAATATTCTTCAGATCCACCTTTATCAGGATGTGCCTTTAAGGCCATTTTCTTATAAGCAGACTTTAGTGATTCTTCAGTTAGAGCAACTTCTTCTTGAATACCTAGCACTTCTAAACAGGATGCAAAATATGTCATAGCTTTTTGTTTAGGAGTATTTGTTATTACTTTCCAACTTGGTGTATTATCTGAATATGTTGTTATTTGTTGACCTTTTGAAGAAGTAGTTAGAGATGGATATGTAGCTGTACCAGGATTCATAGTTGGTGGTGCTTGAAATGCTCTAGGAACAGGAGGTACATTTGAAATATAATTTGTAGATGATTGTATTACATCTCTGTGTTCTCCCGGAAGTAATGGAGCAACCTGACCTGAATTAACAGTTGATACATAATTTAATAGATAACTGTATATACCACTACGTTTTGCAGAAGTAACATATTCGACAGCAGATAAACAGGTGTTTATCATTTGAACTCTTTTTTCAGGATTAGTAATTTGTATTATATTACTATAAATTCTAAGATGTACTGGATCGATTGATGAAGCAGCATTACCCATTTCCTATAAATACATAAACAGACTTTAAAATCTTTGTTGACGCAATATAGAGAAATGAGTGAATCATTATTTGATACTACATCATTAAAATATGGTGCAACACTTGCATTGGGTGATTCAATAGTATTAAGTACATTAAAAGCATATAGTGAAAAAATGATTACATGGCGTGGAGTAGTTCCATTAGTTATGGTATATTATTCTTTACAGCCTTATATATTTTTAAAGTCATTAGCTCATCAATCATTAACTGTTATGAATTTATTATGGGATGTTATGAGTGATGTAACAGTTACAATAATTGGATTATTTTATTTTAAAGAAAAACTAACTAAATTTAAAAAAATAGGTGTATTGTTATCTGTAATTTCAATTATTCTATTAAGTTGGAAAGATGGTGATGATTAAAACTAAAAATAATAAAATATTATCTATTAATATAAAATGCCATCAAAAGACTTATTTAAATCCAGCAATAAAAAACAAGAAAAAACATCTAAAGATGAAAGTAATAAAGATACGGAGTCTATTAATAAAGTAATAGAATCTGTTTCTAACATATCAATTGAATTACCAAATGCATCATTAAATAATCAAAAATTAAATGAATTAGAAGAAAAACTAACAGAATTAGAACAAAAAGTACATACTATTAAAGAACAAAACCTTGAAAAAGTAGAGGATAAAGTTGAAGAAGTTAAGGAGAAAGTAGAAGAAAAGGTAGAGGAAGTTAAAGAAAAAGTAGAAGAAAAAGTAGAAGAAGTAATTGAGAAACTAGAAGAAAAGGTAGAGGAAGTTAAAGAAAAAGTAGAAGAAAAAGTAGAAGAAGTAATTGAGAAAGTACAAGAAAAAGTAGAAGAGAAAATAGATGAAATAATTGAGAAAGTAGAGGATAAAGTAGATGAAGTAATAAATAATGTTATGGAAAATGGAGAAAAAACAGTAGAAGAAGCAGTAGCAATAGCAGTTGAAGAAGTAAATAAACAAGTTGTAGAAGCAGTTAATAACACAAATTGTGGATTTTGCAAAGTATTAGCTCCAATAATCAAATTATTTCTTCAACCATCGGCAAAAAAGGTGCAAAAACAAGAAAAAGTAGAAGCAGTTTAATGTAAAGAAAGAACAGTTGCATCTGATAAACTTATATTAGGTTTATAATGTGTTTTAATTTGTGTTTTTGATTGAAAAATTTTCCAGTATATACCTGAATTAAAATAATTCTTAAGCTTATTAACAAAATTAATAATCTTAGTAGAATAATATAAAGTACGTAATTCTTTATTAGAATGTTTAGTTAAAGAAGTGCCAAAATCTTTTTTAAATTGTGAGAGTGCAATATGTTCACGTCTTTTACTAATTTTAAATTGAAAGTCAATTTCAATAGTAGGTGGATACATTTTTTCAATAAGCGATTGCAGAATATGCCCAGCAGGAGTTTCAGGTAATTCAGATACAACAAAAATATTTTTTTTAATATTAATTAATGGTTCAGAATATTCATTATAGGATTGCTGTGTTAATTTAATATCATTATTATGTTCATAAACAATTAATTTAGCTAGTAATTTATAAAATTTAAGTATTTTTTTGGCTTTTTGTTTAGCTTTAGAATCTGTAATGGATTGTAATTTTTTAATATTATTTAAATTAAGATATACTCTAAACCGTACCATTTTATTAATCTAAATATAATTATTAAACAGAGCTTTAACTTCGCTAATACTGATTAAAGGAATTTCTGATTCACATTCCCAGAAATATCTTTTACCAACAGAATCAAATCCAAACTTAGAAGGAAAATACTGTGGTGCAATAATAGGTAATTTTTTCTGTATACAATTTGGAATTAGCTCCCAACTTTCTAATGGTAATACCATACATAATTGTTCATTAGGATGAATATTTTCAGCCTTAATCGTAACCCTGCCAGGAAATTCAGATAATCCATTATTGGCAATATATTCTTTTAGCCAACTCCAAAGTGGAGGTAATCTATAAGGATAATACCAATTATAGGAAATATTAATATTTTCTCCTGTATAATAAGACCATATCCATTGAATTCCATATAAATATTCTGAACAAATCATATTAATAGATTTAGATGTATAGTTAAATCCTGAAAACCATTGTGTTAAGTATTTTTGTTGCCAATTTTCAATTAATTGTTTTCTACCAGATGAAAGTACATTTTCTTCAATGTGATACAGAGGCCAATTATTATCACCAAGAGGTAGTTTAGTATTAGAAGTCTGAATACCTAAATTCCTTGAAATCATTTGTTTCTTATTAATATAATTTGCAATTCTATCATATTCAGCAGTAGAAAGAATATTAAATAATTCAAATAAACCGTGTGTAGTGATTTGATAAGTATCTGGGTCAATAAGAGTAATATTATTATTATGCATAGATTCAATAATTTCAATAAGTTCAGAATGACCATCATCACGAATTTTTAATCCGAGAGAACTAGGTAGAAAATCATTACCAAGAATAGACATTGCAAAACAATAATCAATAATAAATTTACGTTTTGCATAATTATCTTCAAAATTTCTACATAAATAGTTACGTAAAGTATGAATTGAAAACCATTCAAATATTTCTTCACCCAAAGAATCACGTGATATATTTCCAGAATCAATTTCTTCGCGAAAGAGCCATATATTATTATCAAGATCATTAAGTTCACGATTTAGAATAGATAAGACAATTAAGTCAGCATCTAATCCATAAATTGCAAAGTTATCACAGTAATCTGAATTATTACGCCATTGTTCAATAATTTTATGTTCACCTTCACCAGGTTCATCTGAAGAACTAAGATGCCATTTAATATGTTTATGTTTATTAATCATTGTTTCAAGACGTAAACGCAATCGTTTCATAAAATCTGTCCCAGGAGTAATTGCATTTGTATCCCATTGTTTTTCAGGAGAAGGTGTAATACTTTTCATAGCAATGGATTTAAATCTTCGAAGGCGTTGTTGTCGCATTTTGGCCATTGGTACAACTCCATCAATACATATAAATACTCCATTTGTTGGAGACACTTGTTTAACAACTTTAATACAATATTTAATTACTGATTCAATAAGAATATTTTCCCATTCAATTTGATTATCAATGGTATGAAAAGCAGGTAAATCATCTCGATGCAAACAGTGATAAATTAAACAATTAAAATCCATCCATAACCATTGTACAGATGTTTCTGGATGTACTTTAGTAACAAGATTAGGTATATTACTAATAAGTTTTTTATAATATGAAGGAATACCCATTATATAATAAATAAGTTTAAATCTTTATATTCAGGCGCTATTTGTAAAATGAATAAATAGGGGAATGTCTGGAACACCGACTGTTTTTGATTATGTAAAATCCTTTATGGGAACTAATGTTTTAGGAGGAACTATGGAATTAATAAGATTAATTCCTGATTCAATTTTATATGGTTCGCTATTTTTATATATTTTAACTCACAATTTTTCATTTGGGATTTTTGCAATATTTATACTTGAAATGTCCTTATCACATAGATTAATATCTTGGGTATTTTCTCAAGTTACTGGTGAATCCCGGTCTGTTGATCCAAAAGCTTTTTCAAAATGCTATCACGGATATAGAACTCCACGATATGAAATTAGTCGTATGCTCAATTTAAATCAATATCCTGCATTTGGTACATATTCTATTACTGCTATTGCAACATATATTGGATTAGCAATGGGATCATTTAAACAGACATTAAATACAATGGGTATTGAATGGTCTTCAAGATATGCATTTAGTATGGTATTTATTTTACTCATACCTGCATTATATATTTTAATAAGATACTTATCTGGTTGTGACACTCTAGGAGAAATGATGGTTGGAACAGTATTTGGTATAATGATTGCATTAATATTTTATTTTATCAATAGTTCTCTATGTGGTCAAGAAAGTATGAACTTTTTAGGACTACCTTTATTAATAAATAAGTCTGATAATGGATCATCTATATATGTATGTTCAACTGAAGAAAATAATAATTAAAATGTGAGTTTAAATAATTTATAATTAATACAATTAAATATAAATAATGAATGATAAACCATTATTATGTTTAAATATGATTGTAAAGAATGAAGCAGATATAATTGAAAATACATTAATGAATATTATAAGTAAATTACCAATTGATTATTGGATAATATGTGATACAGGTTCAACAGATGGAACTCAAGAAATAATTAAAGGTTTTTTTAATTTTGTTGGTATTAAAGGTGAATTATATGAAGACAATTGGGTCGATTTTGCATATAATAGAACAAAAGCTTTAGAATATGCATATAATAAGAGTAAATATTTATTAGTATTTGATGCAGATGATAAAATTATAGGTAATATTACTCTACCAAAAGAATTAAATAAAGATGGTTATATTTTTCAAATGAAAGGAGGAAATACATATTTTGAGAGAATATTTATAGTTAATAATAGTATTAATTGGAAATATAAAGGTGTATTACATGAACATATATTTAAATCAGATGGATCAAATTCGGATATAGAAATAATTAAGGGTGATTATTATATAGCATATAATGGTGGTGGGAAAAGTAGTAGAAATAAGGATAATAAACAAAAATATAAGAATGATGCAGAAATATTAGAGAAAGCATATTATGAAGCTAAAAATGCAAATGATAATATTTATAAGAGATATAATTATTATTTAGCACAAAGTTTATGTTGGGCAGGTGAATATTCAAAAGCAATAGAATGGTATAAAAAATGTTTAGAATTAGATTTATGGGATCAAGAAAAATATATTGCGTGTTTTAATATATATGAATGTTATGTAAAATTAAATACTGAAGAAAAAGGTATAGAATATTTATTACAGAGTATACAATATGATAAAACAAGAGTAGAATGTATCTATCATTTAATAAAATATTATACAGTTAGAAATGTACATAAAGTTGGATATGAACTATATAATATAATTCAAGATATATATTCTAAACTAATTATTATAGATAATATTAATGAAGTATTAAATGGAAAATTATTAGTTGATAATGAAGTAACAATATTTTATTTGCCATATTACATGATTATAGTTGCTTCATATGTTAATAAGTATGATATAGGTCTATTAATGTATAAAATAATATTTAAATATAAATTATGGCCTGTAAATTGCTTTTTTATTAATAATATGTTATATAATATTAATATATATTTAGATAAAATACAAGAAAATACTAAAGAAGAGTTTTTATTATCATTAAGAGATTATTTAATATTTTTAAATAATAATAACCATAAAATAACTGATACTAATAAACAATTAATTGAAAGATTGATAAAATTAAATGTTTTAGAACCAGAATGGATAAATAAATAAAAATATAGTAGGAATGGAATCATTAAGAGGAATTATAAATGATATCCGTATTTTTATGTACGGCGGATTAAGAACATTACCATTTACATTAGCTGGTACTATGTTAATATTAGGATTAATGAGTGCAAATTATGCCATATTATTTTTCCTATTAGGATTTTTAATAATTACACCAATATTATCATCAGTTCTTAATAGACTTGCTGATGCTATATTACCTGCAAATTGGTTTAAGGCAACATCAAATGATATATGTAAATTAATAATACCATATGCAACACTAACAAATAATTCAAATAGTGCATCTGGAGTACCTGTTACAGTATTTACAACAGTATGGACATCAATGATAGCATTTTTCTTTGGATACATATTAATGAATGGAATTCAATTAACAAGAGTACCAGCCGAAGAATCAGAAGATGCAACTGAAGTACAAACAGGTAGTACAAGTAATAGAATGTCACAAGCAATTATATCTATAGTAACATCAATAATAGCATTAATTGTAGTATTTGCATATAGAATATATACAGGATGTGAGACAAAATTAGGACTATTAATAACATTAATAATATTTGGTAGTTTAGGAATGTCTTGGTATTATGGATTAAGTTTAATAGGACAAAATCGTTTATCAGATTTATTTGGAATAGCAAATAGATTACTACCAGCTTCTGCTATGCAAAATGGGCCAGTTGCTTGTTTACCTATATTAATGCCACAAACAATAAAAGGGACAAGTAAATAATAAGTAATTGTAATTATATATTTATATAGAATAAAAAATAAACATTTCAGATAAAAATCGTTGTAATTTAATAGAATCATCACGAGAAATCCATTGCACACTAACTGCTCTTTTTAAATGTATTTGAATAATATTATAAGAATCTCGTAAATTAATATTTGAATAAATATTTGATAAAGTATCTATTTGAATACAAGGCTTATTAAGACGACTATTAACATTATTATGTAAATTAAATAACCAATATTTTATTGATGTAAGATTATTAAAATCAATAGGATATTTAAATATATATTCAGTATAATGTTTTTTACAGAGAGGACAAGGTAATGAAGTTTTTAGAGAATTAAGTAAACCAGTCCATAATCTCTTTTCTTCATTTAAGTGAAAATTAGTAGAATTAAAATAATTATTGTGATTCTGTGGTGGATTAATAGTATTAATTTTTAGTGATAATGAATGTAAAATTTGCCATAAAGCAGGCCCCCATTGATTATTTTGTGGTGCATCCATTTATATATCTTGTTAAAATTTGAAAATTAAAATTACGCAAAATATATATAGGCGATAGTAATGTCAAGTGAATATAAAGTTAACCGTATTTTATGGGAATCATTAGAAAGTATATTATATGCACATTCTGTAAAATATGTACGAGAAGTTGCTAAGAAACTAGAAATTCCTGAAAAGGAATTAATTAAACGTGTTATTCCAAGTAGTGACTCCTTAAAAGTATATATTCAAGATACAAATAATGAGACAACACAGTGTAAAGCATATATTCAAGATAATAAGTTAACTGTATTATGTAGAAAACCAGTTGCATATAATTGTGAATATTGTAGTTTACATAGAGATAAACGAATGACACTAATTAAAGAAACTGATCCTGAATTCATTCAAAAAATTAAAGATAGATCTGATATTAATAGTATTTGGGTTAATTCTACAAATAATCTTATTAATTCTAATGGTGATATTATTGGTAAAATTAATAAAGTAAAACAGAAAATTACACTATATAGTTTATAATATCTTCAATATTAGAAATGGGTGCAGGTGCTGTAGCAGTATTCCGAACAGAATTAATAGAAGGATATGTTACAGTAGATAACTATAAAAATGGTGTTATAATAAAAGCATTTTTTAGTAAATTACCAAAAGGTAAGCACGGATTTCATATTCATAAAGCAGGTGATTTACGAGGAGAAGGCTGTAGTGGATTATGCGAACATTATGATATAGGTAATAATATTCATGGTGATAGACCAAAAAATAAAATAGGAGAAGAGCGTCATACAGGTGATTTAGGAAATATAGAAATAAAAGAAGGCACTAATACTGTTACTAAAAAATATTATATAGAAGGTATAAGAATAGAAGATTTATGGGGGCGTTCAATAATAGTACATGAGGATGAAGATGATTTAGGAAAAGGTAATTTTGAAGACTCATTAATATCAGGGCATAGTGGTGCAAGAATTGGTTGTGCAATATTTGGAAGAGTAATATGTAAAAATAAATTAAGCCATAAAACAAGAAAGAATAGACGCAAATAATACATAAGAGCTTAAAAAAATTGAAACAATATTAATATTAAGAGATTATTATTTTAAATGGAAAATACAAATAATAATCAAATTAATTTGTCAGATATTTTTGAAGATAGCGAAGAAGATAATGAACATTTTATAGATGATATGCAGCCCCTATCTAATATAATTATAGATCAACCATCAAATCAATCTCTAAAGAGAAAACGTGAATCTGATGATGAGGAAGAACAAGCTATATATAATGAGAGAAAAAAAAGAATAATTAAAGTCCATAAACCAATTACTAACTATGTAAGGCTATATAGTGGTGAAGAACTATATTTTAATAATAATAGTAAAGAATATAAATTAATATTGACCAAGTATTTAGAATCAAATAAGTTAATAAGAAACATAGTAAAACGAATAATGATTAATTCTTTTAAAGGTAGAATAGAATATTTAAGTAAATTTTTAATAAAAGATAAAGAGGATAATGATATATCAATAAAATATTATGTAGATTTAAGAAATGATGTATATACAGCATATTATAGAGAAATTAAATTACAGAGAATATTTAAGAAATTATTAAATATTTGGAGAATTTATAGAATAGATAAAGCATATGTAAAAGATATAGATCCTATAACGCTATCAGAGCCAGAAAAGTGTATAATAGTATATGATATGAAGAATAAGAGAAAGTATATATTAGATGGTAAAAGTTTATCTAATTCAATAAATGCAAGTCTATTGTATTATCAGAATGCATTTGCATCACCACTTAATCCTAAAAATCCTAAAACAAATGTAGAGTTTACATATAGTCAACTAATATCAATATATTATCAATTACAGGAAAAAGGTGAATTAAAATGGACAATTAGTACTTTAAAGGAGTCTAATTTTAATGTATATAGATGGAATATATATAATAAATCCATATTAGCAATAAATGCAATAAAAAATGAGATAAATAAGTTGGATACATATGATGGTAAAGAATTATTATTAGATTTTATAATAACAAAGTTAGAAGAATATGATATGCATCCAACAGAATTAGTAACAAAAGCATATGAGGTAGGTATAAATAAAGTACCAAATCATACATATTTACAAAAATTAAAACCGATTGCTATAATTCACTATGAAGCAATACAATATAATTTGAATATGAGTGGTACAATAAAGGCTGCGTGTTTAAAAATATTTAAAGGTCAAAATAAATTTATAAGAGATTTAATTGCGACAAATGTATTAAAAGTTATTAGACGTAGTCAACAATAAGTATAATTTAAGTAATATAGCGAAGTTTAACTGGTACAAGTTTCTTTAAGTCCTCTGCAGATAAAGTATTTGAGAAATCAGAATAGAGTGTAAGTATATTATCAATAAAATCACAGCTTATTTCAAGTTGCTCTAAGTAGGCATTAATAATTTTATATTTACCCCAACATAGTTTATTTTTTTTATTAAAGTGTGTTCGAGAATATTTAGCAATTTTAATTGTATCATTTGGACCAAGTAAACCATCCCCGTGTGATTTAGATTTATCAGCTTTAGACCATTCATCAGGAATATCATCAGGAAAGTACTTATCATAAAATTCTTCCATTGCATCATCAGAGTTCCATATTATTTTTCCATTATCTTCCATACCATACTCCTGAATAGCATCATCCCAAAATGGACATCCTAATAGATTATTCTCAATATCATTTATTAAGCGTAGTGTATTCTGACTCCATTTTAATGTACTTCTATAACACTTACCATACAATGCACTTGCAGGTATAGATAATTTTCTATGTACTTTTCTTCCTATAATAGAATTATTTTCAATTATATCCTGATAATATCGTGGATCAATAGTATCAGGTAGATTATTAAAACTTTTAATACGATTTTCTTTATTTAAGCATAACATAGTAATACTTAAACAGCGTATAATAATATCATATTGTGATGATTTATAACCTAATAGTTGTTCATAGTTCTTTAGTGCATCAATACAAATAGAATATTTGGTAGAATATTTAATATTAATATTATCAATATACCATTGAATTAATTCCCATATACGCTCTTCATTAATATGTAAGGATGCCCACCAAGCTGAAATAGCTTTACCTTGATAAATTGCACGAATAAAATATGTTTCAATTTCATTCTCCTTATTAAAATCCCATTTTACAGGAGTTTTATAAGTAACTCTATCAGGGATATTTTTATTTACAAGAGGATACAATAAAATATACCATAAAGATGTATCACGCTGTGATTGTGAAATAGAATTAAGTTGATAAGTTGCTAATAGGATATCGGTTTCAGAAATTTCATCAGAACGTAGAGTATTCCAAGAGTTAACAAGCCATTGTAAACAATATGGACCAGTATTAAATAACCAAGATTCAAATAATGTTGAAATAGCTTCTCCACCATAGCCACTATCAAGTAATTCTTGACACCAGAATAAGGATTCATCAGGAGCTCGTTTAGTAGTTGTATAATATAAAGCAGATATGACTTCATCATATAAATAAAAGTGTCTCGTAAGAGGCATAATATGCGATCACACTTATAACTTAATATATGGTACGGTCAAATTTATAATATACGTGTGTGTTAAATATTTAGCAGTTATATATCTTTATATTAATAAGATGGAGTTTAAGGAAGATGCGACTGAGATTCTGCCAAGATTATGGTTGGGGAATGTTAAAGCATCAAGGGATGAAGAATTTATAGCAAAACATAATATTCAAGTTGTATTTAATTGTACTAAAAATCTAGAATTTAGTACTAAAATACCAATTAAATACAGAATTCCATTGGATGATAATTTAGAAGAACAAGAAATACGTAATTTAGAATTATGGTCAGCTGAAGTTGCATTTAAGATTATGACTGAATATATGTCTGGAAAATGTATTTTAATACATTGTATGGCAGGAATGCAACGATCAGCTGCATCAATGGCAATAATGTTAATAGCATATTTAAAATGTCATGCATTGGATGCAATGAAATTAATAAAAGAAAAACGTCCAATAGCATTTTATCCAAGAGCAAATTTTGGAAGATCAATTGATTATTTTGATAGAAAATATCATAGTGAAATTCTTCCTGAATTAAATAAAATAGAACTAAAATCAAAGTTTGAATAATATCTTGAGTATTATTAAGAATGACAATTAACCCGACATTATCTGTAATATATGGAGAATTAGTATTATCATTATATCCAATATTAATTAAAAATGTTAATACTAATTTATTTACACAAACATTAGCACGTTTCCTAGTATTTCCTATTCTAGCTTTAGTATTTGGAACAACACACGATTTTACATCTATATGGGGATCACCATATGAAGCATTTGTTGGTATATTACACGGTATTCTAAATTTAGGACACGTTATTGTTAGCTATATATCATTTAAAGAATTACCAGCAGGATCTGCTATATCATTATTCTATTTATATCCTATTATTAATATTATAATAGGTGCTATAGCATTTAATGAAACATTTCCTATACACACTATTCTATTATTAGGAATTGCATTAGTAGGTACATATTTAATAGCATCAAGTAATTTAGATAAGAATGATCCAAGTAAACATAAAAAAACTATTACTGGAATTATAATGGCAATATTAGCAGCTATAACAGAATCAATTATATTTTTCTTTGTAAGAAGTAATAGTGATGCAAGTAAATCACCATTTTATACAGTAAATCATTTATATCCAGCAGGATTAGCAATATTATTGGTATATGGAATAAAATCACATAAAAATTTATTAGATATGGACTTAAAAGTCTGGTCTAAACTACTAGGATTTAATGCATTATTAGGATTTACTGGATATATAGCTAGATTTTATTCAATACCAAAAGTATCAACATTAATATTTAGTATGTTATCATTTGTAGGTGTAATTTCTGCATATATATGGGGTTCAATCTTTGCAGATGAAAAAATAACATCTAAAGGTATTACTGGTGGATTAATGATAGCATCTACTATTGCAATATTAAGGTATTTACATATGTTTTAGAGATTCATTTTAGGATTAACTCGTATTTCTATTGGATGGTAGACAGCGATTAGCCCAGGCTTGACGGACTTGTTCGCGGCGTTGTTCAGGAGTTAAAATAGGAGTTTGAGATTCGGATTCGGATTTAGAATCGGATTGTTGTGGAAATAGGATTGTATTTGATTCGATTGGAATAGGAGTTGGAGGCCTAACAATAGGAGTCGCTGTCGCAGTTGCAGTTGTAGTCGCAGCTTCATTTGCAAATTCATTAATAAACTCTACAGATAATTCATCAGAATGTGATAGGGAGTTCATTTCTGGTTCTACTTTTTCAATATATGCTAAGAATTGATAATTACCAAATTCAGGAATAGTGATAGGAAGTGTTAGCCCCTGTTGAAGAACACATAGATTCATTAATGCATTCTGAAAACATTCTACAATATTTGTTTCAAATGCAAGTGGATCAAGGGGTTTAATAACAATTCTTGTAGCAAGTGGAAATTCAGTTTTAGATACTTTTTCAATCTTAACAGGAGTGTCACAATTTCCAGAGCATTTAATAGCATCAAGAACCCATTGTGGTGCAAATAGTGTATCTCGATCTTCAAAATGCGGAGTACCAATTGAGACAACTACACTATCACCTGTATTAGTATTTATAAGATATGCTAAATAAAGAGTATCATCTGCTGTATAGAATCTATCAATAAAGTGATTAATGAAGTGTGAAGGAAGAATAACTTGATCCGATAATTCATTACAATTATCTTTAAAGTATCCTGGATAAAATACAAGGCTTCTTGGAATAAACATCATTTTGCCTAATGTATTTAATAGCATCCAATATTTCAAATTTTTATAATTCATATATTAAAATTGAAATATAATTTAAGGGCTAATCAAATAATATAACATTATACACTATGTCATATGATCCAAGTAAACAGAAATATTTTAGACTTAGAATAACAGAGTATAAGGATTGGATATATTTAATGGGGTTATCATTTAATGCATTTGAGAAATATACTATTATACAGGATCCAACCTGTTCTAATTGGCCAGTAGTTGCAATATTTACTAAAAAACAAGTTGAAGAAGGTAAAGCAGATGACTATTTAAATAGTTGGCCTGAAAAAGGAATTGCTCGTGATATATCATGTTGGTATATTTTGAAGCAATTGGAACAATGTTGTCTCGATACTTTTTAAGAAAAAGTATGCAAAAATAAAATATCTGTATGATAATAATGACAACGACATCTATGTGGTTAATAAAATATAAAGATTATGAGAGATTTTCAGAAATTCTAAATAAATTAAGTTTAACTGAAGTACAAAAAGACATTATACGAGCAAGATATTTACCAATTCTTCATACATTTCAAAGACGTGCAACTAGTTATTCAAGAATATATTTCAGTGGTCATATATTAATGACATTAGGATCATTATTTGTTCCAGCATTATTATCAATACAATATGCAGATACTGGTACAGTATTATCAGGGATATCATTTCAAGTACAAATATTTTGGTCAACGTGGGTATTATCACTACTAGTAACTATATGTAATGCAATATTGATATTATTTAAGATAGATAAAAAATATTATTTTTTGCATAGTACACTAGAAAGGTTAAGAAGTGAAGGGTGGCAATATATACAATTAACAGGTAAGTATTCAGGGCATTTAATTAATCATAATACTCCAACACATGATAATCAATTTATCTATTTTTGTCACGCAATAGAAAGAATTAAAATGAAACAAGTAAATGAAGAATATTATAAAAATATGGAAAAAGATTCACAGCAACCAACAAATGGACAAAGTGATAATAAATCAGTTAATGCATCAAATGATATGTATGTACCATCGCCTGATAAGGAATTAGATGAATTAAAAAATGCACAACCTTATATAATAGAAAAAGCATTAAGATCTTTAATTAATTCAAATAAAAGTATAGATGTTAAATCCGCACAGGAATTAATACAATCAAGAAGAAATAGTATAACAAGTGTTAAGAGTTCAAATACATTATCAAGCTATTTAAGTGGAATGACAGTTGATACAATAATTAATAGAGAAAAAGATCATAGTACAGTAAATGTAACAGAAGAAGGAGTAAAAAATGAAATAATATTAGTAAATTCAAATAATATAGATAAAGATAGCATATATGGTAATGATTTTGTTGATAAGAAGTAGGTGTAATGACTGATATTACAAGAAAAAGAGCAAGATGTCAATGTATGTCATCTTGTAAGAACCCTGCATTACCAAATTCTCCATTTTGTAAAAAACATATTAAATATTGTCCTAGAAAGTCTGTTTTAACAGGTAAAGAACCGCATTTTAGACCTGATAAATATAATAAAACGCGTCGTATGAGAGAATCACATAATTGTTTTGCGTATGCATTTGATTATGTAGATTTACCACCATTAGATAAATGTAATGAGAATAGTTGTCCAATATCATTTCCACAGCCCGGTCGTGCAAGTGGATACCCTAGATGGAGTAAAATAAAAGATAAACGTTGTCCTGATTTATTGGGAAGATTATTTGGAGATGTTCCTAATTTAAAGATGACCACGTTTGAAAAGAAATGTCCAAATAATTCTAGTAAAATAGCCTTAGTTGTGGATGAAGATGAAGATTATCATTTTTATAGACAAGATTCAAATGGATATTGGTCTCATAAACCAGGTGCAACAGAAGTTACACATATAGATGCAACAGGCCGCCCTATATATGATCCACAACTAGCAACAAGAAAATATGATAGGACAAAATTGGATTATGATGAATTTTGCGGATATTTATGTGCTCCAAAAGGTAAAAAGTTAAGATTTAGTCGTGCAGGAGGTTCTTATAATAAAACTCGTAAAATGAAAAAAATAAGAAGTAAATAATACAATAACAAAATAACAAAATAACAAAATAATAACTTAATAAAATAATTTAAGGCTTATTACATATTATATAAATAATGTCTAATAGGCCATCTTGGGATGAATATTTTAAAGAAATTGTTCAAGTAACAGCAAAGAGAAGTCCATGTGAGAGATTACAAGTAGGATGTTTATTTGTAAAAGATAATCGTATAGTTAGTCAAGGATATAATGGATTTCTACCAGGTTGTGAACATATTTCAAAAGTGAGAGATGGACATGAGCAAGCAACTGTACATGCTGAACAGAATGCAATTGCAGATTGTGCAAAACGTGGAGTATCTTGTCAAGGATGTATAGCATATATTACTCATTATCCTTGTATAATATGCTGTAGAATGTTATTAGCATCAGGTATTACTGCTATAAAATATATAAATGATTATAGGAATGATGAATTAGTGGAGTATTTTTTAGGAATGATGAAAATAGGAATAGAAAAGATTTAAAATCCTGTTCCAACTTTATTTAACCAGTTAGTGCAATATTTACGTATAATATAATTCTGTGGATCTAATTTAGCAAGTGCTTGAATACAATCAACACGTTTTTTAGGATTAATTTCACAGAGTTTTTTAATAATAGGTAAATATTGTTTAGATATTTTTTTCCATTCTAATTGAAATTGTGGATATAATAATAATTGTTTTAGGAAATAAATCATAATTAATCCGATGGACCAGCTATCGATTTTAGTCCAATAGCTATTAAACCATCCTAGAATATCACCTTTTTGCATAAAAGGGCTATTACTATAAAATTCATCAAGATTATCATACATAGTCTGTAGAGAAATTCCTAATATTCCTTGCATTGTTTTTAGTAAATTTTTAGTAGTAATTATACTTTTCATAGTTGCTTGAGGATCTCTACCATTAATAATAGCATTAATAAGAGTATAATCAGGAGATTGTTGAAATAGAGTAGCATTATATTTATGTGTTAAATCTGCAACGCCAATTTTATTATTAATATTAAGACATAGATTAAAATCAATTATTCTTGGTACATTTTTATTATCAATAAGAATATTACTTAAATGAATATCTCTATGAACAAAGCCATATAATGCTAAAATAGAAGAACCCTCTAATAAGTGCTTAAATATATCATAAAAAGAAAAATTATTTAATTGAATTCTATACATAGCCAAAGTAGTACCGCCATAAACACTGCGTAAAATTCTAGTTTGTGAAAGTGATATTTCTTGTAATAAGTCACATTTGTCAAGAGTAGTATTAGTTTGAAGTGGTGCGGGTGCAGGTTGACAGATAGATTCCGAAACAATAAAATAATTCTTATTTAAAGGTAATTTAAGTATTTTTTTAGAAATTTCAAATTCATATTCTGCTTCATTAATATTAAGTAGTTTATCGATATATTTTTTATCTTGTAAGGATGTTACAGCAAATTGTTCAGTACCAGTTTTGCATTTAAGATTTGGATAAAAAATGCAACTATAACTTCCTTCATCAATTAATTTTCCACCATCACTATCATATGATATAGATGTACTAGTATCCATATTACCTCTAAAGCAGTTAAAGAAACTTATTACAACTATTTCGCATATTTGTAATAATATTTTTAATCATTTTAAATTACAGTAATAGAGTATGTATAAACTATATTTATGGATAGGTTTATTAATATTAATATTAATTACCGTAATAGAAATATTAAAACCTCGAATAATATATGAGGGTTTTAATAATTTAGTATCAATCGGAGATAGTGCATTTTGGGCAAAATGGGTTCCACGTAGAGGAGATGTAGGGCTTAATCCTACGGATGAAGAATCTGGATATATTCGTGATATACGTTATTTTAGTGGATATACGGATGTACAGCGCCTTGGAGTAGATCATGATTTTTGTCGAATGGTTCAAAATGAATCTGATGAAAATGATATGTTTTTTGCGTGTGCATTAGGTGGTACAAATGGATTATCAACTGTAAAATACCGAACTCCTTCAACAAAACAAGGATTTGAATTATCTCGAGATGATTACATGAATGATGTTTTAGGAGAAGGTCGTGACGGATATTGTCGTATATTAAAAACAGGAGTAGATACATTTGAAGCTAAATGTAATCCAGCGGGTGATTCAGGATTTAGAAAAAGTCTGGTAACAGACTCTAATCCGCCACCAAATATTAAAACAATGTTGTCATTTTATGATGGAATAGTATTTTGGTTAAGACTCCGTGATGATATGATGGATTATGCAAAGAATTTACGGATTGCGAAGTCTGGTGGATTGGAAATGGATGAGCATATTCCTAATCCACCTCGGACTGAAGGTCTAGAATTTAACGGAGTTGACCAATTCCTAAAAATAGGAGATTCCTCAGACTTATCATTTGGAAATACAGTAAATCTCAAATATCTTCGTGCAATATCATTTTGGGTCTATTTTGAAGAGTTTACAAATAATGCTCATATAATAGATTTTGGAAATGGTGCTGGAAAAGATAATGTATTTATAGGGATTATTGGTCGTGGAAATGCTGGAAAGCAATCAGATGAAATACGAAACTCTGTTTGTTTGGATCAAGCAGTAACAACAGTACCAAGTGCACCATCAGGTCAACAGTGTACAGAGGAAGTATCGCCGCAAACATTAATTATAACAAGTAGTGCGGATATAAATGAATGGGACTGTCCTAAACCCGAGATATTTGGAAAGATAATGAAACCAACACATCCTAAAAAAGCAGCAAAACACGAAGCAAAAACAGCAGATTTAGTATATGAAGTATGGGATAACAAACAAAGAAAAATGCATATCCAAGTTAAGAATGTAATACCATTAAGAAAATGGGTACATATAACAATAACTGCAGGTAATGGAGATGCATTTAGACCAGATATATTAGTGTATGCTAATGGAGAATTAGTGCATACAGAGAAGGCTGGATGGTTACCACAGACAAACTATACGACTCATAATTATATAGGAAAATCAAATTGGTCATCGGTAACAAGTCCATATGAGAATGCAGATGAATTATTTAAAGGTAATGTATTTGATATAAGAGGGTATCAGATTGGAATGAGTGAAAAGAAAATAAAGAATACAGTAAAATGGGGTAAAAAAATGCTAGGATTAGAATAATAGAATTACGGATTTATAGGTTATCTTTATAATATTTATTAATTATTAAATTATATAAAGATATAGTAGAATGAAGATAAACACCAGGAAAAGAGGTGGTAGTGGAAGAGGTCGTGGAAGAGGACATGGGAGAGGAAGTAGAAGTACACATAGATTAGAAACTCATCGTGAAGAAGCCCCAGCACCTGCTCCTGCTCCTGCTCCTGCTCCTGCACCTGCGCGTACAGCAACAGCGGCATCTCCTGCAAAAAAATTTACATTTAGTGCATCTGCGCCAAAATGGGAGCCATCTAATGCGCCAAAGGCAGCTTCACATATGAACAAGATATTAGCAAATAAAATGGAACAATTATTATTAACATTAACACCTAAGCAACAAGAAATACAGAAAATAACAGCTGCTAATTATGGTGCATCATTAGTAATGGATATTAAAAAAGCTAATAGAGCAGGCTATATATTTAATCCACTATTTGATGTAATAGGATTAGATTGTGAAATGATATCAACACATGATGATCCAATGGCATTAGCATCAGTATCAATTATAAGATATGATGGTACTTCATCTGTATATTATGTTCATTATCCTAAAAGTGCTATAAAGAGTTACAAATTCGAATATAGTGGTATAACTGAAAAGGATATTGAAGAAAAAGGATTGCCGTTTGATATAGTACAAAATTATATTAAAAAAGAACTATTTGGAAAAAGAATAGTTGGTCACGGATTAGATAATGATTTTAATGCATTAAAGATAAAAGTACCAGATAGTAATGTTTGGGATACATCACGTATACCACATTTTATGAGTAATAAAAGAAGGGAAATTGGTAAAAATAAAAATAATAATCCAGTATTTGAGAATATATTAGATAGAGATGGAAATAAAATTCCTATGCCTCGCAGATTACAACATTTAGCAAAGCAATTTTTAGGAAGAAATATTCAGCAAAAAACAAATGCAGCAGGTGCACCAAAAGGGCATAATGCAATAGAAGATGCAGTAGCATCTCTAGATTTATATAAATGGGCAGAAAAGAATAAAGCAGAAGTAGTACCAGAGTTAAATAAAACTCAATTAGTAGATATTGAAAGTACAGATTAGAAAACTAATTCATCTGAATTTTTATCAAACCATTTTTTGAAAGAATCAAGTATCTTATTCTGAATATCAGATTCAGATGCTTTAGAGAGTAAATAAATCCAAGATTTAAATCCAGCTATGTGTGCTAGATGTTGAAATTGTCCATCAATTTGCAGTTCTTGTTGGAATTCGATAACACAGCATTCAGATGGAAGTGCCCATAATTTAGACCAATTTTTTTCAGTGTCTTTACCACCAATAAAGATACATAGAGATGCACCACATAATTGATCATAGCGCCCACTAATTTTTTCGTGAATAGTAACAATTTCCCATTCTTCACCCAGTACTTCTTGAATATTTTTAGAAAAACTAGTAGATAAAATAGGATTAGTTAAGATAACACATTTTTTAGAGGTAGGTTTAGATTGCCAAGGAGGATATAGTTGACGAAGGGAATCAATATTTTCCTTACCAAGTTCCTGTGAGGATGGCCCAGGGAGTAAACCGATAACTTCATCTGCAAATGCTGCGGATTTATTATCAAAGTATAGCCCATTAATTTCATTAGTATTAAAATTAAATTGTTGAATAAAAGAAGAGAATGTGTGAGGAATCCAAAAAGATGCACCAGGATGTTCTTTAAGTAGTCTTGCAACGTGTGCTAGATATTGTAGAGTATATGTATCAGGATGTGAGAAAATATCAGTATTAGCCATAGGAATAGCTAACATTTTTTCTGCTTTTTGTAGAGGTGTAAAAATATTAACATTAGCATTATTCCAATAATTAAATTTTTCAGTATGATTACCTGTATAAATATTATTAAAATCATATACAAGTCCATTAGGAGTTACACAAGAATTTTTCCAAGAATAAACAGGAATTTTATCAAAATAATAATTTTCAACACCATACTCCCAAGTATAACGCCCTTGTTTTTCAAGCATAGTGCAATAAGTAATAGCATTAGACATAGTAGAACTCTTAATTTCAAATTCCACATTAGTATTTTCTAAATAAACTGGTTTATTTGATGGAAATTGCATATGTTTCATATCAAGAATATGTGTAGGTGTAATAAGTACATATACATCAGATGGGATTTTATTAGCCATTGTATAATTACGAATGTTGGTATTGTGAATATGAAATGATTTAATAGAAAGTGCTGGATTAGAAATTAGAAACTTCATACGTAGCACATCAGATGTAATACGATTATCGCATCCAGGCATACCAAGTTGGTAATTAAATTTAATAGGGTCCCAAGTACGTGATTTAATAGAATCAGATAAGAAAATCCAAGAATCTTGAGAATCAGATCGTGGTCCAAATAATTTAGGAGAATCATCGCGATTTTGTTGAACATCCCAACGTAATAGTGCTAACATTTTATTACTCATATTAAGTTTATGAATTTCATTTATTGTATCATCAAAATAGATATCAGCATTAGCTAAGATTACAATACAATTATCAGGTGCAATATCATAAACAGTCTTAAAAAAATCATAATATGTTAAACGTTTACCAGTAATAATTTGCATAATTTTGTTAGTATTTTTAGTAGGAAATTCACTAGAATGATCTTTTTCATTAATAAGGACAACTTTATCAATAAAATTACATAACAGATTATTTGCTAAACATTCTTTAATTTCTCTGTGGCGTCTATTATTTTCGTGACGAAAGAATTGTGTAAAAAGCCAAATAGAATACGGTTTAACTTCCGTTTCAACTGAAATATTATACATTTTAAGTGTATTAAGTCTATTAATAGAAGGGTTGATATCAATAATACGATTAGATCTTAGTATAATGCCAATAGATGCAATTGCATCATCAGTAGTACCATCCCAAGGATGAATAATATTAGGAAAAGTATTATACATTTCATTTAGATTAATAAGATTATTATAATTTTCAGTCCAATAATCAACAGGTTTAAGTTGAAGGATATGTAAAGGGATTGCGATTAATGATACTTCTTTAGAGATTGAATGAATAGTTTCAAATTGTTCATCTGTATTTTCAAGTGCATCATCAATAGTATCAATGATAATTCCGACGATTCTAGTTTGTTTATTAGACCATTTCTTATATGAATCAATACCAACTACAATAGAAGGCCAACTAGACCAATTTACGGTATCATCTTGATCTTTTAAATAAATTAAACTACGTTGATCATATGTTAATACTGTATTAAGATTTAGAGGTTTAGGCATAGTAAAACTATTCATATTTAGTAACTAATATATTATAATACTTTAAATCTTTAATATAAGAAGAAATGCCAACTCCTTTACCTCTTCCACCATATCAACCAACATCTTGTCCCGCTGCACCTGTAAATACAATACAGAATCCAAATTATGCTACAAATGCACAGTCCAATGTTAATTTTGTATTAAACCAAGGATCAAATCATAGTCAAATTGTAAATAATATGGCGAATACTGTATTATATAATAATATAAATACAGTTAATAGTGCAATAAAAGCATCAGGGTCAGGGCAGCCATATATGACATTTAAATCAGAACAAGATAGAATAAGATATATTCAAGCACAAAGTGCAGCAAGATCTAGAGCAATTGCAATGAATCAAGGTGCAGCCGTTGGAAATCCACCTGCGGCTGCAACTCCAACTGCATCACAAATATGTACAAATGTATTTTCTATTATTAATAGTTAAAAACAGAAAAATAATAAAATATATGTAATATTATTAAAATATATAATGTAATTAATATTTAAGAATTTCTTGGTATTCAAGGATCATTTGTGTAATAGCGTGAATATCTTGTTTACTCACTTTTAGTATTTTTGGTTCGAGTGGTTTTTCTAGGATTTCGTGTGGTTTTGCGTGGCTTTGTAGGTTTGGTAATGTTTTCACGGACTTTATCTCGTTCTTGTGGGGTGAGTTTTGATCGGAATTTGGCGAGATTTGATTTGCATCGTTCTCGCCAATCTGCAAAGTAGGTGATACTATCGGATGCAGCATCATATGATCCAATTGAGACTGGGTCAGATTGTGTATCGAATGTATAGATGGTTGTTCCATTACGATAGTATGGGACTCCTCGGACGACACAGTGTTCATATTTAATACTCATTGTTCTATATTATTTAATATGTGCAATTGATATCAAATTTTATTACAATCAAATTTACAACTTTATATTAACAAAATTTATACTATTATAAAGAATTAATAACCCACATTTTAAATGCATTATTTACTTGATCATAGTTAAGTTCATAAATATATTTTAAAATATCATTGATATTATATGGTTGATTATCAATGGTGTAAACATTAATATTTTTAAGTAGTTTAGCAATGTCTTGATTTGTAATAGTATGTATAATATTATTAATCATATTTTTTCGTTGTTTAACAGGTGAATTAATAAATTTATGAATAAAAATATAATAATCATTATAATTATAATTATTATATTTAGTAGAAAAGTTATCCATTCTTTACATATAATATTAATGTAATAATTTTAAGTAGTGTATTTAATGGCGTCTTCCACCACCGCCACTACGTGTGCCACGAGAGCTGCCACCAGAGCCAAATGGTCTAGTATGTCCACCAGTGCGTGGTCTCCAATGGTGTCTGCTGCCATAATATCCAGGTCCTCCATAGCCGCCACCCCAATTATAAGACCACCAGGGGCCATAAGTATAACCAGAATACCAAGGATATATTACTTGAGTAACAGGTGTTTCAGAAACTTCATAAATAGGTTGTTTATATATAACGGTAGTAGTATTAGTTTTTATAAGAAATCTATATACAAAGTATATAACAAAACTAAACGCAAGGCCGTAGAAGAGTGCAAAAAATAAGTCTGATAAACGCATAATTTCTCTAATATAAAGATTGAAATATAATATATTAGAAAGAATGAATATAGAAATAGAACAAAATATAGAAAAATTGTATAGTAAAAATATAGGAGACAATGAAAAATATAATATATGTTATGAATTATTTAAATTATATAGAGATGTTGACATTTACAAAGGATTATATTATTTAATAGAATCAGAACAATTTAATAAAAGTAATATATATAAGATTAAATGTATATTAGAATTAATAATGCATTGTTTTAATAATAACAAGTATGAAATAGCAGAATTATATATTAGAAGTTTGGAGAGGTATTATATAGAAAATAAAATGGAAGAATCATATGAAGCATATTTTGTATTACCCTATCACGCCATAATACTATATGATAGAACAGGTAATTCACAATTAGCAATAAATATGTATAAGTATTCATTTACAAAAATATTTAAAAATGTACCGCAATATATGATAGGGAATTATATATATAATTTACAATTCTACTTAGATAAAGTAAAAAAAACTGATATAGATTTTTTTGAATTAGCAAATAAGTATATAAATAATTTAGAAGAGGCAGGATATAATATTAGACAATATGATTTTATAAGTAAATATAATGTATATGGTATAAAGTTAAATATTATGGAAATAATTTCAAAATATACAGAAGAAGAATGTAGAGAAAGTAAAAATATTTTAATTTATACTGGATATATGCCACATAAATGGAATTATACATATAGTTTGACTAATGCATTAGGTGGATCAGAGACAGCAGCTGCATATTTGGCAAATATGTTACCAAAAGAGTATACAATATATGTAGCAGGCCATGTTGAGGAAGAATCCTATGACAACATTAAATATGTGCATAATGACAACGTAAAGGAATTAATAGAAAAAACGCCATTTTATACGATAATAGTATCAAGATATATTGATTTTTATGAGCAATATCCTAATTTTTCATCATATAAGACATATATATGGGGTCACGATATTTTCCTATTTTCACAATTAAATACTGTAGATAATATTATTAATAAATCGAGTAAAAAAATTAATGGATGTATTTGTCAAACAGAATGGCATAAAAATCAGTTATTATCAGTACATAGTTCATTAAATAATATTAAATTATATACAATTAATAATGGCATTGATCTAAAATTAATAGATAATGTATCAAGTAATATAAAGAAAAAAGTACCAAATAGATTTATATATTCATCCTGTTCAGAGAGAGGATTAGAAAAACTATTACAATTATGGCCTCAAATTGTTAATGTGTTACCAGATGCAGAATTATTTATAGCATCATATAATAAGTTTCCATCATCAGAATTAGATTATTCTTTAAAGGTAATAATAGATAAATATTCATCAATAACACATGTGGGTAAATTAACAAAAAAAGAATTATATAGTTTAATGTCTAGTTCAGAATATTGGTTATATCCAACATGTTTTGATGAGACTTCATGTATAACTGCAATGGAACTTCTTGCAAACAAAGTAATATGTTTATATTATCCTCGCGCTGGATTAGTTGATACAATAGGAAAATATGGTATTCAAATTAAAGAAGGTAATGAAATAGATAAACTATTAGAATTAACTGAAGAAGATAAAATAAATTATAGAGAAAAAGGTAGAAAATATGCAGAAGAAGTCTGTAATTGGTCAAGTAGAATTAAAGAGTGGGAAACTATATTATGGGCTGATAAAGATATTAAATGGCTATTTATTATACCATTTTGGTTTTATCCATTAGTGCTTATAGATTATTTAGATAGTCTTAAATCTAGATATAATTTGGACTATATAAAAATAGATAATTCAAATAATAATTTAGAAGAAATTAAAAAATATAATCCAAATAGAATAACTTTTATATTAGGTGTATATAATAATACTTCAATAGTTGATTATGCAATTAAAAATAATATAGAAATAAGTATGTTAAATACAGAACCATTAACACTAACATCACGTTTAAATGAGTTTAGAGAAACAGTAGGACATTTATCATTAATTACAACAAAATTTAAAGTATATGATTATAGTAAATCAAATATTAAAATATTAAATAATGCAGGTATAGAGAATACAGAACATTTACCATATCAGATTTATGAAGAAGAGAATAAATTACTAACAAAATTATATAAAGAAACTCCTAAAAAATATGATTTTGGATTTATTGGTGGATTAGTAGAACGTAGAAAAGAAATAGTAGAATATATTAAAAATAATACACCTTATACAGTTAATATAATAGAAGGGTGGAAAGAAGAACGTGACAAAAAAATGGCAGAATGTAGGATTATATTAAATATACATGGTTGGTATAATGAACCAACAAATATATTTGAACATATAAGATGTGATAGATTATTAGAAGCAGGATTTAAAATTCTATCAGAGGAATCATATGAATTAGATCCTGTTTTTAAAGAAAAATATTGTAATTTACATATAATAAAATATGAAGATTTTTTTAAGAATAATGTATTAGATAGTTGTATAATATTACCAAAAAATAATAATATATGTTTTATACATAGTTGTACAATAAATAATAATATATCACGATTAGAATATTTAATTAATAAAATAATAAAATCACAATTAATTAGTATATTAGATAAAATAATAATTAATAATATTGGAAATGATATAAATATTAACGCTTTAAATATTTATAATAATGCATATAATAATAAAATAATAATTAATAATTATTCATCTAATATAGAATTACAAGAAATACCTACAATAAATTTAATTAAAAAATATAGTGCTGTTAATAAAAATGTAAATATATTATATCTACATACAAAAGGTGTAAGATATAGCAATGATAATAAAAAACAAAATGATTGGATAGATATGATGTTATATTTTTTATGTGATTTACATAATGAATGTATAGATAAATTATTAAATGGATATGATTGTATAGGATGTAATTACCATAATGGTATAATAACACCATATCCTAAACATTTTTCAGGAAATTTCTGGTGGACTTCATCATCATATATTAATACATTAGAGTATTTAGATGATAAATCTAGTAGAAATGATGCAGAATTTTGGATATGTAAAAATAATCCTAAAGTATATGAAATGCATAATTCAAATATAGATCATTATTTAGAAGAATATCCTATGCATAAATATATTATTAATAAAATAAAAATAATAGATTGTTTTACATTTTATAATGAATTAGATTTATTAGAATATAGATTAAATGTATTAAATGATGTAGTAGATTATTTTATAATAGTAGAAGCAAATCAAACATTTATTGGTAAACAAAAAGAATTATATTTTAATAATAATAAAGGAAGATTTGATAAATTTAAAGATAAAATTATTCACATAATTGTAGATTTACCATATATATCTAATAATATAAATATTAATAAAGGTGAACAATGGTTAAATGAAAAATATCAACGCAATTGCATATCTATTGGATTTAATAAATTACAATTAAATGATAATGATATTATACTTATAAATGATTTAGATGAGATACCAGATCCTAATAAATTAATATCTATTAAAAGTAATATAATAGATATAAATATTCATACATTAGTAATGGATTTTTATTATTATAATTTACATAATAAGCATTTAAACAAATGGTACTTGTCTAAAATACTTTCATATAAGAAATATAAGGAATTAAATATAACTTGTGATGAAATTAGAAATTATAATAGTGCTATTATAGAAAAAGGTGGTTGGCATCTAAGTTATTTTGGTACTGCAGAATTTATTAAAAATAAAATACAACAATTTTCACATCAAGAATTAAATTTAGAAGAATTTACTAATATTGAAAAAATTAAATATAGAGTGAATAATAATATTGATTTGTATGATCGTCCTAATGATAAAACAGAATACATTTCTATAAAAAATAATACATATTTACCTCCTTTATATGATTATTTCTTAACTAAATTTTATAAAGCTGAATAGTTTTAAAAGTCTGCATCCATAGAGAATGACATTTCTGCTTGAGTTTTACCAACACCTGCTTTAGCATATGATGATACGCGCTTTTCAAAGAAGTTATCTTTACCTTCAAGTGCAATACGCTCCATAAAATCAAATGGATTAGCAGTGGAATAAATCTTTCCATATCCAAGCTGTGAACTGAGACGATCTGCAACAAACTCAATATACTGTGACATTAGATGTGCATTCATTCCAATCATTTCACACGGTAATGATTCAGTAATAAATTGTTTCTCAATTTCAACCGCTTCCTTGATGATAGTATGAATTTTATCTTTAGGGAGTTTATTTACAATTTCTTCATAAAGTGCGCAGGCAAAGTCGGTATGGAGTCCTTCATCGCGTGCAATAAATTCATTACTTGTAGTAAGCCCAGGCATTAGACCACGTTCTTTTAGCCAATAGATTGCGCAGAATGACCCGCTAAAGAAGATTCCTTCAACAACTGCAAAGGCAACAAGACGTGTTGCAAAGTTTTCAGTAGGAGATTCAATCCATTTCTTAGCCCAGTCTGCTTTTAGTTTAACACACGGTACAGTTTCAGTAGCTTTGAAGAGATGTTGTTTTTCTTCTTTATCTTCAATGTAAGTATCAATGAGTAGAGAATACATTTCAGAATGAATTGCTTCAATCATCATTTGAACGGAGTAGAAGTTGCGCGCTTCAGGGAGTTGAATTTCGCGCATAAAGCGTGCTGCTAGGTTTTCTTGTACAATTCCATCTGAACCTGCAAAGAATGCAAGTATATTTTTGATAAAGTATTGTTCATTCACACTGAGTTTAGCCCAGTCTTTAAGGTCTTTAGCGAGATCAATTTCTTCAACTGTCCAGAAAACAGATACGTGATTTTTATATTTTTGGTATAGTTTTAGTTTCTGGATAGGAAATAGAGTGAATCTATTAGGATTTTCTGTTAGAATTGGTTCTTCATCTAATTTAAAACTTTCAATAATACCAGGTGATGTTTTTTTAGGACTAAATACAGGTGAATTAAATACAGCCCTTGGAGATTTCATAGGAGATTGAGGATGGGAGTTCTCAGAGTCCATTCCGAGTACGATATTAAAACCGGAGAAAGAAGATGCGTTCATTTTACATTCATTTGTAATACAATAATTATTTCAAATTTTATATAATTGTAATATAAAATGCATTATATATTTTATAAAAGGTATTAAAATAAAAATATATTAATATAAAATTAATATATTTTATTAGAGTATAATAGTAATTATGGGAGTATTTAATGATAATCCTTTATCTAAAAAATCTAAAATTAAGTTGCATTATGGTTCTGCAGAGGGTGCGATAAAGTCTATTAAAAAGTTAAAGAAACAATCTAAATTATATCAGCATCAGGGTGCAACATCAATGTATTATAGGGCAAAGTATCATAAACATCAGACAAAAGGTATGAAGAATGCAATGAAATTATATAAGAGATTTTTAAAAACATTAAAGAATAAACATAAATAAATAAATAAAATAAGTATATAATAAATTAATTAATAATAAATATAATTATAGATAATAAATAGGTATAACTCCTAAATATGGAAATAAATCAAGAAGGGGGTAAATATTTATCAGAGGGTGCTGATGGATGTATATTTCAATCGCCCGATAATTGGCCTTGTATGAAGGGTATAAAAGGATATTCTCCAAATGATAAATCATTAGTAACAAAAATAGTACCAGATGATGATGTTGAAGGAGATATTCTAGAGGCAGTAAAATCAGTAGCAAAAGATAATCCTAAGTACTATAATTTAGTAAAATATATAGGAAAATGTATTCCAAAATTGTCCGGATTTACTCAAAAACAGAAGAAAGTATATAATAATCATATTAATCAATTGAAAACGACAGAAAAAGCATGTAAATCATTAAGAAAAACTCTTAAAAATAACAATGCAAAAAAACAAGGCTATAAAATGTATATTCTAGGTAAGTATGAAATGAATTTTAAAGAATTTGCAAATCAACTTAATGAAAGTAAACAAATAAAAGAAAAAATTGCAAATATATTATATGATAAACATGAGGAGTATATAGGTATATTAAAAGCTTTAATGGAAAATAAGAAATATACTATAATTAATTATGATTTACATAGTAAGAATATAGCAGTATTTAAAAATCCAAAAAAAGAGTTTAACATAAAAGATAGTACAACATTTCAAGTAGGTCCATCTGATTTTGGAAGAGCATTATGGAAAAAGAATACAGGTGCATATAATAAAAAAATATTTAAGACTTGGGATGAACCCTTTATAGATACATTTATAACGATAGAAAAAGATGATAATGGTGAAACATATTCAAGATATAATCAATATTCATTAGAGGCTCGTTTAATAAATTATATAATGTATAATGAAAAAGGCACAAATAAAAAACTCTGGATTGAGAGAATGTATAATAGTAAAATAGTGAAGAATAGAATTAAAAAAGATACTACATATGATATATTATTATTTTATTTACCTACATTTATAGAGTCAGTAAAAAAGTCTGAGAAATATGAAAAATATGAAAATAAATTGGAGGGTTTAGCGAGACTCCTAAAATCAGAAATCGGATTAACAGGAGATAAGTTTGAAGTTCTAAAACAGAGTCCTAATATGCGTAAATTCTTTGATGAGATAAAAAGAAGAAGTCATATTCCAACTGCATTTGGAGTATTTGTAATACATTCATTACGTGCGTGTGGATATAGTAGAGATCAAATAATAAAATTAATAGAAAATCCAGCACAGACTAAAATAGATATTCCTGATAAATTAAGACTCCTAATAATTAAATATACAGATCTCCTCCTAGAGCCCTTCCAAGAATAATAATTCCCTGAAAGGGTACTTAAAGAGTTAATTGAATAGTAATATGTGGCGGATTGGCCGAGTGGTGATGGCGGCAGACTTGAAATCTGCTAGGGTCTCCCTGCGTAGGTTCGAATCCTGCATCCGTCGAATTATTTTTTGTAATTATACAACTATATTTTCAAAAAATAATATAAAAATTCTAATAATAAAAAGTATTAGATTGCATTCCAATAGAAGTAATCCTTATATTATTAAGTTGCGCAATATGATAGTATTCAGCGTGAGTAGGCTTTAAAAATATAGGTCTAGTGTTAACAGTATTATCTAATTTCCAGATATGTCCACGAATAACATCATAATAAAAAATATAATTATCTTTGTAGTCTGATTGTAATACAATAAACTTATTCATTTTAAATATAGTATCAAGTATTTCTTGTCGATTCATACTTTAAGTTAATATTCTGTATTATTATAATATAATATTGTTTAAATACACCAATTAATAGGTTCTAGGCCAATTGATTTACGCCATTCATTAACTTTACTAAATGGTTTTGAGCCAAAGAATCCCTTAGATGCACTAAGTGGTGATGGGTGCGCTGATTCGTAGATATAATGTTTATTTTGATCAATGTAGTTGCTAATTAGTTTTCGTTTAACTTGTGCAGATTTACCCCAAAGGATAAATACAACGTTTGTACATTTACTTGCTATAGTCTTAATAATTTCATCTGTAACAGTTTCCCATCCAATTTTTGAATGTGATTGTGGCGCGCCTTCTTCAACTGTTAGTACTGTATTAAGTAACATAATACCAGAAGCCGACCATTTTTCCAGATTACCGTGAGATGGAATATCTATTCCAATATCTGCTTTAAGTTCTTTGTAGATATTTTTAAGGGAAGCAGGGAGAGGTTTGATATCAGGTAATACACTAAATGCTAACCCGTGCGCATTTCCCTTTGTAGGATATGGATCCTGTCCCAAAATAACAACTTTAATTGTCTGAAGAGGTGTTAATTCTAGTGCTCGCCAAATATTCTCCTTAGCTGGCAAGAAATCTTTTCCTTCTAGCGCCTTAGATAATTCCGCTAATTTATTTTCTACTTGTGTTAAATGTGCTTTCCAGCTATTAGGAATCCCTTCATATAACCAATTATTAGGCATAATAGATTCTTCTTGGAGTTTTACTGCAGTAACAGCACTAATAGCTTCAGATGTAATTGCAGTTATTGGTTTAATGTCATCACTATTTGATTGATTATTTAAGTCAATTTTAATAGTATCAGTTAGATGTTCTTCAGGAATTTTATCTCGTATTAGATTATCATAGAATTCTTTAACACGCTTATGTACTTTAAAGGCAGTTGGATCAAAATCATATACATATAATGCATCAAGACTTCGAGCACGTGATAGAGCTACATATGCTTGTCCAAACTCAAAATTACTTGTCCCAATATCAACTAATGCAGAATCTAATGTAGCCCCTTGACTCTTATGAATTGTGCAGGCATATGCTAGTCGCAAAGGTAATTGAGAACGTAGGACAAACTCAAAGTCTTCAATTGGCCAGAGATGATTACCAATTAGACGTTTAATACCATTTGTAAACTCTACAAAGGGAAGGCCAGTAGTTGGACAGAAATGTGAAATAACACCTCGAGATCCATTAACTAGACCTTCTTCAGGAGACAGATTTGCAATAAGCATTACTTGTGTATCAACTGCTAATTCTAGGTCTACTAAATACCCTGCATCAGAATCAAAGAGTTCTAATGTTTTTTTAAATACAGGATCTTCAGTATCAAATCCAATTGGAACTTTACCATCATACACAATAGATGCTTTAAAGTTATGACGAGGGCCAGTAAGTGATTTAAGATTAGTTGCATTAATCATTTCAACTTCAGCACGTCGTGGAAATAGTAGTGTTGGGCGAATCTTATTATTTTGCCATTCGCGTCCCATACATCCACGTAGAACCCTACAAGACTCTTTGGATAATTTACCCATTCGTGCTTCTCCTAGAACTTTTTGAAATTCTACATCTTTTTGTCTCTGAATCTGAGTAAGTTCAATAGTTTTATTAATACATTCTTTCCAAGAAGTTGTTTCGAATGCAAATTGTGTGGGCTCATCAGATTTATTAACAGGTGGAAGTTGATAGAAATCTCCTACAAACATTACTTGCATTCCTCCAAATGGTCTAGTATTAGAACGGAGGCGTTTAGCAAGTGAATTAAGCTTATCAAGAAGTTCTCCATTCATCATAGAGATTTCATCAATAATTAATAGATCAGTACATAGCCAATTACGCATTGCTTTAGTATTTCTCCGCACTTTAATGAATAACTCCTGAACAGTGCCTTTTCCTAATCCAATTCCAGCCCAGGAGTGAAGTGTTTTAGCTTTATTTCCTAGGAGAAGACTTGCACAACCAGTTAATGCACAAATCTGAATCCGAGGAATTCTAGGTATACCAGGAGTAGCATTTTTAATGTGCATTTGTCTTTTCAAACCAGGAAATTCAGTATAAATTGTTGAAATTAAGAAACTCTTTCCTACACCTCCTCCTCCAGTTAGGAAAACATTACTTCCTTCAAGTAAGCAATCAATTACATATTTTTGTTCATTAGTAAGAAGATGTAAATTGCTCTGAATAACAGGAGTATTTTTAGGAGTATTATCAGTGATATATTGTTGTGCTTCTTCTTGAGTATCAAACCCCTTATAGAGTGCACCACTAAATCCTTTAACGTTTTCTAAGGTAATATCCCAGTTATCATAAATACCTGGATTATGCCCTTTAGCAACAGCATAAAATTGCAATTTCTTGGAATTACTCATATTATATGTATAATTATATATTTATAGTTATTATTTATCAAATTTTACACTATAGGGTTTCAAGAAAATCAATTAATAGTTCTCCAAAATTAATAGTTGCATTATCTGTAATATTTTGTAGGGATTTTTGATGCAAATTCTCTATAATATCTGTTAAATCTGTTAGATTATCATTATAATTAAAATAAATAGAATTAGGATTATAATTTAATATATTTTGAAGAGATATTATATTTGTATCAAGTTGTTGTAAAATATTTTGAGTAGATATAATAATTTGAGAAAACTCTGAATTAATTTCGGACAATACTCCATTTTCGGACTCCTGATCGGATTCCAGACTCCTATTTTCGGACTCCTGATCGGATTCAGACTCCGTTTTCGGATTTCCTATAAATGCGCTGCACACAGACATATCCTAATAACTATAAACTCCTATTATTTAAATGGTGATAATTTAAATGCAATATTACTTATAGGTGTATGATATGATATAGTACATGTCATAATAGGTTTAGTAGATTCTTCATTGGAGTTATTCCAAGACCAAAACCAATGTGCAGGCATAAACAGACAATTTCCAGGACGGAGTTTTATATCAATAAATTTTAAATCTGCAACAAAAGGAGTATCTTTTATAGTTAATTCACCAGGATAGCATCCCTTCCAATTAGCAGGTAAAGATGATTCACAACTTTCTGGCATAATAGTAACAGTAATTTCACCATCAACTGGAAATAAACATGTCCAAGTTGCAAATGTTTTTCTAAGACCTACATTACCAGCCCAACAATGATATTGAGGAAACAACCACCATTTCATAAAAGGATTTATTATTACAGAATTTATCCATTTATTAGCCCATACAGAAATTCCACTAACAGATGCTATAGTATTAGCCTGATCATAACTCCAAGGACAATCTATAATAGAAGGAGCCGTAACAATCCAATCAGTTAAAGTAGTTTCATTAAAAATAGGAATATTATTATATATATCACGTATTGAAACATCATCGTGTGTCCAAAAAGTTGCATTAGGAATAGTGCGTACAACGAGAGGTATTTTTTCTTGAAGCAGAATGGACAGTTTATCACATTGATCCCATTCAATTTGATTAATTCTAAATTCACAAATGGCTTGTTTATAAAAAAAAGTTAATATAAGAAATATAATAACAATAATTAAAATAATTTCCAGCATCGGAAACTCCCTAAAATAATAATTTATGAAAAAGATACATTAACACACGCACTTAAAAATGTATTAAGATACTATAATAAAATGTCAGATGGAGGTGGTCGTAGATTAGAATTTCATCCAATGAACAGGGATACACGTCCTTATATTCAAAAATTAATAGATTATAAGTATGATGAAGATATAAAAGAAGGAAAGTTTAAGTTTAATGGTTATTACTATGTAGATGATGCAACAGAGTTACCAAAAGTGACTTTTTTGCATATGACATTAAATGAAGATGAACCCTATAAAGTGGAAGAAGTAGATGAATCGAATAGTCCATTTGCATTGCGTATGAAGGAGTGTGGTGTTACATGTGGTATGTGTACACGATATTATTTTAATGAGCTAGAAAATCGTCTATTTCAAATTGAAATTTATAAACGAGAAAAAATTGAAAATACAGATGTGATAAGTACTATAGATGATGAAGATGGAGGTGAGATGGATGTATGTTTTTTCCCAACAGATATTCAGATTATTTATTTTAGAGTTTTAAGAGAATTTAATAATCGAGATGATTGGTATAAAGGTATTGAAGAAGTATTTGCACCAAAAGCTAATAATTCTACGCAAGAATAATTGTATTACCGCTTGTATGAGATCTATAAGGTGTTAGTGGATAATCCCCTGAATTATTAGGTTTATGTATAACAATTAGATCATCTTTTTCAATTGTGTTAGGAACATAAATATAATTATTATAATGGTGTGTATATCGTTCCATATCATTATGATAATTAATTACTTTATTAGAATATGTTTTATGGTAATTATCAGATAAAGAATTAATATGAATTTTAAATTCCCAATTGGATGATGTTTTCATAGTATTTTTATATTCGTATAAATCCCAATAACAACAATAATCATAATTTGTTTTAAGATTATTGATACATGATTTGTGTTTAATTTTAATGGGGTTATCATCTACAATTTTATAAAAGTGATAATTATTCCAGGGTTTTAATGAAATACGATGAACGGTATATACATGTAGTAATGAAGGCCAGGATAATGGAGTATTGCTGAAAATTTTCATTCTTGGAGTAAGTTATAAATATGCTATTATCACAGTATATTTATAAATAATTAAACTTTTCAAATTTTTATGAGGTATGTTTACGTGTAATTTGTAGGACTCTTTTGCGGACACTGGGAGTTAATTTACGTACAATCTTTCTACGTGTAGATGCAACTTTATTACGATGTGATTTTATATATTTTTCATTTGCTGCAGCATTTGCAGAAGCAGTCGCAAGCCCTTGCATATTTTCAGAATCATCATCCTCACTTGCAGGTGATGGAGGAGGTGCTGCAGGAGCAGGAGGCTCTAATAATTTCATTACTTTATTAATAAATTCTTCAGATAGCATACCAGTTTCAAGTGCATTATAAAAAAATGCATCATCTTTAGGAATAGAATTACAAACTAAATTAATAATAATGTCTTCAATTTGATCAACAAGTGTAATATCTTGTAATAAATCTAATTCTCTAAAACAATTCATCCAGAAATCTTTATATTCAGATTTATACTTAGTTAAAGTAACTTTTTCAGAATTAACGAATCCATATTTAATACCAATTTCAGAGAATTGTGTATCATAGTTAAAGGTAGTATTTTCAGAATATGTGAGTGTGGTATCAGATATATCAGCAGAACCCTGTGCAATATCTTCCATTAAAACAAAGCATCCGTAGATATGATTTTGCAGCTGTAAGGAGTATAAACCATTAACACCATTTATTTGATTAAGTATAACGGATTTTAATCGTTCTAAATCCATTTCTAATACGACAACTTGTAGAAAATATATATAAATAATCGCATATAATGAATAACAATCATATATTAGAGTTTTCACACGGATCAGTGACATTAAATGAGGAACAATATAAAGTAGTAACAAGTCCATTGTCTGAAAATCAGCGTATTTTAGCATCGGCAGGATCAGGAAAAACTACAACAATTACTGCACGTATTGCATATTTAGTAGAATGGTATGATATTAAACCGAGTAATATATTACTATTAACATTTAGTCGTGCAGCGGCTCAAGAAATGATTCATAGAGTTCATAAATTGATAGGGCCAGTTCAGATGTATGCAGGTACATTTCACGCTATATCAATGCAAATCTTGAGAGAAGTTAACCCAGGCTCATTATTTGATCAACCATTTATAGATGAATTACCTTATAGATTAGTTAAATGGTTAAATACAGATCGCGCAAGACAATGGGTAAAACGTTTTAGAACAATAATCGTAGATGAATTTCAAGATATTAATGAAATTCAATGGGAACTTTTAAGAGGATTTCATCATCAATGGGCAACAATGACAATAGTAGGAGATGATGCTCAAAATATTTATACTTGGCGCGGTTCATCTGTTAATTTTATATTAGATTTTCACAAATCTGTAAAAAATGTAAAAGATTATCAACTATGTAGAAATTATCGTTCAACAGAGTCAATAGTAACAATAGCAAATGCAGTTATGCGTTTTATTCCAACCCTGCCATTTAAAGAAAAAATGGTCGCAAATCTACGTGGTGGTAGAAGACCAGAAGTGCATTTCTTTTTTCGTTCTTCAGATGAGTATGATTGGATTGTATCATCAATTGATAAGATGTATAAACAATTCCCAACTCTATCATTTGCAGTTATATCAAGATATAATAGTGATTTATTTAAAATAGAGGAGCGAATGCATTTAAAAAGAATGGAATACAATTTATGTACAAATTATGATTCAGAGCGTTCTAAGAAGCATCAAAAAAGAATTACATTAGCAACAATTCACGCAAGTAAAGGACTGGAGTGGGATATAGTATTTTTTATGAATTTACATGATGATATGTTTCCATCTAGAAAATCAGATGATGAGATTGTCTGTGAACGCAGATTATTCTATGTAGGTATAACACGTGCAAAGTTAGGATTATATATGACCTGGAGTCGCCACGAAAGATCTCTATCAAGATTTGTCAGAGAAATTCCACGACCTTTCTTAAAATTCCATAATGTAGCGTCATTTAAATTAAGTATTAATGAGGCAGCATCACAAATGATGAGTATAGATGATATGATACGAGGATTTGATGGTGCAGATTGGAGTGAATTACGTGAAAATAATTCAGTACCATTAATAAATACTATAAAAACAGAATCAATATATAAATTTGGAGAAATATATGCAGTACCAGAATGGGTAAAAACTAATGATGTAAGAGAAACCTGGTATGAATTGTTAAAACTAACAACTCTTAGAGAATGCGCTATTTATCAAAATAAATTAGAACAACTCTTAACACCTGAAATAAATGAAGCATTACTTACAATAAGAATCTATAAAGAAGATATTGAATTTTGGGAGTTATATGAGGCAGAGTTGGAGAGATTAGTACATAAATTTTTAAAGTTTACACCACAAATGCCAGCTGTGGAATATTATGAATTACAAGAATATATTAAGACAAAAATGCCCCATTTAATATGGTCTACACAAGAAATGTCTCAAGCATTAGTAATAATAGCTAAGATTAGGGGACAGCTTCGGCCGCTAAGACACGAAGGATTTGATTTAAATGAGTTTTCATTTGGATGCGTAAGAAATTCGGTACCAACAGAATTGCGTCCAATAGTACTAAAAAGTTGGCATAAGATTCAAGATAAAAAAAATAAAACAAAAGATATCTTAATAGATATATGGAGAATAGCTTCCATAAAATCAGTTATAGAAGGACGTAATATTCCATTATATCAATGTCAGGCTATAGAAAAGTATCTAAATGATAAAGATGATGCAATGTATGCACACGAAATGCAGAATATAGTTAAAGCAATAGAAAATGCAATTCCATTGTGGATAACAACACAAGAGAATCCATCATTTAATTTTATATTTGAAGCTGAAAATATCCGTCCAATTCAGTTCGATATCTTAACAGATAAATGTGCATATTATATATATTTTGATCCAGTATATGTACCATCTGCAGAGGATAAAATTCTATTACTCTTAAAACAATTTGCATATGAAGAAGTATATGATAGAAGTCTTGAATCAATAGGATTTATTAATGTTGCAAATGGAATGTCAATACAATATACAGTAACAGAATCTATGCGGGAGCAAATGAGCCACATGTGGCAACACCTGCAATTGAAGTACAACTTGTACCCAGAGATCTCATAGGCACTAATTGTTCTTGATCTTTCATAGATCTTTGTGGTAATTTTCCACCAGGCATAGGTACATTTACTTCAGCACGTTTAGCCTGTGCAGTTAACGGTACATTATTAACACCGCCGTGTGGCATAGGGACAACACCACCAGGTAGTGCGGAGAATTTACCAGCACCATACCGATCTTGTTTTGTAGGATTATTGAAAAGGCGAGGGCTTCTATCAAAATATTTGGTGTCATTTTCAGAGCGACAAGTATATACATCAGTTCTCAATAGTGCCTGTGGCATAGCTAATTCTTGTACAAATGCATCACTTAGAGGTTTTCTATCAGGAACAGTCATACCAGCAACATACATATCACCGTGTTGTGGAGGAATATATTGGCCAGTAGAGCACCATTTATCAAGTTTCCAATTGAGAGTTTTTAGAGAAGATTCATCATCAATAGCAGCAGCATAACGACCGGGCGGATAAAACTCTCCACCAGGTGGAAATACCATATCTTTAGGAGGCATAGGCGCTTTTATAGCGGGTGCACTGGTTACATAGTTTTTACAGACTTTTACCCAAGGACGGAAATCTTCAGGTAAAGCGACCTTTTGTTGTGGAATAATATGTCGTAACATCTGTGTAGGATCCCAATGTGTTTTCAGACATACTGGTGGAAATAAATCTTTATTAACAGATTCAAATGGAAAACTTTCAACATATTTTGAAGGAGTATGTAACTGACTCATCACCTATCATAAATTATTATTTATTTTAAGACAAATTACACTATTTATAACTTATTATAATAATATTGTGGATTAAATAGGCCTTCTATTACTTGGTATATTAATAGAAGGAGTTTGATTAAATATATTAGATTTATCAGCCATTCCAACTTCTTCATCAATTTGAAAGGTAGCATCCCAATTAGTGAAAGGTAAGTCAAACGGAAAAAATAAATCAAGAGGAGTTAATGCATCATCATCAATTAATATACGAAAACTTAATTTATCTAACTTACCCAGGGTGCCATCAAAAATAATGGGGTTTTGAATAACTGTCTGTGAAATATCATTGGAACCAAGGCCAGAAGTAAGAATTTTGGCGGCAATAAGTTTAGTTTGTCCAGTAGTTTCATTATTGCGTTTATAATCTTCATTCATAGCAATATCCATATTATTAAAAGATTGTTCCGTATTAATTTGCATTAGTAGATTAAAATTATTAAATGCATTAAAATTACCTAATGTACTAATAACAGATAAATTAGATATACTAGTTGGATTCCATATACCAAGTTTATAAGCAAGGCTATTTATAATAGTATTTGTAGGTAAACAAGAATAATAATTATTAATAAAACTTTCAATTAATTTTTTACATGTTGAATAACAATCATCTTCATTACTATCATTTACTTCTGATCCAGAAATATATAATGATTTATTAGTAATAAAGGTAACAGGTAAAGGTGAATAATTCATATATGTTTTTGTAGTTAAATAATCAGTTGGTAAAGTTGTTGCATATTTAGTAGCTACATAATTATGATGACTATTTAAGGTATTGTTATTAACGGATGAAATAGTAGATAAAGCAATACTTTTAGATGTATGATAGCCAGACATAGAGCTATAAAGTGAACTAAAATGATTAGAAGTGATAGTAATACCTGCAAATGTATTTATAACTCCTGATCCAAATGTTGATACAATATTACATTTATTATTAAGTTCTGTATGTTGTGGGACAGCACCTGTAGTGCCATTATTATAAATATCATGTATAGTATCATTATTGCCATCAGAATTATAATCACCTGTTAATTGAAAAATACCAAAGGGGCTATAAACATAGTTATTAATATTATATATATTTTTTAAAATAGTACTCATATATATATGAATTCCATTAAAAACAAGATTATGTTGTTGATGTGTTTTATATAAAGAAGCAAAACTATTACTATTAAGACCTTTATTAGTTAATTCATTAATATAAAAAGTAGAATAAGAATGTTTAATATCATTTTGTAAACTAGTATTAAGTTCATTATGTATAACTGTAAATTGATTAATTTTATCATTATAGGACCAGAAGTATTTATTAACGGGTGATTTTTCAAATGTATGAAATTTTCTATAATTATCTAATTGTATTATATTTGAAGAAATAGTAGATTGCAAAAAAGTATTATCGATTCCTAAGAAATTATGTAATGTAGAATTTAAGAATACTTCATCAGATAAACCCATTTTATTAAGAACGTGTATTCCTTGGCCAGAGGCTAAATATTCTTTAAGTACTGGATAGTAATATGTGGTAAGAGCGTGACCATCATTTGGTTCAAGTATATTATGAAATACATTATTGCTATAATAATGATTAGCCATAAATTCTTTTGTAGGATTATTAGTAATTTTACCTGTTACGTGACTATGATGATAATCTCCTGGTTCATTAAATATTAATAAATGATCTAATGTTAATTTATATGAAGTTTTAAAATCATCATATGATATAATATTAAATATAGGAGTTTTATTGGATTGTCTATTTAATTCGGCAGCCAGACTCTTTCCAGTATATGCTCCAGGTGAAATACTAACAGATGTATATATATCCGCTCCATTTTTATTTTTTCTATTAGCTTCATATTTAGCAACTGTGGTAAACGGTGTAGTGCCATTAAATACATTTAAACAGCTTTGAATACATGTTGAACCAACAACTGGAGTAATAATTTGAACAACTGAGCTTATAAATCCTGAAATATCTGTTACAGTATTAACAAAATTAGGATATGATAATTGGACTAATTGTAATTTAGTAACATTTTTGTAAACACGAGGTAATTTAATAGAAAAATTGGATGCACTTGTATAAACAGATTTATCTCTATTACTACTTTTAAGTGAAAAAAGGCTAGTTTGTGTTGTTGTAGCAGGTTGATTATAAAGTAAAGAATTATTTAAATCTGATGCATTTGTACTTATAAGATAATTGGATGCATCAGTATGTGCTTGATATGCTAATTGATCAGATACTGTATTAAAATTGGGGCCAGCTGCACTAATAATGGCATAACGTGGATCTTGTTCTCTTCTAATTCTAGCATCTTCAAAATCAGGTAAATCTTCACTATCATAATCATCAGTATCAGTCGATACATCATCATTATCCGTATCTTCATTTTCAGATTCATACGGCCTATAATATTGTGGTGCACTTGACATCTCTCCTACCTAGAGCACAAGTGATATTTTTGGCTTTATATCGCTTTATCCAGCCATATAAAGAAAATACAATATATAGGATTAATTATGGAATATAGAGATAAATCTGTATTAAAATATGAAACCCAGAAAAGAAAAAAATTATATAATGAGACTAATGCCAATTTATTTATATCAAATAATGCAAATCCATTTTTAGTATCACCTTATAATCCTATTAATACTGCTAATTTAGCAACTAAAGATATTACTAACGAAATTAATGAACAAGTTGAAAATATTATAGGGCAATTTTCAAGTATAGTTAATCTTTCTAGTTTCTCAATTAAATTGAGTAGTATTATAACTGTTGGTCCTACAAGTACATTAACAATATATGGTAACACACATATTACTGATTTATTATCAGTTGATTCATTAAACACTAATATAATAAGTACTGGTTTAATAAACACATGTGATATTAATACAAATTTCCTAACAGTAAACTCGACATTAGGAGTTTCAACTCTGAATGCATCTTCAATGACAACTAATTTCCTAACAGTAAACTCGACATTAGGAGTTTCAACTCTGAATGCATCTTCAATGACAACTAATTTCCTAACAGTAAACTCGACATTAGGAGTTTCAACACTAAATGCATCATCAATGACTTCTAATTTCTTAACAGTTAATTCAACTCTAGGAGTTTCAACTCTGAATGCATCTTCAATGACAACTAATTTCTTAACAGTTAATTCAACTCTAGGAGTTGAAACTCTGAATGCATCTTCAATGACTAGTAATTTCTTAACGGTTAATTCAACATTAGGAGTTTCAACTCTGAATGCATCATCAATGACAACTAATTTCTTAACAGTTAATTCAACATTAGGAGTTTCAAGTATTAATGTATCAACGCTAACTTCAGGTAATTCAATAAATACTCTCGAGTTAACATTTTCATCGTTGTTTTCATTTGTAACATCATTACAAGTAGCACCAGGTGCTACGTTTCATTCATCTCTAATAATTAAAATAGGCACAGATACATATAAAATTCCATTAGAGAAGATTTAAAATTATAATATTAATAAAAGAAATATACAACATCATTATTATTACCATTTGATGCACCATAATATAGCAAATTCCATTTAGCTATCCCTGTAGTTGCTGATAAAGGTTGTGGAATACCATATGTAGTATTTCCACTAAGATTAACATCAACAAATATATTTTGTGTAGTAGCAGCAGATAATAAAAATACATATGTCGATCCTAAATTATTAGATTCAAAAGTAAAACTTGTTAATAAAATACAAGAACCAGAAAAAGTATTAGTTATCATATATATTCCAGGGCTATTAATCTGAATTTGCTGATTAGTTGAAGTAAATGTAATAGGTGTAGCCATAAATGGTGAAGATGATGATACATTAACAGGTTGCCCATTAATAGTATTAACACCAGTTAAAGCGCCTGAAGTCATATTAATAGTATTGGTTGATAAGTAACCAGTAATAGTTTGATTACCAACAGTAGATACATTACCAGCTACATGTAATAATGCCTGTGGATTAGCAGTGCCAATGCCAAGGTTCCCTGATACTTGATTACCACTATTGTTAACAAACATAGATAAATTTCTTGCACTATTAGATACTCCATTCCAAGCACCTAATCTAACAGAATTTGTAAGTTCTCCACCAATATATATATAATTACCATTAGAAGTATTTTTAAATATATCTACTTCACCATTATTAGTAATTTGAAAACTTCCATTTACTTCTAATGTATGAGTTGGCAATGGAGTACCAATACCAACATTACCTTGACTATTTATTAACATACGTAATGGTGGGAAACTATTATTAGTATCATTAGTATGAAATTCTAATCTACCTGGTACAAAATCATTTCCAGCATTGCCATCTTGTAATGCATAAATTAGAGCAGCCTTTGAAGAAGTATTAGTACTAGTAGTACCGTTAAAATATATATAACCTAGTTCATTATTATTACTTGTTGATAGTAGATTATTAGATTTATAGAAATTAATTGAATTAGATTGGCCACCAACTAAATTATTGGTTATAGAAATATTATTATTTAAATATAAATCACCTGATATAGCAGAATTACCAACAGTAGACATATTACCAGCAACATGTAATAATGCTTGTGGATTAAGAGTACCAATACCAACATTACCACCAGCATGAGTACCACCAGTATCAGTTTGTAAACATAAATTGGTATTTCCATCTTTAAATGCACCAAAACGAATATTATTACCTGAATCTCCTGCGCCTACATATATATAATTACCAGTAGTATTACTCTTAAAAGGTTTTACTTCGCTATCATTAATGACTTGAAATTGCCCATTAATATTTGCACCATTATTAGCTGTTAATAATCCATTAACAGTAGCACCACCTGATGCAACATTTAGAGTATTATGTATGCTTAAATAGCCAGTAATATCAGCATTGCCTAAAGTTGAAAAGTTATTATTAGCAGTTAAAAGATCAGTAATAAATGCACCACCTGTTATATTAGCGCCTCCACTATTTACAAGTATTCCTCCAGTAGTAACAGTTAGTTTATTATGTGTACTTAAATAGCCAGTAATATCAGCATTGCCTAAAGTAGATAAATTTGTACCAACTATAAGATTGTTAGATGTTGAAACTGCGTCATTAATATTAGTATTAATAATTGCACTACCAGCAGGCTTCCAATATGCGCCGATTGATCCACCAGTATTAAGTTCATGTCCATTAAAGTATAGATTAGATCCAACAGTACTTAGGACATATGATGCTGACGGGCCAGCACCAGCGCCCGCATTAAAAGTAATACCAGAAAACCCAGTATTAATAGTACTAGTAACTGATATAGTATCTGTAGTTATACTAGAAACGGTATGATCTTCTACAGTAATTGAACTAACTGTAAGTGTACTTAAAGTATTACCATAAGTAACTTGGCCGTTGGAGCTAATAATCTGGATAGTGCCAGCAGGAATAGGAGTCCCATCAGGATTATATGCAGTCACATTTCGGAGTGTTAAAAAGTCAACATCAAGCGACGTCATTATATCTGAATATAGTAAGATATTATAATTAATTTGTAATAAATACAATGAAGATTATAATATACGATAAACTATTTTTAATTAATTTTAAAATATTTAATAATTACAATGCCCTTAGCACCATCCCCACCAGATTTATTATTTCCACCACCACCACCGCCCCCTGCACCACCAGAACCACCTTGATTAAACTGTAAAGCATTATTTCCATTTGAATTATAATCGCCACCCTTACCTCCTCCATTTCCGCCTCCACCACCACCCCCACCACTAGTACCATCATTAGATGGATCACCTATACCCCCATTTCCTGAATTATATCCACCACCTTTCCCACCATTTACTCCCCCATCAACAGGCCCATTAGCTCCATTATTATAAGAAATTATATTATTAGTATTATTGATATATAATCCTCCTTCACCTTTTCCACCAGGCCCACCACCTACACTTCCCCCACTACTCCCATAAAGACCCCCACCACCACCACCACCATAACTAACACCATTACTTGAACTTGATATTCTTAATCCACCATTTCCACCACCACCAGCATCATATCCATCAGAGGGTCCCCATCCACCACCTCCACCATTAGCAGTTATTGTTGTATTATTAAATGATATAATAGTATCTGTACCATTAGTGCCATTACTGCTTCCACCTCCACCTGATCCTCCATCACCAATAGTAATATTTAATATAGTATTTCCAAGTATATTAATATTCTGTGTTAAAATAAATCCACTACCACCACCTCCTCCAGCAGGGCCTGGGTTAACACTGCCTGCATTATAAAATCCACCACCTCCACCACCTCCACCCCCACCAATAGCGGTTATTTCAAGATTATACATTGAAGATGAAATAGTATTAGGCAATGTATATAAAGATTGATTGTTATAAATAATCACAATATTAGGTATTGTAGAACCATTAATTAAGTTGCATTCAATATTATCAGCATTAATTATATTATTATTATTACAATCTATATCACTAATTGCATTATAATTAGACCATGTATTAATATTACCTCCACCAGTAATACTAATAGGAGGATATAATGAACTATAATATAAGGTATTACATCGTATATCACCATTACTTGAAATTGTAGTATTATCAGGGATAATATTTATTTTACCCATACCATTATTTCTAGGAGTACCTTTAGGGTTTAATGGTGATGTATTATTTATTAGATATGATCCACTATATGATATAACATTTGTAACATAATTAAAATTAATATAACTAGATCCACCACCTCCTCCTCCTGAAGTAAATGTACCAGACCCACCACCACCACCTCCATAGTAGCCACCACCTCCTGAACCACCACTTTTAGTATTTGTTTGTCCACCTAACCCTCCACTACCTGGTATAATACCTGAAAATTGTGTTCCATTATTTCCATCAGGTGCACCTCCATTACCAACTATAGATGAGCCACCGCTACCAGCATAACCACCACCATTCCCATTTGTACCTCCAATAGCATTTGCAATACTATTTATAAATCCACCTGAATTACCATTAATTACATTACCAGATCCACCTCCACCATGTCCTCCAGCAGAATTAGTAACTGTAGCCCATCCATTTCCACCACCTGCACCTGCAACTGCAAGCAGAATATTAGTAGTATTTCTAATTAAATATACATATGATGCACCAGATCCAGAACTATTAACGTTACCCTGTACAACTTTAATAATATCATTTACTTGGGTATTAATAATTTTACCTTGAATATAAGCTCCCCACCCAGGTTCAGCTCCAGTTGCATTTCCAGGTGAACTATCTCCATATTGTCCAGATCCACCTGCACCAACAATTTCAAATACTATACTTTCATTTCCAGTTATAATATTATAAGATACTTCTATACTACTATCAGATGTGCTATTTTCAGTATTAGGTTGAGGAGAAGTTATATTAATATTAAGATCACCATCTGTTATTGATAAACCATCATTAGCAGTTATAACACCAGATATATTAGCCCCGCCAGATGTAACAGTTAACCCATTATTAGCAGTTAATGCACCAGATGTAACAGTTAACCCATTATTAGCACTTAATGTATCAGAAAATGTTCCTGATGTAGCACTTAATGCACCAGAAAATGTTCCTGATGTAGCACTTAATGCACCAGAAAATGTTCCTGATGTAGCACTTAATGTATCAGAAAATGTTCCTGATGTAGCACTTAATGTATCAGAAAATGTTCCTGATGTAGCACTTAATGCACCAGAAAATGTTCCTGATGTAGCACTTAATGCACCAGAAAATGTTCCTGATGTAGCACTTAATGCACCAGTAATATTAGCACCGCCAGATGTAACAATTAATCCATTTTTAATATTTATCCCATTATTATTAATACGCACTTGTTCCTCACCACTTGTACCAAGTACAATATTTTGATTCATATCGATAGTTGAAGCTGAATTATTAGTTGTAGATGCGGATAATTGAATATAGGACATAACAGCAGGGATGCCACCAGCCGTTAATTGTAAAAATCCAGCACCATCTTGTGCACCAGTTTGATTATCACAAATTGCCCTTATTTCATAATCTGCTAGCTGAGCACTTAAAGAAGGTCGAGCTACATTAGATGCTTGTGATTCTGATATTTGTATACCATTATAATTAAATATTGTACTTACATTAAGTGATCTAATATTATTAAGTGTATAATTTGAAATATCAACATTACCTTCTGCAGGAAAATTAGACCAAGCTTCATTTGGTTTTACATATAATGGTGGGTCTAGAATATTATATTTTAATATATTACATTGAATATTTCCACCACAATCTATATCGCCTGTTGTAGTTAAAGCAGGTGATTTATTAATATGTAATATAATAGCACCATTAGATATATTATATGTTTGTTTATTATTTGCTCTACCAAATGCAGGCATTATACCTGATAACAACTCATTTCCACTATATGATTGTTTTAATGTGATATATTCATCACTATAATATGAAGATCCACCACCACCACCTGATACAATAGTTTTATTAGAATTAATATTTCCTCCACCTCCTCCACTATAACCACCACCACCTGAACCACCATAATAAATATCTATAGCCCCCCCTAAACCACCTGATACAGAAGTGAGTTGTTGATATAGACCAGGGTCACCATTAGTCGCCCCACTTCCATTTCCTTGCCCTGATACGCCACCAGGTGCAGTATATGGAGATGAAGATGGCGGATTTTGCCCACCACTACCAGGTGTTATAATATTTTGTCCAACTTGTGTAGTACCAGATAAACCTAATGCAACTTGCCCAGCATTTATTGAATCTCCAAAAGGATTAAATATACCTCCTCCTCCACCACCACCTTCTGCTTGATATACAGCAGTAACAGATGATTTGCCGCCATTTCCACCTGCAGCTGCAACAACTAATAATACATTTACAGCCACATCAGTAATTGATATAAAAGAAGCAGAAGAACTATTATTTGATCCATTTTCACATATCCCAGGTGATAATAATAAAGTCTTACCAACTAAACCATTATTTAATATATCAATTGATCCACTAATATATGCGCCATTACCACCTATACCAGAATTTTGATCATTATTATTGACAGATGATCCTGCAGCACCAATAATCTCAAAATCGATGGAAGTAGTTCCATTAGGAATTACAAATGTTTGAGATTGTGTAATAAGTAGTGTTTGTGAATCAACTGTAATATCAACACCATGAGCCTGAATAGATGATGTAAATATTTCACTTGTTGTTAAAGATGATACATTAAAACTTGAAATAGATGTATCAGCTCTTATAGCACCATTTGAACCAGTAAGTAATATAGTTCCTGTTGGCACAGGTTTACCATATTTATTAAGTACAAATGTGTTGTTTATAGATAATGGATTATCATTATCAACACGCAGCACTAAAGGTGCTGTGTTAGTTGGTAAAGCGCCAGTAGAACTCATCTAAACTCAGGACAGAAATAGGGTACATAGGCGAACAAGTTTCTGCGAATACAAATGAAATACTAAATATCCGGAACATTCAACAGGATGCCAGCAGGAGGTGGTTTATTACAATTAGTAGCAACTGGAAGACAAGATGTTTTCCTCACAGGAAATCCCCAAATAAGTTTTTTTAAAATGGTGTTTCGCAGACATACTAACTTTGCAGTCGAATGTCAACCCATGTATTTTGACGGTACACCCAATTTCGGACAACGTATCACTTGTCTAATACCTAAACGCGGCGATTTACTCGGTAAAGTCTATTTAGATGTTACTCTTCCGCGTATAACAAGTGATGGAACTCCTAATGGAACACCTATTTCATATACAAATGCAGTAGGGCACGCATTAATACAAGAGATTACATTTGAAGTTGGTGAACAGGAGATTGATCGTCAAACAGGAGAATGGATGGAAGTCTGGACTCAGCTGACAACTCCAACTTCACAGCGTGATGCATTAAATGAAATGGTCGGTCGTCTGGATCAATATCAAACTCCAGTTCTAATTCCAGGGCCAGCATCAGAAGGTCTGAGACTCCTAATTCCGCTCCAATTCTTTTTCTGCAGAAATCCTGGATTATATCTCCCTCTGTTAGCATTACAATACCATCCAATTCGTATTAATATTACATTATCTCCGTTAAATTCATTAGTATTTATTCCTCAAGAGAATAATACATTATGTACAGCAGATATAACGTGTACACAATCAATTGTAAATATGATGCTATGGGGTGATTATGTATATTTAGATGTGGATGAACGTAGAAAATTCGTAAGTACTTCACACGAATATCTAATTGAACAAGTTCAGTTTACACCACCATACTCCATTACACATAATCAAATGACTGCAACAGTACCTGTTGAGTTTAATCATCCTCTCAAAGAGTTTATAATACTTGTGCAAAGAGATGCAATGATAAATCGTAATGAATGGTTTAATTATAGTAGTTTAGCAATTGGAGAGGCAGTTCCTCCGCAGATACAGAATTATCTGAATGTAGGGCAAACACGTACAGACTTGATATCATCAGCAGTATTACAATTGGATGGATATGATCGTTTCCAAGCACGTAGAGCAGAATATTTCAGATTACAACAGCCTTATGATCATCACACTACAACTCCGGTAAAATCCTATATATACACATATAGTTTTGCATTAAGACCAGAAGATGCACAGCCAACTGGAACAATGAATGCAAGTCGAATTGATAGTATTGTATGGAAAATTGATATGAATCCTATATTAAGTCAAGCATCAATTCCAGTAAATCAACAGAGAGGAAATTGCCATATAGTTATTTACGGATTAAATTACAATGTTTTTAGAGTAATTAATGGATTTGGAGGATTATTATTTACAATTTAATAGTACTTAATAATACTAAATAATAAATAATTTACTAAAATATAATTATCAAGATTATAATTTTAGTGATAATATTGTTAATAAAGTTTACTATGTAATTAACAGTAATGGGTCTATTCGACGGAACTCAATATAAATATTGGGGTGATACACAGACATCTAGTAATGGAAAACCAGGTGGATCTGGACCAAATTCAGACTCTTCATATGGTCCAGGGCATACAAACTTATCATATGGAGTTTTATGGGCATTAACTCTTATAGGTGGATATTTTGCATTAGATCATTTATATTTACGTTCACCTTTATCATTTGTAGCTAAAATATTAATTAATGTAGCATTTTTTGGAATATGGTATATATATGATATATTACAAATAACATTTAATAAGGATGTTGTAAAGCTATTTGGTTTATCAATACCTGGATATGGTCCAGCAGGAATAGGGGCAGGAGTTTTAGGAGCGGATAAGCCAGATAAAAATCATACAGCATTTTTTGTGTATGCATTAGGATTAATATTTGGAGGATTATTTGGTCTAGACTCATTTATAACTGGACATAAAAAGACAGGATTTACACGTATAATATTGTTATTTTCATTTATTTTTACACCTATTGCAATTATATGGTATTTTATGAATGTTCTAAAATTTTTCTTTAATACAAATGAAGTTATAAAAGAACATAGTCATTATTTTGGATTCCCTCAACCAGATAAAGTAGAACAATCTGTAATATCAAAGTTTTTAGATAAAATACCAATAATATCATCAATTGCAAATTTTGTTAGAGATCCAATAGATCCTCTTAAAAGAGTAATAAGAGATGTTGAAATATCACCATCAAATATTATAAAGAAAGTAGAAGCTCCAATTAAAGGGATAGTAGAAGAAGCTACATTACCTTTAAAGATTGCAGTACAAGAAGGAGCACAGCCAATAGCAGCTGCTATTGGTAAGTTTGCAAATACAGTTAAAACAGGTGAAGATATAGCAAAAGAAGGTATTCAATTAGCAGATAATACTGTAAAGACTATAGCTGGAGTAGAAGGAGTAATAAGAGAAGGCGAGCAAGATCTTAAAGGAGTATTGGGTGCAAGTACATCATTAATAGGGGCATATGGGCAAGGACTAAATGAAGATCCTAGCAGCCTATCACAATCTGGCGGCGGATTAATAGAAGATTCAGGTGTATTACCATATGTATTTATGGCAACATTAGCAACAATAATTGTGTCTGGATTAGTAATAACTTATCGCAGATTCCGACAGAATGTCAGCACAAAAACAAAAGATGATACCCCTCCAAACCCAGCAGCAATTCGAGGATCTGATAGCGAAGAATCCTCCACAACCGCATAATCCTATTGTTATCATCAAATTCGGTGCATCTTGGTGTGGTCCCTGCAAAAGAATTGATAAAGAAATGTTACTTGGTCTAACTGATAAAATTGTATGGTACGAATGTGATGTGGATGAAAATGATTATACGCCAGGGTATTGTGGAGTAAAATCAATTCCAGCATTTTTAGCGGTAGTGAATGGTCGTCCTCAGCCATTATTTTCAAACTCAGATACATTAGCCGTTGCACAATGGATAAAAGGTGGATTTAAACAGAGTTAAAGTCTTAGAAAAAATAGCATTTATATTTGGTTAATTCAGGGTATTGAATGCATTTTTTAGGAGTTAAAGTGGATCGAATGGATCGTGGGAGTATTTTGCAGGAGTTTGAATTACGTTTTAATTCCGAAATCAGAAAGTCTGCAAATGGACCGCCAGACTCCTGACGTTCAGGATGCCATTGAACTCCATAAATCGGATACTGTTTTCCTTCAATTGCAGATACAAACTCCTGCCCTTTATCATCTATGCTAATACCAATTATATTAAAAAAAGAGTTTAATAATTTATTCTCCATAAAATCACTAGGAGTTATCCCATAGTCCTTATTATGTAATGTTGAATCTTTTTTTTCTAGGTACTCTAAGTATGATTTAGAAAAATGAGAAAACATACGTGATTTATGTCCATAAGGAGTAATATGTAGAGGGTAATGTCCTTTTGCGGGAGATTTTTTAAAGGAGTTAAATTTACCAATAATATGTGTAATAAGTTGAAATCCAAAACAAGTTCCCCAAATAGGAAAATAGCATTTCTGTTGGATAGATAATTGTATAAACTTATTACAAGTTTTAATGAAAGTCTTATTTTTAAAGACATATTTAGTTTCTCCTCCAGGTATTAATAGGCCATTAATATTATTAAAATATAACTCATATTCTGTGGTGTCATATGGTATGGCAATAACACGAACACCACGTTCTTCAAACCAGTCAATATAAGTTTTCATAATATGAGATTGTCCATATTTAGTTTTCAGTTGATGAGGCATTGTTATAATACCAATACAATACGATTGCCTTTTTCTAGTTTTTAATTGCCGTATAGATGGAGATTGCATTGCGTATTATATTATTATATTTAAAATTTAGTATATATTTTATAAATTAATTAGCAAATAATAATCTACCACGACCTTCTTTAATTTCATATACAGCCCATCCTTCAGTGTATACACGCATTTCTGAACGTCTACTTAATGTAAGAGGGCTAGGTAAAATATCAGCTAATTCTATATATAAAGTAGGTCTATCAGCGGTTGTAAAATTAATAGTGCCTTCTGGTTGTCTTTCATTAGGATAAATTGTCCCATATTCATCTCCTAATGACCATTTCATTTCTCCAATATTTAAAGAGTTATTTTTTTCATCCTTTGAATAAGTATTAATTTGATTCCAAACAAAAGGCTCTAGTAAATGTTCTCTATCGCGCCCAGCGATAACAAGTTTCATATTATTATAGAAATTATAAGCGATATTAGGTAATTCAGCTGGATTAGTTGATAATGGTTTATAATTAATAAAATCATCTAATCGATTAGTGATGAGTGCATTTTGATTACGGAAAAGGAATGATATTTTTTCAGTAGGATGCCTGCCATCTAATCGTCTAGTAACAAAGGATGATGAATTATTATCGAGTGCTCTATAGTCTAATTCTCCAAATGTAAATATATTTTCAAATTGTTTTCTAAATGGTATTGAAATTGTAGTATTTTTAATATCAGCCTGTGCAGTAGGGGTTACATAGTGTTGAATAGTGGATAATAGGATAGTAGGTTGTCCAATTTGATCAAAAGGTAATGGAGAAAAGTTAACAGAATTTCCTAAATCATCATTAAGTGTAAATAGTGGTACGTTCCAGGGAGTTGGTTTAATATTAGTTGGCGCATCAGTAATAACTAAATCTTCTAATTTTCTAAGAGTCGCTTTAATACGGAAAGTCTGATTTTGGACGGAAATTAATGGGAATCCGCCATCTTTAGGAGTTTGCATTCCAGGGAGTGGGAGTTTAACACGGAGATGTCCAGGGATTGCATTATAGGCGATTCCTCGTCCACCAGGAGTTGTGAGTCCGCCGATAGTCTGATTTAGAAATGAGGAATTCCATGAACCCTCTGAAACGGATTTAATTAGAAGCCCTTCTCCACTCCATTCTTGAATTAGGAATTGATCTTGATATAATTGTATTTTTTCAAATAATAAGTATCCAATATAATTAACATAGCCATATGAGTATTTATTATTGAGTCCATCAGGAGGGGTGGTAATCCAATAAAGGCTATTTGCTCTTTGTGGAGTTAATAGTTGCCCTTGGACAGTAATAGAAGGTAGCCAAGTAGGTAAATCAATTTCGAATGCAACTTCTGTTAGGATATCAGCGTATGGTTCAATTTCAACTTCAAATGTTTGTCCGAATTTAGGTTGATTGAGTGGAACAATAGTTTTACGTTCAGCTAAATGATAAGATGAAGGTTTATAAAAATTATCAAAAGGGAAAATGCTGGATTTAGAATCTTTAACAAAATAATTATCTTTGACACCGCGGGCAACGAGTTCAAAAAGAGCCCCTTGACCAGATGATTGGTTAATAGATGTCATACTCTATTCAGATGTATGTATAATAAGATTTATATTCCTATTTTAAGTTTTTATAATGGTAGGTTAATTTATAGCTCTTTAAAGAGGAAACGTAAGAAGCTAGTTAATCCGCCAGCTAATAGGGAGATACCTAGTGCTTCAGGGAAGTTGAAGCGTTTAGTGAGGATAACAAGGATAGCTAAGCTGCATCCGCCAGCGAGTAATAGAGAACCGACGCCTTCAGATACAGATTTGCGGCCACCCATAAAGAACATAGTAGTACTGGATAGTTTATCAGTTAGCATTGCCGTAGCTATGGAGGCTAATGCCATAACACCAACTACGCCTTCCCAGGATAGACGGTAATTAAATGCAGCCATGTAAACAGCGCCAACATTTAATACGCACATTAAGATGAGCTCAAATAACATTTTTTCGAAGGTCATTTTATACTATGTATAAAGAAAATAAATAATTAAGTATAGTTATTATAAAATAAATGTACAATTTCTACAGTTTTTACAGAATATATATCATTAATATATTTATCTATTGTACTCTTTAATATATCAAGTCTCTGATCCCATTCTTTTTGTTTATTTTTATTGATAGTATATATACCTCTTTTATTTAAAACCCATGGCGATGTTACTATTTTATTATCAATATTGACATATTTATCTGGATTAAATCTAATCATAATTAAAGGCCTATGATTAATATCTTGTGATATTTGCATTAATCTTTTATTTTCACATATTGAATTATATGTTGAATGCTGATTTTCATCTATTTCAACTATTATTACCTGATATCCTAAATCTATAAAAATATCAGGTCTCCTTTTAGAACAACCATCATATATTGGTCTATCAATAATTATAGTTTTATCTTTGTATTTATTTAATAAATATTCTGATATTGATTTTTCTTTTGTTTTAAAATTTCTTAGATGTTCACTATCAGGAAATAAATTATAATAACAATAAAAACAATATCCATCATAATTTTTATTTGATACAATAGTATCGCATAAAAGTGTATTACATCTTTTATTAATTACATCAATCATATCATCTTTTTTATGTAATTTGCAATATACAGGTTTTTTATTATTTTCATAATTATAACTAGGATAAATCATACAAGATAATTCATTACATTTAGGTGCACGTATATCTACCATATTTTCTTTTTTATGTTTATTACAATATATAGGATAGTTATTATTAATATAATTATAAGATGCTATTATAGTACAATTACTATATTGACATTTAGAATGCTTGATATCAATCATTCTATCTTTTTTATGATTACTACAATATATTGCATGTGTTTGATTTGCATAATTATATGATGGCTGTAAATTGCAGTTATTTTCTATACACTTTTTAGATTTAATATCAATCATGTTTTCTTTTTTGTGTATTGTACAATATATTGCTTTTGTTTCACCTAAATAATTAAATACAGCACGAGTTGTACATTTATCATATATACATTGTTTTCTAATATTACGAATATCAATCATATTTTCCTTTTTATGTTTATAACAATATAAATAGGAAGTTTCAGTTGAATAATTAAATGAGGGTTGTACTATACAATTATATTCAATACATTTTTTTGTGTTAATATTAATCATATTATCTAATTTATGCGCATTACAATATAATGCTTTTGCTTCATTAATATAATTAAAATTGGCACGTTTATTACAATTTTCATATATACACTTTCCCATTGTATAAATTATATAAAATATTATTTATATCCTTTATAAAATTTGAAAACACTAATAAATAAAATTAATATTGTACAAAATGAAACTATTAATTATTGAAAGTCCAGGAAAACAAAAAACAATTCAAAAGTATCTTAGTTCTGAATGGAAAGTTATACCATCTTTTGGACATATTCGTGCATTAGAACAAAATATAGAATTTGTTCAAAATGATTTTGAGCCAAAATATGCGTTTATTAAAGAAAAAGCAAATACTATTAAACAATTAAAAGAAGCAGTATTAAATGCAACTGATGTATATTTAGCGGCAGATAAAGATTATGAAGGTGAACAGATTGCATATTCAGTATGTCTTCTTCTAAAATTAAATCCTAAAACTACAAAAAGAATTACATTTACAGAAATTACCGAGAAAGCAATAAAAAATGCAATTAATAACCCTGGAGTTATTGATATAAATAAAGTTAATACTCAAAAAACACGTGCGATGCTGGATATGATGATTGGTTTTACAATGAGTCCTCTATTATGGCGTTATGTGGCCCCAAGTTTATCAGCGGGTCGTTGTCAGACGCCAGCGTTACGTTTGGTAGTGGAGAGAGAGGATCAGATTACATCATTTAAATCACAATCAAGCTGGCATCTTTCTCTAAATTGGCAGGTGCAAACAAAGGGCTTAAAGAAATCCTTTAAGTTCCCAGCGAAGTTGGAAGATGAATTGGAAGATGAAGAATCTGCTATGAATTACATGGAAAATGTGCATCAAACCCCTAGCGGATCCATTATCTCTAAAGATATTACTAATTGGAAAGAAAATGCACCACAACCACTTATTACAAGTACACTTCAACAACAAGCTTCTGCGCTATTTGGTATTAATCCTAAACAGACAATGCGTATTGCACAAAAATTATATGAAGCAAGCCATATAACATATTTAAGAACAGATCACCCTGTAATTTCAGAAGAGGCACAAGAAGAGGCTAAAAAATGGGTTACAGAAACATATGGTGAAGAATATATAGGAAATAATTCCCAAAAATCTGAAGAAAAGAAAAAAACAAAAAAATCAAAAGAAGATGGCCCTCAAGCACAAGAAGCACACGAAGCAATTCGTCCAACACATATGGATGCAAGGGAAATTACAGGAGAATGGACATCACAGGATAAAAAAGTATATACCTTAATTTGGCAGCGAGCAGTGCAATCTGTTATGTCAGCAGCAAAAGGTGAACTCTGTAAGGTAAAATCACAAATTGATGAAGACGAAGACTTTGTATGGTTATCTCAATGGAAACGAACTACATTTGAAGGATGGAAAATTATTGGAAAAGTTGCAAAGATTGATGATGCGGTTGATAGTGACAATGAATCCATAAACAATTCTAATGAGGACTCTGAATGGAAAACAGTTGAGAATCTAAAAGTAGGAGATAAGTTAGAGTGGATTGATATGAAAGCAGAGCCTCGAGAGACTAAAGCGCAAGGTAGATATACAGAGGCAACACTTGTAAGGGAACTAGAAAAACACGGTATTGGTCGCCCATCAACATTTGCATCACTATTATCAGTTATTCAAGAAAAAAATTATGTAGAAACAAAAGATATTCCTGCAAAAGAAGTGATAGTTAAAGAATATTCAGTAAAACCACATCAATGGCCAGCTAAAGTAAAAGAGTTAAAGAAAAAACAAGGTGCTGAAAAGAATAAATTAATGCCAACTGATCTAGGTCGTTCAGTTCTAAGATTTATGTTGGAGCATTTTGATGATCTATTTAATTATGGGTTTACATCGCAAATGGAGAAGCGTTTAGATAAAATTGCAGAAGGAAAAGAAATGTGGAAAAATGCATTAAAAGATATGTGGGAATCATATAAGGATCGATATGAAGATTTGCTTTCAAAGCAACAATTAAAATCAAAGGGAGGAGAATCAGCAAGAATTAAAGAATTCTCAAATGGATTAAAAGCAGTAATTTCAAAGAAAGGTCCATTACTACTTATTGAAAGTGAAAATAAAGAAGATACTAAATTTATTGGCTGGCCAAAGGGAGAAGATTTTCAGGATATGACAGAAGAAAAAGCTCTAGAATTCAAGGAACAGGAAGAAAAGAGACGTGGTGGAGAAGTAATTGGTGAATGGACTGATGATGGTGTTGATAAAGAAATTATTAAGAAATCAGGTAAGTTTGGAGATTATTTACAATGTGATAATGTATCAATTCCATATCAGATAGGAGAAGCCTTAGAGAAAACAATTGAACGTTTTAAGACTAAAAAAGAGGGTGGGCCAGGATCAAAGAATGTATTAAAAAAGTTTAAGGAGTATGAGGTAAGAACAGGTCAATATGGGCCATATATTATTAAGACAACTTTAAAGGTTGCAAAGTTTGTATCAGTTCCAAAAGGTACAGATATTGAAGGTATGTTAGAAAAAGAGGTAGAACGATTATATAAGGATGGACTGGAGAATAAAAAGAAATATATTGCAAATGCAAAAGAAAAATTGAATACGACACAAAAATCGGATGATGTGGATGAAAAGAAGGTGCGTAAAAGTCGTAGTAAAAAAAATCCAAACTAAATAGAATGTCGAGCAAGGAAGAGGGAGTTACAGTAATAAATGGAACTGATATGGGGGATGGATTAATAAGATCATCAGGTCCAAATTCACGTTCATCATCACCTGGTGGTGATAAGGGTCCAATAGTAAAAAAATTTCAGAATGGATGGTCGCGTGAACAAGAAAAATTAATGGCAGATTGGTCAGACATTGCATCGTGTTATCGTTGGATGCATGATCAATCTGAGAAGGTATATTCAACAAAAACATTATGGATTAATGTACCAGTTATAGTATTATCAACATTGGGTGGTACTGCAAACTTTGGTATTCAATCATTATTTGAGAATGATGAGAGTGCTAAGAAGTATGCAAGTTTTGGAATTGGAGGGATATCGTTATTAGCGGGTTTGTTAACAACAATGGGTAATTATTTAAGATATGCTCAATTGGAGGAGTCACATCGTGTAGCGTCTATAGCGTGGGGTAAATTTCAACGTCTAATAGCGGTAGAGTTAGCATTAAATCCGAATGATCGTATGGACTCATTAGATTTTTTAAAGATATGCCGTGCAGAATTGGATCGTTTAATTGAGCAATCTCCTCCGATACCTAAATCTGTAATAATAAACTTCGAGGCAAGATTTGGTACAATTAAAGATATTAAGAAGCCAGATATATGTGGTTCAATTGAGCATACAAGTGTATTCCAGAGTTCAGAAACACGTTTAAAGAAATTAGCAACAGAAGCTGCATTAATGTTAAAGAGAAAGAAAGAAACATTAAAGGAATTAGTAACACCAGAAATAGAAGAACGTATTGCAAAACAAGTAAATGAGCGTCTAGAAGCAGCTATAGAAGAAAGAAAGAAACGCTTAGAAGGAGAATTAGAAGAACGTCGTAAGTACGAATCAGAAGAAGAAATGTTAAAAGCCAAGTTAATGGAAGAGCGTCGTGTAAAATTAAACAAAGAATTAGAGATAGAAAAACAGAAGTTAGAGGAGGAATTAAGAGTGGAAAGACAGAAAGCAAAAGATCAAGAAGAAGCTATGAGAGCTCTTGCAGAAGAACGAAGAAGAAAAATTGAAGAAGAAATTGAATTAGAGAAGAAGAAGTTAACACAGTCTGCGCCTGAGAATTTAGGAGAAGGTGCACATGCACCACATATTGAGAAGTTTTCAGGAAATGCATTTGAAAATCGTTTAAATATGAATAGACAACAGCGTGGTAGATCTATTAGAAGAAAATCCCTATTAGGAGATCATATATATGCATTAGAAACAGATGCACATAGTAAGAAAGGTTTAATAATGGTATCAGATGGTACACCAAGAGTTCAAGCTGATAATGAACCTAAAAATCAGATTATTATTATAAGTAAGGATTAATATACTTTATAGTATAAAAATACGCAATAAAAAATTTGAAAAAAAAGAAATATTATATTGAAGGCAAGTTACTGTATATCAATCAGTTATAGCAAGATAGTATTTTCCAAGTCAACAACGCACATAATGGCTATTACTAAGGAGGAGGTTTATGAGATGACGAAGGGGTCGATTTCGATTGATCAGGTTATGTTGAAGCACAAGACGAGTGCGCATATTGCAGTAGTAATGAAGAGGAATAAGATTTTGGCAGTTGCATCTAATTCGGTGGGTTCGAGGTCGCGTGGCTGCGGGTATGCAGAGAGGACAATTCACGCAGAGCGTGCAGTACTTAAGAAGATTGGAGATGTTAGGCAGCTGCAGGGTGCAATTCTGATTGTGCTGCGTATTTCAAGGGGTTTGAGGGAGATTGTTAATTCAGAGCCGTGCCATTCGTGCAAGTGTCATTTGGAGAAGTGTATGAAGGAATATGGTCTTAGGAATGTGTATTATTCTGCCTGAGAGTTATTTAAGAAAAGAAAACCGCCAGATCCAGATAAAAATTATAGAAATAGATTACCACGTGCTAAATACAAGGTATTCAAATAAATATGTGTATCATTTTTTGTTTGAATAATATCTTTAAAGCATTTAATAATGATTTAAAAATATAAGACGCTCGGTGCTGGGTTCGAACCAGCGACTTTGTGGTTAACAGCCACACGCTCTACCTACTGAGCTAACTGAGCTAGGAGATTTCTCTCCAATAATACCGTAGAGATAAAGCTTTAAGTTCTAAACGCACTGCTAATTTTATTTAAGTACCCATGCCAGCTATATATATTTAAAGCAGAATACCATCTTAATATTAAGAGATGACCTATCCAATATTTATACCTATGCATTTTGGAGGTGGTGGTCAAGCCCCCTCGAGTAAAAAAGAGGCCCTCCTACTTTTATCTGTATATGGTGCTGCTATATCAGTATTTATGTATTTACTTCATATTAATACATCGCCGCGTTTTCAATTAAAAGTGATTCAACAGAATAATTATTCTGGACAGGTTTATATTCGTGAAAGAAATTATCCATATATTAGAAAAATTACAAATAAGAATATAGAATGTCTTAAAAATAAAGGCTATTATGTAAATGAAAAGGTTGATAAACACTCTATCAGTTCATATTGGGATAATATTGCATATTTAGAAACTATTAATCAGTCAAATAGATATTTACCAAAAACAATTGAATTATCCAAAGAAAAATTAATTAGCGACTGTAAAGAATGTGACGTTTATACAGAAATTATTTATGATTATGATAATATATTTGGAAATGAAAAACAGAAAAAAAAGAAATTATATTGGCATAAATGTTATAAAGATGAACTTAAATAGGATATTTTCCTAAAAATAGGCATATTATATTATTAATATGTATTACATTGTAATAATATAATAATCTCATGAGAGTGAATCGAACACCCGACCCGCTGAGTTTTACTTAGGATAAGTATAATTCCTACAATCAGCTGTTCTACCACTGAACTATCACGAGACTTTAGAGAGATTTCCTCTCTACAAAGGGATCGGAGAATATTTTTTAGATTTAAACGCACATTAAAAATTGATTTTTAGACGCACATTTATTGACTGTACAAACACCCTATAAACCCAAGTAAAATGTCAGAGTTAACAATACTAACAGGTACAATTCCAGAGAATCTTATATATGGAGGTGAAGGAGATGTAGACTTTATAATAGAGAAAATTAAAGAGGAGAATAACACGATTTATTATAATTGTCATATCAAAGCGTGTTATAATAGAACTACACAGTTTACATTTCATAAGATTACAAAGGTTATAGAATCGTGTGGTGAAGTATCAGAGAAGTATCCTGTATTTAGGAGAATGGCTGTAGAGTATTCTGATGCTGATTATAGTCGTATTCCACAAATATATATTATTGAAGACGCATATAAAAATAAGGTATATTATGATGATCATTTTGCAGATCCATATTATCGTTTCCCAGTGACTAAAAACGGAATAGGAGTTTCAACATTGTATTATTATATCTTTACAGAACTAAATGGTATTCAAGGGATTTCTATAATTTATCCTAAACAGTTTAATGAATTATCTTCTTAGTTTTCTAGTCTTTCTTGCTTTTATATGTTTCTTATAAGTTTTCTTTCCTCCAAAAAGACGCCTTGGTACTACTTTAGTATTAGCCTCAGTCTGCAAATTCTTAATTTTAGATTCAACCCTTGTTATATTATGTATTGGTGGTATATAAGCTAATGATCTAGAAGTACTAACTAATTTTAGTTTTGATAATGCTTTACCACATAATCCAATTTCTGAATGAAAATTCTCAACTGGTTCCATATAATATCCATCAACAATACCAAGAGAACATATTGCTTTTAAAACATCATAATCAGGATTACCAGTTGCAGGGTTTGAATTAGAATATCTTCCAATATGTGTAATATTTTTATTCATATACATAGCATTATTTAATGATTGGGAATTACTATTACTTTCTGGTTGTATAACTTTATAATCCTTACTATATCTAATAGGGAATGCAATATCAAGTGCAGAATGCCCTATTAATTCAGCTAATGCTTCACGTGTCGGAATATCAAGTATATCAAGTAATATAAGTTGATTATCTTGTTTTACTTCCCATTTTTTAAGAAATTTAGCATTTTTATTTTTAGTATATGAATTAGTATTTCTTTCAGTAAGTGCAAAAAACTTTATAGTTGCACCTTTATATATATTATGCTCATCTTTATCTATACGATATAGATATCCAGGGGCACTTGTTATTTTAGGATATCTAATAATTTTTAGCTTTTGACCCGCATATGAAATATAATTCATTCTATCTATTATTGTTATTATTTTGACGAGGTATACGTTTAGTCCTATTTCTTCCTTTATTTCTTCTCTGAGTCTGTAATGCCTTTGTTATACCCTTATGAGGTACTCCAGGCATTGGTGTTACACTTTTTGCAGAATTATATGGTTTAACTTTCTTAGATATATTCTTCTTATAGTACATTTCTTTTTTAGAATTATACCAATTTTCATAACTTGCATATAACAAGCCAATTGCTTCTTGACTACGTGAAATTAATTCTTTGTAGTTATTGCTAGAAGCAAACAAGCGAACTTCAATTAATCCGTCAGTACCTTTTCTATGGAGTGATACATATTTATTATGTAGAATTGTAGAATAATTGCTAGCGTATGTTTCAGGTGTAACAAAAGAATGTAATGGTTTAGCATATGTTGATTCAAATAAACGATATTTAGGATATGCAGTTTTTTCCCATTCAATATATTTAGGAAAGAATTCTTCTTTAAAAAATTGTTGTAAAAGTGGTATTTGTTTATTTGTATTTTTATTTGCTAATGATAAGTTTACGTGTAAACCTTGTGATTTATTACTAATATAACAATCTTTTTTATCCAGACCAATTAATTCAAATAGTTCTTTTAGAGATTCTAAATCATATACTATACCTTTACGCCCAGTAATAGGTTCGGCTATAAGAATTGGAGTAACAAACTCAATATGGAATGTATTATTTATAGCTTCTATATTTTTATCATTTAAATTTTTATAACCATTTATAAATCGAGTCCCTTCAAGGTATTTATAATCACCACAAATAACACTAACATCTGTTGTTATAATTGGTTTAGTATAATCTATTTTTCTAGGTTCATCTAAATGAATTATTTTAAGAGTATTAAGATCATAAATGTAATGATAATTTTTATTTTTAGGAGTATTACTAATAATTATATATCCATATTTAGCGATTGCTTTTTTAAGAATATTTTTAAGATGTGCGTTATTTTGTGCTCTTAACTTAATATAATTATATAAATAAATATTAACAAGATCGATCCATTCTGTAGGTTTTTCTAACAATGGTATAATAGTATTTGCACCGCCACGATGGCTATAGACTATTTCATTTGTATTAATATCTTTTCCTATACATTTTTTATCTAGTTTAACACATATTTCTAATTCAATACCATATTTAATAGCAATATCTGTAATAGGTGTAAGTTTAGGAAATATATTTGAATTATTTTGTAGCCTAGTATTTAATGATATTTCAGAATCATAATATTTAATAATATTACTAGAGGCAATATTATCATCAATAGCTTGTTTTATAGTTTTTAATAAATATTCTTTATCAGTTTTTATTAAGTGATTAGATAAAGCTTTAAACATATCAGTATTATCATATTTAATTGCATATGTTAAAGCATCTTTCCCATCGTCATCTTTATATTTAATATCTATACCTTTATCTATTAATTTATAAACAATAGATTCTAATAAACTTATAGTATTTTCAGATTTATTTTCAGATTTATTTTTAGTTTCATTATTAGAATTATTATTAGAGCTATTATATTCCGTATTACTATTAGAATTAAATGCTCTACTTATAATATATTGTTCACGATATCTATTTTCATTAATTTCATTCTGTGTTTTAACATATTTATATTCAGCAAGAGTTAATAATAAATTATGCTTATAACTATCTAATAAATTAATATTTGGTTCATTTTGTTTCTTATCATATTTATAATCTAATAAAAAATTAATAAGTTCTAGATTAGAATGTTTATCTGCAGCTAATATTAGTGCAGTACTACCACGCATATTTTGATGATTTATATTAATATCTTTAATTAAATAAAATCTAATAAAATCATTAAAAATTGAGTTATTACATATGATTAATAGTATATTATTACCATATTTATTAATATTATTAAGATTAGTTATGTCAGTATTATATTTGCCACGATATGTATTATTATTACTAATAATAGATGAAAAATTAGTTGTATCTGTATAGCTATTAATTGACCATAATATATTCTTAATACCTCCTACTTCATAGTCTGATTTAGCTTGTATATTATTATTTGTTAAAATAATTTGTAACCAATTATTTTTATATTCATCAAGAGTGTTTAATAATTTTTTTCGATCATCAGGGTGTTTTAAAAATTTTAATAATATTTTATGGAATATAGGAAGAGTATGATCACGATTAGAAATACTTATTTTATCACATACATATAGAAAAATATTATTACCATTATATGGATGTTTTATTGTAAATATATCTGATATAGTAAGTTTATCAATTATATTAAGTGCATCTTGTATATTATAATTATGTATAGCTTCATTAATAATATCAAAAATATATTCTTTGCTATTATTTTTGTTATTATTATTTTTATTAAGTGCAGACATAATAACCTAATAGTATATAATATTTTAATTAGAATGTTTACTTAATTCTTTAATAAAATCATAAGGTCTATGTTCGTGTTTAAAGAGAAGTTGTGAGATTTCAGCCTGTGTAAACTTATAATCAGGGATATCGTTCATTTGATTAGAATATGATGTAGTATTATACCACTTTTCAAAGATCTGACAAATATGTTGGCGTCGTAGTTTCTTAAACTCAATTTCCATATCAATACGCCCAGGCCTTAGAAGTGCAGGATCAAGAAACTCTTTATGATTCGTAGTCATAATAATAATGCGCCCAGGGGTTTCGATAATACCATCAATAATTTCAAGAATTGCACCAAGGGTTAGTTTATCATCAGATTCATCTTTCTTCTTGAAATTAGTATTGTTTTGCAATTTATCAGCAATAATTTCAAGGGTATTAACTTCATTGGCTTCTTTGGTTTCTTTTGGGGCATAACGACGATCACGAACGATATGTTCCCAGCCATTGCAATCAATTTCTTCAAATACATAAATACGTTTATCTTGCGGAAAATCAATGCGATCTGAGAAGAAGATATCTTCCAATCGTTTCTTAGTCTTAATAAGATTCATTGGTACAATAATGATATTCATATTGAGATAGTTAGCAATTGCCTTAATAACACTTGTTTTACCACATCCAGGTTCTCCATAGAATAGGAGTCCAAGTGTTTCAGGTAGACCCAGAGTCTTATATTTGGAACGATTCTTAAACGTGTTAAGGCGATGAATTAGATCATCTTTGCCATCAAAGAACATATTATCAAATGTTTTAGTTGAATTAAACTTAATAAGGTGCGGGTAATCTAGATCAGATGAACTACTGATATATGGGTCAGCCTTCTTAAAAGCAGGTTTAATAATATGGAGTTTGTCAAATCGTTTCATATCCTTAATAGTATTATATTGCTTAGTAAGCGTTTCGATATATTTATGAATATAATCCATAGATTTAGATGTAATCAATGTAATAGTAATAGTAATATCATCTACGCTAGTTGTTGATGATTCACGTCTATCTGGATCAGATTTAGCAGTATAATTGTTAATCTTACGTTTAACATAACATTTAATATCATTATTAAGAATAATATATTCATTTTCAGATGGAATCATAATAGTCTCGTCATTAATATTAAATACTGCAGTATTTGTAGGTAGAGTAATTGTACTGGCTTTAGATAGTACATTATTTTGTTTGAGACTGTTATTAATTGCTATGAATAGACCCCACATTTGATTAGAGATTTCTCCATATGTATATGCATCACCTTTATTAACATAGATTTTACCAGAAATATCATATTGTGTTTTACCATAGAGTTTAATCTTATTAAATGACCTATAAATATTATCCCATTGTTGAATTACAATCATAATAAACATAATATATGGCATCCAGTAACTATCCTTTCCAATCAACAGGAACATTAAGGAAGAAGGATCAGTAAATGACATTGTGTATGAAATGTGTACTTGGAATAACTAATAATGTATATCAGTGCAGCACATTTCAACGAGCAGTATATATTTCAATTTTTATTGTTGGTAAAAAATAAAAATATATTTTTAGTTAATATAAGTAGGTTTAACCATTATTATATTTTAATAGTTTATATTATAATATTTAATAAGATGGTGATGGTAGAAAGTGCATAATAGAGATAGAGAATAGCATAACTCCAAGGCTTAGTAGTAGAATTAGTGCAAATGTAGTGTCATTATTAGGAGGAAAGGATTTCATCATATATGATCCGCGGAGTTCATATCCATTTTTCTGATAATATCCTCGGACTCCAATTCCTGAAATGATGGCGATTTGAGACATTCCGTGTTTTACGGAAATAGACTCTGCGATTCCTAGGAGTTTTTTCCCGATTCCCAAATGCTGTGCAGACTTATCTCCATTTCCAGATGAGACTCCTACTTCCTGAATTTTTCCATAAACGTGTAGTTCACGAATCATTGCAGTTTTACCTTGAAGTTCAGGAATAATACTACTCTCAAGTGCATCTGAAATACGAAGGCGGAGAAACCCTAGCATTAGATTTCTGTTAGGACGATCAACTTCTGCTGAAATGAAATATTCTGGTGCACCACTAGCTGTAAAACTAACTACTTTATACGTAACCTCATCAGGAGTAAACTTTTCATTTCGGACTTCACAGCATCGAATACACTGACAATAAATGCCTTGTTTCTCAGCCTCATCCTTAACAATTTGTGCTAGATTAGATGCAACAGTTGTACTCTTAAATCCTAGGAATCCGTGCTTTTCATCATCTGGTTTAAAATCACGCTGAATACGATTAACACGGACCCATTTAGGGGTAATTGATTGTCTGTAGATTAGGACATCCTTTAAGTCCCTGGCATCAGGAGTTGCATCAGAGTATGGGGTCCATTTTCCCTGCTGTTTCCATTCACGGACGTTTGTAAATGTTACATCCAGACAAGGATAATCCTTCATATAGTCTGGGATCAAATCTGGATCATCGCGGAGTACTAGGCGATAACAATCCTTATCCCCTTCAGGAGTTGCACCAGGCAGATCAGCCATAATATGGAGTTCCAGCTTGAAACCATAATCTTTTAGCAACTTAATAGCACGCTTAGATTGTTTAATCCCGTGTCCACGATTAACTTTTCTGAGGAGATTATCATCTGTATGCTGGACTCCTAATTCAACCCGAGTAACTCCATATCGGCGAAAGCGGATAATTTCGGATTCATCGATTTCATCAGGGCGTGTCTCGATTCCTAGCCCAACAACGTGAGCCTTTGCAGTAACATTAATGGCTTGTTCCTCCTCAATTGTCCCAGGCTCTCTCTCCCTTCCTGATGCATCATCAAAGTAAGTATTTGCAGCATAATACAAATCACGTACAAAAGTATCAGTAATAGAGTGATCATAGCAGCTAAATGTACCGCCTAGTACTCGAAACTCTAGTTTATCGATGGGATGACCATTTTCTTTTAGGACATCAAGGCGTGAATGGACTTGTTTAATGGTATCAAAGTTAAACTTAGCCGCCCTCTGGAATACATCCTCATTGCTTAAGTAAGAACGGGGCATTCCAGGCTCATTTGGGCAGAAATGGCAATTGTATTTACAGGAAAACTTATCTGGAGGGAGCGATACACTAATATTTAGGATACCGCTTTCACTGCGGACTCCCTTAGTAATTAGGACATTATAAAGTGATTGATTAACAGCAAAGTTAGGATTTTCTTTAATCATATTGCGATATAGTTTACCAAGTGCATATTTATTAGGAACAAACTTGTATTTACGCTGTAGAGGTAGAAGACATTTCTTAATATCATCAAATGACTCGAAAGTTGTATTAGAATTACAGAGTTCTTTTAGCATAGACTTGACAATAAACTCATTGGACTTTGTAGTGTTAGATGTCCCTTCAATATCTGTAAGAGTAGTATCTTGGATAGTGCACATTGTATCAAGCTTCTTGGAAAACTATATGGGTGCTATTTAAATTGATAAGCAAATGATTTCAATTTTTCTGTTAAGGGGATGTAAATAATTATATATAAAATTTGATAAGTATGATAGTTAAAGTGTTAAGAAGATGGGATTTATCTATAAAATAACAAATACTAAATCAAAGAAAATATATATAGGTGAAACTAAATTAGAAGATCCTGAAAAGCGGTGGAAAGCGCATATTCAAAGTATAAAAAGAGGTAAAGGTTGCCCTGCGCTAAGAGATGCAATTAAGAAATATGGTATAGATACATTTAGATTTGAAGTATTAATAATATGTTTTGATGAAGATAGATTTGAATATGAAAAAGAGTATATTAAGAAATATAATTCTCAAGTACCAAATGGGTATAATATATTACCAGGTGGCGAAGGCGGTGGTTTCTTAGGTAAGAAACATAAAAAGGAATCTATAGATAAAATTAAAAGTACATTGAATAAAAGATATGAAAACACAGAAGAAAGGCAACATATGTCAAGTATAATTAAAGGAAGTATGAAAAAAGTAAATATGAAAGAAATAATGAGTAAATCTGAAAATTTCAAGAAAGCAGTTAAAGAAGGTAGAGTTGGTGGAAGAGCTCATAAGGACGGAAAAGTAGCAGAAGAGACTAAAGATAAAATTCGTAAAACATTAATAGAATATTATAAAACAAAAGAAGGTAATAAGATTAATATAGAAAAGCATAGAGAATCAATGGCTAAATCTCTTGGAAGAAAAGTTGCACAATATTCATTTGATAATAAATTTATAGCTGAATATTGCAGTATTGCCGATGCTGGTAGAAAATCTGGTGTTAAGAGTAGTAATATTCAACATGTGCTTTCTGGAGAGAGTTTAACTGCAGGTGGGTTTATCTGGAAGTATGTCGATAAAAGGACTTAAAGAACCTTCAATACTATATATTGTGGAGGAGTCAAGTGCTCTGACACAAATGCACGGATGGCCGAGATGGTTATGGCGAGAGATTTAAAAGATGTTTTCTTATGTAAAACACTGAATTCGCTCTCTTGGAGAAATCCGCGTGGGTTCGAGTCCCACTCTGTGCATAAGAACTATTTTTGAGATTTGGTATAATCTGAAAAACCGTTCTTATTTTTTTATTTTTAAAAGAATATACTTGGGGCAAGTGTATTGTTCCAATTATGGTCTCATAATTTTTAAAAATTGAATATCAAAAATTATCAAACCTCCAGTAGAATGGGATTTATTTATAAAATAACAAATATTAAAAATAATAAGTGCTATATTGGAGAAACTATACAAGATCCAGAAAAAAGATGGAAGGATCATAAATCAGCAATTAAAAGAGATGGTGGTTGTAAGGCATTAAAATTAGCAATTAATAAATATGGATTAGATAATTTTAAGTTTGAAGTATTAATTATTTGTTTTGATGAGGATAGATTAATATATGAAAAAGAATATATTAAAAAATATAAATCATTGACACCGAATGGTTATAATATTTTAGAGGGCGGGCAAGAGGGTGTATTAGGATATAAACATACAGAAAAAACAAAAAATATAATTTCAGAAAAATCTAAAGAATATAGTAATAAACCTGAAATAAAAGAAAAATCAAGAGAAAGAATGATTGAGTTAAATAAACGTATTGAATCTGGTGAAATAACTAGAAAATCTTTAAAATGGCAAAAAGCATTAGAAGAAGGAAGGATTGGTAATAGAGGAGGAAAAATAAAAGATGAAATAAAAAAGAAAATTAGTAATAGTTTAAAAATATATTATGAAACAAATGAATCAAATGCAAATAAAGATAAATGGCATCAAATGCTTAAAAATAAAAAAGGAATAGAATTAAATGGTACTCATAAAAACAATATTTCAACAGGGCTAAATAATTATTATAATTCAAAATATAATTCCTTTTATGATAATATAATTGAAAATAAAATTATTAAAGATTCCAGAACAAAACTGGTTGGAGAATATAGTTTAGAAAATAAATTGATAAAAATTTATCCAAGTATTGCAGAAGCAAGTAGAAGTATTAATATTACACCACATTATATGGGGAAAATAATAAGAAGAAATAATAATAAATATAAAGAATCTATTTGGAAATATTATGAAGAAAAGACTTAAAGGCTTAATGACAAGTATTAATTGTTGAGAAATAGAATATTGGTCAGGACTTTGAATCCTGCAACCCCAGTTCGAATCTGGGTGAGACCATATATTTTCACTATTTTCTAGTTTATTATTATTAGAAAAGGGTGAAAGCCCTAGTGGTCGTATAGCTCAGCTGGATAGAGCATTGTGCTAATAACGCAAAAGTCGTGGGATCGAAACCCACTATGACCATAGCCTCCTAATAAATGAGTTACTTCTCATTGCAGGAGGCAATTTTGCTATTTAAAACGCTGTAATGTATTTTAAATAGCAGATGTAATTCTGCTAGAAAGCCTTCTTAGCTCAGTGGTAGAGCGTTTCTCTTGTAAAGAAAAGGCCGTGAGTTCGATTCTCACAGGAGGCATATAAACTATTTTAAGATACGTATAATATTTTAAAATAATTTATAATATAATAATAGTATAATGAAGAGTATATTATTATTATTTCTAATACTAGTAATACTTACGGTATTTTTATATTACACACAAAGAGTAAAAGAAGGGTTTTTTGCAGATACAAAAACAAACTCAATAGGGACATTATTAATTCTAGATGGAATTGCTACAATTGGTAATGGATTTTCTGTGTATATAGCGGATAATACTATAATAAATACAGATATACAATGGACTGAGATACAAGGTGGGCTATTTACAGTAGCATTAGCCCCATCAGGAGATATATTTGGAACAGATAGTAAAAGTAATATATTTTATAAGGCAAAAGGTGCAACAAGATGGACAATGATACCAGGTAATTTAACATCAATAGATACAGATGGTACATTTGTATGCGGTATAACACCAATGAATGGAATAGCGTGTGCAACAATTGATAATGCAAAATTAGGAAAATGGACAATAATAGGAAATGACGCTAAATGGATAACAATCAGTAATAATACTGCATATGTGATATTAACTAATGGTGGATTAGCATATTCTACTGATCTAACTAATTTAAGTAATATTAAATGGAATTTTATAGCAGTTACGCCTGATACTATATTTAATAAAATATCACTTGATGGTAGTACAATAGTAGCTATAAATAATATGAATGAATTGATTTATGCAGATAAGAATATATATTCAGCTACTCCTAATTTTATAAAGGTATCATTAAATCCAGGAATGGGTAATTTTGTAAATATATCATTACAGAATAAAACAATAATTGCAGTAGATATTGAGGGTGATATCTGGTATACATCAAATTATAAAGTGCCAAATTGGATAAAAATTAATAATAAAATTAAAACAGTTATGGCCGTTCAATATATTACTAAGCCTTAAACAGAACTTAAAGAGTTTATACTTGTTTGTTGTAGAGTCATTAAGGGACTCTGTTGCCTTCTTATTTCAGGGGTTAGAATATTTCTCTCATAAGGAAAAGGTCGCCAGTTCGAATCTGGCAGAAGGCATATATTTTGATTTTTGAAATAAACTCAAAATATACAAAAAAGAACCTAAAGGATTATCTACTATAATTAATTAGAATCAGTAATGGTTCTATTGGTCTTGTAGCGTAATGGATAGCGCGATCGCCTTCTAGCCTTTAAATAGCGTGTAAGCGATAGGTTGTGGGTTCGAGTCCCACCAAGACCTCTGAGTAGTAATATTTTGAAGCTATATAATTATCTTCAGAATAATATAATATAACTTAATCAATACGTCTTAAAATTGCAGCAGTAGGCTGTCCTAGGTTATCATATTGAAAATGAATAAACTCGAAGCACTTGTTGCATATATATTTATTTTTATTTAAAACTTTACGGGTAATTCTATATAACAAAGGACATCTACAATCAGGTAAGTTATTAGGATTTAATTTAAACCATTTATAAACTGAATTTCTATAATAAAGGGGCATTAAATGCTCCTTTTCTTCATTTAGAGATTTCATACTATACTTCTATTATATTCTTATATTATTCTATTTTAAATTCTTCTAATAATCTGTATAATTTAATTGCAAAGAATATAAAGATTATTATATAAACATTAAATAAGGAAATGGGAGGTTGTGGCTGCACTAAACGTACCAATACTCTATCACATCTTATGGGAAGAGATGGTAACCAAATAGCAGACCCTGCAGAATGGGGTCCAATTTTATGGAAATATTTACATTGTTTAGCTGAAAAAATAGGTAGCACTGGAAATAAAATTGTTGATACAGACCAAGCAAATTATTTTGAACAAATGCTACAAAGTTTACCACAAGTATTACCTTGTCAGGAATGTCAACAACATACTGCAACATATATTTCTTCAAATCCTATCCCACAATTTAAAGGATTATATGGAAACGATCTCCGTAATGCTGTAAGAGTATGGTTATTTAACTTCCATAATAATGTAAGAGCATCAAAAGGGCAGCCAATTATTGTTTCGTCTATTGAAGAATGTATTAATACATATGCAAATTGTTTTGTACCACAATGCGAGTTTACAGCATTAACTCAAAGTGTAGCATTTGCAGTACGTAATGGATGGGTTCGTATAGATAACTGGAGAAAATGGTTTAATAATTCAGAAAAAATGAAAGTCCTAGTAGGTAATATTATTGCATAGCACTTTTAAAAATAATTTATATATTAGTATTAATATTCCATTCAGAATTAATTATAGAATCAACTGCTTCTGCTGTAGTTTTACTTGCAGTATGTGCAGTTTCAGCATGAATGCCTCCATAGAATCTGGATTGCCCAGATGATTCACTCATTTCTTCCCAAGTATTCCAAGACAGAGTTAAAGGTGTATTAGGTGCAATTCCAGGTTCAACACCAGATTTACCTGACGCGATTATAAAACTACCAAATTGCCCTGTCTGATTTTCAGGAAACATAGGTGACATTATATAGAGTTTATCATATGTAATATTAAATTGAGGAATATTTATACCAAACCACTTGTTCATAGTTAAAGAGAATGCTTTTCCAAAATGACTATGACCAGATGGAAAGTCTGCAAAGGGAGGAGTTACAAAATTAGCTTCCTGATAGGGGATCCATTGGTCTCCTTTTATTAATCCATTCCAACTCTGAATATCCTGGCCAGCATAACGACGACGAATCTCCTGAATTGGACGGGACTCCATGTGCTCCTTTTTTAACATCCATGTTGTACGACCACCTTCGAACATATGTATACTTAGATCAAGTAGAGAATATAACACTTTTGATGCTGATAGGGAAGCTTGATTGCGTATAAATTCCTTGCATAACCAAATATACATACAAGGTGGAGAAGGAGTCTTAGGGCCGCCTGCCCAGAATTCTGCAATCATTTTCTGCTCATCTGTTAAACTAGATGCAATGTTTTTAACAATATCAATTTCTGCATCACGTGCATTACCAATTTTAGGACTAACTAAACTCTTTATAGTCTCATCATCATCTACAGTTAAACAAGTTGATAGAACAGATCCCCAATTCCAAGTTAAATACCCTTGTTTATTCCCTTGTACAGTAAGGCGTGTCCATTCTTGAGGATTAGGAAATGAATTAATATCAGTAATAGTTATACCATCAACTATAATTGTTTCATCCCAGTTATTACTACTAGTAGGCATAGTAGTAGATGCAGTAGCACTCCTATCATTTACTCTAGAGTTATACCAAGTCAGCCAAGCAGATTTCCAGGATTCCCATTCTCCTTTATTTTTAACAGCAGAAATAGTATCAGATGGACAATTATATACAGAAATATAATTAGGATTAAAAATAGGAGTTATAAAATCTATGACAGCACATATCCAAAAAACAGACTCGGAGTCTGAAAGTCCAGGGCCAGACATTTTGGAACTCCAATCCCAGGAATCATGAACTCCTGAAATCACAGACTCTGAACTCCTAATCCAATTCCAGGCTCCAACAACAGATGCAGTCCATAAATACATTATGCGAGAGCCTCTTGTAGGGCCTAATCCAGCCTTTGTAGCATATATTAACATTGAATCTAGTGCATTATTTATAATATATTTAATGCAATTATTTATATTACCACCAGAAACAGAAGATCCATTTATAATATTAGATAGATCATTTGGAGGCATCATTATAGATTCAGTTGTCTGTATAACAGGACCCATACCAGCAGAATTAGTTGCACATACAGTAAATGTATATAGTTTCCATTCTTCTAAATCCGTAAATCTGTATTCAGTATTAGTAGTTGTAACTGGGGGTAATCCAACTCCTTGTAAATATGGAGTAACCATGTAACTAAAAGGCCCAGTTCCTACTGTAGGGGGATCCCATCGTAATATAATAGAACCAATTGCCCAAGGGCGCCAATTAACACCGCCAGGTAGTATAAGTGTACCATTTTCAACTGCAGCATTTACTGTAGGACAAGGGCATCCAATATCTACTAACGTAGTTCCATCACAACGACGAAATTCCATCATTTGCCCTTGACGGACATTGTTAATAATAGACTGTTGAGTAATACCTAGATAAGGGGCACTTCCAGTAGTATTATTCGGAGGGCTAATACGTGTAATAAATGAATTAGCTATAACCTTGTCACCACGCCTCTTAGTTAAAAGAGATGAATCATAAATAGTAGTCGGCATATCTATGAGCTTTTTAGAAAAAAGCTCGGCAAAAATTAGAATTTTGTGCACTTTTGTTAAAAGTTCTTTTAGGAATTAAAAGACGTCATTGACATTCCGTCTTGCGCACTTGACGGGGCAAGTGCTTAGTATGCAAAAAATAAAAAAACTTTGGCAATAAGCACTATATAAATAATAAACAAGTAATAAAAATATGGATGAAAACTTTAAAATAATACCATATACTGCTACATCACTTTCAGTACTAGGAAGATTTATATTTATGTTTTTATTATATAAAAATAAAAGCACAAATAGTTTATCATTGACATTTTGTATTTTAAGTATTATTTCATCAAGTATGTGGATTTATTATAGTCTTAATATAAATGATTTACCAATGATTGTAAGGAGTGCAATAGAATTATCATTATTATCAGTATCAAGTGTATATATAATTAAAAATAAAATTGTTGTTTATAGAATTAATAAGCAAGTATTACCATATTAATATTATTTTTCTAGATAGTGTTTGCGGCAAACTGGTCGATATGCTTCTGCGCCACCAATTGCAACGCCATTTTCATCTTTTTGTACATTACTGAAGTATTTAGAATAAATTGCTAGTGTACCATTTTTGCATTCAGAACAGAATGCATTTAGACGTTCAACTTCTTCAGCGTGTGGAATTAGTTTTAGCATATCGCCAAAAGGTTTACGATCTGAATCACCATCGAGACCAGCAATAACAATATGCACTGGAAGTTCATCTGCCCACGCAGTTACATATTGATGTAGATCTGTAAAGAATTGACCTTCATCAATAGCAATAACATTATAATCACCACTGCGGACGAGATGATCAACCGATTTTAGGAGTTCAACACAAACAGCTTTTTGGATTTCTTTATCGTGTGATGCAATACAATCATTACCATAACGAGTATCACCAATGAAGTTTACAACTAGGACTTTATATCCAATGGAATGATAACGTTTAACACGACGTAGTAGTTCAGTAGTCTTTTGTGCAAACATGCAACCTAGTAAAAGTGAAATGTGTCCCATTTTATGTGCTGACTAAAATACAAAATAAAATTAAATCAAATTTGGTGCGCAGATCAAATATCATTTTTATCCATTGATTTAAGAGGAGGATGTGGACAATAGACACAATACCAGCATATTGTATAACGTTAGAAAGGAGATCAGATAGATGGAAAAAGTTTCAGGATAAGTCCGGAATTAATGGGTTAGATTTACAGAGATTTATAGGAGTTGATGGTAAAACTTTAGATATAAAAACGGATGACAGGTTAACTTTAGGAGTAAAAAGGAATATTCTTAAAAGGTTTCGTCGTGGTCACGAGGAAATAGATTCAATTGGTGCAATTGGATGTGCATTAAGTCATATTGCATTATGGCAGCATATGGTTGATAAAGGGATACAATTAATGGTGATTTTTGAAGATGATGCAAATGTACCAGATGATTTTGTTTCTAGGGCAAATAATTGTATTAAGAATTCTCCAATACTGCAAAATCCAGACTCGTGGGATTTATGGTTACTTGGAGGAATAATGGGAAATTTAACAGAAATACCTGGTGATAAAGTTACTGTAAGATCATCAGGATTTCTATTATTACACGCATATGTAATAACATTACCAACTGCTAAAAGACTTCTGAGTAAGGTTTATCCAATTGAACGTCATATAGATTATTGGATATCAATGTATGGTCAGCTATATGATTTAAGAATAGTAACGTGTCCATCACTAAATATTAAACAAAATATTAAGATTAAGTCAGATATTAGTACAGTTGAAAAAGGATGCGATATTTGTAATGTCCCAATAGATTTTAAAGATACACACGAAATGGTGCCACGATATGAATATAGATTAGGACAATTAGCAGAAATTGCAATATTAGGATTAGCAGGATATTGGATATATAAACGGATATATAAAGATAATAGTTAGGATATATAGCAAGAAATAAATGAATATTGAAGAAAAAGAAAAAGAAATAAGTACAAATACAAATTGTATAATATTATTTAATGATAATATATTTATAACAAAAAATAGTAATCATAATAACATATATTTTTATGATTACTTTAATATATTAGTTAATAAAAGGCTTGAAGATAATAATGAAGAAATAAAAGTAGAAGGTTTATTTAATTTTAGTATTAATATAACAAAAAGAATATATCAAGACTATAAAGATTCGATAATTATGAATAATGAAGATATACAAAAACAAATTTATAATGATTTAATAGAACGACTACAAATAATTAATGATGAAGAGGTAAATATTATTTATAAGGATATTTTAGAGAAGCGTATAATTAAGAAATTAACAGAAACAGTAAATCCAGAACAAATAATAGAACGTGAGCAATTTCATTTTCAATTAATTAATGAATATATAATTCAATTAATAAAAGTAAGTACTAGACGTTTATATGAAATTTCAGCAGAAGGTATGACTAAACTAGATATAAGATTTGATAAATTAAATGAGCAATATTTAACAGATAATAATGCAAAAATATATTACCATTTACCAAATGCAGATGGTAAGATGAGAATAACATTTGACGAATATTTTTATTATTTGTTGGAAAAGAAATACAAAAAAGAAGGAGATGAATTATCAGATTATGAGTGGGCGTCTAATATTATCTTAGGTTTATGTAAAAAAATATTCCAATTATTTGATATATCTTTAAAATCAACAGAGATACAATCTGTACTTCCAATAGTAACCATAGAAATAAAAGTAAATATGGATATGTTATTAATATAAATAAAATATAAAATTTGAAATATTAATATAATATAATAAAATTTATAAAATGAGTCATTTATTATCGGATAAATATAGGAATGAGATTACTTGGAATGGATATAGAAGTGATATAATGAAATCTGGATTACAGAAATATATTAGGAGAGGGAATATGGAGAAAGCATTATATTGTGCAGGAGAACTAGATTTATTTAAAGAAGCCCCTGCGAGGGGTGAAATTATTCGAACAAATTTTATCCACAGGCTACTTATAATATATTTAGAAGATGCGCCTAATATTGCTATTTTAAATAAAATACGTAATTTAATACAATCACTAATGAATTTAAGAGGTCTATCAGCATTATTGATGACAAAATCTAAACGTGATACATTAAAGGAAGAACAACATATTAGTGAGATAGTTAAATTATTAGTATTATCTCCAAAGGGTCGTATTTGTTCACACATTCGTGCAATATTTAATCCAGCATATCATACTAAGGAACTATTAGAAAAATACCCATCTATAGCCAAATATGTAGAAGAAATTAAGAGTAATAAAGAATACATGGTAAAAAATAATATTAATGAATTGGATTTTAATTGCTCAATGTTTACTAAATACCTTAAGGCAAAATCAGTTATAGCTGCATATTATGGATTTCAGATTCATAATTCAACTGAGAAATTAAAAGAGAAATATCATAATTCATCAAAGCCAGTATATTATATATTTAAAAAACTAAATGAAACAATTAATCCATTTGTAAATACACAATTAATAAGTAATTGTGAATATTTCTATAAAGAACAAATAGGCCAAATGAAGGAAGGGTTCTTGTCGTGGCTAGTCCCTTTGTTGCATCATATTGAGCTAATTCCATATGGAGAGATACCATCAATAGATAAATATGCAATTACAGATGGAGCAGCTCCCTGGGATAAGAATCGTGCTCAAGAAAAAATTGAAATCGATGATTATGTAGAGGATAAGCATACAAAAAAAGGTCGCAACAAAGGAATATTAGAATTTGCATTACAAGGTGCAAAAGTAACAAATGAAGGGACGTATATAAATCCAATTTGGAAACGATTTTATGAGGATAGTAAACGTTTTGAAGAGGGTATTGCAATTCTAGGTGAAAATTATGTAGAAGAAGCAGTTGTAGATAAGGATAAACCTATTCAATCGACTGTAATAAAACAAAAGAAAAAGCCACGAATTGGAGTTATTCCTAAAAAGGAGTCTGAAGAATACCAATTCATTGTTCGCATACAACTTACAACAAGTGCATCAAAAATGGATGTATACTTTGCAGAAGATAGAGAAAATAAATTAGTTGTAGTAAAAGGGCCATATACAGACTTGGAAACAATTAATACATTTAAAGAAAATATGAAAATAAAACAAGATTTAAATCTACCTATTATACAATATAAGATTGTAGAATTAATTCCTGATAGATGGCCTGATGGGATACCACTTGGTGCACGTAATAAATTAGATCGTAGTAAAACGGCTTTATTTATCATATTCAATTCAGTTATATCAAGAAACAAAATTAAAACAAAAACACATTCAAGTAAATTATGGCCAGAAACCGAGGTGATTGATTGGGAAACTATGGATAAGTTTCATTTTAATTATAAACACATCTTAACTCAGACACAAGTAATAGATTATATTAAGGCAATCCTATTTAGATATGTATTTGGTATTAGTGATTTAGCTGATAGAAACTTTATAATACTTGATGATAGAGTCATTTCAATTGATGAAGATATTTCAGATAAGGAAGTTAATTTATATGGAGAACTCAAAAAGAATAAAGCACAATGGGTTTATAATAAGTTAATTAAAAATTATGATGTTTTAGGAATTAGTACTTGGGATACCATAATTGTATTAAATGATAAACAAAGAAAATTATTTAATACAATTAATAATAAAGATCAATGCTTAAATCTCTTTACTTCTAATTAAAAATACAATTTAAAATTACAGAGTTAATATAAGAATCCTGTTCACCTCTATCATATAGAATCCTATAATGATAATTATTATTTTTATTAGATTCTAAATACTTTATAGTATTAATATTAGAAATATTATTAATAAAATAATCACATCGTTCTAAACTAATTAAGGGTATATTATGGCATGAAAAAAATGCACCAAATTCAACATCATCAGGGAAATTACTCGTAAAATCATTAATATTATTAAGAATATATAATACAATATTGTTAGGAATAATAATACCAGCACCAGATGGAAATTGAATATTATTATAATTCCCTATAACTGCATATACTGAATCAGTTTTAATAAGTACATTTTTAAGTAAATAAGGTTGCCAGCAAGAACTTAGATTAGTTCTAATAAGATAATCAAAATCATAGAAATTATATATTAATTCCATTGCTTTTAAAGTCTTATTTAGAATTCCAGGGATATATGATTCATTACCTTTAAAGATTATATAATTATCTTCAATAAGGATATCAGATTCTAAACTTGGATTAAATTTAATAAAGAAATATTTAGCATCTTTATAATATTTAAAAGATTTTATCCAGCGTTCTCTGTGAGATTTATATATTTCATTATATGGCGTGTCACTATCTATAATGAGAAATATAAATTTATAGTATACTTTAGACATTAATATATTAGATTTATATATATTTTAAGTAGTTTTTACTGATACTGTATTAGTAGTAGTAACATCACTATGATGTTTAAAGTTATTACTCAGGGCTTTCCAGGAAACTGGGAATGCTTCTGCCATTAGATCATTAAGGGCTTGGGCATAGAGTTGAATTTCTTTTTGTGCAGTTGGATCAAGACGAAGGTTGCAAATACGTGCACAAGCTGATAGACTTGCAGTTTCAATAAAGCTTGTATACATATTTTGCCCAAGAATCATACGAGCAACTTCAGGTGCAACATTATTTTCTAGGAGTTTATTGTAGCATTCAAGAGAGCGTTCAGTTTGTTCCTTAAAAAGCTTGTAGACTTCATCAGAGTTTTCAACAGGAGTTTCTTTGGAGCCTTGTTTCAAACTTTTATTACGTTCACGAATATCTTCTGCCGCAGGTACATAAAATTCAGGTTGAGCATCTACATAGCGCCTTGAAATTTCATTATAAGAAATTCCTACAGTATGTTTGTACCACTGCCTCGCCACAAAAATGGGCATCTGAATACGGAATCGTGCCTGTGGATGAAAAAAAGGAGTAATATGTTGGTGTTTAGCCAGATAATTAATTAGTTTTTCATCACCCATAGTCATTTCCTTTGATTCTTTATCAAAAGATACACGGGCTGCATTAACTACTGTAAGATCGCTACCAAATACTTCTAGCAGTTCAACATAGCCGAGTCCATCTTTCATAAAAATCTTTTTAGATGTTGACATATTAACTAAAAATATATATTATTATTTCCTTAAATTGTTTATTATTTTTATATATAAACATATAATTATTATTAATTGTACATTATAACATTAACAGATTAATCATCATTTGATTGTTCAGAAACATTTCTTAGGGGTGAGCAGATGGCAGAGACATCAGATGGACAGGCTTGTTGTCTCTGTAGAGGTAGTAGACAAGGTGTGATTGGAGGGAGTGGTGCAAGAGAATCATATGATCCATCTGCTTCTTGAATCTGTGAAAGCATCTGTAGAGGATCTGATGTACCGATTGCATTACGTCTGCGTAGTGCAGAAGTAGGGATAGCTGGTGCAGATTGTGTATGAGCGACTGGTGTAGCATATGAATGCATTTGTCCACTAATTTGGCGTTGAACTGCATTTGAGAATGTTCTCTGTAGATCTACAGGTGGAGGCGCAGCAGATGCAATTCGAGATGCAGAGCAAGGATCATCATCTTCGTTTTCATCTTCATTTTGCATAGAACTAGAATGGTAATATGGCTGAGCAAAAGGTGCCTGAGCAGGCAATCCTCGCATCATACCTAGATATGCAGTGTGTTGTGACAGAACTTGCCCCGTATAATAGCGATTAATATGATTACGATTTTGTAGATTAGTTTTACAATTATTAAGTTCGCTTAGAAGTAGACTCCATAGTGTATGTGAATGAGTAGAACTATACTCTGTAATTGTTGTAATATATGCGTTAATGCTATCAATAACAGCTTGAATGTCTGCTGAAGATGGATTATTCATAATCATACTGCGTGATTTCTCGATGATAGCAAGTACTTCAAATCGCAGATAGTGTGCTTCTCCATTTGTCTGTAGAGTTTCATCATCTGTCGTGTTAACTGTAGTATTAAGTTCAAATGTAGTATGGTTGAGAATATCATAACCTTTAAGGGTGATAGGTGTGTTAACAGGGAGTTTAGCAATAAATGCTGCATTCATAGAAGCTGGCATGTCACCAATAACAACTTCGACTGCAGCAGGTGTATTATGAACTGCATATCGTGTTTTAACTTCTGTCCCAGGAGGGAGTAGAACACGAACCTGTTGAGAAGTACAGCTCATAAGTCCTCCAAGGATATCACCAAATACTACTGCAACATTTTCAATATCATTAACTACATAATATGATCCACCAGATTCAGAGCTAATAGATTGTAGTAGGTCAGCATTGTGATCAGTGCCATAACCAACACAGGAAATAGAGGTGCCGCTGTATTTATCAGTTAGGCTCTTAACAATACGAATAATATCAGGGGGATTAACAACCCCGCAGTTGGCTTGGCCATCAGTTAGAAGAAGAATACCTTGTTTTACATCGCCAGATACTTCATTAAGGCAATCCTGTGCAGTGATAATACCAGCACTAAGATTAGTATTGGCTTCTGATTTAATAAGTGATAGGACTGCATTCATATTTTCCTTTTCGGTAGGAGTGATTAGTGCTTGTTTATTAATAACTTTGGCAATATCACTAAAGGTTACAATAGATACTTGATCATTGGGGGTTAGAAAGTTAAGTAGGAATTTAATAGATTGTTTAACATTATTTAGTTTATCTCCAATATCCATACTAGCTGATGTATCAAGAAGGATGCACAAATGTACGGGAGTCCTGTTAGAAGAATCAGGTGCATTAACCTGGATACAGGAGTAATCGTTGTGATTCTGCAGAGTATATGCTTGGAAGTTCATTGTTAAAGAGTAGCCTTGGAAAACTTTAAATACTGAATGTAACAATCAATAGTATTATAGCCTGAAATATATATATTCCACTAAATAATTCAAATTTTTTCAAATATAAAACAATAAATAATTCTATAGTATATTAGTATACTTCATAATAATGAAGGAAAGTATATTATTCTTTATATTAATGATTATAATATTTTTAGGGATATTTTGGTATTATAATACAAATAAGAATTATAACCGAGTTCCTAAAATAATGTGGACATATTGGGACAATGAGGATAAGATTCCAAAGGTGGTGAGGGTGTGTATGGAGTCTTGGAAGAAATGGAATCCAGATTATGAGGTCATATTATTAACAAAAAAGAATTATCTAGATTATGCAAATATACCATATGAAATAACATCTCACAAGAATTTTAATGATAATCCTGCAAGATTTTCGGATTTAGTCCGAATAAATGTATTAGCGGATTATGGAGGCGTATGGGTAGATTCTTCGATATTATTAAAGGATTCAATTGATAAGTGGTTATTTCCAAGAGAGGGAGAATTTTCAGGATTTTATATTGATGGATTTACAGAAAAGAAAGAATATCCAGTGATAGAGAATTGGTTTTTTGCGTGCAATAAGGGTAGTAAGTTTATGAGATTATGGAGAGATGAATTTGTAAAGATGTCTGAATATGTAACAGTTGAGGAATATATAAAATCACGTATTAAGATGGGAGTAGATATTCAGAAGATAAATGATCCAATATATTTGGCAATGCATGTAGCAGTTCAGAAAGTGCTTCAGATAGATAAATATCCTTTAAAGGGAATAATATTAAGAAAAGCGGAGGATGGCCCATTTAAATATTTGGTGGATACGAACTGGGAGGCGGAAAAGGCATTGGAGTTAGCGTGTGTGGATAGGAGTTATCAGAAGCCGATAATGAAGATGCGTGGTGGTGAGAGAAATGAGTTAGAAAAAAATATAGATTTGTCCTTATCTTTAGAGAGATGTGGGTGGTTAGAATAATTTTTCTTTAAGCCCCTGCACTTTTAGGAAAAGTGCGCAAAAGTTTTTTCTTTAAGCCCCTGCACTTTTAGGAAAAGTGCGCAAAAGTTTTTTCTTTAAGCCCCTGCACTTTTAGGAAAAGTGCGCAAAAGTTTTTTCTTTAAGCCCCCCTGGGCTCTTTAAGTACTCTTTGCTGCGCTCTCTTTGTTTTTCTTCCATTTTTTATACATATGTGACCATTGTACAAAGTATGATGATTGTAATTTCTCAATTGCTAGTTGATGCAATTGCTTTTCAGTTTCAGTTAGAGATGCATAGAATTCATCAAAATCTTCTGGTAGTGGCGCAGGTTTAGGAGGAGTATAGCGTAACATTTCTTAACTACAATACTTGGATTGCATTTAAATTGCTCAAATTTTAAAATCAAATTTATATAGCTAATAATTAGGAACAAATGCACTTTAAAGATAAAAGAGTATTATCTATAAAGTCCACTGATGATATGCTTAAAATTCTTAGTACAAAAGGCAATCCGCTAAGTAGTTATAAGAAAGGTACTAAGGTAACTGTTTACAATAAAATGGAAAAGGATTATGTATATGAATTGTCTGAGAATCCGGGCAAAAATATGGCAGAAGACTTTAAACCAGACTTAACTCCTGCCAAAATGTTGGAGATGGGAGTATTTGAAGGAAAATATCTGAATGATTGTCTCTTAGAATTTCCTAAGGAGTGGTTCTTAAAAGCTATAGAAAAAGGCAAATTATCACCACAAGGGGCAGACCCATACGTTAATTATTTTAAGATTAAGTCTCGATTAAATCTGGATGAATGGGAGGATTATGGATGGGTGCCAAATGATGCTGGAAATGTAGCTAAACAATATGCAATTTTATCTGATAAAGTAAAAAATAATGATATTCGTGGATGGTTTCAATGGTATTGTCGTTATTACCTAGGGCGCAGAGAGCCAGAAATAGATTCTGTACAGATTAAACGATGGAAAGCATTCCGCAGACATTTAGGGCAGATTAAAGCAAATTGTAAACCAGGTGATGTTGAATGCAGGCCAAAGCAACGGCAAGGGTTGATACAATGGGCGTACAATGGGACAATTTAATACATATCTAATGTAGGATCATCTTCATTATCAAGTTCTTCTTCAGATTCATTAATTTCTGCATCGTCTTCTTCGACAGATAATTTATCTGTTTTTTTCTTAGTTGCTTTAGCAGCCTTACAATCAGAGTGCACTTTATTATATTCACGTGTAAAAGCAGACTTTACTTTAGTTGCAATTTCAATTTTTTCCAGAGTAATTTCAGGAATATACTCCATAATATCATCTCGTGTTAAATGGAGTTCATCAAGTATACCAATAAGTCCCTTAATATCAGGTTTATCTAACAGAATGTGATATAAAGGGTCCATAATATCAAGACGGAACTTTGCAGATGATCCATTTGTAGATCTCATTGCCATATCATCTAGCCATTTCTTATGTTTAATCCGTTTTGAGTTTTTACCGAGCCATTGTGGAAATATCTGAAAAGGTGCAGGGCCACTAACTGTTTTAGCCACAGATACAATGGAATTAACATAATGTGGGAGTAAACCCCAGTCTTGTTTTTGATGTAATTTCCTATCCATAATATCTCCGTTTGTCAAATACTCTGCGGCTTTTACAATATTCTCTAAAGAATCCTTACTAGAATTAATATATGCTTCGCCAACCATTAGAGGAATAAGTCCGTAATCGACAAACACTAAGTTTGTAGCATCATCTAATGATAATCCTTTATTACCGATAAGTTTTTGAGTAGCGGAAAATGGATCAAGGCGTAAAACAGAGTCTTTTTTTCCAGCAGAGTCTGAGGAATCGGATTTATAAAAGTCTAGGGCATTTAGAATTCCACGAATATCATTTCCGTTTTGTTCACAGAGTGTTTCCAACTCCGTTTTTGAAATCTGGATAGACTCCTTTTGTGCAATTTTAAAGATAGTTCCAGCAATAGTAGATTTATTTGGTCGACTAAATCGGACATCTAAACAGACATTAATAATTGGACGTAACTTAGGAGGTTTTTCATTAGTGATACAAATAATAGGAGTAGTAGTTTTTCGGATTATTGCAGCAATTTCTCCAACGCCGCCTCGATCAGAAAGCCCATCAATTTCATCCATAACAATAATTTCCTTTTTAAGGCGTTTAATTCCTAGTGCAAACATTCCCTTAAGAACAGATGCTGAACGAGTATCAGATGCATTATACTCTGAAACTGAATACCCCAATGATTTTGCAATAAGATGAATAGTAGTTGTTTTACCAATACCAGGTGGACCTGATATGAGAATAGCCCTTTGTTCTGGTTTACCCACTGCGTTTGTAGTCACTGCGTTTGTAGTCACTGCGTTTGTAGTCACTGCGTTTGTCCAGCTAGAAAGCCAGTCAGTAATAGTTTTAATTTGTTCTTTATGACCAATAATATCAGCTACTGTTTTAGGAGAATATTTATCTACTAGCATTTGTTTGGGTTCTGCAGAAGCTGTAAGTCCTCCAATTGGTGGTTTCTTTTTTTTGCTAGTATCATTTGTATGGATAATTGGAATACCTAATGCAATAGCTCTTTTATAGCGATAAGATTCTGTAATAGGTCTGCCATCATTGCATTCACTGCCAACTAATAATGTAGCGTCTGCTCTGACTACAGAACGTAAACAATACTCATCAGCATCAATACTATCTTCATATGGATATTTGAAGTTACCTGAAAGTACGATATTCATTTTGCACGGTGCAACAGCTATTTATAAGGATTTAAAAATCAAATTTTAAGTTGAGAACTTAAAACTTAATATTATATTAATGATTAATAGGATAATGTCTGAAATTCGTAATCGTTTTAAAAATGATGGGGTGGCAGCTGCAGAAATGGGTGTAATGATGACTGATGCTAATGTGCCTGATGTCGATGTTACTGAACTAAACAATGTTGTTGATGGGATTAATAATGATCTAAATACCCTTGTTGAATCTGCAGATAAACGTAATGAAAGTCTAAATGAAATGACTAAGTCAATGTATCTATCTGATACAGATGAAAAAGATAATGAAAGTGAAGGGCAAGAAGATACAGATGAAAGTAAAGCTGATAGTGAAGAACAAGATAATGAAAGTGATGATGGAGAAGAGCAAGGTGAGGGAGATGAGGAAGATGAGGATGAAGAATCTGAGGGATCTGAGGAATCTAAAAAATCAGATAAGCATTGTCGCACTCAAACACGGATTATTTTTGTACCTGTAAGACAAAAAGAAGATGATGGTATCCCAGGTCTAATTACAGGCGTTGCAACACTTCTCTTATTTGCGTGGGCTATGCGCGCACTATGTCTAATTTGTGCAATTGGCACAGAGTGTTATCCTAAGAGTTCTTAATTTTTGCAAACTTTTCCTAAAAAGCCACTAAATTGCGGTTTTTGGCGAGCTTAGCACTTGCCCGCCAAGTGCGCAAGGCGAATGTTAATGAAGCCTTTTATTCTCAAAAAGCTCAAAAGGCTTTTAGTAAATGGCGAGCTAAAACAAATAGAACACCACCCCATAATGAATCAGCAATACCAAATTTCCAATCATAATTAGTTAAGAGAGCGTGATTAGTAAAATCGTATACAGCATAAATTGAGACGCCGTATAAGAATGCTTGTTTATAGCTTGTTGTTTGTAATAACATATAAGCTAGAAATATATAAACTATAATTGCACTTCCATAACGCATTTGCAGGGGTTGGCCTTGGATTTTTTCAGTCATTTTACGAGCATAAATTCCTCCACTTAATAACCAAAATATATCTACAAGAAATATTATTGCAGCAGTTTTAAGAATACTTTTTGGTTCAGGATAGGTCATTCTAATATTATATAATAAAATTTGAGTCTAAAACATGAATTAATATATGTTAGTAACAATGGAATCACTATGTCAAGACTGTACAAATGTTAAGAATGAATGTATGTGTTCAGAATATACTCAGGAGTATTGTAATGAATGTGGGAATGAATGCGATGGCGTTCATTCAGTAACAAGGGATAAAACGGTTGAAGAGAAAGCAGGGGAATTAGCTAAAATTGTATTAAGTTATGATAAAGAAGTAGTTAAGCAAGTAATTAAATATCTTGATACTGCGCTAAATAGCGAGTAGAGTAAACAAATATACAAATAGGCGTGAGAATGCAAAAACAAGAAGAGTCTATTCAGATTGATGCATTTAATACAAACCTTCACGGCTGTAAAATATTATGTCAAGGGCCATTTATTCAAGGAAAATATGCACCTATAATGGATTCAATTGAAAAGTTACGGGAGCCATTTAAAAAGAAAATCCTTATAACAAAAACTGCATTTTCTTTTAGTAAGTATCTTACTTTACAATATGATGCAGTATTTCAAGTGAAAGATAATCAAGATTGGACTTTAATTCTAACATATGTAACATATGCACCAAAACCATTATTGATGGTAATAGAAGATGTTCAAATACCAGATGGCCTATGGAGTAAATTAACAAGGCAGACAACATTGGTTAATTTTTCATCGACACCTATACAAAATGTTCGTGCATATGATGCAATATTTTTTGCACCTATTGAGGAATTATCATCAGGATTTGCAGAGTTTATTTTCAGACAATTACAGAGTTTGTATAGGGCATCATATTCTCAAAAGGAATACAAGGAAATAATGCAGGAATTACGAGTAGCAGGTGCTGGAGTAGCGTGGACACGTATGGGTGAGCAATCAATGGGAGGAAATATTTATTGGTATGATCCAATTACAGTAAATCAAGGTGATAGAATATCACCAAAACAATTATCAGAATTATTTATGTGGTTATCAGGGCATTTTGAAAAATCAGAATAAATTATATAATTAGATATTTATTATTATCTTAGTATATAATTAATTATATATTAAATTATCTTAAAATACTAAAGGTATTTACTTACCACCGAGGGTTTCGGTTAAAGCTTTCATTGCACTAGCAGCAGCGGCTGCAGTGGAGCCGCCACGACGGCGAGTACTACGTCTGCGAGTGCTACGCTTCTTGGTTTCCTTGGCATCACCCTTGCGGAAGAGCTTGAAGGTGCCCTTCTTAGGCTTGTAGCCCTTGGAGAAGAGGTGCTTGATGGCCTTCTTACCAGCAGCGTGTTTCTTACGAGAGATGATACGTCCCTTGTGTTTCATTAAATCCTTCTTGTATAAGTAGCCAGAAGTGTGTTTTGCAGTCCCATGAAAGACTTCAGCTTTTGAGCCAACGGTTTTCATTTCAGTCATTTCTATATTATTCGCATAGATTTAAATTTATTATATCAAAAATATTTTTGCAATTCCGTATAGAGTATATAATAAAATATATGTATTAATCTCAAAATAAAAATTTGAAAACTATCCGTAGGATATAAATGATGAGACTCGGAATTGCAATTATTTTATGACAATAGTATATAGTCCATCCAAGATGAATACAATGGAACTTGATGATGATACAGAAATGGCAACAAATATAATTGAAAACAATGAAATTGATGAAACCGAAGAAGTATATGATTTTGATACAGCAGATGCTGAAAAGAACTTGAAAGAATTAAATGAACTATATAATGAAGCAACTAATATGCTAATTAATAGTATTAAGCCTACAGAAGGATGGTATGATGATCATTTTAAATACATTTATAAGTATTCTCAACTAAATTGGCGTGATATGGCAGAAAGATTCCGTAATAAGGATAATATTGTATTTAGCCTTGCAACAACAATTACATTATATATTGATGAATTAATGGAAGAATATGGCGGTAAACCTGATTTCGATTTTAATAAATATTATACAGTACTTTGTAACATTGTAAATATTTGGAATTATTATAGTGAAAAATATATTGGAGATGAATCTGACTCAGATATTATTGATTTAATTGAAGGGTTGACTTTTCTGTAATTTATTAGGAATATTAAAGATAGTATCATTATGATCAGCTAAATACCATTCAATACTTATTGGTATATTATTTTCTAACCAAGCCCAAAAATTAACTTCCCATACTAGCATACCATATGTATCTAAAAATATTTTTAGTTGTATTAAGTATGATTTATAAAATTCTACGATTTCTGTGTAATATCCTAATAGGAATCCTCCACAAAATCTCCAGTTAATATTATTTAAGAAATCATAACCTTGTTCCCAACATCCAGGAATAATTAATGAATCTATTATATATTCAGTTATTGCAATATTGTATAGTTTTTGTTTTATTATTTCATAATTATTAATAACGTGAAAAATACCAAAATCAATCCAAGCAAAATGTTCTGTATTAAATGGATTATTAATTGTAGCTTTATATAAATATTCTATCTTAGAATTAATTAATATCATATAGTTATATGTATCCTTATTTATATTACGTATACGAGGTAATTCTAAATTATTGTATGAATGTATTAATTGAGATATAGTAGTATCTTTATTAACTATATAAAGTTTAATATAAGGTAACTTAAATATAGAATTATCATAACTATTAATTTTTTTTGCAATAGTTAAATCTGTATAAAGGCATAAAGGAATATTAGAATTAGCTAAAAATATAAAATTATCAATATATGTTTTAATAGATTTCTCATTAGGCCTTGATTCATTTAAATCAAAAAATGCAGTTACAAATGTAACTTTAAAATCAGGCATTATAAATTTAAAGATTACTTTGTATCATATTGTATACATCTTTTAGGTTATTTATAATATAAACTTATATGAAGAGTACCTAAGGCTTATCTGAGTATTATAAGATAAGGTGAATAAAAAATTGAAATAAATGTCTGCAATGGATAAATCACCCCTCAGTAGTCTATCCAAGAATACATCTAATATGACTTTAAAGTATACCAAGAATGATAAAGGCGAATTTGTATGTCCTCATTGCGGCGTAACAAAGGATAAACAAAATACAATGCATTATCATATGCGTAAACATGAAGAACAAGTATCACATACATGTAAAGTCTGTAAAAAAGGATTTCTACAAAAACAGACATTAGATATGCATATTAAATCACGACACCCTGAAATTCTTAAAGGTACAGATGATTCTACTAAAAAGTTTAAGTGCCCTTTTGATAAATGCGAATTTAGCGCTTTAACAAAAGGTAATTGTATTATTCATTGTCTTCGTATTCATTTTCAAGAAGAAATTAAGAAAATGATGACAATTAATGATGAAACTAAAGAAATTGACTGTGAAGAATGTTGTGAAACATTTAATAGTTCTTCTGCATTTTATTATCACTGTAAAAAATGCATTAATACATCATTATCAGATGATAATACTAAAATAAAACTTCTTAATTCTATTGCTTAATATAAATCTTATATTAGCTAGTTTCAATAATAATCAAATCATATCATAATTATTTTTAATAAATTTGATATGATTTTAATATGTAAATATATTGCGTTAAATGGAATTATTGTTTATATTATTCTTATATTTTGATTATTGTGACTATAAAGAAAATAAATATAAATATAATTATGTAAATGATCCACATTTATATATAATTCTTATTGTATGCGATAGTATATTATTACTTGCATATAAAATGAATATAAATAATATATATATTAAAGTAACATTTGGTATTTGGTTATTATTACGTATTATATCATATTTACTAGGTAAGGTTCGATTAATGGAGAGATTATTTAATGAAATTTAGGCTAGATATGCCTATACTTTTGGTTCAGGGTGTGCTTGTAATTGACTAACTAATGAATATAAATGATATCCAGTAGCAGCAAATCCTAACATTACTAATAATTCATATGCAAAACGTGGTGTATCACGTTTTTTAATTCCAATATATATTAGAAGTGGAGCAACTGTTAATATATGAATAGCATTAACCCAAGTATAATTTGAATTAATTTTTATCCGTAGTAGGAATTTATAGGTGTGATATAGTAATATAGAAATTCCTAAAACCAGAATTCCCATATATAGCCATTCAGGTGTAGCAGCTCTAATAAATCCAACTCCTAGAAACAAAGGCGCGACAAATACTAAATGAAATAAAGAAAGCATAATATGACTCTCCATAGTAATCATTTCTATAATCTAGCAATTTTATAAATATCTTTTCCAGCCTCAAGTTCATTACCAGTATTAAAAGCATTAATTATAAATACTGTCCAAGTACCAACATATATCCATTTAATTAATTTATTTCTAAGAATATATGCAGTTATAGTAGAAATAATAAACATAGATAGTATATGATATATAGTTAATTCTTGCAGTTGTTTATTAATATATCTGTGAGTATCACTAATTAACGCGGCAAACATATTATAAAATATTATCTATAGATTTATAAGATTATTTTCTAGCTGATTTTTTATAATCTGGTATTAATCTATTATATTTCTGTAAAATATCGTATCCAATGTCTAGAATATCTTTATGTTCTTGTTGTGATAGAGATCTATTTGGTATTTTAAATTTATGGTGTATAGTTGCTACAAAACTTTTAATATCATCGTGTAATTCAATTAGTTTAACTTCTTTAGATTTTAGGAATATATTAGATTTAATTATATAATTACATACAGGTACAATTACCTTAAGAAGTAGTTGTTCCATATCCATAAGTTCACTTGAAAGTATAGTTTTACTATCAGGATCAATATCAGGTAGGTAAATAGCTTGTCCAAAATCAATTAGTAGGAGTTTAAGAGCAGTGTATGATCTAATTTCACGTTTATTTTCAGGCCAATTAAATGCAATATTACCAGGGTGTATATCTAAGTGAAATATATTGTTAAAATTAAGTTTATTAATACCTTTAATTAATTGTTTTAATCTGAATAGGATAAACCAATATCCATGTGCATCAATATTAATTTTAGGAGAATCTGAAATAAGATTTTCTAAGCTAATTCCACAGTATGGCATAATAGCTAATGTATCAATTTCATCGCCATTATGTCTAATAGGATTTGGTGCTGAACATATATATTCAACTAGACAATAATAATCATACCAATCAGGGATACGTTCACGGATATTTTCAGCAATAGTTTTTTCTTGTTCGGCTTTTATAGATTCTGTAAGTTTTGAAACATAATCTTTAGATGCATAATGTTCTAAGATTATTTTATTATCATTTCTGTTAAGACATTCTCCTGGAGGACGTTGTACTATTCCAAAAGCACCTTGTCCTAATTTTTTATGATTTAGACGTCGTATACTTTTAAAAGATTTATCCAGATTTGAAACTAAGTTATTATTTTTCTTAAGTGAACGTGATAATGACCTAGAAATGCTATTCCGTGTTGGAACATTATTAGGATTAACTCTTCTTAGAGTATTTCTAAGCCGTTTAATAGATTTTTTACGATCCTTTTTAGCTTCTAAACTTTTAGCTCGCCGTCTTGTAGTAACAGGCATTATTCTATAATATTTAAAGAAATATTTATGATATTATAGAGTAATAATTAGTATGTTTGGAAGGTATAGAGGATATTCATCGTATATAGGTCAATTAGATGTATCAGGAAATGAAATGACGGGCATTTTAGTACCTGAAAAGGAACCACAAGAAAATGCATATATTAAAGGTGTAGAGGATGATATTAATAAATTTGTAATTGATACCTATATTCAAGGTGTAAAGAAGCACTGTTTAATGAAAGAATATGGTAGAAATGTAATGGTGATTAAAGGGTATTTAGATAATGAGTGTTATAAATCTGTAAATAGAATTCTAAATAGTGGTTTAACTAGTCTATCAGGCGAAGTAGAATATATTTGGAAAAGTGTTCAAAGTAAAATAGATGCAGATAAGAGTATAGAAAAAAGTGTAAAACCTGAAACAGAAAGAGGTAAGAAAGCATTAGAAGAACTCTTAGTATTAATTACAAAGCAGGTAGTAGCATTAATTAAAGATGGGTATGATAATAATAGAATATCTCATATTATTAGTACATATAAGTATGAAATTATTCGCTATGTAATGATTTTATACAAGGGGTAAAAATTGAAATTAAGGACCTTGTTTTCTTTAAATACCCTTTAAGGCTTTAAGTCCTCTTTTTCCAAGTCCAAGTTTATGCTAAAAATGCAACCTCCAAGTCAACAATGCAAATGCTGTAAAGAATTCTACTTAACTAAATGGTTCAAAACAAAAGATGGCGATACCTGTTTCTTTTGCACCAATTTCTTACCAATGCGTGATACTAAAACTACTATTCTATCATCTATTGATCATCATTTTCTATGGTCTGGTGAGATTTCTCGCAAAGAATACTATAATCATTTTCTCGATGGATTAAATATCTGGTGTAATCATTGGCACGTTTCCACATCTACAGCTGATAAAACTACTGAAGAAACTCTGCGTAAAGTGCAAGATTGGAGCAGAGAATATTGGCATTAATACATAGCATTTTTAGAAAAAGAAAAGAATTAAAATTCTTCCGCTGTGCACTGTGGTCAATGCTAAAGTGCCCAAAACAAGTTATTTAATTTGTTTTCTGTGGTCAGTAATAAAGTTCTCAAAAATAAAAGATATAAAAAACATATTATGTATATTTAATAATGAAATACCGATGGGATAAATTTTTAATTGAAGGCGATAATTTATATAATTATATGATTAATAATTTACAAAATATGTTTGATGAAGATAATATTAAGCATTTTGAGATAATAGATGAATTATATAGTAATATACAAGAGATACACTGCACAGATATTCAAAAAGAGCTAATATTATGGATTAAAAATGAATTATTAAATAATAGACTATTTGACCAGTCATTATGGAAACCATTTAGAAAATATAATCTCATTGATATGTATTTAGGTTATAAATATTTATTTCAATATAAACAATATTATTTTCAGTTGGGTATTCAAACATATTGTGAATTAGAAGAGTGCATATACTGTAATCATAAAAAAGATATATATTTTGAAGAATATAGTAACAATAGCCAACACTTTATGTTATCACTATACGGGTGGAAGGAAGATAATATAAATATATTACAGCCATATAAGTCAAATATTATTTTATTAGATAATATTATGCCTGAAAATCATTGGTTATCAGGATAATATATTATTCTAATAGTAGAATGCCAAAATATACACCAACAGAATTAGCTAAAAGAAATAGTATTATTAAATCACAAAAGCATTTTATAGATTTTTTGGATGCAGATATTATTAATAAACTTGTTAATCTATTTGATAAAAATAATAGTATTGTTAGCAAATATATAGAAAATGAAAGAAAAATAAGAGGATTAAATGATTCTATAATTAAAGTAGAAAGTGAAGTATTTGGAAAAAATAAAAATAGATCAGCATTATTAATTAAAATAATAAAAAATAATACTGAAATATTACACATTACAATACATCTTGTAGTTAATACATTAAATGCTAATAAAACCGGTATTATACATATGTATAAAAACATATATGAATCCAGAGTATCCAGTCGTAAACGCAACAAATTATATGCCCTTATTGAAATTAAACAACCTGTAGGAAAACCTAATTCACTTGAATTTTCTATAGCAGATGGTTATAATACACCTACTAATGTAGCAAACTCTGTAATAAATGATCCTGAAATTAAAGCAGAAATGAATGTTATAATTACAGTATTAAATCGTCTATTTGATGAAGATAATAAAGAGTATTATATAGGTAATTCTACTAAACTATATAATATTCATAGAGAAACGAATGAAGTATTAAATAACATGAATATTAGTAAATTACTTACAAGAAAAAATAAAGGTATTACAATGCTTCCTAAACAAACTTCAGATCCAATTATGCCTATTACTAAGCCAGTATTAAAAGCCAATACAATATCACGTAAACTAAATGGAACACGTAAAAAATTACGATGAATATACTTGCAATACACGAGCAGAAGGATCTATATATTTAGTAACTTCTTTACCATCTGCAGACCATCGAGGCTGCCAATACCCTGGTATTACTTTCTGTGAAGCTTCTCCAAATAATTCCACAAACTTTTTACGATAATAATATGCCTCTTTTGTCTGCGGTGTGCAATAAGGAAACTTTTCATTAGCAGTTCCAAATTCCTCATCAGATACTAATGTCTCAATCCATTCTTGAATTATTTGAAACCACGATTTTTCTTTACTGCTAACTCCATCTGAAAATGCCTCCTTTTTACGCCATAATACTTCACTTGGTAGAACTTCAGATCCCTTAAAGGCCTCACGTAACCACCATTTTTCCATACCTCTGTAAACAGGCATTCTCCAATCTGATGGTATTGACCAATAGCTAGTAATAAACTCAGTATCAAGTAATGCTACACGAGCCTCTAATCCCCATCGAGCTATACATCTATCAGATCTTTTAACATCATAATAATGAATATTCTTAACATAATCTATGGCTGCTTGATGTAAATTAAATCCATTAGGAGCATACCAATTAAATAAATAAGATGAACATACTTCATCAGGCCCTTCGCCTACCATTAGTACTTTACAATCTGTATTCTCAGAAATATATTTTGAGACTAAATATTGCCCTACTGATGCACGTACTGTAGTTGTATCCCATGATTCAATTGTTCTAATTACATCATCAATTGCTGCTAAACCCTGTTCTTTGCTAAAAATTACTTCAGTATGTTGAGAACCAATATGTTTAGCTACGAGTCTGGCATATTGTAAATCTGTACCCTCTCCACAGCCATCATTACGCATACCACAGCAAAAAGTTCTAATGGGTCGTCCTAAGATTTTAGCAGAAATTCCTGCAACAAGGGATGAATCAACCCCACCTGATAGTAAAAATGCAATAGGTTTATCTGCATCAAGGCGACGTTCAATTGAATTAATTACTGATTTTCTAACTTTTTGTAAACATTGTTCTTCATCTTCTATTCTATACATTGCAGGATGATCATACATTGTCCTATATTTATATTTCTTGAAACTGGTTATTTTATTAAATATATCAAACTTATAATCAAATAGGTATCCAGGTGGAAATTCTTCAACTAATATATCTTTAGGACTACCTTTAATTTCAGATGTAAACACTAACTCTGATACATTACTAATATTATTATCGATATTATTACAATATAGTGGGCGAATTCCAATATGATCACGACCAGCAACTAATCTTTTAAGGATTTTATTATTATCAAACTCCATAATAATAAATGCATACTCGCCTTTTATTGCATTATTCAAATAGGATATAAAGGATGTTTCAACATAATCTCCTCCATATGTAAAATCTTTATATAGTAATGGTATAACATAGCAATCACTTTTATTAGCAATATTAGTAAAACAAGGACTAGATTTATTTTGTGCAATTATTTCTTTATAGTTATAAATCTCACCATTAACAATAGCAATAATAGTTCTAAATTCATCTTCAATAATAAAGGGTTGATTTGAGGAGAATGTATCATTTACAATTGCTAACCGATGAAATCCGATAAAAGCGTTCCCATAAGTCTGAAAATAGGAATTATCTGGTCCACGATGTTTTAAATTATAAAAACTATTAAATAATTCTCCAATATCTGGTTTATTAGATTCATTTAAAGTAATATAAGACCAAATACCGCACATAATTCTATATTGTAGATTTATATATATTCTTTAGATACTACTTGTTTATTATATGCAGGTAATTTTATAAGTTTATCAGCTTGTTCTAATGCACTTTCCATCCAACATTGTTTAACTGCAAATGATTCTCCACACATAAACAGATTAGGAATCGTATCTTTTAAAGGCTGTAAGGATTTATCACTTTCATCTTCAATGCTATATCTACCAGGTAACCAATAAGTGCATCCATCATACCAGGGGTGAAACTTGAAAAATATAGGATTAGGAATTTCAGAGTCTGAAAAAAGTCTGCGAATCTCAGACATTATAATCCGTTCCACGGACTTTTCTCCAGACTTTTCCATAGCTTTCATCCAAAACTCCGCATCCGCTCCATCTGTATAGGATATCATTATTGTACCTTTATCCTGATTTATAGGTATAATATAACGTATTCTAGAATCTGTTACTATTTTATGCATTTGGTTAAACCAGACTTTCCCGTTTATTTTAGGAAATACAGCATAGACACGTAATAATGGTTCCATTTGCAAATGTTTTAAAACTCCTATTTTATTAATTCCATTAATTTTCTTTATAGCAGAATGATGTAATGCAATTACACATGTATTTGCTATATAGAATATATTACTAGAAGTCTGAATATTTTTACAGTTTAATTTTATAGATCCATTCTCTAATGTAGTAACACTATTTAGCTCAGTATTATGATATATAGTACCCCCTAAATTAGTAAATTGCTGTACCATTTTTGAGATTAGTGTAGAAAGTCCTTCAGCGCATACTCCAAATCCTTTATTGCTTTGCATTTCTGATTGAAAACTTTGAAGTGCAGAATCTGCTCGAAGAGTATGTATTTCTGCATAGTATGGAAACTCCTGATAAAACTCCTTTGCTTTCTCCTTTCCATATAATCTACCTAGAAGTTCTCCTAATGTATTTTTCTGTAATTCATCTTGAGATAAGTAGGATAATGGTTCTAAGAATATAGGTAGGAGATTAGAAAAGGAGTTTGTAAATGGAATAGGATCGGATTTGGATAGGAAGTCTGTGTCTGGAGAAATTCGGACAAATGAAAGTCCGTGTTCACGGATTAGTTTTCGGATTCTGAAATGAGACTCTGAAATCCGCCCAGCTCCATTTTCCCATTGCACATCTCCAACTCCATGTATTTTTTTTCTATATGTTACAACTCTCCCACCATTATAATTATATTTTTCAATAATACAACAACGTAAATCCTTATATTTTTTAAGAGTCTCAATACCAACTCTGAGACCTGCTATTCCTGCTCCAATTATAACTAAATCATAACAGATTGGTGGCATTATATTTATTATATAATTAGACTTTAATATAATCAAATTATATAAATTTTAGAGTATTTATAATATAACACTAAAAATAAAAAATAAATGTCTAAAAATGGAAAGTATATTTATAGCGTTGAGTTTCGTTCATTTTAGTTCTATTAGATAGGAAATTAAAGTATTTTTTAGAGAGTGCATATTGTTGAGGTTTTTTATGACGTAAGACTTCTAATCGGACTTTCATAATCATTCCAACTTGCCAGATACGCTTATGAGGATATTTTTTCTGTTTATATAATTTTTCTAACTTTTTAATTGTATTTTTTACATCGTCAACTGTAGTATATTTTATAGGAATTGTATCAGAAGGATCTTTATTTATATATACATCAAATGCTTTTAAGGGATTCTTAGGATTATATAAAAAAGAACTAGTATTTAATTTACGAGTAGCATATTTACTTTTAGATTTCTTTTTTAAACTCTTATTTTGTTTTCTAGTCATCCTAATATATTATTAGAATATTTAATGAAGGCTAGCAGAGATAGCAGCTTGTAATTGCGCCTCTTCTTCATCAGAATCATCTGGAAAGTATTGATCTGGAGGTACTTCTACTTCAGGTACTTTTATAGGTTCAATAGTATTATCTACTTTTTTACCCTTCTTACTGGGCTTATCACTTTTCTTTTTAGCTTCAAGTGCTTGACGCTTTGCATCTTTTACATCTTCATAGAAGTTCTTATGAATTAAATTATAATATACCCCATTCTTTACAATATTTGGCACTACATAGTGATAACCGATTGATACATGTTTAAGTGCATCATTAATCATATTTATTAGGCCATCTACTTCAATACTAAATTGTTCTAAGAGTGGTTCACTTTCAATAGGTAGCATTTCAGCAATAGTTACAGGGCGATTAGAAGGAGTAAGTGCACCAGGTTTAACATAGTTTTGAATGCGATTAAGGAGTTCAACTGCTACCATACGAAATGCTCCAAAGATTTCTTGAACTTCACGATCTCGTTTTCTCTTACGTTCATTTTTAGCGAGTAGTTGTCCCCAATGTTCTTCATCATAATCATTAAGTAAGAATCGAACATTAATTGTTGAAGTTGTTGTATTATCAATATGTGAGCGATAAGTACGTTGTGATATGTCTTGAATTTCTTGACAGATACGATGGAATTCATAGAACTTAGAAGAGAGATCTTTATTAACAGTGCGAGGAATTCTACGAAGTTCCCAAGCATTTGGATAACCACCACAAGGCACATCTGCAGGATTTCTAATAGCATCTGCATTACCATTGCGTCGCATCCATTCATAATAGTGTGGATTATGGATCATACCACCATGTTCAATCTTACCAGTATTCCAATCCCAAGGAGTTTTACAGCTAATGCACCACATTTGCGAACAACCCGATGATTTCATAATGAATTCTCCGCAATTAGGACAGGGTTTAGAATCTTTTTTGATAAGCTCAGCGGTATCAACATCCTCTTGTTTGCATTCGTGGGGATCATCATGTTTTTTAGTTTTAGGAATAAAGCACTTATTACAAGTATAATATTCACAGAGTCCACATTTCCAAGCACTACTTAGATAACCTTGGCAATTTTCTCGTGCGCAGCGTCGAATAAATTTTTTACGTTCTTCTTTATCAGCTTCTAGTTTATTGCCAGCAGCATCAATGCGTGGAGGATATCGAGTATCATAAATTTTAAGTTTGAAATCCTCAATTTGTTGAGTATATTTTTCAATATCAAGATTAACTTCTGTTAATTTTTTCTTTATTTCACTGACATCAGACTTTAAAGATAGTTTAGAATAGTAATCATTATACACATCATAGTAGTTATCTTTCTTTTTAGATAAGATATCTTCCATATTTGAAAGTTCTATACGCATTTGTGCAACTTTTGCTTCACGTTCTCGTTTATCACGTTCTTCTAGCGCAGCATCTTGTAGCCCAGGTAGATTTGCTTTTTCACGACTTAGAAGTACTTGTTGACGATGTTTAAAATATACTTGTTGAATGTAGGTCATTGTACAAATTTCTCTTAGAGTTTCATCATTGTAATTAACACGACAATTCATACAATGTGCATCATTGATACCTTGAAGTAGATATCGTTCAATACACTTAGAACAACTATCAGCTTTACAGTATTTACATACAGCTTTTTTCCTTAAAATAGGAGTATAGTTTTCAATGCAACAAGGGCATTGTTCTGGTTCTTCTTCTACTTTTTTAGGTTTAACTTTCTTTTCTTTTGGTTCTTTAGCCTTTGCTTCTTTGACCGTTTTTGCCTTTTTCTCCTTAACGGTACCGTCAGAAGTAGTTTTCTTTACACGTGTTTTTTTGATTTTAGTTGTTTCAACTGATTCAGATGCAGTTGCAGTAGTTGCAGTTGCAGTTGTAGTAGTTGCATCATTATCATCAATAACAAGAGTATTTACTTGAGATTCTGCAGTTGTAGGAGGTACAATACCAATTTTTGGTTTTCTGCCACGCTTTTTAGGAATAGTGACCGTTTCATTGGGTAAACTTGGAGAAAGGCTAGAAGAGCTTGACATTTGACTATACCTAGGTCAAACAAAACGGAAGGCGTCAATTTTGCCCACCGCTGCGAAAAAATTGAAATCAATAACTAGAAATAAAAATAATTAATATTATTATTTCTAGTTTACATAAATGTAATTTAATTAATATACTTTAAGAATATTCTCGCAGGCTGCATAAGTTAATCTGTACTGCCCTTGATAATGTTCTAATCTGCGCCAAGAATCGCTATCACATTTACCTTCAATACACGATACTTTAATATATTGTTCATCAGTTGCTTTTGCATCTTTTAGTTGACGTAGCATTTTCTCAAGACATTCAATGCGCATATCATAAATTGACACATGTGAAGCCTTAGTATCCCCCTTGGATTTGTTACCAAATATTGATTCTAACATTATACAACGCATATATTTAAAGCTATACAAATATACTTTATATTTACATTAATCAAATTTATAATAATCTAAAAAATAATAGAAATATAAGAAGATTTATCTACTGCAAAATCATTATCATACTCAATAAATTTATTAAGAGGTGAAAAATACACTAAAATACGTTTAAATCCACCCATAACATAATCGCAATTTAGCAATGCTTGCTTATATTTTTCTTTAAGTTCATTAGAAATAAAAGGTGCTAATGTATTTACCATTGAGAGCTTTACAGGTAGTTTATTAATATTAAAAACATCTACAATGTTATTTGTATCATTAATGTTATAATTTGTCCAGATATTATTATATACAGAATGCATTTACTTATATAATCCATTTATACTTTTAGGTTATTTAATTTAACAAGTCCACGAGCAATAGCATCCTTAACTAGCTGCTTACAGCGAATATTAGTCTTTGTAGGCATCTCATATGCCCTGTTAATATATTCATAGATAGTCACATTGCCAAATGGATTAGTATTAAATGAAACATTTAGAGGTGTTCCAATTGATACTAAATATTCAATACACTTTAAAGAGGGTATCATTGACATAGCAAGCATTACAGCATAAATTGATGCATTAACATTATGATTAACTAGTTCGGAAAGCATTAATGGCTCATCTGCTTCAATATAACTTTTAATAGATTTAAATGCATTCGAATGACTATTTTTAGTATAAATAGAATAAGATTCAAACTCTTTATTCCAGTCATACATCTTGGAGAAATGGGAGAGAGACATTTCTGTAGTCTAATATGTGATCATATTTTACGCACATATTATTTATAAATATACTGATTTCAATTTTTATTTACACGATATTATTGTTTTATAGGAGTTTGTTTAATAGATGTTGATTTAATACGTTTATCATGTGAATTATAATTTGAAAGAGGCATTTTAGGATAAATATATGCTTGAAATGCAATCATAATAGCATTAATATCTGTATCTTTTTCAGATTCTCCATCTGCACCAGTTAATAAATCAAAAGCAGTTACATGTGAATGGAGTGAACAAATAATTCCTAGCAGATCAAACTCTGCTTTTTGTACTTCATTACTTATAACATTAATTTCATTAGGTAATGGTGATTTACCATTCCAAGATTCTACAGATTTTCCACCATTTAATATAAACTTCATTAATACACCTATATAGTAATATCTTTATACTAAGTGATTTATATAATATACTGTAAAACAAATATTATAATATCCAGTAGGAGAACATCCACGAGGAGAAGTTTTAATTAATACATCCCCCATTTTAATATTTAGAATTTCTTTAATTGTAACTTTATCTGCATATTTCAAATTAAAATCTGAAATTAGTTTAGAACCTGTAGTTGCATCAATATTTTTATTGTTATATGGCAATAATTCATTATATAGATCATTCATAGAATGTATATTATTAAATGTAAAATCGGCATATGAGTTACTATAAGTATCTTTAGAAGCTTTTTCATATAATGAATCATAAAACTCGTTTAGTGAATTATTCTGTCCCATTGTTTTTTGGATTTATTTTTAAATCATTAAAAACCTTTAAGTTTATAAATATATAATATTTAATTAAATATAACATTATACTTATATAATAGTATATTTAAATATATTAATTAACCAATAAAATTTGAATAAATATGGTGCTAATGATAATATGAGCCCTAATATAATTATTCCAAGAAAGCCATATTATTTGTAATAATGATGTCCACAAGTACTAAGACTAACCGCTTTGTAGCACTAGATGATGAAGTAGATATGAAGAATGACAATTATATCGTATATGACAGTGATGGTAATATTGATATGTTTGCAACCTGCCCACTAATTAAGGAACTCGATGATGCAATTAAAAGTGGTAAGAGCTGGTATGATATTATTTATGAGCACGAAGATGCTCTAAAGTATCAAACAGGATGGAATGTTGTACAAAATCAACTACCAAAAAAACGCAAACGTACCTCAAACTCACCAAATGCTCAACATAACCCTACTAAAAAAGCACGTTATTCATAATCATACTTCAAATAACTATACTTAAAATATATTAAAAATACTATAAGCAAAATTGAAACTATTTTTGCTGTAGTTTAAAAGTTACCAAATACTAATATTATTAGTTATTCTAAGATGTCTTCTGCAAATCCAAGTGATTACAAACAACTTATTGTGGATGCATTGGAAATAATGCGTAAACGTGAAGTAGCGGAAAAGCAAACATTCAAGGCAAATGCATATCGTAAAGTAATTAATCAGCTTAATGAATATAATGGAACAATCACGTCTTATGAAGATGTAAAAGGAATTGATGGTATTGGAGAAAAGATTTCAGATAAGATTAAAGAAATCCTAGAAACAGGTCAACTAAAAGCAGCCGAATCTGTAAAAGAAAAATATGACCTCGATAGTCTTGATGCATTTCAAAAGATTTATGGCGTAGGCCCCACAAAGGCAATGGAGCTAGTTAACGCAGGGTATAAGACTATTGCAGATCTACGTGCTGCACTTAAAAAGGACAAGAAACTCCTAAATGATAAACAGCAGATTGGACTAAAACACTATGAAGTACTCCTAGAACGTATCCCACGCCTAGAAATGCAAGAACACGAAGATATTCTTAATCAACTAATTCCTGACGAATCTAACTTTGAAATTGAACTTGTTGGAAGTTATCGTCGTGAAGCAGAAACAAGTGGAGATATTGACGTTCTAATTCGTGTTCCAAAGGGACAATCAGAAAAGCAATCAATTGAATTGTTCTTTGATTATGTGAAGCTACTAGAAGGCTTTGGATATATTACAGAGATTCTTGCACTAGGTGCAAAGAAATGTATGGCGATTTGTAATATATATAATGGTAAGCCACGACGCCTAGATTTGCTAATGACACCTGATAATGAGTATGCTTGTGCACTATTGTACTTTACAGGGTCAGATCGCTTTAATGTAGCATTTCGAAATACTGCGCAGGAAAAAGGTTATAAACTAAATGAACATTCACTAACTAAAATTAGACAGGATGTACCAGATGTGCCATATATGAAAACAGAGAGAGATATTTTCAAGTTCCTAAATCTGGATTATATTCGGCCTTCACAGCGAATTGATGCAAATCAGATTCGTGCACCTAAGAAAAAACCACCAGTAGGTAAACTAAATAATTAAAGTAATAACAATATAATATTATAAAATAATAACATAATAAAATACACTATGCTAACTAGCAAATAAATATTTTTATTAATATTAAGTTAAAAATTGAAACCTATAATGTATATAATAAATGGTACATGAAGCATTTTCCAAGTAGATACAAGATTTAAAATGTCTTCAATTCGTGGAGCTCCAAGTACACATAATATCATTGAGACTTTCAATGCAAATAAAGAAAATATTACAAATTATATGTTTATTGCATTGTACGTAGTTATTATTGTATCATTCCTGTTCGCAGCATTTGCGATATTTAGTAATATTGAAAAGACAGAGTATATTCTCAATATTATTAAAGAAGATTTAATTAAAGAACCATATAATAAGATTAAAAACTATTTATGGCGTAAAAGACTAGAAATGCCTATTAAGAAACCAAATAAGGTTAAACAGTCGCCATTTCCATCACCAATGACGCTACCAATGACGCATATGGATGCCAAAATGGCTGCAACTAAGTATCGGCTAAGAAAGGAAAGTGTAAGTTATGAACCATTAAACGTTAATGATGAATTTCGTATTACATTGTATGCAGTATTAGAAGAAATGCCAAATATTAAAGTGTAGATGTATATCATTGCTAATTATTTAAATAAATATATTAAATAAGAAGAAATGAAACATAATAGTTTTTTATTACTGACATTAATTATTATAGGGGCAACTTTATGTTTATTTATGGTTTACAGTAAAAAGTATAAAGAAGGATTTTTAGATTCACGTTGTGCTCAATACAAAGATTGTTCAACTTGTGCAAATGCAAGCGGATGTTCTTGGTGTCCAAAAGATAACATATGTTTATCTAGTACATCTCTAAAGAGTACGGATAAAAACTGTAATCAATCTAATGTAATCTCATCATCATTTAATTGTAAAACAGGTATAACAGTTGAAAATGATAGCATAAAATCAGATACAGAGCAATATGACTTTGCAGCATTTAAGAGCAGAATAGCTAATAAAATACCGCCGCCAAATACATATACAACTGAGAAAATTAAATATAGTAATGAAGATGTTGTTAGTAATATGAATGATGTTAGAAACTCAATTAGTAATTTAAGATTAGATCTACCAACAATAATAACGTCATCAATGGAAAATGGTATTAAACCAATGGTAAAAGGTGTATTATCACAGAACTTTGCAGATATGGAGAATTTTGCTGATATTCAAGGATATGCAACTATAAATGACAATAAACAATCGCCATTTATTTATGATAAATCATCAAGTTCTCAAAAAGTTAAAGATAAAAGCGACTGCAATAAAAGAAAATCCTGTTCAGAATGTACTGATTCTACAAAGTGTGGGTGGGACCCTTTAAAGTTACAATGTGATATTCAATCTTCTGATAAGAGAACTAATATTACACAAAAATCACGTTGCACTGTAACACCATCTACAATAAATCTAATGAGAAGTAGCCCTAACTAATATTTATAGGGGAAGGCGATGTAGAAGAGGATAATTCATTTGTTAATAGTAATGGTGAACTTTGAATTAATTCATTTTCATCATCAAAAGAAATAAGTTCCTCAACCGTTCCTTTTTCAAAATTAGAAATATCGATAGGATATTGTATTTTCTCAGCAACTTTTTGTTTATATTTTTCGGTACAAGAATATAAATAAGATCCAGCCTGATGTGCACCATAAATAACTAATGATGTTGTAACCGCCGCTACAGCACCTGAAATTAATGCAACACCTGCTGCTACAGTTCTACTAGAAGTAGAAATAGTGGGGCCAGCGATGGCACTAGTAGTTCTTGTTGCAACTCTGACACTATTTCCAGCCATTGTACCTGCAATATATTCCGTACCCAAAGCGATAGCTTCGCCTGTTAGACTAATACCTGAAGATGTAACTGATGCTGCTATATCACCTGTAGTAGTAATAGCAGAATATACTAATGCGGAAACAGTTGCACCGATAATACCACCAGTAGCATTCATAGTCATAGCATATAAATCAGGTTTATTAACATTATTATTAAGTGTTGTTATTTCAAACGAATATTTTGCATTTGAAGAAGGGTTATCCTCATTCATCCTAGCATATATCTAGATATATTAGTTTACATTCTTCACTTCTTAATATTATAATATTCGGGCCATAACATTATATATGTAAATCATACTAATACTAAGTATAAAATATTGACAGATATACACTACCATAAAAATTTGAACAATATTAGTGATTACAGTAAGGGTGTAGCAGTTATTAGTGTAGCATAGTTAATCCAAGTAACACTTTTGAAATCCAAGATGAGCTCTTTTATGAATAATGATATCCCTCCCGTGATGCCTCAGATGGACTATATGGCAGATGATCGTACAGCGCGCCTTCAAAATATGTGTATGATGATGATTGATGGAGCACCAGTATATAAGTTTGATCACGTGGCAAATATTAAGATTAATGGTACTCCATACTTTACAGTGTATCGTCGATACAATAATATTTATGAGTTTGTAGTTGAGGATTATCGTGGGGAGTTTCACGTATTTATGAATGAGCCGATTCGTTCTATTGTAGCAAAGCTACTCTGTCTATCTAATCAGGAACATAATGATATGGCAGTAGCATATGCAACATCATATGGACATAATACACCGCTATATGGTGATGATGTAATTAATATGCCGCTATCTGTAGTACAGAATCGCTTTGTTGGCGTGAATGTAAATCTATATAATGTGCTTTGGAGTTATCAGGAGGCGTGTGATTATTGCAATAATGTGCTAAATCGTATGCCAGAGCCTGAACCAGTCCCTGAGTCTGTGCTGCCTATGCCCTCTCCTGAAATGGGAAATGCAACAAAGAGTCTTTCAGAGACATTTAATGATATTCTAAACTCACGGGTACAATATAATGATGAAGATGGGACATCTGTAGTACGTCTATCTGTATTTATTCCTGATACAGCACAAATGACTCCTATGAAGGCTGCGGCTGATAAGAAGGATATGTCAATGCGTCATCAGGATATTAAGAAGCGTCGTGCAGAAGCAGTAGCTGCAGCAAAAGCAGTTGTAGCAGCAGAGGCCGCAATTGCAGAAGCAGCAAAAGCAGTAGCTGTAGGAGAGGCTGCAATTGCATCTGCAATTGCATCAGCTATGTCAAATGTAACCGCAGGGGAGAAGAAGACAAAGAAGCGTCGTCGTGAAGTTTCACCTGAACGCACATCAGTAGATAAGAAAGAGTATAATCTTCGTAAGAATAAGCGTCGTGCTAGTAATATGTAAATAACATCTTAAACATCTTACAATAATTAAAAATAATATTTAATAAATATAGTTAATATAAGAATGATATTTTTATTAGTTAAGTCTATTGTAAAAAATTGAAATCATAAGGGCGCTGTATTTAAGGTATGTCATCCAAGCATAGCAGATTTCACCAAGCATATCCAAGTATATCAAGTTTCATCCAAGAATGATTGCATCAGAACTTATTGGGCCTATTACTCCTAAGCCCCTACCAAATCATTATGATTCTATTAAGAAAGTTCAAGGGGGTATGGATGGCCTACATAGATTAGCAGTACACGCTTTAAAGCAGCAGTTTAATATTGAAGTGTATGATAAATTCTTTGATGTATATGAATATGCAAATATTATTGTAATTCCTGAAGAAGCATTTAATGATTCTGATATTAAATATAGAATTGAAAATTATGTTTTACATACTTTTAGGAAGTATAGTCTAAAAGTTGTTAATACAGAATGGAAAAAGTCTGCAGAATATAAATTGGATTTTCAAGGTTCAAATTATAATATATATAATGTACAAGAACACTATTATTTCGAGATTGTACCATATAGAAATATTGATATTTCAAATGTATATCAAAGGGATACAGTATTTGAAGAACTAAAAGGCTGGTACGTCCAAACTGTTAGGAGTGGAAATAATTACTTCATTGGTGCTAATTATACTTCAATGGAAGAAGTAGATTAGAACATTATATAATATTTATAAGTATATAGATTGAAATAAGAGATAAAAATAAATAATTATTTTTTATGAGTTTTTCTACGTTTAATTCTATTATGTCTAGTACGCCTTTTACCACCCATATTTTTCCAAGTATACATTGTATTTAATTTTTTAATTCTATTAGTAGATGGTTTTAATCTATCATTTTCAAGTTTAATAAAACTATTAATTGTACCAGAATAATTAATAGTTGGCCATTTAAAAAATTTTAATTTCTTAGTTAATTGTTCTATTAATTGATCAGTAATAGATATTTTATTTTTCATATATGACCCTGATGCAAAATTAAATGTTATCATATCACCTATTTTTTCAATTTCTCCAGCTGCTTGTATATTACTAGGGTCATCATCATATGTTAATACAACAATATTATTATGTAAAGTACCTATTTCTTGCCCTTCACTAATTTTTGCTGTATAAAAATTACCACTTTTTTTAAGTACCCAAGTATATAATCCATCAAGTACACTTGGGTTAAAATCATTATTCATTATAATATTAGATTTAAAATAGTTATAGTTAATAGCTTTAGTTTTATTAATTGAATATATACCTTTTTTATAAACAATCGACCCATTAGGATTTATTTCAGGGCGATATGTATATACATCTTTGCTTTTGAATGCATAAAATGGTTTTTTATCAGCCATTATCTATTATTAATCATTATTTATTTGTGGAATATGCATATAGTTTACCACATTTACATAATAGATTGTGATTAGGATATTTAGGGAAATTATCTAAAATAAACTCACCATTATCTATTGCACCGCAACGGGAACATTTATAGGAAAATTCATAAGGCAGTGGGCAACCGGACTTAGGACAATAAGTTTTTTCAAGTTTAACATCTTGATAGGGTATTTTTATACCACAACCTTTACAGCCTATAAGTGTAATTAATTGACCAGATGGAATAGGAAATAGTGGTGCGTTGACAGACATTCTATTATACATCATCTATAAAGACTTTTCTTTCATCCCACGCACTATGATATCTTTTTCCAGTGTTAACAGATTTGTAATATTCTGAGAAGTATCTATAAAATATTGTTTCACCTCTGTTATTTCTTATATAATTATGATATATATCATCGACAGTAGCCCAAGATATTTTATCTTCTAATATATTTGTATAAATAGGCATATTAATATCACGACATAACCATATATTAAATGCTCTTGCAAATAATCTTGGACCAGTAATATCTAAAATATGTGTCCCATAATTACGCTCTTGAATCATTTTTACAGATTCATCTAATGCAATTTTAATTAGCGGGTGTGCAGGAGGGACACCTATAATTCCATTATATATCCACTCATTATTTATATCACGAATTAGAAGTATTTCTTTATTATGTAATATTGCATTGAGTGGTTTAGCACAAACAGTTTTAATATCTAAATATACACCACCTTTAATATAGAGATAACAATAACGCCATAAATCTGCTTTGAATGCTTTTGGGATTATATCATCATATGCTTTTAAAATTGTAGAATCAAAATGGTTAGCAATAAAATCTCTACAGTCATTATCATCAAAGATAGTAAGGCAATATTCAGGATTCATTTCTTTCATAACAGTTATTGAATAATTTAGAGGAGATTTAAAAACATCCTTCTCACGCCAAGTACAAATAATATTTTTAGGAATTGATACATTATATTTAGGAATTACAGATCTATATAGGATATTATAGCTATTATGTGATGAAAAACTTATTAATCTATAATCTCTTAATATAGGTCTAAAATATGAAATAGTAATATTATTATTATCTGAAATTGAACTGATAACAGAAATTGAAATCATTTCATCATTAACCCTTTTAAAGATTAATGAATAATCAGAATCAAGTAAATTAGCAGTGTTTAATTTTTTTTTGTAATTAATATCTAATATATTTGACATATTACTAAATATTAATTATTTTTTTTTATATTATTAACACATTAAAATACAATTTGGCATTCTGGAACAAACTTAGAAATACCTTTAATGTGTTTAATAACTCCTTTTTTGATAATTGCAGTATCCTTAATAATTGACATAATATTAGAGCGAATTGTATCTTTAGAGAGTTTATGATGAGGAGTTAGGAGATCAACTAATTCTCGGACTTCAATTTGCCCGCCGCCGCTGCAGACTTTCATAATAGATTTAATCCAAGTCTGATCCTTTTCGGATTCCGAATCTCGGAAAACTCCATCAGGAATTTGGATAGGAGTTTCTCCAGGTTGCACGGAGTCCGTATTTCGGACTTTTTTCAGAATTCGATCAAGTCTGTTTTCGGATTCATCCAGTAAGTCTGAAGTCCACCGAGTAATTTCATCCATATGTGCTTTATGGCGTCTCCATTCAGTTCTACGTTTAGAAATCTCCTCAATAATTTTTTCAAGTTCTCTAATAATTTCAATGCGATCTAATGTATTAGATTCCTCACGACCATATTCCCACCAGACTCTGAAAAGATTTGCAAGCATTTGAAAAGTCCGATTTTCATCACCACCACAAAACTCTTCGAATCTGGAGATATAAATCATCATTTTTCCATCATCAAACTCAGTAAACATATTTCCAGTATGAGCCTTGCCATAAATATCAGTATAACGTGAAATCATAACTCCAATTTTACTTTGGGGATTTTCTTTTAGATCACGAAGGAATTTCTCACTTTCAGCTTTAGGAACAGGGTTATTATAGTTTTTTAATTCCCATAGTACAACTTGTCCATCAATATCCATTGAGAAGTCCATTTCGTGTCCCATTCCTAAACGAGTATCTCTGAGTCTGAATCCGTTGCAAAGTCCAAAAGCACGGATTAATTTTTCTCTAAATTCTTCCTCATAATCCGAACCTTTAGCTTTAATATTTGCATTACGTTTACCAACACTATTCATCGAATTAATTACATTAGTGCTTAGTTTATTAATTTCTTCAGATTGTTTGGAGATAACATCTTGTAATTTAGAATAAGAAGACTCCATTTTAGCTAATTGATCATCTTTGGAGTTAATTAGTTTTTCCATAATAAGTTCAGTACGTTTAATTGTATCTTGTATTTCTTTAGAACGTGATTCTTCCAATTCTCGTTTTAAACTAACAACATTATTATAGCGAGAGGATAGAGATTCATAATCGCAACGAAGTAGACGTAATTTATCTTCCCATTCTTTAGTAACGATGTCACGTTCTTTTTCCTTAATTTCTTTAAGTGCTTGAGAGTATTGTAATTCAGCGTTATCTTTGGCTGTAGTTAGGTTATGAAGATCATCAAGGACTTTTGTTAGTTTATCATTATACTGTAAAGTAATACGAGAGATTTCTGCATCTTTTAATTCAGAAATCTTTTTAACTTCATCATTGGATCTTCGTGTCTTAATACTATTCTGTATGGTTGCACCTATCCATAGAGCTTCTTCAACCTCTTCAATACATCCATTTTGATATACATCAGGAATTATAAAGTCTTGATTAACAAGTATCTGTAATTGACGTGTTAACATAGTATAATATAAATCCAGTAATTAATATATAAATCAAGTATATAGTTTATATTCTTACTAATAAGAAAAAATTGAAATGCAACCATATATAAATCAAGGTGAACAAAGAGGTATGATAATTGATGAAATAGAAAAGTTTCGTATGGATTTTTACCATAAACTTGAGCAGCAGCAATTAGAACAACAACGGCAACTTGCTAGAAAACAAAAGAATTGTTTTCATACATTTAAAGCTATAAATGCTTTTATTAAACAATGTAGTAAATGCAATTATACTCGATAATATGCAACTATGAAATAGTAAAAATGCGAATAATATCAAGATTTTAAAACAAAATACGGAGTATAAATAATGTTTGACTGGCTAGTTAATCTAATTACAATGATTCTAAATTTTATTATGAGTTTCTTTGTAAAGAAACAAGTACAATTCTCTGAAGATACTAAAAAAGAATCTGTAGATGATCAAATTACACCTTCAGAACAAGAAGAAAATGCTAGTAATGTTGTAGTAAATGAATAATTTTCTAATAATCTCTATATAAAGAGTTAGTATAATATAATATATAAATGGAAGATACTATTCAGCCACCTTATATTATTGATGAAAATCATGTATTCTATAGTTTGAAAAATAGCCCTAGAAATATCCATAAAATTCATCATATTTATCTTAAAGATAATGTAATTATGATACCATATTTTGGTGATAACTTACTAGAAGTATATGTATCTAAAGGAGAGTTTACTTTGTATTTTCAAGGGTCTAACTTAGAATTTAAGAGTGAAAATTCAACAGTTAAATTATTTGAAGGTGGTTTACCTATTGTAGGGCAATCATCTACACCTTATATTAAAAATGTTAATCCTGAAGCAGATATTTATGCTGTTTATGAAACATATACACAAACTTATCGTAATCGTCTAGCATCATATTCTTCTACAAATGATGATAATGAAGGGGTACATTTGCTACACCCTACAATTCCTAAAAGATATAAAGTAGTTGGTCGGCTTGATCCAGGTCATTCAGTTAATACAATTATTGAATATTAATACCAGCGTGAATATCTATCCATATCTCTATAATAATCTCTCATATCTTCTCTATATATTTCTAAACAATCTTTATTACAAAATGTAACGTGAAATGCAGCAGCCTGAACAGGAGTAATTACATTACCGCAATGTGGTGATTTACAGAATAAACTCTTACGTTGACCAGGCTGTAATAGAGTATTACCTGGATCTGATAAATCAGATGGCCTAGTATCTCTATAGCATTCAAATGAACAACATCCATCACGAATATATGTATCTGTCTTTTTATTCCATTTTTTAATTATCCTATTAGGAATATGAGATAAATCAGCCGATTTTGCAGATAAAGACGGCCACCAATTTGGCAAATATTTAGCACAGTTAATACAACCACTATTGCAATGTGTCGCATCAATATATTTAGAAGTAATATCATTAAAGACATATAACATTTTATATCTATGTTTATCATTATACATACAATGTATTATATTCAATAATGTTGGTATATCATACTTACATTTTGAATCAACCAGATATTTCATAATAGTATTTGTTGCACGCAAATCTAAGAGAGTAATTAGCGCATTAAATACAGATTTACGTGAAATATTATTATGAAAGAAACAATGTTCTAATTCATTATATAATTTATAAAAGTCTTGTGATTTATATATAATAGATCCATTAGTAATATATTTATTATATAGCATAGATATATGATTATTAAGATGCATAGGCATAATATTATCAATTGTCACATTTAAGACATCATCTGGTAGGGCCATAATTGAGTTCATTTCTTGGAATAAGTATTATGCTTGGATAGGGATAATAATTGGAAAGTAATATTTGTGTCAATGTACAAAAATAATATATACAGATTTCAATTTTTTTAATGTAATGATATGAGAATAATCAGTTCATTTTAATTACACCCATAATATACATATAAATAAATACGAGAAATGCAATACGTAGGAAAATAACTTCAGTTTTAATTTTATTATATCCTTCAAGTTTAGTTTTAACTTCATTTTTAAAAGTTTCAAACTCTTCTGCCTTTTTAATAATATCAGCATTTACTTGGTTAGCCCATCTAACTGTATCGCGTACTTCTTTATAAATATTATTTACTTTCTCAAAATTATACTTATCAATTGCAATCTTCCTTGTAGTATTAACATATATCATCCTACCAGTTAGAATTTTAACCAGTACTGTATTATTTGTAAGTTTTTCTAGCACTTCAATGCGCATTTCTACATCCATAGGTGGTTTAATATCAGGATTAACATACTTCTTAGTAATAATGTATTGTTGCCCTATAGTTAGAGAAGAATTCATTTTAGTACTTGGAATATACAAAGCAATTTATATTGATAGCTATAAAATATAATAAACTAATTTCAAATTTTAATATTAGATTCATAGTAATCCCATCCATTTTTGGCAATTACTTCCATTTGTCTCATACACCAAGCAAATGATGCACCACTATGCATATCAGAATCTACTGTATTATGATTCATAATCTGCGTAATTTCATTATTCTGAGTAAACATAAACCCTTTACCTTCTTCAGGAGTAAATATCCTTAGCCAATCCCATAGATTTAATTCAGTAATAGCATCATACATATTCTTAAGAATTACACTATTTTCATGCATTGAGAAATCACCTTTCATTTAGTTTAAAAATATGTTAGAATACTTTAAACTAAAAATAATACGTTTATTTATATTATTTATCATTTATAATCTGTAATTTACTCATTATCTGAGTCCGAGTCCGAATCTGAGTCCGAGTCTGAATCCGAATCCGAGTCCGAATCCGAATCCGAATCTGAGTCTGAATCTGAGTCTGAATCTGAGTCTGAAGGATTATTTTTATTTTTTAGCCAACTAATACCTGTTTTAATATCTTGCATATGTGATTTAAATTCATCTAGTTGTTCAGGAGTCAATTTAGTAGTAGATAAAGGTTCATCATCATTAACAACAACACTTTCTGTAATTTTTACTCCTAAAAGATCAGCAACTTCTTCTTCTGCATCAATATCAATAAATTCATAAACATCTCTGTCTTTATTCTTTTTGTAATAGAAACACAATGTATTTTCTTCAGATACTCCATCAAAGATTTTAGCAAATTTAGGATATCTCATTGCAATTTTCTTTGCAGTATATGGCATATCTTTGTGTGGGAGATCAAATAGAGTATCTAATGGGCATACATGTCTAATTTTAAGATACATCATATTTATCTTTTTTTTTGCAGTCGCAGAGGCCTTGGAGTTATGAGACATTTTAGAGAAAATAGTAGTTATTATAGCATGGGTAATATTTAAACTAGTTTATAATCCAAATCAAATTTGATAAATGACGATTTAAATATAAAAGGGATAATTATCTATAGAATGTCATCTAATTCTGAAACTGAATGCGATTACTATGAAGTCCTTTATATGCCAGAGTATGGTGGAGGCCTTTCATTTCCACAGGATTTTGTAGAGGAAGTATTTCTAAGGTTTCCACCAGAATCTAAAGTAGGGAAAGGGCTTTGGAGAAAAACAGTTGATCTTATTCTGCAGGAATGTGAAGAAGTCCCATTAAATAGACTGCATCATTATAGAATTATTGAGACAAAAGAATTCTGTAATGATTATAAATGGCTCAAAGTAACTTCACATCATAAAGATGAAAGGTTTAATAGAAAAAATAGAAGTGATGAATATTCAAGATATTGTACAAAAGACTTTAAAGAATATTATTTTGTAGAATGTAATAGATTTAGCTGGCGTGATGTACCTGAAATTATTGCACTTGTTAGAGAAAAAGGATTAGATATTCCTGTTAGAAAAGTCCCTAGAGGATATGATTATTACATTAGAGAATATGATGGTATGGAATGTGTAAAAATAGAATGTCCTACTAGGAGAATTATTGAAGACCTATTGGGTATTATTGCAAAAAAAGATATACCAGTTCATGCATTAACACAGAAACTTTTGGATGGAGAATCCTTAATTAATGTAATGAATCCTAAAGATTTAGATTTCAATTAATTCTCTAGAAATTATTAACAAATTCTGAATTATTATGTATCATAAATATATCAAGTCCTCTAAAAATAACAAAGTATCCTTTTTCTTTTAAGTATTCAATGATAGGTATAGATGCATCTTGATAATTATTCTCAAAACAGATAACATCAATGAATACTTCATCAAAATTAATAGATTTAATTACACTAAATTCTGCACCCTCTACATCAATACTAAGATAGTTTACTCGTTTAACTCCATTTTCTTTAAGTACTTCATCGAGGCGTCTAGTTTGTACTTTTAAGACTCTGGAATTATATTTTTGATTATTCTCATCATTAATCCGATTAATATGTCTAGGGTCATAATTTGATTGCAACCCTGATAACATATCATTACAGCAAAACTCTGCTTCACCTTCTACATCACTAACTGCTACGTTATAGTTAATGCAATTAGGGCGACGTTTAGAAAGTTTATCAAAAATTTCAGGAATAGGTTCAAAGTTAATTCCTTTCCATCCATAGTTTTCTTCAAAGAAAAGTGTATTATTAAAAGTTTCCCCATCATATGCACCTACATCCACAAAAAATCCATTTTTATGATCCTTAAAAACCGTTGTATGTAGTTTATAATCTTGACAATCTATTTCTTGACTATAATATTTCATATTATATTGATATTATCATTATATCTTTAAATTATTCATAATATGTAAAACTAAATTTTATAATAGATTTACCTTTAGTTTTACCTATAGATTTAGTAGAGTCCCATTTAACTTCAACATTATGTTCTAAAATATTACTTGCACGTCTCAATGCTGTAACTTCTGCACTTCTTTTCCATTCAATATAAGGGAGTCCATTTGCAGGAGTATTAGGATTTAATGACCATTCAAGGCCTAATATATTTATGGTATTCTTTTTATTGCGCTTATTAGTATGATTATTAATATTCATTTTAGAATGCATATCCTCTATAGTATGTAGTAATGTCTCAACTTCTTCTCGTGGCGCAGGGATAAAGAATGATGTACCTGTTACTTTTATAGTACCTTTTGTAGGGATTACATCATCAGGGCCAACATTTGTAGGGTCCATTGGGTCAGCAGTATATTTTAAAATAGCACCATTCTGAAAATTATCACCATCTGTAGATTGCCCCTTAACTATAAAGAATAGTTCATAATAAGAATCATTCATATATTCAACATATCCACTAGTAAACTTAGATATATTTTTTATAGGTTCTATTTTTTCAGATGTATTTTTATTTTCTATAGTATTTTCTATAGTATATGCTTCAGTTACTTTTTGAACTTGTTGAATGACATATCCATATACTGGTATTTTTTTAGAGGAAGTAACTTGAAATGCCTTATGTACTACAAATTCCCCATGGGCCGGATTAGATATGTGTTTAGTAGAATGATCAATATGATCTAATGTATATTTAACAGTATGTAACCTTTTACTCATAACTACTTAGCGTTACGATAAAATGCAATAATATAACGAGGGATAGCGCCGTAATTATAAGGAGATACAACAATAAGAGGATTTCGTATATTATCAACGCTATTATCGTGCTTAGCAGTATCAATTTTTATTCCAGAAGTGTACCCCGTTCCCATTTCACCAATTAATACATCACATAATAACATAAAAGAGATTTGATCTGAAGCTGGGGCAGCATATTCTTTACTATAATTTGCCTTTTTAGCAAAGTATGTACCAACTCCATATGCATTACGTGTGTTAGCGGCAATATTAAATCCATTCTGAATAATTGAATTAACTGACTCTTCTTTAGTCCCGTGATACAATTGCCATACTTTACAGGCCTTGCCTCGTTTATTCTCAATTTCTTGTTGTTGGGCTTGAAATTGTTCTTCAAGCCAAGGGTTAGTTACTGATTCAATCCAGAGTACACAGGAGTTTGGATAACTCTCACGAATACCAGATTCAATTCTATCATAAGTGTCGCTAGACATTGCAACATATTCACGTTTAACAGATTCCATAGTATTTACTACATATGATGGAATATGCTAATAAATCAAATTTTATAGTATAAAAAATCTATTGTATTTGTATTTTAATAATACATGGTATATTAATAAGTGTAATAACTATTCTGTCTCACCATTGCGAATATGTAGGAAATAAGGATTGCAGTCTGCATTATTAAAGAACTTAACCTTGCGATACTCAGGATACTTTGACTTCTTAAGAGACTTATTGCCGTGTGCATACATAAGATCATAGCAATTACGCTGACGACACACTGCACAAAATGGCCCAGCCTTCTCATATCGAGCTCGCATTATGGTATGAGCCTTATTATTCTTAAACCAATGATCATCCTTGGTGGAATAGTGTGTAGTCAGATCAACTGCATCGGTAGGGGTAGAATCTTGGAAGGACATTGTATGTAAAGTGTGGAGACAAATACTTGGAAACTCTAAATGTATGCTCAATATTCATAGCCGCCATTATATTTCAATTTTTTTTGACTATGCAAATTAGGGCTAAATATAGTTAATAAAGAAAGTGCGTAAAATTCAGAATTTAAATGTATCCGACATCGTGTAGATAGAATGTACATTCACGTTTACACGACATACATTGATACTACATCACATCCATTTACACCTTTAACGCCTTCCACTGCAGATATTGATGTATATTGGTATATTCAAGATACAGAATCACCCGAATTATTTAGAGACTATGCATACCTTTTATCAAATCTACGCGACTATAAACAAATTGAATCATACACAGGGACTATTCTTGAGGTAGATGATATTGATATATTTACTGAACAGCTTTTACTATTTGGTGTGAACATTCCTGCCACAACTTTTGATATTAAGTTGCAAGATAAGGCTATCTTAAAAATGAATCACGGGTTATTAAAAAAGAAATATACATATACTACAGATCCAAAAGATTTATCTGAAGTATCAACGTCAATTGATAGACAAATTGTAGAATTATTCTCCTATTGTTTTGGAGAATATACTATATGCAGTACATTTACTGATCAGAATCAATTATCTTCTTATAAGAATGTAGCTACAGAGTTTATTAGGGTACAGAATATGAAAGGAGAATATATATTCATTAAAGGTGCAGAACTTGCAAAATTAGATTATTCACTTCTTAAAACACATATATCAAATACATCAATGGCTTCTTGGTTTACACACGTATGTAAGAATATGTCATATAATTCTGCTATTATATATTTAGAGAAAGTATATAATCATAATACAGAATTAAATAAAAAATTAGAAAAAGAATTAGATAATTACATTGAAGAAGAGCAAGAAGGGCAACAAGAGCAACAAGGGCAAAAAAATAGGCAATATGGAACACTGATGCCATTAGAGGATATTCGAGCACTTGAAGATATAGAATGGATTAATGAATTCTGTAGATTATATGCAGAGCCTGATACTAAATCAGATACATTGCTATCAGATGCATATCAGCAATATATTACAGCATCTTCTTGGACAAATAAACTTATTGTAAATATGCAAACATTTATTAAACAAGTAAAACAACTTGCGCCATTTACAGTTAAACGAAAGGCAAAAGGAATGGTAATCGCTGGATACAGATTTTTAGTTAATGAGCAAGAAGAAATGTTTAATAAGACTAAAAAAGGTGAGTTGTCAGAACGTAACTTATTAGTATATATGCATAATACACAAATAGAGAACTTAGTTAAAGGTGTACCAGAAGAATTTATTGGAGTATCATATTACTTAGAATCAACAATCCTACTTAATAAGGCGTATTTCAATTTATCAGATAATATGATTAAACAGTTCGTTAATAATCCTTATATTAAACAATCACTGCCTGAATTTAGTAAATATCTTAAAGAATTAAAAGAAATAGAGAGATTTGAGAATAGAATTGAATTATTTAGAAAAGTCTCACAAAGATGTGCTCTATTTTGCCCATTTTCATCACAGATATTCCAATTTGCAAAAATAGTAAAATCAACTAAAGATATACAGTACAAAAACATGGAAGTTATTGAACCATTTGATACATATAATTATAAAACAGATTCTGTATATAGTAATATAGATTATAAATGTGATGGGAAAAGTGATATTATGAATATATTAGCGGGTTTTAATAAGTATTAATACGGCTCTAATAAGTAGTATTATAAATTCTTGTCATATATTAGAATGAGTGTAAAAGAACTTGTTGCGTTAGATGTTGAATATTATATGTCTCCAAAGACTGGTGGGCACCCTACACAAATTGCAATTATTAATGAGAATGGCGATGTTGTATTTAATAAATACTTTAAAGTTAGTAATACAAATATATCAATGTCTTCTGAAAAGAAAAGGCATTTAAAGAAACATACATTACATGAATGGAGTGATTATAAAGGATTTCTTAAAGATTATCTAAAAGATAAAATTGTAGCAGGGCATGACTTACAAAAAGACTTTAAAGCACTTGGTATAGATATTAGCGACTATGAAACAATTGATACTGCTAAAATTAAAGAGTTTATGGAAGAGAAAATATCGTATCAGCCCAGAAAGCTTAAAAATATTACAAAAGAATTCTTAAAAAGAAATATTCAACTATCAAGTCGTACAGTACATAATGCACTTGAAGATGCTACTGCCTCAATGCATCTTATTAAGTACTATAAAACTTTACAGAAATCTAATATTATGCAATCGAATGATATACCAGATTTAATAACATTTATTGAGACAAACACCAATACACCAAATTATGCTAAAAATATGGAAGGTCTTTGGAATATACCAATTATTCCAAATATTCCAAAAAATAAAGAACGATCTCTAAATAATTTCTTAAAAATTCCGCATGCTACACAAGGTAGTGCATCATTGCTTGAATTTCCTAATAAGACAAAAAATATTAAACGAAATTTAGAATCGTTATATAACGGCTATAATCCTGCAATAAGAAATAATATAAATATTACAAAAAAAAATAATAACAATAACAATGACTTAATTAAGTTTACTCCACAATCATTAAATAAATATGAATTAAATGTAGAAGATGTAAACTATTCAACGTATATTAGTAAGAATGTACAACCACCCTCTAAATTATCTAAAAGAATCACTAATAAGGTAAAAGGTATATTTACAAGAAAGAAAAAATAATAATTTTATATTTTAAATAATTCAGATGAATATAAATGATAATATTCAGTTTATTGTTTATTTTTAAGATATTCAATAATAAAGTTGCGGGTTGATGAGCCAGCATTAATATTATATTTAATACCAGTTAGATGATATTCATTTGGACGCCAAGAATATGGTTGAGTAATTCCAATAGTAGTTGTATGAGAGGCAACTTTCTCTGCTACTGTAATATATGCATTCTTTTGATAAACCTTATCATCTGGATAACTTGATGCCTTTGCAAGAAGTGCATCAATAATTCCTTGATTTTCAGGATTTACAACTGCAGTATTGAATACCTTTATAGGAGGAGGGATATATTCTTCCTTTTCCCTCTTTACAGCAGCTGCAGCTGCATCAATTGCACGAGCAAGAAATGCAGCATTTCTTTCAGTAATCTTACTCATTACCTGAATCTTAAATCTCTCTTCATAAATCCTATTAGATTTATTATCCTGCATTGCATCCTTTAGTTCAACAAGATAGTTAATCATATGAGTGATATTCTCATCAAGATTCTTGGAGTGCTTTGCAATTCTTTCAGCTGGAGAAGACATTCTTAGCGAAACTTGTTCTTGGAAATAAATTAAGTCAAAAGCAATGTTCTTGGGATAACTAGATGCTACACTAAATAAATATAACTAAAAATAAATCAATTTTTTTAATTATATTTAAGTATTTTTTTAGTTTATGTATACTTATTTCTTTTAAATGTATAATAATCATATAAATAATTCATTCCCTTACATATAACTACACCTCCAACTATAATTACAACAGAATTGAATATTAATGCATTAGTTTCTTGAACTCTAGTGTGTTGTAATTCTATTTCACGCATTAATACATTTGAAGTACCTTTAATTTCTTTACTAATTACATCCATTAATTGCTGGAAACTTGGCTCAGAAACTAAAATCTTAGTTGCAGCATATGTTGAGAGTATAGTGCCCATCTTGGAAAGTATTATAATGATGCCTTATATATATTTATCATTAATATAATCAATTTTTATTGGCTATTCTTTCGTGTGCAAATTCCCTTAGCACGTATTAGTTTATCCTGAATAACCTTATCTAAACTATCAAGTAATGCGGGTGCATTTCGAGAGATATAAATCTTCATATCTCCTTGGCAATCAAATCCTGTATAATCACAGCCAGCTGTGTAATATACATAGGCTTCCTCACCTTCCTTACTAATCACTTTACAAAAAAGATGCCAGTTCTCCTCATCATTGGTACCTTCGTGAATCCAATAATACTCAACAATATTATTAGGAAAATCACCAATATTAATTGGTTCCTCATTAACTAATCCTGTGCAGATTTCACTAGGTTTATAATAGATATCATTGTCATTAATAAATGAAAAAGGATACTCTAATGCTTTAAGATTTAGTTTATCAATGGGCTTAAAATTAGAAGGATATGCAAACATATTTACAGGTTCATTAGAATAATCTTTCAGTGGTTGTAGTACAGCATCTATAATGAACTTACTTGAAAATTGTCCATAGCCTGCAGCTTTTGAATCAGAATCCTCTCCTTTATTACTTTGCAATCTAAGAGATCTTGTTCTTGATCTACCACAACACTTTTCAGACTTTGTATTAAATCCACAATAATTACAGAGTTCCCTACAAGGGCATTTGTCAGGATCAGGAAAGTTAGGAAACAACGAAATATTAAATTCCTTCCAAGGCCCATATCCTTTTTTACATTTAGAACACTTTATAGCATATTGTGATGGGTGATAGTTTCCAACAGTACATTTACCATTACAACCACTAATGAAGCTTACCGTCTCATATGCGATAGGAGTTTGGCATTTATCACACTTAATATTTGTAAGGTCAGTTTCTTTATACATTATTAATTATTAAATGTTATTGGTATTTAAGTTACTACATACCATATTCTCTATTTAAATCAAGAAATTGTAGTGCTTTAATGGAATGTTTATATGTAACACGTGTTTCATAAATTTCTGTCTTATCTTCATTGTAAATATGTTCAATACTTTTGATTTTATCTTGTAGATTAAATCTTATATTTCTTAACTGTGAATCAGAATAATACCACTTCATATCTCCATAGTCATCTGATTCTATTTCACAGTAAGAAATCTCACTTGTAATAGGTACAATAATATCTTTCATAAAATCCAAATAGTCATCCTTTAAGTCCCCTTTATGCCAATTAACCTTTTTGGAAATTTTACAGCTAAAGGTATTTCCTTCCAATTTATATTCATAAAAATGTACACCAATATCTAAACTAGTCCAAATATCAATAAGATCTCTAAAGTCTTTAGAAAGAAGTTCATATGTTTTTTCTCTCTCTTCTTCTTTTTTTATACGCCTTTGCATATCCTCTTCTCTTAACTTCTCAGCCTCTTCTACATCATAATATGAATAGGATGGCCTATGACTATAATGAAAATCTCTATCAGTATCATACAGAGTTTCTAAGTATTTATTCTCAATAAATGGAATGTATTCAGGAAGTACTTTGCAGGTAAAAGTCAGAATATAATGCCATCCCATTATAATACTAATTAATATTAATAAACAATTATTCTTTATATCTAACAAAAATAATTTTTACATATTTATATCTACTTATTTTGTATTGCTTAGAAGTCATTTTCACTGTCATCATCACCTATTTCACTCATACTGAGGACATCATCTTCAGAGGAATCAAACCCACGTGCACAGATTGAGAATAGATTCTGTAAAAGCTTACGCTTTTCAATAGCCTTACCATTCATCAGGCGATCAATATTTAGAGCAGACTCGTGCTCAGATTTAAGGAGCAAATGGTACACCTTGACAACTTCGTGCTGGCCCATACGCACAGCCCTTGCAATAGCCTGATCCATTAGAGCAGAGGTCCACCAAGGGCTCATAAAGATAATGCGATCATACTCCTGCAGGTTTAGCCCAACACCACCAGCCTGCAACTGAATAAGCATTGCAGCAGATCCAGTGCATTCCTTAGATGCATTCAAAACTTCATCACGCTCTCCCTTAGTCATTGAGCCATTGTAAGTAAATACCTCGTCAACTACAAAGTCGTCTTCCAGATACTGCTTCAGCAACTCCATTTCGTCATTAAACTGGCAGAAGATAAGATACTTGTGAGGTTGCCCATCTTTCCTCTCCTCGCTTTCATCATTATCAGTCTCAATAATATTTTTGATTTCTTCCAGCTTGGTTGAAGCCCCGTTCCAGTCAGGGCGCTTATAGCGCTTATCTTCCCTACGCTTAGCATTAATATAGACCTGAGGGTGCACAGAGATTTGCCGAAGGCGAAGTAGCATCTTAAACATCTGGCGAGGGCTTAGGAGATCAGCTGCATAGCGCTTAGAGAGTGCATCATCAGTACCCTGGATACCAAGGTAAAACTCCTTCTCCTTTCTGCTTGCAAAAGGCAGGACAACCTTAGAAATCTCTGGCACAGGCGGCGCACCAGGAATGATATCACGCATAGAAGCGAGAGAACGATGGATTACCATATCAGGCAGCGCCCTAATGTAACGTGTCTCCCAAGTCCATAAAGGGGAATAATCTGCGCCAAGGAATGCGAACAGAGATACAATATCCTTAAGAGAGTTAACTAGAGGAGTACCAGTCACTACCCAGCGTACAGGTGCAATAATGCGGCGTGCCTGACGAGCAATCTCACCATCTCCATTGCGTATCTTATGTGCCTCATCTAGGACAATTCTATCCCACTCAACAGGCTCCTTAGTCGATCCTCTAAAGATTGAGGGGCTAGTGTACAGTTTCTCATAGTTGGTGATGTAAACTCCAGGGCGCATCTTCATAAAATGCTTAGGAATGCCAGAGGCCTTATCATTCTTCAAAATCCAAGGATTCTCTGCCTTAGTATCCACTTCATAAGTAGCAATACCAGTACGCTGTAGTACTTGAGACCAAGTATCAATCATTGCAAGGGGTGCGACAAGGAGAGTCCGCTTAAGGGGGTTATTGACAATGGTGGAGGTAATCTGCATAGTCTTACCAAGCCCCATATCATCACATTGGAACCCGCCATAGATAGTGCGCTCACCAGCATCATTGCGATTAGAGACTTCAGTGCCATTAATTTCCTTTTCAAGCATCCATTGGATCCCATCAATCTGATGAGGGAAATATGTAAAGCCGTGCCACAGAGGGCGAATCTTGCGATTGATGTGAGGCATCTTTACGCTTGGATAGGATTACTTGGAAAGAAATGTAATGCTAATAAGAATTAGTGCAACAAAAATAACTATATTTTTGGCTTCAAATTTTTTATGGATATTTATGTAACTATATATTTATACAATAATGTGTTCGCAGCTAGTATGGATAAGTGCAGGCTGCATATTTTGATATGCGATTGCACTATCTTGTGAGAAATGAATGGGCGAGGGTCGATGCACGCAGAAGTATGTAGTGTCAGGGTGCTGATAGGTTGAGAACCACACAGTATTTCCACGCTGATCAAGTGGAGTTGTAATATGACGAGAATGGACTTCTAGAAGTTTACCCAGATTTGTAGTGTTATCAATCCCGTTATGATTATAGTTAATGTAGCTGTACATCCTCATTTTAAAGTTCTCAAAATCAGCATCATAATCAATTTCATCATCCTGTGGAGGTGTATAAGATGAGGGGGAGAATGCCTTATAAAATACAACTCCATCATCATTTTTAAGAATTAGAATAATAACAGGCATCTTATTAGCGTTCATCTTGGAAGGTCTTAAACTTGGAAACTGCACTTATTAGAACTATCAGGTTTGCGGTGTCGCACTTTTATATTTAGCAGGCAACAATTTCAATTTTTAAGGTATATATTTTAAACTAATAAAAATCATACTTATATAAAGTACGTTTTTGTATTAATAGTGTTATATATATATATATATATATATTTATGATATTATAGATATTTAATATTAATCAAGGCCTAGATCAGGATTATAAGGTGCGCCTGGTGGCAACATCTCCATAAGTAGTTGTAACTGATTAACAGGTGCAACTGCAACAACTGAATCAGTGGATGAAGCACGTTCTCTTATAATACGTTGCATAATTCTACTGGCATTTGCAGGAGCAGATGTGTTTGTCATTGTAGTACATTCTTGCTTTTCCCATCCAGCGACTGTATAGCATTTAAGTTTATAGAGAGAGAGTGTCTCAGGGACTTTTGCACGGGTCTTTACTGGAATATCTAGAACAGGCTCATATATACTATAATCAGAACTAGACATAACTATCATACTATCATAGCTAATAAGATATCCAAAAGGAATTTTGCAAGTATTTACAGATGTCTTATATTCTGTAAGCAATGTCTTAGATGTTTTCTCCATAATATTTCTAAGGGTGCGCCTATTAAACCCATAAAATGTATCGCCAGATTTAATAACAATATTCCATTCAGATTCAGACAGGAACTCCTTAATAGGTGTTTTATCAAACGTTAGAATATCAAAGGCCTTGATGGGCTTAATTAATGTAGCATCTTTCTTACTCTTCTTAGTCCATACATCAGATTCTGTAAAATTACGAGGGTCAGGAGTATTAGCAAAAGGGCAAGGTGGGTCAATGAATGTAAATCCTCTAGACTTGTATTTTTCATAACGAGGTAGTTCCTTATCAGATAACTCACTAGCTATTTTATCCTTTATATTATACATCTTCTTAGCCTTTGTCTTATCTGGAGAGAGAGTCTTAAAGGTATTATCCTTAGAATCCCACCAAGTAATACAGCAACTTAGGTCAAACTTACACTTGATATAGTCTAGTAGATTTGATGTGCGAGCTTGAATAATCTGAATTTCCTGTCCATCTGCATTCTTATATGCTTTTACAGATTTGATATTAGATAAACTAGCACTATATAGATAGTCATCAAACTCTCCCATAAATAAATCTTTGGAGAACTTTTTGCAGTCTTTAAAGCCAAACTCTTCAAGGAATGACACGAGCTGTGTCATCTTTAGTTCAGGATTCTTGTTCCCCTTTTGGCAACTCCTGCAAGTACAAGGGTCTTCATATGCTAGCCAGATATCAATATCATTTGGTTTAAATCCAGGGTCAATTCCTTCTTGCTGAAGATATAATGCAAGGGCAGAGCTGCCAGCCAACAATGCATTAGTATCATTCATAATCTTGGAAAAGTCCTCAAAAGGGATACCATAAGAGCCAATAAATGCCTCCATATTGCTTGGAAAGTGTGAGTAAGATTACTAGGAAAACTTGGAAGGACTTGGAAAGGCTGTGCGCACATTATAATTTCAGGCTACCTTATTTTCAATTTTTTTGTTAAGAGTACAATAAAAATAGTTATTGTATTTGTATTTCTATGTGATTATTTTATAGTAAGTATATAACTAATTATTAATATTGCATAGTGTTTAGATATCATCAATATTGATTTCATCTGTGTCAAGATTAATTGTGGTGCGCTTTACAGTTGTAATCCCTTCAACTTCATCATCATCTAGTTCAGCCACATCTTCAGAATGATCAAAGATGTCCTCTTCGTTCTCTTCAGTTGTACCAGAGAGTGTAAGCCAGGGAGGGATGACACGATCCTTTACAAGCTTAGATGCAGACTTCTTATCGAATACTGCCATAATGTCATATACCTCCTTATCAGTACCAGCACGTGTCTCATACTCCCTTACATTAAGGAGTACGACATCATCAACTCCAATGCGAGCCATTTTTCCACGGATGTGTGCGAGCCTTTCTTGTTTTGAGGAGTTGATGACGAGGAACATTTTGTTACCGAGGGCTTTGTGGATACGTCCATAGGTGCAATCTTCAATGTCGCCTCGCACTGCGGCTTCAATACGTGTGGAGTTTTTACGGGCGGCAGCACGCTTAGAGCGTGACATGTTTTTTTGAGAGGAATGGACGGATACACCAGGCATCTTGGACTTGGAAGGACTTTAAAATAGGACTTGAGGGAAACAGGAATCTTGAAAGCTATAAACTTGGAAAGCCTTATTGCGTAATCGCAGCATTCATTTAGTCAGACATTTATTTCAAATTTTTTAGCCTATAAACTGATTAAACAAAAATATACTTGCTACAAGTACGTTTTTGTTTATTTTTATTTCTATTTTTATTTCTATATTATATTTTATGTTAGAACTATAGAGATGTTATGCTGCTGCTATGCTGCCGCTAGTAGGAATGGGATTAGTGGTGCCTCACCTACAATCAGAGATGCTCCTGCAGATGTAGGATGCCCCTTAAATAGAGTACCATTAGTAATATCAAATCCACGTGCACGAGCACTGTAGACATACATTGTCTTTTCTACTGCAGCTGGTCCACGACCATACAGTGTCTTCTTCCTGTAATTAATGAATGCATTGATATGAGGCATATAATGGAATACAATATGTGCAGCCTCAGTAGAGTCAAGGGTAATATTAGTATTATCTACAATAAAGAGATTTGCATTAATCCAATGGGCAGGAAGCTGCCAGGCGGTGATATGATCCTGTGTAACTACAACAGTGGAGCCCTTCTGTTGTAGCAGCGCCATTAGCTCAGTATCTTTGTTTTCAAGTAGCACTCGACCCTGCTCCAACAAACCAGCTAGCTCTGCAGGATTGTTACAGGAAATAAGGAATGACTGCGTTAGAGCAATCGCCTCATCCATCTTCTTCTCAACTGGCTTATGTGCAATAACATTTAGAATCTCCCTCAAGCAGCGATCCTCAAATGTAGGATTGTCCCAGCGATCGATGCGATCAATCTGAAGGAGCCAGAAAGGTACTGCTTGCAGTGGGTAGAACTTATGCCAAGCCTGAAGAGCTGCGCAGCGTGTTGTATCAATTGTAGGGAGACCCAGTGCATTTAGTTCAGGCCAATGGACCTTTGCAGATGCGTGATGATCGATTACATCAAATCCAAGGACACCTGCTGTCATCCACTCTGCACGCTTATCAGCAGGAATAGAAACATCAGCAAGAAGTACATTGGTACCCTTCATCTTATCAATATGAGGCCAAGTATTGGACTGGTTAGGACTGATAGGATACATCTTTACAGTTGCACCCATACTAGCATAGAAAGTGTTTGAGATGAAGGCTGAAAACCAGCCATCAATGCAGTTGCCGTGAAACAGAATCGTAACAGAAGGAGATGCCATTTTAAAATACACTTGGAAGTAACTTGGAAAGAGCTTGAAAATAGCCTGCAAATATAGCTTGGAAACACCTATTGCGTTAACGCAATAAATATTTAGGTGCGTTAATATTTCAAATTTATACGCTTAATATGCGTATTATATAGAAATGTACTAGTGATAAGAATATATCGAAAAAAATAAAAATCAAAATTAAAAATTTGAAATAAAAGCTGGTTATGAGTAAAAGGTGTGGCGATATAGTAGCAACCATTATTCCAAGAAGCTTTTCCAAGACAATTTAATCCGAGACAATTTAATCCAAGCCAATCCAAGATGACTCTTTTCGTGAACAACTCTTTTAAGAACTTTGCTGCAAAGAAGAACTATTCACGTTCTCGCCGCTCATCAACCCCTGTAATGCTATGCAAGAATAAGCATAATGGTAAGAATACTATGTATAAGAAGAATACCGATAATAGTTCTATTACATCAATGCTTTCATCACTATCCGCTTCTTCTACAACTATTAAGCTGCACACAATGGGTGCAATTCAGTCAATGACTATTCTAGGAGGAGAATACAATATCTTTGTCCCACACGGGTCAGACATTTACAAGGAGATTAAGCAAAATAATCCTATGCTATATGGAATTGCAATGATGGATGAGAGTTGGAATACAGAGATTGTTAATACATATGATGACTCTGAAAATTATGATGACTATCTGGAATATGATTATGAAAAGGAGATGGAGTATGATGCTTATGAGAATATGTGGAGTGAGTATGATCGTATTTGTGAGATGTATGACTAACTAAACTTAATAAGGCATTTCTCATAGTTAGACATTACAACAGTTTTATCATCATCGTCTTCATCATTGCTCTCTGTATTATTTGAAGATTGCATAACAGAAATGACAGAATCAGAATCAGAACAAGGGTCACAATCAGAATCAGAATCAGAATCAGAAACACAAACAATATCCTCCTTAAAAGGGATGATATTTTTATTAGGATACTGGGTATTATCTAGAAGGATTTCATAGTGATGAGACTTTCTGAAAAGATGAATATCATTCCCACAAGGATTTTCTACAGCAAATGTAATAAGATTAAATGTTTCATCTGCTGAATAGTTATGGATAATAATGGTGCGTTTGAGCATTTGAGCGGCAGCTTGTGGTGCAATATCGCAAATATCAGAGTTCCATACTCCTGGTCGTCGGTTTGCACGAACACAGGCCATAAACTCCTTTTCAGTTTCAAAGAAAATAGAATAGAATGCTTTGTTTGACCCAATATAGTTCATAAGATTAGCGCGCATTTCATTTGCATTAAGATTGCAAAAGAATCCTGTGGAGGTATAGAAACAATTTCCATCAGGATTAACAGGGCAGCGTGTAAATCCAGGGACAATCTGGTATGCAGCAGTTGCAGAAACAGACTTCTTCATTTTACGAGTAGGCATCTTGGAAGACTTGGATAAAATCTGCTACGCTTGGAAACTCTATTATGCTTGGAATGTACTCTATGAAAGGGCAATATTTATAGCTATAACGTATTATTTCAAATTTATAGCCAAAGCAATAAAAATATTATTTACTATTTTTTACGGCTTTTATATTATTATAATCAGATATATTAATTAAGATGTATAACTCTGAAGGATAAGTTGAGCAATAATATTATTACACTGAGCAAGAAGTACAGAATAATCCAGATAATTGTCTGCCTGGATATTATAATTAATCTGAGGGAGGATTTCAACTGGTTCAATCTCAGCAACTGGTGTTGAGTAGTTAATGGTAGAAAACTCCAAGAGTCCATCTATATCATATAATATAGGCTCATCTATAGGGTATTCATCTTCACCAATATAGGAGAAAGATTCATATGTTGGGATGCTAGGGATAGAGCCTTCATATTTCTCTATTTTACTGTAATCAATGACTTTGCAGCAAGTAGGGCATCTATTCCATATATGTTTATGTTTATAGATACAATCAAGACAGAATGTATGATTACAGTTTGTTAACATCGTTTTATCAGTAGGTAGTTGATTACAGAGATTGCACATTGACTCTTCAGTTGAAGTGCTAACAGATACTGTATTCTTTTTCTGGATAAGGCCTGGTGGGGCAACTGTAGGTTTTATAGTAGTTTGATTAGTAGATTCTACTTGAGGTGCAATCCATACAGGGCCAGGGGTACTTTTAGTTGACTTAGGAGTTGAATTTCTGCTCTTAGTTGCAGTTCTTTCCTTGAACCAGGTAATAGTATCTTCAGAAATACCTGGTGTACCAAATGTGTATTTTTTCTTTTTGGCGTCTTTTTGGCATTTCTTGGAGAAAGTAGGGTAATCTTGGATAGGCATCATATAGACTGTGATAAATCTGCTTGGACAATATAATACTTGGATAGGATATAGCCACACTATATTATGCTTGATAACAAAAATCAAATTTGCCTGGAAGTAACAAAAATATAATTACAGAGTTATAATTTTATTTTTGTTTTTTTTATGTTAATGATATTATGTAATATTCTATAATTAAAACTTATTGGACATAGTTGCAATTACAGGCTTATAACGAATTGAGATGCCACGAATCTTAAGAGTATTAATTGCTAGAATAGCGTGTTGAGGTTGAAAATACTTGATAAACCCATATCCACGTTGCTTGCCTGTATTGGTATCACGTGGTACAGAAATAGTCTTTACAGGTCCAAATAGTTCAAATAGAGGGCGTAGTTCATTGTTAGAAACTTCATATGGAAGATTCTTAAGTACAATGCAACAATTAGATGGATTGCTGTTAAGATTAGTATTGGAAATCATTCTGTGATAAGAAGGAGAGCTTGGAATATGTAAGCGTAGGGCTAATTGAATTAACAGTGCTTGGCAGCTATTACATAGCTAGGCGTAAATTTCAATTTTTCTTTTTGTTGATTTATAATAACAATAAAAATATACTGTTATTATAAGTATATAATTTATTTCATTGTCTATATTTTAGTTGTTTTGTAGAAGCATTATATTATTTTAAAGATCATCTTTAGTGATGCCAGCACCCTTCATAATATCTTTGATAAAGTTAATAAGTGTCTTATTATCAGGATAGTCAATTGCGATCCCTTTTCCATCTGCCTTTGCAATGATAGTAATCAATGTATAAGAAGGTGCTTCTGCAGTAACTGCTGCAGGCATATTAGTATCAGCAGAGCCAATTAGCTGCAGTGCTTTAATAACACTTTGAATGTATACTGCAATCTTATTGCCTACATTAGGCACGTATTCATCCATAGACCAGTAGTCATCATACTCTGAGACTCCTGCTACAATATCATGCTCAAAAGTTAGAACAGACTCTGCTGCCTTCCTATATGCATTTGCCTGATACCCATTCTGATCTGAATAGGATCCTGCCTTCTTAATTAGCGCCTTGTAGATCGGCTGGTTAGCAAAGACCTTGCAAGGCTTTTCTACAGGCTTAGGCAGCTCAACATTTGGTGCATTCTCTGCAGCAATTTTGCGTGCAGTATCCATTGCAGTATAATCATTCTTTTCAGAAAGGAAAACTTCATTCTTGATGAACTCTTCGATGAACTTCTGGATTGAAGGGCCGATGCCAGGGATAGAAGGCAGGTATTCATTGTATAGACTGTAGTTCCAGCCAGAAACTGATTCTGCAGCCTTCTTGTATGCATTGGCCTGGTACTGCTTATCAGCAGGATATGATGCAGCCTTGTCAAGGAGAGCCTTGTAAATGGCCTGGTTGATAGGAGTAACGCACTGAATGGTAGCCATCTTAATTCTTGGAATAAAACACAAAAGGAGTAACAGGAAACTTGGAAGACAACTAAAACGCTTAGACAGCTAACAATATAAAAGTGTAAAGCTTTCAATTTTTTATTGTTAAATATAATAACAAAAATCTTTCTTGGTATATGTAGATTTTTATTTATGGTATATTGCATTAATTAAGTCGCGTTAATTACTAATGATTACTTTTGCGGCAGATATCAATGCAACCACATTGCAGCACGCCACAGTCCCCGTTACAGAGGCGGTCATAGCAGTAGTGGATAGGCTGCTCCTTTTCTGGCTTATCTGCAGGCTGATCAGTTTCTGTTTCATCTTCTGCATCTTCATCATCTGATTGCGGTGCAGGGCGGGCATCTAATGTAGATAGCCCTACAAGTTCTGTCCCCCAGAATGTATTTCTTTCATATACACTCTTAACTTCTGTGCGCTTAAGAACAAATCGCCACCCACTATAATGGTAGCATACTTCAATCTCATTGAGCTCAGGGTTAAGCTCAAGGCACGACACTCCTGCCCACCATTTTTGCTCGCCAATCTGGCGCATTAGGCCATAGCTAGGTATTACATAGTTGAGCGGCGGCGGGGCAGGGTCAGTGTTAATGCATTCTGACATAGGGATAGGCTCAGCAGTGGACATCTTGGAAAGACTTGGAAGAACTTGGAAAGACTTGGAAAGGCTTGGAAAACTTGGAAAGCTATATTGTGTTGCCACAGTAATTTCTTTAAGCCCCCATTGATTCAATTTTTTTATTGTAGCATTATAATAAAAATAATTTATCTTGCATCAAGAATGAAAAATATTTATTATATTTTCATTTTATGCGCCTGTATTCTAGATATTTTCATTTGTATTCTAGTTATATATATTACCATTCATTGCCTTTGAAACCGCATCGCCTTCTGCATACATCTATGCATCCGCACCAGAGTGTACCACAATCCCATTCACAATGAGGGTCGTTGCAGTAATGAAGTTTCTTTGGTTCACCTGTTGGGCATTGAAAGAACCCACAAGAATAGCCGCAACACCCATCATTATGTTCTTTAACTGTAAACTTATTTACTTCAAATCCCAGGTGGTAGAAACGGTGTTCATAAGCAATTCCATAAGTCAGATCATCGTGTTTTAGTATACAGTGGAAAAGAGTTTTAGTAGTACAACTTCTATCAGAACGTTCCTTGCAATACTGAGACCAGTACTTTAGACCAGATGCATCTTTAACCCTAATACATAAATACTGCTCAGCAAACTCGACAAACTCTCTGTGAAAGTGTTCTTCCTTAAGATAATTTAGAAGAAGTTGCTTTTCTCTTTTCTGTGTAGCATTAAGTCCGTTAAAAGGATCTTCCTGGCGCACTTTAGTAATTGGAGCTAGAAGTGTTTGCTTCATCTCTTTCTTAGGAAGAGAAGGGAACTCGTTATCATCGATGAGCATCTTGGAAGTAATTGCAGTCATTTCTATAGTTGAACTTGGAATAGCACTTGGAAAGATATTAATGCGCGCCGCAAATACCCTTTAACAAATGTGAGAGTTCAAATTTATAGGATCTGCTACATCTAATAAAAATATAGTTAATATAAGTAAAAATGTAGTATGTTACATTTTACGCATTTTCTATTTGTATTTCTAATTTATAATATCTTTGTAATTAGATGTAATCACAATCCTGATCACAGCTGTTATCACAATATTTATCACCACAGTATTCACATTCACATCTACAGCCTCCATATCTATCTTGTTCACAACTCCAGCAGCCGATAGGGGATTCTTGATCTCTAAGGCGCTCAAACTGATATATAATTGGCTTAGACTTTATCCACATAGCATTTTCAACCTTATTACGTTCTTCAATCCATAATAGATAGCGCCTGCGATGCAATCTTAGTTCTTCTTGTTCAGCCTTGTACAATTCAGGGTTAGCCTTATAGAGTGCATACTTGGGATGTGACATACAACTTATAGCGCACATACAGAATGGATCTTCATACCTTCCTAATCTTCCGCAAGCACATTCAGATGGGACATATGGTATAGGGCCATATAATCCAGGGCCAAGATTTAGTGCTTTGTATGGAGGATAATCTTCAATCTTCATATTGCTGTATATACGCGGCTTCTCCTGTTGTGGCCTAGCTCGAGGTATAGTAGTAGAGATAGAAACATATGGTTTTACTGATGGAGTATCAAGGTAGTCAACCATAGTTGTTCTTCTCATAGTAAATCCAATGGAACCATCTTTAGCAGGCCCAGTAGCATATCTGATTGAACTATTGGGTTGTTTAGGAGTACTTCTAGGGATAAAAGAAGGGGAATTAGGATTCATCTTGGACATTCTTGGAGGGATACTTGGAACCTTGGAAACCTATAACGCTTTACGTGGGGAACCTAGCAACTGCCTTCGTCACACCACTCAACTTATTAACTAAGGCAGCAAATGTAATCAAATTTTCAAGCAGTTATTACGCAAATAAAAATATATCTTATATAAGAAACAAAAATATATTTATTATTCTTTAGTTATTGATTTTTATGGAAGGTATATGGTAGCTGCATCAGTTGCAGTATTAGTTGCATCGCCTATTTAGCTCTCAAGGCAGGGGGCTTGTATCCTTTTGGAGCTTTGTATTTGTGATAGCAGCCCCAGAAGTCACAGGACCCCCCACATTCTTCTTCGTGGAACCACTGCATAAACCACCCTGTACCAGGATCTTCTAGGTCATCACATTCGTATGCTATGTTATATATAAATTCATCTTGCATATAGAGTATGTGCATCCCAACATACTTCTTCTTCTGACCCTTCCAATCTTTATAGTTGTCTGACCCCCAATAGGGTAAAAGGATTCGCATCCCCTTTTCTGTATCTACATTAGTGATACAGAGGATATTTTCTGCAAAGATTGCAAACTTCTTCTTAAATACAGGATTACTGCGCAGTTCAGTGAAGGCCTTGTATCGAGGGTATGTTGGATTTTCAAATGTCTCGCCCTTCCAGGTATAGGACTCTGGCACAGGCTTCTCAGGGGTGTCCCAATATGTAGAAGGAGGATTCTTAATATGCTCAGGTGCGAACTCCTGTGCATTGGGATTAAGAGTAGGCTTCACATCAATGAGAAGTGCAGAACGATAAGAAATCTTGGAGAACATTCTGAAAAGGCTTGGAGTTGGAAGGGTTCAAAACAGTTTGATATAGCGTAGACAGGCAATCCTTTAAGCCCCGCCGCCCGCAAATTTTTATTTGATGCTGAAATATCATCATTTTCTTCTTATGACAATTACAATAAAAATTATTACAATTCTTATAAACACTCTTTTATGATTATTATGCACTCTGTATGTTTATGTGTAAGTCCATCCATCGTGACCTTTGCATTGTGACCGCTTTGTAGTGTTTATGCAGCCGCAAGGCAATGTAGTATTCTTGATATAACTGAAGAGTGTTGCTACTGGTTCTTCTTCCTCTACTTCTTTTTCTTCCTCTTCCTTGTTCTCTGCAAATACTACTGGAGAAGGAATGCCAAGTATCTTGCACATTGCGTCATAAACTTGAGCAAACTCATCATCGCCCTGCTCAGCTCCATAGGGGTCTTCTACAGATAGATATTTAATGTGTTCATACTCAGTATATGTTGCCTTTAGAAAAGAGTGTTTAGAACGAGGGTCAATCTCATACAGGTTTATGATAGGCACCCCTTCTTTATTAGTAGTCCATACGTAGAGATCAATCTCAGAGACATAAGGAGCCCTGCGACCTTTGTGATCATATCCCATATCTTCGTGGTCAAAGCGAAGGGTATGATATACTGGATATTTAAGAGTCTTCATAAGTGCTTGAATAACTTTGCTATAATGGATGTTATCCCACTTAGGAGAAGAAGCGTCAGTAGTACCAATTATTTCTGAATAGAGCTGCATCTTGTACCTGGCTTGGACTTGGAAGGAGTCTTGGAAGGAGTCTTGGAAGGAACTTGGCTTGGAAAGGCTGCAGGGCTTGTAGCTTGTAATCTGCTTGGATTGTGTCACCACACCATTAAACATAGTAACCCATTGCGATCAAATTTTCACTACCACTCAATTTATCTGAACATATGTTCTAGTGTCAAGAAGAAACAAAAAAATATAAATAAGGTATCAAGTAA